>Ga0209759_1000017_pt1 | contig 376232 bp, 307 predicted proteins | sample AraplaCL_Col_mMS_FD_184261 | JGI IMG/M metagenome (GOLD analysis project Ga0209759, IMG submission 184261) | Arabidopsis root microbial communities from the University of North Carolina, USA - plate scrape CL_Col_mMS (SPAdes) (version 2) | ecosystem: Host-associated > Plants > Roots >... | reverse complement strand
CGTCAATCGGGCATGCTTATGGCTGTTCATCCGGGCTCCGGTTCTTGGCAGATTGGGTGTTTGGCGACTTCCAGTCTCTCAAACCCAACCCGGATGAACACCGGATACAACCTATTGAAGCATCACAACTAGTTCCAGCGCCAGGTGTAGATCGCGTCCAGCGACCACGACGCCGCCTGGTTGCCCGTCGAGGTCGTCGAGGTCGTGACCGCCTCGACGCCCGCCTGGGCGCGCAGCGTCAGGCGCTGGGCGATCCGGTAGATCAGCTGCCAGTTGTAGGAGGCGTTGGTGACGCTGCGCTCGTAGCCGACGTAGACGCGCTTGGACACCTGGCGCCCGAGCGTCACGACGGTCTGCTTGACGTTGTTGGCGTCGGTCTGCTGGCCGACGCCGAAGTTGGTCAGGCCCAGGCGCTTGAGCACCTGGTCGCTGGGCGCCTCGCCCTCGCCCGCCAGCAGGGCCATCGCCGCTTGCTGCAGCAGCGCGGCGTCGGCGCCGCCCACCGTTTCCGGCGCCCGGCCCAGCATCAGCCAGGACAGCTTGTCGCTGTCGCTCATCTCGGGTTCGCTGAACAGCTGCACGTGCGGGGCGAGGGCGGTGCCGGTGATCGCCACGCCGACGACGACGTCGAGGTTGGGCCGCACCGCGAGGATGTCCAGGCGCGGGTCGGCGACGGGGCCCGTGAACGCGATCTCGCCGCGCGAGATGTCCAGCTTCTGCCCATAGGCGACGTACTGGCCGCCGGCCGTGCGCACCGTGCCGCGCACGGTCAGCAGGCCGCCGGGCGAGGTGATCTGCAGCGCGCCCTTGAGCGTGGTGTCGATCCCGCGGCCGCGCAGCCTCAGCTTGTCCCCGAGGTCGACCGCCAGGTTGATCTGCGTGGTGCGGCTGGCCTTCGGCACCGCCGCGGCGGGGTTGTCGCTCTCGGCCGGCGTGCTGCCGTCCAGCACCTCGACGTCGTTGTCGAGGGTCGGCGCGCCGCCGCCGCTGAGGTCCACCAGGCCCTCGTCGATGCCCAGCTTGCCGTTGACCTTGATCGCGTCGTCGCCCAGTTGCAGCGACATGTCCCCGGTGGCGACGATCTTGCGGTCGATGCGGCCCAGCAGCTGGAACTGGCGGGCCTGCAGCTGCAGCCTGGCCACCGGTGCCGCGCCCAGGCTCGCGCTGCCGGTGATCGTGAGCTCGCCGTTGCCGCCCTGCACGCGGAAGCGCTCGATCTGCGCCTGGTCGCCCGTCAGGCGGATGGCGGCTTCGCCGTCGCGGCCGTAGACGCCCTCGAGCGCATTGCGGATCGCGAGCTTCGTGGCCACCGCCTCGCCGGTGAGCTTGGGGGCACCCCAGCGGCCCGACAGCGCCAGCTCGGTGCGCATCTCGCCGCCCAGGCGCCAGCCCGGCGGCAGCCAGGCGCCCCAGACGTTCAGGTCCTCGACATGCGCCTTCACCTTGCCGGACAGCGGCGACTGCGGCGTCGGCAGCGACGCGGGCGAGGGCGCCTCGGCCGTCCAGTGGCCCGTCAGCTCGCCCAGCCGCGTGCCCGCGATGTCGGCATCCGCGACCCAGTGCACGCCCTCGGCCTTGACGCTGGCCGTCGCGCGCGTGAGCCCGAGGGCCTGCTTGGCCGCGGCGGGATCCTGCACGAGCTCCGTCACGCTGAGATCGCCGCTGGCGCGTGCAAGCTGCGCCGCCACGTGCCACTGGCCGTCGAAGGCGGCGTGCAGCGTCATGGCCATCTGCAGGTCGCCGTGCCAGCCGAGGTCGGGCTGCGCGCGCGCCATCAGCTGCGCCACCGAGAACGGCGCCAGCGCCGCGTCGACCGCCCAGTGCGCGCTGGCGCCGGGCGCGGCGGGCGCGGTCCAGAACGAGGGCTGCCAGTTCAGCGCGAGGCCTGCGAACTCGGCGCCGCCGGCGGCCACGCGCAGCGTCTGCCAGTCGCCTGCGGCGTCGCGCGACAGGCTCAGGTCGAACGGCTTGACGTGCACCCAGTTCGGGTTGACCACCGTCGGCGCCGAGGCCGCGGACGCGGCGGCCGCCGCCGAGGCCGCGCTCTCCGGCTGCGCGGCCTTGGGGTCGTTGGCGGCGCGCAGGTCGAACTGCGCGACGTGCCCCTGCCATGCCGGGGTGCTGGTGGCCTGCGGCTGCCAGCGGCCCTGCAGCACGGCGTCGAGCCGCGTGGCGTTCGCGTTGCCGATGTTGGCCAGGTGCGCGAGCCACGGCGGCGGGCTGACGGGCGCCTCGCCGTCCACCTGCAGCTGGTGCTGCGCCAGCGTGCCGCTGAGCGTCGCCTGCGCGTGCGTGACGCGCGCGACGCCCACCTGGCCCTCGACCAGCGTCACCGTCGCCTCCAGCGGTGCCTGCGCGTCGCTGCTGCCATGCCCGCTCCACTGCAGCTTCGCGAGCTTGAACTGCGGGCCGATCCAGTCGCTGAGTTCGCCTTGCGTGACGATGCGCAGCGGCGCGGCGCCCCGATGCCCGCGTGCGCCGTCGGCGATCGCGAGCCGGCCGCCCGTCACCTGGAGGTCCAGCTTCGCGGCGCCGCGCGTGGGCCAGTTGCCGCGGCCGGCCACCGGGTCCGCCGCGCGCGCGGCCGATGCCGCCGACGCGGCCGCCGCGGGCGCGAGCGTGCGCGGGTCATCGGTCTTGCCGCCGGTGGCCACCGTGGTGGCGGCCTTGGCGATCAGCTCGCCGGGGATCGTCTTCGATGCGCCCATCGTGCCGACCGCCGACGCCGCGGCGACGGCGGGGGACGCGGTGCGCACCCTGCCCGGGGGCGCCAGCATCTGCAGCTGCGGCGCATCGACGGCCAGGTGCAGCTGGTCGATGACCGCCAGCGCGTCGGCGCCCGCGTCGCCGGGGCTGACCGCGCCCTCGACGTGTGCCTGATTGCCGCCGCTGTGCAACTCGGCGCTCACGGCCCACGGCGCGCGCAGGCCGTCGATGCTCGCCTTGCCGTCGATGGGCAGGCCCGCGAGCAGGCTGTCGGCCAGCACGAGATCGGCCTTCGCGTGCACGCCGGCCAGGCCTTGCCAGGCGGCGGGCGCGCCGGCCAGGTGCAGCGCGAGCGAGCCGTTGAGCGCGTTCGGCCCGTCGTGCAGCGGTCCGCTGTCGGCCAGCCGCCACCACGCGCCCGGGTCGAGCTGCGTCCACTGCGCCTTGACGTCGCCCTGCCACGACTCGTCGCGGCCCCGGTTGACGGCGCCGGTGGCCGACAGGCTGGCCACGCCGGCCTTCAGGTCGAACTGCTTGAGCTGCAGCGCGTCGGCGCGCAGCAGCGCGTCGAGCTGCAGCGTCATCGGCGGCGGGGCGACGGCGTTCTTCGCGGTCGACAGCGGCGGCGCGTTGCCGGACAGCCGTCCCGTCAGGTGCGCGATCACGGCGTCGAAAGCGCCGGCAGGCGCGGAGGCCGCGGAGGCGGGCGAGGCGGCGGACGTCGCGGCTGGCGCCGACGCCGGCGCCGTGCCCGCGCCGCCATGCCACAGCGAGGCGGGCGGCGGCAGGTGCTCGAGCTCCGCGCGCAGCGGGCCGGCGACGCGCCAGGCGCCCAGGTGCGCATCGAGCCGCGCCGGCTGCACCTGGTCGAGATCGAGCTGCAGCTGCGCCTTCGCGCCTTCCCAGCGGCCCTGGCCGCGCAGCTCGCCGCCGGCGCCCTTGTCGTCGGCCAGCACCAGGCGCAGCGACGGGATCGCGATGAATTCGCCGCTCCACGGTGCCTCCAGGTGTGTCGCGAGCGACGCGAACGGCAGGCCGCCGGCCGACCAGGCGGCGGGCGCGAGGTTGCGCAGGTCGACATCGAGCGCCGCCGGCCGCGTGGTGGCCACGCGCAGGCTGCCCTGCAGCCGCGTGGCGGGCGCGCGTTCGGACAGTGCGCGCAGGTCCAGCTCGGTGGTCTTGAGCAGCACCTCGCTGACGGGCAGCGCGGCGAACGGCGTGACGCGCGCGCTGGCGGTGGCCTGCGGCGCCGCGCGATCGCCGCGCGCCTCGCCCTGCAGGTTGGCGGCCAGGTCGAAGCCCGCGAGCGGCCCGCGCAGCGTGGCCTTGGCGGACCAGTGCGGCAGGGCCGGCGCGGACGCCGTCGATGCGGGCGCGGCCGCGGGCCCGGGCGCGTCGTGCGCGGCGAGCGTGACGTCGAGCGCGAACGGCGCATCCGTCTGCGCGACGAGGTCACCCTCCGCCTGCACGCGCTCCCAGCCGAATTTCAGGCCCTGCACGCGGTGCAGCCGGCCGCCCTCGGCACCGATGGACAGCGCGGCCCGCACGTCGCGCAGCGGCGCGTTGCCGGCGATGGCCAGCGAGTCCACGCCCAGGCTCGCGACGTCGATCGCGACCGGGCTGCGCAGCGAGGCCGGCGCGGCCGGGGGGCTGGCCGGCGCCTTCGACGGCAGCGGCGTGATGCGCACGGCGTCGGCGAGCGCCGCCGTCAGCGACACGCCGACCCACGCGCCGGCGTGCGGATGCCAGTGCAGGTCGAGGCCGGTGACGCGCAGGTTGGCGACGTCCACCTGCACGCCGCCCTCGAGCGCGCGCAGCGAGCCGATGCGCAGCTCGCTGCCGCCGAGCGCGCCATGCACGTCGACGACGGTCAGCCCGGGCACGTGCGAGAGCAGCCAGCGCGTGCCGGCCTCGCTGCGCCACAGGCTGCCGATGGCCGCGGCGCAGCCGGCCGCGGCGACGGCCGTCGTCGCCGCGACGATGGCGGCCCAGCGGGCGGCGCGCCGCCACGCCGGGCGCTGGACGGCGGCGGCGGGCGTGCGCGGCGGAGACGCGTCGGGCTCGGTCATCGCGTCCTCAGAAGATCACGCCGATGCTGAGATCGAGGTGCAGGTGGTCGATGCCCGCGCCCTTGGACAGGTCGATCTTGAGCGGCCCGACCGGGCTGCGCCAGCGCACGCCCACGCCCGCGCCGCGGCCGATCTCGGCGGTGCCGGCCTTGTCCGACTCGTGCCAGCGCAGGTCGCTGAAGTGCGAGGCCGCACTGCCGACATCGACGAAGGTCGCCCACCAGACCGAGGGCAGCGACTGCGTGAACGGGTGCGCGATCTCGAGGCTGGCGGTTACCAGCGAGTTGCCGCCGACGACGTTGCCGCGGGAGTCGTGCGGCGCGAGCGAGCGCCAGTCGTAGCCGCGCACCGAATCGACGCCGCCGGCGCGCCACTGTTCGGCGTCGGGCATGGCCACGTGCGGCCGCGTGACGATCTGGCCGAGCTCGAGCCGGCCCTGCAGGAAGAACGAATCCGCCAGCGGCCAGTAGCGCGTGACGCGGCCGTACAGGCGCGAGTAGGGCCCGTAGGTGGCCCGGGCATCGTTGAACGAGGCGGGGCCGCCGGCATAGCCCACGCCCACCTGGCCGGACAGCGAGTAGCCGTCGGTCGGCAGGATGACGCTGTCCACGTTGCGCCAGACGTTGGCCTGGTTCAGCGACAGGGCGCGCGCGTCGACGCAGTCGTACTTGCGCTCGTGCAGCAGGCCCGCGGGCACCGTGGGCGCCGGGGGGTGCGGCGTGCACTGCATCGAGCGCTCGAGCTGCGCGTACGTCGTGCGGTCGAGCGCATTGCTGTTCTGCGTGCGGCCGAAGCGCACGGAGCCGGCGCGCACGAGGTCGCTGGTGGACTGGATGCTGCTGACGCTGACGCCGGTGATCCAGCTGTGGAAGCTCTCGGCCGGGTGCGTGGCCAGCGAGGCGTCCCAGGCCTGGACGTCCTTGCCCCACTGCACCTTGTTGCTGAGCGTGGCGGGCAGGCCGAAGATCCTGCGGTCGACGTGCTCGAGCGTGATGCGGGCCTTGGTCAGCGAGTTCCAGCCGAGTGCCACCGTGGCCTGCTGCAGCGACTGCTCGTGCACGCGCACCGTCACTGTCGCATGCGTGGCCTGCGCCGGGTCGGGGTCGTAGATGACGGCGACCTGGTCGAACAGCCCGGTCTTCTGCAGGCGATCCTGGTAGTCGAGCAGGCGCTTCTGCGTCAGCGGCGTGCCCAGGCCGAAGCCGGCCAGCTGGCGCACGTTGGACTCGGCCTGCCGCTCGATGCCCTCGACGACGAGGTCGCCCGCCAGGAAGCGCGGCCCGGTGTCGACGACCATGAACAGGCGCGCCTTGTTCGTGGCCGGATCGACCTGCGCGGCCGTCGCCGTCCACAGCGCCGCCGCGTAGCCCTCGGCGCGCAGCGCGGACAGCGTCTGCGCCTTGGCGCCGTCCCAGTTGCGATTGCGAAACACCTGGCCCGGCTGCATCTCCCACTCGGAGCGCAGGCTGGCCTCGAGATCCAGCGCCTTCTGGTCGCCGCTCTCGGCGGCGCGCGCGAGCTCGCCGTCGAACTCGAGCGTGAAGCGGCCGACGGTGGCCGGCGCCCCGGGCACGAGCTTGATCAGGACGCGGTGCGGATCGGCCGGATCGGCCGCCACGGTGACCTCGGCGCGGAAATAGCCCTCGGTCTGCGCCAGCGCACGGCCCTGCGCCGGCGCGGCCGCGATCAGGCGCGCCCACTCGGTGTCGTCGAGGCTGTCCGATTCGCCTAGCCGCGCGGCGCGCTCGATGTCGAGGTTCTTCTCCAGCAGCGCCTTGAACGGCGACGGGGCGTCCACCACCAGCTCGCGCGTGGCGGCGTGCACGGGCGCCGCGCAGGCCAGCGCGGCCGCGCAGGCGAGCCCGTGCGCGAGCAGGCGCGCGCGCGGGCTCGGGGCCGACAGTCGCTGGAGGTGTTCGCGCGCGACGCCCGCTGCCGTCATTTCGTCAGGAGACGCATCGCGCCCTCCAACCCTTGCAGGGTCAGCGGGAACATGCGGTGGCCGACGAGCTGCTCGATCAGCGAGATGCTTTGCCGGTACTGCCATACGCCCTGCGGCTCCGGATTGATCCAGCAGTGCTTGGGAAACGCGTGCGTGAGACGCTGGATCCACTCGGCGCCCGGCTCGGCGTTGTTGTATTCGACGCTGCCACCGGGCTGCAGGACCTCGTAGGGGCTCATCGTGGCGTCGCCGATGAAGATGAGCCGGTAGTCCTTGTTGTACTTGCGGATGACGTCCCAGGTGGCGTGCTTCTCGGAGAAGCGGCGGCGGTTGTTCTTCCACACGTAGTCGTAGACGCAGTTGTGGAAGTAATAGAACTCGAGGTGCTTGAACTCGCTCTTGGCGGCCGAGAACAGCTCCTCCACCCGGTGCACGTGCTCGTCCATCGTGCCGCCCACGTCCATCAGCAGCAGCACCTTGACCTTGTTGTGGCGCTCGGGCTGCATCTTGATGTCCAGCATCCCGGCCGCGGCGGCCGTGGCATGGATGGTGTCGTCGAGCGCCAGCTCGAGGTCGGCGCCCTCGCGCGCGAAGCGGCGCAGGCGGCGCAGCGCCACCTTGATGTTGCGCGTGCCGAGCTCCAGCGAGTCGTCGTAGTCGCGGTAGGCGCGCTGCTCCCAGACCTTGACCGCGCTGCGGTTCTTGCCGGCGCCGCCGATGCGCACGCCCTGCGGGTTGTAGCCGCCGTGGCCGAACGGCGAGGTGCCGCCGGTGCCGATCCACTTGTTGCCGCCTTCGTGGCGGCCCGTCTGTTCCTCGAGCCGCTTGCGCAGCGTCTCCATCAGCTCGTCCCAGCCCATGGCGGCGATGGCGGCCTTCTGCTCGGGCGTGAGTTCGCGCTCGATCAGCTGGCGCAGCCAGTCCTCGGGGATGTCCTTGGACGCGGTCAGTTGCGCGACGCCGTTGAAGAAGGCGCCGAAGGCCTTGTCGAAGCGGTCGAAGTGCGCCTCGTCCTTCACCAGCGTGGTGCGCGACAGGAAATAGAAGTCGTCGATCGACGGCCCGATGACGCCCGCCTTGAGCGCTTCCAGCAGCGTCAGGTACTCCTTGACGGAGACCGGCAGCCGGGCCTCGCGCAGGGTGTAGAAGAAGGGGATCAGCATGGGGCGGGCGGACGTCGGCTTGAGCGTGAAGGGTATCACCGTTGCAGTGCCGAGTCGGACCCGGGGCTCAAGCCCGTCCGCAATCTGCCGATGACCCGGAAATGCACCCTTGTGGGGCGGCTGATCGCACCATCGCGCCGGCGCCGGGCCCCGAGAATTTCCCGTGGGTACGGACGCCCGGGGGCGTGCGTCCGGCCCGCTACCCGGAGACACCGAAAATGAACTTCTTCAGCAGCTTGCGCATCGGTCGCCGACTCACCGTCGCGTTCGCCGTGGTGGTGGCGCTCACGGCCGCGTCCGCGCTGTTCAGCCTGTGGCGTCTCGTCGAGGTCAAGTCGGCTGCGGTGGAGCTGACCAGCGTCCAGGCCGAGCGCTCGTCGCTCGCCTTCCGCTGGCGCCAGAACGTGGCCATCAACGGCAGCCGCGCGCAGATGCTCGCGATGATCACGGACATGACGCTGGCCGAGCCGCTGAAGGCCAAGGTCAAGACGACCAGCGCCGAGACGTCGGTGATCCAGAAGCGCTTCGGCGAGCTGGAGAAGACGCCGCAAGGCCTGGCGCTGCAGGCGAAGCTGGCGGAGATCCGCTCGCGCTACCTGCCCGCGCGCGAGGCGCTGGAGAAGGCCTCCGCCGACACCAGCGGCTCGATCGCGTCGGCCATCGCCAAGGGGCAGGCCAACAACGCGTTCGGCGCGATCATCGACGAATACCTGGCGGCCGGCGACGCGGTCGTTGCCTACGAGCAGAAGCGCGCGGAGAGCGAAGGCGCCGACATCGTGGCTGCCGTCAACGCGACCAGCCTGGTGTGCGCCGCGTGCGCGCTGGTCAGCGTGCTGTTCTCGATCGGCCTGGGCGTGCTGCTCACGCGCAGCATCGTGGGCCCCGTCAAGGCGGCCCAGAAGGCCGCCGACCGCATCGCCTCCGGCGACCTGACCGCCGACTGCCGCGCCGTCGGCAGCGACGAATCCGCGCAGCTGGTGCGATCGCTGGCGCGCATGCAGGACTCGCTGATCCGCATCGTGCGCGAGATCCGCAGCTCCACCGAGCAGATCCAGGTCGCGAGCACCGAGGTGGCCAGCGGCAACCAGGACCTGAGCGCCCGCACCGAGCAGACGGCCGGCAGCCTGCAGCAGGCCGCCAGCTCGATGGACGAGCTCAGCAGCACCATGCGCCACAGCGCCGACGCCGCCAACCAGGCGCACGGCCTGGCGAACTCGGCCTCCGAGATCGCCTCGCGCGGCGGCCAGGTGGTCTCGCGCGTCGTCTCGACGATGGACGAGATCAACCGCAGCTCCAAGAAGATCGCCGACATCATCGGCGTCATCGACGGCATCGCCTTCCAGACCAACATCCTGGCGCTGAACGCCGCGGTGGAAGCCGCGCGCGCCGGCGAGCAGGGCCGCGGCTTCGCCGTGGTGGCCGGCGAGGTGCGCTCGCTGGCGCAGCGCTCGGCCGAAGCCGCCAAGGAGATCAAGAGCCTGATCGGCACCTCGGTCGACAAGGTGGAGACGGGTGCGAAGCTGGTGCAGGACGCGGGCTCGACGATGGACGAGATCGTCAGCGCCGTGCGTCGCGTCAGCGAGGTGCTCGGCGAGATCACCACCGCGACCAACGAGCAGGCCGGCGGCATCCAGTCGGTCAACGAGGCCGTCAACTCCGTCGACCAGATGACGCAGCAGAACGCGGCGCTCGTCGAGCAGTCGGCCGCCGCGGCCGAATCGATGCGCGACCAGGCGAGCAAGCTGGCGCGCACGGTGGAACAGTTCAGGACTTGACGGCCCCGGCAGGCCCGGCTCCGGCGCTCCCTTGAACGCCTGATCCGCCGACGCGCGCCGATGGCGGGGCGAACCGGCGCCGGCCCGCGTTAGAGTGCGGGCCACACATCGAACCCGGAGTTCCCCATGCGCTCGCTGGCCTGCGTCCTCGCGCTCGGTCTGGTCGTCCTCGCCGGCTGCGCCGGGCGGCCCGACAAGCCGCCCCGCGATTCCGTCCTGCGCCGCGAGGTCTGCGACCCGACCAGCTTCGGCGCCCGCGCCGACGGCGTCGCCAAGGACACCGGCGCGTTGCAGGCCGCGATCGACGCCTGCGCCACCGACGGCGGTGGCACGGTCATCCTGCGCAGCGGCGTGTTCCTCTCGGGCACGATCCGCCTGCGCAACCACGTGACTCTGCGCATCGAGCCGGGCGCGACGCTGCGCGGCAGCCAGGACGACGCCGACTACCCGTTCCTGAACCCGCCCGTGGTCAACACGCAGCTCGCGGACACGCGTCACGCGCTGGTCTACGCCGAGAGCGCGACCGGGGTGCGCATCGAAGGCGGCGGCACCATCGACGGCAACGGCGACATCGAGAAGTGGCGCGGGATGGCGCGACCCGAGGGCCTGCGGCCGATGGCGATCTACACGGTGCTGTCCAAGGACGTGGCGATCGAAGGCATCACCGTTCGCGACGCCGGCGTGTGGGCGGTGGTCAACATGCAGGTCGAGCACCTCGTCGTGCGCGGCATCGACGTCGATTCGCCCCACGGCCCGACGCACGACGGCATCGACGTGGTCGACGGCCACGACGTGCTGATCGAGGACAACACGATCAACGCCGGCGACGACGGCATCTGCCTCAAGAGCGGCAGCGCGGGCGGCCTGCGCGACGTCGTCGTGCGCCGCAACCACGTGCGCGGCGCGGGCGTGGCCAACGGCCTGAAGCTGGGCACGGCCAGCGTGGGACCGATGCGCGACATCGTATTCGAGGACATCCGCGTCGAGAACGCGCAGGCCGCCGCGATGGCGGTCGAATCGGTCGATGGCGGCGAGGTCTCGAACGTGCGCTTCCGCCGCATCACGGCGACCGACGTCGGCACGCCGGTCTTCGTGCTGCTGGGCGCGCGCGGCAAGGCGAGCGTCGGCGCCATCCACGACCTCCGCTTCGAGGCGATCCGCGCCAGCCGTCTGCGCTATCCCTGGGGCGCACTGCTGTCCGGCGCACCGGCCGACGCCGCGGGGCGCCACGACCTGCGCGCGATAACGTTCGACGACGTCGACATCACGTGGCGCGGCGCCGGCGACGCGGCCGGCCCGCACGTGTTCGGCAGCGGCGCGGGCGATGCCGCGCGCTTCCCGGCGTACGCCGGCGGCTATCCCGACGCGAAGTTCATCTTCGCCACGCCCGCCGACAAGTCCGAGGTGATCGACTATGCGCTGCCCGGCTACGCGTTCTTCGTCCGCGCTGCACGCGACGTGCGCTTCGAGCGCTGCCGCGCGGGCGTCAGCGGCGTGGAGCACCGCGACGCGGTGGTCGCGCGCGACGCGGACGTCGCGGGCGCGTGCACCCGCGAGGCGCGGCCCTGAGGCTGGCCGCGCTCAGCCGCGGCACACCGCGGTGGTGTATTCGTAGTAGCCGACGCTGTCGCGATCGGCGCGGTTCCACACTTCGCCCACGCTCTTGTCGCCCTGGCTCTGCGCCTGGCCGCCCAGGCTGCCGCACCACATCTTCGGGTACTTGTCGCGATACAGCGCGCCGGCCACGACCACGCCGACGTGCCCGTGGTGGCGCGGCGGGTCGTGGTCCGCGCCCTTGAGCACGGCCAGCACCAGGTGGCCCGTCGACGCCAGGCGGGCCGCCTCGGCGCCGGAGGCGAGCTTGGTCCAGCCGGCGGTCAGCGCGTCGGCGATGCCGTCGGCGTCCGCCGTGGCCGGCAGCGGGACGCCCAGGTGGGCGGCCACGGACTTCACGAAGCCGGAGCAGTTGTTCGTGTTGGGCGTGCCCTTGAGGAAGGATTCGCCCCACGCCGACTTCGCGGCGTCGAGGAGGCATTGGTCGAGATTGGCCATGGTGCAGGGGATGGAGGCGCGCGGGGCGCGCCGGGGCGTGGGCGCGCCGTCGCCGGCGCGCGGGGATTCAGCGCTTCGCCTTGGCCGCGGTCGCGGGGCGGCAGGCGGCCGTCAGCGGCACGCGGCGATCGGCCTTGGCGCCGGCGGGGCGCAGCAGCAGGGTGCGGCCTTCGATGCGCCACTGCATGCCCGCCACGTCCAGCGAAGCGAGCCTGGCGCAGCTGCGGGTGTCGCGGAACACGAGGTCCTGCGACGAGCCGCTGGACTCGGTGGTGAGCAGCGTGCGGCCGCCATCGACCAGCCAGACGCCGTCGCGTCCCCAGACGCCGCCGTCGTCGACCACGCACTGGCTGGCGGGCTGCAGGTGCCGCACCGTCAGCGGCGGCTCGGGAAACAGCGTGACCGGGTGGTCCTTGACGTCGTTGTGGAACAGCACCTCGACGTCGCCGGCGGTACCGTGGTACGTATCGCCGTTCTCGGCCATCACCGGCATGATCTCGATCTTCTGCAGGGTGCAGGCGCACGCGAGGGTCTGGCTCGCGGTCAGGGCGCCGACCAGCGCGGCGACGGGAAACGTCCGGTTCATGCGGACGATTCTAGGCAGCTCCACGCTGTCGAGGCAGCCCCCATCGGAGGGGGCCGACGGCATCAGCCCTGCTTGCCGCGACGGCTGCGCAGGCCCGCGAGCGTCAGCACGCCGAGCGCGAGCAGGGCGGCCGGCGCGGGCTCGGGCACGGCCGGCGCGTAGGTGGGGCCGCCGCCGCCGATGAGGTCGGCGCCGGTGACGAAGTCGTAGTCGGCCGTCATCGCGAACGCCACCGCGTCGGTGTGCAGGAAGAAGAACTCCGAGCTCTGGCCCGGCTCGATGGCCGTGCCGAACAGGAAGTTGATGTCGCCCTGCGGATAAGTGGCCGGGTTGAACACGCGCGCAGTCGACGCCGGGACGGTGCCGGTGCCGTCGATGCGGCCGTCCGCGTCCGCCAGGTTGCCGTAGCCGAAGCCGTCCAGGCGGAACGCGGTGATGCCGGCGTCGCCGTCGGCGGACGGGTCGAGCTCGACGCGCCAGTAGAAGTCCAGCGTGCCGGTGCCGAACTCGCGCACGACGCGGTTCTGCACGAAACCGGTGACGCCGCCGACGCTGAATGGCGTGTCGGTGTCGGCGACCACCAGGCCGGCGAGCTCGGGGCGCGCGGCGGCGGTCGTGCCGGCCAGCGGCGTATCGAGGAAACTCTGGCCCGAGAAGCCGTTGTTCAGGGGGACGGCGCCGGCGCTCGTCGCGAGGCTGCCGAGCAGAACGATGGCGAGGGCGGACAGGGCCGGGCTGCGCGAAAAGGTCATGTGAGGCTCCATGGATGTCTTGTCGGAGCCTTCACGGTAGGCAGGGTGTCGGCAGGCCGTCCATCCCGCCGGGGAGGGGACTCCCTAGGATCGCGGCCGCGCGCCCCGGGTGGCCGGCCGCGCGGGGCGACGCCTCACCGAGGCTTGTCCTGCTGGTACCGCAGGTGCGCCTTGATCTCCGGCCACTCGCCCGCCGTGACGCTGTACATCACCGTGTCGCGCACCGTGCCGTCGCGGCGCAGCGCGTGGTGCCGGATCACGCCGTCCTTCTTCGCCCCGAGGCGCTCGATGGCCTGCTGGCTCGCGAAGTTGTAGTTGTCGGTGCGCCAGCCCACCACCTTCGCGCCCAGCGTCTCGAACGCGTGCGTCAGCAGCAGCAGCTTGGCGCAGGTGTTGACGTGGCTGCGCTGCGTGCTCCTGGCGTACCAGGTCCAGCCGATCTCGACGCGGTCGATCGCGGGCACGATGTCGTGGTAGCTGGTGGAGCCCACGATGCGGTTCCCGTTCTCGAGGTCGACCACGACGAAGGGCAGGCGATCGGTCATCGACAGCGCGCGCTCGACATACGCCCGCGTGTTGGCGGGCTCGGGCACCGAGGTGACGCGCAGGTTCCACAGCTCGCCGTCGGCTGCGGCGGCCTTGAGCGCGTCGACGTGTTCGAGCGACATCGGCTGCAGGCGGATGCGGCCGTCGGTGAGGGTGACGGGTTGGACGTTCAACATGGGGCGTGCGGTTCGAGTCGAAGGGTGTCGGCCGGCCGCAGGCCCGACCGGGGGAGCGCGGGAACCGGCTCTGCCGGGCCCGCCGCGGCCGGCCCCCTCGGGGGGCAGCGAGGAGCGGGAGCGTGGGGGCTAACGGTTATTTCGCTGCATGAAGATCAGCTTCTCGAACAGCGTCACGTCCTGCTCGTTCTTCAGCAGTGCGCCGATCAGCGGCGGGATCGAGACCTTCTCGTCCTTCGAATGCAGCGCGGCGACGGGGATGTCCTCGGCCAGCAGCAGCTTGAGCCAGTCCAGCAGCTCGGACGTCGACGGCTTCTTCTTCAGGCCCGGCAGGTTGCGCACGTCGTAGAAGCTCTTGAGCGCGGCGGCCACGAGCTCCTGCTTGATGCCGGGGAAGTGCACGTCGACGATCTGCTGCATCGTCGCGGCCTCGGGGAACTTGATGTAGTGGAAGAAGCAGCGGCGCAGGAAGGCGTCGGGCAGCTCCTTCTCGTTGTTGCTGGTGATGAAGACGATGGGGCGCTGGATGGCGCGGATCGTCTCCTTGGTCTCGTACACATGGAACTCCATGCGATCGAGCTCGCGCAGCAGGTCGTTGGGGAACTCGATGTCGGCCTTGTCGATCTCGTCGATCAGCAGGGCGCACGGCGTCGCGCTGGTGAAGGCCTGCCACAGCACGCCCTTGACGATGTAGTTGTGGATGTCCTTGACGCGCGGATCGCCCAGCTGGCTGTCGCGCAGGCGGCTCACCGCGTCGTACTCGTACAGGCCCTGCTGCGCCTTGGTCGTGCTCTTGATGTGCCATTCCAGCAGCGGCAGCCCGAGCGCCGCGGCGGCTTCCTCGGCGAGCATCGTCTTGCCGGTGCCCGGCTCTCCCTTGACCAGCAGCGGCCGGCGCAGCGTCATCGCGGCGTTGACCGCGAGCATCAGGTCGGGCGTGGCGACGTAGTTGCTGGAACCTTCGAACTTCATGGTGGGATGCTGCGCGCGGGGGCGGGTTTTGCCTGACGGAGTGGGTCGTTCCAGTATAAAGGGACGTTCCTATAATCGTTTGGATAGCCGGGCCATGCGCCTGTCGCCTGGAAGTACTGCCTCTGTTCGGATCAACCAAGACGAGACGATGACAAGAACCCTGACCTTGCTCCTGGCCCTCGCGGCCTTCTTCTCCAGCGCCCACGCGCAAGACGCCCAACGCGGGTCGACCAAGGTTCAGATGTGCATCGGCTGCCACGGCATCGTGGGCTACCAGGCCGACTTCCCGCAGGTCTACAAGGTGCCCAAAATCGCGGGCCAGGACGCCAAGTACCTCGCCTCGGCCCTCACCGCCTATCGCAGCGGCGACCGCAAGTTCCCCACCATGCGCAGCATCGCGGCGTCGCTGTCCGACCAGGACATCGCCGACATCGCGGCCTACTACGCGCAGCTCGGCAAGCCCGATGAGACGGTGCCCGCCGCGCTCGCCACGCCCGTTCCCGACAAGCTGCGCACCGCGCTGGCCACCTGCGTGTCGTGCCATGGCGTCAACTTCTCCACGCCCACTGACGGCACCATCCCGCGCCTGGCCGGGCAGTACGCCGACTACCTCGAAGTGGCGCTGAAGTCCTACAAGGTCGAGGGCAATCCGCACTTCGGCCGCGCGAACCCGGTGATGGGTGCGATGGCCAAGCCGCTGAAGGACGACACCATCGCCCAGATCGCCGACTACCTGGCCGCGCTGCCGGGCGACGTGCGCACCGTCCCGCAGGCCAAGTTCAAGTGACGCGCCGGCGGCCGGCCGGCCGCCGCGGGAATCCTTCACGCATGGCCGCCTTCGGGCGGCCTTGTTTTTTGCGGCGCGTCCAGAAGTCCCTACAGTGGCGCCGCGAGCGGCCGAAATGAAGGCAGTGCCGGCCTCGCGCCGGCTCGTGTCCTGCCCGTCCGTACCCTCCATGCTCAAGAAGATCCGCGTCGACCAAGTCCGCCTGGGCATGCACCTGCATGCGCTGGAAGGGGCGTGGATGGACCATCCGTTCTGGAAGACCCGCTTCGTCATCCGTGACGAGGAACAGCTGAGGAAGCTGCAGGACAGCGTCGTCCAGGAAGTCTGGATCGATGCGGACAAGGGCCTGGACGTCGCCGAGGAAGCGGCAGCCGCACCGGCGCCCGCGCGCGTGCAGGCGGCCGCGCCCGCCCCCGCGACGCGCCCGACGCCGTCTGCCACGCCGGTGCCGCCGCCATCCAGGAGCTTCGCGGAAGAACTGCGCACCGCCAGCGTCCTGTGCAACAAGGGCCGGGCGCAGATGCAGCAGGTGTTCAGCCAGGTACGGCTGGGCCGCGCGGTCGACGCCGACGCCTGCCTGCCGCTGGTGCAGGAGATCTCCGATTCCGTCATCCGCAACCCCGGCGCCATCGTCAGCCTGCTGCGCCTGAAGACGCAGGACGACTACTCGTACATGCACTCGGTGGCCGTCTGCGCGCTGATGGTGGCGCTCGGCCGCGAGCTGGGCTTCGACCAGGAGCAATGCCGCACCGCGGGCACCGCCGGCCTGCTGCACGACGTGGGCAAGGCGCTGATGCCGCTGGACATCCTGAACAAGCCCGGCAAGCTGACCGACGAGGAGTTCGACGTGATGCGCAGCCATCCGGCGCGCGGCTTCGAGCTGCTGCAGGAGGCGCACGGCACCTCGGCCGACGCCATGGACGTCTGCCTGCACCACCACGAGCGCGTCGACGGCACCGGCTACCCGCACCGGCTGCCGGTCGACAAGCTGAGCACCCTGGTGCGCATGGGCTCGATCTGCGACGTCTACGACGCCATCACCTCCGATCGCCCGTACAAGAAGGGCTGGGATCCGGCCGAGTCGATCGGCCAGATGGCCAGCTGGAAAGGCCAGTTCGACCCGGCGATCTTCGCGACCTTCGTCAAGAGCGTGGGCATCTATCCCACCGGCTCGCTGGTGCGCCTGCAGTCCGACCGCCTGGCCGTCGTCATCGAGCAGAACGCATCGGCGCTGACGGCCCCGGTGGTGCGCGTGTTCTATTCGCTGAAGTCGCAGATGCCGGTGGCATTGCAGCGGCTGGACCTGTCCGGCGGCACCAGCGACCGCATCGCCGGGCGTGAATCGCCCGAGAAGTGGAAGTTCGGCTTCCTCGACGAACTGTGGGCGGGCGACATCGCCAAGCGCTGAGGCAGATGTCCGGCGCCGCGTGGCCCGCTCCTTCGGTGGCCAGGCGCCGCGAATGAGAAAAGGGCCTGGCGTCGCCGCCAGGCCCTTCGTCGCTTCGCCCGGGCGAGACCCGGTCAGTGGGCCGGCTTCGCCTGCTCGTCGATGCGACGCACTTCCTCGTCGAGCGCCTTGTCGGTCTCGACGGTCTTCTCGTGGTTCGCGCCGATCAGCATGTAGAACGCGGGCACGACGAACAGCGTGAACAGCGTGCCGATCGACATGCCGGTGAAGATCACCAGGCCCATCGCCTGGCGGCCCGCGGCGCCGGCGCCCGAGGCGATCACCAGCGGCACGACGCCGAACACCATCGCGGCCGTCGTCATCAGGATCGGGCGCAGGCGGATGCCGGTGGCCTCGATGATGGCGTCGAGCTTGGACAGGCCCTTCTTCTGCTCGTTGTTGGCCACTTCCACGATCAGGATGCCGTGTTTCGATATCAGCCCCATCAGCGTCACCAGGCCCACCTGCGTGTAGATGTTGATGGAGGTGAAGCCGAGGAAGATGAAGATCACCGCGCCGAACAGCGCCATCGGCACCGACACCAGGATGACCACCGGATCGCGGAAGCTCTCGAACTGGGCGGCCAGCGCGAGGTACACGATGATGACGGCGAAGGCCATCGTGATCAGGAATCCGCCGGACTCCTTGGCGAAGATGCGCGACTCGCCGGCGAAGTCGACGTTGTAGCCCGCCGGCGCCGCCTCGTGCAGCGCGTCGACCAGGATCTTGTGCGCCTCGCCCTTGGAGACGCCCGCCACGCCCGAGATCGTTACCGAGTTCAGCTGCTGGAAGCGGTTGATGGCCTCGGGCTGCGTGCTGTACTTGAGGTGCGCGATCGTGCTGGCCGGGATCAGGCCGGCGTTGGGCGTCTTGATGTAGAAGTCCAGCACGTTCGACGGGTTCAGGCGGTCGACCTGCTGCACCTGCGGGATCACCTTGTACGAGCGGCCCGCGATGGAGAAGTAGTTGACGTAGCCGCCGCCGAGTGCGGCACCCAGCGCCTGGCCGACGTCCTGCTGCGTCATGCCCAGCGCGGCGATCTTGTCGCGGTCCACTTCCACCGTGGCCTGCGGTGCGTCGAGCTTCAGGTCCTGGTCGATGTAGTAGAACTTGCCCGAAGCCTGGGCCTTGGCCATCACCTGCTGGGCGACGGTGTTGAGGTTCTCGAACGGCTCGGTCGTCGTGATCACGAACTGCACGGGCAGGCCGGAGGTGCCCGGCAGCGGCGGGAACTGGAAGGCGGCGACGCGGCCGCCGGCCACCTTGTTCCACTTCGCCTGCAGGTCCATCTGGATCTCGTGCGCGCTGCGCGTGCGGTCGCCCCAGTCCTTGAGAAGCACGCCGCCGATGCCCTGGTTGACCGTGGGCACGCCCGTGATCTGGAACATCTGCTTGTACTCGGGAATGCCGTGCGCGATGTCGAACACCTGCTGCGCGTACGTCTGCATCTGGTCGGACGTCGCCGTCGGCGAGCCCACCACCTGCGACAGCACGACGCCCTGGTCTTCCTCGGGCGCCAGCTCGGACTGCGACATCGTGAACATGACGCCCAGCAGCGCGAACAGGATGAGGCCCATCGTGACGAGCACGGGGTAGGTGCCCAGCAGGTTGCGCAGCCAGCGGCCGTAGGTGGAGTGCACCTTCTCGAACACGTGGTCGATGGCCTTGGCGAAGCGGCCGTTGTCCTGGTCGGGCGAGAAGATCTGCGAGCACATCATCGGCGACAGCGTGAGCGCGACGACACCCGAGACGAACACCGCCGAGGCCAGCGTGAACGCGAATTCGGTGAACAGCGCGCCGGTCAGGCCACCCTGGAAGCCGATCGGCACGTACACGGCGATCAGCACCACCGTCATCGCCACGATCGGGCTGCCGAGCTCGCGTGCGGCGATCAGCGCGGCCTGCAGCGGCGTCTTGTGCTCCTCCTTCATGTGGCGGTCGACGTTCTCCACCACGATGATGGCGTCGTCCACCACGAGGCCGATCGCCAGCACCAGCGCGAGCAGCGTGAGCAGGTTGATCGAGTACCCGAGCATCAGCATGATGAAGAACGTGCCCACCAGCGACAGCGGCATCGCCACCAGCGGCACCAGCACCGCGCGGAAGGTGCCGAGGAACAGGTAGATCACCACCGCCACGATCACGAGCGCCTCGACCAGCGTCTTGACGACTTCCTTGATGGACGTGTTGATGAAGTCGGTGGAGTCGTAGACGATCTCGCCCGTCACGCCGGTGGGCAGCTGGTTGCGCAGGTCGGGGAAGGCCTCGCGCACGCGCTTGGCCACCTCGAGGATGTTGGCCTCGGGCGCCACCTTGATGCCGATGAACACCGAGCGCACGCCGCTGAATGCGACGTTGAAGTCGTAGTTCTCGGAGCCCAGCGTGACGTTGGCGACGTCCTCCAGGCGCACGACGGAATCGCCGCTCTGCTTGACGATCAGCTTGCGGAACTCGTCGAGCGAGTGCAGGTCGGTGCCGGCGGTCAGCGGCACGGTGACCATCTGGCCCTTGGACGCGCCCAGCGCCGCGAGGTAGTTGTTGGCGGTGAGCGCCTGCGAGACCTCGGCGGCCGACAGGCCGTGCGCCGCCATCTTGTCGGCGTCCAGCCAGGCGCGCAGCGCGAACTGGCGCGCTCCCAGAAGCTCGGCGGTCTGCACGCCGGTGACGGAGTCGAGCTTGGGCTTGACGACGCGCAGCAGGAAGTCGGTGACGTTGTTGGTGGGCAGGTCCTTGCTGTAGAACCCCATGTACATCGCGTCGATCGTCTGGCCGGTGGCGACCGTCAGCACCGGCGCCTGCGCCTGCGCGGGCAGCTGGTTCTTGACCGAGTTGACCTGCGTGTTGATCTCGGTCATCGCCCGGTTGGCGTCGTAGTTCAGGCGCAGCGTGGCGGTGATCGTCGATACGCCGCTGGAGCTGGACGACGACAGGTAGTCGATGCCCTGCGCCTGTGCGATCGCGCTTTCCAGCGGCTGCGTGATGAAACCCGCCACCGTCGCGGCGTCGGCGCCGTAGTAGGTGGTGGAGATCGTGACGACCGAGTTCTGGGTCTTGGGGTACTGGCTGACCGGCAGGCCGAACAGGGAGCGCAGTCCCAGCACGACGATCAGCAGGCTGATCACGCCGGACAGCACGGGCCGGCGGATGAAGAGATCGGTGAACTTCATGGCATGCGCCTTTGGTGTTCAGTGTTCCTGCGGGGTGGGATTCGGCGAGTTCGCCGGCACGACCGTGTTGTCGATCACGATCGGGCTGCCGTTCTTCAGCTTGACCTGGCCGCTGGTCACCACCTGCTGGCCTTCCTTCAGGCCCTTGAGGATCGCCACCTGGTCGCCGCGCGTCTCGCCGGTGGTGACGAAGGCCTGCTGCACGACGAGGCCCGAACCCGAGGCCGCCGCTGCGGGCGCCGAGGCCGCGCCGCCGTTGCTGGCCGCGTTCGCGCGCGCCGCCGCGGCGGCCTCGTCGGCCGTCATCACGACGAACACGGTCGACCCGTACGGGTTGTAGGTGATCGCCGTCTGCGGCAGCGTCAGGTAGTGCTTCCTGTCGCCGACCTCGACCGCCGCGTTGGCGAACATGCCCGGCAGCAGCTGGTGCTTCGGGTTCGGCAGCGTCGCTTCGACGACCACGTTGCGCGTGGTGGTGTCCACCTTCGGGCTGATCGCGCTGATCTTGCCGGGGAAGGTGACGCCCGGGAAGCCGTCGGTGGTGACGTTGACCACCTGGCCCACCTGCAGCTGGCCGACCGACTTCTGCGGCAGGTTGAAGTCGACGTAGACCGGATCGATCGTCTGCAGCGTCACGATCTTGTCGCCCGGGTTGACGTACTGGCCGGGGTTGATGGTGGTGATGCCCAGGCGGCCGGCGAACGGCGCGCGGATCGTCTTCTTGTCGATGTTGGCGCGCTGCTGGTCGGCCAGCGCGCGCTTGCTCTTCAAGTCGGCCGCGTCGGCGTCGACCTGCGCCTGCGCGATGGCCTGCGCCTCGAACTGCGCCTTGTCGCGCTTGAGGACGGTGGCCGAGAGTTCGGCGGCGGCCTCGAGCGAGGCGAGCTGCGCCTTGTCGGCGTCGGCGTTGAGCTCGACGAGCACCTCGCCCTTCTTCACGTCCTGGCCGGACTTGAAGTGGATCTCTCGCACCAGGCCCGAGATCTCGGTGGTCACGTCGACGCCGCGCACGGGCACGATGCTGCCGACGGCGGCCAGCGTGGGCTGCCAGTCCTGCGAACCGACCTTGGTGGCCGTGACCGTCGACGGCGTGGGCTTCGGCGCGCTGGCCATCAGCTTCTTGATGTGCAGGAAAAAGCCGAACGCCAGGAGCGCCACCAGCACCAGCACCCCGCCAATCATGATGAACATCCGCTTCGTCATGTTCTCACTCCAGTTTTCGTGTTCGATGTTCTTCGCGGCCGCCGGCGTCCAGAGGTGTCGGCGGGTCGCGCAATGGGTTGTGGGTGTCAGCGGGTGGCTGACGAGGCGCCTGCGGCGGAGGCCACGGCATCGGGGGCGTTCCACCAGCCGCCGCCGAGCGCCCGGAACAGCGCGGCGGTGTCGGTGAAGCGGGCCGCGCGCGCCTGCACGAGCGCGACGCGCGTCGACAGCGCCGTGCGCTGCGCGTCGAGCGAGGACAGGTAGCTGACGGCGCCGAGCTGGTACTGGCGCTGGACCAGGGCCAGCGACTCGTTGGACAGGCGCTCGGCGTCGGCGTTGGCCTGCACGGCCTGCGCGTCGGTGTCGATCGCGCGCAGCGCGTTGGCCACGTCGAGGAAGGCATTGAGCACCGTCGACTGGTATTGCGCCTGCGCGGCGTCGTACGCGGCCACCGCGGCCCGCTTCTTCGCCCGCAGTGCGCCGCCGTTGAAGATCGGCTGCACCAGGCCCGCGGCCAGCGACCAGCCGGTGGTGCCCGTGTTGAACAGCTTGTCGATCTTCAGGCTCTCGCGATCGACGCCGGCGCTCAGGGTGATCTGCGGGTACAGCGCGGCGGTGGCCACGCCGATCTGCGCGCTCGCCTCGTGCAGCTGCGCCTCGGCGGCGCGCACGTCCGGGCGCTGGCGCACGAGCGCGGAGGGCACGCTCAGGGGCAACTCGCGCGGCAGCGCCAGGGTGTCGATGTCGAACGTCGGCAGGCCCGCGTCACCCGGCAGGCGGCCGGCCAGCACGGCCAGCTGGTGGCGCGTCTGCGCGAGGGCCTTCTCGAGCGCGGGCAGCTGCGCCTGCGATTGCGCGATCAGGGTCTGCTGCTGCAGCGCCGCCGCGCGGCCGAGGGCGCCGAGCTCGACCTGTCGCGAGATGACCTTGTAGGAGGCGGTCTCGTTGTCGATGACTTCCTGCGTGGCCTTGAGCTGTGCCCGCAGCGAGGCTTCCTGGATCGCGGTGGCGACGACGCTGGAAGTCAGGCTCAGCCAGGTGGTCTCGACCTGGTAGCGCTGGAAGTCGATCGCCGCGCGCACGCCTTCGAGCTCGCGCCGGTTGCCGCCGGCGATGTCCAGCGTGTACGACAGGTCGAGCCCGGCCTGGAAAAGGTTGGAGGTATACCCGGCCGGCACTTGCGGCGATTGCGCGAGCGCCTGGCGCTGACGGGCTGCGCTCAGCTGGCCGGTGACCGACGGGAACACCTTGGAGCCGTAGTCCGCGCGGTAGTTTTCCTCGGCCTGGCGCAGCGTGGCCTGGGCCGCGGCGACGCTGGGACTGTGCTGCAGCGCGGACTGCACCAGCGCATTGAGGGACGGTGACTGGAACGCCTCCCACCAGCTGGCCGAGATGTCCTGGCCGTCGACGAAGCGCTGCGGCACGTAGGCCGGGCTCGCATCGCTGGCGGCCATCGCCGGCAGCGGCGCGGGCGTGTACGGGTGGCTCGCGTCGGCGACCTGCGGCGCCTCGGGCGCGTGGAAGTCGGGGCCGACGGCACATGCCGACAGGGCCAGGCCGACGGCGACGCTCGTGGCGGTGGTGCGCCAGGGCGGACGTCGGAGGATGTTGTTGATCATTCCTGCTCCTCGGTATTCAGGCGCGTCGCTGCCTGTGGGCGCGACGATCAGCGGGGCATGGTAGTCGGGTTTTCCCGCTCATGAGCTATTCCCCTACGCAACTACTGCCTAAGCAAATAATGCCGGCGCGTCTTTCGAATCTGTGAACAAAAAGGGTCGAACGTTCGATCGGGCGGTCGTCGACGACGTTAACACCGGCTTACAGCGCCGGCGGCGAGCCCGGCGACGAACGACCGGATCGGGGTCTCGAACTCCTGCTTCGACGAACGCGACGGACCGGATTCGACAACTTCGCGCAAAAAAAGCGGCTCGACGGGCGGGCAGCGAACGGCCGCCAGCCAGCCGGGCAGCATGCGCTCGCCCGGCTTACTGGCCTCTTTCGGGAATTGGCGTTGTCAGCCGATGTTCAGCTCGAGGGCGAGCAGGAGGGCGAGGCGCCCGGTTGCGGGGCCGGGGCGGATCCTGCGACGGCGACTGCGACCCGCTCCGCGCCGGACGAGGGCCGTCTCATCGGCGCGAGTGCCGGCGCGCGTCAGTCGCGCGTGGCCTTGCGCCGCACGCAGTCGAGGTACTGGTGGCCGTCGGGGGGCAGGCCGCTGCGCTGGGACTGCCAGATCATCTCGCCCAGGCAGTCCATCGCCTCGTGGTGCGCGTCATGCAGCGACTGCCGCCGCGCCGCGAGCAGCTCGACGGCCTGGCGGATGCCGCTGGGCTGGTCGATGCTGCACTGCTCGCTGATCGTCAGGTGCATCGCCAGGTGCAGGAACGGGTTGGTGCGGCCGTCGTCCACCTCGAAGACCGCCGCCAGCGCGGCGTCCACGTCGGCCAGGTCGGCGTGGTACTCGGGGTGCTCGGCGATCCACTGCGACGCGAGGATCTGGATCGGCGACATCGGCGCGCCGCTCTTCGCGAGGGCGTGGGTCTCGCAGAAGAAGCGTCGGACGTCGTGCTGGGACGGCTGGAACATGAGTCATTGTGCCCCACGGTCGCGGCCCTCCGGAGGGGTGCTTCGAGAGCGCTCCCTGCGCCCGAGAGGCCGCCGCGAGCCGCCCGGCGGAGCCGGATCCGCCGTTCCCTCGAGGGGCAGCGCCGGGCGGCAGCGGGCGTTAAGCCCGGCCCGCGCGCGGGGCACGCGCCGCGACGTCCAGCGGCGCGAACGTGACGCGCACGCGCAGGCCGATGCCGCCTTCGCCGTCCAGCAGCTCCGCGCGCGCCCCGTGGTGGCTCGCGATGTCGCGCACGATGGACAGGCCCAGGCCGCTGCCCGGGCCGCCGGCGTTGCCGCGCTGGAAGCGCTCGAACGCGCGCTCGCGCTCGGCCGGCGGGATGCCCGGCCCGTTGTCTTCCACCTCGAGGCGGGCGCAGCCCGGCGCGTCCGGCGACGGGCCGGTGCGGATCGTGATGCGCGCGCCGGCACCGGCGTAGTTGATGGCGTTGTCCAGCAGGTTGGCGAGCATCTCGCGCAGCAGGAAGCCATGGCCCTCGACGCGGGCGCTCTCCAGCTCGAAGCCGAGGTCGACGCCGGCGTCCACGGAGCGGGCGACCCACTCCTCGGCCGCCTCGACGGCGATCTGCTTCAGGTCGAAGCGCTCCATCGCGGAGTTGTGGCGCACGTGCTCCGCGCGCGCCTGCGACAGCAGCTGGTTGGCCAGGCGCGCCGAGCGCGTGGTGGCCAGGTGCAGCCGGCGCAGCAGCGCCTCGGTCTGCGGCGGGTGCGATTCCAGCAGCGCCAGCTCGGTCTCCGTGCGCAGCGCGGTCAGCGGCGTGCGCAGCTGGTGGGCGGCGTCGGCGATGAAGGCCTTCTCGGCGGCCGACGCGGCGACCACGCGCGCGAACAGGCCGTTGAGCGCCGTCACCAGCGGAGCGACCTCGCGCGGGATGTCGGGCTGGTCGACAGCGCCGAGGTGCTCGGGCGAACGCTGCTCGATGTCGGTGCTGAGCCGCACCATCGGGCGCAGGCTGCGCGCGATCGCGAGCCAGCCCATCATCGCGAGCACCAGGGCCTCGACTAGCATGGCCGAGGCCGCCGCGGCCGACACGTGCTTGGCCACGCTGCGCCGCTTGTTGAGCGTCTCGGACACGCGCGCCTCGCAGCGACCCGCGGCGCGACCCGGCGCCGCGGGCACGCAGATCCAGCTGTGCATCGCCACGCGGACGGGGTCGTCCTCCCAGGTGGCGTCGGTGAAACGCCAGTCCACCGGTGCCGGCGGGCCGCCGAGCCTGGCGAGTTCCGGGTCGCCGGCGGCGACGTGCCCGTCCGGCGCCTGCAGCACCCAGTGCACCACGTCGAAGCGGTCGGCGCGCAGGGCGTAATCGAGCTCGCGCGACACGGTCATCTGGACGCTGCCGTCCGGCCCCGTCTTGACGAGGCGCTCGATGGCCAGCGCGGTTCCGTCCAGCGAGTGGTCGAGGGAGTCGAGGGCCGGCGCCAGTGCCAGCTGGTAGAACAGGATCGCCGTGGCCGGCACCAGCAGTGCGAGCGGCAGCACGAGCCACAGCACCAGCGATCGCCGGATGCTGGGGCGGGCGTCGATCCGGAACAGGGCGCGCAGGCCGCGGTCGGGGTGGGCGGAAGCGGTCACGGACAGGTCGCGTTCAGCACGCGGGGTCATGCACCAGTATCGCCCAGTCGAGCGGGAACGCGGGATCCGGCGCGGCGCGCGGTGTTCAGGCCTCTTCGAGCAGGTAGCCGAAGCCGCGGATGGTGCGGATCTTCAGGCCGGCGGGCTCCAGCTTCGAACGCAGGCGCGAGACGTGCACCTCGATCGCGTTGTCGGAGGTGGTGCCGTCCCAGTTGGAGATCGCGGCGATGATCTGTTCCTTGGCCACGATCTTGCCGCTGCGGCTGAGCATGAACTGCAGGATCGACCATTCGCGGCCGGCGAGCGCCAGCTCCGTCTCGCCGATGTAGGCGCGGCGCGCCTCGAGGTCCATGCGCAGGTTGCCGAGACTCAGCACGCTGCCGCCGCGCGCCTGGTTGCGGCGCACCAGCGCGCGCGAACGCGCGACGAGCTCGCTGAGGGCGAAGGGCTTGACGAGGTAGTCGTCGGCGCCGCTCTCCAGGCCGCGCACGCGGTCCTCGATGGCATCGCGCGCGGTGAGCATCAGCACCGGCAGGTCGGAGCCCTGGGCGCGCACACGGCGCAGCGTCTCGAAGCCGTCGATGCCGACGAGTCCGACATCGAGGATGAGGAGGTCGTAGGGATCCTGGCGGACCGAGACGGCGACGGGCTCGCCGCGCTCGGTGCAGTCGACGACCCACCCCTGGGAGCGCAAGGCGCGTGCGGTGGAATCGGACAGGAGGGGGTCGTCTTCGACGAGAAGGATGCGCAAGGGAGGCACTCCGATGGGAGCGATGGGAGGTGGGGTTCGGCGCATCATCGAAGGGCAGGCTCAGGGGTCGCTGAACGATACCTGAAATGAACCTGAGCCCTTCGGCGACGCTCCGCGGCGAGCCCGCCGGGGGCGGCAGCCTGGTTCCGGGAGCGCCCGGGCTCGCACGCCGGGACGTGCGTGCCTCAGGCTTCCGGCGGCCCCTCCCGGGCCGGCACGGCGCGTTCGCCATCGATCTCGTCGAAGCCCTCGTCGCCGGGTTGCGTGGCGCCGTCCCACGTCCGTGCCGCCGGCGGATGATCGAGGCGTTCCTGCGCGAACAGCTGCTCGAGCTGCTGGCGGCCGGCGCGCGCGAGCGAGACCAGCTTGGACTCGTCGCGGAAGTGGGGTGCCATGTCGCGCAGCTGCTGCACGGAGTGGCGTCGGAATCGCATCGCCAGCGTGCGCGCGCGATGTGGCTCCCAGCCCATCAGCTCGAGCACGCTGCGGGCGCTGGTCAGCGCGGCATCCAGCGTCTCCCGCTCGATGTAGCGCACGCCGCGTTCGTTGAGCTGGTACCAGTGCTGCACGTTGCGGGCGCGCGCCACGATGGCCAGGTTGGGGAAGTTCTCGCGCGCGATGTCCACCAGCTCGAGGCTGGGCTCGATGCCGTCGACGGCCACCACCAGCACGCGCGCCTTCGCCGCGCCGGCGATGCGCAGCAGGTCGAGCCGGGTGGCGTCGCCGTAGTGCACGCCGAAGCCGAACTTGCGCAGGGCCTCGATCGCCTCGGCATCGTGGTCCAGCACCGTCGCCTGGATGCCGTTGGCGTGCAGCAGGCGGCCGATGATCTGGCCGTAGCGGCCGAAGCCCGCGATGATCACCGGGGCGTCCTGCGGCTCGGCCAGCTCCGACACCTTCGCGCGCGGGCTGAACTTCGCCAGCAGCGGCATCCACCAGCGGTCGGCCACCAGGATCAGCAGCGGCGTCAGCAGCATCGACAGCGTGATGGCCGCGGTCAGCACGCCGGCCTGCGCGCCGTCGATCACCTGCCGGCCCTGCGCCGCCTGCAGCACGACGAAGCCGAACTCGCCGCCCTGCGCCAGCAGCAGCGTGAAGACGGGGCGCTCCAGGCGCGGGATCGGGATGCCGATCTCCATGCCCCACAGCACCAGCGTCTTCACGGCGAGGAAGCCGGCCACGATGGCGGCCACCTGCCACGGGTTGTGCAACACCACGCCGAGGTCGATGCCCATGCCCACGGCGATGAAGAACAGGCCCAGCAGCAGGCCCTTGAACGGCTCGATGTCGGTCTCGAGCTCGCGCCGGTACTCGCTCTCGGCCAGCAGCACGCCGGCCAGGAAGGCGCCGAGCGCCATCGACAGTCCCACCGCCTGCATCAGCGCCGCGGTGCCGACGACCAGCCCGAGGGCCGCGGCGGTGAAGATCTCGGGCGTCTGGCTGCGCGCGATGAAGCGCAGCGCGGGCCGCAGCACGAGCCGGCCGCCGAGCACGATGAGCGCGATCATGCCGAATGCCTTGGCGGCGGCCAGCAGCGGATGGCCCGCGTCGGCGCCGGCCACGCGCTCGGGCGCCATCAGCGGGATCAGCGCGAGCAGCGGGATGGCGGCGATGTCCTGGAACAGCGAGACGCTCAGGATGTTCTGGCCGCCGGTGGTCAGCAGGATGTTGCGTTCGTTGAGCGTGGCCAGGCCGATGGCCGTCGACGACATCGCCAGCGCCGCGCCGGCCACCAGCGCCAGGCGCCAGCCGTCCGGCCAGAAGCCCATGCAGGCCCAGCCGATGCCGGCGATCAGCGCCAGGCTGCCGAGCAGCTGCACGCTGCCCCAGCCGAAGATCGGCCGGCGCATGGACCACAGCCGCCTGGGCTCCAGCTCGAGGCCGATCAGGAACAGCATCAGCACGACGCCGAATTCGGCCAGGTCGACGATCTGCGACGGGTCCGTCACCAGCCGCAGTCCCCAGGGGCCGATGGCGAAGCCGGCGCCCAGGTAGCCGATGATCGCGCCCATGCCCAGGCGGCGGGCGAGCGGCACGGCGATGACGGCCGCGGCGAGGTAGGTGAGGGCGAGGGTGAGCCAGTGGGTGTGGGACATCGGGTCGTCGTGCGTCAGTCGCTCGTGATGCGCCGTTCGTCGGCGGCGACCTCGGGTGGCGGCGCGACGGCGCCGGCGCGCGTCTCGCCCGCGAGCGCGAGCAGGCGTTGCGCGAACGCGTGCGCATGGGCGTGCACGGCGTGCGCGTCTGCGCGGTGGGCGCCGTGGAAGACCAGCGGGTCGAGGAAGCGCATGCCCACCATCTCGGCCGTCTGGCGATACGGGGCCAGGAAGCGCTCGAACGGATGGTCGGCGCCGCCCAGCTTCTGGTACGAGGTCTCGATGCCGCCGGTGGACACGGCGAGCCACAGGCACTTGCCCACCAGCGCCCGGCCACCCGGCCCGTAGGCCCAGCGGAAGGCCAGCACCTCGTCGACCCACAGCTTCATCAGCGCGGGCATCGAGTACCACTGGATCGGATGCACCCACACGACGGTGCGGGCGGCGGCGAGCGCGGCCTGTTCGGCCTCGACGTCGATGACGTAGTCCGGATAGAGGGCGTAGATGTCGCGCACCTCCACCGTCTCGGAGGGCAGCAGGCGGCCCTGCGCGGCGAGTGCGCGGTTGACGCGCGAACGCGCGAGATCGGGGTGGGCCAACAGCACCAGAACGTCTGCCATGGCCCCATTGTGGCGGGGTTCGGTAACATCGCCATTCCCGTCGAGCTGGAACGACACACCGGAGAGCACGCGCATGTCGGTCATCGTGGTAGCAAATCCCAAGGGCGGCGTCGGCAAGAGCACGCTCGCGACGCAGATCTCGGGATTCCTCGCCTCGCAGGGCAGGCGGGTCACCCTCGGGGATCTCGATCGCCAGCAGTCGTCGCGCCAGTGGCTGGACATCCGCCCGCCCCACCTGCGGCGCATCGAGCCGTGGGAGATCTCGCGCGACGCCGTCGCGCGGCCCGCCAAGGGCGCCACCGACGCGGTCGTCGACACGCCCGCCGGCCTGCACGGCAACCGCCTCGACACCGCGCTGAAGGTGGCCGACATCGTGGTCGTGCCGCTGCAGGCCAGCCTGTTCGACATGCAGGCCACGCACGCGTTCCTGCAGGAGCTGCGGGCCCACAAGCGCGCCGGCCGCATCCGCATGGGCCTGGTGGGCATGCGCGTGAAGGAGCACACGATCGCGCTGGAGCGCTTCCAGGAGTTCGTCGGCACGCTGGGCATCCCGCTGATCACGACGCTGCGCGACACCCAGAACTACGTGCACCTGGCCGCGCATGGCCTGACGCTGTTCGACGTCGCGCCCGGCAAGGTCGAACGCGACCTGGCGCAGTTCGAGCCGCTGGCGCGCTGGCTGCTGCAGCCGGCCAGGGCCGTCCCGCTCGAATGACCGTCTACGAGCACCTGGCCGACCTGGCCGCGCTGCAGGGCCAGGTGATCGGCACCAGCGGCTGGGTCGAGATCGACCAGGCGCGCATCGACCAGTTCGCGCAGGCCACGGGCGACCACCAGTGGATCCATGTCGACCGGGCGCGCGCCGCGGCGGGGCCCTTCGGCACGACGGTGGCCCACGGGTTCCTGACGCTGTCGCTGCTGTCCCAGCTGGCGACCGACGCCTTTCGCATCGCCGACACCCGCATGGGCCTGAACTACGGCCTGGACCGCGTGCGCTTCCCCTCGCCGGTGCCGGTGGGCAGCCGCCTGCGCGCGGTGTGCGTGCTCGATCGCCATGAACCGATCGAGGGTGGCGCGCAATTGACGCTCACGGTCACCATCGAGCGCCAGGGCAGCGCCAAGCCGGCCTGCGTGGCCGTCTGGGTCACGCGCCACGTCGTCTGAGCACACGCGAACGTCCGCGACGTCCCGTCTGCTCGGCAGTCGTTTTCCCTGCCCCCCCCATCGGGGGGGCGGCAAAGCACGGGTCAGCCGGTACGATTCCGGCGAGGGAAATGTCGTCCACGGCCGATGCGGCCGGCGACCCATAACGAGAGTCCGAGCGGAGTTTTCATGAAGGTGTTGCTGGTCGATGACCACCCGTTGATCCTGTCGGCGCTGCAGGCCATGATCCAGGAGCTGGATCCGGACGTGAAGGTCACGGCCGTCGGCAGCGCGGGCGCTGCGCGCTCCGCGCTCGCGGCGGACGCCGACTTCGACCTCGTGCTGCTCGACCTGCAACTGGGCGACGCCAGCGGCTTCGACGTGCTGGTCGAGATGCGCAAGGCCCACCCGGCGCTGCCGGTGGTGGTGATCTCGGCCTCCGATCGTGCCAGCGACGTCATCCAGGCCATCGACCTCGGCGCGATGGGCTTCGTTCCGAAGCGGGCCACCAACGACACCCTGGTCGACGCGCTGCGCCTGGTGATGGCCGGCGGCATCTACGTGCCGGCCATGCACCTGGGCGCCAGCCAGGGCCCGGCCAGCCGGTCGGCCTCGCCGGCCCCGGCCATTCCGGCGGCCGAGATGGCCACCTACCAGGTCACGCCGTCGTTCGAGGAACTCGGCCTCACGCCGCGCCAGGCCGACGTGCTCACCCAGCTCCTGCAGGGCAAGCCGAACAAGGAGATCGCGCGCCGCCTGGGCCTGTCGGTCGAGACGGTCAAGGATCACGTGCAGGCCGTGCTGCGCGCCCTCGGCGTGAGCTCGCGCACGCAGGCCGTGCTCGCGGTCAGCCAGATGACGCAGCAGCGGCTGGAACGCCGCGCCGTCCCCCGCTAGAGGCACCTCGCCCAGACGCATCGATCCGCACGCAACATGCGCGTCGCGATCATCTCCGTCTTCGTCGACTACCACCGCCGCGGTGCCCACCACCGCGGCGTCCTGCAGCCGCAGATCGGCCCGCTGATCGCCGCGCTGCTGCCCGACTCGGCCGACATCGACATCGTCAACGACACCTGGATCGACCCCGACTGGTCCAAGTCGTACGACCTGGTGTTCCTCTCGTGCATGCACGCGGACTTCGATCGTGCGCGGCAGATCTCGCACTACTTCCGCCGGCGCGGCGCGCAGGTGGTGCTGGGCGGGTCGATGGCGTCGATGCTGCCGCAGCTGTGCGCGCCCTGGTTCGATGCGGTGGTGGCGGGCGACCCCGAGGACACGGTGCCGCATGTCTACGAGGATGCGTCGCGCCGGCAGTTGCAGCGCTTCTACCGCTCCGGCGGCGACGCCGCGGCGCGCGCGCCCACGCCGCTGGCGCACCGCGTGGCCGACCAGCAGGTCTTCCCGCTCGCGCTCGAGGCCACGCGCGGCTGTCCCTACACCTGCGACTTCTGCGTGCTCACCGGCATGGGCACGCGCTTCGACACACGCCCGGCCGCGCGGGTCGAGCACGACCTCGTCACGCTGCGCGAGGCGCTGCGGGGCCGCGTCACCGGGCCGCTGAAGAACAAGCGCCGGCGCATGGCGATGTTCTACGACAACAACATCGCCGGCAACCTCGGCTGGCTGCGCCAGCTGTGCGACGTCACCGAGCGCCTGGGGCTGGAGTGGGCCAGCTCGGTCACGTTCAACGTGCTCACCAACAAGGCGCTGCTGCAGCGCATGTTCGACAGCGGCTGCCGCGCGCTGTACGTCGGGCTGGAGACCTTCAACCCGGCGGCGCTCGACGACTTCAACAAGCCGCAGAACCGGCTGCCGCTGGTCAGGCGCGCGCTCGACGACGCGCGGGACGTCGGCATCCTCGTGACGGCCGGCATGATCCTGAGCCCCGAGCACGACGACGTCGCCTACATCCGCTCGCTGCCGGCGCGCCTGCGCGAGAGCGGGCTGCACGTGCCCACCTTCCTGGCGTTCGAGACGCCGTTTCCCGGCACGCCGTACTTCAACCGGCTCGCGGCGCGCAACGCGCGGCGCGTGGCCGCCAACGAGCGCGCGCTGTTCCTGCCGCGCGCGCTGCTGCGCGACTTCACGTCGTACACGCTGGTCGTCGAGCCCGCGCTGGCGAGCGCCGAGGACTACGTGGATGCGTACAAGGATGCCGTCGACGAGATCTACGCGCCGCGCCGCCGCCTGGCCAAGCTGGCGCACGACCTGCCGTCCTTCATCCGCCGCGGCGCATGGACGAGCGTCGCGCTGGACGTGGGCGACATGCTCACCGGCGGCCTGCCGCGCGCGCCCGGGCGCACCTACCTCGCCGGCACCGATCTCGCGCCGCCCGAGCGCGTGCCGCTGACCGAGGCCGACTTCGTCGACGAGGCGGAGGCGGCCCGCCTGATGCTGCCCACCGCCGTCACGGACGAGGCGGGCCGCCTGTTGCCACAATGGGCGCCCCCGGACGAGTCGCTGCGGCCCGTCTTTCCTCCCCGCAAGAAGAAGCCGGCCGTCGTCCCATGAAGCGCGAAGATCCTGCCCCCTCGTCCGTCCTGACGCTGTCGCCCGACGACCGGCCTTCGCAGTTCGGCAGCGTCGAGCCGCTGCCCCGGCCCGACGACGGCGAGGGCGACCTGGTGGTGGGCCAGGTCGACCCGCTGATCGACCAGGTCGACAACCTGCACGCGTTCGCGCGCACCGGGTTGGTGGGCAACACCGTGGGCGCCTGCGTGATCGTCGCGCTGTATGCGCACGTCGTGCCGGTCCTGACGATGATCGCGTGGGCGGTGCTGTTCGGCGCCGCGCTGCTGCTGCGCGCCGTGCTCACCGTCACCTACCTGCGGCGCTGGCGCGGTTCGTCCACGCTGCTGCGCAACTGGCGCAACCGCTACCTCACGGGCGTGCTCACCACCGGCGCGATGTGGGGCCTCTCGGTGTGGCTGTTCTACCCGTACGGCGGCAACCTGGAGCGCATCGCGCTGCTGCTGACCGTCTACAGCTTCTGCATCTCCGCGGTGCCGGCGCTGGCCACGCAGTTCGGCGCCTTCGTCGCGTTCGTCGCGCTCACCTTCGTGCCGATGATCCTGCGCATCGCGCTGCTGCCCGGGCACGACGGCTGGACGCTGGCGGCGATCCTGTTCCTGATCTTCGGCATCACGGTGATGCTGGGCCGCAGCTACCAGCGCACGTTCTCGCGTGTCGTGGCGCTCAAGCAGCGCGGCCTGCAGCTGCTCGCGCAACTGCAGGTGGAGAAGGTGGCCGCCGACCAGGCGCGCCGCGAGGCCGAGACGGCCAACCGCGCCAAGACCCAGTTCTTCGCCGCCGCCAGCCACGACCTGCGCCAGCCGCTGCACGCGCTGGGCCTGTTCGCCGAGGCGCTGCGCCACCGCATCGGCACCGACGCCGAGGTGGCGCACCTGGTCAACAGCATCAACAGCTCGGTGGACGCGCTCGAGGGCCTGTTCTCCGAGCTGCTGGACATCACCAAGATCGACACCGGCGGCGTCGAGGCACGGCCGGAGAACTTCAGCGTCGAGGCCATGTTCGCGCGCCTGAAGCTGCACTACGAGCCGACCGCCTTCGAGAAGGGCCTGGCGCTGCGCTTCCACGGCGCCAAGCACTTCTGCTACGCCGACCCGACGCTGCTCGATCGCGTGGTGCGCAACCTGCTGTCCAACGCCATCCGCTACACCAACGACGGCGGCGTGGTGGTGGCGGCGCGCCAGCGCGGGGACAAGCTGCGCTTCGAGGTCTGGGACACGGGCCCGGGCATCCGGCCGCACGAACAGGAACGCATCTTCGAGGAGTTCTACCAGGTCTCCACCGACGCGCCGCCGCTCGAGCCGACGCAGCGCAAGGGCCTGGGCCTGGGCCTGGCCATCGTGCGCCGGCTGGCGCGCGTGCTCGACGCGCCGCTGCGCCTGCGTTCGGTGCCGGGCCACGGCACGATGTTCTCGATCGAGGTGCCGCTGGGCCAGCGGCCCAAGCCCACGGAGCCCGTGGCGCCGCGCAGCACGTCGCTGGGCCTGACGCTCGACCGCCGCCTCATCGTGATCGTCGAGGACGACCCGGCCGTGCTGGGCGGCCTGCAGGTCCTGCTCAAGAGCTGGGGCGCCGACGTGGTCGCGTTCGACTCGTTCGCGGGCGCGGCCGAATGGGCCGGCGCCGCCGCGGCGCGCAAGCTGATGAAGCCCGACCTGCTGATCACCGACTTCCGCCTCGAGAGCGGGCACACGGGCATCGAGGTGATCGAGACCATGCGCGGGGCCTTCGGCAAGGGATTGCCGTCGGTGATCGTCACGGGCAGCCTCATGTCCAACCAGGAGGGCGAGGCGCAGGCGCACGACTTCCACCTGCTGCTCAAGCCCGTCGTCCCCACCAAGCTGCGCGCGATGATCGCGTTCAAGCTCGGCCAACGCTGACCGTCCACGGAGTCATGACCACCCAGCCCGACACCACGCCGCGCGCGATCCGCATCGACGGGCCCTTGTCGGCGCGCGCAGTGCTGGATCACTTCAACGAGAAGGGCCGCGCGCTGCTGGGCGCCGGGCAGGAGGACGCGGCCGGGCGCATCGCGCAGCTGCTCGCGCACGAGGCCGACCTCAGCGCCGCCTGGGGCGGCCTGCCGGGCACCGACCATCCGCGCCACTGGCAGCCCGACGTCGGCGACGAGGCGGCGCTCAGCGACCGGCGTTCCGAGCATCGCCGGCTCGACGTGCACCTGCCGCTGTGGTGGGCGCTGCCGCTCGCGGTGCGCGACCGCCAGCCGCAGCGCGTCGTGCTGCCGCTGGCCGCCACGCGCGAGGGCCTGGCCGCGCTGATCCGCCGCCACATGCCCGGCGGCTGGTGGAATCACCGGGTGCACGTGACGCTGGATGTCGAGACCCGCGTGTACTGGGGCGCGCGCGGAGCCGTGCACCCGCACGCGGCCGCGCGTCACGCGTGCGCGCAGCGCGGCGACGCGGGGCACCCGTCGCTGAGGCTGGTGGTGCTGGACGGCGGCCGCGCGATCGAGGCGGTGATGCCCGACCGCCCGGCCGATCCCGACGTCGTGCTCAAGGTGCATCCCGGCGTCGGCTGGCTGGTGGCCGTGCCGCAGCTGTGCTTCGAGCGCGAGCTGACGACGGCCGAACGCTGGCATGACGGCGTCGCGACGTGGTGGCGGCGCCTGCAGTCCCGGGCGGGTCGCCCGTCGCAGCGCGATCGTGACCCGACCTGGCAGGCGCGCCTGGAGGCCGACGAGGCCTGGTGGGCCGCGCAGCTCGGCGCCGCTCCCTGCCCGCCCCAGGCCCTGGCTCGCGAGGCGAAGCTGGGCGGCGCGCTGCGCCCGGCCAGCCGCGTCGCCACGCTGCCCGCGGCGCAGCGCCGCCAGGCGCAGGTGATCGTCATCCACGGCGGCCTGAGCTCGGCGCGCAGCGCGTACGAGGCGGCGCTCAACACGTCCGCGCGGGCGGCGGCCAGGGCGATCGAGGCCGCGCAGCCGGCGGCTCCGGGCGCCGTCGCGCTGCGCCTGCATGCCGGCGGGCAGGACGCGACGACGGCCGCAGGCGATCGCGAGCTGGCGATGGCCGGCGCCGCCGCGGCCTTCGACGCCACGGCGCTGTCGACGGCGCCGCCGCCCCCGGCGGACGCCGCTCACGTCTGGCCCGGCCTGCCGACGCTGGACGAACGCGCCACCTGGCGTTTCGAGCACGACACCTTCCTGCGCATCGCCCAGAACGTGGCGCACCTGGTCGCCGCCGTGCGCCTGCAGTGCATCGCCGGCTGCCCCGCCGACGCGCGGCGCCACGTCGTGCTGGTGGCGCATTCGCGCGGGGGCAACGTCGCGCGCTTCGCGCTGCCCGCACTCCGCAAGGCCTTCGGCCGGCAGGGCTGGACGTTCGCGGCCGTCACGCTCGGCAGCCCGCACCTTGGCACGCGCGTGTTCGAGCGCGTGGGCCGGCGCTGGCACGGCCTGGCCACGGCCGTCGGCGGGCTGCGCCATCTCGGCGCGCCGTGGATGAGCCGCGACACCCTGGCCGAACTCGTCAACCTCGAGCGCGGCCTCGCCTACGACGTGCCGCCCGGCTTCCACGACGTCGAACCCGCGGGCGTGGACCGGATGATGCGCGGCCGACCGGCCACCGAGCTGCCGCCGGGCATGTGGCTGGTCGGTTCGCACTGGGGGCCGAGCGCCGGCATCGACGTCGACGGCAGGACCTGGGACTGGCTGTTCGAGGACATGGCGGGCGCCGAGGAGGAGAGCGACGGCCTGGTGCGGCGGCTGTCCGCGCTCGGGGGCCGCGCGCCGGAGAACGACTTCGTGCGGGCCGAGGCCGACCGCTGCCCCGTGCAGTTCGACGCCTCGCCCGTGTTCCACACCCACTACCTGGTGCACGAGCAGACGCGGCGCCAGATCGCGCGCATGCTCGGTAGCGCGCTGGGCCCGGTCTCCGGCAACAATGGCGCCTCCTGCGTGGCTCACAAGGAAACGGCATGAGTTCCAACACCGCGCGCACGGCGCGCCTGGTCGTCCTCGCGGGCATCGTCGGCGCGACCTGCGACATCACCTACGCGATCCTCTACTACGGCTGGAAAGGCATTTCCGCCGAGCGCATCCTGCAGACCGTCGCGAGCGGCCTGCTGGGCAAGGCGTCGTACGACGGCGGCTGGCCTGCCGCCGCACTGGGCCTCGCATGCCACTACGCGATCGTGATCGTCGCCGCGGCGGTGTTCTACGCGGTCGCCCGCCGCTGGGCATGGTTGCGCAGCGAGCCGGTGACGGCGGGCCTGGCCTTCGGCGTCGCGGTCTATGCGTTCATGAACTTCGTCGTGCTGCCGTTGTCGGCCTATCCGTTCCCGCTGCGCTTTCCGCTGCTGACGACGGCCACCGGCCTGCTGGTGCACATGGTGGGCGTGGGCCTGCCGATCTCGCTGATCACGCGACGGGCGCACCCCGCGGCCTGAGAGGCCGTGGGCCGGCGTCCGCCTCGCCGACGCGCGCCTGCAGCCAGTCCGCGAAGGTGCGCATCGCGTCGCTCTCGGGCCGCGACTTCAGCCGCGTCAGCCAGTAGCCGCCCAGCGTCACGCCGATGTCGAAGGGCTGCACCAGGCGCTCGCTGCGCAGCGCCTCGCCGAACAGCGCCGTGGGCAGCAGCGCGACGCCGGCGCCCTGCGCCGCGGCGTCGGCCATCGTGATGGACGAGTCGAAGATCGCGCCGCGCACGAGCGGGGGCGCGACGCGCGCGGCGGCGAACCAGCGCGTCCATTCGTCGGGGCGGTACGAGCGCAGCAGCGTCTCGCGCGCGAGGTCGGCTGGCGCGCGCAGTCGGCGCGCGATCGCCGGCGCGCAGGCCGGCGACAACGGCGGCGCGATCAACGCCCGCGCCTCGGTGCCGTGCCAGGCGCCGTCGCCGAAGCGGATCGCCCAGTCCAGGCCTTCGGCGGCGAGGTCGACGCGGTTGTTGTTGGTCATCAGCCGCAGGTCGATGGCCGGATGCGCGCGCTGGAACAGGGGCAGCCGCGGCAGCAGCCAGCCCACCGCGAAGGTGCCGACGACGGCCACGGTCACCACCTGCCGGTGCAGCCCGCCCTCGAACTGTTCCAGCACGGCGTGCATGCGCTCGAAGCTGTCGGTCAGCAGCGGCAGCAGGGCCTGGCCTTCGTCGGTCAGCGCGAGGCCGCGCGGCAGGCGCCGGAACAGCGGCGTGCCCAGCCGGGCCTCGAGGTTCTTGACCTGGGCACTGACTGCCGCCTGCGTCACGTGCAATTCGAGCGCCGCGCGCGTGAAGCTCAGGTGCCGTGCCGATGCCTCGAAGGCGCGCATCGCGTTCAGGGGAAGTTGCATGCCTCAGATTATCTGGGGTCTCGCACCGGAAATCAGCGTTTGATGGACGCGCCGTCGCTGGCTATCGTGCCGCCTGTCGAATCAATCAGCGGGAGACTCATCCATGGACAGAAGACGCTTCGCCCACATGGCGATCGCGCTGGCGGGCGCGTGGCCCGTCGCCCGGGCGCTCGGCGGCGGCGAGCCGGCCCAGAAAATCTGGGGAGATGCACAGCTCGAGCGCTGGCACGCGATCGAGGCACGGGTCGGCGGGCGGCTGGGCGTCGCCGTGCTGGATACCGGCACCGGCGCGCTGGCCGGGCAGCGGCTCGACGAGCGCTTCCCGATGTGCAGCACCTTCAAGACGCTGGCCGCGGCGCTGGTGCTGGCACGCGTGGACGCCGGGCAGGAGCGGCTGGACCGGCGCATCGCCGTCACGCGCGCCGACCTGCTCGAATGGGCGCCAGTGACGAGCAAGCGGGTGGGTGGCGCCGGCATGACGGTGGCCGAGCTGTGCGAGGCGGCGATCACCGTCAGCGACAACACCGCGGCCAACCTGCTGCTGGCCAGCGCCGGCGGGCCGGCGGGCGTGACGGCCTTCGTGCGCCGCCTGGGCGACGACGTCACCCGGCTCGATCGCACCGAGCCGGCGCTCAACGAGGGCACGCCCGGCGACCCGCGCGACACCTCGACGCCGCGCGCGATGGTGCGCACGCTGCACCGCCTGATGCTGGAAGACGCGCTGTCGGACCAGGGCCGGGCGCAGCTGGTGCGATGGATGACGGCCAACACCACCGGCGGCCAGCGCCTGCGCGCGGGCGTGCCGCTCGACTGGCGCGTGGCCGACAAGACCGGTACCGGCCGCCTGGGCACGACCAACGACATCGGCATGCTGTGGCCGCCGCGCGGCGCGCCGCTGGTGATCGTGACCTACCTCACCGCCACCGGCGCGCCCGGCGCCGCGCGCGAGGGCGCGCTCGCGGACGTGGCGCGCAGCGTCACGCGCACCGGCTGGACGCCGGCAAGCTGAGCGCCGGCGAACCGGCGTCACTTCTCGGCGTCCGAGGCCGCGGGTTCGGGCGCCACGGGGGGCTGGCCCACGACGCTGATCTTGTTGCCGACGACGCCGTGCGTCGCGTCGTCCTCGATCCACACCGAAGACAGCTCGGGCGTGATCGACCCGTGCACCGAGTAGGTCGCGCCGGCGGCCGGCACGAACTCGACGACGCCCTGGGCGCGCATCGGGCTCCAGAACAGGCGGCGCACCGTGTTGTCGTAGAAGGCCATGCCCTCGATCTCGACGCGCACCGCACGGCCGGCCGCCACCAGGTTCTTCCCGTCGGCCCGGATCGCCTTGGCCGGCTCGTCGGAGTAGGCGAGCACCGGGTGGCCGTCGATGGCGATCGTGCGGAACGTGTCGATGCGGTCCTCGGCCGGCGTGTGCGAACCGACGATGGTCGCGTGCGGCTGCGCCGAGACGTCCGGCGGCGGTCCGAGGGCGGCACAACCGGCGAGAACGACGAACAGCAGCGGCATCGATATGGCGGCCAGACGCATGGGAACGCTCCTTGTGGGCAGAAAGGGGAAGGATCAGGGTTGCGCGGCGCCGTCGTCGTCCGGCCGCTGCTCGGGGCGTGCGTACCAGGCGCCGGCGAGCGCGACCATCGCGCCGAAGGCCATCGGCCAGCTCCAGCCGTAGCCGATGCCCCAGCCGGGCAGCGACAGCGCGAAGCCGCCGGCCGCGACGATGAACAGCGCGCGGCCGCGTCCGGGCGACAGCGCCAGCAGCAGCGCGCCGACGTACAGGCACGCGCTGGCCGGCACGCTCATGGCCGCGGCGAACCGGAACTGGTCGTCGCCGTGCGCGAGCGCGACGTACTTGCCGAGGAACGTGGAGGCGGCCAGCGCCTGGAACACGATCAGCGCGGCGACGACGAAGCGCGCCGACAGGGTGGGGCGCGGAGCGGCCTCTTCCTCGGGCTCGGAGTCGTCGACGACGGCGAGTTCGCGATACGGCGGATGCAGGTCGTGCGCCGCGCGGTCGACCGGCGCGAAGCCGGTGTCGTCGTCGTCGTCGCGCGGCGGCGGTTCGACGAGGCGCAGTGGCGGCCGCGGCGTGGTCATCCGCGCGGCCTCACTGCACCGGCGTGTAGGCCAGGCGCACGTAGATCGGCGCGAAGGCCTCGGCCTGCGTCACCTCGAGCAGGCGTTCGCGCGACAGCTCCAGCATCGCGATGAAGGTCACCACCATCACCGTGGGACTCGTGGCGGTGTCGAACAGCTCCTGGAACTCGACGTAGCGCACGCCCTGCAGGCGCCGCAGCACGCGCGACATGTACTCGCGCACCGACAGCTGCTCGCGCGAGATGTGGTGGTGCTGGTTCAACTTGGCGCGCTTGAGGATGTCGGCCCAGGCCTCGCGCAGGTCGGCGAGGCTCACCTCGGGGAACAGCGTGACGTTGGACTGCTCCATCGCCACCTGGGCGCGCAGGAAGTCGCGGCCGATGACAGGCAGCGCGTCGAGCTGCGCCGCGGCCAGCTTCATCTGCTCGTACTCCAGCAGGCGGCGCACCAGCTCGGCACGCGGATCCTCGGGCTCGGCGCCGTCGGCCGTGGGCTTGGGCGGCAGCAGCATGCGCGACTTGATTTCGATCAGCATCGCCGCCATCAGCAGGTATTCGCTGGCGAGCTCGAGGTTGTGCTCGCGGATCTGGTCGACGTAGTCCAGGTACTGGCGCGTGACCTGCGCCAGCGGGATGTCGAAGATGTTGAAGTTCTGCTTGCGGATCAGGTACAGCAGCAGGTCCAGCGGACCTTCGAAGGTCTCGAGGAAGACTTCGAGCGCGTCCGGCGGGATGTACAGATCCGTCGGCATGCGGAACAGCGGCTCGCCGTACAGGCGGGCGAGCGCGACGCCGTCGACGGTCTGCGTCGACGTCGGATCGTCGATGGCGGGGTCGCCGGCCGCCGCGCCCGGCTGCTCCGGCGCAAGTCCGGCCGCCCCTTGGGGGCTGTCTGCGGTCATCCGCGGACTGGGACTCACGTCACTTCACTTCACGTGCGTCTGGTAGACGTAGGGCTGCTGCTCGACGCGCGCTTCCCTGAAACCGGCCTGCAGGTCGCGGTCGATCTGCTTGTCCCACAGCAGGGCGCGGCCGGCGCGCTGCTCGGCTTCCAGCGTCGGCTTCTTGGCCTTCAGTTCGTCGATGAACGAGCTGACTTCCGACTTGTAGGGCTTCCAGAACAACGGCATGGTGATTTTTCTGACGACAGGAGGAGCGGAACACGTGGATGCTGCGACGTCGCTTCGCTTCACGCAGAATGATGGCGGTATCGCAGCAGGCAGGGCGGGTCGTTTGATCCGCGATCGCGCCCTGGGCGGCCAACGGCGGGTCCGACGACCCGCCCTGCGCCAGGGCAATGGCCCATTTTAATTCAAGCGCATCCCGGGCAGCGCGCCCGAGCCCGGCTCCAGCAGGTACAGCCCGCCGTCGGCCTTGCCGTCCGCGTAACTGGCCGCCAGCACCATGCCTTCCGACAGGCCGAACTTCATCTTGCGCGGCGCCAGGTTGGCGACGACCACGGTCAGCTTGCCCACCAGCGTGGCCGGGTCGAAGTGCGCGGCGATGCCGGAGAACACGTTGCGGTGGCGGCCTTCGCCGACGTCCAGCGTCAGGCGCAGCAGCTTGTCGGAGCCCTCGACCTTCTCGGCGTTGACGATCCGGGCGATGCGCAGGTCGACCTTGGCGAAGTCGTCGATCTTGATCTCGGGGGCGATGTCCTCGCCACCGGGCACCACCTTCTCGACCACGGGCGCCGGCGGCTCGAACAGCGCGTCCAGCAGCTTGGTGTCCACGCGCTGCATCAGGTGGCTGTAGGCGCCGATCACTTGCGCGCCCAGCGGGCTGGCGGCATCGGCGAAGGTGAGCGCGGGCACCTGCAGGAATTCCTCGACCTTGGCGGCGAGCGCCGGCAGCACCGGCTTGAGGTAGATCGTGAGCAGGCGGAACGCCTCGATGCACGTGCTGCAGACGTCCTGCAGCGCGGCGTCGGCGCCGTCCTTCTTGGCCAGGTCCCAGGGCTTGTGCTGGTCGACGTACTCGTTGACCTTGTCGGCCAGCGCCATGATGTCGCGCAGCGCCTTGCCGAACTCGCGCTCCTCGTACAGCTCGGCGATGGCGTCCTTCTGGGCGCGCAGCGTCTCCAGCAGCGCCGAGCCCTCGACGCCGAGGTCGCCCGACAGCCGGTTGCCGAAGCGCTTGGCCAGGAAGCCGGCGGCGCGGCTGGCGATGTTGACGAACTTGCCGACCAGGTCGGAGTTGACGCGGGCGACGAAGTCCTCGGGGTTGAACTCGATGTCCTCGACGTGCGAGTTGAGCTTGGCGGCGATGTAGTAGCGCAGCCATTCCGGATGCAGGCCCAGCTCGAGGTACCGCAGCGGCGAGATGCCGGTGCCGCGGCTCTTGCTCATCTTGTCGCCGCCCAGCGTGATGAAGCCGTGCACGAACACGTGGTCGGGCGTCTTGCGGCCCGAGAAGTGCAGCATCGCCGGCCAGAACAGCGTGTGGAAGTACGTGATGTCCTTGCCGATGAAGTGCACCTGCTGCACCTCGGGGTCGGCGAAGAACGCGTCGTAGTCCAGGCCCTTCTTGCCGAAGTAGTTCTTCAGCGAGGCGAGATAGCCGATCGGGGCGTCCAGCCAGACGTAGAAGTACTTGCCCGGCGCGTCGGGGATCTCGATGCCGAAGTAGGGCGCGTCGCGACTGATGTCCCAGTCGCCCAGGCCGCCGGCGCCGGTCTCGGGGTCCTTCTGGAACCACTCCTTGATCTTGTTCAGGACTTCCGGCTGCAGGCGGCCGGTGTCGGTCGTCCACTTCTGCAGGAACTCCAGGCAGCGCGGGTCGGACAGCCGGAAGAAGTAGTGCTCGCTCGACTTCATCACCGGCGTCGCGCCGCTGAGCGCCGAGTACGGGTTCTTCAGCTCGGTGGGGCTGTAGACGGCGCCGCAGTTCTCGCAGGCGTCGCCGTACTGGTCCTGCGTGCCGCAGCGCGGGCACTCGCCCTTGATGAAGCGGTCCGGCAGGAACATGGACTTCACCGGGTCGAAGAACTGGTCGATAGTCTTGACGTCGATCAGCTCGTTCTTGCGCAGCGCCAGGTAGATCTCGCGCGACAGCGCGTGGTTCTCCGCCGAGTCGGTGGAGCTCCAGTTGTCGAACGCGATGTGGAAGCCGTCGAGGTACTGCGCGCGGCCGGCGGCCACCTCGGCGACGAAGGCCTGGGGCGTCTTGCCCTGCTTCTCGGCCGCGATCATGATCGGCGCCCCGTGCGCGTCGTCGGCGCCGACGAAGTGCACCGTGGCGCCGTTCATGCGCTGGAACCGCACCCAGATGTCGGCCTGGATGTACTCCATCATGTGCCCGATGTGGAAGGGCGCATTGGCGTAGGGCAGGGCGGTGGTGACGAAGAGTTTGCGGGTCATGGTGGCGATGGTCGCCCCGGGCGCGCGAAGAGCGCGGCGGCGGCGCGAAAGCGGAACCGACGATTCTAAAGGCGCCGGCCCGGATCGGCTGCCGCGGGCCCATGGCCGGGCAGCCGCGGCGTGGCGGCGCCATCCCCAGTTCGTCGGGGCCGCCACCCGGCAAATGTCACGCGCGGGGCCGGTTCGAGCGCATTTGCTCGACGGTCGTTGGCGTAAAGTCCTTCGTCGCCATCGTCGGCCCATCCACGCCAAGGACTTCCCTTGAACCTGCCCAGCAACCCCGCCGCGCGCCGCCTCCGTGCCGGCCTGCTGTCCGGACTGGCCCTGCTGGGCCTCGCGCCCGCGGGCCGCGCGACCGACATCGCCCACGCCGCGATCCCGTCGATCGTGGCCGACAACAAGATCTCGATCGGCTCGCACGCCTTCAAGCTGCCGCCCGGCCAGTGGATGCTGGTGCAGGGCCAGATGTTCACCACCTCCAGCGCGAGCAACCGCGACGCCGAGATCTTCCGCGGCGTCGTGGTGCTGCTGGACAACAACCAGTTCCGCGTCGCCATCGACCTGTCGCTGCCCGTGCGCGACTCGCCGCAGATGACGCCCTGGGGCGACGATGCCTGCCGTGCCAACGGCGGCGCGCTGCACGCCACGCAGATGGAGAAGTTCAACGGCGACCAGTGCCTGGCCGTCTTCGGCCATCCCGACCTGCTGCGCAGCCTGCGCCGCAACAACCCGCAGGTGGCGCAGTGGATGCTCGACCATCACGTGGTCGGGCTCGGCAGCGCCATCGAGATCGTCTACACGAGCCGCCAGGACGCCACGTTCGGCCGCATGCACGTGTTCTTCACCGCGCCGTACTTCGACAGCGACGAGGCGATGACGAAGTGGTCCGTGGCGCTGGAGGACGCCGTCAAGCGCGAATTCGCGAGCAAGTCCCTCACCGCGGCGGTGCTTCCGGCGCTGCCGGTGCTGCCCGCATCGATCCAGGCCAACGACTCCGCCTCCAACCTGGTGCGCCCCGGCGCGCCGCTGGAAGCCGCCGCGGCCGCTGCTCGCGAGGAATGGATGAACTGCCTGCGCACGCAGGCCGTGCGCCTGGACGACCGCCGCACGCCGGCCAACGAGGTGGGCTCGGCGCTGTACTTCAACTGCCGCGAGCAGGAACTCAAGGGCGTGACCGCCAACATCCCGCCCGCGCGGCTGCAGGTGATGTCCGGTTCGGAGATCAACGAGCTGTTCGAGAACGCGCACCGCCAGGTGGTCGACTCGGGCGTGGCCACCAACGTCGTGCTCGAGCACCGCGCGTCACGTGCGCCCGACCGGCCGGCCTCGCCGGCGGACAGGCCGGCCAGGGCCGTCAAGCGATGAGCGCAGGGGGCCGTCGCCCCTTGCGCGCGGCAGCCGAATGGCCTGCCGTCGCGCTGCGGCTTCGCGGCGGTGATGAAATGCGAGGACGCTCTCATCTTCGCAGCATGTCCACCGATCCTTCCGCCGCCCTGGCGCCGCCCCTGTCTGCCACCGACGGACTGACGGGGCGCCAGCACGTGCTCGCGCTCGTCGCGATCCTGCTCTCGGTGGCGATGGCCACGCTCGACACCGCGATCGCCAACACCGCGTTGCCGACGATCGCGACGAGCCTGCGCGTGAGCGAGGCGCAGGTGATCTGGGTCGTCAACGCCTACCAGCTCGCGATGGTGGCGCTGCTGCTGCCGTTCGCGGCGTCGGGCGAGATCCTGGGCCACCGGCGCGTGTTCGCAGCCGGCACGCTGCTGTTCACCGTCGCCTCGCTGGCCTGCGGGCTGGCCGGCTCGCTGACGGCGCTGGTGGCCGCGCGCATCCTGCAGGGCCTGGGCGGCGCGGCCATCATGAGCGTCAACATGACGCTGATCCGCGTCGTGTTCCCGGCCAGCCGGCTGGGGCGCGGGGCGGGCATGAACGCGCTGGTCGTCGGCCTCGCCTTCACGGTCGGGCCCACGGTGGCGTCGGCGGTGCTGGCCGTGGCGTCGTGGCACTGGCTGTTCCTGATCAACGTGCCGGTCGGAGTCGTCGCGGTGTGGTTCGCGGCGCGCGCGCTGCCGCACACCGAGCGCCACGGCCACGGCTTCGATCGCCTCGCCGCACTGCTGTGCGCGGGCCTGTTCGGCTGCGCTGTGCTGGGCTTCGAGTCGCTCTCGCATGGCGGCGCGGGGATGCCCGTGGGCGTCGAATGGACGGTGGCCGCGACCTGCGGCGCGCTGCTGTGGCGGCGCCAGGCCGGCCACCCGGCGCCGATGCTGCCGGTCGACCTGTTCCGCTCGCCGGCGTTCTCGCTGTCCGCGCTCACGGCGATCTGCGCGTTCGCGGCGCAGAGCTTCGGCTTCGTGGCGCTGCCGTTCCTGCTGCAGGCCACCCTCGGCTACAGCGCGGTCGCCACCGGCCTGCTGATGACGCCCTGGCCCGCGGTGGTGGCGCTGATGGCGCCGATCGCCGGGCCGCTCGCCGATCGCCATCCGCCGGGCCTGCTGGGCGGCATCGGGCTGGTCATCTTCGGCGTGGGGCTGGGCGCGCTGGCGCGGCTGCCGGCGCATGCCGCGGTGATCGACATCGCCTGGCGCACCGCGGTCTGCGGCGCCGGCTTCGGCTTCTTCCAGGCGCCCAACCTCAGGGCCCTGATGGGCAGCGTGCCGGCGCGGCGCAGCGGCAGTGCCAGCGGGGTCGTGGCCACGTCGCGCCTGCTGGGGCAGACGCTGGGCGCCGGGCTCGTGGCCCTGTGCTTCCACCTGGGCGCCGCCGTCGCGCCGGCGCTGGCCCTGTGGCTGGGCTGCGCGTTCGCGCTGGCCGGCAGCGCGGCCAGCGTGCTGCGCCTGCTGCCGGCACTGCGCTGATCAAGCGAAGTCGAGCGTCACCGCCAGCTTGCCGAAGTGCGACCCGCCTCCGGCCAGGGCGGCGAAGGCCTCGGACAGGCGATCCAGCGCGTACGTGCGGTCGATCACCGGCGCGATGCGGTGGGCCGCGATCGCGGTGGCGACGTCGGCCAGGTCCTGCGCCGAGCCGGTGTTGTTGCCCTGCAGGCGGATCGACTTCTCGATGATGCGCATCAGGTCGATCGGCGCCTGCGAGCCGCTGACGAACCCGATCGTGAACACCGTGCCGCCGTGGCGGACCGCCTCCAGCGAGCGCGCGATCGTCTGCGCCCCGGCGGTCTCCAGCACCAGGTCGACGCCCCGGCCGTCGGTCCATTCGAGCACGGCGCGGTCCCAGTCGGGCGTGGCGCGGTAGTCGATGCCGTGGTCGGCGCCGATCGCGCGGGCGCGCGCCAGCTTCGCGCCGGAAGACGAGGTCGCGACCACGCGCGCTCCGCGCGCCTTCGCGAGCTGGATGGCGAACACGGACGTGCCGCCCGTGCCCAGCACCGTCACCGTGCTGCCGGGGCCGATGTCCGCGGCGACCAGCGCGTTCCAGGCGGTCGTCGCCGTGATCGGCAGCGTCGCGCCCTGTTCCCACGACAGGTGCTGCGGCAGCTTCACGACGGTGTCCGCCGACGCGACGGCCAGCTCGCGCGCCGCGCCGGGCAGGTTCACGCCGCGCATCGTGCGCCCGGTGCGCTGGCTCGGGCGGCCAGCCGCCCACAGCGCCTTCGGGTGCACGGCGACACGGTCGCCGGGGGCGAGCGTGTCGACGCCGTCGCCGATGGCCACGACTTCGCCGGCGCCGTCGGCGATCGGCACCAGCGGATAGCCCACGCCGGGATAGCGGCCCGTGGCGACGGCCACGTCGATGAAGTTGAGGCTGGCGGCCTTCATGCGAACGAGCACCTCGCCGCGGCCGGGTTCGGGATCGGGCAGGACGACTTGCCGGAAGGCGTCCAGGGAGGGGGCGGTCAGATGGATGGCATGCATGGCGAAGCTCCGATCGGGTTGCGATGGCCACACGATATTCCGGTCGAAAGGAAAGATAATCCGGCCAATGGGCAAGACACTCATGCACCGATCACAGCAATGGACCGAGCCGGCCGAAGCCACCGCACTGGCCGAGATGACGGCCTTCGTCGCGGTGGCGGAGCAGCTGTCGTTCGTGGGCGGGGCCGATCGACTGCAGCGCGACGCCACAGTCGTCTCGCGCCGCGTGCGCGCACTCGAGGCGCGCCTGGGCGTGCGCCTGCTCGAGCGCACGACGCGCCGCGTGGCGCTCACCGAGGCCGGACGGGTCTACCTCGAGCGGGCCCAGGGCGTGCTGCGCGCGATCGGGGAGGCCGAGCGCGACGCCGCGAGCCTGGCCGGGGGCGAGCCGCGCGGCCACCTGCGGCTGGCGCTGCCCGACGCGTTCGGGCGGATGTGGATCGCGCCGCTGCTAACCGAGTTCATGCTGGCGCATCCGCGCATCACGGTGGAGGCGGCGTTCTCGAACCGCTTCGTCGACCTGGTCGGCGAGCGCTTCGACCTGGCGGTGCGCCTGGGCGACCTGGCCGACTCGCGCCTGGTCGCGCGCCGCGTCTGCGGCCGGCGCCGGCTGCTCTGCGCCTCGCCCGGCTACCTCGCGCGCGCCGGCACGCCGCGCCGCCCGGCCGACCTGGCGCAGCACGCCTGCCTGCTGCTCGCGGGCCTGCCCGATCGCGCTCGCTGGGAGTTGCGCGACGCCCAGGGCGCGCTGCACCGCGTGGCGGTGTCAGGGCCGCTGCGGTCGGACGACGCCGAACTGCTGGTGCGGGCCGCCTGTGCCGGCCTGGGCATCCTGCTGGCGACCGACTGGCTGGTGGGCCGCGAACTCGAGGCCGGCATGCTGGTGCCGGTGCTGCCGCGCTGCAGCCAGGTCGACGAAGGCGCGATCCATGTGGTGACGCCTTCCGGCGCGGCAGGCGCCAGCAAGACGCGCGCGTTCAGCGACTGGATCGCCGAGCGCCTCGCCGATCCGCCCTGGGTACCGGGCATCAAGGCGAAGGCAGGCCGTACAGCCGCTCGGGATTGATGCGCACGCGCAGGCCGTGCGGGTGGGCCGGGCCGGCGATGCCGCGGTCGCGGCCGCTGGCCTCCAGCAGCAGCGGTTCGGCCAGCGGCTCGCCGCGCCGGCCGGCGAGCACGGCGACCTGCGGCGCATCGGAATCGGCGGTGCGCCGAAGGACGACGCCGATCTCGCCGCTGTGCAGTCGCACCAGGCTGCCCGGGGGGTGGACACCGAACTCCGTGATCAACGCCAGCGCGAACGGGTTGCCGCGCTCGACGACCAGCAGGTCGCGCGCGGCGCGCGGGGGCGGCAGGCTGTCGCGGCCGCTGCGCCCGGCGAGCTTGGCGGTGTAGACGTCCACCGTGCGCAGGGCGCTGGCCATCTCGCCCACCTCGGTGACCCCGGCGGGGTAGCCGCCGCCGCCGGGCTTCTCGTGGTGCTGTTCGACGGCCTGCAGCCACTCGGCATCGGTGACGCCGCTGGCCTTGAGCGCGGCCAGGCTCGCGGCCGGATGCATCTGGACGGCGTGGCGCTGCTGCGGATTGGGCAGGCGCGCGAGGTTGGCCATGCGCGCCTGCAGCTCCAGCATGCCGACGTTCATCGTGAAGGCGGCCTTGACCAGCGTCAGGCAGCGCTCGCGCGGCCACTCCAGCCGCAGTGCGATCAGGTAGGCCGCGGCCGCCGCATGCAGGCTGCGCACGACGCCGTAGGGCGCGACGTCGGCGGGGTCGGGGCGCACGAGCAGGAAGATCGCGAGATCGGGCGCGGCCTCGGCCAGCGCGGCCAGCTCGCGCGCGGCCTCGTCGAGGGCGGCGGGGGCGTCGGGCGCGGGCATGCGCGCGAGCACGCCCGCGAGCGTGCCCGCGAGCTGGCGCCACTGCTGCATCAGCTGTTCGGGCGCGGGCGGATCTCCGCTGGCGCGCAGCTCGTCGACGTCGACGCAGGCGCCGCGTTCGACCAGCGCCTCGAGCTCGTGCGGGTCGCTGACGACCGCGTCCTTGGCCAGCAGCAGCTGGCTGCTGGCGTCGCGGATGCTGAAGGGCAGCGGGCTGCCGATGCGGATGCGGTGCTGCACCTTGGTCAGAGGGCAGAGTTCCATGGGGTTCTCCGAGGGGCCTGGGACGCCAGCACGGCCGGGCAGTCCCCGTGCCCGGTGTTGCCAATGGGCGCGGGATAAACTTCGCGGTGCGTGCCTCCCCTGGCACTTCCTTCGATTCTGCGCCCGGCCGGCGAAAGCTGCAGCCCGGGCGCACCCCCGTCCATCGCGCCGCCCGGCGCCGCCTCCATGACCCTCTCCGAAGCCGCGCTCACCACGGCGCTCGCCGCCGTCCTCGACCCGCATACCGGCCAGCCGTATACCGCGGGCCGCCAGCTGAAGAACCTGCGTGTCGACGCCGGTGGCGCGGTGGCGTTCGACATCGAGCTGGGCTATCCGGCGCGCAGCCAGTTCGAGACGGTGCGCGGCGCCCTGACGGGGGCGGCGCAGTCGGTCGAGGGCGTGACGGCGGTCACCGTCGGCGTGGGCAGCAAGGTCGTCGCGCACCAGGTGCAGCGCGGCGTGGCGCTGCTGCCGGGCGTCTCCAACATCATCGCCGTGTCGTCGGGCAAGGGCGGGGTGGGCAAGAGCACGACGGCCGTCAACCTCGCGCTCGCGCTCTCGGCCGAGGGCGCGCGCGTGGGCCTGCTCGATGCCGACATCTACGGCCCCAGCCTGCCGTTGATGATGGGCCTGGAAGGCCGGCCCGAGTCCGAGGACGGCAAGACGATGAAGCCACTGGAGAACCACGGCGTCAAGGTGATGTCGATCGGCTTCCTGGTCGACGCGGAGCAGGCGGTGGTCTGGCGCGGGCCGATGGCCACGCAGGCGCTCGACCAGCTGCTGCGCCAGACGACCTGGGGCGAGCTCGATTACCTGCTGATCGACATGCCACCGGGCACCGGCGACATCGCGCTGACCCTGTCGCAGCGCGTGCCGGTCACCGGCGCGGTGATCGTCACGACGCCGCAGGACATCGCGCTGCTGGACGCGCGCAAGGGCGTCAACATGTTCGAGAAGGTGGGCGTGCCCATCCTCGGCATCGTGGAGAACATGGCCGTGCACGTCTGCACGAACTGCGGCCACGTGGAGCACATCTTCGGCGCCGAGGGCGGCCGCAAGCTGGCGGCGCAGTACAAGGTGCCCTACCTGGGCGCACTGCCGCTGACGATGGCCATCCGCGAGCAGACCGATTCCGGCACGCCCACCGTGGCGGCCGAGCCTGACGGCGAGATCGCCGGCCTGTACAAGGCGGTGGCGCGGCAGGTGGCCGTGGAGGTGGCCGGCAAGGCCAAGGACTTCAGCGCGAAGTTCCCGACGATCAACGTCTCGAAGTCCACCTAGGGGCGCTGCGGGCGAGCCGCGCGCGGGTCATACCCGGACGCGCGCGCGGCGTTGACGTTCAGATCGCCGTCTCGATGGTCTTGCGCAGCTCCGCCGGGTCGGTCGGCCCGCGCTCGCGCTTGCCGACGGCCAGCGCCGTCAGTTCGACATAGCGGATCAGGCCCAGCATCTTCTCGTTGCGCGGCGCGCGCCGGCCGACCGACTTGGCCAGCTTGACCACCTCGCCGCAGAGCTCGCCGATCTCGGTGCGGCGCCCGAGCGCGAGATCGTCGGCCATGCTGGAACGCGCCCGCGGGTCGATCTTGAGCATGCGTCCGGCGACGATCTTGAACAGCGGCGTGGGCAGGCGCATCAGGCGCGGCAGCCAGCTGGTGGGCACCGGCGTGACCTTCGCGGTGCGCTGGCGCGCGGCGGCCAGCACGCCCTGCGCCTCCTCGATCAGCGCCGCGGTGGTGGCGCGCAGGTCGGGGTCCAGCAACTCCTCGCGCAGCGGCAGCCCGGACAGCGCGTTGACCGGGTTGTTCAGGTTCAGCAGCAGCTTGCCCCATTGCACGGCGCGGATGTCCTTGTGCGTGGCCGCCGGCAGGCCGGCCTCGGCGAGCGTGGGCAGCCAGGCGGTGGTGACGTCGTCCTCCTCCAGCGCGAGCGTGCCGTTGCTGCCACGCAGGAAATGGCCGGGGCCGACCTCGGCCACGTTGTACGGCACCATCGCCGAGAGAAAGCGCAGGCGCGCCGCCACGGAGCGCGCGACCTCGGCGTTGTGCAGCCCGTTCTGCATGCACATCACCAGGGTTCCGATCGGCAGCGCGCGGGCGAGGATGGTGGCGGCGCTGGGCGTGGCGCTGCTCTTGACGCACATCAGCACCAGCGAGATGCCGAGTCCGGCCGGCACTTCCTCGTGCAGGCTCAGCATGTCGGGCGGGACGGTGCCCGTCCGGCCGTCCGGCTCGGTGATGGTGAGACCGTGCACGCGCAGTTCGTCGAGGACGCGCGGGCGCCCGACGAAGTGCACGTCGTGCCCGGCGAGCGCCAGGCGGCCGCCGAGATAGCAGCCGATCGAGCCCGCGCCCATGATGAGCACCGGACCGATCGGCGAGACGTCGGTGATGATGAGATCAGCCACGTCGCTCGGGCGTGGCGGTCAGCCCCGGTCGGTTTCGATCAGGCAACGGGATGCGCAAGGTCACGGATCAGAGTGGGGCCGGTGCGTCGTTCGATTTCCTGCGCCAGCGGACGGAGCAGGCGCGCGGCGAAGAGGGCTTCGCCGACGATGAACATGGGGCCGACGAGCAGGCCGACGAGATCGTCGACGAACGCCGGCTTGCGGCCTTCGTAGTAGTGGCCGACGAACTGGAGCACCCAGCCGGTGATGAAGGTGGTGAGGCCGCAGGCGAGCCAGGCGCCCACGCTGCCCACCGCGAAAGTGTGGCCCGCCCAGATCAGCAGGCCGTTGACGATGCTGGTGGCCAGCCCGAGCACCAGGTTGCCGCGGGTGAGGTACCACGCGGTGGTCAGGCCCCACAGCGCCCACGCGGCGGTGAAATGGACCTGCGCCACGTCGAACTGCGCGCGCGCGGTGAAGATCCCGATCGCCAACACGATCAGCGGAATACCCACGAAATGGGTCGCGATGTTGCGGCGATCGCGGTGATAGGCCGCGTATTGCACCATCAGTTCGGTGGCCGGTCGAAACGGACTGGGCATGACTGGAGTCTCCTGCAGGAATGGCGGTCGGGCGGGCGTCCACGAGGGGCGCGCCGGCGGTCCGCCTGCGCTTGTCGTAGTGGAGCACGCGTCATGCCGGCTGTCAAAAACCGGGACGGGCTGCTCGACCACAATGCGATTCTCGCCGATGCGCGCGGGACTGCCATGGCCGGGTTCGCCCTAAACTCGCCTCAAACGAACGCAATACAACGAATCAGGTATGGAAAACAGACCCCTGCTGGACTGGCACTCGATGTTCATGGGCGTCGCGCTGCTGGCGGCGGCCCGCTCGAAGGACGCGCGCAAGCGCAACGGCGCCTGCATCGCCAGCGCCGACTACAAGATCCTGGGCGTCGGCTACAACGGCCTGCCGCGAGGCTGCGACGACGAGGATCCGGCGTACTGGACCGACGACGACGCCGACCCGCTGCACTCGCGCCACAGCTACATCGTGCACGCCGAGGTCAACGCCATCCTCAACTGCGTGGTGCTGCCGCTGACCGGCGGCACCATCTACGCCACCCAGTTCCCGTGCCCGCGCTGCGTGCAGTCCATCATCCAGGTGGGCATCCGGCGCGTGGTCTACCTCGAGCAGAAGCCGCACCAGGTCGCGGCGATCGCCGCCGCCAACAAGATGCTCCAGGACGCGGGCATCGAGGTCAAGGCGCTGTCCGAGCTGGAGGCGGAGTCCCCGACCTGGTCGGCCCGCCTCGAACAGTTCATCCGCGACAGCCGCCAGCCGGGCGAGCCGCCGTCGCCGCCGGGGGACGTGTAGGCCGGCGCTGGCCGGGCGGCGCCAGGCCACCCCTGCGATTTCCGGGAGCGATCGCGGCGTCGACGGCGCGTTCGAGCCGGGAATTGCATGCAAGACCTGGCCCCCGCGTCATCAGGATCGCAACCAGACGTTGAATAAGCCGCATCCGTGCGGCTTTTTCGTGGATCGGCGCCGGGAAGGGTCCCGCACCATCGAGCCGTGGATTTCCAGATGTTCCGGAAACCCGCAACCCGGAGGTGGACCGCCATGCGCCCAGTGCCCAAGATCAACGAGCTCCAGCAGACGCCGAACGACTTCCTGCCGTTCGATGCCGCCCTGGCCGCGCGGGCGCCGCGCGTCCCGCGCTCGCAGGTGGCCGGCTTCAGCACGACCCACATGCAGGCCGACGAGCTGGGCATCGGCGCGTTGCTGCGCTTCAAGTCGATGATGGCGCACGAAGGCCAGACCGTGCATCTCGCGCGGCTGTGCTACGACAAGCTGTACGCCTACGAACGCATCGCCGCCGCCCACGCGAGCAGCGACGAGAACCTGCGCCGCCTGGCGCTGGAGCTGTTCCAGATCTACCACCGGCGCGCGGTCGCCGCCCTGTCGGCCCAGTGACGCCCTCCCATGCGTAAAGCCCAGCAGACCCGCTCGCTGGTGGCGGCGTGGTTCGACTTCCTGCCGCCGGCCGAACAGCCCGTGGCGCAGGCGATCCACAAGACGATCCGCGCCACCGCCTCCGAGCTCACCGAGACCGTGCGCCAGGGCAACCTGCTGCTGTCGATGAACGGCGAGCCGCTGCTGGCGATCTCGCCCGCCCGCAACCAGGTCAACCTGCTGATCTTCAACGGCAGCGACGTCGAGGTGACGCTGGGCCCGCTCGAGGGCGTCGGCCGACGCCAGCGCCAGGTGGCGTTTCCGAGTGCCGCGCCGGTCGACACCGCGCGCGTCGAGGCAGTGGCGCGGGTCAGCGTCGAGGTCGCGCGCAGGCACCAGGCGCACGTCGGCCACCACTAGTCCGGCGAACGAGAGGCGGGACGCGCGGGCGTCGCCGCCTCTTCGCCTTTCAGCCTCCGGCGATCAGGCGGTGGCGACCGTGAAGCGGGCGCGCACGTGGCGCGGCGTCTCGATCTCGTCGGCGATGGCCACGGCCAGGTCGGCCACCGAGATGCCGGCCGGCCCGGCGCCTGCCATCAGCAGTTCCTCGCCGCCGACGCGGTACCGGCCGGTGCGCTCGCCCGGGGCCAGCAGTGCCGGCGGGCTCAGGAACGTCCAGTCGAGCGCGGTGTTGCCGCGCATCGCGGCCAGCGCGTCGCGCGCGGCCCGGGCGCCCGGGACGACGTTGGGCGGCACGTGGCTCGCGAACTCGGGCGTGTCGACCAGCTGCACGCCAGGCGCCACGAACAGGCTGCCGGCGCCGCCGACCACCAGCAGTCGCCTGACGCCGGACTGCTCGACGCCCGCCACGATCGCCTGGCTGCCCTTCATGAAGCGGTCGTACAGCGCGGGGTCGTCCCAGCCCGGGTTGAAGGCGGAGACGACGGCGTCGTGGCCCTGGACGGCAGCGGAGACGGCGTCGGGGTCGTACGCGTCCAGCGCCTTGGCGCCGAGGTTGGGACGCGCCTGCACCTTGGCCGGGTTGCGTGCGAGCGCCGTGACCTGGTGGCCGCGCTGCAGCAGTTCGGTGACGAGGGCGCTGCCGACGAAGCCGGTGGCACCGATGAGGGCGATCTTCATGAGGTTCTCCGAGAGGGGATGGGATGGGCGGACTTTGCCTGCTTCACAATCAGGCCGCTAGTCCGGTAAAGTTGCCATCACCTTGAAGCGACACTTACGAATCGATGGATGACCTGAAACCGCTGGCCGTCTTTGCCGAGGTGGTGGACGCGGGCTCGATGAGCGCCGCGGCACGCCGGCTGGGCATGAGTCCGTCAGCCGTCAGCCAGACGATCCGCGCGCTGGAGCAGCACGGCGGCGTCACGCTGCTGCACCGGTCGACGCGCAAGCTCGCGCTGACCGAGGCCGGCGAGCGCTACTACCCGCACTGCCAGCGCCTGCTCGAGGCGGCGCGCGCGGCGGCGCAGTCGCTGCAGCAGTCGCGCGACGCGCCCACCGGCGAGCTGCGCGTCTCGGCGCCGGTGGGCTTCGCCATCCACATCGCGCCCGCGCTCGCGCCGCTGCTCGCCGAGGCGCCGCAGCTGCGGCTGCGCCTGCTGGTGGACGACGCGATGATCGACCTGATCGACGCGCGCATCGACGTGGCCATCCGCATCGGCCGGCTGGCCGATTCGAACTGGGTGGCGCGCCGGCTGTGCGACTTCGACATGATCCTGTGCGCCGCGCCCGACTATCTGGCGCGCATGGGCACGCCGGCCACGCCGCAGCAGCTGCCGGCGCACCAGTGGCTGGCCTTCGGGCGCGAGACGCCGGTCGAGGGCCCGCAGGACGGCTTCGCCGCGCCGGGCAACCCGGTGCTCGTCGCCGCGGCCAAGGGCGTGGGCCGCGGCGCGCTCGCGGGGTCGCAGCCGTCGACGATGCCGCTGGACATGCAGTCCGCGGACGGCCAGCGCCAGCGCGTGCACGTCGAGGCGCGCATCGCCAGCAACAACCAGTTGTCGCTGCAGCAGATGTGCGAGCACGGGCTGGGCATCGCGCGGCTGGGGCATGCCGACGTGGCGGCCGCGCTGGCGCGGGGCGCGCTGGTGCGCGTGCTGCCGCAGTGGCGCTTCGCGTCGCTGCCCGTGTGGGCCGTCACGCCGCGGCGCGACGAGGCCGAGGCCGCGAAGGTGCGCGGGGCGGTGGACCGCCTGCGCCGGTACTTCGCGGCGCTGCCGGCGCGCGCGATCGGCGACGGCGCCGCCTGAGGCGGTCAGGCCTGCGTGAACGCGCGCTTCAACGCCGCCAGCGCATGCGGGATCGCGCCCGCCTCGATCGCGCCGTAGCCGAACAGCAGCCCGTCCGCGACGTCGCCGCCGATCGCGTAGCGGCCGATGCGGTCGACGTTGACCCCGGCGATGCGCGCCCGGTCGGCGACGCGGGCCAGATCGACGTCGCCGGCGACGCGCGTGCCGATGTGCAGCCCCGCGCAGCCGGGCACCGGCGCGAGCCAGCGGCCCAGGTCGCGCGTGACGGCTTCGAGCAGCGCGCGCCGCCGCTCGCCGTAGGTCGCGCGCATGCGGCGCACGTGGCGCGCGAGGTGGCCCTCGGCGATGAAGGCCGCCAGCGTGTCCTGCGCGTGCAGGTTGCCGTGCCAGTCGGCGCGCTGGCGCGCGAGCATCAGCGCGGCGCGCGCCCACGCCGGCGCGATCACGAAGCCCAGCCGCAGCGCCGGGAACAGGCTCTTCGAGAACGTGCCGACATAGAACACGCAGGCCTCGTCGTCGAGCGTCTGCAGCGCGTCGAGCGGGCGGTTCTCGAAGCGGAACTCGCCGTCGTAGTCGTCCTCGACGACCACCGCGCCGCGCCGGCGCGCGAACGCGAGCAGCGCGCGCCGGCGCGCGGCCGACAGCACGCATCCCAGCGGGAACTGGTGCGACGGCGTGACGCAGACCACCTGGGCGTCGCGCGGCAGGCGGTCCACGCACAGGCCCTCGTCGTCGACGGGCACCGGCACGATCACCGCGCCCGCCGCGGCGAACGCGGCGCGCGCGGGCGGGTAGCCGGGATCCTCGACGGCGACGATCGTCCGGCCCGGCGTGACCAGCACGCGCGCGAGCAGGTCGAAGGCCTGCTGCGCGCCGGCGGTGACGAGCACGTCGTCGGCCGTGCAGGCGACGGCGCGCGTGAGCGACGCATGGGCGGCGATGGCGGCGCGCAGCGCGGGCTGGCCGGCTGGCCCGGCATAGCCCGGCTCACGGCGCGCGAGCGAGCGCAGCGCGCGCGCCGACAGCCGGCGCCACGCATCGAAGGGCAGGGCGGCGGTGTCGGGCACGCCGAGCCGGAAGTCGAAGCGGGTGCGCGGCGGGTCGACCATGTCGCCCGGCGTGGCCAGGCCGCGGTAGTGCGGGTTCAGGCTGCGCTCGCGTGCCCGCGCGGGGGCAGGCGTCGCGCGCGCGGGGCCGCGGGCGGGGGCGTCGGCGACGTAGTGGCCCGAGCCGGTGCGCGCGCTGACATGGCCCTCCACGGCCAGCCGCTCGTAGGCCGCGATGACGCTGTTGCGCGAGACCCCGAGGTGCCGTGCCAGGGCACGCGTGGCGGGCAGCCGCAGCCCGGGCGCGAGCCGGCCCGAGCGGATCGCCGCCAGCAACTGCCCGTGCAGCGCGTGCGCCAGCGTGCGCGACCCGCGCGCCGGCAGCACGATCGCCAGCATCGGAAGTGGATCCTTCGATTTCATGAAATGTGGCGCTGTTGGAGTTCCGCTTGGGTGGCTATCGTAACGACATCGCAACGCCGGAGTCCCCCATGACCGCACTGATCTCGCAAGACGCCTTCTGGATCCCCGAGGGCGAGGGCAAGTGGTCGCGGCCGCTGCGCTTCCTGCCCGGCGAGTCCGGCTGGGTCGAGTTGATGCGGCTCGACCCGGGCGTGCGCCTGGGCCTGCATCGCCACACCGGACTCGTGCACGCATACAACGTCCAGGGCAGCCGGCGCCTGTGCACCGGCGAGGAGATCGCGCCGCACGGCTACGTCCTCGAACCCGCCGGCAACGTCGACTGGTGGGAGGCCACCGGCGACGAGCCGCTGGTCGTGTTCGTCGTCGTGATGGGCGAGGTCGAGTACCTCGGCGACGACGGCCGCGTGCTCAAGCGCATCACGACGCGGGACCGCATCGACGACTACCGCCGCCATTGCGCGGCCCGCGGGCTCGAGCCGGTCCTCGCGCCGGACGACGCCGCCATCGCGGCCTGAGGGAGCAGGCACCCATGCATCACCCGATCTGCGCCACCTGCGGCACCCAGTTCGCCAGCGCCACGCCCGTGCCCGGCGCCTGCCCCGTCTGCGAGGACGAGCGCCAGTATGTCGGCTGGAGCGGGCAGTCGTGGACGACGCACGAGGCGCTGGCCGCGACACATCGCGTCGCGCTCGCCGACGACGACGGCCTGCCGGGCCTCACGCACGAACCCGGCTTCGCCATCGGCCAGCGCGCGCTGCTGCTGCCGACCGACGCCGGCAACATCCTGTGGGAGTGCCTGAGCCTGGTGACGCCGGAGGCGGTCGAGGCGCTGAAGGCGCGCGGCGGCGTCGACCTGATCGCCATCTCGCACCCGCATTTCTACGGCTCGATGGTGGAATGGAGCGAGGCGCTCGGCGGCGTCCCCATCCTGCTGCACGCGGCCGACCGGCATTGGGTGCATCGTTCGTCGCCGCACGTCGAGTTCTGGAGCGGCGAGGAGCGCGCGCTGTCGCCGGACGTCACGCTGGTCCGCTGCGGCGGCCACTTCGACGGCAGCACGGCGCTGCACTGGAAGCGCGGCCCGCGAGCCGGCGGGGCGCTGTTCCCGGGCGACGCGCTGCAGGTGGCGGCCGACCGTCGCCACGTGTCGTTCATGTACAGCTACCCGAACCTGATCCCGATGAAGCCGGCGGACGTGCGCGCGATGCGCGACCGGCTGGCGCGCTTCGAGTTCGAGGACGTGTTCGGCTTCAGCCGCGGCCGCAACATCGTCGGCGGCGGACGCGCGGCCGTGGATCGATCGTTCGAGCGCTGGCTCGAGGCGGTGGCGGCCTGACGCGTCCCCGCGCGCCGTGGCGTGACGCGCGGGCGCGCGAGGTCACTTCGGCAGCCGCGGCGCGCGCCCCTGCGGGCACAGCAGCTGCGCCTTCGCCGCCACCTGCACGCCGAACAGCACGCAGCACCAGGCGACGAACACCCACAGCAGGAAGGCCGGGATGCTCGCCAGCGCCCCGTAGGCCGACAGCGAGACCGAGTGGCTGAAGTACAGCGCGCAGCCGCGCCACGAGCCCCAGGCCGCGATGCCCGCGGCGATGGCGCCGAACGCGCTGGCGCGCCAGCTCAGCACGTAGCCCGAGAACGCGCGCAGGGTCACGAACAGCACCACGATGCTCAGCACGAACGGATAGTTGACCCGCGCGAAGCCGCCGGGCAGCAGCGCGAGCAGCGCCGCCAGCGGATGCAGCAGCGCGAACGCGAGCAGCGCGCCGGTGGGCGCCAGCACCAGGAACGCGGCGTAGTGCAGCAGGCTGGTGGTGAGCGAGCCCTTGGCGCCGCAGATCTTCTGGATGTGGCCCTCGAGCTCGCGCGCCATCAGCACCAGCGTCACGCAGAAGCCGGCCAGGCCCAGCGCGCCGATGTTCTGCGTGACCTGCGACGCCGCCTGCAGCACCAGGTCGACGACGTCGCGGCTCTGCGCGGGCAGCAGGTACTGCGCCAGCACGTCCTCGAACTGCTCGCGCGTGGCCGCGGAGACGCCGTAGAAGTTCATCACGCGCAGGCCCACCGTCATCAGCGGCACCAGCGCCAGCACCGAGGTGAAGGCCAGCGAGCTGGCGCGGATCAGCGCCTCCTCGGTGACGAAGGCGAACAGGGCGTCCCACGCCACCTGGGCGCCCCGGATGGCGTGGTGCAGCGGCCGGCGCCAGTGCCAGCGGGCGTCCTGCGCGGTGGGCGCGGACCAGTGGAGCAGCAGCTTCCAGAAATCCATCGGAAAGGGGGCGGGCAGGGCGCGCGCCGCACCCGCGGCGCGAGGCGTGTCGGCTGCAGTGGCCGGTCAGGACGACGAGCCGTTGGAGTGGCGATTCTGCGCCGAGTTCCGTGCCGTCGTGCGTCGCCGCGCCGTGTGCGGCGCCTCGCCTCAGCCGGGGAACGTTCCGGACAGCAGGATGTCCCTGCCCACGTTGCGGATGTCGCGGTGGCCGCAGAACGCCATCGTGATGTCCATCTCCTTGCGCAGGATCTCCAGGCAGCGGGTGACGCCGGCCTCGCCCATCGCGCCGAGGCCGTACAGGAACGGGCGGCCGATCATCGTGCCCCTGGCGCCGAGCGCCACGGCCTTGAGCACGTCCTGGCCCGAGCGGATGCCCGAGTCCAGCCAGACCTCGATGTCCCGGCCGACGGCGTCGACGATGGCCGGCAGCGCCGAGATCGTGCTGGGCGCGCCATCGAGCTGGCGGCCGCCGTGGTTGGACACGACCAGCGCGTCGGCACCGGACTGCGCCGCCAGGCGCGCGTCCTCGACGTCCAGGATGCCCTTGAGGATCAGCTTGCCGCCCCAGCGCTTCTTGACCCATTCGACGTCGGCCCAGCTCAGCGCGGGGTCGAACTGCTGCGCCGTCCACTCCGACAGCCGGCTGACGTCGCCGACGCCTTCGACATGGCCGACGATGTTGCCGAAGCTGTGCCGCCGCGTGCCCAGCATGCCCAGGCACCAGCGCGGCTTGGTGGCGAGGTTGAGGATGTTGGCCAGCGTGGGCTTGGGCGGCGCGGACAGGCCGTTGCGCACGTCCTTGTGGCGCTGGCCCAGGATCTGCAGGTCCAGCGTGAGCACCAGCGCGCCGCACTTCGCGGCCTTCGCGCGCTCGATCAGGCGCTCGATGAAGCCGCGGTCGCGCATCATGTAGAGCTGGAACCAGAACGGCGCCTTCGTGTGGGCGGCGACGTCCTCGATCGAGCAGATGCTCATCGTCGACAGCGTGAACGGCACGCCGAAGGCCTCGGCGGCGCGCGCGGCCAGGATCTCGCCGTCGGCGTGCTGCATGCCGGTCAGGCCGGTGGGCGCCAGCGCGACCGGCATGGAGACGGGCACGCCGATCATCGTCGTGGCCAGGCTGCGGTCGGCCATGTTGACCGCCACGCGCTGGCGCAGCTGGATCTTGTGGAAGTCGCTCTCGTTGGCGCGATAGGTGCCTTCCGTCCACGAGCCCGAGTCGGCGTAGTCGTAGAACATGCGCGGCACGCGTCTTTGCGCCAGCACGCGCAGGTCTTCGATGCAGGTGATCACGGTCATCGGGGTTCTCGTCCTCAGAGGCAGCCGGCATGGTAGCGCGGCGGGGACGATCCCGTTGTCGCCTGCGTGGCGGCCGGTCGCGGCAGCGGGGCAGCATGTGAACCCGCGCCGCGCGGCCGGCGCGGCTCAGCCCGAGGACAGCACGAACGTGTTGCCGTCCGGATCGCGGAACTTCGCGAAGCTGCCCCACGCCTGCTTCGTGGGACCTTCGACGAACTCGACCCCGCGCTGCGACAGCTGCCGGTGCGTCGCCTCGACGTTGTCGCACTGCAGCGATCCGTTGAAGAACGTGCCGATGCGATCCTCCTGGCCCGGCGGCGTGAACAGGACCAGGCGCGTGGGCGCGGTGCCGATGCGCAACTCGATCCAGCGCTGGCCGGGCCCCATCGGCTGGTCGGTGGCGACCTCGAAGCCGAGCTTGTCCGTGTAGAAGGCGAGTGCGCGATCCTGGTCACTGACCGGCACGCCGACGAATTTGATCTGGGTGATCACCGCGATTCCTCCGCGTCGAAACGACAACGCATTCTGGGGACGTTTCGGCGGGCGGAGTAGCATCCGCTGCCATGGCAAGCGTTGCTACCCTCGCGTTCGATGCCTACGTCGTCGACGTCCTGCTGCCCGACCTCGTCGGCCACGACCGCAAGCCGTCGGCCTTCCTGGTCTACCTCGTGCTGGCCGGAATCGCGCGGCGCACGGGGCGCGATCGCGTCAGCGCGAGCCTGGAGACGATCGCGGTGAAGACGGGCCTGTCGAAGTCGTCGGTGCAGTCGGCGCTGCGCCACCTGCGCCGCCGCGGCCTGGTCGCGGACGAGCCGGTGTCGTCCGCCGATCCCGTGCGCACGATCCTGCGGCCGTGGATCAGGTAGGCTGCGGCATTGACCACGGGAGAAACGTCATGGCCACCATCCGCGAAGGCAAGCGCAGCGTCCTCGTCGTCGTCGACGTCCAGGTGGACGTCGTGCGCGCGGCCTGGGAGCGGGCGCGCGTGATCGGCAACGTGGCGCTGGCCGTCGACCAGGCGCGCGCGCAGGGCGCACCGGTGGTCTGGGTACAGCACGAGGACGAGGACATGCCGCGCGACAGCGCCGGCTGGCAGTGGGTGCCCGAACTCGCGCCCCGCCCAGGCGAGCTGCGAATCTTCAAGCGCTTCCCGTCGTCGTTCGAGGACACGCCGCTGGAGGCGGAGCTGGCGCGGCTGGGCGCCACCCGCGTCGTGCTGGCCGGCGCGCAGACCAACTGGTGCATCCGCGCGACGGCGTACGCCTCGCTGGAGCGCGGCTACGACCTCACGCTGGTGCGCGATGCCCACACGACCGATTCCGTCGACCTGGGCGACGGCCGCACGATCACGGCCGAGAGCCTGGTCGACGACCTCAACCTCGCGATGACGTGGCTGGCCTATCCGGGCCGCAAGCCGTCGACGGCCAGGGCCGCCGAGCTCGACTTCGCGTGAGCCCGCGGCCTCAGGCCGCCGGGAATTCGTCCAGGCCCCAGTGCGCCAGCGTGTAGGCGCGGCCGTGCACCGTGCCCGCGCCGGCGGCGATCGCCATCTTGCGGGTCAGCACGTCGTCCCGGTACGCCGGGCTGGCGTGCGAGGCCACCGCCCGCGCGAACGCGGCGCGCTGCTGCGCCTGGCTCGGCGCGCGACCGGCACGCTGCAGGTCCTGCACCGCGAGCAGGCGCGCCTGGCCGTTCTGCACGTGGCAGTCGAAGCACAGCGCGAGGCCGAGCTCGGTGGTCAGCCCCAGCGCGGCGGCGGTGGCCGCGGCGGGCACGAAGTAGCTGTCGTAGGCGTGCTGCATCTGCAGGCGTTGCACCAGGGGCTCCTGGCCGAGGCGCCGGAAGGCATCGACCCAGGCGGGCGGCAGGCCCAGCTTGCTCGGCCCGCTGCTGATCGACTCGGCCCAGGCCAGCTGCTGCGCCAGCGGCTGCGCGGTGCGCGCGGCCCATTGCGCGGCGAGGTCGGCGCCCATCACGCGCGCCAGCGTGCCCGGCGCCGTCCGCTCGATCTCGCGCAGCAGGCCCTGGATCTCGCCGTTGGACAGCGTGAAGCCGATGATGCCCCACGTGAGGCCGGCGCCGTCGAAGTCGCCCTCGATCTGCGTGAAGCCGTTGCCCTCGAAGGAGGCGGTCAGGCCGAGGCAGCGCTCGAACAGCGTGGGCAGGGCGTCGGTGGTGAGCTGGCCCCAGGTGGCGTCGTCGACGGCGCCGGTCGGCGGCAGCGCGCGCGCGGCCTGGAGCTGCTGCAGCGCGCTGACCGTGTGGCTGCCGAAGTCGCCGTCGATGAACTTATCGTGGTCGCCGGCGAAGAATCCCTGCTCGAGGAGATCGGCCTGGATGCCGCGCGCGATCGCGCCCTTCAGGCCTTGCGAGAACCAGGTGCGTGGCATGCGGACTCCGTCGGTGCCGGTCGTGCGCGACAGCATAGGCCGCGGGCGCGCCTCGTGCGTCCGCCGAGTTGGGGATGCGGCGTCAGAACAGCGTGGGTTCGTCCGGGCGTTCCGCGGCGGCGGGCCGGGCCGGGCTCGCCTGTCCGGAGACCTTGGCCTTCGGGCGCGGCGCGGGCGCGGGCGCACCCGGGCGCGAGAGCCCGCCCACGCGCACCCCGAGCAGCCGCAGGCGGCGGGTGAGGTCGACGCGCTTGAGGCACTGGCCCGCGACGTGGCGGATCTCGGCCGGGTCGGCGGTGGGGACGACGATGGACTGGTCGCGCGTGACGGTCTTGAAGTCGTCGAAGCGCAGCTTGATGCCGATCGTGCGGCCCACCCAGCCCTTGCGCGAGAGGTCGGCGGCCACCTGCGTGCACAGCTCGGTGAAGATGGCGCCCAGCTCGGCGCGGTCGCGCCTGGCGTGCAGGTCGCGGTCGAAGGTGGTCTCTCGGCTCATCGACACCGGGTCGCTGTTGGTGACGACCGGGCGTTCGTCGAGGCCGCGCGAGACGTCGTGCAGCCATTGCGCCGTGTTGACGGTGAAGTGCTGCACGAGCCAGTCGAGGTCGCGCGCCGCAAGCTCGCCGATCGTGTGGATGCCCAGCGCATCGAGCCGCGCGCCGGCCTTGGGCCCGATGCCGTTGATGCGGCGCACCGGCAGCGGCCAGATGCGCGTGGGGACATCGTCCATCGTGAGCACGGTCAGCCCGTTGGGCTTGTCCAGCTCCGAGGCGATCTTGGACAGCAGCTTGTTGGGCGTGATGCCGACCGAGCAGGTGAGGCCGGTGGCACGCCGCACGTTGTTCTTCAGCTCGTGGCCGAAGGCGCGCACGCCGCCCAGCGGGTCGTGGCCGATCGGCTCGCGGATGCCGGGCACGTCGGTCAGGTCGATGTAGATCTCGTCGATGCCGCGATCCTCGATGACCGGCGCGATCTCGGCCACGGCGGCCTTGAACTTGCGCGAGTAGTGGCGGTAGCTGTCGAAGTCGGTCGGCAGCAGCACGGCGTGGGGCGCCAGCGCGGCGGCCTTCATCATCCCCATGCCGGAGAACACGCCGAACGCGCGTGCCTCGTAGGTGGACGTGGTGACGACGCCGCGGCCGGCGTAGTCTTCCAGCTTGAAGAACCTGAGCGTGCCGTCCGCCTGTTCGACCGGCGTGTGGCGCCGGCCGCCGCCCACCACGGCGGCCTGTCCGCGCAGCATCGGATAGCGCAGCAGCTCGACGGAGGCGTAGAACGCGTCCATGTCGAGATGCGCGATCACGCGGGGCAGCGAGTGGCTCATGGCGGCATTCTGTATGAAATCACAGGGATCGGCGGGCCGGCGCGCGGCTTGCCCGCTGTTTCGCGCTGCAAATGTGATAACCGCACATCCCGGGAGACTCGATGAACCTGCCTTCCATCCGGCCCCCGCGCAACGCGTCGAACTGGATCGCGCTGCTCTCGACGCTGGCCGTGGCCCTGCTCGTGCTGGGCGCCTGAGCGTCCGCGCGCGCCGCCGGCCGCGCGCCGGTCGGGCGAACTCGACCGTTGGGGAAGCCCCGGGCATCACCCCACGGTCAAGTGCGCGCGAATGGGCGACACTCCCATCTCCACGCACCGTCTTGTCGAACCGTGACCTCGCCCGAAGAACACCAGGCCCTGCTCGCCGCCTCCCGCGCGCTGCTGCTGCCGCTCGCCCGCCTGCTGGTCGCGCGGGGCGTGCCGTACGCCGAGGCCGAGGAGGGCCTGAAGACGGCGATGGTGCAGGCCGCGCAGGAGGCCCACCCCGACGGCCTGCCGCATCGCCTGGTGAGCCGCATCGCCACGATCACGGGCATCAACCGACGCGAGGTGACGCGCCTGACGCGCCAGGAAGGCGCGCCGCACGCGGAGCCGCAGCGCTCCGCTGCGTCGCAGACGTTCTCGCGCTGGCGCGCCAATCCCGACTACCTCGACGCGCAGGGCAAGCCGCTGGCGCTGCGCCGCCAGGGCGAGGCGCCCAGCTTCGAATCGCTCGCCCGCGGCATCACGCAGGACGTGCATCCGCGCAGCCTGCTCGACGAACTGCTGCGCCTGGGCATGGCGCGCCTGGACGCCGACACCGACACGGTGACGCTGATCCACGACGCCTTCGTGCCCAGCACCGACCGCGTGCGCATGCTCGAATTCCTGGCGCACAACGTCGGCGACCACCTGTCGGCCGCCGTGGCCAACGTGGTGGGCCCCGCACCGCGCCATCTGGAGCGCGCCGTGTTCGCCGATGGCCTGTCGCCCAAGGCCGTGGCCGCCGCCGAGGCCTGGGTGGCCGAGGCGTGGCACAAGATGGCCGGCGACCTCGCGCCCTTCATCGAGAGGCTGATCGCCGAGGAGGCGAACGAGCCCGACAGCGGTCGCCAGCAGCGTTTCCGCGCCGGCCTGTACGCCTTCACGGAGCGCGACGACGGCGCGCCCGAGGATCCCGGCGCGCCCGCCGCAGGCGCGGACGCCGACCCGAGCACGCCGCCTGCCACGCCCAGGCGCCGCCCCACCGAATGACGAGACGACCATGACCCATGCCGTGCAATTTCCTCGCCCCTGGCGCGCGCTGAGCGCACTTCTTGCCGCGATGGCGCTGGTCGTCGGCTGCGGCGGCGGCAGCGACTCCGGGGTCGGCACGGGCGGCACCGGTTCGCCGCAGAGCTTCTCGCAAGGCCCGATCTCCGGCTTCGGCTCCATCATCGTCAACGGCGTGCACTTCGACGACAGCGCCGCGAGCGTGGTCGACGACGACGGCAACACGCTGTCGCATTCGCAGGACCTGCGCCTGGGCACCATCGTCGACGTGGAAGGCGGCGCGGTGTCGAACAACGCCGCGACGGCCACGACGATCCGCGTGCAGGTCGACCTGGTCGGCCCGGTCACCACCGCCTGGAATGCCGCGAGCGGCCGCCTCGGCGTGCTCGGGCAGCCGGTGCGCGTCGTCTCGACCACCGCGCTGGACGGCATCGCCGGCGGCGCGGCGGCGATCGCGGCCGGCAGCACGGTCAAGGTCTCGTCGCTGTACGACCGGGCCACCGGCGTCTACGTCGCCACCCGCATCGATCCCGCGCCGGGCGCCGCGCACTTCGCCATCCGCGGTGCGCCGTCGGCCATCGACACCACCGCCCGCACCTTCACGATCGGCGGTGCCGTGTTCAGCTACGGCAATGTCGCGCCGCCGGTGCCGTTCGCCGCCGGCCAGCTGCTGCGCGCCGTGCTGGCCACGGCGCCCGATGGCCAGGGCCGCCGGGTGGTCACCTCGTTCGGCCAGACACAGGCCACGCTGCCCGACGGCAGCCAGGGCGGGGTGGACGGCGTGGTGAGCAGCGTCGCGGACGCCACGCACTTCGTGGTCGACGGCGTGGCGGTCGATGCGACCAACGCCAAGGTCACGCCCACCGGCGCTTCCGTCGGCGTGCAGTCGCGCGTCGTCGTCCAGGGTACCGTCACCGGCGGCGTGCTCGTGGCCACGGCGGTGCACGTGCGCGCGGCCCACGACAGCGACGACGACCAGGGGGGGGCGGGCGCCCACGGCGGCAATGGCGGCGGGAACGGCGATGCCATCGAGATCCACGGCCCGATCCTGACGCTGGACACGGCGCACCAGACGTTCACGATGCGCGGGCCCACTACCGTCAGCTACGCCGCGGCGTCGTTCCCCGACGGCGGCAAGGCGTCCGACCTGGCCGTGGGCGAGGTGATCGAGGTGAGCGGCCACCTGTCGCCGGACGGGACTTACGTCGTCGCCGGCAACATCACGCTCCACTGACGCGGTCGGCGACCAGCCGGCCGGCCACCGCCGCCAGGCCGGTGGCGACGCAGCCCCAGGCGACGTCGACCAACGACAGCGCCAGCGGCCAGTCGCGCAACGTCGCCAGGTTGGTCAGGTCGTAGGTCATGTAGGCCATGAAGCCGAACGCGGCGCCCCAGGCGGCCGCCGCCCTCCATTCACCTGCCGGCTGGCGCAGCACGACGAAGGCCATGAGGCCGGCCGCGTACAGCAGGTAGAACGCGAGCGCCGCGGCGAAATTCGGGCGCTCGGCCATCAGGTGGCCGATGCCCCGGCTGTAAAGCGGGCGGGCGAGCACGCCGATCCACACGACGTCCAGCGCGATCATCGTGGCGACGCAGGCGAGCCAGGGCAGCAGCAGTTTCATGGCGGGTACGGGGGCGACGTGCGGGAGGGCCATCGTCGCATGGAAGGCGCAAGCGGCGCTTCAGCTTGTCGCGCGATCCGCCGCGCGGCGCCGGACAATGCGGCCGTCGCGCCCGACGGCGTGCCACTTGCCAGGGCCGAGCCATGACACCTCCGACGAAGCGATTCCTGCACGTGTTCAAGGTGCGGCCGCGCCTGTTCATCGTCATCGTCATCGGGGTGCTCACCGCCTGGCTGCTGCCGATGCAGGTGGCATCGCAATCGGTCACGCGCTGGCTGGTGGCGTGGAACGTCGGCGCGTGGCTGTACGTGATCCTGGCCGCGGCGATGATGATCCGCTCGTCGCGCGAGCACATGCGCCATCGCGCGCAACTGCAGGACGACGGCAAGTACGCGATCCTCGTGCTCACCGCCATCGCCAGCATCGCGAGCCTGGCCGCGATCGGCGGCGAACTGGCGGTGGTCAAGGACCTGCACGGCTGGGCGCGCGGCGCGCACATCGCGCTGGCGGGCACCACGGTGCTGTCGTCGTGGGGCTTCATCCAGATCATGTTCACGCTGCACTACGCCCACGACTACTACCAGGCGGCGTGCCATGGCCACCCCCCGGGACTGCAGTTCCCCGACGATCCGGAGCCGGACTACGGCGACTTCTTCTACTTCGCCGCGGTGATCGGCACCTCCGGCCAGACGGCCGACGTGTCCTTCGTCACCAAGCCCATGCGGCGCATCGGCTCGATGCACTGCATCCTCGCCTACCTGTTCAACACCACGGTGCTGGCGCTGCTGATCAACATCGGGGCGAGCCTGTTCTGAGGGCGTCCGGGCCGCTCAGCTGAGCATGACGGCGCCCACGATCCACAACGCGAGGCCGGCGTACCAGATCCCCATCAGCGTCTTGCCCACCTTGTGCCGGCGCGCGTAGACATAGATGTAGAGCGGGACCAGGAAGCAGGCCAGTCCCTGCAACGGGTTGCCCGTGAAGGCGTGGATCGCCAGCGCCAGCTGCGAGGCGAACATGAGGAAAAGGCCGAGCAGCAGCACGACGGCGCCGAACGAAAGATGCATGGGTCTCCCTGTGAGCGAGGCGGATCTTAGCCGGCCGGGCGGCGTCCGCCGCGGTGTCCGGGAGTGTCCGCGGACAGCCGTCGCCTCCCGGACCGCGAACGCAACTCCTTGATCGACAAGGGAATCGATCGCGGCGTCCCGGTGGCACGCTCGTTGCGAACAGGAAGCCGGACAGTGCGCCTCCCGGGCGCCGGACGGACATCCATGATTCGCGACACCTCCTCGCAAGACACCCCCATCGTGCGCCCGAAGGCGAAGCGGCGCGCCGGGCTCGTCGCGGCCGCCGTGGCCTTCGTGGCGCTGGGCGCCTGGGCGCTCCCGCAGGCGCGCGGCCTGCTGGGCGCCGGCAGCTCGGTCAGCATGGAGCGGCTGGGCGTGGACGAGGTCTCGCGCGGCCCGTTCGTGCGCGACATCCAGGCCGAGGGCCGCGTCGTCGCGGCATTCAGCCCGACGCTGGTCGCGCCCGCGGCCGGCGCCTTGACGCTGCAGGTGCACGCGGGCGACAGCGTGCGCAAGGGCCAGGTGCTCGCCACGATCGCCAGCCCCGAGCTCGCCGCGAAGCTGGCGCAGGAACAGGCCGCGGCCGATACGCTGCAGACCGACACGCTGCGCGCGCAGGTCGAGGCCGGCGAGCAGCGCGGCGCGCTGCAGGCCGCGCGCGAGAACGCGGCGATCGACGTCAAGGCCGCGGAGACCGACCTCGCGCGCCAGCAGAAGGCGTTCGACGCCGGCGCGGCGGCGGGCATGCAGGTCGACCACGCACGCGACGCGCTGGAGAAGGCGCGCATCGCGCTCGCGCACGCCGAAGCCAACCTGCACTCGAAGGACGACGCGCTGAAGTTCGACGTGCAGTCCAAGGACCAGGCGCACGCGCGCCAGGTGCTGCTGGTCGACGACCTCAGGCGCCAGGTCGGCGAGCTGACGGTGCGCTCGCCGGTCGACGGGCAGGTGGGCCAGCTGTTCGTCGCCGAGCGCGCCAGCGTCGCCAAGGACGCGCCGCTGCTGACGGTGATCGACCTGTCGCAGCTGGAAGTGGAGATGCAGGTGGCGGAGACCTTCGCGCGCGACCTCGCGGTCAACATGCCCGGCGAGATCACCGGCAACGGCCAGTCGTGGAAGGGACGCGTGAACCGCATCTCGCCCGAGGTGGTGCAGAACCAGGTGGCCGCGCGACTGCGGTTCGATGACGGCCCCCGGGCGCCCGGTGCGGCGCCAGGCCCCCAGGGGGATCGTGCCCTCACACCGGAGGAGCCGGGCGCGGCGTCCGCGATCGGCCGGATGCCGTCGCAGCTGCGCCAGAACCAGCGCCTGTCGGTGCGCGTGCTGCTCGACCAGCGCCCCGACGTGCTGAGCGTGCGCGCCGGCAGCTTCATCGACGAATCGGGCGGCCAGTACGCCTATGTCGTGCACGACGGCGTGGCCGTGAAGACGCCGGTGCGCCTGGGCGCGCGCAGCGTCGATCGCGTCGAGATCCTGTCCGGGCTGAATGCCGGCGACCGCGTGGTCGTCAGCGGCGCCGAGAACTTCCACGCCGCCGCCACGGTCGGCCTGGCCCATTGATGTTCCATCCACGAGGAAATCCCATGCTGAAGATGACCGGCCTGTCCAAGGCCTACCGCACCGAGGTGGTCGAGACGTTCGCGCTGCGCGAGTTCGACCTCTCGGTGGCCCAGGGCGAGTTCGTCGCCGTGACCGGCCCGTCGGGTTCCGGCAAGACCACGTTCCTGACCATCGCCGGCCTGCTGGAGGCGCCCACCGCGGGCCGCTACGAGCTCGACGGCATGGACGTCAGCCGGCTCGGCGACGACGAGCGCTCGCGCATCCGCAACCGCAAGATCGGCTTCATCTTCCAGGGCTTCAACCTGATCGCCGATCTCAACGTGTTCGACAACGTGGACGTGCCGCTGCGCTATCGCGGGTTCAAGGCCGACGAGCGCCGCCGCCGCGTGCGCGCCGCGCTCGAGCGCGTGGGCCTGGCCGCACGGGAGAAGCACTACCCGGCCGAGCTCTCGGGCGGCCAGCAGCAGCGCGTCGCGATCGCGCGCGCCCTGGCGGGCGAGCCGCGCCTGCTGCTCGCCGACGAGCCCACGGGCAACCTGGACAGCCAGATGGCGCGCGGTGTGATGGACCTGCTCGAGGAGCTCAACCGCGAGGGCGCCACCATCGTGATGGTCACGCACGACCCGCAGCTGGCCGCGCGCGCGCAGCGCAACGTGCACGTGATCGACGGCCACGTGGTCGACGTGTCGGACGACGTGCGGCTGGCGCGCCGCGCGTCGCACGGCGAGGCACCCGTCCATGCGTGACGCCCGGCGTCGGGCACGCATGCTGGCGCTTGCGGCGCTCGCCGCCTGCCGGCCCGCCGACGCCGAGGACCTGCTGGACGTCTGGCGCCTCGCGCGCGCCGGCGATCCCGTGCTGGCCGCCGCCGACGCGCAGCGCGCGGGGACGCACGACCTGGCCGACCAGGCGCGCGCCGCGCTGCTGCCGCAGGCGTCGGCCACGGCCGCGATCGGCCGCGAGCGCGATTCCGGCGCGTCGCGGCCGGCGCTGGGCGCGCACACCACGGACACGACGCTGGGCATCAGCCAGGTCGTGTTCGACGCCGGCCTGTGGTCGCAGCTGCAGGCCGCGCGCGCCGGCGCGGACGCGCAGGACGCCACGTTCGAGGCGGCCCGCCAGGCGCTGTGCCTGCGCGTGGCCACGGCCTACTTCGACGCGCTGCTGGCGGCCGACCTCCTGGCCAGCGTGCAGGCCAACGAGGACGCCTTCGCTCAGCAGGTCGAGCAGTCGCGCCAGCGCTGGAAGGCCGGGCTGGATGCGCAGGTCGACGTCGACCAGTCGCGCTCGTACCAGGCGCTGGCGCACGGCAACACGATGGCGGCGCGGCAGGCGCTGGTCGACGCGCTGGCCGCCGTGGCCGAGATCACCGGCCGCACGCCCTCGGCGCTGAAGACGCTGCGCGACGACCTGCCGCTGCTGCCGCCCGTGCCGGCCGACGCGCAGGCCTGGGTCGACGCCGCGCTGCGTGCCAACCCGGCGCTCGCCGCGGCGAGCAGGAGCGTGGACGCGGCCGACCACCTCGTCGACGCCGCGCGCGCCGGCCACCTGCCCACGCTGGCGGCCGGCCTGAGCCTGGGCCGCCCGACCGGCACGCCGTACGGGGACGCCAGCGGGCGACTCACGAACACCGCCGTGCTGACGCTCAACGTGCCGCTGTTCGCCGGCGGCGCCACGCAGTCGCGCGTGCGCCAGGCCGAACACCAGCGCGAGGGCACGCGCGACACGCTCGAGGCGCAGCGCCGCGCGATCGCACGCGCGGCCATGGCCGCCTACGGCAGCGTCGTCACCGGAATCGGCCAGGTGCAGGCGACGCGCGAGGCCGTCGCCGCGGCACAGGCCTCGCTGGCCGCCACGCGCGTCGGCCGCGAGGTGGGCAACCGCTCGATGACCGATGTCCTCAACGCGATCCAGACCCTCGCGCAGGCCCAGGCCGCGTACGCGCAGGCGCGCCACCAGTTCATCCTCGGCCGCCTGCAGCTGCAGCAGGCGGCCGGCACCCTGACCGAGGCCGACCTGGCCAACGTCAACACGCTGCTCCAACGATAGCGAGAAGCCCATGTTCCTCTACTACTTCGACCTGGCGCTGCGCAGCCTGCGCTCCGCGCGCGGCCTGACGGCCCTGATGGTGCTGACCGTCGCGATGGGCATCGGCGCCAGCATGACGACGCTGACGACGTTCCGCGCGCTCTCGGGCGACCCGCTGCCGGGGCGCAGCGACACCGTGATGCGCGTGGAGCTGGATGCGGGCCCGAGCGACACCTTCGTCCCCGGCCAGGAGCCCGACAACCAGCTCACCCGCTTCGACGCCGAGGCGCTGCTGCGCGACAGGCACGCCTGGCGCCAGGCGGCGATGTTCGGCGGCGGGGTGAGCGTCGAGCCGGCGCCCGACGCGCCGGGCGCGCTCAAGCCGTTCAGCAGCAGCATCCGCTACACGACCGCCGACTTCTTCGCGATGTTCGACGTGCCCTTCCTGCACGGCAACGGCTGGACGGCGGCCGACGACGCCGACAAGGCCGCCGTCGTCGTCATCAGCCGGGAGTTCAACGAGAAGGTGTTCGGCGGCGCAGACAGCGTGGGCCGGACACTGCGCTTCGACAACGCCGACTATCGCGTGATCGGCGTGCTCGACGCCTGGCAGCCGGTGCCGTACTTCTTCGACCTCAACGTGGGCCGCTACCGCAAGACCGAGGGGATCTTCATGCCGCTGTCGCTGGCGATCGAGCGCCACCTCGGCAACAACGGAAGCGTCCGCTGCTGGGGCGACGCGCCGACGCCGGACTTCCAGGACGTGGCTGCGCCGTGCAGCTGGATCCAGTACTGGGTGCAGGTGCGCGCGCCGTCGGAGCGCAAGGCCTACCTCGACTACCTCGCCCAGTATTCGGCGCAGCAGCACGCGGCGGGACGGTTCCAGCGCGTGCCGAACCCGCGCCTGCATCCGGTGATGGAGTGGCTGTCGGTCGAGCAGGTGGTGCCGTCGGACGTGCGGCTGCAGGTCTGGCTGGCGTTCGGGTTCCTGGCGGTCTGCCTCGTCAACACCGTGGGCCTGCTGCTGGCCAAGTGCCTGCGCCGCGCCCCGGAGATCGGCGTGCGGCGTGCGCTCGGGGCGTCGCGGCGCGAGATCTTCGCGCAGTTCCTGGTCGAGGCCGGCACGATCGGCCTGGCCGGCGGCGCGCTGGGCCTCGTGTTCGCCTGGTTCGGCGTCTGGGTGGTGCATCGCGGCACGCAGAGCGGCGCGCAATGGGTGCACATGGACGCGCAGACCCTGGTGACGACGTTCGCGCTGGCGGTCGGGGCCACGCTCCTGGCCGGGCTCGTGCCGGCGTGGCGCGCCTGCGACGTGTCGCCCGCGTCCCAACTCAAGGCGTCCTGAAGACGCGCACCCGAGGAACCCCATCATGCTGCAACTGCGCCCCATCCTGTCCACCCTGCGCCGCCATCGCACCGCGGCGCTGCTGATCGTGCTGGAGATCGCGCTCACCTGCGCCATCGTCTGCAACGCGGTCTTCCTGATCTCCAACCGCGTCGAGCGGCTGAACTTCCCGAGCGGCATGGCCGACGGCGAACTCGTCTACGTGTCGACGTCGAGCATCGGACGCGATCCCGAGAGCCCGGCGAACACGCGCATCGACCTGGCTGCCCTGCGCGCGATCCCGGGCGTGCGCGGCGTGGCGATCGTCAACGAGATCCCGTACGGCGACCAGTCGGACAACACCGGGCTGAAGCTCGCGCCGGGCCAGAAGGCGCCGACGATCGACGTCTCCACGTACCGCTTCGACTTCGGCAGCGTCGACACGCTGGGCCTGCGGCTGGTCGCGGGGCGCGACTTCAGGGCCGACGAGATCCTCGACGGGCGCGAACTCGACAAGAGCAGCGACCCGGTGCTGCCGAGCGCGATCGTCACCCGCGCGGTGGCGGAGCGGCTGTTCGCCGGGCGGGATCCGGTCGGCCAGGTGATCTACCTGGATGGCGACCATCCGACGCGCGTGGTGGGCGTCGTCGACCGTCTCGTGCGACCGCAGCCGCGCAACGCCGACGCGCGCGACCTGTGGTCGGTGATCCTGCCGGTGCGCCAGACCTTCAACGCGGGCATGTACATGCTGCGCACCGAGCCCGGCCGGCGCGACGCGGTGCTCAAGGCGGCGCAGCTGGCGCTCGACCGCAAGGACGGCCGTCGCGTGGCGGGCAACAGCGGCCGGTTCAGCGACCTGCGCGCCGACTTCTATCGCGCCGACCTCTCGATGGTGTGGCTGCTGGCCGGCGTCTGCGCGGCGCTGCTGGTGGTGACGGCCTTCGGCATCGTCGGCCTGGCCAGCTTCTGGGTGCAGCAGCGCACGCGCATGATCGGCACGCGGCGCGCGCTCGGCGCCACGCGCGCACAGGTGCTGCGCTATTTCCAGACCGAGAACCTGCTGCTGACCAGCGCCGGCATCGCGATCGGCATGCTGGGCGCCTACGCGATCAACCAGTGGCTGATGACGCAGTACGAGCTGCCGCGGCTGCCGTTGGCCTACCTGCCGCTGGGCGCGCTGATGCTGTGGACGCTCGGGCAGCTGGCCGTCCTCGCGCCCGCCCGCCGCGCGGCCGCGCTCCCGCCCGCGCACGCGATGCGCGGGCTGGCGTGAGCGCCATGGCCGCGCGGCGCATGCACCGGCCGGGCAGCCCCGCCGGAAGAATCCGGACACAGTGTGTCGCGCCGACCCCGGCACAATGGGGGGATGACGTTGCGAACCCACTTCCTCGCGCTCGCCGTGTCCGCCACCCTCGGCGGCGCGGTGCTTGCGGCCGAACCGCCGGCCGCGTCGTCGGACAGCCCGGAGGCCGACGCCTCGCTGTACGGCCAGTCGGTGACGCTGCCGCGCCAGGCCGTGGCCTGCTCGGAGCGCATCGCCGACTACATGCCGCGCTTCCAGAAGGCGTTCGACGCGTGGCGCCGCGAAAACGCCGCGCGCATCGAGAGCGGCGGCAGGTTCATCCACGAACAGGCGGCCAAGGGCGGCGTGAATGCCGACGAGGGCATGGCCAAGCTGGCCGGCGCGGACGTCGAGCGCCTGCGCAAGACGTCGCTCGAGCTGCTCACGCGCCACTGCGACCTGATGCTGGAATCGCTGGCCGCCCCCGCCGCCACCAATTGATGGTTCGCGGCGTCCCCGTGCCGAGGGCGACATGCGAACCGTCCTGATCATCGACGACAACGCCGGCGTGCGCGAGGCGCTGGCGCTCGCGCTGTCGCTGCGCGACATCCGCCCGCTCGCCGCGCGCGATCCCGACGAGGGCCTGGCGCTGCTTGAGCGCGAGCGCGTCGACCTGGTGATCCAGGACATGAACTTCAGCGCCGACACCACCTCGGGCGAGGAGGGCGTGGCGCTGTTCCGCGCGATCCGCGCCCGCCACGTGGACGTGCCCGTCGTGCTGCTGACGGCCTGGACGCGGCTGGAGAGCGCCGTCGAGCTGGTCAAGGCGGGCGCCGCCGACTATCTCGCCAAGCCCTGGGACGACGCGCGGCTGCTGGCGACAATCGAGAACCTGCTCGAGCTCGCCGAGACCGGCGCCGAGCTGCGCCACGCGCGGCGCGAGCGGCGCGCCCGCAAGTCGGTGCTGGCCGCGCGCTACGCGCTCGGCGACCTCGTGTTCGAGGCCGATGCCACGCTGCGCGCGCTGGAGCTCGCCTGCCAGGTCGCGCGCTCCGACGTGCCGGTGCTCGTCACCGGGCCCAACGGCAGCGGCAAGGAACGCATCGCCGCGATCGTCCACGCGAATTCGGCCGTCGCGCGCGGCCCGTTCGTCGCCGTCAACTGCGGTGCGCTGCCGGAGGACCTGGTCGAAGCCGAGCTGTTCGGTGCCGAGAGCGGCGCCTACACCGGCGCCAACAAGGCGCGGGTAGGGCGCTTCGAGGCCGCCGACGGCGGCACGCTGTTCCTCGACGAGATCGGCAACCTGCCGCCGGGCGGCCAGATGAAGCTGCTGCGCGTGCTCGACTCCGGCACCTTCCAGCGCCTGGGGTCCAACCAGACGCGGCGCGTCAAGGTGCGCGTGCTCAGCGCCACCAACGCCGACCTCAAGGCGATGGTGCGCGAGGGCACGTTCCGCGAGGACCTGTACTACCGCCTCAACGTCATCGAGGTGCGGCTGCCGCCGCTGGCCGAGCGCGTCGACGACATCCTGCCGCTGGCGGAGCATTTCCTGGCCGGCCGCACTACGCTCGGCGATGCGGCCCGCGACGCGCTGCGCGCGCACGCCTGGCCCGGCAACGTGCGCGAGCTGAAGAACGCGGTCGAGCGCGCGGCGCTGCTGGCCGGCGGCGCGCCGATCGACGTCGAACTGCTCGGGCTGCCGGCCGCCGCGCCGGTCAACTCGTCGCGCAACCTCGACGAGCCCAGCCGCCAGGCCATCGAGACGGCGCTGGCCGCGGCGCAGGGCGTGGTCAGCCGCGCGGCCCAGTCGCTCGGGATGTCGCGCCAGGCGCTGTACCGGCGCATGGAACGCTACGCGCTGCCGCACGACAAGCCGTGATGCCCCGCACGCTGCGCGCCCGCCTCGTGCTGCTGATGGCGCTGTCGGCGCTGTCCGGCGTGGTGGTGCATGCGGGCCTGACGCAGTGGCCGCTGCCGCAGGTGCTGGCCTGGACGCGCGACGCGATGCGCCTGCCCTGGGCGGCGCCCGCGCCGGGCAGCGCGTGGGCCGTGGCGCTCACCGCGACCATCATGCTGCCGTCCTGCTTCTGGGCGGCGCATGCGGTGCTGGCCCCCTTGTCGCGCCTGCTGCGCGCGCTCGAGGGCGGCGTGCTGAGCTACCGCGACGGCGACTTCAGCCTGTCGCTGGCGCCCGGCGGCCATGGCGAGCTGGGCGAGCTCGTGCGCCTGCACAACGAACTGGGCCAGGCCTTGCGCGAGCAGCGCCAGCACCTCGTGCAGCGCGAGCTGCTGCTCGACACCGTGGTGCAGAACACGCCCGTCGCGCTGGTGCTGACCGACGCCGGCGGCCGCGTCGCCTACGCCAACATCGCCGCGCGCCAGCTGCTGGGCGAGGGCCGCAGCCTGCAGGGCGTCGCCTTCACCGAGGTGCTGGCCAGCGCACCGCAGGCGCTGCGCGACGCGCTGGCGGCCGGCGAGGACACGCTGTTCAGCGTCGACCTGGACGGCAGCGAGGAGACCTTCCACATCTCGCAGCGCGGCTTTCGCCTGCAAGGCCGGTCGCACCGGCTGCACCTGCTGCGGCGCATGACGCGCGAGCTGTCGCGCCAGGAGGTGGCCAGCTGGAAGCGGCTGATCCGCGTCATCAGCCACGAGCTGAACAACTCGCTCGCGCCGATCTCCTCGCTGGCGCACAGCGGCGCCGAGCTGGTGCGGCGCGGCGATGGGACGCGCGCCATCGACGTGCTGCGGTCCATCGCCGAGCGCACCCGGCACCTGCACGGCTTCCTCGATGGCTATGCGCGCTTCGCCAAGCTGCCCGCGCCGCGACCGCAGGCGGTGGACTGGACGGCCTTCCTGGCCGGCCTGCGCGCGCACTGCGCGTTCCGGCTCGATGGCGAAGCGCCGCAGGGCGAGGCCCGCTTCGACCCCGTGCAGATGGAGCAGGCGCTGATCAACCTGCTGAAGAACGCGCACGAGTCCGGCAGCCCGCCGGACGCGGTGACGCTGCGCTGCGCTGCGGAGCGCGCCGAGCTGGTGCTGGTCGTCGCCGATCGCGGATCGGGCATGAGCGAGTCCGTGCTGGCGCAGGCGCTGCTGCCGTTCTATTCGACCAAGCGGGCCGGCACCGGCCTGGGCCTGGCGCTCGCGCGCGAGATCGTCGAGGCCCACGGCGGCCGCATCGCCCTGGTCAATCGCCATGGCGGGGGCCTGCGCGTGACCTTGACGCTGCCGCCATGAACCGCCCGCGGCGCCCCGGCCGCGAGGACGCCTGAATTGCGGGATTCGCCCGCACCCGCAGCAGGGGAAAGTCTTTAAGATTCGTCGACATGCCTCTCGACGAAATCATGGCCACGGTCGGCGTCGCCGTCCAGGGAACGCTGGCCTTGCTGCTGCTCGTGGTCTGGCGCTCGCTGCGGGCGCGCTGGACGCTGCTGCTGTCCGCCGGTTTCGTCGCGGTGACCGCGCAGTACGGCTGCGTGGCCCTCGGGCACTATGCGCGCAGCCCCGGCTGGCGCGACCCGCCGACGACGCTCAACGCGCTGTTCGCGCTGGTGGCCCATGGCCTGATCACCTGGGGCCTGATCGACTACGTCGGACTGCCGCGGCTCTGGAACCGCCGCCTGCGCCAGGCCACGCTGGCGGCGTTCGGCCTGGCGCTGGTCGCGCTGGCCGCGGGCGTGCTCACGCGCGCCGCGACGGTCGCCCTGATCGGCGCGTTCATGTGCGGCTGGGCCGCGCTGTTCGGCTGGGCGATGCGGCGCGAGCCGCGCGCGGGCCACGGCATCGTGATGCTGGCGGTGCTGGTCTATCCGGCGTCGATGCTGGGCGCGCTGGCCGGCTGGTTCAGCACCGAGGTGGCCGGCATCTCGCTGATCGTGCCGCACGCGCTGCTGGGCATGACCATCCTCACCACGGGCCTGGTGCGTGCGCAGGCGAGCAACCTGCGCGAGCTGCACGCGCGCCAGGCCGTGCAGGCCGAGCTGGAGCGCACCAATCAGACGCTGGAGCTGCGCGTGGCGCTGCGCACGGCGCAGCTGCGCGAGACGATCGAGGGCCTCGAGAGCTTCAACCGCAGCGTCTCGCACGACCTGCGCGGGCCGCTGGGCGGTATCACCGGCGTGGCGCGCCTGGCGCGCGATGCGCTGAGGCAGGGCGACCTCACCGCCGCCGACCAGCTGCTGGCCGCGATCGCGCGCCAGTCCGAGAGCTCCACCGACCTCGTCACCTCGCTGTTGCAGCTGGCGCGCTCGGGCGAGGGCGCGGTCGAGCGCCGCACCGTGCACACCGACGCGCTGGTGCGCGAGGTGGCCGACCTGCTGGTCGGAGCCACGGCCGCCGCGCCGCAGGTGGTGGCCATCGAAGGCGAACTGCCCGACCTGCAGGCCGACCCGGCACTGGTGCGGCAGGTGTTCGCCAACCTGCTGGCCAACGGCATCAAGTTCAGCGGCAGCGCGCCGCAGCCGCGTGTCGAGGTCGGCGCCACGCGCGCCCCCGACGGCCGCACCGTGTTCCACGTGCGCGACAACGGGGTCGGCTTCACCGAGGACGAGGGCCGCGAGCTGTTCGTGCCGTTCCGCCGCCTGCACGCCGATCGCTTCGAGGGCCACGGCATCGGCCTGACCATCGTGCGCCGCATCGTCGACCGCCACGGTGGCCGCGTCTGGGCCGAGGGCAAGCCGGGCGAAGGGGCGACGTTCTTCTTCTCGTTCGACGAACAGACGTCCAACGCGGAGCGCCGCGAGGCGGCCTGAGGCTCGCGGGACGGAGGGCCGTCGGTCCGCTTGGAGCGGCCGGAGGGGTCTGGCCTCTCCTCGATTCGCGCCGATCCGCCGCCGCGAGCTGGCGCGCCCGCCACGAATCGAGGACAGGCCTGACCCCCATCCCCGGCTCACGATCGAGGTCAGGCCTGTCCATCGTCCGCGGCGATGCCATCCGCTTCGGAGACGTCGCCGCGCGGACTCCGGAGAGGCCAGACCCCTCGGACAGCAGCGCGCGCTGCCGCCTTGCCCCTCAGCCCAGCCGCGCCTTGTGCCGCGCGATCTGCCGCTGCGCCTCGACGGGCGCCGTGCCGCCGATCACCTGGCGCGCGTTGAGCGAGCCGCGCAGGGTCAGCACGTCGTAGACGTCCTGCCCGATGCCGGCGTGGAAGCCCTGCAGCACCTCCAGCGGCAGTTCGGCCAGATCCTTGCCCGAGTCGATGCCGACCTTGACGGCGTGCGCCACCACCTCGTGCGCGTCGCGGAACGGCACGCCCTTGCGAACGAGGTAGTCGGCGAGGTCGGTGGCCGTGGCGTAGCCGCGCTGCGCGGCGCGCTCCATCGCGTCGGCCTTGGCGACCAGGCCGCGCGTGCGCGCGCCGGTGGCGGCGTCGACCTCGCCGCCGACCATCTCGGCCATGATGCGCAGCGTGTCCTTGACGGTGTCCACCGTGTCGAACAGCGGCTCCTTGTCTTCCTGGTTGTCCTTGTTGTACGTGAGCGGCTGGCCCTTCATCAGCGTGATCAGCGCCATCAGGTGGCCCACCACGCGCCCGCTCTTGCCGCGCGCGAGCTCGGCGACGTCCGGGTTGCGCTTCTGCGGCATGATCGACGAGCCGGTGCAGTAGCGGTCGGACAGGTCGACGTAGCCGAAGTTCTGGTTCATCCAGAGCACGATCTCCTCGGCCATGCGCGAGACGTGCACCATGACGATGGACGCGAACGCGGAGAACTCCATCGCGAAGTCGCGGTCGCTCACCGCGTCGAGCGAGTTCTGGCAGACGCCGTCGAATCCGAGCGTCCTGGCCACGCGCTCGCGATCGAGCGGATAGCTCGTGCCGGCCAGTGCGGCCGCGCCCAGCGGCAGGCGGTTGACGCGCTTGCGCACGTCGGCCAGGCGCTCGGCGTCGCGCGCGAACATCTCGACGTAGGCGAGCAGGTGATGCGCGAAGCTGATCGGCTGGGCGACCTGCAGGTGCGTGTAGCCGGGCATCACCGTCTCGGTGTGCTTGTCGGCGACGGCCAGCAGGGCCTGCTGCATCCCGACGAGCAGCTGCGCGATCTCGTCGATCTCGCCGCGCAGCCACAGCCGCACGTCGGTGGCCACCTGGTCGTTGCGCGAGCGCCCGGTGTGCAGGCGCTTGCCGGCGTCGCCCACCAGTTGCGTGAGGCGCGCCTCGATGTTCAGGTGCACGTCCTCCAGCTCGAGCTTCCACTCGAACCTGCCGGCCTCGATGTCGGCGCGGATCTGCGCCATGCCGCGCTGGATGTCGGCGTAGTCCTGGTCGGAGATCACCTTCTGCGCGGCGAGCATCTCGGCGTGCGCGAGGCTGCCGGCGATGTCGGCCTGCCAGAGGCGCTTGTCGAAGAAGACGCTCGCGGTATAGCGCTTGACGAGCTCGCTCATCGGCTCCGAGAACAGGGCCGACCAGGCCTGGGACTTCTTGTCGAACTGGTTTTGGCTCATCGCGGCATCGATCCGGGGTCAGGTCTTGGAACTGGCGGGGTCAGGCCTTGGATGGCGCAGTCGGCACTGCAAGATTCAGGACCTGACCCGGGGGCGGGAGAACCCTGGGATTGTAGGTCGCGCACCGCTCGCAGCCTTCGCAAGACCGCACGTCCGCTTGCCAGGGCATCGCCTTGTAGGACGGGCGCGGGCTCGCCCACAATGCGGGTCCATGGATACCGTCACCGCCTCCACCACCCTGCTCGGCGATGCGCCGGTGGCCGGCCTGCGCCGCGCGAGCGTGCCCACGCCGTGCGAGCCGGGCAACATCCTGCGCGCGTTGCTGGGGGTGCAGGTGATCGTGACGGCCGGCGCCGCGTTCGGCAGCGGGTCGCTGGCTGCCTGGCTCGGCCACGCGGCGGTGGGCGCCGCCGTGTCGGTGCCGGCCACGCTGGCCTGGCTGGTCGTCTGCTGCTGGGCCACCGGCCTGCTGGCCCGGTTGCCGGCCGTCGGGCGGCTGGCCTGTGCGGCGGCGGTCGGTGCGGCCGCCACCTGGGCGGCCTGCCTGCCGCTGCGCATGATCGGGCTGGACGCCGGCGATGCCACCAACGTCGGGGCCTTCGTCCTCGCCGGCACCTTGCTGGGCGCCTTCATCTACCACTGGCTCGAGCTGCGCGTGCGCGCCACGCTGCCGGCGGCCACCGAGGCCGGCCTGATCGAGCTGCAGTCGCGCGTGCAGCCGCACTTCCTGTTCAACACGCTCAACACCGCCATCGCGCTGGTGCGGGTCGATCCGAACCGCGCCGAGGAGGTGCTGGAGAACCTGTCCGAGCTGTTCCGCGCCGCGCTCGGCGCGCTCGAGGGCGACTCCACGCTCGGCGAGGAGATCCGCCTCGCGCGCCTGTACCTCGACATCGAGGGCATGCGCTTCGGCAAGCGCCTGGAGGTGGAATGGGACGTCGACGACAGCCTCGCCCACGTGCGCGTCCCCTCGCTGCTGCTGCAGCCGCTGGTGGAGAACGCCGTGCGCCACGGCGTCGAGCCCAACGACGCGGGCGGACGCGTGCAGATCCGCGCACGCCAGCGCAACGGACGCGCCTGGGTGCAGGTGGTCAACACCGTGGGCGCGAGCGCGCCGCCGGGCCACGGCATCGGGCTGGTGAGCTCGCGCGAGCGGCTGCGGCTGATGCATGATTTCCGCTCCGAATTCCAGGCCGGCCCGATCGACGGCGGACGCTTCCGCGTGCGCCTGGCCGTGCCGCTGTGAGACGATGCGATCGAACGGGATGACAGGGAGCGCGCGGCCATGAACCGCCTGAGAGTGCTGATCGTCGACGACGAGGACCTGGCCCGGCTGCGCATGCGCAGCCTGCTGGCCGACTGCGCGGCCCCGGCCGCCGAGGTGGCCGGCGAAGCCGGCAGCGCGGCCGAGGCGCTGCACTGGCTCGCCTCCAACCAGGCAGACCTGGTGCTGCTGGACATCAACATGCCCGGTCTCGACGGACTGCAGCTGGCCGAGCGCCTGCGCACCGCGGCGCATCCGCCGAGGATCGTGTTCGTCACCGCCCACGCCACCCACGCGCTGAAGGCTTTCGAGATCGACGCCGTCGACTACCTCACCAAGCCCGTGCGCCGCGCCCGCCTGCAGGAGGCGCTGCTGCGCGTCGCGCAGCGGCTGGACCGCCCGGTGCCGCTCGCGGCCGCCGCGCCCGCGGCCGGGCCGGCCGAACAGCCGGTGCTGGTCGTCAGCGATCGCGGCCGCGTCCAGCGCGTGCCGGTGGCCGACATCCTGTACCTGAAGGCCGAGCTCAAGTACGTGACGCTGCGTACGCCGCAGCATGCCTACGTGCTGGACGACTCGCTGTCCGACCTCGAGCAGCGCCTGGGCGACGCGATTCTGCGCATCCACCGCAATGCGCTGGTGGCGCGCACGGCCGTCACCCGGCTCGAGCGGCGGGTCGTCAGCGACGGCGAAGGCGAGGGCGAAGGCTGGGCCGTGCTGGTCGGCGCGACGCAGGAGTGGCTGGCGGTGTCGCGGCGGCAGTTGACGCAGGTGAGGGAGCTGCTGGCGGAGGACGGGGTTTGATGGTGCATGGGATGGCAGCAGTCGGCCATGAGCGGACGGCCGCGACCATCCGCTTTGCGACCTGCACCTTGCACTCGTTGCATCACGCGGTTTCTATCCGGAGCTGAGCCGTGACGACCGCCGCGGAGCGATAGTCGGCCAGCTGCTGTCGGTTGCGAGGGGCCGCTTTCGGATGGCCCACCAGGCATGTCGACCGCGATGATGCCTAGAGTGACAGCAGGCGCTGAAAGAAGGACCGATAGTTGCGCAGAGCAATGCGCAGGTTTTCCGTCGAAGCCCGGCTTGATTGATCCACCTGTCCTTCGAGCTTGGCACGCTCCTCCGAGAATGTCTCCGCCAGGCTCTTCATCACGCTGGCGACGAGTTCGTCGGCTTCTCGAACGGCCCGCATCGGATCGTCGACAAAGCCTCTCTGGACAGCGTCCCACCGGGCGCGAAATTCGTCGCTCACGTTCGGCAGGAACAGCGGTGCGAGCTGTGCCTGATCGCCGCTGTCGTGCGGTTGGTCTTCCCTGGGGGCATTTTCAGGCGCGGGAGCGGTCTCCCGTTGCCGAGTCGGCTCCTGCGCGGCTGCTGCGAGATCTGCCGTAGAAAGAACCTCTTGTCTGGTTTCGATGCTCATGTTCTTGCCACCATTTTCATGACAGGCGTGGCCGTATCGGTCGCTGTCGTTATCCCGAGGTGCTCATCGAACAACGCGCGACATTGCACGACTGCCGGGCGAAGCTCCTCGGTATCGGCTTCGCCACACTGGTCGTGAGCCGCTATGGGTTGCGCTGCCAATGGTTGCTTCACCTGATCCGGCAGGATGCGTGCCCCGTTGGTTCTCGTGGAGCAGATTGGCGCCTGCCGCGGTGGAGTCGGCCGCCGCGATGATCGACGTCTGCGCGTTCATGAAGTCCATCCCGGCTTCCCAAACTCGTGGCTCATGGTCCGCTGGCCTGCCGGAAGCAAGCGGTGTCGCGAGGGGGCACGTTTTGCAGGAAGTCGGCAAATGACGTTCCAGGGAACGTTCTTGAGCGCAATGAGCTCGGCCCGGCCCTGGGCAACGTGCAGGGCTCGTTGAAGACGCGGACTGCGCTACCCGCCTGCCCGCCCGCCGCCCGCCGCCCGCCGCACCGCAAGCGCCACTGCAACTGTTCCCATTCAGGACTGGCCCCACTGTGCCTGTTCAGGTGACCCAGTGGAGGCCACCATGCGACCCTGTCCACTCGAAAGGGCCGCCATGAGCCTCACCCGACGTCTCGCCGACCTCGGCCTCGTCCTTCCCGGGACCGCCACCCCCGGTGCCCGCTACGCCGCGGTCGTCGTCCACGCCGGCCTCGCCTGGGTCAGCGGCCAGCTGCCACGCGAGGGCGAGCGCATCGTCGTCGCCGGCAAGCTGGGGCGCGACGTCGACATCGCCGCCGCGCAGGGCGGGGCGCGCATCGCGCTGCTGCGGGCGCTCGCGGCGCTGCGCGACGAGCTGGGCGACGTGGATCGCGTTCGCCGGATCCTGCGCCTGACCGTCCACGTCAACAGCACCGAGGAGTTCACGCAGCACAGCGCCGTGGCCGACGGCGCATCGACGCTGATCTACGAGCTGCTCGGCCCGGAACGGGGCCGCCACGCGCGCACCAGCGTGGGCGTCGCGCAGCTGCCGCGCAATGGCTGCGTCGAGATCGACCTGGTGGCGGCGCTAGCCTGAGACCAGGCCCACCACGAAGTCCAGCATCGCACGCGTCTTCGCCGGCACGTGGTGGCGCGACGGGTGGTACGCGTACAGCGGGAAGCGCTCGTCGGGCCAGTCCGGGAACAGCGTGACCAGGCGCCCGCCGGTGAACAGCGGATCGTTGGCCAGCGCGAACATCTGCGCGATGCCGTAGCCGGCCTCGCACACGCTCTGCAACGTGCCGGCGTCGTTGACGGTCAGTGCGCCGGGCGTGTCCAGCACGATCCGGCGCCGGCCACGATGGAACTCCCACGGGAACGCGCGGCCGGTGGCGGGATCGCGGAACTGGATGCAGCGGTGGCCGGCCTGCAGGTCCCGCGGGTGCGACGGCCGCCCGAAGCGCTCGAGATAGGCGGGCGCGGCCACGGTGAGCACGCGCAGGTCGAGCAGCTTGCGCGCGACCAGCGACGAGGCTTGCGGATGGCCGAAGCGCAGCGCGAGGTCGAAGCCGTCGCCGACGAGGTCGCCGAGGTCGTCGCGGGTGCGCAGCTCGATGTCGAGGTCGGGATGGCGCTCGAGGAAGCCGCCGAGTGCCGGCCCGAGGACCAGGCGCGAGAAGAACGGGTCGACGTTGACGCGCAGCCGGCCGCGCACCGTCGTCGTGCCGCCGCGCGCGCTGTCGGTGGCTTCCTGCAGCGCGGCCAGCAGCGGCAGGACCTGCTCGTGGAAGCGCCGGCCCTCGTCGGTGAGGCGCACCGAGCGCGTCGTGCGCGCGAACAGGCGCACGCCCAGGCGCGCCTCCAGGCGGGCGACGGCGCGGCTCACGCCCGACGGCGACAGCCCCAGCGCGTCGCCGGCGCCGTTGAAACTGCGTGCATCGACGATCGCCACCATCACGTCGACGCCTTCCAGCAACTGCGCGGAGATCCCGGTCATTGTTGACTCGCAAGCATCAGTCAAATGAGTTTGATGCTATCGCAATCGCGCTGCCGGATCGGAAGAATGACGCCATCGCCGCCGTGTCGCGCGGCTCATCGGAGAGACCAGATGTTTGCAATCACGGGAATCACGGGCCAGGTCGGCGGGCAGCTCGCCGACCGCCTGCTGGCCGGCCGGCGGCCGGTGCGCGCGGTGCTGCGCGACCCGGCCAGGGCCGCGGCCTGGACGGCGCGCGGCTGCGAGGTCGCCCTTGCGGCGATGGACGACGCCGCGGCGCTGGCGGCCGCGTTCGCCGGCGTGGAGGCCGCCTTCGTGCTGCTGCCGCCGACGTTCGATCCGACGCCGGGCTTCGTCGAGGCGCGGCGCTTCGTCGCGGCCGTGTCGACGGCCCTGCGCGCGGCCCGGGTGCCGCGCGTGGTCTGCCTGTCCACGATCGGCGCCGACGCGGCCGAGGAGAACCTGCTGACGCAACTGCGCCTGATGGAGCAGTCGCTGGCCGACCTGCCGGCCGCGGTCACGTTCCTGCGCGCGGGCTGGTTCATCGAGAACGTCGCCTGGGACATCGAGGGCGCGCGCGCCACCGGCGTGCTGCCCAGCCATCTGCAGCCACCGGGCCGCGCGATCCCGATGGTGGCGACCGCCGACGTCGCGCAGACCGCCGCCGCGCTGCTGTGCGAGGCATCTACGGGGCATCGCGTGGTGGAACTCGAAGGGCCGGTGCGCGTCGCGCCCGTCGACCTCGCCGCGGCGCTCGCGCGCGCGCTGGGGCGCGAGGTCGAAGTCCAGGTCGTGCCGCGCGGCGAATGGGAGGCGCGCTTTCGGGCGGAGGGCATGCGACACCCGCTGCCGCGCATGCGCATGCTGGACGGGTTCAACGAAGGCTGGATCGCGTTCGATCCGCACTCGCCGCGCCTGCGCAAGGGCACGACCTCGGCGCAGGCGGTGATCGACGGCCTGGTGCGACGCGGCGGCTAGACTGTCCGTCCCCGTTCGCCCGTCCCGATCTCCATGGTGCTCACTTCGCCCGCCGTCGCCGCCACCCTCGAAGCCGCGGAAGCCTGGCATCTGCGCGTGCAGGCGGAGACCTGGCGCGCGCTCGGCGCCGTCGACGCCCACGCCGACGAGATCGGCGGCGGGGTGGCAGCCTTCACCGAGCCGCTGTTCGGCCGCAAGCTGAACCACGTGACCGGACTGGGCATGGCCGGACCGGTCGACGCGGACGCGCTGGCGCGCCTGGAAGCGGCCTACGCCGAGCGAGGCCTCGGCGTGGAGATCGACCTGTGCCCGCACGCGGACGCGAGCGTCATGGCGCTGCTGGGCCGACGCGGCTACGTCGTCAACGCGTTCAGCAACACCTACGCCCGCACCGTGGACGAGGTGCGCGACGGGGCGGCGCCGGGCATCGAGATCCTGCGGGGCGGGGACGCGCAGGCGCTGTTCGTCGAAGCGAGCGTCGCGGGCTTCAGCCTGCAGGCCCAGCAGCGGCCGCGCGAGCTGCTGGCCGCGCTCGCCCGCATCGCCCATGCACGCGAGGACACCTCGATGTTCGTGGCGCGCATCGACGGGCGCGTCGCGGGGTCGGCCGGCCTGAGCGTCATGGAGACGCCGCGTGGGCGCGTCGGCGAGCTCTACATCGCCAGCACGCTTCCTGCGTTCCGGGGCGGCGGCGTGCAGACGGCACTCCTGCAGGCCCGCCTCGCGGCCGCCCGCGACGCCGGCTGCACGCTGGTGTTCGTCGGCGCGCGACCCGCCAACACGAGCGCGCGCAACGTCGAGCGCGCCGGCTTCGGCCTTGCGTTCACGAAGGCGACCTTCGCGCGTCCACGCCCGTCTTGACGATGCGCATGCGGCGCGGGCATCGCACCGATGCACGTTTTGCATCGCGCCGGACGGACTCCGGCGCGCCCGCCGGGCTATCGTCGGGGCTGCCGGCGCGTGCCGGTCCCACCCAAGGAAACGACGATGCGCCTGATCGGCATGCTCGACTCTCCCTACGTCCGCCGCGTGGCCGTGACGCTGCGCCTGCTGGGGATCCCGTTCGAACACCTCCCGCTGTCGGTATTCAGCACCTACGACCAGTTCCGCCGGATCAACCCGCTGGTCAAGGTGCCGACGCTGGTCTGCGACGACGGCACGCTGCTGGTGGACTCGAACCTGATCATCGACTACGCCGAGGCGCTGGCGGGCCGCAGCCTCTGGCCCGCCGCGCTCCCCGATCGCACGCAGGCGCTGCGCATGGCGGGCCTGGGGATCGCGGCCTGCGAGAAGGTGCAGCAGATCGTCTACGAGCTGCAACTGCGTCCGGCGGACAAGCGCCACGCGCCTTGGCTGGAGCGCGTCCAGTCGCAGGTCCGGGCGGCGCTGGGCGCGCTCGACGCCGAGATCGCGCGCGCGGCGCCCGTCGCCGGCGAGCGCGCGCTGGACCACGGTGGCCTGGCCGCGGCCATCGCGTGGCGCTTCATGCAGATCAAGCTGGATGCGCCGGTCACCGATGCCGACTGTCCGGCGCTTGCCGCCCATTCGGCGCGCGTCGAGGCCTTCCCGGCCTTCGCGGCGACGCCGGCCGAGGACACGGCCGACGTGTCGACGCCGGGCTATCGCGCGCCCTGAGCGACGGCCGCTGCAAGAACGTATCGGCCGCAAGCGCCGCGCGCAGGCTATATTCGGCCTTGTCCGGGCCTGCCTCGCCGCGGCCCGCGTTCCGGTTGTCGATGCGGCCTCCCTGGTCGCCCTGACCCAGGAGACTCCCATCCGCATGCCCGCCGCCACGATCCCGGAGCTGCCAGCTGCCACCGAGCCACTGGTGCGCTTCGCCGGCGTGCAGAAGACGTACGACGGCGTGCAGCTGGTGGTGCGCCAGCTCGATCTCGACATCCGCCGCGGCGAGTTCCTCACGCTGCTCGGGCCCTCCGGCTCCGGCAAGACGACCACGCTGATGATGCTGGCCGGCTTCGAGTCGCCCACCGCGGGCGAGATCCTGCTCGATGGCCGCCCGATCACGCGCACGCCGCCGCACAAGCGCGACTTCGGCATGGTGTTCCAGAACTACGCGCTGTTCCCGCACATGACGGTGGGCCGCAACGTGGCCTATCCGCTGACGGTGCGCAAGGTGCCGGCCGCTCAGCGCGATGCGCAGGTGGCCAGGGCGCTCGCGATGGTGCGGCTCGAAGGGCTGACGGACCGCTTCCCGTCGCAGCTCTCGGGCGGCCAGCAGCAGCGCGTGGCGCTGGCGCGGGCGCTGGTGTTCGAGCCGCAGCTGGTGCTGATGGACGAACCGCTGGGCGCCCTCGACAAGCAGTTGCGCGAGCACATGCAGCTCGAGCTGAAGGAACTGCATCGCCAGCTGGGTGTCACGTTCGTCTTCGTGACGCACGACCAGGGCGAGGCGCTGACGATGAGCGACCGCGTGGCCGTCTTCAACAACGGCGTGATCCAGCAGATAGCCGCCGCCGACCGCATGTACGAGACGCCCGCCAACCGCTTCGTCGCGGGCTTCATCGGCGACGGGACGATGTTGAAGGGCTCGCTGGCCGAGGCCTCGGGCGACGGCCGCTGCGTCGTCGCGCTGCCCGATGGCCGGCGCCTGGCCGGTGTCGACGTCAACGGCGCGGCCATCGGCGCCGACGTGGCGGCGGGCATCCGGCCGGAGCGCCTCGTCGTGCATGCCACGGCGCCGGCCGCACAGGCCAACGTGCTGCGGGCGCAGGTGCGCAGCATCGTCTACTTCGGCGACCACCTGCGGCTCATGTGCCATGTCGCCGACGGCCAGGAGCCGGCCGTCGCGAAGCTGGCCCTGGCGACCGCCACGATCCCGCAGCCCGGCGACGACGTCTGGCTGGAGTTTCCCAGCGACCTGACGCGCGTCTACACCTGACGCACGGCGGGCCTTCACAACCTGAGTTCGGAGGAAGAGTCCCATGCGCAAATCGTCCTGCATCGCCGCGGCACTGGCCGCGCTCACGTGCCTGCCGGCCCTGGCCCAGAAGCAGCTCACCGTCGTGAACTTCGGCGGCGCCAACGCCAATGCCCAGAAGAAGGCGTTCTACGAGCCGTACGAGAAGACCGGCACCAAGGTGGTGGCCGTCGAATACAACGGCGAGCAGGCCAAGATCAAGGTCATGGTGGACAGCAAGAACGTCACCTGGGACGCCGTGGAGGTGGAATCGCCCGACGTCGCGCGCGGCTGCGACGAGGGCCTGTTCGAGAAGCTGGACTGGAGCAGGATCGGCAACAAGGCCGACTTCGTGCCGGCGGCCGTGACCGACTGCGGCATCGGCATCTTCGTGTGGTCCACCGTGATGGCCTGGGACGGCGACAAGCTCAAGGCCGGTCCGAAGACCTGGGCCGACTTCTGGGACACCAAGAAATTCCCCGGCAAGCGCGGCCTGCGCAAGGGCGCGCGCTACAACCTGGAATTCGCGCTGATGGCCGATGGCGTCAAGCCCGCGGACGTCTACAAGGTGCTGGCCACGAAGGAGGGCGCCGACCGCGCCTTCAGGAAGCTCGGCGAGCTCAAGTCGAACATCCAGTGGTGGGAGGCCGGCGCACAGCCCCCGCAGTTCCTGGTGGCGGGCGACGTCGTCATGACCACGGTGTTCAACGGCCGCATCGACGCCGCCAACCGCGAGGGCAAGCACCTGCAGATCGGCTGGGTGGGCGGCATCTACGACCTCGATTACTGGGTGATCCCCAAGGGCGATCCGAACAAGGACGCTGCGCTGAAGTTCATCGCGTTCGCGAGCACGGCCGACGCGCAGGCGGAGTACGCGAAGAACATCGCCTACGGGCCGACCAACAAGCACGCGCTGGCCAAGCTCGACGCGAAGACGCTGGCCAACCTGCCGACCTCGCCGGCCAATTCGAAGGACGCGCTGCAGTTCAACCTCAAGTTCTGGGCCGACCAGGGCGAGGATCTCGAGAAGCGCTTCGCGTCCTGGGCCACCAGCTGACGCCGGCACGAGCCTGGGCCCGGCGCCCGGGCCGCCGCCTTCGCGCCCTGCAATGACCGCCACCCTCGCCGCTCCCGTGCCGCCCGCCGCCGACAGCGCGGCGCTGCGCCGCTCGCTCGCGCGCGCGAGCCGGCGCCGCAAGTGGCGGGCGTTCGCGCTGACGCTGCCGCTGCTGGTGTTCCTGCTGCTGACCTTCCTCGTGCCGATCGCCGCGCTGCTCGAGCGCGCGGTCGAGAACCCGGAGGTGGCGCGGGCGCTGCCGCGCACGGTGCTCGTGCTGCGGGACTGGAAGCGCGCGGACGTGCCACGGCCCGAGGCGTTCGCGGCGATCGTGGCCGACCTCGGCGCGCTGTCCGACAGCGCCGACGCCGGCGCGCTGGCGCGCCGCCTGAACAGCGAGAAGCCCGGCGCGCGCTCGCTGATCATGGGCACCTACCGCGCGCTGCCGCTGGAGGGCACGAGCGCGGCGACGCCAGCCGGCGCGATCCGCGACAAGCTGCTCGCGGTCGATCCCCGCTGGGGCGAGACGGCCTACTGGGAGGCGATCGCCAAGAACGGATCGCGCTGGACGCCCGACTACCTGCTGACGGCGGTCGACCTGCGGCGCGACGCCCACGGCGCGATCGAGCGCGTCGACCCTGACCAGCGCGTGTTCGGCGGCATCCTGCTGCGCACGTTCGGGATCAGCGCGCTGGTCACGCTGTGGTGCCTGGCGCTCGGCTACCCGCTGGCGTACTGGCTCAGCACGCTGTCGCCGCGCCGCGCCAACGTGCTGATGATCGTCGTGCTGGTGCCGTTCTGGACGTCCATCCTCGTGCGCGTGGCCGCGTGGATCGTGCTCCTGCAGTCCGAGGGCCTGGTCAATCACGCGCTGCAAGGCCTGCACCTGACGTCCCGGCCGCTCGAACTGCTGTTCAATCGCACCGGCGTCGTGGTCGCGATGACGCACATCCTGCTGCCGTTCATGATCCTGCCGCTGTACAGCGTCATGGCCGGCGTGCCGACCAGCTACGTGCGCGCGGCGGTGTCCCTGGGCAGCACGCCGCTGGCCGCGTTCGTGCGCGTGTACGTGCCGCAGACCTACGCGGGCATCGGCGCCGGCGCGCTGCTGGTCTTCATCCTGAGCATCGGCTACTACGTGACCCCCGCGCTGCTGGGCGGTCCCACCGACCAGATGCTCAGCTACTACATCGCGCAGTACACCAATGTCGACGTCAACTGGGGCATGGCCTGCGCGCTCGGCGCGCTGCTGCTCGCGGCCACGCTGGTGCTGTATGCGGTCTATCGCCGCGTCACCAAGTCCGAACTGAGCCTGGGGTGAGGAAGGTGACGCTGCTGGCCCGCCTCGCCCCCGGCTTCCCGGCCTACGCCACGCCGCTGGACAAGCTCGGCTGGTGGGCGCTGCGTGCCTTGTGCGTCGCGGTGCTGGCGTTCCTGCTGCTGCCCATCCTCGTCATCGTGCCGCTGTCGTTCAGCGACAGCTCGTTCCTGGTCTATCCGATCCCGGCGTTCTCGCTCAAGTGGTACCAGAACCTGTTCGGCTCGGCGGAGTGGGCACGCGCCGCGAAGAACAGCTTCCTCATCGCGCCGGCGGCCACCCTGGTGGCCACCAGCCTGGGCACGCTCGCGGCCGTCGGCCTGGCGCGCACCTCGTTCCCGTTCAAGGGCCTGTTGATGAGCCTGCTGATCGCGCCGATGGTCGTGCCCATCGTCGTCGTGGGCGTCAGCACCTACCTGTTCTTCGCGCCGCTGGGGCTGGCCGACAGCTACACCGCGCTGATCATCGTGCACGCCGCGCTCGGTGCGCCGTTCGTGCTGACCACCGTGCTCGCCACGTTGCAGGGCTTCGACCAGAACCTGGTGCGCGCCAGCCTCGGCCTGGGCGAGAGCCCGCTGCGCACGTTCTTCCGCATCACGCTGCCTGTGATCGCGCCGGGCGTCGTCTCCGGCGCGCTGTTCGCGTTCGCCACGTCGTTCGACGAGGTGGTGGTGGTGCTGTTCCTGGCCGGCCCCGAGCAGCTGACGCTGCCGCGCCAGATGTTCAACGGCATCCGCGAGAACATCTCGCCGACGATCGCCGCCGTCGCGACATTGCTGATCCTGTTCACCACCGCGCTGCTGCTGGCGCTCGAATGGCTGCGCGGCCGGCGGAGGTAGAGGGGCTCAGGCGGCCTGCAGCGCGTCCTGCCGGTCCTTCTCCAGCAACCCGGTCGCCGTGTCGGCCGGCGCCGGGCGGAAGCGCAGGAAGCCCTGGATGACGTCGCAGCCCCAGCCCTGCAGCACCGACTCCTGCTCGATCGTCTCCACGCCCTCGGCGGTGACGGACAGGCCCAGCGTGTGCGCCAGCTCGATGACGGTGCGCACGATGGTGTCGTCCTGCTCGCTCAACGTGAGCTGCTTGACGAACGAGCGATCGATCTTGAGGCGGTCCAGCGGGAAGCGGCGCAGGTAGGACAGGCTGGCGTAGCCCGTGCCGAAGTCGTCGATGGCCAGGTGCAGGCCCAGATCGCGCAGCGCGTGCAGCTGCGCGATGGACGCCTCGGCGTCGTTCATCACGCTGCCCTCGGTGATCTCGAGCTCGATCTGGCGCGGGTCGACGCCGGTGCTGGCCAGGGTATCGCGCACGGTCGCGAGGAAGTCGGGGTGGTTGAACTGGCGAGGCGAGATGTTGACCGCCACGATGGGCTTGCCGGCGCCCATGTCCGCCCACGCGCGGGCCTGCCGGCAGGCCTCCTCCAGCACCCAGGTGCCGATGCGCACGATCAGGCCCGTCTCCTCGGCCAGCGGGATGAAATCCGCCGGCGAGATCATCCTGTCGCCGTCACGCCAGCGCAGCAGCGCCTCGAAGCCCTTGATGCGGCCGTCGGGCAGGCCGCGCTGGCCCTGGTAGAACAGCTCGAAGTCGCCGTGCTCCAGCGCCTTGAGCATGCGGCTTTCCATGCGCAGCTTGTCGCGCTGGCTCTCGCCGATGCGCGAGTCGTAGACCAGGAAGCTGTTGCCGGGATCGGCGTGCGCCTCCAGCTTGGCGAGCTCGGCCAGCCGTGCCACCTCGTCGGCGCTGCCGGCGTCCTTGGGGTATTCCGACGCGCCCACGCCGATGGAGACGATGAGATCCTGGTTGCCGATCTCGAACGGCGCGGCCATCGCATCCGTGAGCGCCTCCAGGATGCGCGCCAGGCGCTTCGGGTCGTGGCCGAATTGCAGCAGCGCGCCGAAGGTGACGCCGTCGACGCGGTACAGCCGGCCCTCGCAGGCGCGCACGACCTGGTCCAGGCGCGCGGCGATCTGGCACAGCAGCGCGTCGCCCAGTTGGTGGCCGACGCTGCCCACGATCAGGCCGAACTGCTTGACGGAGATCGAGACGTTGCAATAGCTCCGCTGGCCTGCCAGCTCGATGGCGCGGGTGTCGGCCTCCATCGCGCGGCGGTTCAGCAGGCCGGTGACCTTGTCGTGCAGGCTCGCGTGCGCCAGCTTCTCGTTGGTGACGGCCAGCTCGCGGTTGGAGCGGCGCGTGCGCAAGTACAGGCTGGCGGCGACGGCCACGCCCAGCGCCAGCACCGCGGCCAGCGCGATCATCAGCGTGCGCTCGGTGGAGCGGCGCTGCAGTTCGACGGTCTGCAGCGCGTTCTCGTGCTCCAGCTGCTCCATGTGGCGCTGGTGCTGCTCGAAGCTGGATTGCCGCTGCAGCGCGACGACGGTGCTCGTGCGGTCGCGCCGCGCGAGCTCGTTCTCCAGCAGCAGCGACTGGCGCAGGCGCACGAGCGCCTCGCGGGCCTCGCCGCTGCGTTCGAGCATGGCGACATAGCGATTGATCTGCCCCAGCAGCTCGGGGTCGCGCCTGACGGCCTCCATCGCGCGCAGGCCGGTGTCCACCTCGTTCTTGCCCAGCGGGACGTGGCCCAGCCCGATGTCGGCCATGCCGAGGTTGATCAGCGCGCGCGCGGCCGTCTCGCCATCGTGCTGCGATTCGGACTGCTGCTTCGCGCGCGTGGCGGCTTCGGCGGCCTTGGCCCAGTCGTGCATGTCCAGGTACATGCCGGCCAGGTTCATCAGCGCGTCCTGCTCGCTGCTGAGCCATTCGGGCTGGCCGGCCAGCGAGTTGATCGACTGCACGGCGGACGCGGACGACGCCGCGATGCCCAGCGCGCGGCCGATCTCCCTCTGGGTGCGCACGGCCTCCGAGCGCGCGTGCGCGGCGCGCTCGGGCTGGCCCGCGGCGGCCGCGGCCAGCGATTCCATCACCCAGCCGGCCACGACGAGCCCGCGGTCGGTCGATCGGCCGCCGAGCTCGCGCACCAGGCCGGCTTCCTTCAGCGCGGCGCCGGTGTCGCCCTTGACGATGCGCATCGGCACGAGCGAGACCCAGGCCTGGGCTTCGCGGCGCGGGTTGTCCAGGTCGCGGCCGGACTTCGCGGCGGCCTCGAACAGCCGCATGCCTTCCTCGAGCTGGCCGTTCTGCACGGCCAGGTCGCCCGCGGTCATCTCGACCCAGAAGTGCAGGTCGGGGCTGGGATCCCGGCGCGCGTAGGGCAGGGCCTCCTCGACCCAGCCGAAGGCGGCCCGCGTCTGGCCCGCGAACGACAGCTGCGAGGCCTTGAGCGTGTAGGCCGAGGCCAGGGCGCCCGGGTTGCGGGTGCGTTCGCCGAGATCGGTCAGCTCCTCGACGGCGGCGTCGGCCACCGCCGGCTTGTCCGTGGCGGCGTGGGCGTAGCCCCAGGCGGCCAGGAAGGTGCGCAGGTCGTCGCCGCCGCTGGCGCGCGCGGCGGCCTCGAGCGGGCGCAGGTGCACGATGGTCTCGCTCGGGTCGGCGCCGTAGCGGGACTCGACGTCCAGCACCTGCCGCATGATGGACTCGGCGCGCGCCGGGACCGCCGCGAACGCGCCCAGCAGCGCCAGCGCCGTCGCGAGGGCGGGCAGGCGGCCGCGCGAGGCCGGGCGCCCGTGCGCGGGACGCCCGCGTGCGGGGCGACGAGCCGACGGGTCGTGCGGGAGGCGATGCGAGGAGGCCACATCGCCTTATCGGCCCGAAGCCGCGCGGATTGAAGAAGGGAGACCCTGACAGGCGGCGCAGCCGGCGTGACTTAATGCCGCCCCGGCGACGGGCCGTCGCCCGGCCCGCGCGTCAGCCGGTGTTGCGCAGGCCCGCGGCGATGCCGTTGATCGACAGGTGGATGCCGCGCTTGACGCGCTCGGTGGTCGCGTCGTCCGCCTTGCGCAGCCGGTAGCGCCGCATCAGCTCGACCTGCAGGTGGTTGAGCGGGTCGAGATAGGGGAAGCGGTGCTCGATGGAGCGTGCCAGCGACGGGTTGGACTGCAGGCGCTGCGCCTCGCCGGTGATCGCGCCCAGCATCGCCTGCGTGCGCTCCCATTCCGCCTTGATCGCGCCGAAGATGCGCTTGCCCAGCTTCTTGTCGTCGACGAGATCGACGTAGCGCGCCGCGATGCGCAGGTCGCTCTTGGCCAGCACCATGTCGAGGTTGGACAGCAGCGTGCGGAAGAACGGCCACTGCTTGTACATCCTGCGCAGCAGCTCGAGCTTGCGCTCGTGCTCCGCGCCGGGCGCGCCCAGGAAGGCCTGGACGGCGGAGCCGAAGCCGCACCAGCCGGGCAGGGCGACGCGGCACTGGCCCCACGAGAAGCCCCACGGGATGGCGCGCAGGTCCTCGATGCGGCGCGTGGACTTGCGCGAGGCCGGGCGCGAGCCGATGTTGAGCTCGGCGATCTCGCGGATCGGCGTGGCCGAGAAGAAGTAGTCGGTGAAGCCCGGGGTCTCGTACACCAGCGCACGGAACGCGTCGAAGCTGGCCTGGCTCAGCTCGTCGGCCGCGTCCAGGAAGGCCTTGGGCGGCGTCTTGGTGGTGTGCAGCAGCGTGGCCTCCAGCGTGGCGGCCACCAGCGTCTCGAGGTTGCGCAGGCCGATCTCGGGATTGGCGTACTTCGACGCGATCACCTCGCCCTGCTCCGTGAGGCGGATCTGGCCGTTCACGGTGCCGGGCGGCTGCGCGATGATGGCCTGGTAGCTCGGACCGCCGCCGCGGCCGACGGTGCCGCCGCGGCCGTGGAACAGGCGCAGGCGGATGCCGTGTTCTTCTTCCAGCTGCGCGAACAGGGTCACCAGCGCCACCTCGGTGCGATAGAGCTCCCAGTTGCTGGTGAAGAAGCCGCCGTCCTTGTTGCTGTCGCTGTAGCCCAGCATGATGTCCTGCTCGGCGCCGCTGCGCTGCACCAGCTGCGCGATACCGGGCAGGGCATAGAACTGCTGCATGATGGGCGCGCCGTTGCGCAGGTCGGCGATCGTCTCGAACAGCGGCGAGACGATGAGGTCGGCCTTCGCCTCGCCGTCGAGGGTGCCGCGCATCAGGCCGCATTCCTTCTGCAGCAGCAGCACTTCCAGCAGGTCGCTCACGTCCTCGGTGTGCGAGATGATGTAGTGGCGGATCGCCTCGGTGCCGAAGCGCGCGCGCATCTTCAGCGCCGCCTCGAAGATGGCCAGCTCGCCGAGCGCCAGCGGCGAGTACTGCGCGCCGTGCACGCGCAGCGGGCGGGCGTCGTTGAGCAGCTTCATCAGCAGTTCGCGGCGCGCCGGCTCGTCGAGCGCGCTGTAGTCGTCCTCCAGGCGCGCGGTGCGCAGCAGCTCGACGATCACGGCTTCGTGCTGGTCGGAGCTCTGGCGCAGGTCCACCGTGGCCAGGTGGAAGCCGAACACCTGCACGGCGCGCTGCAGCGGCGCGAGGCGCGGGGCGATCAGCGCGTCGGCGTGGTGCGAACGCAGCGAGCGCTCGATGACGGCCAGGTCGGCGCTGAATTCCGCGGCCGATCCGTACGGATCCTGCGGCACCACCGCGTGGCGCAGCGCCTCGGTGCCGGTGAGATGGTGCAGCGTGGCGGCCAGGCGCGCATAGATGCCCACCAGCGCGCGGCGATAGGGCTCGTCCTCGCGGTGCACGTTGTGGTCGGGCGAGCTCGCGGCCAGCGCGACCATCTCGGGCGTGACGGGCGCGAGCATCTGCGAGATCGAGAGCTCCGCGCCGAGCGCGTGCACCTCGTACAGGTAGTGGCGCAGCGCCGTCTCGCTCTGGCGCGACAGCGCGGCCAGCAGCGTGTCGGCGGTGACGTTGGGGTTGCCGTCGCGGTCGCCGCCGATCCAGTTGCCCATGCGGAAGAACGAGGCGATGTCCTGGCCGGGCAGGGCGTCCTCGATCGCCTTGTACATGCGCGGGATCTGGCGCAGGAAGGTGGCGTGGTAGTACGACAGCGCGTTCTCGATCTCGTCGCCCACCGTCAGCTTGGTGTAGCGCAGCATGCGCGTCTGCCACAGCTGCGTGATGCGGGCGCGCATCAGCGCGGTGTTCTCGTTGAGGGCACGTTCGGTGAACAGGTCGCCGCGCTCGGCCAGCAGCTCGGCGATCGCGCGCTCGGCGTCGAGGATGCTCTTGCGCTGCACCTCGGTCGGATGGGCCGTGAGCACCGGCGAGATGAAGGCCTTGTTCAGCGCGGCGGCGATCTCGGTGGCGCGGTGGTCGGCCTCGTGCAGGCGCTCGAACGCCATCGCGAGCGAGCCGTCCTGCAGGTTGCCCTCGCGCTCGTGGTGCGCGCGCCGGCGCACGTGCTGCCGGTCCTCGGCGATGTTGGCCAGGTGCGAGAAGTAGCTGAACGCGCGGATCACGCTGACCGTCTGGTCGGCCGACAGGTTCTTCAGCAGCCGATCGAGCACGCGGCCGGCGCTGGCGTCCTTGTGGATGCGGTAGCCCACGGACAGCTGGCGCACGCGCTCGATCAGCTCGAACGCGGCCAGTCCTTCCTGTTCCCGGATGACCTCGCCCAGCAGGCGTCCGAGCAGCCGGATGTCCTCCACCAGCGGGCGCTCCTTGTCGACCGTCGAGGGGGCGGGCTTGGCGGCCGCGCTCTTGCGGGGCGCTTTGGCGGACGTGCGGGCGACGGCGGTGCGAGGCATCGAAGGGCTTCCGTTTGATGTAACCGAATTACCAATCGCCAAATGTAGCAGGCAGCCTTCGCGGCGGGAAGAGGGTGGCGTCACGATCCGGCCGCCCGGCGCTGGCCGATAATCCGCGAATGAACAACATCGTGATCGCCACCCGCGAAAGCCGCCTCGCGCTGTGGCAGGCCCGGCATGTGCAGGGGCTGCTGGGCGGCATGGGCGTCACGGCGTCGCTGCTCGGGATGACCACGCGCGGCGACCAGATCGTCGACCGGACGCTGTCCAAGGTGGGCGGCAAGGGCCTGTTCGTCAAGGAACTCGAAACCGCGCTGGAATCCGGCGACGCGCACCTGGCGGTGCATTCGCTCAAGGACGTGCCGATGGAGCTGCCGCCCGGCTTCGAGCTGGTCGCGGTGCTCGATCGGGAGGATCCGCGCGACGCCTTCGTCTCCAACCGGTACGCCTCGCTCGACGCGCTGCCGCCGGGCGCGCTGGTCGGCACCTCGAGCCTGCGCCGCGTGGCGCAGCTGCTGGCCCTGCGGCCCGACCTGCGCGTGGCCCCGCTGCGCGGCAACCTCGACACCCGCCTGCGCAAGCTCGATGAGGGCGGCTACGACGCGATCGTGCTCGCCGCCGCGGGCCTCGTGCGGCTCGGCCTGGCCGACCGCATCCGCGCGCGCTTCGAGGTCGGGCAGATGATCCCGGCCGCGGGGCAGGGCGCGCTGGGCCTGGAGATCCGCGCCGACAACGTGTCGCTGCGCGAGCGCCTCGTGCCCATGGTCGACGCCGACACCTGGCTCGCCGTCCATGCGGAGCGCGCCGTCGCGCGCACGCTGGGCGGCAGCTGCAGCATGCCGCTGGCCGCTTTCGCCGCGCGCGAGCCCGACGGCCGCTTCACGCTGCGCGCGGCGCTGGGCGACGCCGCGGTCGGTGCCGCGCTGGAGACGGCCATTGGCAGCGAGGGCCCGCGCGTCGACGCCCGTCCACTGCTGAAGGCGAGCGAGACGGCCACGCTGGCCGATGCCGCGGCCGCCGAGGCGCTGGGCCGGCGCGTGGCCGCCGCGCTGCTGGCCGCGGGCGGCGATGCCTACCTGCCGCCGGCCGGCGCCTGAGCCGGCCATGAGCCCGCCCGGCCGCCCGCAGGGCGAATACCCAAGTGCGTAGCACGCAGGCCGCCGCATGACTGCGCTGCCCACCGTGCTGGTCGTGCGCCCGCGCGTGCAGGCGGCCGCGTGGGTGGCGGATCTCGCGGCGCTCGGCGTCGCGGCGCGCGCGCTGCCGCTGATCGACATCCGGCCGGCGCCCGAGCCCGCGCGCGTGGCCGAGGCGTTCGCCGCGGTGGCCGCGTCGAGCGCGCAGCCGGTGCTCGTCTTCGTCAGCCCGAACGCGGTGCACGGCTTCTTCGACGCCGCCGCGGCGAGCGGCTGGCCCGGCCAGGCCTGGGCCGCGTGCACGGGCCCGGGCACGGTCGCCGCGCTGCTCGAGCGGGGCGTGCCGGCCGGGCGCATCGTCGCGCCCGAGGCCGATGCGCCGCAGTTCGATTCCGAAGCCTTGTGGTCGCTCGTCGCCGCCTGGCCGTGGGCCGCGCGCCCGGTCTGGATCGTGCGCGGCAACGGCGGCCGCGACTGGCTGGGCGAGCAGCTGCGCGCGGCCGGTGCCGACGTGCACGTGGTCCAGTCCTACGCCCGCGCCGCGCCGTCGCTCGCGCCCGGGGAGCGCAGCCTGCTGGAGGCCGCGCTGGCCGAACCCGGACGCTGGACATGGATGTTCAGCAGCTCGGAAGCCATCGACAACCTGCAGGCGCTCGCGCCGTCCGCCGGCTGGGGCGCCGGCACGGCGCTGGCCTCGCATCCGCGCATCGCCGAGCGGGCGCGCCGCCTCGGGTTCGGCGCGGTGACGATCATCGCGCCGACGCCCGCGGCGGTTGCCGCGGCCCTCGTCGACACGTCCATCCGCTGAGCCCCTGCCGCGTGTGGTGGGCGCGCATCGGCCGCCCGGGATGCACGACGGGCATGGGCCGCGGCCATGTGGTGTCGTCGCTACAATGAATCGCGTGACCGACGACTCCAACGCCTCGATGAACGTGCCGCCGCCGATGGCGGTCATGCCGCCCGCGCCGCCCGCCGTCCCCGCGGTGGTGCACACCGTGTCGCACGCGCCGCGGCACTGGCAACTGCTCGCCTGGATCGCCGCCGTGGCGTTCGGCGTCATGTCCGTCGCCGCCTTCGTGTCGGCCTGGCACACGCAGCAGCGCGTGAAGGCGCTCGAGCAGGAGCTGGTCAAGCGCCAGCAGACCAGCCAGACCGAGGCCACCGAGGCCAAGGTCGCGTCCAAGCAGGCGCTCGACAGCGTGCGCGACCTCAACGGCAAGGTGGGCGTGCTCGACGAGCGCGTGGCCGAGTCGCAGATGCAGCGCTCGCAGGTCGAGGACCTGATCCAGTCGCTCTCGCGCTCGCGCGACGAGAACGTGCTGGCCGACGTCGAGGCCAGCCTTCGGGTGGCGATGCAGCAGGCCTCGCTGACCGGCAGCACCGATCCGGTCGTCACGATCCTGAAGCAGTCCGACGAGCGCCTGGCGCGTTACAACAACCCGCGTCTCGAGCGCGTGCGCCGCGCGATCGCGCGCGACCTCGATCGCGTGCGCACCGTGTCCGCGGTCGACGTGCCCTCGCTCACGATCCGCCTCGACGAGGCGGTGCGCATGGTCGACGAGCTGCCGCTGGTATCGACGCCGGAGCGCGCCACCGCCGCGGGCCGCGCGGCGGCGGCCTCGGCGGCCGCGTCCGCGCAGGCCACGCGCGTCGCCGCGAAGGCGGCCAGCGCGGCCTCCGGCGCCGCCAGCACACCGCCGCCGGCGTGGGTCGCGTCGCTGCAGCACGCGTGGGAGGGCTTCAGCGTGCCCTTCCTCACCGAGCTGAAGCAGGCGGTGCGCGTCACGTCGATCGAGCATCCCGAGGCCGCGCTGATGACGCCCGAGCAGTCGTTCTTCCTGCGCGAGAACCTCAAGCTGCGGCTGCTCAACGCGCGCCTGGCCATCCTGTCGCGCCAGTTCGACCTGTCGCAGGCCGACCTGCAGCAGGCGCAGACCGCGCTCGACCGCTACTTCGACCACGGCTCGCGCCGCGTGGTCGCGGTCGCCGAACTGCTGCGCCAGGTGAGCGCGCAGGCGAAGCAGGTGAGCTTCCCGCGGCCCGACGACACGCTGGCCGCGATCTCCGCAGCGGTGGCCGGGCACTGAGATGCGCACGGTCATCTGGGTGATCCTGCTGTTCGTCGCGGCCGTGGTGTCGGCCGCGGTGCTGAGCCAGAACGACGGCCTCGTGTCGATCTTCTATTCGGGCTACCGCATCGACACCTCGCTGAACGTGGCGGTCGTCGCGCTGGTGCTGTTCGTCGTCGTGCTGTACGTGGCGCTGAAGGCGATCAACGGGCTGCTGAGCATGCCGCGTCGCGCGCACGAGTGGCGCGAGCTCAAGCGCGAACGCGCGGCCCACGCGGCGCTGCGCGCGGCGCATGCCGAGTACCTGGCCGCGCGCTTCAACCGCGCCAGCAAGTCGGCGCGCCAGGCGCTCGAGCTGCAGCAGGATGTCGACGTGCTGCGGGGCGACCGCGAGTTCGCGGGCCTCGCACACCTGATCGCCGCGGCTTCGCTGCACCGCATCCAGGACCGCCGTGGCCGCGACGAACGCGCGCGCCGCGTCGTGGAGCTGACTTCGGGCGTGCTGTCCGGCTCGGTGGTGCTCGATGGCGCGCACCTGCTGATGGCCGAGTGGGCGCTCGACGACCGCGACGCCGTGCGGGGCCTCGAGGCGCTGCGCGCGCTTCCCCCCGGGGTCGCCCGTCGCACGCAGGCGCTGCGCCTGCGGCTGCAGGCCGCGCGCATGGCGCAGAAGCCGCTCGAGGCGCTGCAGACCGCGCGCCTGCTGGCCAAGCACCAGGGCTTCTCGCAGGTGGCCGCGCAGTCGCTGCTGCGCTCGCTGGCCATCGACGTCGTCTGCAACGCGCACGACGAGGAGCAACTGGTGCGCGCCTGGCAGTCGCTCGATGCGGCCGACCGGCGCGACGTCCTCGTCGGCTCGCGCGCGGCCGTGCGCGCGCGCGACCTCGGCCGACCCGACCTCGGGCGCGACTACCTCGCGCCGCACTGGAGCGAACTCTCGCGCATGGACGCCGACGAGCGTGCCGCCTTGGCCATCGCGCTGATCGACTGCATCGCCGGCCTCGGCAACGAATGGCTGCCGCGCGTGGAAGCCGCGATGGCCGCGCACGGCAACGAGGCGGCCATCGTCGCCGCCGCCGGCACGGTGTTCGCCGAACGCCAGCTGTGGGGCAAGGCGCGCCGCCCGCTGGAGCAGGTCGCCCACACTGCGACGCTGCCGGGCCGCGTGCGGCGCCACGCGCTGCGCCGCCTGGCCTTCATCGCCCGCCTCGAGGGCGACGAGGCCCGCGGCGGCGAGTTCGAGCGCCAAGCCGCGATGATCGATTGACCTTGGAATTTACTCGGAGATCATTGATCGATCCCCGAACCGCAGGCCATAATCCAAAGCTTCGCGGCTGTAGCTCAGCTGGATAGAGTACTTGGCTACGAACCAAGGGGTCGTGGGTTCGATTCCTGCCAGCCGCACCAGAATTTCGGTTCTAGACGAACGGGTCATCTCGCAAGAGGTGGCCCGTTTTTCTTTGCTGGGGGACTTTTGGGAGACTCGCGTCCCCGTTTCGTCCCTCTTGTTCTGTTCCGAGCAATGCCAGGCTCTGGATCCGGCGTCCGATGTCGTCCTCGACCCTTTCCAGCGCCGCGTGGATTTCGCAACCCTGCGCGCCGAGGAGCGGCCGTCAGCCCGCAGGCGATTCGCGGCCAAACTGCTGGGCAAGCTTCGCTATCATCTTCTCCCAGAGCTGCTGGGCATCAGAGGGTCCGGCGCCGGTCGCCCGGAAATCCAGGTGTGAGCCTGAACCGCTGGGCGTGATCGTCACGTCGATCTGGGCCAGGCCAGCGAAGTGTCGGGGCACCGCGAGCGTGAATGACAGGCGTGTCGGCGCCTCGCAAATTGTGTAGTGGCCATCGTGCGTGATGACCTCACTCCCCTCGTGTTCCACGATTGAGAATGCGCCGCCGGGCCGGGGTTCGCTTCGCGCCTCGAGCGCATTGGTTGGCGATTTGAAGAGCCAGCGTTCCATCAGCGACGGATCGACCCACGCGGCAAACACCGCTCGGGGATCTGCGTCGAGATCGAGCGAAACCTTGGCTTTGATGGCTTGCGTCGACATGTCGCGCCTTCCTTCCATCCGACTTGCAAAGTGCTGGGCTCCCAGCGCCAGGACTTCTGAAGTGCTTCGTCTCGTGGGAGACGAGCAGCCCTGCGACGTGTCGACGAATGCCGGCCGTCCGATCCCGACTGTCCGCCCGCATCTTCCGGATGATCGTGTGTCCTGTACGACGGTAAGGCTTTGCCACCCCGGTTCGGGCCTCTCATCGGGTCCTGCCCGTTCCGTCAAGTGCTGCAGGAACGCGGCCACACGGTCACTTTCGCCGCGACCACATCGATCGGAGAGCAGACCATTGCCGACGAAACGTCCCATGACGCGGGCAGTTCTCTGTGAGCGACTCCTTGCTGGTCTGTTGTGGCGTTGTGGGCGACTTGCCGGAAGGAGCGGTCAGTCGCGAAAGTCTGGAGTCGGGTTGTCCATGACCGTCCCGGACATCTCTTGAAAGGCAGAGTGCCCGACGCCGCATCGTGCGGGTCGGCGCGGTGGCCGACGATCATCGAACTGCAAGTCCTTGACGGCGCGTCGGCATCAGAAAGGTATCGAATGACGAAACAGCTTCTCTACGCTCTGCTGACAGTGGCCTTCCTGACGAGGTGCAACACGCCGGCACCTGTTTACATGGCCCCTGCGACCGGCTAGACGGCCACCGTGCGGTTCATCGACAAGGCGGACGGCGCGAACGTCGGCGTCGGCTACGCACGCGGGGAGCCGCAGGGGTGTGCCTGTTCGTCGGCCCCGGTCGAAGGGATCGGTGTCTTTCACAACAAGGCGCTGCCGGTGCCGGGACACGCTGCCTATGCCGACAAGGGGCAGGACGTTTCCGAGTTCGTCGTCAAGGTGCCCGCAGACGGCACGCCGTTTTGCTTCGTCATGGGCCTGCCGTCGTACAGCCTGAGGGACAAGCCGGGCCATGTCGTCAGCACGTACTGCCAAGCCCATGAGTCCTTCACGCCGGTCGCTGGCGCAACATATGAAGTGACGCACGATCCGGCGCAGGCCGAATGCCATATGCGTGTCGGCCTCGTCCAAGGCGAAACAAGGTCGCCTGTGGAGACTGTCAACTACCCGCTATGTGCCCTTCGAGCGGACAACGCCGACAACATCTCCGATCGCATTTGCAACGTCTGCATGGCCCATCCGGAGATCTACAGGCGCTGACTTTTCCCAGGCGTCCTCCGCCACCACGAGGGCGCCGCAGGTCACCTGTGGGACGGGGTTGGCGACTTCGGTCTCCAGCCCGTTCTTCCTTGCGTGGGACTTCGAGCGCAGTCGTCTGGCCGTGGCGCCCATGAACAAGAGGCGACGCCCCGACCCGATGAATGGAATCCGCGCGGGGCATCGAGGCCGGCCACGGCCGGCGCCCTCAAGTCGTCGTGGGCATCTTCTCCGCGATGGGCTTCGACGTCCCGCGCACGACCAGTTCCACCGGAAGCAGGGTGTTGCCCGCATCGACGCGCCCCTCGAGAAGGCACAGCACCGCTTCACGACCGAGCGCTTCCTTGTCGACGTGGATCGTGGTGAGCGCCGGACGGCCGCGGGCCGCGGCGGCGATGTTGTCGTAGCCGACGAAGCGGATGTCCTCGGGCACCCGCAAGCCGGCTTCCTCGCACGCGGCCATCGCATGCAAGGCCGTCTCGTCGTTGTAGGCGAATACTGCATCCGGCGGATTCGGCAGCGAAAGCAGCTGCCGCATCGCCAGGCGCCCTGCCTCGTCATAGGGCAGGGTCATGTCCAGCATCACCTCGAATTCGGGATCGGCCAGCAGGCCGGCCTCGAACAGCGCCCGTCGGAAGCCCTTGGCACGCAACGCGACCGAATGGTGGGACAGGGGCCCTACGATCATTGCCGGGCGGCGTGCGCCACCCTGCAGCAGGTGACGCGTGGCCAGCAGCGCGCCATGGAGGTTGTCGTCGTTGACGCAGTGCACGGCGGCGTGGAAGTGGTCCACCAGGACGAGCGGCATGTCGCACGCGCGCATCGCCTCGACGGTTTCCGCATCGAAATGGCCCGTTCCGATCAGGCCCTCGGCCTCGTGGCGACGCACCAGTGCGGGCAGGTCGTCGCCGGCACCCACCGACAGCAGGCTCAGTGACACGCCGGCATCGCGGCATGCCGTCTCGACGCCGTGCAGCACGATCGAATAGAAGACGTTCGTCGCCAGCGAGCTCAGCTGGCGACTGTAGAGGAACAGCAGGCGCCGAGGTTTCCCGGTGCGCAGCTTCCCGAGGTCGTAGCCCATTTCCTGGGCGATTCGCAGGACCTCCGCGCGCGTCTGTTCCGACAGACCCGACTGTCCCTTCAGCGCCCGGGAGACGGTGCCGATCGACACGTTGGCAGCGCGTGCCAGTTCCCGGACGGTCACGTTCTTGACTGGCATCCCTCGACGAATCCTGCGTTGTTCAGCAATTTGTATTGTCGCTGGAAGAGACGTTTCGGCGCTGGTGTCTTCATTCTGTCGGTGAACGCTGCGCTGACTGTCCCTTGACGCACGATGGTTGGCTGCGCAGAATTCAATGTAATACTAAACAACAATGTTTAGGTCGAGTTGATTCACTGGTCGGTGTGCGTGGCTCCGCGCCGTCCGGGAGGAGACTTGCCCGGCCTCCAGACGATGCGTTCCGCTCCTGCCGATCTGATATCGCCCCCGCCGGGCTCGCCCATGCGCGCGCCGGGTTTCATCTTCGGCGTCGGCACGTCGTCGTACCAGATCGAGGGGGCCATCGACGTCGATGGCCGCCTTCCCTCGATCTGGGACACGTTCTGTGCACAGCGCGGGAAGGTCCTGCGCGGCGACACGGGCGCCGTCGCCTGCGACCATTACCGCCGCTGGAACGAGGATCTGGACCTGCTCGTGCAACTGGGCGTGGACGCCTACCGGTTCTCGATCGCCTGGCCGCGCGTGATGGACGAGCGCGGCCGACCCAACGGCCGGGGCCTCGACTTCTACAAGCGGCTGCTGGACGGCCTGGCCGAGCGCGGCATCCGGGCCTTCGTCACCCTGTACCACTGGGACCTGCCCCAGCACATCGAGGACCGCGGCGGTTGGCTCAACCGCGAGACGGCCTGGCGCTTCGCCGACTACGCCGACCTGATGAGCCGGGAGCTGTGCGGCCGCGTGGCGGCCTGGGCGACGCACAACGAGCCGTGGTGCGCCGCGTACCTGGGCTACGGCAACGGGCACCATGCGCCGGGCCATGGCGTGCCGCGCTGGGGCACGCAGGCGATGCACCACCTGCTCCTGGGGCACGGCCTGGCGCTGCCGGCACTGCGCGCGAACGATCCCGGGGCGAAGGTGGGTCTCGTGGCCAACGTGGCGCCCGGCTATCCCGCGAGCGACAGCGCGGCCGACCGCGACGCGGCCATGCTCTTCGACGCTTACCAGAACGGCTGGGTGCTGGAGCCCTTGTTCAAGGGCCGCTACCCGGACGCCCTGTGGCGCTACTGGAAGGGCTGCGAGCCGCTGGTGCTGCAGGGTGACATGGAGACCATCGCGCGCCCGATGGACTACCTCGGCCTGAACTTCTACAGCCGTTCGGTGCTGCGGGGGGAGGGTGGCGACGCCTTCGAGTGGGTTTCCTGCCCCGAAGCGGAACACACGACGATGGGCTGGGAGGTCCATCCCCAGGGCCTGGAGGACATCCTCGTCGACCTCCAGGCGCGCTACCCGTCGCTGCCGCCGATCTACATCACCGAGAACGGCATGTCGAGCGACGATGCGGTGGTGGACGGCGAAGTCGATGACCTGCAGCGCCGCTCCTACCTGAAACGCCATCTCGCCGCCTGCTCGCGCGCCATGGAACGGGGCGTCGACGTGCGCGGCTACTTCGTCTGGTCGCTGATGGACAACTTCGAATGGGCATTCGGCTACGAGCGCCGTTTCGGACTCGTCCATGTCGACTTCGAAACCCAGGTGCGCACCCTGAAGATGAGCGCCAAGGCGTTCGCGGCGTTCCTGAAGGAGAGGACGACCCAGTCGCGGCGTGCCGAGGCGGTGCGATGAGTGGCGGCCTCCTGTGGACGCTCGCCCGCACCCTCGTGCTTGCGCTCGTCCTGATGGCCGGCGCGTCGGCTGCCCGTGCGCAGGGCGCCGGGCAGTTCGACGCCCCCTCGGCCGACCTGGCCCGAACGCCGCCGATGGGATGGAACAGCTGGAACAGGTTCGGGTGCGATATCGATGAACAGGTCGTGCGGCAGGTGGCGGACGCGATGGTGTCCAGCGGCCTGCGCGACGCCGGCTACGAGTACGTCAACATCGACGACTGCTGGCAGGGTGCCCGCGACGCGCAGGGATTCATCCAGCCGCACCCCCAGCGTTTTCCGGGCGGCATGAAGGCGCTCGCGGACTATGTGCACGCCCGGGGACTCAAGTTCGGCCTGTACTCCGACGCGGGCTGGCAGACCTGCGGCGGCCGCCCGGGCAGCCGGGGCCACGAGTTCCAGGATGCACAGACCTATGCCCGGTGGGGTGTCGACTACCTCAAGTACGACTGGTGCTCGACCGGCGGCCTGAAAGCCGAAGGCGCCTACCAGACCATGAGCGCCGCCCTGCGCCAGACGGGCAGGCCGATCCTGTTCAGCCTGTGCGAGTGGGGACAGAGCCAGCCCTGGAAATGGGCCGCCGGCATCGGCCAGGCCTGGCGCACGACAGGCGACATCTTCGGGTGCTTCGACTGCATCGAGGACCGCGGCGACTGGAAGGCGTTCGGCGTGCTGCAGATCATGGACATGCAGCAGGGCCTGCGGACCTACGCCGGCCCGGGTCATTGGAACGATCCCGACATGCTGGAGGTGGGCAACGGCATGGCGGAGCACCAGGACCGGGCGCATTTCTCGATCTGGGCGATGCTCGCTGCGCCCCTGATCGCCGGCAACGACGTGCGCCAGATGAGTCCGCAGACCCGTTCGATCCTGCTGCGTCGGGCCGTCATCGCGATCGACCAGGACGCGCTGGGCGTGCAGGGCTGGCGGCATGCCGTCGACGACGGCCTGGAGTTCTGGTTCCGGCCGCTGCAGGGCGGGGATTGGGCCTTCATGGCGCTCAACCGCCATGTCGCGCCGCGCCATGTCCGCTTCGACTGGCGCGCGCAGGCCGTGCGTGACGATCTCTCGCATCGCGACGCCGACCTGGCGCGCCGCCGCTATGCGCTGCGGGACCTGTGGCGCGACGAGGATGTCGGCGACACGTCGCGCGCGCTCGACGCCGAAGTCGGGGGACAGGACGTCCTGCTGCTTCGGCTGACCCCTGCGCGATGAGGTCGACGATGGCGCACGTCCGACGCTTGCACGAGCATTCTGCGCGGCGTCTTCTTCCGGCGGCGCTTTGCCTGGTGCTGGCGGGCTGCGCGACCGCACCCGCGGCGCCCGGGGCCGCATCGCCGGCAACCGTCGTCGTCGACCAGCTGGGCTACCTGCCCGGGGGCGCCAAGTGGGCGGCGGTGCGGGCCGCGTCCCGGCCCGCCGCGCGCTTCGCGCTGCGGGACGACGCCAGCGGCGCCGTGGTCCTGCGCGGGACCCTGACGCCACCGCGGGAGTGGTCGGCGGCAGGGCAGTCATGGCAACTGGCGGACTTCAGCGCCGTGCGCGCGCCCGGTCGCTACCGGCTGCAGGTGGACGGGCAGGCGGAGTCGGTCCCGTTCGTGGTCGACGAGCGGGTGTATGCCGGACTGAACGCGGCGGCCATCAAGGCCTACTACTTCAATCGAGCCGGCATCGAACTCCGGAGCGAATACGCTGGGCCGTATGCCCGAGCGGCGGGGCATCCGGACGACCACGTCCTCGTGCATGCCTCCGCGGCCGGGCCGGGGCGGCCGGAGGGCTCCGTCATCTCCAGTCCCAAGGGATGGTATGACGCGGGCGACTACAACAAGTACATCGTCAATTCCGCCATCTCCGTCTACACGCTGCTTGCGGCGTACGAGCAGTTCCCCGAGTTCTTCCGACACCAGGACCTGCGCATCCCGGCAAGCGGCAACGGCCTGCCCGACCTGCTCGACGAAGTGCTGTGGAACCTGGACTGGATGCTGACGATGCAGGATCCGGCCGACGGCGGGGTCTACCACAAGCTCACCAACAAGCGCTTCGACGCCATGGTGATGCCGGATCGCGCGACCACCGAGCGCTACGTCGTCCAGAAGACCACGTCCGCGACGCTGGACTTCGCGGCCAGCATGGCCATGGCCAGCCGCGTCATGCGCGCGTTCGAGGGGCAGCGTCCGGGACTGTCCGCGCGCATGCTCCAGGCGGCGCAGCGCGCCTGGGCCTGGGCCGGCGCGCATCCGACCGAGGTCTACCGGCAGCCGCGCGACATCGCGACGGGGGAGTACGGAGACAGCCGGCTCGACGACGAATTCGCCTGGGCAGCGGCGGAGCTCTACATCAGCACGCGCGACGATCGCTACTGGGCGCTCGTCGCGCGCGACGACGCGCCGCTGGAGGTGCCGGCCTGGTGGGACGTGCGGACGCTGGGCTGGATCTCGCTGGCGCAGCATCGCGACGAGCTGACGCCCGCGGCCGACCGGGGGTTGATCGAACGCCGGCTCCTGGGGCTGGGCGAGCGCTTGTCCGAGCGATGGGCCACGTCGCCGTTCAAGCTCGCGATGCAGGACGGCGACTTCATGTGGGCCAGCAACGCCGTCGCGCTGAACCAGGCCTTCGTCATGCTCCAGGGCTACCGGCTCTCGCACCGGCGTGCGCTGCTGGACGCGGCACAGTCGGCGCTCGACTACGTGCTGGGCCGCAATCCGCTGGGACAGTCCTACGTGACCGGCGTCGGCACCCGTGCTCCGATGCATCCGCATCACCGGCCCTCGGAAGCCGATGGGGTGGCGGCGCCCGTGCCGGGATTCATGGTCGCGGGCCCCAATCCCGGACAGGACGACCGGCGCCACTGCGCGACGCCTTATCCCTCGGCCCTGCCGGCACTGTCGTACCTCGATGCCGCCTGCGCCTATGCCAGCAACGAAGTCGCGATCAACTGGAACGCGCCGCTGGTCTACGTCTCCGCGGCGCTTCATGAACTGACCCCCGAACCCGACGAGGGCGCGCCATGACATCCCCCTGGATCTCCGCCGGCGTCGCCGCGATGCTGGCGAACCTTTGTGGCGCGGCCCTGGCCGCGGACGCGGCACCGCCGTCCGTCGGCAGCCGCACGTTGACGCTGCCGCGAGCCGCGGCCGCGTTCGGGCGCATGCAGCATGCGCCGCTGCCCCTGCAGCCGGGCGAGGTCGTGCTGACCTTCGATGATGGACCGAACCCCGCGACGACGCCGGCCGTGCTGGAGGCCCTGGCGGACGCACGTGTCCAGGCCACGTTCTTCATGAACGGCGAACCGCTTCTGCGCTCCCCCGAGCTCGCGCGCCGGGTGCAGGCCGCAGGGCACACCGTGGGCATGCATGGCTTCGAGCACGCGCACCTGGCCCTGCTCGCTCCGGAGAGACAGTTGCAGGACCTGCACTCGATGGAGGACGCCTTCACGCAGGTCTTCGGCGGCCGGGCGCCGGCCTGGCGGTTCCCCTTCCTGGAGGAGACCGAACCGCTGCGCGAGGCGCTGGCCGACGAGGGCATCACGGTGATGTCGGCCGACGTGGGCATCGACGACTGGCTTCCTGGCCAGTCCCCCGGGATGCTCGCGCAGCGCCTGCTCGAACGCCTGCGCGCGGCCGGCGGCGGCATCGTCCTCATGCACGATGCCCAGGCGCAGACGGCTGCGGCGCTGCCGCTGCTGCTGCGAGCGTTGCGTGACCATGGCTACCGTGTCGTCCATCTCCAGTGGTCCGAGCGCTGAGGTGATGGCCTTTCCCCCGCGCCGTCCGCTCACGCGCGTGGCGCTCCGCTGCGGGCCGGGCCAGCCGCGCGTTCACGGCAGGACCTGATCCCTCAGGAAGGCCACCAGCTCGTCGGCCATGCGCTGGTGCACGTCGATACGGGGGTGGGCATATGAGAAGGCTTCGAACGTATGGCTCCAGACGAGCCGATCGCCTTCGGCGTGCAGCCGCTGCATCGCGGCATGGACGGCCGGCACGAGTTGGGGCTCATCCTTCCACGCGGTCATGCCGCCGATCAGCAGCACGAGCCGGGCATGGGGATAGCGGTGGCGCAGTTGCCGGATGAAGTCAAGGTACTTCCCGGCGAACTCGTGCGGGAACGGTTCGCCGCGTGACGCCGGCAGGCCGTGGTCGTTCTGCCCGAGGTTGACCAGGACGACGTCCGGTTCGCGCGGGTCCGGGGCGGCGACCGGTGCGTCCAGGTGGGGCGCCACGCGATCCCAGACCTGCGGCATCAGCAGGTCGCCCCAGGTGCGCGTGATGCCGATTCCGCTGACCGCGATGCCCACGTAGTCCGCGCCCAGTCGCTGGGCCGTCAGCGCGCTGTAGGCGCGGGTGCCGTCGTGCGTGGACAGGTCCTCGTACTGGTCGACGCCCATGTCGCCGTCGCAGGCGCCGGCGGTGATGGAGTCGCCGTAGAACTCCAGCCGCAGCGCTCTCGCCGGAGGCGGAGGCAGGAGCGTTCCATCGTCAGCGAGGAGCAGCCCGTCGAACCGGGCTTCCGCCATCGCGCCCTCGGTGCGCTTGACTAGGCGCAGCTCATGCCGGCCGGCGGGCAACGGCGCGCGCAGGCGCCACTCCTGCGCCGCCTCGCCGGTCACGACCAGGCTGCGGCGATGGCCGTCGATCTCGACGTCGAAATGGTTCGCGCCGTGCAACGACGCCATGCGCAGGCCGAGACGCGTGCCGGTGAAGCGCGCGCGCAGCTCGGTGCCGCTCCATGACAGGCCGCGCGTGTGCGGCACGCGCGAGTCAGTGCGGCCGACATAGCGCAGCAGCGGGTCGTCGGCGGCGATGAAGGTGTCGTGGGCGGACGTCGCGGATGGGTCCGCGGCCTCGAAATCTCCGGGTTGCGCGGCCTGCAGCGCCGGCGGAAGCAGTCCCGCGCTCATGACCGAGATGAAGCTGGCCGGACGCCGGCTGCCGGCGAATCCGTCGTCTCGCTTGACGCGCACGTGCAGCAGGTGGGCGCCGGGCTCGAGATCGCGACCGACCGGCGTCGCATGCCATCCCAGGTATCCGCGCCGCTCGGGCACGTGGCCGTGCAACGTGACCACCGGGCCGTCGTCGATCCAGGCCTCCAGGTCCCGGTAGTGTTCGCTCTCGGCGTGGAACAGCGAGATCTGGCTTCCCCACACCAGGAAGTCTGCGCTGGCGTCGTCGCGTGTGGTGGTCCAGCCCGGCTGCTGGCCACCGGGCAAGCGCGCCCATTCGGCATGCACCTCGCCGCCGCGCTCGAACCCGTCGTTGCGCCACGGCTGGAGCGCTTGGCCCGCGAACTCGTGCACGTACTGGTACTCGAGGCCGAACAAGGGCCCGGGCAAGGTGGCTTGCCCGGGCGCGGGCACGGGCACGGGCGCCTGCGCCGCGGCTTCGAGGGTTTCGATGACGGCCGCGGCAATCGCGTCGTGCCCGTGCTGGTTGGGATGGACGGGTTCGTCGTAGAGCGTGTCCCAACGGCCCTGGCCGGCATCCACGCGCCGTTGCATCCACGCGCCGAAGTCGATCGTCGTCAGGCCATAGTGCGCGGCCAGACTGCGTTGCTGTTCGACGGCGTCGCGCGGCTGGTTGCCGCGCTGCGTCAGCTGCAAGGTGACGACGGCAGGCGGCCGGGGCGCCGACAGCAGCTGGCGCAGCAGACCCTCGTAGCTCTTGGCACGGACGTGCGGGGCCAGCCATTGGTCGTTGACGCCGAATTCGACGATCACCAGGTCGGGCGACGCATCCAGCACGTGCCGCTGCACGCGTTGGGCGGCCGCCGCGGAGTCCGTGCCGCTGCACCCCGCGTTGATGAAGGTGACCGGACCGCGCCGGCCCAGCCAGGCCGCGGTCTGGGCGGCCCAGCCCTTGTCCCGCGGGGGCTGCGCCGCGTACCCTGTCGTGATCGAGCCGCCGATGGTGGCGAACGTGATCGGCTGGCCCTCGTTCAGCCGCTGCATCACGGCGAGCAGGCGGGCGTCGGCGGCATGGGCCGCGGGAGGCAGCATGGCGGCGAGCATCACGGCCCCCAGCAGGGCCGGCGTCTTGCGATTCACGTGCGTCTCCTCTGTCGCTTCAGGTTCCCGCTGCCGCCGGCGCTCGCTCCAACGCGTTCCAGCCTTGCAGTCGCTCGCTCATCTCGAGGCAGGCGCGCACGTGGTGGTAAGGGCACTCCCAGGGGCCCGCCTTGGGGACGTCCTGGATCACCCGGCCCTCGGCATCGAGAACCTTGAACCAGTCGCCGCCCAGGCGGTCGACGTGATGTCGATCGATGTGCCGCCAGGTGCGCCAGGCGGCTTGGGCGTGGCGCGCGCGCCCGCGCAGTTGCCAGGCGTCCCAGAAGCCCACCATGGCTTCGGCCTGGGCCCACCAGTGGCGGCGATCGTCGGTGATCGCACCGTCGAAGTCGCCCGCGCCCAGCAGGCTTCCGTCGGCATGGACACCCCGGGTGAGGACGGCATCGGTCACGACCAGGGCCAGCTCACCCACCCGCTCGCGCAAGGCGGCGTCGCCGAGGACGTCGCACGCACGCACCAGGAGCCAGGCGGCTTCGATGTCGTGGCCCCACGAGACCTGGGCCGTCAGGTTGCGCCATCCGCGATCGAAGAACAGGCCGAAGCAGCGCTGCCGCGGCAGCCACAGGCGTTCGAGGAAGATGACGATCAACTCCCGCAATCGGTCGGCGAGCCGTTCCGACGGGCGGCAGCGCAACAGCTCGGTATAGGCTTCCAGCACGTGCAGCGACGTGTTCATGGATTTGGGCGCAGGCGGCTCCAGGTCCGACAGGCGCGCGCCCGGCTGGACTCGCCACCGGCGCGTGCAGCCCTCGAAGTAACCGCCTTCGAACGGGTCGCGGGCGTGTTCCTCCACCAGCCTCGTGAGCTCATGCGCGAGCTCGAGGGCCGGCGTGTCGGCGCTGACCGGGTTGCCGCGCTCCGCGCAAAGCATGCGATGGTAGGCCGTGAGCGCATAGATGGCGAAGGCCTGGGCGTACACCTGCTTGTGATCGGCGATGGCCTCGCCCCGTCCATCGACGGACCAGAAGACGCCGCCATGCGTGGTGTCCAGCAGGCGCAGGCGCAGCCAGTCCCAGGCGCGATGGGCCGCCTCGGCGTTGCGCGGATCCGGTGCGAGGCGCGTTTGCACGCTGGAGAAGGTCCATAGCAGGCGTGTGCCCAGCACCGCGCTGCGCGGAAGGTCCAGGGCGGTGCCGTCGTTGGCTCGTCCACCGAGTACGGCGCCGTCGGCATCGAAGATGGCCTCGCGCCACCATGGCAGCACGTTGTCCATCAACTCGCCGCGCAGGCGGGCGGCCCACTCATGCGCCCACGGCGTGCTGCCATCGATGTCGAATGCGGGCGTCTGCGTCGAGGCTTCCCGTGTCATGGCTGGACGACGAGGATGGCCGCGAGATCGCGGTCGAAGGGCGGGCAGGACAGCTCGAGGCGGCCATCGCGGAGTTCAACGCGCTGCTTGACGACGACATCGCCTGAGCGGGTGTCGAACCAGCGGATGTCCGCCGCACGATCGGGCCAGGACAGGTCTTCGAGACGAAGCCGCGCGGCCGGGAATCTCGTCCAGTCGGGCCGCCATGCGCGCCGCGGATCGCCGCCGCCGCCCTGGTCGCGCCAGGCTTGTTGCAGGGCCTCGGCGTGGTAGCCGGCGTCGCGTACCCAGAGCAGCACGCTGCGCGGGCCGGCAAGCGCCTGCGCGCGCAACCTGGCGTCCTGCACCGTCACGGCGTGGGACGCGTGCAGCCCGACCCGCAGGCCGGCGTCCTGCACCGCCTGCAGGTAGCGCGCGATGCCGCGAAACGCCGGCCAGAGGTCCAGAGGGTCGACGATCTGGTCCCACCACCAGTAGAGCGCCGTTCCCGCGTAGCCATGGAACACGGGCGCCCACAGTCCGTTGTGCAGGTGCACCGCGTCCCAGTCGAACGGGCGCGGCGCCTTGGCGTCGAACGTCGTGTCCAGGCCGAGCTCGCCGGCCAGCACGGGCTTGCCGTTCAATCCGTCGTCGCGCCATCGGCGCCTGTCCGTCGCGTAGCGATTCAGCAGGTCGTCGTGCGTGTAGTCATGTTGTTGCGCGAAATCGAGCGCCGGCAGCCGCCAGGCCAGCGCATCGCCGCGATCGGCCCAGCTGGTGGTGCGCAGGCGCCGGTAGGGGTCGTATCGCGAGATGGCCGTGTCCATGCGAGTGAACCAGCGGCGCAGCGATTCCGCGGGGATCGGTGTCCACGTCGCCTCGTTCCACCATTCCCAGCTGTGCAGGGCAGGGCTGTGGGCCCAGCGGGCGGCGACGTAGCGCACGCGTCGCTCGAACAGCGCCAGGGCCCGTTCGTCCGTGACGAACTGCTCCGGCGAGTCGAGCGGCCCGCCGTTGGCGCGGTTGTACGGGTTGTCCTTCCATTCGGTGTCCGCTTCGAGGGAGAAGGCGCCGTGATTGAGCAGGCACAGCATCAGGCGGATGCCGAGGGATTCGGCCAATTCGAAGACGGCGTCGAGGAGGGCGGCGCGTTCCATCCGCTGCTCGTACTGTCCCAGCCCGGTGTCCTTCCATTCGATGCCGAACGACCAGCTGGCCATCCACAGGCGTGCGAAGTTGCCGCCGTTCTCGGCCAGGCGAGTGAACCAGCGGCGGTAGTCCTCCAGCGGCCGGTCGGTCGCGGCCCAGCAGATGTTCAGGCCCACCGGAATGAACGGGGTACCGTCGTCGAACGCGAAGTGGGTCGGGGCCTGCGGGTCGACACGGATGTGCTGCCGCCCGATCACACCCTCGACTTCGAACGTCGTGGGCGCCCCCAGCGCCGTCGCCGCGCCACGTGCAAGGCGAGCCCAGGGCTGCATGCGCCAGCGTCCCGCGGCGGGAGGCAGGAAGCGGATCACCCAGTCGCTGCCGCGGTCGTCCTCGCACCAGAACGCCGAGACGCGGCGCCGTGCACCGGCAGGCCCTTCGAACTCGCACCACAGGTCGAACGACGATGGATCCATGTACTGGGCCGGCGTGCCGCCCAGGGAGGTCGCGAGCCGCCATTCCAGCCAACCGAGGCCGCGCCGGCTTGGCGGACTCCAGGACGCCCTGTTGGCGGCGACGGGCAGATCGTCGCGGGACGGCGTGATCGTTGCCGCCCCCCACGCATCGACGGCGCCCAGCGCCGCGCACGCGCCCAGGACATCACGACGTGACAGACGCAGGGTCCTTCGTGAACGATTGATCATCGATAAACGTTTAGTAAACGATATCGAATTCTGGGAGCGCGCAAGCACGTCGTCAAGCCCTGCTCGCAGGCGTTGCGCTGCCGCGATCCTCGAGCGCCGGGCATGCGCCGAATCGCCGTGCGCCTCGTGAACACGCGGATTCGGCGATGGCTCTCGACTGCAGACTGCCCAAGGCGGCCACGTCATCGAGTGCACGGCGGATCAGTGAAAGCCCCAGGTTCGCGCTTGCGCGTCTGGTTGCAGACTCCGCTCTGTTTCTGGTGTTTAGCAAACAAAATAAACAATCCTCCGTGATTTCAGATCTCATCAACCTGGACGCGTGGCAGCTTGCCGAGGTGGCACCGGCCGCCGATGCAGCGGCGATCGCACGCGTGCCCGTGGACGCCTGGTTGCCTGCTTTCGTGCCGGGCAGCGTGCAGGGCGTCCTGCTTGGCGCGGGGCGCATCCCCGATCCGTTCCATGGAACGAACGAGGAACGGGTCGCCTGGGTGGCGGAGCGGACCTGGGCCTGGCGCACTCGCTTCGAGGCCGGCGAACCGGCGGCGCACGAGGAGCTTGTGTTCGAGGGGCTGGATACGTACTGCCGCGCCTGGCTGAACGGGACCTTCCTGTTCGACGGCGACAACATGTTCGTGCCCCGTCGCGTCGACGTGCGCGCCCTGCTGAAGCCGGGCACCAACGAACTCGTCCTGCGCTTCGATCCGCCGCTGGCGAGGGCCCGCGAGACCGAGGTGGCATTCGGCAGGCGCGTGCTGTGGAACGGCGACAGCGCTCGCCTGCATGCGCGCAAGGCGCAGTACCACTTCGGATGGGATTGGGGTCCGTGCCTGTTGACCAGCGGCCCGTGGAAGGCGGTCCGTCGCCATCGCTGGGACACGCGCCTCGAGGATGTCCGGTGCCGGACGCAACTGGATCCCGCCCAGCGACGGGCGCGGCTCAGCGTACAGGCGGAGGTGTTCGGCGCTTCGGCAGGTGGCGCCGTCGAATACCGCCTGCTCGATCCGCAGGGGGCGTGCGTCGACATGGCGCGCACGTCGGCGGAGGCGCCCGCCGCGATGCTGGACGTTCCCGACGTGCAGCTCTGGTGGCCCCGCGGGCATGGATCGCAGCCGCTGTACACGCTGGTCACGCGGATCGTGAGGGATGGCAGCACGCTGGCGGAGGATCGCCGCCGCCTGGGCCTGCGCAGCGTGCGCCTCGTGCAGGCCCCGGTGCGCGCGGAGGCAGGCCGGAGCTTCTGCTTCGAGGTGAACGGCCGCGAGCTCTTCATCGGCGGCGCCAACTGGATCCCGGACGACAGCCTGCTCGAGCGCATCACGCCCGAGCGCTATCGCGAGCGGGTGGCGCAGGCCGCAGCGGCGAACATGAACATGCTGCGCGTCTGGGGTGGCGGCGTCTACGAGGACGACGCGTTCTACGACGCATGCGACGAGCTGGGGTTGCTGGTCTGGCAGGACTTCCTGTTCGCCTGCGGCATGTACCCCGCCAATCCGGCCTTCCTCGACAGCGTCGCACGGGAAGCGCGCGCGGCGGTGACCCGCCTGCGCCATCACGCCTCGCTCGCGATCTGGTGCGGCAACAACGAGGACTACGCGGTGGCCGAGTCAGTCGGCGCATACGGGCCGTCCGCGACCCCCGACGGCTTCGAGGCGCGCGAGATCTATGAGCGCCTGTTGCCCGCGATCTGCGCGGAGCTGGATGCCGATCGTCCCTACTGGCCCGGCAGCCCCTATTCGCCGAACCCGCAAGGCATCACCCTGTCGTCGGACGCGACAGTCGGCGATCGCCACAGCTGGGAGGTGTGGCACCAGCAGATGCTGCCCTACCAGCGCTACGCGGACGTGCAGGGGCGCTTCGTCAGCGAATTCGGCATGCAGTCGGCCCCGTCGCTGCCGCTCCTGGAATCGGTGCTGCCCGATGGCGAGCGCTATCCGGAAAGCCGGACGGTCCAGTGGCACAACAAGGCGGGCTCGGGCGCTCCCGATGGCCATCGCCGGCTCGCGGTCTATCTGGCGGAGAACCTGCGCGCCGGGACGACGCTCGAGGAGTACGTCTACGACACCCAGTTCGTCCAGGCGGAGGCGATGCGCTACGCCTATCAGGACTTCCGGCGCCGCTGGCAGCTCCCCGGCGCCCGCGCCGTCGGGGGGGCGCTGGTCTGGCAGTTGAACGACTGCTGGCCCGCCACGAGCTGGGCGTTGATCGACTCCGCCGGCGTGGTGAAGCCGGCCTGGCACGCCGTGCGCCGCGCTCTGGCGCCGCTCGCGCTGGCTCTTCGACTCGAACCGGGGCAGGCACGACTGGCTGTCATGAACGCGGGCGAGGCCTTGCGCTTGCGCCTCGAGCTGGCGTTGTTCTCCATCGACGGCGTCTCCCTGGCGGGGCACACGCTGGAAGCCGACATCCCTGCCGACAGCAGCATCGAATTCGTCGAGCCTGTGGTCGTCCCGGACACGCTCGCCGTCGTCGGCGAGGTCACCGCCTGGATCGACGGGCAGGAGATCGCCCGCGACTGCGCGTGGCCCGAGCCGTTCAGGTTCCACGATTTCTCCCCGGCGGGCCTGCACCTGCGGCTGGAGGGCGGCGGTCTCGTTCTCGAGGCGGACCGGGCGATGAAGGGCGTGTGGCTGGAGGCGCAGGGCACGACCTTCGCCGACAACTTCGTCGACCTGATGCCCCGTTCGGCGCGTCGCGTGACGTTCGACTCCCCGCCCATGCGCGGCGTGCGGGTGCGCGCACTCGGGTGCGGGGCGGCCCACTGGCAGCCGACACAGGCGTCGATCCGGCTCGAAGCGCCCGCCGCGGGGCGACCTGCGTCGCTGGCCCGCGGACTTTTCCTGAAAGGGGAGGCGGAAACCACTCGACCTTCCTGATCCGCTCGGCGGTGCCGGATCGACCCGGCCCGGCGCGCTCGTGGCTCTTCGAGGAGCGACCTCGAATCCCTTGTTCTTGACCCCTCGCCGGAAGGGGCGTCGTTCATAACCACAGAGGAGACAAGCGTGAGGCAATTCAAGCGAACTTCCATCTCGATCGCAGCCATGCAGGTCGTGCTCGCATGGCCCCTGGCCGCGGCGGCGCAGTCCGACGCCTCGCCGGCTCCCGCCGCGCCGGCATCTGCCGCGAGCCAACCCGCCGCGACCGGTCCGGACGCGCCCGCAGTGGTCGTCGTCACCGGCCAGCGGCGCGCATTGCAGACGGCGCAGAAGATCAAGCAGGACGCCGAGGAAATCGTCGATTCCGTCGTGGCGGAAGACATCGGCAAGCTTCCCGATCGATCGGTGACGGAGGTACTCCAGCGCGTGACCGGCGTGACGATGGATCGCACCCAGGCCCGCAGCGACCCGGTCCACTACTCCGTCGAGGGCTCGGGCGTCATCATCCGCGGACTGACCTACGTGTCGGCGCAGCTGAACGGCCGCGAGACGTTCAGCGCCAATGGCGGGCGCTCGCTGGGCTTCGAGGATGTGCCACCGGAGCTGATGACCGCGGTCGACGTGTACAAGAATCCGTCGGCCGAGCAGATCGAAGGCGCGATCGGCGGCCTGGTCAACCTTCGCACGGCGCTGCCGCTCGATTCCAGGGGCTTTCGCCTGAGCGCCAACGTCTCGGGCAACTACGACGCGTTGAACAGCCGCTTCCGCCCGCAGGAGTCGGGCCTGATCTCGAACGTCTGGGACACCCCTGTCGGCAAGTTCGGCGCATTGCTCGACCTGGCCCACTCCACCAGCAGCACCCGCACGGACAAGCTGACGGTCGACCCGTACTACATGACGACCACCTCGCTCGGCACCAACGCCGCCGGCAAGAACATCTACGCGCCGGATGGCAGCGGACACTGGTATCCCGGCGCCGTGAGCTGGGGTACGCAGGAATACGACCGCAAGCGCGACGGCATCTATGGCGCGCTCCAATGGAAGAACGACGCCATGGAATCGTCGCTCACGTTCTTCCAGTCGAAGTTCGACACGACCATGCTGGAGAGCAACGTCAGCAACACGCCGCAGCCGTACGGCACGACGGTGTCGAACGCGACGTGGAGCGCGAACGGGCTGATGCTGACCGGCGAGCTGTCGAACCCGTCGCAGGGTGGCCTCGAGGCCGAGCTGCAGACTCGATACGCGCGCCGGCAGTCGCAGACACAGGACCTGTCCTGGAAGTTCGACTGGCATGCGAGCGATCGCTGGAACCTCTCGAGCGACCTGCAGCTCGTGCATTCGCACACCAAGGACTTCGACTCCGAAGTCGCGACCGCCGTCCTGCTGCCCAAGGAGACCATCGATCTCACGGGTCGTCTTCCCAGCGTCACCTTCGACAGCGGCGACCAGTCCTACATCGCCAACCAGTCGAACTACTACTGGGCGACGACCATGGAGCACCTGGATCGCGGCAAGGCGACCCAGAAGGCCGGCCGTCTCGACGCGCGTTACTCGTTCGACGACAACCCGGTGCTCAGCGATGTTCGATTCGGCGTGCGCTTCGTCGATCGCGAAGCGCTGACGATGAACTCCGACCCCAGCTACAACTGGGCGACGGTCACGCACGCATGGCAGCAGTACTGGGACGTGCCCGGCGGCGGTCTGGCCTACGTCACCCGGTTCACCGATCCCACCACCCTCAAGAGCTTCGGCAACTTCATGGGGGGACGCGTCTCGCTGCCGTCGATGTACTTCCCGGCGCTGTCCGTCGCGCAGGGCTGGCCGAGTTCCTACGTCAGCCTGCACAACGACTACAAGCAGGTCTGCTCCGGCTGCTACACGAGCTGGTCTCCGGCAGTGCTGACCTCCGATCCGAACTCGGCAGGCTACAACGACCAGAAGGAGCACACGCTCACGGGCTATACCCAGCTCCGGTTCGCACTCGATGACCTGCGCTATCCCGTCGACGGCAACATGGGCCTGCGCGTGATCCACACCGAGGAGCATGCGTTCGGGCATTCGTCGCTGACCATCACGACGCCGCCCGCGGGCGCGGCCGGCAGTGTCCCGGATCTCACCGCGTTCTCGACGGCGCAGGAATTCAGCAACCACTACACGAACTACTTGCCCAGCCTGAACGTTCGCATGAAGCAGGGCGGCGACCTGCAGTACCGCTTCGCGGTGTCCAAGGGCATCTCGCGGCCGGGGCTCGACCAGTTGCAGGCCTACCAGACCATGACGATGTCGCCCGTGGTCGACCCCGCGACGAACACCATCACCGGCGTCACGCTGAGCGGAAGCGCCAACGGCAATCCGTTGCTCAAGCCGGTGCAGTCCGTCAACGAGGACGTGACGGCCGAGTGGTATCCGAACAAGGACAGCTCCCTGACGCTGGCCGTGTTCAACAAGAACCTCAAGGACATCATCGTCAACCAGACGTTCACGCAGCCGGTCACCGATGCCAGCGGCACGCCCTTCGACTTCGTCATCACCGGGCCGACCAACGGAGCGCGTGGCTACGCGCGCGGAATCGAACTGGGCTTCCAGACGCGCTTCGACAAGCTGCCGGGCGTGCTGGCCGGCTTCGGGCTGCAGGCCAACTACACCTACGTCGACAGCAAGATGCATCGGTACGACGCCGTCCCGAGCACCTTCTGCTCGGCGGGCGCGGGCGCGAGCAATCTGAACCTCTTTGCCAACGGCTGCGACACCGACGGACGCTCGTTCGGGGACACGCCGCTGCCGAACCTGTCGCGCAATGCGTTCAACTTCGCACTGCTCTACGACCAGGGCGGGTTCTCGGCGCGCGTCGCGTACTCGTGGCGCCAGCGTTACCTCTACGGTGTCGCGCTGAACTCCGACAACACGGGGCCGAACCAGCAGAACGGCCTGGACACGAACCCGGCCAGCGCCACCTACCAGCAGGGCGTCCTGCCGATCGGGTTGCCGCTGTGGGCGGAGAGCTACGGGCAGCTCGATGCGGGCGTGCAGTACAGGCTCAACGACCACCTGACGTTCAGCCTGCAGGGCACGAACCTGACCGACGCGTTGTACAAGCAGCTGATGCAGCAGCACGTGGGGATGATGAACCACAACTACTTCACGTCCGGGCGGCGGTATTCCGTCGCGCTGCAATACAGCTACTGAAATCGATCGGGGATGGCGGACCGCACGGTGCGTCGACGACGCACGAGCCGGCGGGGCGCCGGCTCGTGCGGGCCGTCGACGTCGCAGGTCCGGCTCTCCGCCAGCGACGTCTCCTTCCCGATCCTTCGATCGCTTCCCATGACTGATCGCGCCCTCGCCGATTCCATACCCACCCGCCAGAAGGTCGGCTACGGGCTGGGATCCTTCATCGACATGTGGGGGCACTGGCTCTACCAGTCGCTGGCGTTCCACGTGTTCAACGTGTGCCTGCACATGGCGCCAGGCCTGATCTCCACGGTGCTGGGCATCAAGATCTTCGTCGACGCGATCTCCGACGCCCTGTTCGGATGGATCTCGGACAACACCCGCACGCGGTGGGGGCGGCGCCGTCCCTTCATCCTGGTCGGCGGTGTGCTGGCCGGCATCGGATTGCCGCTCATGTTCGCCGTCGGGCGGGGCTGGAGCGACTCCCAGTACTTCCTGTTCATGCTGGTCTCCACGACGCTGTACGTGCCGGTGATGAGCTGCTTCAACCTGCCGTGGAACAGCCTGGGCGCGGAGATGACGCCCGATTACCACGAGCGCACCAGCCTGATGTCGGTGAAGAACGCGATCCAGAAGATCCCCGAACTGGCGATGTTCGTCGCGGCCCAGTTCACCACGCTGGCGATCTTCGACGATGCGGACGGCAAGCCCGACATCCTGCTCGGCGCGAAGGTCTACACCAGCCTGCTCGGCGCGGTGATGGTGCTCGTCGCCATCCTGGTCTCCGCGTTCACGCGCGAACGCTATTACGAGCGCCTGGTGGCGATGCGCCGCGACCGCGTCCCGCTCAAGGACACGCTGTACCGGACGCTGGCCAACCGCGAGTTCCGACGGATGCTGGGCATGATGATGGCCTACATGATGGCCACCGCCATGGTCGGCACGCTCGGCTACTACGCGACCGTCTATTTCGTCTGCGGCGGCAACCTGGTCGAGGCCACCCGCTGGAACTCGATGATGGGCCTGTCCGGCATGGCCTTCGGCCTGGCGGGCATCGCTTTCGCAGGGCCCGTCGCGCGCCGCCGCGGCAAGCGAGATGCGCTGGTCATCATCCTCGTGCTCGCCATCGCAGCCTTCGTCGGCGACTGGTTCTTCTACGACCCGGCTCGTCCGGCGCTGCAACTCCTGGCCAGCGGCTTCGTCGCGTTCACGGCGGCCGGATTCTGGACCATCTACGGGTCGGCCATGGCGGACGTCATCGACGACGACGAACTGCACAGCGGGCAGCGGCGCGAGGGCTCGTTCGCCGCCTGCGGCGCGTGGATCTCCAAGCTCGGCCTGGCCGTCGGCAACCTCGGTTCGGGCTGGGTGCTGCAGGTCACCGGCTTCGACGCCAAGCTGCCCGTGCAGAGCGATCACGCGATCCTCCTCATCCGGATCCTGCTCTCGGGCATTCCCGTGGCGGGCCTGCTCGTCGCATTGGCGTTCGTGTGGCGCTTCGGGCTGACCGAGCGACGCGTGCGCGAGATCCGCGTGACCCTCGAGGCGCGGCGCGGCGCGGTCTGAGCGTCGCATCGCTCGGTTCCCGCCCCGTCGCCATGTCGCCCGCCGTCCTGCCCGTCGTGGATCCGGACTGTCGCGACAACCGTGCGAAGGCTGCACTCCCACCGGAGAATGAACTTGTCCCGTCCCCTCGCACGCACCAGTGACGACGCGCCGCCGGCGCCCGCCCGCACGATCCTGCAGCACGCCGCGTTCTGGGTGCCGACGCTGTACCTGGCGATGGGCATCCCCTACAACGTCATCAACGGCACGGCCGTGCGCATGTACAAGTCGCTGGGCTACAGCGACAGTGTCATCACGGTGGCGGTGGGCAGCATCGGCATTGCCTGGTCGCTCAAGCCCTTGTGGGCCGCGTTCCTGGACATGTACCGGAGCAAGAAGTTCTTCGTCCTGGCGATGGAGTGGCTGTCCGGCTTGCTGTTCGCTGCGATCGCGCTGGCGCTGTCTGGGCCCGGGTTCTTCGGCACGAGCATCGCCTTGCTCTGGGTCGCCGCCTTCGCCTCGTCGACCCAGGACATCTGCGCCGACGGCGTCTACCTCGAGAGCCTGGACAAGCCCGCGCAGGCGCGCTACGCGGGCCTGCAAGGGGCGTTCTGGGTGCTGGGCAAGGTGCTCGCTACCGGGGTGCTGATCTCGGTGCTGGATGCGCAGAAGAGCCGGCTCGGATGGAACGAGACCCGGTTGTGGCAGGCTGTCATGCTGGCCTGCGCCGCGAGCATGGGGCTGCTGGCGCTGTACCACCACTGGCGGCTTCCCGCCGGCGCTCGACGCTCGCTTCCCGGGGGCGGCGCGGCGGCCGCCACGCAGGAATTCCTCCACAGCGCCGCCACGTTCTTCCACAAGCGCGCCTTCTGGGGAATGATCGCCTTCGTCTTCCTCTATCGCCTGGGCGAAGGCCTGATCCTCATGGAGGGCCAGCTCTTTCTGCAGGGCGACCTCGCTCATGGCGGACTCGGGCTGAGCGCGGGCGCGGCCAGCCAGATCGACGCCATCTACGGGACGCTGGCCGGCATCATCGGCGGATTGATCGGCGGCTGGACGGCCGGGCGCCTGACCTTGCAGCGCAGCCTGTGGTTGTTGGCGCTGGCACTCAACGTGCCGCATTTCACCTATGTCTTCCTGAGCCAGTGGGCGGCCGCCGGCCACGGCGTTCCGTATGGGACGATCGCCACGCTGGTCGTGATCGAGAAGTTCGGCTACAGCTTCGGCATGGTCGGCAACATGATCTACATGATGCAGCAGCTCGCCCCGGGCCGCCGCACCATGACGCACTACGCCTTCGCGACTTCGCTGATGAACCTGATGCTCGTGCCCACCGCGATGATCTCCGGCCCGCTGGCCGAACACTTCGGCTTCGCCGCCTTCTTCGTGATCGTGATGTTCGCGTCCGTGCCTTCGGTGTGGGCGGCGTGGCGAGCGCCGTTTCCGCTGCCGGCCACCGCCCTGGTCGACCTGCAGGGCAACGTCGTCACCGACGACGATCCGTCACGCCTGACGCTGCGCCAGCGCAGGATGCAGCGCATCGCCGGCCGCGCGTCCATGCACGCGATGCTGCAGCTGCTGCTGATCCTGGTCGTCGACACGAGAGTGCTCGGGCAGATGCAGGCCTCGGGCGGCGGCGCCGCAGTCGTCCCATTGACTGCGCTGGGCCTGTGCGCGCTGCTCAAGGCCTGGCTCTGCTGGAAGACCTGGCGCTGGGCTCAGCTGGCCCGCCGCGTCGGCGGCGCCAGCGAGGTGCTTGCCTATCGGCACAATGCCCGCGGCGCACTCGCGGCCAGCGGTCTTGCCGGCATCGCGAGCGTCGTCGTGCTGGTTGTCGGCTGCAGCCTGGCGCGCTGAGCGGGGCGCCCGCTCGCAATTGCACCTGATCGCGCCGGGTCCCGACACGGTCATGCCGATGAGCGCATGGACCCCACCCAATGGCCGAAGCAACCAACGAGAACGCACGCCATGAATCGTCAATCCCTGTGCAACGCACTTTTCCGGAGCCTTGGCGCGATCTGCGCACTGTTGATCTCGACCGCGTGCTGCGGGCAGGCCACCAGGGCACCCCTTCCCGGCGGCTCCGCGGCCCGCGAGCGAATTCGAATCGATGCCGGCTGGCGCTTCGCGCTTGGTCACGCCTACGACGCCGAACGCGACTTCAGGCATGGCATGCGGCCCTTCTTCTTTGCCAAGGCTGGCTACGGCGACGGCCCGGCAGCTGCCCGCTTCGACGATCGTACCTGGCGCATCGTGGACCTGCCCCACGACTGGGCCGTGGAACTGCCCTTCGATGAGCGAGCGGACACGAACCACGGCTCCAAGGCATTGGGCCGCGCCTTTCCGCAGAACAGCGTCGGCTGGTACCGCCGCGCCCTGGACATTCCGGCGACCGACCGCGGCCGGCGCATCGCGCTCGAATTCGACGGCGTCTACCGTGACAGCGTCGTCTGGGTCAACGGCCACTACCTGGGACGCGAGCCGAGCGGATATGCCAGCTTCCGCTACGACATCACCGACTACCTGAACTACGGGGGCAGGAACATCGTCGCGGTGCGTGTCGACGCCACGGGCGAAGAGGGCTGGTGGTACGAAGGCGCGGGGATCTACCGCCACGTCTGGCTGACCAAGACTTCTTCACTGCACGTGGCGCCCTGGGGCACGTTCGTGCGTGCCGACGTCCGCGGTGACCAGGCCGAACTGAGCGTGGATGTCGTCGTGCGCAACGACGGCAAGGCGAGCGCCGCCTTCGATGTCGTGCACGAGTTGCTGGATCCCGATGGCCATCTGGTGGCGCGCGAAGTGCTGGCGGGTCGGTCGGTCGATGTGGACGCCACGGCCGATGTCCATGCAGGGATGGCCGTGCGCAACGCGCGGCTGTGGTCGATCGAGACGCCGCAGTTGTACACGCTGAGGACCGTCGTCAGGCAGGGCATCGAGGTCGTCGATCGCTACGACACGCCGGTGGGCATCCGCAGCCTCCGCTTCGATGCCAGGGAGGGCTTCTTCCTCAATGGCCGACACGTCAAGTTGCACGGCGTGGACAACCACCAGGATCACGCCGGCGTGGGCGTGGCCATGCCCGACGCGCTGCAGATGTGGCGTCTGCGCAGGCTCAGGGAAATGGGCGTCAATGCGATACGCTCGTCCCACCATCCGGCGACTCCGGAACTGCTGGACGCCGCGGACCGCCTGGGCATGTTGGTCATCGACGAACAGCGCATGATGGGAACGAGCCCGCAGATCCGCGACGAATTGGAACGAATGGTGCGGCGCGATCGCAACCATCCGTCCGTCATCCTGTGGTCCGTCGGCAATGAGGAATGGGCGATCGAGAACAACGAGATCGGCACCCGACTGGCGCAGGAGATGCAGGCCATCGTGCACCGGCTCGACCCGACCCGAGGGGCGACGGTGGCGGCCTCCAGTTCCGGCGGGCCCGAAGGGACGGCCGCCGGTTCCGAGGTGCTGGGCTTCAACTACGAAGCACAGCATGACATCGATGCGATGCACAAGCGGTTCCCGCAACGCCCGATGGTCGTGACGGAGGAAGGACAGACTCGCGCCACGCGGGGCATCTACGCGGACGACCCGAGCCGCGTGCACGTCGCGGCCTACGACAGGCGGGCGGGAGGCGCCAGCACGGCGTCATTGGAAGAGGCCTGGCGCTACAACGCCGAACGGCCCTTTCTTGCCGGCATGTTCGTGTGGACGGGCTTCGACTATCGAGGCGAGACAACGCCCTTCGGCTGGCCCGCGATCTCGTCGCAATTCGGCCTGCTGGACACCACCGGTGTGATGAAGGACAGCGCCTATCTGCTGCAGGCTGCGTGGACCGCGGCGCCGATGGTTCACGTCCTGCCGCACTGGAACTGGCCGGGCCAGGACGGCAACCCTGTCGACGTCCGCGTCTACGCCAACACGGATGTCGTCGAGCTGTCGCTCAATGGCCGGTCGTTGGGGCGTCAGGCGCTGCAACCCCATGCCCATCTGCGATGGCGCGTACCCTACGAGCCCGGAACCCTCGTGGCGAAGGGCTACCGTGGCGGCAGCCTGGTGGCGACCCAATCGATGGCGACCACCGGCGCCGGCGTCGCTGTGCGATTGACGGTGGACCGCCATCGCATACGGGCGGACGGCGACGACATCGCGGTCGTCACCGTCAACGTGGTGGACGATCAGGGCCGCGTCGTGCCGACGTCGAGCGACCTGGTCGACTTCCAACTGTCCGGCCCCGTGACGCCCATCGGCATGGGAAACGGCGACCCGGGCTCGCACGAGGTCGACCGGCCCGCCGTGCGTTACCACTATGACGCCGTGCGGGACTGGCGCATCAAGGGTCATGCCGATGGAAACGTCCCTGCTGATCCGGCGCCGGGCGATGCCGGTTGGCGCGACGCGTTCCAATGGGTGCCGGACGACCAACGCCCGGCCGACATGGCGTTCAACGTCGTGCGCGCGCAGTTCAGGCGTCCGACCCTGGCGGCCGGAGACCGCGCCGAATTGTGGGTCGGCGAGATCGCCCCGGGCCAGCAGGTCTTCGTGAACGGCGCACTCGTGACGCCGAGACGCAACGACGACGGCTTGCAGGTGATCGATCTCGAACCTGCGAGACTGCATGACGACAACAGCCTGGCCTACGTCTTCAAGACACCGGCCGGCGGCATGCAGGCGGCGCTGGATGGCTCGCTGGACGGCGCACGTTGGGCTTGCCTGCGGATCGTCACGCCGCCGCAGCCATGGCGGCGCAGCGTCTTCAACGGCTATGCGCAGCTCATCGTGCGGTCCTCGGGGGAACCCGGCGAGGCGATCATCACCGCCACGGCACGAGGTCTTCTGCCGGCGCTAATCCGCATCTCGGCGTTCTGATCGCCGACCCCGGTGGGTTCGCCGTGCCGCGCCGCCGGGCCGCGGCCGCGCAGGCCGCGTCGCCTGGCGCCGCGTCGATCTGTCGGCCCCCGGGACGGATGCGACGCCGCCGTCAGTGCGTCTTCGACTCCGCCCCGCGGTCGTTGTGCTTGTAGCGGGTGATGTCCTCGTCGGCCTTGTCGCGCAGCTTGTCGAGCTTGCGCTGCTCGCGACGGGTGGGGCCGCCGTGGCGTTCGGCCTTGCGTTCGAGCTCGTGGATCTTGTCCTGCTCGGCGCGCAGACGCCGCGCTTCCTTGGCCGTGAGGCTGCCGTCCCGTTCGCCCTGCTGGATGCGGGCGTCCTGGCTGACGGACTCGGGCGCGGGGGCAGGGGCGGGCGCGGCATGCGCGAGCGTGGCGGCGGCGAGCGAGGCCGCGGCGAACAGGCGAGCGAGCGTGTGGATCATGGATCGTGTTGTTTGGATGACAGCGAGGGCCGCAGGATAGGCGAGGCCGGCGGCGTCCGACGTGACGCGTGCCGCGATCCCCCTAGTGTCTGGTCGTCGCCGTGGCGGTCGGTTCGCGACATGTCGCGCGATGCAAAGGGCCGTCTCCCGGCGGCGGCGTCGTCCACTCGTGCTATAGTGCAAGGCTTCGCGGCTGTAGCTCAGCTGGATAGAGTACTTGGCTACGAACCAAGGGGTCGTGGGTTCGATTCCTGCCAGCCGCACCAGAATTTCGGTTCTAGAACAACGGGTTAGAGACTTCGGTCTCTAGCCCGTTTTTCTTTGCTGGGGGACTTTTGGGGGACTCGCATCCCCGTTTCGCCCCTCTTGTTCTCTTCTCGGCATTGCCAGGCTCTTGTTCCAGCGCCCGGTGTCGTCCTTGATCTTCTCCAGCGCTGCGTGGATTTCCCGAACCTGCGCCACGCTGTCTGGGCGAATCGCAAGCCGCCTGCACGGCGGCCCTTGCGCTGCGATGCACAGCGGCCGCGTCGTGCAACCAATGCTTCAGTGAGTGCCGGGGAACGGAGCCGGATTCGCCAGGTAGGCGTGGAACAGGTTCGCGAACTGGCCGCCGTCGTTCGTGATGTCCGCCGACGTGTCGTCCCCGGGACTGAAGACGATCGCGAATGTGCCGTTGCCCGCGTACTGCGTTGTATGCGTCAGCATGTAGTGGACGTGGTTGTCCCGATAGTGCTTCGGCGTCCCGCCGGGCGTCGTCGAGGGCACGCCCATGGGAGTCTGCCAGTACAGGATCGGCAGGCCGCCCAGGTGGCTCCGCACGATGCTCCAATCGTTGATCCCTTGGTTGAAATTCGGTGTGGTGACGTTGTTCTCGTCCAGGTAGAACGGGCCGGGGCCGCGATTCGCACATGCTGGCACGGGGTTCGGGTCTTCAAAGCAACCTGCATCGCGATCGCTCGTCTGCGCCACGATGAAGTCGGCCTTGTCTGCACCGAGTTTGGCCATGAAGGTGCCGGTGGCGTTTGGATCCCCCGACCACAACGACGGGGGGAAGCCCATCCTCGCCTTGGGCGCGTACGTCCGCCCGAGCTTCAACAGGCAACCGACGACGCCGACGGCCGTGTCCGGTAGGCTGGCGCATTCCGGCACCGTGCTCACGCGCGCCGGCAACTGCGCCGGCTCGCCGCCGGGCGCACCCCCCTGGGCGAAGCCCCAGAAGTCAGGCTCGAGGTTGACCAGGGTGGGGCGGTCGGTCTCGGCGATCTTCTGGTACATCAACTTGACTTGCGCCCAGTAGGCGGCCATGAACGGCGCGTCGTTGATGACGGTGACGTCGCCCCCCCGCAGGGAAGGCATCTGGAACAGGGTGAACATCGGCACGGCGCCCATGGCCGCGACGTCGCTGGAAAATTTTGTCACGACGCCACCGTCCGGAGCGCCGTATAGCCATTGAGGCCATGCGTTGCCGCCGCCAGAGTTGAAACCCGTGACCGCCACGAGATAGGTATCGATGATGTCCGGAGCGATCTGCTGGGCCTTCATGTCCGCGAACGGATTGGCCGCGCCGAGGCCCACGAGGAGCCGCCCGGGCTTGCCGAGGGCGGTAACGATCGAAGGAGCAGGTGCCGGGGCCGGGGCCGGGGCAGGTGCAGGTGCAGGTGCAGGTGCAGGTGCAGGTGCAGGTGCAGGTGCAGGCGCGGGTGCAGGTACCGGAGCAGCTCCAGGTGCTGAGGACGCAGGGACACCGCCACCTCCGCCACCGCAGGCTGCAACGAACAACGCCAGGGATATCCATAACCGGGATCGGGGAAAGCCGGTACCGCGGATCCAAAGATGGGAAGTCGCTTCTGGTAGTGAGGTGTTCATGATGGGCCACTCGGGAGGTGTGGCGGTAAGCCGATTGAAGGGAATGGACGGGTGACGTAGACGTCGAATGCAAGCTCGACGACATGGTCGATGCCATGTTTGGCGACTTGCGCAATGCCACGAGATGTCCGGTTCAGGCAGACCGTCGGTGAATAGGGCCCGAGGAATGCGGCAACCCGCGTCGATCCCTTCGGGCGCAGCACCCGCGAGCCATGCGCCGCGTTGCCGATGCGACCACCGTTTGCACTATCGCATCGCGCGGACGAAACTGCTCCGCGCGAAGCAGGCCAGGTGAAACAAGCGGCACGAAGTGCAGCCCCGGGCGATACGGGCCGAACGCGCCGTCATGAATGCGTCGGAACTTCGTCATGGCGCGGTGATTCATATGGTTCCCCGCCGCCCTAAAAGAAGATTTGAGCATCTCGAAATCCCACGCGCCATCGGCCCGTCAAGGTCGGTGCGAGCCGCCGCCTTGCCCGACCCTGTAGTAGTCGAAGTCAACACGGCCGCCGGCGGTCCGGGTCGAGTAGTAGAAGAGGGCGAAGCGGTAACCCATGAAGTGCGGGAAGGTGTAGGTCAGGCGCGAAGGACGGCCGATGGGGGTCCACGATCTCCCGTCCAGGCTGTAGGAGAAGCGGGCCACTTCAGGCGCGGGTTGAAATTCGCTTTCGACCCTGAGGTGGACGGTCTTGCCTGAGAAGGGGACGGAGGCCATCTCCTCGGGATGGTCGGAGTCGGCGCTCACCATGACGAGAGACTTGACGCCGCCGGTCATCCTGACGCCGACTAATCCATAGCGTCTTTGGAAAGCGGCGAGGCCGGCCCAGTCGCCATCCTTCATGCCGCTCACGTCGAGGCTGGTGGTGGCGGAACTGTTCGGGCCGAAGGTGCGCTGGGTGAGGGTATTCGGCGCCTCGGCCAGAGTGGAAACGATCCGGCTGGTCGTGAGGCTCAGGAAGCCTGGGCGCTGGGTGACCGACCAGCCACGACGCTCGGGATTGTGATTCCATTGCCAGGCGAGCGGCAGGTCGGGGTCGCCGGGCTGGCGGTCGAATTCGTCGGAGGCGACGATGCCGGAGGCGCCGGAGACGCCCTGTCCGGCGGCGGGGATGTCGAGCGTCATGGGCACCTTGCCGTCTTCTCCGAGGATAGGCCAGCCGTCCTTCCAGGTCACGGGCACGAGATAGGGGATGCGACCGACGGCGCCGTTGTCCTTGAAAAGGTACGCATACCATTTGCCTTCCGGGGTGTCGACGAGGCCGCCCTGCGCGATGCCGCGATCGTCCAGCGCGATGCGACCCTCGTAGGGGCCGGTGATCGCGTCGGCGCGGTGGATGATGACGGTGCGTGCCCAGCGGCTTCCGGGCGAGGCGATGTTGAACAGGTAGTAGCGGCCGTCGACCTTGAACAGCTGCGAGCCCTCGCCCTTGAGCCCGCCCTGGTCGGCACCGAAGAGGGCGTTGACGCTTTCGACGAGGACCTGGTTCACGCCGCCGGGCTTGGTGCCCGAGAGATCGGGTTGCAGCTCGGTGAGCATGATGCGACCGCTGCCGTAGACCATGTAGACGCGGCCGTCGTCATCGAAGAACAGGCTGTGGTCGCCCAACGAGGGCGCGAAACTCGTCGCCTTCCACGGGCCGCGCTCCGGATCGCGCGTGCTGTAGATGTGCGTGCGACCCGTATTGGCAGAGAACGTCGAGGCGTAGAACGCCCCGGCGTGATAGCGCAGGCTGCTGGCCCAGGAGCCTTCGCCGTAGGCGTTCTTTCCGTTTTCGAGGCGCAGGGCTTCGTTGTCGGCGAGGGTTTCATAGGCGTAGGACGCCATGCGCCAGTTGACCAGGTCCGACGACTTCATGATCGGCAGGCCCGGGCTCATGTGCATCGTCGTGCTGCTCATGTAGTAGGTCTTGCCGACGCGGATGATCGCGATGTCCGGGACATCGGCCCAGATCAGGGGGTTGTGGGCACGATCCGTCCGTGCCGCCGGATGCGCCTCTGCCGCCGGGAGGGGCGCAGACGCGACGCAGGCAAGGACGAGGGCCATCAGCGAGAAGATCGTCGGGCGGATCATGGGCAGGCGCACGCGCGGCTCCGGTGGTCAGGGTCTTGTTCGCACCTCGAGCGATCGCTGGGGGCGGGTTCGTTTTCGGTCGAGGTCAGCGCCATCCCGAGAGGCGGAGCGACGCGGGCGGCGCGCGGCGCATGCCATGCGTTCAGTGGCTGTACAACACGCCACGGCCGGTGCCACTGACGTAGATGCGTCCGTCGATGTCCTGGTCGGCCGCCATCACGCCGATGCCGCCGAACTGGTGGGCGTCGTCGTTGAAGCGCTTCCAGGTGACGCCGGCGTCGTCGGAGCGGTACACGCCCCACACGCCGTCCACGACGCCCACGACGTAGACCGCGGCCGAGTACGCGGCGCCCGGTGCTGCCTTGCCCAATGCCACCAACGTGGCGCCCTGCACGTCGGGCCAGGGGTTGCTGCCCGTGATCGACGCGAACTGGCTCAGCTTCGTCCAGGTCGTTCCCGAATCCACCGAGTGGTAGACGGCGTTGCCGTCAGCCAGCCAGAGGTCGCCCTCGGCATCGGGGTTGACGACGAGCGAGGTGTTCGCGAAGTAGTTGGGGGCCAGCCCGGCGGCCACCGAGCTCTGGCTCAGCGTGAACGTGTGGCCGCCATCCGTCGAGACATAGACCTTGCCCGGCGTGCCCCACCAGTTGGCGCCCGAATCATAGGCATAGACCTTGTTCGGGTTCTTGCGATCCGCGGCCAGGTGGTAGGCGCGAGGGTAGATGTCGGAGACCGGCGGCAGATTGGTCTGCACCCAGGTCGCGCCGTTGTCCGTGGTGTAGGACGGCACCGAGTAGGCCGGCGCCCAGACGGCCTTGTTGCGCGCGGTGACGGCGATGCTCGCTTCCTGGTTCGTGTTTGCGGCGGCGCCGGGGGCAAGGGTGGTGAATGGCGCCCAGGTCCTGCCGCCGTCGCCGGACCAGACGCCAAAGGCGGCCCCGTTGCCGAGGACGACGCCGATGCTCGCGATGTAGAGCGGGTCGGACCACGCCATGTCGGCACCGAAGCCGTTGCTCCATGAGGTGCCTGGCGTCAGTGTCGGCTTTGTCGCGAGGTCCGTGTCCACCCAGGTGCCGACATCGCCCGAACTGTTGATCACGGTATACGGCGCCCCTGCGGGCGGAGTGGCAAGGGCGAGCGTCGCGGTCTCCTCGATGCCGTCGATCGGTTCGTTCCAGCTCGGCGTGGAGGACGAGGCGTCGCGGGTTTCCCAGATGCCGCCGCCGTGGACGTACAGCACATGCTCCCGGTTGGACGGATCGATCTCGATGTCGTCGGGCCAGCCCCAGAACGGGTCGCTGGCCGGTGTGTGCGGCATGGCGGCGGCGATCTCGCGCCAGGTCGTGCCGCCGTCGTCGGACAGCTGGATGATCTTCTGGCCGCTGAAGCTGCCCCAGGAGTTGGTCACGCCCAGTGCGATGCGGGTGCTCGCGCCGGTGCCGGAGACGGAAACGCCGCCGAGGCCGTAGTTCGACGCCGCTCCCGCGTTCGGGTCCTTCAGCACGGTCCAGTTGCTGCCGTCGAACTTGTAGAGCCGGGCGGGACCGGCCGCGCCCGGTCCCGGCTCCTTGGTGAACACGACATAGAACATGCCATCCGCAGCGCGCACGATGTGCGGGATGTGATAGCCGGAGACCGGGGTCGACACCGGGGTCCACGAAGCGCCGCCGTCGGTTGAGCGGTAAAGATTCGAGGCCAGGCCCGCGGTGGCGACGTAGTCCGGGGCGATCGCAGCGTAAAGCGTCTGCGTGGCCGAGCCGCTGCCCTTGGTGCCGGTGTCGAGCACCACCAGCTCGACCCCCATCGCGCTCCCGACGCCCAAGGCATTGACCTGATCCTGGGTCAACCTGGCATTCGACAGCGACGTGACCTGGGCCCAGGTGCGGCCCGAGTCGACGCTCTTCCACAGGCCAGCGGTGCGCGTGCCGTAGAACAACGTCGAGGGCTTGTTGGGGTCGACCGTCAGACGTTCGCCGATGGCCCGGCCGGGGCTGTTGCCCGCCAGGGGAAAGGGCAGGCCGACAAAGGTCCAGTGGTCACCGCGGTCGCTGGAGATGTACAGGCGGCCGTTGCCTTCGGACGTGTACATGCCGGCGGCCATGTAGACGAGCTGGTCGTCGTTCGGGTCGACAGCGATGCTTTCGATGCCGTGATAGCGGCTCTCGGCGGCACCGAAGCCCAGCCCGTCGGTGATGGGCACCCAGGACGCCGTGGCCTGGTTCCAGCGGTAGGCGCCCCCGACGTCGGTGCGCGCATACAGCAGGTTGGCGGTGGTCGGATGGAAGACGAGGCCGGTGACGTAGCCGCCACCGCCGAACTTCACGCTCTTCCAGGTACTGGCCGGAGCCGGCGACGGTGCGGGTGCAGGTGCAGGCGCGGGTGCAGGCGCGGGTGCAGGTGCAGGTGCAGGTGCAGGTGCAGGTGCAGGCGCGGGCGCGGGCGCAGGGGGCGGCGTGGCGCCCGCCCCGCCGCCGCAGCCAGCCGCCAGGGTTGCCGTGACGATGGAGAGAAGAGTGAGCTGTCTGGTGTACTTGTTCATGAGGGATGACCGGGGCTGGTTCGTTGATGGCATGGCGCGGCGGCGCTGGTCACGGGGCATTCGCAGGCTCCGGCAGGAGGCGGCGACGCGCGCCACGACCAGCGCCAGGCTCGGCACGGCGGCCGGGTGGACGTTCATTTCCCGCACAGCGCGCTGATGGCGTTGGGACCCGTGGCGGTGATCAGGCCCAGCCGATAGGGCAGCTCGATGTAGTCGTACTTCTTGCCCTTGTCCATGTCCAGGCCCTGGTAGAGGAATCTCAGCGGCTGGCAGGGATCGATGCTCAGCGTCTGGTCGAAGCCGTCGCGGATCATCTCGCCATGGGAGACGCCTTCCGACCAGGTCCGGCCGGCGAACCTGACGTTTTCCGCGCCAGCGAACATGTTCATCCGAGCGCCGGGAACGGCCTGCCACGCGCCGTCCAGGCGATCGGCGGTCCAGGCCCGGAAATACCTGCCGCCGGGCCCCATCGCCTCGATCAGGGTCAAGTACTGGTTGGTGCCGGTGATCTTGTAGGTGTTGCTCGCCTCGAACATGTCGTCGCGCTTCTCCTTCATGGCGACAACCGGCTCGGAGAAGCCGTGAGGGAAACGCTCGATCGTCGTTTCACCACGGAAGAAGCTGCCGTTGTCGTTGGTGAAGAAGAGATGGCACTTCTTGTCGTCGCAGATCGTCCAGAAATCCAACCAGCTCGCCTGGCCCTTGGCGTCCTTGACGCTTTCGGGGACGGTCGGGTAGAAGGGCTGCGGCGGCGTCCATGACTTGGGGTCGGCCAGGTTCCTGGTCGTGGAATACAACGGGTCGCCGCCTTGGTAGATCAGATACCAGAGCTCTTGCGGCGCGAAATAGAAGACCTGCGGCGCTGCACGGTACCCCGGCCCGATGGGCGACTGGTCGAGCATGAACAGGGGCGCGTTCGGCGCTTCGTCCCAGTTCGCGAAGCTCGCATAGGCGATGCCCCAGCCGGTCGACGTCGCCGTGGTCATGAAGACATGGAACCGGTTGTCGTAATACACGATGCTCGGGTCCTTGACGCCGTGGATCTGCCTGGCATCGACTGGCGGCTTGATCAAGGGCCCGCTGGATTTCCATTCGAAGGGTCTCGCGCGACTCTCAGGTTCCGTCGCGTGGGCGAGCGTGCTCGATGCCAGGCATGACACGAGCCAGAGTGCGTTGAAGCCGTGAAGGGAGGTCTTGCAGTTGCGCATCACTTCAGTCCTGGTTGTTGCCTGCGGGCTGCCGCCCGCAATGGTTCGTTCGAAGCTTGTAAGTGCTCGGTCGGTTGTCTCCGCCGGGCTCGAGCGCCTTGGAAAGGACGCGACTCAGCGCGGGGCCTGCATCTCGACGACGACGACCGACCTGGGTGGCAATGCGAGCACGAGGCCCTGCGAGCCGGGCTTTGCCGAGAAGGCCGCGGGCACGACGGCCTGCGGCTGCTCGAAGGTGTTATGCGCGTCCATGGCAGCGCCGGTCAGCACCCGGCCGGTGACGGCGGCGCTGAGATTGGTGGCCACGCGCGCCGCGCGTTCCGGATGCAGGTTGACCAGTGCCAGCACCAGCTTGCCATCGGTGCCCCGGGCCGCACTGACCTGCACCGTCGGCAGCTCGACGTCGCCGGTACGGAACGCAGGCGCCTGCAGCGTGGCCTTGAGCGGCGTCGCGCCCTTGAACGGGCGATACAGGTCGAAGGCGTAGTAGGTCGGCGTCAGCACCATGCGCGGTCCGTCGGTCAGCGCGATCGACTGCAGCACGTTGACCATCTGCGCGATGTTGGCCATCTTCACGCGGTCGGTGTGGGCGTGGAAGACGTTGAACGTGACCGCGGCGACGAGGGCATCGCGCAGCGAGTTCTGCTGCCACAGCGCGCTGGCGCCGGCCGGCGTGTCGTACCAGGTGCCCCACTCGTCGACATAGAGCGCCACCCGCTTGGCCGGGTCGTGCTTGTCCATGATGGCCGACAGGGCGTCGATGCGCTTTTCGATGCCCAGGGCGGCCTTCAGCGTCCGTGCCCAGGCGCCGGCGTCGAAGCCGGTGGCGTCCCCGTGCTTCGTCCAGTTGTCCGGTACGGAGTAGTAGTGCAGCGTCAGCGCGTCCATCTGCTTGGCGGAGCGCTGCATCAGCACCTCGACGCGTCGGTCGTCGCCCTCGCCATCGCCGGAGGCCACGCGCGTGGACGACCACAGGAACGTGGCGTACTGGTTGTGCATGTCGGCCTGGTGCTCGGGGCTCATGTTGCCGCCGCAGCCGAAGCTCTCGTTGCCGACGCCGAAGTACTTGACCTTCCAGGGCTTGTCGCGGCCGTTGCGGCGGCGCTCCTGCGCCAGCGTGGAGGCGTCGTCGGCCGTCATGTAGTCCAGCCACTGCGCTGCGGCCCTCGGCGGCATCGAACCCATGTTGCCGGAGATGTAGACCTCGCTGCCGAGCTGCTCGGCGAAGTCCATGAACTCATGGGTGCCGACGCGGTTGCTCTCCAGGCCGCCCCACCAGCGGTTGCGCCGGACAGGGCGCTGGGCGGGGTCGCCGATGCCGTCGCGCCAGTCGTAGTCGTCGGCGAAGCAGCCGCCTGGCCAGCGCATCACCGGCACGCCGATGTGCTTGAGCGCCTGCACCACGTCGTTGCGCCAGCCGCGCGTGTTCGGGATGGCGGACTCCGGGCCGACCCACAGGCCGCCATAGACGCCGGTGCCGGCGTGCTCGACGAAGTGGCCATAGACGGTGGGCTCGATGCGCGGTCCCGCGGCGTCCTGCGTCACGTCGAGACGCGCATCGATGGGTTGAGCCCCCGCTGCGGTGGCAGCGGCGGCAAGGATCAGTGCGGCGGTGAGTGTCTTCATTTCAGGTGTCGGATCGCTGGGAAGTGTCGCGGGGCGTCAGGTCGGCAGGGACGGTCGGAAGGTGAAGTGCTGCGGCGCACGTCGCCGTGGCCAGGGGTGAAGTGGGCTAGGGCGCGTAGAGCGCGAAGGCGAAGTCCGCAGGGTGGCCTTGCGCGTCCTTCAGCGGGCGGTCGTCGAGGCTGGCCTCGCCGTCCGCATAGACGTCGCCGCGGCTGGCGCGCAGATAGAGCGTCAGCGCCCCCTTCTGGCCCTGCAGCGCCAGCGCGTAGCGGCGACCGGCCCGCAGCACGACAGGCGGATGGGCGCCGAAGTCGAAGCTCAGCAGGCCGGCCCCTTGCGGCCGGTAGGCGATGGCCAGGCCCTGGCCGGCGCCGAGCAGCTCGGTGCCGGCCTCCACGTCGCGCAGCGACAGCCGCAAGGGGTGCGCGGCGTCGGTGCCGTGGCCATCGCCGGCGTAGAGGCTGATCCGGCCCAATGGGATGTCGGCGCGCGGCACGAAGGTCTGGGCCAGGCGGCTGGCGCCTCCGGCGCGGTTGAAGCCCACGGGCTCGGGGGCCTGGTCGAAAGGCCGGGTGACCGAGGCCAGCGCGGGGCGGCCCGGCCAGGTTTCGGGATAGCCCTGTGCGAACTGGTGGACGGCGACGCGCGGGTCGGAGCGGCCAGGGTCCGCCGGCGCGGGCACCTTGCCGGCGGGCGGTCGGGGTGGCGTGCTGATGCCGGCCTCGGACTGCCTGACGGGCCACATGCGGCCGTCGACGTCGAAGTAGAGATAGTCGATCGTGACGGAGCGGCGGTTGCCGGCGCCGGTCTGGCCGTCAGGCAGGGTCAGCCCGCCGTTGTGATAGAACAGGTAGGACTGGCCCTTGAAGTCGTCGATGAGGCCCGGGTGGATGGTGTAGCTGTTTTGCGTGGGGCCGGTCAGCACGCCCTGGTAGGTCCAGGGCCCGCGCGGGCTGGGCGCGGTGGCATAGGACAGGTGCTCCCAGACGTCCTGATGCGCCATGGATGCGTAGGTCATGTAGTACATGCCCTTGCGCTTGGACAGCCACGGCCCCTCGGTGTAGTTGGGCAGCGCGATCTTCTCGATGGGGCCGTCCAGCTCGGTCATGTTCGGCTTGAGCCGGGCCAGGTAGAGCACCGGGTTGCCCCAGGCCAGCCAGGCGCTGCCGTCGTCGTCGACGAAGACGGTGGGATCGATGTCGTTCCAGCCGTAGGGGCTGGGAGTCGTGGCATCGGTGACCAGCGCCGACCCGCGCGCATCCTTGAACGGGCCCAGAGGATCGTCGGCCACCGCGACGCCGATGGCCTTGCCGGGCTGCGTGTCATCGTGCTGCACGGTGGCGTAGAGGTAGAAGCGGCCGTTGCGCTGCACCACTTGCGCGGCCCAGGCGTCGCCCGTCGCCCACTTGAAGTCGGTGGGCTTCATGATGGCGCCGTGGGCGGTCCAGTGGCGCAGGTCCCTGGACGAATAGCACAGCCACTCGTTCATTCGGAAGAACTCGGCGCCCTTGGCCTCGTCGTGGCCCACATAGAGGTAGACCGTGTCGCCCACGACCAGCGGTGCGGGATCGGCGGTGAAGCGGTCGCGCAGCACCGGGTTGGCGCCCGGCGACGGTTCAGCCGCCGGCGCCGAACTCCCTGTCAGCGCAAGGACTGCGCCCGCGAAGATCGACAGGACGATGCGTCGTTTGCTGCGTCGGGGTGCCGCGCTCGCCCCGAAGGCTTGCAGCAGTGCTGGTGTCAAGGTTCTCATGTCTGGCCTCGGAAAGAGTGGTCGAACGCTTGTCTCGTCCGGATCAGGTACAACGCACCAGCCGTGCGCCATGGGGCGGGAGGGCAGCTTGCGGGTCCCTGCGGGCAGGTCCGCGCGCGTCCGGCAGTCGCGGCGTGCGAGGAGCAGCCACGCGGGCACGACGGTGGCGGTGTCGCAGCCGAATGGCGGGAAGTGCTCGGCCAGGATGCGCGCGTTGTCCAGGTACTCGGCTTCGGTGACGCCGGCGCCGAAGGTGTCCCAGCTCTTCCGGCCCATCGGGGGCATGGCGGCCCAGGCGTGGAAAGGCAGGCCGGGCTCGGCGCCGCCGGTGGTGGAGACCTTGGTGCCTGCGGGGGCTGCGGCGGCTGCCGAGCCGCCTGCCGCGGCAGCCCGCCCCGCGCCTGCCACGGTGCGCACGAAGCTGCGGCGGGCCGGTTCATCGGGCAATGGGCCCGTCGAAACTATCTTGTTCATGAGCGACGCGGGAATGAGGAGGTGAAGGGGGGCGTCCGGCTGCCGAGCGGCAGGCTCCGGCGCAGGATCAGAACTCGTAACGCGTGCTCACGCGGAAGCTGCGACCCGGCTCGAACCAGGCGCGGCCCATCGTCCCGATGTGCTGCTGCTGGGTCTGCCGGATGACGATGTCGGTCAGGTTGGTCGCGCTGAACGAGACGGAGAACTTGTCACTGAACCTGTAGTCCATGCCCGCGTCCCACTGGCCCGTTCCTTCCTGCCAGGTCGGCAGGCCGAAGGCCACGTCCTGGGCGCCGGGGCGCGCCGGGTCGGCGCTCGTGGCGTCGAGGCCGCTCGTGCCGTTGGCGTTGACGCCTTGCAGGAAGCGCGAACGGTAGCTGTAGGCCAGGCGTGCCGAGAACGGGCCGCCGTCGTACAGGAACATCAGGTTGAAGGCGTTCTTCGACAGGTACTGGATCGGCAGCGTCCTGAACGGCAGGCCGTCGGTGTCGCATCCGTAGAGGCTCAAGTTGCTGTTGTTGAACGCGTCCTTCGACGGGCAATAGGGCAGGTTGAACGGATGGTAGAGCTGCTGCGCGCTATGGATGTAGGTGTAGTTCGCGGAAACGCCGAATCCCTTGGCCCATTGCGGCAGCCCGTCGAAGATGTCGAGATACGTATGGGCACCGAGTTCCAGCCCGCCGACCGAGCCCTTGGCCACGTTGTCCGGTGCGGTGATGAGGAAGGCCTGCTGGTTGCCGGCGTGGTCCCTGAAGCTCTCGACGTGTGCAGACCTCAGGATGATGTCCTTCACCTGCTTGTAGAACACGTCCAGCGTCAGTGACGTCGAGTTCCGGGGATACCACTCGAGGCTGACGTCGGCGTTGTTGGCCTTCATCGGCTTGAGGCGGGGATTGCCGTCGGCGCCGCCGGTGTAGCTGATGTTCGTGGCCCCGTCGATGGTCGAGATGTTCTGGGACAGGGATTGATACGCCTGCAGGTCGCTGAAGCCGGGGCGGTACATTCCCTGCGACAACGCGAGGCGAGCCTGGAGCTTGCTCGTCAGGTCGGCCTTCAGGTTGAGGCTGGGCAAGAAATCGAAATAGGAACGTCCGATCGTGCGCATGTCGTCGATCCGATCGAAGACGGGCGCATCGGGCGGCGGATTCGTGACCGGATCGAGGACGGTGCTGCCCTCGACCACCGTGCTGGTGCGCACCACGCGCAGTCCGAGATTGCCCTCGGTCGGGAAGCGCATTTCGTCGTCCGCGAATCGAAGGGTGCCGTAGACGGCCTGCGTGTGCTCATGGGCCTTGCTGGTGTTGGCCGGGTCGCCGTCGTACGTCAGCGGCTTCCAGTCCAGGCCCTGGGTCGAACAATCGTTGCTGGTGCCGAACAGCGCGTTTCCATCCTCGCACTGCAGCTTGGGGATCTTCGCGAGATCCGTGTAGGTGCCGGGGTAGCCCTTGACCGCCGCCAGGCTGGGCAGGACGATGGCCGGCGCATCGCCGGCCTTGCCGTTGAAGAAGTTCTTGAACGGGTGGACTTCGACCGGAACCAGCGACCCATAGCGCGGGTCGCTGAAGTAGCCGAAGCTGCCTCGGCTCTGCCAACCCTGCGGATCGCTCGCGCTGGGCAGGTGGCCGGGGATGCTGGTCTGCTTGATCTCCCACTGCTTGCCGTAGCCGTACCAGTTCGGACCGCTCGCCTTGACATCGGTCGATGTCCGGTCCGTCACTCGCGCGCCGAAGCGAACGTCGCGCAGCAGGCCCCGGTCGATCTTGTACTGGGCATCGACCTTCCACGCGAACATGTCGGCGGTGCCCTTGTTCATGCCGTCGTAGGTGCTGTCGAGGAAGTAGTTGCCCGGGTTGGCCAGGAAGTCGCGGGCGGGCTGGTCGAAGCTCATCATGACGGGCGACTTGCCGTGGATGGCGATGCCCATGCTCGGGACGAATGTGCCGAGGGTCAGGTTGGAGCCCTTGCCGTTGTCCGTGGCGTGGACCCATTGCACGTCGTTCTGCAGGGCCCAGCGATCGTTGACGTCCCACTTGAAATTCCACGCGATGTCGCGAGTGTTGGAATTGCTGGTGTTGTAGCCCGTGTCATCGGAGAACCGGAGTCCGCCGGCGGCAAAATTGTTCGCGCCCAGACCGCCGAGGGGATACGAGTAGGTACCGGACACCAGCACGCCCTTGCTGTCGTACACCGGGTCGCTGATCTTGGACTTGTAGGAGTTCTCGACCCCGGTGAAGAGCGCATGCTCGACGGAGGCGTCGTGGTACATCGAGTCCAGGACGGTCAGCGTCGATTGCTTGTTGCTGTCCTTCCACTGCAGGGCCGCGTAGATGCCCTTGCGATCGGTCTGGCTCGTGTTGTTGCGCCAGGAGGCCGATTTCGGAGCCCAGACGGTCTGGCCCTCCACGAGGTCGGTGCGCGGGTAGTAGGCATCCAGCTGGATGGTGTCGTTGTAGGTCTTGTTGCGGTTGGAGGACACGTCCAGCAGCAGGCCCCATTCACCGTTGTCCTCGGTCCAGCGGGTGCTGTAAAGGCCCGAGATGGACGGCGCGTGGGTGTGGCCCAGCACGTTGTAGTTGTCGGACAGGGAAACGACCCGCTTGCTGCCCTTGTAGTCGAAGGGCAGCGCCGTGCGCAAGTCGACCTGGCCGCTGACGGCGCCCTCGATGAGTTCGGCCGGCGGGTTCTTGTGCACCAGCACCGCGGCCATCAGCTCGGACGGAATGTCGCCCCAGCTCAACTGGCGGCCGGCACCGCCCGCGGAGAACGATTCACGGCCATTCAGGGTGGACGATCCCCAGGAGAGGCCGCGAACCTGGATGCCCGATCCTTCGACCGAGAAGTGCTCGGGGTCGCCCTGGGACTTGTTGCGGTCCATGGTGACACCCACCACGCGCTGCAGCACTTCGGTGATGGACTTGTCCGGCAGCTTGCCGGCTTCTTCGGCGACGACGCCATCGACGATGTCTTCGGAATTGCGCTTGATCGCCTGCGCCGTCTGCAGCGCTGCGCGCTGCCCGGTGACCACGACGCTCTGCACCGCATCCGCGTTGGTCGAATCCTTGGCGCTGTGCGCCGCGGCGGATGCCGCAGCGGCGGGCGCAGAGGCGCTCTCGGGGGCTGAGGCTGCGCCCACCGGTGCCGCCGCCGCCTGGGCCATGGCCGCGCTTGCGCAGAGCAGCAATGCCTGCCCGGCGGCCATCGACAACGCGGTCTGTCTGAACTGTCTCCTCATTCTTGTCACCTTTTGCTATGAATCTGTCATGCCCGGCCATCGGCAAGGCGGAGAGGAGGCGGCGCCAAGGCCTGGTGCTGAAAATCGCTGCACGGGCGAAGTCTCGGTGTCGTCGACCAAACATCCGGATGCTCGATCGAAGTGCCTTGGCAGCTTCGGCGGTCCTCGGCGCTGTTTCGACGTTCGAACCCGGGGTCGCCACCCGTGCGGCAAGCGCCGACGACACTCGGCGCGGTCGGGTCTACTGGAACGTGATCGGCGCTGTCACCGTGATGGTGGTCGGGTATGTCGGATGAGCCGGGTCGGGCGAGCTCGACACCGTCTGGTTGGCCGTGGCGGCCTCGACATGAATTCTCACGATCGTGTAGTTCGCCAGTTCCGCGACCGGATCGATGCCCGCAAGCCCGCAGCTGTTCGAGATCGCCTTGAAGCCGTCAAGGCTCAGTTCGTACGTGTGGGCGGCCGCGCCGGACGGTGTGAAGGTCGCCTGGATGGCGATGTTGCACGCGTCGTAGTGGGTCGGGTCCGGGTCGTCCTGCTTGGGCTTCTTCACGAAATGTCCCATGTCGAAGATCACCTTGAGGTCCGCGTTGTTCTTGCCGGTGGCGATGGTGCTGTACCACAGCGGGTCGAGGGCGACGTTGAGCTTCATGGTCGACTGCTTGCCGATCTGCATGCCGGTGAGGGTGTCGCCGTCGGGAACGAAACCCTTCAGGCCTGGCGCGAAGATCTCCAAGCCCACGTAGGCCCCCACCCCGTTGTCATGGTTGGGATGATTGGGATCCTTCGTCTGCAGGAAGTAGTTCATCGTGAAGCTGAGGCCGTCCGTGCTGAGCTCGCGCGAGCACCAGGTCGGGTCGCTGCACCACCAGCCGTCCAGGTTGCTGCCGGCGTAGCCGTCATAGTTGGCGCTTTCGACGGTGCCGTTGGCCGTGAAGCCGGACACGAAGGTCAGCACCGGCGGCTTCGAATCGCCGACCGTGAACTTGACCGTCTGCGTGGCCGCTCCATAGGTCGCGTCGCCGTCCTGTGAGGCGACGATGCTGCAGGTGCCCATGGACACCAGGCTCAGCGTCGTTCCGGTCACCGTGCAGACCTCGGGCGAGGTGGAGGCAAAGCTCACCGGCAGCCCCGACGTGGCAGTGGCCGACAGCGCGACGGTCGTGGAGGCGGTGATGTCCTGGAAGCCGGGCGAGGGGAAGTCGATCGCCTGGGTGTGCGGCAGGATGTTGAACAGTTGTTGAGCCGGCGCCGCGGCGATGTATGTCGAATCACCGTCCTGGGTTGCCGTGACCGAGCATTCGCCCGCCGCGACCGGTACGACGCTTCCGTCGACGACGGTACAGATCTTCGGTGTGTTCGAGGTGAACGTGACCGGCAGGCCCGAAGACGCGGTGGCCTTGAGGGGGGCCGGGGCGTCGAGCATGTAGTGGGGCCCTGGGTAGGCGAAGTCGATGGACTGCACGGTGCCGCCGGAAGAATCGCTTCCGCCGCACGCAGACAGCAGCGCGGTGCAGGCGGTGACAAGGGCCGCGACCCGGGTATTCATGGTGGCTTGTCTCATTTCTCTTTTCCTGTTGTGGTGCGGTCTGACCGAGCCCCTGCATGTCGTCGATCGACGCCGGGCAGGCTTCGCACCAACCGCCTTTGCCTCATTGATATAGCGCCATATCTCCGGCCCGCGCCGCTGCCTGGGCCGAGATCGGAGTCCATCGGACCGATCCGACCGCCAGCCCATGCCAGCAGCTTCTCGCCGGTGATATGTCGACATATCAACGGCTCGATATTAGTTCGGGGCCTGAACCAACTATCTCGGGGGAAACACCAGTCTCCGCGCCGGGGCGCCGCGACCGGGGGGCCGGGCATCCGCGTCCAACGTGCGTCGTGGCCGACGCCCATGGCTTCGCCGGGCGCGCGCCGTTCGCGCGCACTCGGCACCTCGATGCAGCGGAGCGTCGATACCATCGGCGTGCGCCGCGGGAGCGAGCCCGGGCTGACGTCGCGCCGGCGCAGGACGGGCAGGGCCATGCCCCGACGCGACGGCCACGAGAGCTGACACGCCTGTCGGGTGCCACACGTCCATCCGCGGCGGGCCGCGCCCGAAGCCCATGCTACAGTGCGCCGCTGCGCGCGTGCCCCCTGCGTGGCGTTCCGCCTCCTCCAGCGCTTCAGTGCCCAATTCGAAGACGAAATCGGCGCCAACGACGCCGCCCAAGCCCCAACGCCGCGGCGACGCCCCGACCATGAAGGATGTGGCGCGTGCGGCAGGCGTGTCCGAAATGGCGGCATCGTCGGCGCTCAACGGTGGCCGGCGAGGCTCGGTCCGCGTCTCTGCCGAGACACGCGAGCGTGTACTGGTCGAAGCGCAGCGACTGGGGTACCTGCCCAATGCGAGCGCGCGTGCGCTCAAGACCCAGCGCACCGACGCGGTGGGCTTCGTCACCGACATGATCGGTGGAGAGCCGAACTTCTACTTCCTGGAAGTCTTCAGCGGCGTCATGCAGGGCGCCGCGGGCGCCGGGCTGACGACGGCCGTCTTCACGCTGGGCAGCTGGAACGAGGCGTCGGTGCGCGTCCCGGCGCTGGGTGACGGCCGCGTCGATGGCCTGATCCTGCTCGCCCCGCTGTTGCAGGATGACGGCTCGGCGTGGTTGCCGCGGCGCACGCCGATGGTGTCGGTGCAGGCGGACAGACCGTTGGCCGGCGTGGTGAACATCGAGTCCGACAACGAGGCGGGTGCCCGCGCGATGGTGCGGCACTTGCTCGCCATCGGGCATCGGCGCATCCTGCATGTGGCAGGGCCGCAAGGCATTTCATTGGCGGACCGGCGCGTCGAAGGCTATCTCCGGGCGCACGCCGAGGCGGGCGTCAAGCCGGCACGCGATCACGTGGTTCGTGCGCCGCTCAGCACCGAGGGCGGGCGCCAAGCGATGCAGGAGTGGCTGCAGCGCCACCGCGGGCAGCCGGTGCCCGAGGCCGTGTTCGGATGCAACGATGCCATGGCCTTCGGCTGCATCGAGACCTTGCGATCGCGCGGGCTGCGCGTGCCGGACGACGTCTCCGTCGTCGGATACGACCATACCTACATGTGGCGCTCGGCGCGCATGGCGACGGTGCGCCAGCCGCTCCACGAGATGGGTCGGCGAGCCACCGAAGTGCTGGTGCAGCGCATCGAGGCGGCCCGCCGGGGCGAGCCGCATCCCGGGCCATTCAACATCGTGCTGCCCACCGAGATCGTGCTCGGCGAGACGCTCGCCGGACCCCGGCGGACGCGCTTGACCATCGCTTGAAGCGTGTGGCGGCCACTGCGCCGTCCGTCATGGATGACGCAGGCGTGGTGCATTCTTTGCCTGGCGCCTTCGAAGATCGAACCGTTGCCCGGCGTTGATATGTCGACATATCACGGCGCGCCATTCCTTCGTCTGATGGACATGAGGCACGCGGCGGCGATTCAACGCCTCACGGCCGGTGGCCTCGCGCGGCGCAGCGCTTTCGCGCCGGCGCACGTCGACGGCCGCTCGTCGCGCCGCTGTCCGCAGGTCCGGCTTGCTGTCGCACGGCGAGTTCTTCCACGGCGTTCCGGGGCGAGCTGCCTCGGCTTCGCGGGCGCTGTTCCTTGCGCGAGGTGGTTCTGCGCCGGTCGCACACGGAGCTGCGCGTGAGATGAGCACTCCCTTCACGGCGTGAAGGCGAAGGCCGGCACGACCCGAGCTGCCCCGAGCACCGTCACCGACCTCGCCATCGCCGCGCTCGCCCTCGCCGCATCCGGGCCAGGCGGCCGACGCCGTCATCGCTTCCCTCCACCGCCGCGTCGCGCTACGCATCGCGCGCGATGCCAGCCCCCGCCACCCGCCGCAGCGATTGCTCGATCTGCCCGCCGCAGTACGCATCGCCGAACTGCTCGCGCGACACCCTGGCCAGGTTCGCGAGCGCCGGCGTCGCCGCCAGTCGCCGCGAGAGGCCGGCGACGGCGGGCGCCGTGTCGTCCAGCGTGCGCGCGATCGCGGGGAAGCGGTCCGACACGGTGCTCCAGAGCGTGGCCGTGACGATGTCCGCCACGCCCGCGCGCTCGCCGCCCAGCAGCAGGCCGGCATCGGCCGTCAGGCCGTGGCGGCGGCCCGTCTCCTCGAAGATCGACATCCAGCGCCTCAGGCGGGGCTGGAAGGCCTTCCAGCGTGCGGCCGTCCACATCTGCTTGCCGCCGTCGATGGTGAGTTCGTCGATGACGTCGTTGCAGTCGTTGACGACCTTGATCGACAAGGCCTGGCCGTCCACGCTCTCGGGCAGCAGCCCGTGCCGCTCGCCGAGCCACCACGCGATGGCGGGCATCTGCGCCAGCGCGAGGCCGCTGCGGCGGTCGACGAGCATCGGCGGGCCCTTGAACGGGATGGCCTGGCGCGCCACGTCCTCGTCCATGGCGTGGCCGACGGCCTCGTCGTCGAACTCGTCCCAGCGCTGGCCGGCCCACGCGAGGATCGCCCGGATGAACTGGCCCCGGAAGGGCAGTTGCCAGTAGTGCAGCTCGTAGTCGGCCATGGTGCTCTCGCTCGGTCGTTGCGACGAGCGCGAGCGCGGCAATCGACGCGCCCTGCGCCGGGTTCAGGCGGCCGGCGTCGCCGGCAGCGGCACCCAGTCGGCCTGCGGCTCGGCCAGCGGGGCGTCGCCGAAGGTGGCGATGTAGAGCACCGACAGGCCACCACGCGGGCCTTCCGGAGCGGCGCGCGCTGCCGGCGGCTCCTCGGCCACGTTGCTGGAGGCGACCCATTCCTTGGCCTGGCGGCCGACCGCGTCGACGCTGGCGATCAGGTCGTCGACATAGGCCTCGAAGCTCTGCTCGCGGTCGATGGTGGAGGTGAGCTTCGCGTTGACCTCGACCGCGAGGAAGGACTGGACGTAAGCCAGCGCCGCGCGCTTCTTCGGGAGGTCCACGCCGCCGATGCGCTGCACCTGGTGCTCCCACGGCACCGAGCGTTCCAGCGCCTCGCGCACGAACGCCGACCAGTGATCGTCCGGGCCGGCGGACGTGTCCCAGGGCCGGCCATGGCGGCCCGCGACGAACCCGTCGAGCGCGGCCGCCAGGCTCAGCGTTCCGCGCGATTCGCGCGGGTGGCCCGGCTCCGGCGGCAGCGCCACGCCCACCGCCCACGGGCAGTTGTCCGGGAACTTCTGGCCCTTGCACGAGCGCTGGCTCGACACGATGCCGTACACGCTGGCGGGCAGCCCGGGCGACGGGCCCTGGGCGAGGACCCACCTGTCGCCGCTGGGCGGCGGACCGAAGTCGCCGTTCGGGAACGCGATGGGCGTGGACCAGGCGGCGTGCAGGTCGAAGCCGTGGGCCGCGCGCGCCGTGAGGCGGCCGGTGCGCGGCGTCGTCGAGGCCACGGCGCGCAGCAGCAGCGCGCGCCCTTCGGGCCGCGTCAGGCCGGTGCGGAAATGGTGTCGCACCAGCAGCAGGTCGGCCAGTTCGACCTGCGTCGCGCTCTTGCCGAAACGCACCTTGGGGCCCGCGGCATGGAACACGCCGGACACCAGCGGCAGCTCCTTGCTCGACTCGGGCGGCAGCGCGGCCTGGATCGCCTTGGCGAGCCGGCGCCGCAGGACCGGCGAGTCGACCAGCATCGAGACGAACGCGGGCTCGCCGGGCATCGTCCACTTGTCGGCGGTGCGTCGCGACAGGCCGTACAGCGCCGCGTGTGCCTTGACCCAGTCGAACTGCGACCACGCGGTGTTGCAGGACTGCTCGATGAGCTTGTGGAGATCGGTGGCGAGGGACATCGGCGGGGGGGGGGGGGGGGGGGGGGGGGGGGGGGGGGGGGGGGGGGGGGGGGGGCGGATCCGGCGGACGGGAGCGAAGGGCGTGCGAGGGGCGCCAGTCTAATCGTCTGCGCTGCCCGTCCCCGCGCGCCCATACGCAAATTCGCATGGATCCATGAAGAGTGCCCGCGCTTGGCGTCCCGCGCCGCAAGGCCTTTGGCCCGGAGGTAACCTCGGGACACCTGCCCATTTCGAACCGTTCCCCAGGATTCCTTCCAATGACCGAGACCACCACTGCTTCCTATCCCGACACCCGCCTGCTGATCGCGGGCGAATGGCGCGACGCCACGGGCGGCAGGAAGATCGCCGTCGCCAACCCGGCCACCGGCCAGACCATCGGCCACGTCGCGCACGCGACGGTCGCCGACCTCGACGCCGCGCTGGCCGCCGCGCAGAAGGGCTTCGAGGCCTGGCGCAACATCCCCGCCGCCGAGCGCGCCGCGACGATGCGCAAGGCCGCCGGCCTGCTGCGCGAGCGGGCCGACGCGATCGCGCGCACGATGACGCAGGAGCAGGGCAAGCCGCTGTCGGAGGCCCGCATCGAGGTCCTGGCCGGCGCCGGCATCATCGAGTGGTTCGCCGACGAGGGCATGCGCGTCTACGGCCGCGTCGTACCGTCGCGCAACCAGGCGCAGCAACTGGTGCTGAAGGAGCCCGTGGGCCCCGTCGCCGCCTTCACGCCGTGGAACTTCCCGATCAACCAGGTCGTGCGCAAGCTGAGCGCGGCACTCGCGACGGGCTGCTCGTTCCTGGTCAAGGCACCGGAGGAGACGCCCGCGTCGCCGGCCGCGCTGCTGCAGGCCTTCGTCGACGCCGGCGTGCCCGCCGGCACCGTGGGCCTGGTGTTCGGCGACCCGGCCGAGATCTCCAGCTACCTGATCGCGAACCCCGTCATCCGCAAGGTCACGTTCACCGGCTCGACCCCGGTGGGCAAGCAGCTCGCGGCGCTCGCCGGCCAGCACATGAAGCGCGTGACGATGGAGCTCGGTGGCCACGCTCCGGTGATCGTCGCCGAGGATGCCGACGTCGCGCTGGCCGTCCGGTCCGCCGGCGCGGCGAAGTTCCGCAACGCCGGCCAGGTCTGCATCTCGCCGACGCGCTTCCTGGTGCACAGCAGCCTGCGCGACGAGTTCGCCGCCGCGCTGGTCAAGCACGCGCAGGGTCTGAAGCTGGGCGACGGCCTGGCCGAGGGCACCAACCTGGGCCCGCTCGCCAACGGCCGCCGCGTCAGCGCGATGGACAAGGTGATGGCCGACGCGCGCGCCAAGGGCGCGAAGATCGCCACCGGCGGCGAGCGCGTGGGCAGCAGCGGCAACTTCTTCGCGCCCACCGTGCTGACCGACGTGCCGCTGGACGCCGACGTGTTCAACAACGAACCCTTCGGCCCGGTCGCCGCGATCCGCGCGTTCGACACGCTGGACGAGGCGATCGCCGAGGCCAACCGCCTGCCGTACGGCCTGGCCGGCTACGCGTTCACGAAGTCCATCAAGACGGTGCACCAGCTGAGCCAGCGCCTCGAGCTGGGCATGCTGTGGGTGAACCAGCCGGCCACGCCGTCGCCCGAGATGCCGTTCGGCGGCGTCAAGGATTCCGGCTACGGCACGGAAGGCGGCCCCGAGGCGCTGGAGCCCTACCTGGTGACCAAGGCGGTGTCCGTCCTCGGTATCTGAGCGGCCGCCGCCGCCGATGGAAGGCGGCGTCCGGCCGCCGGCCGGCCTGTTCAACGCCGCGGACTTGCTGCAAACTGCAAGGTTCCAAGGCGAGGAAGAGGTCCATGGCCAGGACTGACAGCGCGGCGTACGGGCGGCCCTCCTGCCCGATGCAGCGGATGCGCGCATGAAGGCGCCGCTGCCGCGCGACGATCCCCCGACCGCGATCCGCGGCCTCGGCAACTGGCATCGCGACAAGCGGCGCGGGTCGGCCATCGTCTTCGTGGTGGCCGTGCTGCTGCTGGCGCTGCTCTGCTCGGCGATCGTGGGGCTGCTCTCGTCGGCCCGCGCGTACGTCGGCGGCGAGAGCCTGTACTCCAAGGGCCAGAAGGACGCGGTGCGCTTCCTGGGCCAGTACCTGCGCTCGGGCGACGAGGCCGACTGGCGGCGCCATCTCGCCGCGCTGGCGGTTCCGCTGGGCGACCGCGCGGCGCAGCTGGAGCTCGAGAAGCCCCGGCCCGACTTCGAGGTCGTGCGCAACGGGTTGCTGCAGGGCGGCAACGACGCGGCCGACCTCGACCTGATCATCGGCTTCTACCGCCTGTTCCGCCACGTGCCGCTGGTGGCCGCGGCGGTCGACACCTGGGCCGCCGCCGACGAAGACATCGTGCGGCTGCAGCGCATGGGCGAGCAGATCCACCAGGCGCACGACGCCGGCTCCGACGACGCCTGGCGCCCGCGCTTCGAGGCCGAGATGTACCGGCTGGACGATGCCCTCAACGAGCGCGAGCTGCTGTTCTCGCGCCAGCTCGGGCAGGCCGCACGCTGGGTGCAGGGACTGCTGCTGCTCGCCACGGCGGGCCTCGCGCTGGCGCTGATCGCGGGCGGCCTGATGTTCGCGCGCCAGATGTGGAAGCGGCTCGCGCAGTCGCAGCAGGAGGTCGAGGACGGCAACGCGCGCTGGTCGCTCGCCGCCGACGCCGGCCGCCTGGGCCTCATGGAATGGCGCGTGCGCGACGACACGATCCTGCTCGACCCGCACGCCATCGCCATCTACGAGCTGCCCCCTGCGCCGGGCAACGTCTACCCGGCGCGCGAGCTGCGGCTGCGCGTGCATCCCGACGATCGTCCGCGCATGAAGCAGGAGTCGCTGAACGCGATCGCGGCGCGCACGCCCGTGGTGCAGCGCTTTCGCGTCGTGCTGCCGTCGGGCCGCACGCGCACGCTCGAGATCGACGGCCGCGCCTTCATGGCCGACGGCCGCACCGTGTCGCACATGGTCGGCCTGGTGCGCGACGTCACCGAGGAGGTCAACGCCCAGAACGCGATGCTGGAGGAGGGCGCGGCGCAGCGCACCTACCAGGCCAAGCGCGAGTTCCTGTCGCGGGTCAGCCACGAGCTGCGCACGCCGTTGAACGCCGTGATCGGGTTCTCCGACCTGATGCGCACCGACCGCAGCGAGCCGCTCACGCCCACGCAGCGTGCGCGCCTGGACCGCGTGGTCGACGGCGGGCAGTACCTGCTGCGGCTGGTCAACGACCTGCTGGACGTCGCGCGGCTCGAGGTCGGCGAGCTGAGCGTCGCGCTGAGCAGCGTGCGCCTGGCTCCCGTGCTGCGCAACGCCATCGACCTGCTGGAGACGGCGCGCGCCGGCCGCGACATCTCGATCGACGTGGACGAGCCGCCGCAGCAGCTGTTCGTCATGGCCGACCCGGTGCGCCTGAAGCAGGTGTTCGTCAACATCCTGTCCAACGCGATCAAGTACAACCGGCCGGGCGGGCACGTGTTCGTCGGCTTCTCGCTCACGCCCACCCAGGCGGTGCTGACGGTGCGCGACGAGGGCGCCGGCATGAGCGCGCAGCAGCAGCGCGACCTCTTCATCCCGTTCCGCCGGCTCGGCGACGAGCCCAACGCCACCGAGGGCGCGGGCCTGGGCCTGGTCATCAGCCGCCACCTCGCCGAGCGCCAGGGCGGCTCGCTGGACATCGCCAGCGCGCCCGGCAAGGGCACCACGGTGACGATCCGCCTCAATCGCGACCTCGACGAGGACGTCGAGCACACCGACTTCGTCGCCACCACCGCGTTCGGCCAGGGCATGGCGGGGACGGCCGGCACCATCGTCTACATCGAGGACGACCCGGTCAACATCCTCCTGCTGGAGCAGTACGTGGCGCTGACGCCCGACGTGCAGCTGCTGGTCGCGCGCGACGGCGAGTCCGGGCTCGAGCTGGCGCGGCGCTGGATGCCCAACCTGATCCTGCTGGACATGCAGCTGCCCGACATGAGCGGGCTGGACGTGCTGGACCGGCTGCGCGCCGATCCCGTCACCAGCGGGCTGCGCGTGGTGGCGCTGTCGGCCGACGCGATGCCCGCGCAGGTCACCGAGGCCATCGCACGCGGCGCGGAAGCCTACTGGACGAAGCCGCTGGCCCTCAGCAAGTTCAAGGCGGAGCTGCCGAAGTTCCTGCGTTGAGGCGCCCGGCGGGTCGGGCCTGCGGCGGACCGGCGCCGGGACGGGGCGCCTTGCGCGGGGCGGGTCGGCCGAGGCCGTCACCCGCCATGCCGCCCCCCCGGGGCGCGCATCCCACCGCAGCGACAATGCGCCGATGACCCTCATCGACATCGGCGTCAACTTCCACTCGTCGCAACTCAAGGGCAAGGACGCCGACCTGCTCGCGCGCGCCGCGGAGGCCGGCGTCACGCATATCCTCGCCACCGGCACGTCGCAGCTGGCCAGCGAGCTCGCGCTGGCGTTCCCGCGGACGCATGCGCGCGTCTGGGCGACCGCGGGCGTGCACCCGCACGATGCCAGGCACTGGACGCCCCGCTCGGCCGCGCAGTTCGAGCCGTTGTGGACCGACGAGCGCGTCGTCGCGGTGGGCGAATGCGGCCTCGACTACAACCGCATGTTCTCGCCGATGCAGGATCAGCGCGCCGCGTTCGAGGCCCAGATCGCCGCCGCCGTGCGCCTGGACACGCCGCTGTTCCTGCACTGCCGCGACGCCTTCGACGACTTCCACGCCATGTTGCGCGACGCCGCCGCCGCCGGCGCGCACGGCGTCGTGCACTGCTTCACCGAAGGGCCGGCGCAGGCCGAGGCCTTCCTCGCGCTGGGCTTCGACATCGGCGTCACCGGCTGGGTCACCGACGAGACGCGCGGCAGCGCGTTGCGCGACGCGGTGCGCGCCATTCCCGCCGATCGCCTGCACCTGGAGACGGACGCCCCCTACCTGCGCCCGAAGAACGCCGGCAAGACGCGGCCGTACAACGAGCCCGCGCTGCTGCCCTTCGTCGCCCGATCGGTGGCCGCATTGAAGGGCATGGACGTCGCGGCGCTGTCGTCGCAGGCCAGCGCCAACAGCCGCCGCCTGTTCCGACTGCCTGACTGACCGCTCCGGCCGCCCGGCGCGCGCCGATCGCGTCGCCGTCGCCGCCGCCGCCGCCGGGAACGCGGCTTGCCAACGGCCCCTGGCGAAGAATCCGCGCACGTTTGGCGCGGACAACACGACGGGGGAGTCCGAGTTGGGCATCGACAGACGCAAGGCGGCGCCGCGCGCGCTGTTCGACCTGGCCGTGGCCGCGACGACGCTCGCGCCCGCGGCGGCCGTCGCGAAGGAACTGACGTCGCCGTACGGCGCATTCATCGAGGGCGGGATCTCGGACGACTCGCGCTCCGTCGTGGGCGGCGTGGCCTGGACCTGGGTGCAGCCGTCGAAGTGGGGTGCCGGCAATGCGAGCGGCTATGTCGAGACCTCCATCGGCGAATGGGCCTGCCATCGCCAGGACGGCGATCACTACCACGCCTGCTCCACGCAGATCGGCCTCACGCCGGTGATCCGCTACGAGCCGTCGTGGTGGGAGCACTGGTACATGGAACTGGGCATCGGGATCGACGTGATCGTGCCGGCCTGGAAGACGGACAGGCGGCGCTTCGGCAGCGACTTCAACTTCGGCGACCACATCGGGCTCGGCCGCAAGTTCGGCGACGAGGAGCGCGACGAGATCGAGCTGCGGGCGGAGCACTACTCCAACGGCGGCTTCAGGCAACCCAATCCGGGGGAGAACTGGTTCCAGCTGCGTTACATGCATTGGTTCTAAGGGCTGCGCGGCAGAGGGCGCCGTCGCCCTCGACGAGCTGGCGGAATTGCAGGCGGTGTTCTCTGCCGCGCAGACTCCTGGAAACATGCGGCACGAAAGGGATTCCTCCCCGTCGGTTCCGGTTCACGAAGCTGGTTTAATCTCCAGTGCGGAGGGCGCGCGGGCGCCCCGGCAGCAACGAGATGGAGACAGCGATGAACGCAGCCACGAACGACGTCGCCCCGACGCTCCCGATCAACGGCCTGTCGCACGTCAGGGGATGGACCGACATCCCGCTGTCGGACGCGACCATCTACGGCCTGCTGGTCGACACCGCCAAGTGCTATCCCGACCGCCTGGCCGTGGTGTTCCGGGAGCAGGGCGTGCGCTGGACGTGGCGCGAGTTCCTGGCCGAGGTCGACGCCTTCGGCGCGGGCCTGGCCGCGCTCGGCCTGGCCAAGGGCGACCGCGTGGGCATCTGGTCGCCCAACCGCGTCGAGTGGGTCGTCACGCAGTTCGCCACCGCGCGCATGGGGCTGATCCTGGTCAACGTCAACCCGGCGTACCGGCTGTCCGAGCTCACCTATGCGCTGCAGGTGTCGGGCTGCCGCGCCATCGTGTCGGCCGAGCGGCTCAAGAGCTCGATGTACCTGGAGATGTTGCAGAAGGTTCGAGCCGAGCTCCCGGCGCTCGAGCACGTCATCCGCATGGGCGACGAGCGCACGCCGGGCATGCTCAATTACGCCGAGGTGCTCGAACGCGGGCGCGCCGCGCCGCTGCCGTTCGCCGACTGCCTGTGCCACGACCCGATCAACATCCAGTTCACCAGCGGCACCACGGGCAACCCGAAGGGCGCCACGCTGACGCATCACAACGTCGTCAACAACGGCCGCTTCATCGCGATGGCGATGAACTTCTCGGACAAGGACTGCCTGTGCATCCCGGTGCCGCTGTACCACTGCTTCGGCATGGTGCTGGCGGTGCTGGCCTGCGTGTCGACCGGCGCGGCGATGGTGTTCCCCGGCGAGGCCTTCGACCCCGCGGCCGCGCTGTCGGCCGTGGCGGAGGAGCGCTGCACCGCGCTGCACGGCGTGCCCACGATGTTCATCGCCGAGCTGTCGCATCCGTCGTTCGCGCAATTCGACCTGCGCTCGCTGCGCACCGGCATCATGGCCGGCTCGCCGTGCCCGATCGAGACGATGAAGCAGGTCGTCTCGAGGATGAACATGCGGGAGGTGACCATCGCCTACGGCATGACGGAGACGTCGCCGGTCTCCTTCCAGAGCTCGACGACCGATCCGCTCGACCGCCGCACCACCACCGTCGGCCGCGTGCAGCCGCACCTGGAATGCAAGATCGTCGACACCGACGGCAACATCGTGCCGGTCGGCGAGAAGGGCGAGCTGTGCACGAAGGGCTATTCGGTGATGCTGGGCTACTGGGGCGACGAGAAGCGCACCGCCGAGGCGGTCGTCGACGGCTGGATGCACACCGGCGACCTGGCCACGATCGACGAGGAAGGCTATTGCAACATCGTCGGCCGCGTGAAGGACATGCTGATCCGCGGCGGCGAGAACGTCTATCCGCGCGAGGTCGAGGAGTTCCTGTTCCGCCACCCGAAGGTGCAGTCGGTGCAGGTGTTCGGCGTGCCCGACGCCAAGTACGGCGAGGAGGTCTGCGCCTGGATCGTGCTGAAGGCCGGCGAGGCGTCCACCGAGGAGGAGATCCGCGACTTCTGCCGCGACCAGATCGCGCACTACAAGGTGCCGCGCTACGTCCGCTTCGTCGACGAGCTGCCGATGACGGTCACCGGCAAGGCGCAGAAATTCGTGATGCGCGAGCGGATGATCGAGGAGCTGAAGCTGCAGCGCACCGCCACCGCGTGAGGCCTCGCGCGCACGAGGCGCGCAGGCGTGACGCATGCGGGCGGCAGGCGGTGCGTCAGTCGTGGCGCAGCGATGCGAGCATGCGCGCCGCGGCGTCGGGTGGCAGCGGCAGGTAGCCGAGCTCGTCGACGACGCCGGTGCCCGCGCGCAGGGCCCACGCGAAGAACGCCTCGACGCGCGAGGCCTCCGGGCTGGCGGCCCGCAGCAGCACGTAGCTCGCGCCGACGATGGGCCAGCTGCGCGGGCCGGGTTCGTTGGTCAGGCCGTCCGCGAGATCCGCGTCGCCGTGCTCGCGCGCCGCGGCGACGGCCGCCTCGAAGGTCGCCCGCTCCGCGCGCAGCACGGGGCCGTCGCGTGACGGCAGGCGCACGTCGCCCAGGTGGTGCTCACGCGCGTAGGCGTACGCCACGTAGCCGACCGACGAGCGCGTGCGCTGCACCAGCGAGGCCACGCCCTCGTTGCCCAGGCCGCCGGTGCCCACCGGCCACTCGAGCGTCGCACCGGCGCCCGGCGCCTCGCGCCACGCGGGATCGGAATCGCTGAGCCATCGGCTCCACAGCCACGTCGAGCCCGACGCATCGGCGCGGTGGACGACGGTGATGTGCGTGGCGGGCAGCGCCAGGCCGGGGTTCAGCGCGGCGATCGCCGGATCGCTCCAGGTGGTGATGCGGCCCCGGTAGATCGCGCTGAGCACGCGCGCGTCCAGGACGAGCCGGCCCGGCGCGAGGCCGGCGATGTTGACCACCGGCACCACGGCGCCGATCACGGCGGGGAACTGGCGCAGGCCGGCGGCGGACAGGCGATCGGCGGACAGGGGCACGTCGGTGGCACCGAAGTCGACCTGGCCCTGGGTGGCGAGCTCGATGCCCAGGCCCGAGCCGACGGGGTCGTATCGCACCGGATTGCCGGTGGCGCGCTCGAAGGCCGCCGCCCAGGCCTCGTAGACCGGGGCCGGGAATGTGGCGCCGGCGCCGCGCAGCGGCGGGGCGGCCTGCGCGTTGCAAGCCAGCGCAAGGGCCAGCAGCAGCCAGCGACGGGAGAATTCGGACATGGAGGAAGTGTCGCGGCCCGCCGTGGCGGCCGCATGACAATCGACACGTCCCTGTCACCCGGCCCGGGCAAGCTGCCCGGCGCCGCCGCCCCGTCCGACGCCTTCCTTCGAAAGACTTCCCTTGGCCGCCCGCATCCGCTCGCTGATCACCGTCTTCGCGCTCGCCGCCGCCGCCCCGGCATCCTTCGCTGCCCACCCGTTGCAGACCGAGGACACCGGCACGCAGGGCACCGGCAACCTGGAGATCGAGAACGGCCTGTCGCGCACCCGGTCCGCGTCGTCGACGCAGACGATCTACCAGCCGCAGCTGTCGCTGGGCCTGGCCACCAGCCTCGACGCGATCGTGCAGCCCGCCTACGTGTGGCAGCACCTGTCGCAGGAGCGCGGCTCGGGGCTCGGCGACACCAACGTCGACGCGAAGTGGCGGTTCTGGGACAGCCATCCGCTGTCGCTGGCGATCCGGGGCGGCCTGGCGCTGGCCACCAACCAGCATGGCCTCGGGCTGTCGCATGGCAAGTCGTCCGAGCACGCGCTGCTCGCGCTGACCTGGGACCGCTCGCCGACGACGGTGCACGTCGATGTCGGCACCACGATCGTGCCACGCGCAGCGGCGTCGCCTGCGCGGCGCGTGATGAACGGCGTCTCGGCCGCCGTGATGCAGCAGGTGGACGAGCACCTGACCGTGACCGTGGACGCCAGCTTCGGCCAGAGCCCGAATCCGCACAAGGCCTCGTGGCCCGGCACGGTGCTGGCCGGTGCGATCTGGACGGTGCGCCCGGGCCTGGATCTCGACGTCGGCTGGCAGCGCAGCGTCGACGACGCGCCCGTCGCCCGCACCTGGCTGGCGGGGCTGACGGTTCGATTCGCGCTGTAGCGCCTGCCGCGTCGGCGGGCCGGTCGCGCGCCGCCGGCGCGGTGCCGCTCAGCGATCGACCATCGCCATGCGCTCGGGCGAGTAGCGCGGTCCTTGCACCTTGCCGGGTGCCAGCGCCGCGCCGAGCGCCGCGAGCACTTCGGGGCCCAGCCGGAGATCGGCGGCCGCCACGTTCTGCTCCAGCCACTTGCGGCGCTTGGTGCCGGGGATGGGCACGATGTCGTCGCCCTGCGCCAGCACCCACGCGAGCGCGACCTGGCCCGGGGTGGCACCCAGGCCCTCGGCGATCTCGCGCACCTTGGCCGCCGCAGCGACGTTGGCGTCGAAGTTGGCGCCCTGGTAGCGCGGGTCGTCGTGGCGGAAGTCGTCCTCCGGCAGGTCCTCCGCGCGCTTGACCTCCCCGGTGAGGAAGCCGCGGCCCAGCGGGCTGAACGGCACCAGGCCGATGCCGAGTTCGCGCAACGCCGGAATGATGTCGGCCTCGAGGTTGCGTTCCCACAGCGAGTATTCGCTCTGCAGCGCGCTCACCGGATGGACGGCGTGCGCGCGCCGGATGTTGGCCACTCCCGCCTCCGACAGCCCGAAGAAGCGCACCTTGCCCTCCTTGACCAGTTCGCCCACGGTGCCGGCGATGTCCTCGACGGGCACCTTCGGGTCGATGCGGTGCTGGTAGAGCAGGTCGATGTGGTCGGTGCCCAGCCGCCGCAGCGAGCCCTCGACCGCCTCGCGGATCTCGGCCGGGCTGCTCGCACGCGCGCCGGGGATCTGCTTGCCGTCCTTGAACTTCCAGGCGAACTTCGTCGCGATCGTCACCTCGTGGCGCCGGCCCTTGAGCGCCCTGCCCAGCAGGGCCTCGTTGGTCAGCGGCCCATAGACCTCGGCCGTGTCGAGGAAGTTGCAGCCCAGCTCGATCGCGCGGTGCAGCGTCGCGATGGCCTCCGCCTCGTCGGCCGGCCCGTAGGACTGGCTCATGCCCATGCAGCCCAGGCCGATGGCCGAGACCTCCAGCCCCTGGCTGCCCAGCTTGCGTCGTTGCAGTGTCATCGTCGCTCCGTCGAGATTGCTTCGCGGTCGACTCTATGTCGAACGGGCGGCCTCGGCAGCGACGGCGGCGGAAGTCAACGTCCGCGTGGGGCCTTGCCGCGCGGGTTCAGCTCGCGGATGAGCTCGACGAAGGCGCGCAGTCCGGCGGGCGCGTGGCGGCGGCTCGGGTAGTACAGGCACAGGCCCGGGCTGGACGGGCACCAGTCGGCCAGCACGCGCACGAGGCGGCCGTGCTCCACGTCCTCGCGCACCCACTGGTGCGAGACCCAGGCCAGCGCCACGCCCGCGAGCGCGGCGGCGCGGGTGCAGGGCATGTCGTCGAGCGTGAGCGGGCCGTCGACGTCGATGGCCACCGTCCTGCCCTTCTTCGTGAACTCCCAGCGCGCCAGCGTGCCGCTGGGCATGCGCGTGCGCACGCAGGCGTGGCCGGCGAGGTCGGACGGCGTGCGCGGCGGCAGGCGCTTCCTGAAATAGGCGGGCGAGCCGACCACCGCCATGCCGAGGTCGGGTCCCATCGGCACCGAGACCATGTCGCGCGGCACGCTGCCGGCCAGGCGGATGCCCGCATCGTGGCCGGCCGCGACGATGTCGACCAGCCGGCCCTCGGTGACGATGTCGACGTGCATCTGCGGGTATCGCCGGACGTATTCGTGGACGATGGGCGCCGTCATCAGCGCCGCACCGGGGCTCGTGTTGATGCGCAGCGTGCCGTGCGGCGTGAACGCGCGGTCGTTGGCGGCCGCCATCGCGTCGCGGATCTGCGCGAGCGCCGGCGCCACCTCGGCCACGAAGCGGTCGCCCGCCTCCGAGAGCGCGACGCTGCGCGTGGTGCGGTTGAACAGCCGCACGCTCAGCCGCGACTCGAGGCCCGCGACGGCGTTGCTCAGCGCCGAGGTGGACATCCCCAGCTCGACGGCCGCGCCACGGAAGCTGCCGCGGCGGGCGACGGCCAGCACGGCTTCCAGCTCGATCAGTCCGCTCTTTCGCATTGTCCTGATTATCGCAATGAATCATCCATCATTGTGCGGCTTATCAGATCGACATCCGGCGCGCAGACTGTGCACATGAACTCCACCTCCACCCCCTTCACCGTCGTCTCCGCGGCCTACATCGACGGCGCGTTCGTCGAGCCCCACGGCCGCGAGACGGCCGATCTCTTCAACCCGTCCACCGAGGAACGCATCGGGCAGGTTCGGCTCGGCGACCGCGCAGATGCGCTGGCGGCGATCGCGGCCGCCAGGCGCGCCTTCCCCGTGATGAGCCGCACGGGCAAGCGCGAGCGCATCGCGATGCTGGAGCGGCTGCACGCGGGCGTCGGCGCCCGCGCCGACGACCTGCGCGAGGCGATGCTGCTCGAGTACGGCGCCCCGCGCGCGTTCGCCGGCTTCGCCGCGGCGCACGCCGCCGACGCGTTCCATCGCGCCGCCGAGACGCTGCAGGCCTATCCGCTGGAGCGTCGCATCGGCACGGCGGACGTGCGCATGGAACCGGTCGGCGTCGCGGCGCTGATCACGCCGTGGAACAGCAACGCCGGCTTCATCTGCAACAAGCTGGCCGCCGCGATCGCCGCCGGCTGCACCGCTGTCGTCAAGCCCAGCGAGATGAGCGCGCTGCAGACGCAGGTCCTGCTCGAGGCGCTGCACGAGGCCGACCTGCCGCCGGGCGTGTTCAACGTCGTGAACGGCCGCGGCGACGTGGTGGGCGCGGAATTCGCCGCTCATCCGGACATCGCCAAGGTGTCGTTCACCGGCAGCACGGCGGTGGGCAAGTCCATCCTGCGCGCCGGCGCCGAGACGCTCAAGCGCGTGACGCTGGAGCTCGGCGGCAAGTCGCCCACCCTCCTGCTGGAGGACGCCGACTTCGCCACGGCGATCCCGCTCGCCGTGCGGGCCGGCGTCGTCAACAGCGGCCAGGCCTGCATCGCGGGCACGCGCATCCTCGTGCCGCGCGCGCGCATGGCGCAGGCGCTGCCGTTGATCGAGCAGGCCGTCGCGCGCCTGCGCGTGGGCGACCCGCGCACCGGCGAGACGGACATCGGCGCCATGGTCAGCCGCAAGCAGTGGGAGCGCGTGCAGGGCTACATCGCGCTCGGGCTCGAGGAGGGCGCGCGCCTGCTGGCCGGCGGGCCCGGCCGGCCCGCCGGCCTGGAACGCGGCTGGTTCGTGCGTCCGACCGTGTTCGCCGACGTGCGCAACGACATGCGCATCGCCCGCGAGGAGATCTTCGGCCCGGTGCTGTGCGTGATCGGCTATGACGACGAGGAGGAGGCCGTGGCCATCGCCAACGACACCGTCTACGGCCTGCAGGCTGCCGTCCACTCGCCCGACCTCGCGCGGGCGCGCGCGGTCGCCGCGCGCGTGCTCGCGGGGCGCGTGCTGGTCAACGGCCTGCACCACGAGCCGATGGCGCCGTTCGGCGGCTTCAAGCAGTCCGGCATCGGCCGCGAGTTCGGCGCGTTCGGGCTCGAGGCCTTCCTGGAACCGAAGACGCTGCTGGGCCTCGCGCCGCACTGATGCACCCGCGCCGGCATGGGTCACGCGGTCCACGGTACGCTGCCGCATGCTGCTGCTCCTCGTCCTCGCCGCCGGCCTGTGGGCCGGACTGCAGAACACGCTCGCCGGCGGCGGCTCGTTCATCACCTTGCCGGCCCTGATCGTGTCGGGCATGTCGCCGCTGGCGGCCAACATCACGTCGACGGTGGCGCTGTTCCCGGGCCAGGTCACCTCGGGCCTGGCCGGCCGCAGCCTGGTGACCGGCGCCGGCCGGCTCACGTTCCGCTGGCTCTTCGCGCTGAGCCTGGCCGGCGGCGCCGTCGGCGGCCTGCTGCTGCTGAACACGCCGCCGACCGTGTTCGCGCGCCTCGTGCCGTGGCTGGTGCTGTTCGCCACGGCCGTGTTCGCGTGGGGCAGCTTCCGCCGCAAGCCGCTCGAAGGCTCGGCGCACATCGGCCCGAAGACGGCCGGGGTCGCGCAGTTCCTGATCGGCATCTACGGCGGCTATTTCGGCGGCGGCATCGGCTTCCTGATGCTGGCGGCCCTGACGCTCGCGGGCCTGTCCACGCGCAACGCCGGGGCGACGAAGAACGCGCTGGCCAGCGTGATGAACGCCGCCGCCGTGCTGCTGTTCGTGTTCTCGCCGCAGGTGCACTGGGTGCAGGCGGCGGTGCTCGGGGCGGGCGCGGTGGTGGGCGGGCTCGCGGGGACGTGGGCGCTCAGGCGGGTCAACGAGCGGGCGTTGCGGGGGGCGATCGTGTGCCTGGGGGTGGCGTTGACGATCGGGTTGTTCCTGCGGCCGATCTGAGTCGGCGGCCCTGGCGGGAACGGCCCGCGGCGCGATTGCCCGGATGGGGTCATGCCCATCCTCCCGGCGAGTCAGCCTTCGACCCGCAACACCACGTCGCTCAGCGGCCGCGCGACGCAAGGCAGCACGAGGCCTTCGTCCTTCTCCTCGCGCGTCAATCCCGGCCACTCGATCTCGTACGCGATGGTCCCGTCCTCCAGCCGGCAGAGGCAGGTCCGGCACGTCCCGTTGCGGCAGGACGAACGCATCCCGACCATCGCCCTCAGCCCGGCCTTCAGGAGCGATTCGTCGGCCCGCGCCTCGAAGACGGCCCCCGAAGGCAGCAGCGTCACGACGAAGAGCTCCGCCGCGCTCATCGAAGCGGCTCGAGCGATTGCAGCATCGTGGGGATCAGTTCGCTGACGGTCGGATGGATGTGCATGGTGCGCGAGACGGCGGTGTACGGCAGGCCGGCGGACATCACGTCCAGCAAGCCATGGATCGCCTCGTCCGCCTCGATGCCCACCAGTGTCGCACCGAGGATGCGCTGGTCGTCCGCGTCGACGAGCGCCTCGAGGTAGCCGTCGGTCTCGCCGCGCTCGCGCGCCCGGCCCACGCGCGACATCGGCAGGTGGCCGACGAGCACGCGCCGGCCCGACGCCTTCGCCTCGGCGCGCGCCATGCCGATGCGCGCGAGCGGCGGGTCGGTGTACAGCGCGTAGGCCGGCACGCGGTCGGTGACGCGGCGCGGGTCGTCGTCCAGCAGGTTCGCGGCGACGATCTCGAAGTCGTTGTACGAGGTGTGCGTGAACGCGCCGCGGCCATTGACGTCGCCGAGCGCCCAGATGCCGGGCACGTCGGTGCGCAGCTGGTCGTCGACGCGCACGTGGCCGCGCGCATCACGCGTGAGGCCGGCGCGCGCGAGGTCCAGGGCCTCGGTGTTGGGCTGCCGGCCGATGGCCACGAGCAGGTGGCTGCCCGCCAGGCGCTGGCCGTCGACCGTCAGGGCGATGCCGCTGCCGTCACGCTCCAGGGCCGTGGCGTCTGCCCCGACGCGAAAGCGCACGCCGTCGCGCTCGAGCACGGCCTGGATGACGCGCGCGGCCTCCTCGTCCTCGCGCGGCAGCAGGCGCGGGCCGTGCTCGATCACGGTGACCTCGCAGCCGAAGCGCGCATACACCTGGGCGTATTCCAGCGCGATGTAGCCGGCGCCCAGGATCACGAGCCGTGACGGCAGTTCGGCGAGGTACATCAGCGATTCGCTGGTCAGCCATGGCGCGCCGGACGCGGCGATCCAGTCCGGCACGATGGGCCGGGCGCCGGTGTTGAGGAAGATGCGCGGCGCCTGCAGCATGCGCTCGCCCACCTGCATCGTGTCGCGCCCGGTGAAGCGGGCCTCGCCGTGGATCACGTCGAGGTTGGCGGTGCCGTCGAACCAGCGGCCGAGGCCGTCGCGCGAGTCCTGCACCACCTTGGCCATGCGTTGGCGGACGGCGGCGTAGTCGATGCCCACGGGCCCCGCGATCGTCACGCCGAAGTCCGCCGCGTGCCGCGCCACCCACGCGGCGCGCGCGCTGGCCACCAGCGTCTTGGTGGGCGTGCAGCCGTTGTTGACGCAGGTGCCGCCGAACTCCCCGCGCTCGACGAGCGCCGTCTTCCAGCCGTGCCCGGCCAGGCGCACCGCCAGCGCGGGGCCGGATTGGCCGGTGCCGACGACGAGGGCATCGTAGGGGGAGGCCGTCATGGCGCGGTTCCTTTCGAATCGTTGGTGCTGGGCCGATCCTCGATGAGCCACCAGGCACACGCGGCGCTCGCGGCGGCCAGCGCGGCGGACACGAGCATCACGGCGCGGAAGCCGGCGACGAACGCCTCGCCCACCGCGCCGTGCACCCGTGCCGCCACGGCCGACGCGGTGCCCGCGGGGGGCGCGATCGCGGCCAGCTTGTGGCGTTGCGCGAGCACGGCGTCGGCCACGTCGGCCGGCAGGCGCGCCTGCGCCAGCGCGTCGTGCAGTCGCGGCTCGAACACCTGGGCGAGCACGACGCCGAACGCGGCGATCGCGAGCAGGCCCGCGGCGCGCGAGACGGCATTGTTGACGCCCGAGGCCACGCCCGCCAGGCCTTCGCCGAGCGCGTTCATCACCGTGGTGGTCAGCGGCGAGATGGTGATCGTCATGCCCAGGCCCAGGACGCAGACCGCGGGAAAGAACGTCGTCCAGTAGCTGTCGCCCACGCCGGTCCGGGCGAACAGCGCGAAGCCGGCGGCCGCGATGGCGGGGCCGGCGACCAGCGGGCGGCGTGCTCCGACGGCGTCCACCAGCGCGCCCGCCCAGCGCGACAGCGCGAACATGATCACGACGAAGGGCAGCAGCGCCGCGCCCGCGGCCGTCGCGCCCCAGCCCTGCACCTGGATCAGGTTCAGCGGCACGAAGTACAGGCTGCCGCCGAGGGCCGCGTACAGCAGCAGCGTGAGCACGTTGGCGCCGCTGAAGTTGCGGTCGCGAAACAGGTGCAGCGGCAGCATCGGGGCGTGGGCGCGGGCCTCGCGCGCGACGAACGCCGCCAGCCCCGCGATGCCCACGACGCCGGCCGCCACCACGGCGGCCGCGCCCCAGCCGCGCGAGGGCGCCTCGATCAGCGCGAACACGATGCCTGCGAGGCCGACCGTGGCGGTGCACGCGCCCGCCAGGTCGACCGGGCCTTGCACGGCGTCGCCGTGGCTCTCGGGCACCTTGGCCGCGCAGGCGGCGAGCAGCAGCGCGCCGAACGGGAGATTGAGCAGGAAGGCCCAGTGCCACGAGAGGCGGTCGACGAGGAAGCCGCCCACCACCGGTCCCACCGCGGCGGTGATGCCGCTGAAGGCCGACCACGTGCCGATCGCCCGGCCGCGTTCGGCCTGCGGGAAATTGGCCCCGATCAGCGCGAGGCTGCCGGGCACCAGCAGGGCCGCGCCGATGCCTTGCACCGCGCGCGCGGCCACCAGCTGGCCGATGCCGTGCGCCGCCGCGCAGCCGGCCGACGCCAGCGTGAACACGGCCGCGCCGACGAGGAACACGCGCTTGCGGCCGAAGCGGTCGCCGAGCGCGCCGCCCACCAGCAGCAGCGCGGCCAGGAACAGGGCGTAGGCCTCGATCACCCATTGGGCGTCCGCGCCGCTCGCATCCATGCCGCGCTGGATCGCGGGCAGCGCGACGTTGACGACCGTGCCGTCCATGAAGGCCATGCCCGAGCCGAGCACCGCGCTGACAAGTGTCCAGCGGCGCGCCGCGGCGTCGATGGCAGGAGCGGGGCGGTCGGCGCGCATGCGGGCATTCTCGTCCGAGGCGAATGCCCCTGCGGACGCGGTCCGCCGGAACGCCCCGACGCAATGCGCGACGGCACGGCATCGGCGCGGGGATGCCGACATTCGGGCCGCGCCGCGGCGTCCCGGGCGCGACGGGGGCCTTCCGAGGCTTTACCCGCGGTCCGGCGTCCCGCGGGGCCGCTGGGAACCCGGCTTGCCCGTCCGGGAGACCCGGGCCGCCGCTGGAGGTGGTGGCCCGGGCAACGACCGGTGACATGGGGTCGCCGGCGCAACTGGAGCTTTTGTCGATGAACCCGCTTGCCGCAAACCGTACCGCCGCACGTCCGCTGCCTCTTCCTCGGCCGCGCGCGAAGCACTGCAGCTTCGTCGAGGACCTGAACTGGCCGGCGCACATGCCGACCCCGGACAGGAAGCCGGCCCGTCCCACCGAGGTGTGGGTGCCCGGCCCGAATGGCCAGTGGGAAGGTGTCACGCCGACACTGCAATGACCCTGACCCGCGCAACGAAAAGGCCGCCCACGAGGCGGCCTTCGTTTTTCTTCGGCGGACGACCGCGCGGGCCCGCGGCCCGGACGATCAGCGGCTCGCCGCCATGGCGCCCGCGCTGGCCGCGGCGCTGGCGCTGCTGATGCTGTCCATCGGCGCCGAGGCGGTGCCGACGCTGGCCGACGAGCTCATGTCGGGCGCGCTGGCGGCGCTGGCGGCCGTGTCGGCCGGCGGCGTGTTCACGTCTTCCTTCTTGCTGCAGCCGCCGAGGGCGACCTGCGAGGCCAGGACGACCGCGAGGGTCAGGGGCAGCGACATCGAACGATTCATGGCGGACTCCTCTGGTGGTGGAAGGCAGCGGCGCGGGCGCGGCCATCCAGGTCGATGGGCATCCGGCATGCCCGCGCGGCGGTTCAGGCGCCGACGGGCGCGCCGCGCTGCAGGCCCCGGCGCGCCGCGGCAGCGAGCAGCGCGGGCGTCAGCTCGCCGTCCGCGCCGGCCGGCTCGTGGGCGAACTCGACCAGCAGCTTGTGGACGTGCTCGACGGCGCGGTCCCAACTGGCCGAGTGCACCGCGATCAGCGCGTCGATGCGGCGCTGGCGGCGCAGCGGCCCGCGCTCGCACATCGCGGCGCGGCAGGCTTCGACGAAGGCCTCGGGACCGTCGGCGATGCGCACCATCTGCCCGTGCAGGGTGCTCACGTCGTGCACCGGGGTGCTGACGACCGACTTCTGGCCCGCGAGGTACTCGAGCGCCTCGATCGGTGCCGGATGTCGGGCGCAGGCATCCGGGTCGAGCGGCAGCAGGCACACGTCCCAGTGCGCCTGCAGGTGCGGCAGGATCGCGTAGGTCTGAGGCCCGAGCCACAGCAGGTTGCCGCGCTGCGGCAGCGTCTCGGGCGCGACGCCGCGCAGCGGGCCGGCGAGCATGAACTGCCAGTCGGGACGCAGGTCGGCGATGCGCGCGAGCAGCTCCAGGTCGACACGCTCGTCGATGACACCGAACCAGCCGAGCCGCGGGTTCGGGATCGCGGCGTGGATGGCGCGCGCCGAGACGGCCTCGATGGCGTTGCTGCTGGGCGCCGGCGGCGCGAAATGCGCGGCGTCGACTGCGTTGGCGATGCAGTGCACGTTGGAGTGGCGGCGCCGCAGCGACTCGTACAGCGACGGGCCGCCGGCCAGCACGACGTCGGCCAGGCGCAGCAGGCGTTCCTCGCGCGCCCGCAGTACGCCGCCGGCGGGCGCGGCGGCGTCTCCCTGGCAGTCCCAGACCAGTGCGCGCGGCCGCAGGGCCTCGGCCAGCGGCAGCGCGGCGGGGGTGTCGAGCCAGGCCAGCGGCTCAACGATGCCGCGCTCGTCGAGGAAGGTGGCAAGCAGCCGGCTCATCACCGGAAACTGGTCGTCGTGGAAGCCGGGCGCGTCGCAGCGCGTGTGCGCGACCAGCACCTCCACGCCCGGCGCCACCGGCGTGGCCTCGAGCCACGGGTCCTGGTGCGTGGTGTGCGGCTCCTCGACGTAGAAGACCCGGTAATGCGTTGCAATGCGGGTCAACAATTGTTGCGCCCGTTGCCAGTCGAAGTTCCAGCGCAGGGCGCCGAACACGACGAGGGGCGGGCGATCCGGGGTGCCCTCGTGGAGCGCCAGGCGATCGGGCAGGGCGTGCGCAGCGGGATAGTTCATGTGGCCGGTTCCTGGTGCATTCGGCTGGATACATGTTGTCGACGCTGTTGCGCCCGCAGGCTAAGGCGTGGCGCGCCAGCGTCGAAGGGCAGTCCAGGACAGTCGGCAAAACGCGTGCCGCACTGCAACATCGACGATTCGCATGAGAGAATGGCCCGAACACAGAGGCTCCCGAACGAGCGCCCACCCCGGGTTGCCCCGAACCGGAGACCGCCCGGACGACACGGGTGTGCCGCCGGCAGGGAACGATTTCCGGCAGTTTTCCGGCTCGGCAGCCCCGGTCTCCCCGACGCGGTTGTCCGGATCAAGTGGAGTGGGCAAATTGACGATCGTGATGAACGCGCCTGAGAAAATCGGCAAATACCGGATCACCGGGGTCATCGGCGAAGGCGTGAGCGGCGTCGTCTACAAGGCGTTCGACCCCTCGCTGCAGCGCGTGGTGGCGGTCAAGTCGCTGCACCTGAACCTGCCGCCGGACACCCGCGGCGCGCGCGCCTTCGCCGGCCGCCTCGCCGAGCAGGCGCAGGCCATCTCCCGCATCAACCACCCGGGCATCGTCGCCGTCCACCAGATCGACGAGGCCGACGGCCGCGCGTTCATCGTGATGGAACTCGTGACCGGCCTGAACCTGGCGCAGTGGCTGTCCGTCACGCCCCTGCCGCCGCAGGCCGCGCTCCTGCAGGTCATGGACCAGGTGCTCGATGCGCTCGAGTGCGCGCACCACGCCGGCGTGCGCCACGGCGACCTCAAGCTCACCAACGTGCTGATCACGAGCGCCGGTCTGGTCAAGGTCACCGACTTCGGCCTGGCGCGCGCCGAGGGCCGCACCGGCGCGATGGCGGGCGTCGCGCCCGAGTACCAGTCGGGCCGCCTGATCGACCACCGCGTCGACATCTATGCGGCCGGCGCGATCCTGTACCGCATGCTGGTCGGTCGCGATCCTTACAGCAATTCGCTGGTCGATACGCAGGCGGACGCGCTCAGCGGCACGCTGCGCCTGCCCAGCACGATCGCCGAGGCCCAGCGCCCGCCGGTGTTCGACGCCGTCGTCTCGCGCGCGCTGCGCCTGGACTCGAGCCAGCGTTTCGCCAGCGCCGCCGAGTTCCGCGACGCGCTGCGCGACGCCACCGCGGTGCGCGTGCCGGAGCACGGCACCGGCGTGGTGACGCTGGACTCCGGCGCCCCCGCGGGCACGTCGGCCACCATCGCCCCGATGCTGGGCGAGTTGCCCGAGACGGCGCGCCGCGGCCCGCCCAGCGGCAAGGCCGCCGGCGCCGTGCCCACGCTCACCATCGCCATTCCCGACAGCGTGCTGTCCATGCCGTCGCACGATCCGTGGGCGCACAACGGCCAGCCGCCGGTGCCGCCGCGCCCGGACAGCGACGTCGCGCCCGACCTGGTGCCCAACGACGAGGGCTACGCGGCCGCGCTGCAGAGCCAGATCGAACGCACCCGGCGTGCGTCGGTCACGGCCGCGGCGGCCGCCGCCACCGCGGCCCTGAGCGCCGCGGCCGATTCCGCGGCCTCCTGCCCCGCGCCCGTGCCGTATGCGCGCCGCGCGCCGCCGCCCAGCGTCTCGCTGCCCGAACCGATGTCGTTCAAGGACGAGACGCCGGTCGAGGAGCGCGGCGGCATCGTCATCAGCCGTCCGGTGTTGCAGCCGATGTCTGTGCGCGACCGCATGCTGCCCGACGGCGCGGCCGAGCTCGACAACGCCGACCTCTCGCTGCCGCTGGCGGGCGACGGCGTCGGCATCCCCGCCGAGGCACTGCGCCGCACGATGAAGGTGTTGACCCTGCACTTCGGCCCCATCGCGGGCGACGTGCTGAGCCACTGCGCGCCGCGCGCCGGCACCATCCCGGAGCTGCACGCGCTGCTGGTGGCCCAGGCGGGCGCCAACATCGACAAGAAGCGGCTGGCCAAGCAACTGCGCGCGGTCGCGAAGATGCCGCTCTGAAGGCGGTCGCGCGCCGCGTGACGCATGCGCGCGAGCCGGCCGCCCGAAGGGGTCCGGCCCCTCCTCGAATCGCGCGGATGAAGTCCGTCGCCAGTCGCGCACCTCGCCGCGATTCGAGGCCGGGCCGGACCCCTCGGCTCGCGCCGATGCCGCCGCTACAACGCCCCGATGCAGTTCGGCGCCCCGCAGCGGCAGCGCAGCTTGCCTTCGTGGTGCGTCTCGCCATAGTTCACCGTGATCTCCTCGCCCGGCTCGATCGCGCGCAGCGAATAGAACTCGATGCGGCCCGCGATGATCGCCAGGCGTGCGTTGGCCTGGCAGGAGTGGTTCGTGAAGCGCATCGGGTCGGTGGACTTCGACGCGTCGATCGCCGTTCGCGACGACACCTCCACGATCATGATCCGCTGCAGCGCCTTGGCCCGGCGCCGGCCCTCGGCGCAGCTGATGGACTCGCCGCGGATCTCGCCGATCTTCAGGCGCGGCGGGATCATCTCGGCCGCGAACACGCCGTGGCCGTCGATCGCGCTCTTGCGCACGAAGACGTCGAACTTCTGGTACGGCGGCCGGACGACGGCCGGCTCGTCGGGGAACCGGGGCATGGCGGCGGTCAGAGCAGGCCGGTGGCCGTGCCGAGGTTGGCCGCGGGCAGGTCGACGCGCGGCTGCGGCGTCCAGCCCTTCTTGCGGTGCTCGACGACGACGTTGGTATAGATGCCGCCGCGCACGTACCACTTGGCCGTGATGCGCACGAAGCGGGGATCGGTGGCCGCGACGATGTCGTCGAGGATGGTGTTGGTGACCTTCTCGTGGAACGCGCCCTCGTTGCGGTAGCTCCACATGTACATCTTCAGGCTCTTCAACTCGATGCACGTCTGGTCGCAGATCATGTCGATCGTGAAGTGCGCGAAGTCCGGCTGGCCCGTCAGCGGGCAGTGGCAGGTGAACTCGGGGATCTGGAACTGGATGACGTAGTCGCGGCCCGCGGACGGGTTGGCGAACACGTGCAGTTCCTTGCTGGGCGCCGTCGGCGGATTGGGCGGCATGTCGCGCGCGCCGACCTTCAGGGCGGACTTCGGGGCCTTGGCGGCGGACTTGGAGGACGGTGCAGCGGAGATCTTCTTGGCCATGGGTGCCTGCGTCGTGCCCGGGGGGCGCGACGGGTGTTTTCGTGGAGGAGAAGACCGCTGTCCCGGTCTTCGGCAGGAGTGGGTGCGATGGTATCATCCCGGGCCTTTTCCCACGTCCGCAGGGGTGCTCGCCGCGCTCCCGCTGCCGTGCGGAAATACCATATAAATCAACACGTTAGCGCACATCAAAGCCGACCGGCGGGAGCTCGCAGCCCGACGCGCGGACTGACACCGCTCCCCGACGTGCCCTGCAGGCGCAGCACCGTTCATGCGGCTCAATTCGATCAAGCTTTCCGGGTTCAAGTCCTTCGCGGATCCCACCAACTTCCAGCTGCCCGGCCAGCGCGTCGGCGTCGTCGGGCCCAACGGCTGCGGCAAGTCCAACATCATGGACGCGGTGCGCTGGGTGCTGGGCGAGAGCAAGGCCAGCGAGCTGCGCGGCGAGTCGATGATGGACGTCATCTTCAACGGCTCGGGCACGCGCAAGGCCGCCGCGCGCGCGAGCGTGGAGCTGGTGTTCAACAACGAGTCCGCGCGCGCCGGCGGCCCGTGGAACCAGTTCGCCGAGATCGCCGTCAAGCGCGTGCTCACGCGCGAGGGCGGCTCCAGCTACTTCATCAACAACCAGCCGGTGCGCCGGCGCGACGTGCAGGACGTGTTCCTCGGCACGGGCCTGGGGCCGCGCGCCTACGCCATCATCGGCCAGGGCACCATCTCGCGCATCATCGAGTCGCGCCCGGAGGAGCTGCGCCTGTTCCTGGAAGAGGCGGCGGGCGTGTCCAAATACAAGGAACGCCGCCGCGAGACCGAGAACCGGCTCAAGGACACGCGCGACAACCTGCTGCGCGTCGACGACATCCTGCGCGAGCTCAACGCCAACCTCGAGAAGCTCGAGCGCCAGGCCGAGGTCGCCACCAAGTACAAGACGCTGCAGGAGCAGGGCACGACCAAGCTGCACCAGCTGTGGTTCCTGAAGCACCGCGACGCGTCGACCGAGGCCGAACGCGTCAAGCTGGCCGTGCTCGAGGCCACCAACGCGCTCGAGGCGCGCATGGCCGACCTGCGCCATGTCGAGGCGCAGCTGGAGGAGGTGCGCGTCGCGCACTACGCGTCGTCCGACCGCCTGCATGTCTCGCAGGGCGAGCTGGCACAGGCACAGCTCGAGGTCAGCCGCCTCGAGGAGCGCATCCGCTACGTCGTCGAAGGGCGCCAGCGCGCCGAGGCCCGGATGGCCGAGCTGCAGGCCCAGAACGCGCAGTGGGTCACGCGCCAGGACGACGCGAAGGCCGAGCTCGAACGCAACGCCGAGACCATCGCCGGCGCCGGCGAGCAGGCCGAGCTGCTGGCCGCGCAGGCCGAGGAAGAGGCGATGCGCCTGCCCGACTTCGAGGAGGCGGTGCGCCTTGCGCAGACGCGCGCGAGCGGGCAGCGCGGCGAGGTCACGCAGGTGCAGCAGCAGATCCAGGTGCTGGCCGCCGAGAGCCGCAGCATCGAGGAGCAGGCGCGGGCGCTGCGTGCCCGCCGGGAGCGCCTGGCCGCCGAGCGCCAGCAGCTCGTCACGCCCGACCTGGACAAGCTGGAGGACCTGAAGCTGCGCAGCGCGCAGGCCGACGAGTCCAAGGACGAGATCGAGGCGCGGCTGCACGAGGCCAGCGAATCGGTGCCCGCGCTCGACGAGCAGCGCCGCGCGCAGCAGGAAACCCTCAACCGCGACACCGCGCGCCAGGCCGACCTCACCGCGCGCCTGGAGGCGCTGCGCGCGCTGCAGGAGAAGGTGCAGACCGAGGGCAAGCTCAAGCCCTGGCTGGCCAAGCATGGCCTCGAGGGCCTGGCCGGCCTGTGGACCAAGGTGCACATCGACAGCGGCTGGGAGACGGCGCTGGAGTCGGCCCTGCGCGAGCGCCTGAACGCGCTGTCGGTCGGCAGGCTCGACATGGTGCGCTCGTTCGTCGGCGACGCGCCGCCTGCCAAGCTGGCCTTCTATTCGACGCCGGGCAGCGCGATCGCCAACACGCACCGCACGCTGCCGCGGCTGTCCGACCTGCTCAGGCTCAACGACGCGGGCCTGCAGGCGCTGCTCAACGACTGGCTGGAAGGCGTCTACACCGCGGCGTCGATGGATGACGCACTGGCGCAGCGCGGCCAGCTCACGCACGGCGAGATCATCATGACCCGCGAGGGCCACGCCGTGTCGCAGTTCGCCGTGGCGTTCTATGCGCCCGATTCCGAGCAGGCCGGCATGCTGGCGCGCGCGCAGGAGATCGAGCAGCTGGAGCGCGAGTCGAAGGCGCAGGCGCTCATCACCGACGAGTCGCGCGCGGCGCTGATCCGCCTCGAGGCGTCTTACACCGATGCGGCGCAGCGCCTGCAGTCGGTGCGGCGCGAGGCATCCGACGCGCAGACGCGCGCGCACGAGCTGCACGTCGAGCTGCTGCGCCTGTCCTCGCAGGCCGAGGCCGCCACGACGCGCCGCACGCAGCTGGAAGACGAGCTCGCCGAGATCGACGCGCAGGACGAGGGCCTGATCGAGCGCCGAATGACCGGCGAGGCGCGCTTCGAGGAGCTCGACCAGCAGCTGGCCACCACGCAGGAGCGCCAGGCCGACCTCGAGGAGGCCGTCATTGCCGCCGAGCGCAAGCTGTCCGACGCGCGCGAGCAGCTGCGCGCGCTCGAGCGGCGTGCGCAGGAGGCCCAGTACGACACGCGTGCGCTGAACGCGCGCCAGGGCGAGCTGCAGCGCGCCATCGAGACGGCCGCGCAGCAGGTGCAGGCCAACACCCAGGCCGGCGAGCAGCTGACGCTGGAGCTCGACAGCTTCAACGACCAGGCCGCGCAGGCCGGCCTGCAGGACGCGCTGGCGCTGCGCTCGGAACGCGAAGCGGCACTCGGCGCGGTGCGCTCCGAGTACGACGAGCTGTCCGCGCAGCTGCGCAAGGCCGACGAGCAGCGGCTCGAGTTCGAACGCAGCCTGCAGCCGCTGCGCGATTCCATCACCAAGCTCCAGCTGGAGGAGCAGGCCGCGCAACTGGGCGGCGCGCAGTACATGGAGCAGCTGACGGCGGCCGAGGTCGATCTCGAGGCCCTGGCCAAGGGCATCGAGGAGGGCGGCGTCAAGCTGCACGGCCTGCAGACCGAGATCGACCGCATCGGCCGCGAGATCAACGCGCTCGGCGCGGTCAACCTGGCGGCGCTCGACGAGCTGGTCGCGGCCCGCGAACGCAAGACCTTCCTCGACGCGCAGACGGAGGACCTGAACGACGCCATCCGCACGCTCGAGGGCGCGATCCACAAGATCGACCTCGAGACCCGCGAACTGCTGATGAAGACGTTCAACCTCGTCAACGAGCAGTTCGGCCGCATGTTCCCGAGCCTGTTCGGCGGCGGGCAGGCCAAGCTGGTGATGACGGGCGACGAGATCCTGGACGCGGGCGTGCAGGTGATGGCGCAGCCTCCGGGCAAGAAGAACTCCACCATCCACCTGCTCTCGGGCGGCGAGAAGGCGCTCACGGCCATCGCGCTCGTGTTCGCCATCTTCATGCTGAACCCGGCGCCGTTCTGCCTGCTCGACGAGGTGGACGCGCCGCTGGACGACGCCAACACCGAACGCTACGCGAAGCTGGTGGCCGAGATGTCGCACAAGGGCACGCAGTTCCTGTTCATCTCGCACAACAAGATCGCGATGGAGATGGCCGAGCAGCTGATCGGCGTCACGATGCAGGAGCAGGGCGTCTCGCGCATCGTGGCGGTCGACATGGAGGCCGCGCTGTCGATGGCCGAAGCAGCCTGAGCCCGCACGACGAGCCACGCACCCGATGCACCTGAATCTCACGACCGCCCTGATCGCGCTGGCCCTGCTGGTGCTGGGCGGCATCGTGGCACAAGGCTGGTGGAAGGCGCGCCGGCTCGCGCGCCGCCCCGGCGGGCTCAGCGTCGTCGTCGACGACGACCTGCGGCGCGAGCCCACGCTGGGCGGCGACGCGGCGCCGCCGGTCGACGACGAGTTGCCCGCGGCCACGCCGGCGCGCGCCGACAGCCGCCTCGCGCCGGCGCGGCGTGCCGTGCGGCTCGACGCGCTGATCGACGCCATCGCGACGCTGAGCGTCGACGGCCCGATGGCCGGCGAACGCGTGCTGCCGCACCTGCCCGGCGCCAACCGCGTGGGCACCAAGCCGTTCTTCATCGAGGGGCTCAACAGCGAGACGGGCGAGTGGGAGACCATCGCCGCCAACGCGCGCTACAGCGAGTTCCAGGCCGGCGTGCAGATGGCCAACCGCAACGGCGCGCTCAACGAGATCGAGTTCTCCGAGTTCGTGCAGAAGCTCGAGATCTTCGCGCAGGCGATCGGCGCGTCCACCGACCTGCCCGACATGCTCGAGAGCGTGGCCCGCGCGCGCGAGCTCGACGCCTTCGCGAGCCAGCACGATGCGCAGCTGGTGGCGCTGCTGCGCGCCAATTCGGTGGCGTGGTCGGTGGGTTACCTGCAGCAGGTCGCGCAGCGCCACGGCTTCGTGCCGGGCGCGGTGCCGGGCCGGCTCGTGCTGCCCGCGCTCGAGGAAGGCGCCCCGCCGGTGCTGGTGCTGGGCTTCGACGCCCAGGCCGCGCTGGCCGACGACCCTGGTCATGCGGCCGTCCGCGAGATGACGCTGGGCCTGGACGTGGCGCAGACCGAGGAACTCGCCGAGCCGTTCGCCGCCTGGCACGGCATCGCCCGCAAGCTGGCCGACGACCTCGACGCCGCGATCGTCGACGACCAGGGCCAGCCGATCACGCTGCACGCGTTCTCCGCGATCCACGCCGAGCTGACGCGCCTGTACGAGGCGCTGATGGCGCACGACCTGGCCGCCGGCTCGCCCGGCGCGCGCCGCCTGTTCAGCTGACGGGCACGCCGCCGCGATGGTGCAGCTTCCGTTCGTGTGGCGGCCCGCGACCCCCGCGGACGTCTTCGTGCTCGCCGCGATCTACCGCGACTGCGCGCTGCGCCTCGGGCCGCTGGTCTACACGCCGGAGCAGTCGCGCGCCTGGGCCTCGTTCGGCGAGGACGAGCCGGCTTTCCGCGACTACGTCCTGCAGGCCGACACCTGGATCGCCGAGCGCGTCGGCGACGCGCGCGTGCTCGGCTTCTGCGGCGCCGGCCGCGACGGCGATGCGCGCGAGATCCATTCGCTGTACGTGACCCCCCTGATGACCCGCCGCGGCATCGGCGGCGCGATGCTCCGGCGCACGCTGCAGCGCGTCGAGCACGAGGGCGCGACGCGCTTCGCCGCCTGGGTCACCCCGTTCAGCAAGCCCGTCTTCCTCGCCGCCGGCTTCCGCCTGGCGCAGACGGTGCGCGCGCCGTTCGCGGGCGTGATGTTCGAGCGATATCGGGTCGAGAAGGGCTGAGCCCACGGGGTGGGTCTGGCCAACGGGGGCTGGCCCGGCCTCCGGTCGCGATGAGACGATCCACCATCGCCGATGCGACTGCGCGATCGCAGGAGGGGCCGGATCCCTCGCGCCTCATCGTCCCTCGTCCGCGAAGAACACATCCAGCGTCGGAAACCGCGGCCGCTCCTGCAGGCAGTCCCACAGGAAGATCGCCAGCCCGATGTCGCCGGTCCAGAGCGAATGGCGCAGTCGCCCGGTGCGCGCGGCCTCGGCCTCGAACTGCGCGATCGCGTGCATCGCGAACGCGCGGGCGCGCTCGCGCCAGCGGGCGTCGCGCGTGCGCGCGAGCAGCACCAGGAACGCGTAGGCGTTGCCGGCCGTGCCGTGGCACAGGTTCGAGCCCTTTGCCAGCGGGCCGGCGGCCCAGGTGGCTTCGCCGGCCTCGGCCAGCAGCGGGTCGAGCGCGCGGCCCGGCAGGTCGGCCAGGCAGATGACGAAGCCGGGCGCGCCGTGGCAGAACTGCATCAGCCACTTCTGCGGCGTGCCGGGCGCCTCGTCGGCCTGCACGGGCCAGGTCGCGCAGCCGTTCTCGCGGATCGCGGTGTTGGCCACCGTCGTCTCGATGCAGGCCTGCCATTCCAGCCAGTCGGCCTGCGGCAGCAGGTGGCGGCCCATCAGCAGCGCGCGGGCGGTGGCGACGAAGCCGTGGACGGCGTCGATGTAGCGCGATTGGCGGCCGTACAGGTCCTGCGACCAGTAGTGGCAGGCCTGGCGCTGCGACCACAGCAGTTGCTCGCGCAGCCGCTGCGCGACGCGCCGGAACAGGACGGCCCAGCGCTCGTCGCCGCTCGCGCCGTGCATCAGCGCGGCCGCCAGCAGCGAGCCGGGCGAGCCCCACATCAGATCGCGCGCCGGATGGCCGATGTTGGCCTCGACGAGCGCGGCGATCGTGTCGGCGCGCGCCGCGCTCGGCGCGTGGCCCCAGGCCATCATCTCGAACGGCAGGTCGCCCATCAGGTAGCTGCCGGTGTTGTCGCCCGGCATGCCGGCCAGCGAGGCGCGGTTGCGCACGCGCAGCGAGTCGAGGTGCTGCGCGAACGACGGGCTGTCGGCGGCCCCGACCTTGCGCAGGTACGCCAGCGCCCAGATCACGCCCGCGGCGCCCCAGTAGAGATTGGTGGCGCGCATGTCCGGGTCGTCGCCCGGCTCGAGGTCGCGCGGATGCGGCGGCCACAGGCCGTCCGGGGTGAATGCGGCGACCGTCTCGTCGACGATGCGCGCGATCGTGGCGCTGACGCGGGCCTCGTCCCAGGCGAGGGCCTGCAGCGGCTCATGGCGGGCGGGATCGTGCAGCATGGGGGGCCTCGCGAAGACGTGTGCGGTCATCGTACGCCACGAACAGAGGGGGTATCCGCGACGCCGCGGCGCCCCTGATCCGTGGCATCCTGCGCACTCGCCGCCGCCCTGGGAGACCCGTTTGACGACCTCGCCCGGCGCCGCCGGAGATCCGCTCCAGGCCGCCATCGCCCATCACCGCCGCGGCGAGCTCGATGCCGCGCAGGCCATCTACGCCGAGCTGCTGAGCGCCGACCCGCGGCGCGCCGATGCGCTGAACTTCATGGGCGTGCTGATGGTGCAACGCGGCGAGCGCGAGCGCGCGCTGGAGCTGCTGAAGAAGGCGTCGATGATCGCCCCGCGCGAGCCGGGCGTGTGGAACAACCTGGGCAATGCGCTGCTGTCGCTGGGCAAGCTGCCCGAGGCCGAGAAGGCATTCCGCCGCAGCCTCGCGCTGGCCGAAAGCGCCGAGCCGTGGGTCAACCTCGCGCGCATCCAGCGGCGGCGCCAGGAATGGGCGCGCAGCGAGGCGTCGGCCCGGCGCGCGATCGCGCTGGCGCCGCAGTCGGGCGAGGCCTGGCACTACCTGTCGCTGGCGCTGCTGGGCCTGCAGCGGCCCGAGGAGGCGTTCGAGGCCGCGGTGCAGGCCGAGCTGCTGCTGCCCGCGCCCGCGAGCCGGCGCGAGGCCTACGGCCGCGCCCTGTGGGCGGCGGGCCAGCACGAGCGTGCCGTGGCGTTCTATCGGGACTGGCTCGAGAAGGAACCCGGCAACCCCTACGCGCAGCACCACCTGGCGGCGGCGCTCGGCCAGACGCCCGAGCGCGCGAGCGATGCCTACGTCGAGAAGGTGTTCGACCAGTTCGCCGCGAGCTTCGACGCGCAGCTCGCGACGCTGAAGTACCGCGCGCCCGAACTCGTCGCGGAGGCGATGGCCGCGGCGCTGCCGCCACCGGCCGCGCAGTTCGACATCGCCGACCTGGGCTGCGGCACTGGCCTATGCGGGCCGCTGCTCAGGCCGTGGGCGCGTTCGCTGGCAGGCTGCGACCTGTCGGCAGGCATGCTGGAGCGCGCGGCGCCGCGCCAGGTCTACGACGAGCTGCGCAAGGCCGAGCTGGTGCGATTCCTCGCCGAGCGGCCGGCTGCGTTCGACGTGCTCGTCTCGGCCGACACGCTGATCTACATCGGCGAGCTCGCGCCGATGTTCGTCGCCGCGCACGCGGCGCTGCGCCCGGGCGGCACGCTCGTGTTCACGCTCGAGGCGCTGGACGACGCGGACGGCGCAGACTTCCGCCTGACCGAGAGCGGCCGCTACGCGCATGCGCTGCCGGGGCTGCGCGCGCGCCTGGCCGCCGCGGGCTTCGCGGCGCCGGCGATCGCCTCGATCACGCCGCGCATGGAGTGCGCGCGCGCCGTGGCCGGCTGGCTGGTGACGGTGCGCCGCGGCTGACACGGCGCGTGCGCGTTTCGCGCTACGCTTCCGGCATGCGCCTTCCTTCCCTTGCCGCCCTCGCGACGCTGGTCGCCGCCCTCGTCGCCTGCTCGACATCCCCGAACCCGGCGGCACGCGCGCCGCGTCCCTCGACCGCCGGCCCTGGGGTGCACGTGCTCGCGCAACGCCTGGTCATGCCCGGCCTCGGGCGCGAGCGCACGATCCGCCTCTACCTGCCGCCCTCGTACGAGACGTCGCCGGCCAGGCGCTATCCCGTGATCTACATGCACGATGCGCAGAACCTGTTCGACGAGGCGACGTCGTCCTTCGGCCAGGAATGGGGCGTCGACGAGACCCTGGACGCCTTCGCCCGCACGCGCGGCTTCGAGGCCATCGTCGTGGGCATCGACCATGGCGGCGACGAGCGCCTCCACGAGCTCTCGCCGTGGACCAACCCGAAGTACGGCCCCGCGCAGGGCGAGCAGTACATGGCCTTCGTGGTCGACGTCGTCAAGCCCTTCATCGATGCGCGCTACCGCACGCTCGCCGACCGCGCGCACACCGCGATCGCCGGCAGCTCGATGGGGGCGCTCGAATCGCACTACGCGCTGCTGCGATACCCCCAGGTGTTCGGCAGGGCCGCCATCTTCTCGCCGTCGTACTGGTACTCGGGCGAGGTCTACGCGCAGACCAGGGCGCATCCATGGCCTGCCGGCACGCGTGTCTATCTCTACATCGGCGGCCACGAAGGCGACGAGTCGGTGTCCGACGTCCAGCGCATGATGTCGCTGCTGGCCGCGCCCGGCAGCGCGAGCAGCGACATCACCTTGCACGTCGTGCCCGCCGCGGAGCACGACGAGCGTGCATGGCGCGCCGAGTTCCCGCGCGCGGTGGCGTGGCTGTTCGACGTGCGCCCGCTGGATGCGACGCCCTAAGATGTCGGCCTTGCCGTCCCCCAGCGATCCCGTCTTGAAACGTCCCGTCCTGCCTGACCGCGCCTTCGCCGCCTTCCTGTTCGACATGGACGGCACCCTGATCAGCTCGATCGCGTGCGCCGAGCGCGTGTGGGCCCGCTGGGCCGGGCGGCACGGCGTCGACGTCGCGTCGTTCCTGCCCACGATCCATGGCAAGCGCGCCGTCGACACGGTGGCCCAGCTCGGCCTGCAGGGCGTCGACGCCGTGGCCGAAGCCGCCATCATCCAGGCCGAGGAGATGCTCGACGTCGACGGCATCGAGCAGATCGCCGGCGTGGCCGCGTTCGTGGGCGCGCTGCCGGCCGACCGCTGGGCGGTCGTCACGTCCGCGCCGCGCGAGCTGGCGCTGCGCCGCATCGCCGCCGCGGGCCTGCCGGTGCCGCCGTTGATGATCGCGGCCGAGGACGTCGTGCACGGCAAGCCGGCCCCCGACTGCTTCCTGCAAGCGGCGTCGAGGCTGGGCGTGTCCGCGCGCGACTGCCTCGTCTTCGAGGATGCGCCGGCAGGCATCGCTGCCGCGGAGGCCGCCGGCGCGAGCGTCGTGGTGATCACGGCGACGCACGCGCATCCGGTCGCGACCCTCTACCCGGGCATCGCCGACTACGACGCGGTGTGGACCGTGCGCGAGATCGGCGGCGCCATCCGGCTGGTGGCTCGGGCAAAGCGCGACGCATGAGCACGACGTCGCTCGTCAGGCGCGCACTGACACCCGCCTGGGTGCGGCCGGAAGCGCTCAACGTCACCACCGAGCTGCTGGGCGCGCCGCTCGCGCCGCATGGCAGGCGCGCGGCCGCGATGGGCGTGGATGTTGCGCTCATCGGATTGCTGTCGTCCACCGGCATGTTCTGGGTCGTGGCCGGCATCGGCGCGCTGGCGGTGCAGCTGCGCACGCCCACGCCCGGACGTCCGCGCTCGCGCGCGATCCTGATGTGGGTGGCGTTGGCGCTGCTGCTGCTGGTCGCCTGCGACCGCGGCTCGGAGTGGTGGGCGCATCGCAACGACCCGCCGGGCGTTGCCACCGCGCGGGATGACGATGACGATGACGCGCTCGCCGCGAGCGCGCGCGCCGCGTCGGCGGCGGACCTGGCGTCCGTGGCGCTGCTCACCGCGGAGAAGCAGCATGCGGGCGACGTTGCGCGCATCCGCGAGCTCGAGGCTCAGCTGGCCGACGCTCGCAAGCCGCGTCCGATGCGGTGGCGCGACGAGGCCGTGCGCCGGCTGCACAAACTGGGCCTGCGCTTCGGCTGGGCCATCGCGTACTTCTCGCTGCTGCCGTTCTGGTGGCAGGGTCAGACGGCGGGCAAGCGCCTGTTCGGGCTGCGCGTGGTGCACCTCACCGGGCGTCGCCTGGGCGTGATGGACTGTTTCGGCCGCTACGGCGGCTACGCCGCCGGCCTGGCCACAGGCGGTATCGGCCTACTGCAGGCGCTGTGGGATCCCAACCGCCAGGCGGTCGAGGACAAGCTGGCCCACACGGTCGTCATCGACCTGCGCGGGCCGCGCGCCCTGGCGCCGCCGACGCCGCCCGAGGCCTGAGCCCTGCCGGCGGCCCCCGATCGGCGCTCATGATGCGGATCGCGCGGCGCGCAGGTAGGTCAGGCGAACGGCGCCGGTGTCCATGGTCTTGACGTCGTGCAGGGCCAGCCCGATGGGCGCGTGCGATTCCTTGAAGAGCGAATGGCCGGCTCCTTGCAAACGCGGCATGAGCAGCAGCCGATACTCGTCGACGAGGTCCCCGGCGAGCAGGCCCGCGGCCAGCGTCACGCCACCGACGGCATTGATGTCTCCGTCGAAGGACTGCTTGAGGCGGCGCACCGTCTCGGCGAGCGGCCCTCGCGAGACCGTGGCGTTCCACCCCGGGTCCGTGAGCGTGCTCGAGACGACCACCTTGGGCAATGCATTCATCGTGCGGGCGAGGGCACGGAATGCGGACGAGTTGCCTGGGTCGGCCTCCATGGCCGGCCACAGCGGCGCGTTCTGCTCGAAGGCGCGCCGTCCATACAGCAGGAGGCTGCCCTGCGCCACGTTGGGCGCCGACCAGTGCTGTTCGAGGTCGTCGGACCAGTCGGGCCTGATCATCGATCCGTCGGGCGCTTCGACGAAGCCATCGAGAGTCAGGAACATGCTCAGGACAAGTCGGGACATGGAGTCTCCTGGAAGAACCGGTGGTGGGAATCATGTGGGACCGCGGCCGGGCCGCGGTGATCGACGCGCGGCTACCGGACGTCGAGCAGCCTGTTCACGTAGGCCTGGAGCGTCACGGCGCCGTGCTCCGTCGACGCGGGCGTCGGAAAGGCGCCGTCCACGCTGATGGCGGTCATGCGCGCGAAGGATCCGGCGGCTGCTTCCGAGAATCCCAGCTGGCGATAGGCCGCGAGCCAGCCGCTCCTGGGCGTCACGCGCACCTCGACCGCCTTGCCGAGTGCCAGCGCAAAGGCGGCGGCGACGTCGTTCGGCGAATGGCGCCGGGGGCCCTCGACGCTGTGCAGGGCGGGCTCGCGCGGCGGCGGCGCCGTCAGCAGCCGCGCCGCGACGTGGCCCAGGTCTTCCGGCGCCACCATGGGCATCACGAGATCGGCGGGCAGCAGGGTGTCGAGCCACCCCTCCGATCGGACCGTCGGGACGCTCGCGTCCCAGTTGCTCATGTAGTACGCGGCGCGGACGATGCTGGTGAGTATGGGCTGTCGGCGCAGGCCCTGCTCGAGCTCGTGCAGCACGCTGAAGTCGCCGAGGCGCTCGCCGGGCCGGGCCCCCATGGTCGACTGCGCCACGACATGCCGGAGCCCCGAGCCGTCGAGAGCGGCAAGAATCGCGGCGACGGTCCGGCGCTCCTGCGTGTCGGTGTCGGTCGAGACGTCCGCCGGCGGATTCAGGACGAAGGCGGTATGCCCGCTCTTGAACACGGCGCGCAATGCGTCGACGTCGAGAACGTCGACCACGGCGAAGCGCGCCCCGCGCTGTTCCCAGGCAGCGCGCTTTTCAGGACTGCGGGAAACGATGGTGACGGGCTCGCGCTGCGCGAGCAATCGATGAGCCGCGGCCGAGCCCACGTGGCCCGTGCCGCCGAGAATGATGTGCATCTGGCATCTCCTGTCGAAGTGATCCGGTGGCAAGCGACGAGCCGGTCGGCGCGGCTTGCGCAAAGGCGTGGCAGCGTTTCAGTTCGCGACGTGCAGGCCGCACAGCCCCGACACGATGAGCGCCGCGACGAGCGCGGCCAGGGCCAGTCCGACCCCCCAGAGCCGGTCGACGACGGCAGGGCGTCCCCCATGGGCGAGCACGACCACGCGCAGGCCGCAGGCCAGGTGCGCGAGCACGCAGAACGCGCCGAGTGCGTAGTGCGGCAGCAGGCGGATGGCCCACGCGTCCCGGAGCAGCCCGAGGGGGGCGCTCGTTGCCCAGGCCCAGTCGGTGTCCGTGCCGTGCAGCAGCCGCGCCGACACCAGGGCCGAATTCATGTGGCACAGCAGGAAGAAGCCGAGATAGACGCCGGTGGCCACCTGCACCCCCCGGTAGCCGTCGACCGCCCGCGTGCTCCAGCGCGATGCCAGCCTGGCCCCGGCGGCGACCTGGAACAGCAGCAGCCCCACCAGCGCGGCTTCCACCGCCGGCAGGCGGTAGAGCCGGCGGCCCAGGTGCATGACCGCCGCATGCGCCCGCGGGCTCCACCATCCGGCCAGATGGTTGGCCAGGTGGAAGGCCACGAAGGCCAGGACGCATGCCGCCACGAATCCATGCGCCACGCGCGCCGTCGCGGCCGGATGCTCCGCGGCGCCGGCGGCTGCCCTGGCATCGGCCATGCCCACCCAAGCAAGCACCGCGGCCCACAGCCCCAGCCACGCCGCCACCTCGGGTACGGGCCGGCCCAGCATCCCGAGCACGAAGGAGGCGAACACGAACAGGGGCGGTGCCGCCAAGGCCAGCAGTGCCGACTGGCGCGCGCGGCGCTCGAACATCGTGGACGTCGGCCGTCGCGCGGCGCGCAGCCACAGCGCGGCTGCCGACAGCGGCATCGCGATCGCCCCGAGCAGCGCTGGCGCCTGGGCGACGCCGGGCGCCGCATGAGCGATCCGCAGCCAGAACGGATAGGACATGGCGGCCAGCGCCGGCGCGAACGCCAGCAGCGGCTTCGCGTGCGCGGCGGCCTGCATCGCTGGTGATCGAACTGCGGCGCCCATGACTGCCCCTTCGCTGGCCGGCGCCCCCCGGCGCCCGGCATGAACGGAACTTTCCAGGAGAATGGCTCGATGAAACAGAGCCATTTCGACGCGAATTGACTGGGCCATGACGAGCTCCTCCGACACCCCCGTGATCGGCAGCCTGCCTCTGGATGCGGCTTCGCGGTTGCCGCTGCAGGAGCAGCTCTACCTGCACATCCGCGACGCGATCGCCGAAGGCCGGCTCGCGCCGGGCGATCGCCTGCCGTCCACGCGCAGTCTCGCGGCCCAGCTCAACGTGTCGCGCGGCACGGTGGACGCGGCCTATGCTCGGCTCTCCGGCGAAGGCAGCATCCTGGGCCGTGGCGCGGCGGGCACCGTGGTCGCACCCGACCTCGTGCCGGGCGCGCTCGCGTCCCCGCGTGAAACCGGCACGCCGGCCTCGACCTTCGCCTTGCCCGACGACTACCTCTGGCCGTTTCGCGGCGGCATGCCGGCGCTGGACCTGTTCCCGCGCACCCAGTGGGCCAGCCTGGCCGCGCGGGAGGCGCGCCGGCTGGACGCTTCGCGCTTCTGCTATCCCGACCCGCGCGGGCTGCCCGAACTGCGCGCGGCCATCGCGGCGTACCTGCAGGTGTCGCGCGGCATCGCCTGCAGTCCGGCCCAGGTCTTCGTCACTGCCGGCTACCAGGCCGCGCTGACGCTGGTGGCGCGGCTGGTCGTACCGGCCGGCGAAGCCGTGTGGTTCGAGGATCCCGGCTACCGGATGGCGCGCCGTGCGCTGCTCGACGCCGGCGCGAAGCTGGCCATGCTGCCGGTCGACGCCTCGGGCCTGGACGTCGACCAGGGACGACGCGCGCACGCGGGCGCGCGCCTGGCCGTGGTCACGCCGGGCCATCAAAGCCCGCTGGGCGTGCCCTTGTCCCCGCGCCGCCGCCGGGCCCTGCTCGAATGGGCGGGGGCGTCCGGGGCCTGGGTGCTGGAGGACGACTACGACAGCGAGTTCCATTACACGGGCCGCAAGCCCGCGTCACTCAAGAGCCTCGACCGGGACGATCGCGTGTTCTACGCGGGCAGCTTCAGCAAGACGCTGTTTCCGGGCCTGCGCCTGGGTTGCCTGGTCGTCCCCCGTGCCTGGATGGAAGCCACCACCGTCGCCTGCGAGCTGTCGCACCGCGGACACGGGTTGCTGGAGCAGGCCACGCTCGCCGCCTTCATGGCTGACGGCCACTTTGCCCGCCACCTGCGCCGCATGCGCCTGCGCTATGCCGAACGCAGCGCCGCGCTCACGCTCGCCCTGCAACGGTGCTTCGGCCGGCACATCGAGCTGGCGGCGCCCGCCGGCGGCCTGACGCTGCTCGCTCGTTTCCCGCAGCACGCGGCCGATACCGAGCTGGTGAAGCAGGCCCGCGGCGCGGGCCTGGCGCCGTCCGCGCTGTCGGCGCACGCCACGACCTGCCCCGTCGGCGATGGCCTGCTGATCGGCTTCACCAACGTGAAGCCGGCGCAGGCGCCGGAGATGGCCGACCGGCTGCGCAAGGCGATCGGATAGCCCCTCGAGCGCGCTGCTGCGGGCAGGCTATGTGGCCTGCCCACTCGCACGCAGCCGGCGTCGCCCCTCTTCCGTGAGGAGGACCGCGTCGTCGCGGCCGACGCCGCACCCGAGCAATCCGTCCGCGCAGGCGTCCTCCCAGATGGACAGGCGGGGGCAGGTCGACTTCCAGGCCTCCATCAGCTCGGTGCGGGAGCGCGGCGCCTCCGCGGCCCACTCGAGCAGTTGCAGGGTCAGGGACTCGTGCGCGCTCGTCACGGCCGGACCTCCGACGCCGGCGCGAGTCGCGCCTTGGCCGCCTCCAGCAGCGGCCCGACGATGTCCAGCGGCAGCGGGAACACGATGGTCGAATTCTTGTCGGCGGCGATGACCGTGAGCGTCTCGAGGTAGCGCAGCTGCAGCGCCTGCGGGTGCCGGCCGAGGATCTCGGCGGCCTCGCTCAGCTTGGTGGCGGCCTGCAGTTCGCCCTCGGCGTGGATCACCTTGGCGCGCCGTTCGCGTTCGGCCTCGGCCTGCCGGGCGATGGCCCGCACCATCGTCAGGTCGATGTCGACGTCCTTGATCTCGACGTTGGTCACCTTGATGCCCCACGCGTCGGTCTGCGTGTCGAGGATCTTCTGCACGTCGAGGTTGAGGCGGTCTCGCTCGGACAGCAGGGCGTCGAGGTCGTGCTTGCCGAGCACGGCGCGCAACGTGGTCTGCGCGAGCTGGCTGGTGGCCATCAGGTAGTTCTCGACCCGGATCACGGCGTGCTGCGGATCGACCACCTTGAAGTACAGCACCGCGTTGACCTTGACCGAAACGTTGTCGCGGGTGATGACGTCCTGCTTCGGAATGTCCATCACGACCAGCCGGAGGCTCACGCGCACCATCTGCTGGAACGCCGGAATGAGCAGCACGAGGCCGGGCCCCTTGACCGCGAGGAAGCGGCCGAGCATGAAGACGACGCCGCGCTCGTACTCGCGAAGCACGCGCAGCGACGCCGCCAGCGCCAGCAGCAGCAGGATCAGCAGCAGGGCGAGCATGAACGATCCGATCATGGCGATGCCTCCTGGGCGACGGCGAGCGTGAGGGTGTCGACGCGCCGGACGCGCACGCGCTCCCCGGCGTGCAGGGGGTCGTCGCCGTGCACGCGCCAGCGTTCGCCCTGCACGAGGGCCCAGCCGTCCTGCCCGTCCGCCTCGAGGATTTCGCCGAGGCTGCCGACCATGGCCGAAGCGCCGCTGATCGGCGCGCGGCGCCGGATGCGCGTCGCGAACGTGGCCAGCGCGCCGACGAAGGCCAGCGACACGAGGGCCAGCACGGCGATCAGCGGTCGCGAGACGCGCAGGTCCGGGACGTCGCTGTCGACCAGCATCACGGCCCCGAGCGTGAACGCGGCGACCCCACCGAGGCCCAGCGCGCCATGGCTGGGCACGAACGCTTCGCTGGTGAAGAATCCCAGCCCCAGCAGGATCAGCGCGACACCGGTGCCGCTGACCGGCAGCGTCTGCATGCCGAACAGGCCCAGCAGCAGGCAGACGGTGCCCACGACGCCGGGCGCCACCAGGCCGGGGCTGGAGAACTCGAACAGCAGGCCGTAGAAGCCGACGAGCAGCAGCATCAGCGCCAGGCTGGGATCGCCGATCCAGGCCAGCAGGCGATCGCGCCAGTCGGGATCCCAGCGCTCGAGCCGGGCCCCGGCGGTCGCCAGCGTCACGGGGCGAGCGTCGGCCAGCGTCACGACCCGCCCGTCGAGCTGGCGCAACAGGTCCGGCATGTCGCGGGCCACCACGTCGACGACGTGTTCGGACAGCGCCTCCGTCGACGACAGGCTCGCCGCGTCGCGCACGGCGCGCTCGGCCCAGTCCGCATTGCGATGGCGCAGCAACGCCAGCGAGCGGATGCCGGCCGCGGCGTCGCTGATGCGCTTGGCCTCCAGCGCGTCGTGCGGGGCGGTGGGCGACCGGGCGGCCGCGCTGGCGGACGACGGCGGCTCGGCCGGATAGGGGGCGGGGGCTGCGCCGATCATGACCGGCGTCGCCGCGCCGAGGGCCGTCGCCGGCGCCATCGCGGCGACATGGCTCGCATACAGGAGGAAGGTGCCGGCGCTGGCGGCACGCGCGCCGGACGGGCCCACGAACGTCGCCACCGGCACGGTCGATCCCAGGATCGCCTTGACGATCGCGCGCATCGAGCTGTCGAGGCCGCCCGGGGTGTCGAGCTGCAGGACGACCAGCCGCGCACCATGGCGCTCGGCTCGCTTCAGCCCGCGCTCGACATAGTCGGCCGTCGCCGGGCCGATCGCGCCGTCCACGCTCAGCAACACCACCTCGCTCCCGCCGGCCGACGCCGCGGCAACGGAAGGTGTCTGGGCGCCGGCGAGGGACGCAGCCCACAGGGCCAACGCGCACAGGGGAGCAGCCAGGCTGTGCATGAGGCGATATTAGGCCTGGCGCCGGCGATAGTCCACGACGCCGGCTTCGCGCAGCGGGGGGGGTGCCGTGCGGTGCTCGCTCCAGGCGCTCGCGCCCGGGCCGCGGCCGGTTCGCGCGAGGGCGGCCGGACCGCGCCGCGCCTACACTCACGCGATGACCGCGACGACCCCCGACACCGCCCGCAAGCGCGCCGACGAGCTGCACGAGATCCTGCACGAGCACGCCTACCGCTACTACGTGCTGGACGAGCCCACCGTCCCCGACGCCGAATACGACCGGCTGTTCCAGGAACTGCAGGCCATCGAGCAGCAGTACCCGCAGCTGGCGCGACCCGATTCACCGACGCAGCGCGTCATCGGCCAGGTGCTCGAGGGCTTCGCCGCCGTGCGCCACGCGGTGCCCATGCTCAGCATCCGCACCGAGACGGACACCACCGCCGGCGGCGCGCAGGCGTTCGACGCGCGCGTGCGCCGCGAGCTCAAGCTCACCGACGCCGACCCGCCGGTGGCGTATTCCGCCGAGCTGAAGTTCGACGGCCTGGCCATCAACCTGCGCTACGAGCACGGCGTGCTGGTGCAGGCCGCCACGCGCGGCGACGGCGAGGTGGGCGAGGATGTCACGTCCAACATCCGCGGCATCAAGCAGATACCGCTGCGCCTGCGCGGCGTCGACGCGCCGGTGCTGGAAGTGCGCGGCGAGGCCTACATGCGGCGCGACGACTTCGAGGCCTACAACGAGCGGCAGCGCGCGCTGATCGCTGCGGGCGCGAAGAACGAGAAGACCGTCGTCAATCCGCGCAATGCCGCGGCCGGCGCGGTGCGCCAGCTCGATTCGGCGCAGTCGCGCAAGCGGCCCCTGAGCTTCTTCGCCTACGGCCTGGGGGCGGTCGACGGCTGGACGGTGCCGCCCACGCACAGCGGCCTGCTCGACGCGCTGTCCGCCATGGGCCTGCCCGTGGCCAGGCAGCGCATCGTGAGCGAGGGCGCCGCTGGACTCGTCGCGTTCCACCAGAAGATCGCCGACGAACGCGACGAGCTGCCGTTCGACATCGACGGCGTCGTCTACAAGGTCGACTCGCGCGAGCTGCAGGCCAGGCTCGGATTCGTCAGCCGCGAGCCGCGCTGGGCCGTCGCGCACAAGTACCCGGCGCAGGAGCAGATGACGACGCTGCTGGACATCGACGTGCAGGTCGGCCGCACCGGCAAGCTCACGCCGGTGGCCAAGCTGCAGCCGGTGTTCGTCGGCGGCACCACCGTCAGCAACGCCACGCTGCACAACGAATCCGAGGCGCAGCGCAAGGACGTGCGCGTCGGCGACACCGTCATCGTGCGGCGCGCCGGCGACGTCATCCCGGAAGTCGTCGGCGTGGTGCTGGACAAGCGCACCCCCGAGGTCGCCGCCAAGCCGCTGTTCGACATGATGTCCTGGGTGCACGGCAAGTGCCCCGTGTGCGGCAGCCCGATCGCCAAGGAGGAAGCCGAGGCCGACTGGCGCTGCACCGGCGGCATCACGTGCCCGGCGCAGTTCAGGCAGGCCGTGCTGCACTTCGCCAGCCGGCGCGCGGTCGAGATCGAGGGTCTCGGCGACAAGATCGTCGAGCAACTGGTCGACGCCGGCATCGTGCGTACGCTGCCCGACCTCTACAAGCTCGGGTTCGCCAACCTCGTGGCGCTGGAGCGTATGGGCGAGCGGAGCGCGCAGAACCTGGTCGATGCCATCGACAGGAGCCGGTCCACCACGCTGCCGCGCTTCCTGTACGGCCTGGGCATCCGCCATGTCGGCGAGACGACCGCCAAGGATCTGGCGCGCCACTTCGGCGACATCCACAAGCTGATGGACGCGAGCGTCGAGCAGCTCCTAGAGGTGCCCGATGTCGGGCCGATCGTCGCGCAGAGCGTCCACGAGTTCTTCGCCGAGCCGCGCCACCGGACCGTCGTGGACCTCCTGATCGCCGCGGGCATCACGTGGCCCGCCATCGAAGGCACCGCCAGCGACGCGCATCGCCCGCTGCTGGGCAAGACGCTGGTGATCACCGGCACGCTGCCCACGCTCAGCCGCGACGAAGCCAAGGACCTGATCGAGGCCGCCGGCGGCAAGGTCAGCAGCTCGGTGTCGAAGAAGACGAACTGGCTCGTCGCCGGCGAGGAGGCCGGCAGCAAGCTGGAGAAGGCGCAGTCGCTCGGCGTGGCCGTCATCGACGAGGCCGGGCTTCAGGCGCTGCTGGCGGCGCCGGTGGATGCGGTGGACGAAGCGGCCGGAGAATGAACTCGCGGCCTCGCGCCGGAATGCGCCCGGCGCGGCATCGCCGGTCCAGGTCCCGTGCATCCGGTCCGGCACGGCGACCTGGCCTGGCGCCGGCCCGCACGGGCAGCGCCGTCCTGCCGGTCAGGAGGCCCGCGGGACGAGCTGGACGCCGTTGACTTCCTTGGAGACGGCCTTCGTCGGGCCGTCCTGATCCTGCTCGAACTCGGACTCCAGCTGGTCCAGCAGCTCGTCGAGGCCGGCGGAGCCGAGCTGTCGCCAGGCCCGTATCCGCGGCCCCCGAAGCTCGGGACGGCCCAGCATGGCGTCCATGTCGACGACCCGTCCCGTGCAGCGGCGCACGGCGAACTTGATGCGATTGCGCAGGATGAAGCTCTCGGCGTTCATGGCGGCGGGGCAGTCCTGCCGGACGAGCAGGAACTGCCGAAGTGGTGTGGCGTGAGGCAGGACAGGCAAGGCCGGTACCTGCACGACAGCACGCGCGCGCCCGGAGCGCCGCCGGCGGCCGGGGCGGATTCTCAACGGTACGACAGCACCAGGCCGTGGATCAGGCGGGCCCAGCCGTCCAGCATCACGAACAGCAGCAGCTTGAACGGCAGCGAGATCGTCGTCGGCGAGATCATCGACATCCCGAGCGCGAGAAGGATGGTCGCGACGATGAGGTCCACCACCACGAACACCATGTAGATGACGAAGCCGATCTGGAACGCGCGCGTCAGCTCGCTGAGCGTGAAGCTGGGCACGAGCACGATGAAGTCGTCGGAGCGCAGCGCCTGGGCGCGCGCCTTGGGCCATACGCTGGTGGCCGAGTCCATGAAGAACTGCCGCTCGCGCTCGTGGGTGTGCTTCTGCAGGAAGTCCTTCAGCGGCTGCTTGGCCGCGTCGGCAACGGCCATGATGTCGGAAACGGCCTCTCCCTTCTGGCCGAAGGCGTGGTTGCGCAACGCGTCGCCCACGTCCATGCCGATGGGCGCCATGATGTAGACCGACAGGATGATCGCGATGCCGTTGAGCACCATGTTCGGCGGCGTCTGCTGCAGGCCCAGCGCCGTGCGCAGCAGGCCGAAGACGATCACCAGCTTGGTGTAGCACGTCACCATCAGCGCGGCGAACGGCGCGAGGCCGAACGCGACGATCAGCGCGACGAGGGTCAGCGGGTCGGGCAGGCTGCCGTTCACGGCGCAGGCCTCCGGATCGGGTGCTGCCGGCTCACAGGTCGCCCGGCGCGAACTCGCTGACACGCACGCCCAGCCGGTCGCCGACGGCCACCAGCGTGCCCTTGCCCAGCAGGTTGCCGTGGGCGACGATCCGCACCGGCCCGCGGTTGAGCGGCTGGCCGAGCTCGAAGACGTGGCCGGCGCGTACGTTGCGCAGCTCGCCGAGGCTGATCGCGAGGTCGCCGACCTCGAAGCGCAGCGTCACCTCGATCGCGTCGAGGCGGTCCACGGAGAGCTCCGGGGTCTCGTTGGCCGAAGTGGCCGGCTGGGTGCCCGCGGGTCGGTTCATGGTCGGTTCCCTCCTTTGCTGGATCGTGATGCGCGAGCCCTCGGCAAGCGCGGTGAAGCAGGGGCCAGCCGCGCCGCCGGGGGCGGCGTCGACGACGACGGCCGCGCCTGCCGCGCGCCACTCCTCGATCGCCACGATGTCGCCGCGCTCGATGCCGCGCACCTCCGCAAGGCGAAGGCGCGTGCGGCCGATGCAAAAGCGCAGCGGCAGGCGAAGGCGGTCGAGTGCGTCGAACGCGGGCGCGGGCGGCACCGGGCCTGCGGCGGCCGCGAGCCCGGGCACGACCGCGTCGAGCACGCCTGGCGCGTCGAATTGGAGCGCGCCGGACCAGCCGGTGTCGTCGACGCGGAAGCGCAGCGCGGCGGTCGGGTCCAGCGCCGGCTCGGGCGCGTCGCCGGGCTGCCATTCGAAGTGCAGGCGGGTCGCCCGCGCCAGCGCGTCCGCGCACGGGGCCAGGGCGTCGGCCAGCAGGACGGCGCGCAGCGGGCGCGGGATGCGGTCGGGACGCGCCTCGCCCAGCAGGGCGGCCAGCGCGGGCCGGTCGACGCCGATGCGGCCGTCGTGCGGACCGAGCCGGAAACGGTGGACGTCCAGCGGCGCCAGCGCGGCGCCGCGGTCACCGTCGTGGTCGTATACCCACCGCAGTATCAGGGAGCGACCCCCCACGTTCAAGGGGAGCGGGGCGGCCCTGCGGTCGTGCAGGCGGTTGAAGGCGCGAGCGAGCGCGGCGTCGATACGGGGCAGCGCGGGTGCGTCGCCGAGCTCGACGACCGCGGCGCGACCCGGTGCTGGCGTCAGGCGGTCGGAGGGCGGATCGGCGAGGTTCACGGCGTGTCTGGCGAGGCGTTGGGCGACTCGTCGGCCGCGTTGGCGTGAGGGTAGCCAAGCCGGGCAGTCACTGGAAAGTACGAAGAATCGTAGGTATGCACGAGGCGACGGCAGGCGATGCGCATCGCGCATGACTACGAGCTCTCGTTGTTGCTCGACTCTGGAGCGGAACCTAGAGTGGTCTCAAGCCATCCGTGCATACCGGTATACGTATATGAACCCGAAGGGACGACCAGCCGCCTCCGCCATCCTCGGCGGGAACGGCCCACGACGCGGCGGCCGCAACAACGACCTCGTGCTCGCCGCGCTGCTGGTGCTGATCGTCGTGCTGTTCGTGTTGCCGCTGCCCACGCCGCTGCTGGACCTGCTGATCGCCACCAACCTCGCGGCCAGCCTCGTCCTGCTCATCGTGGCGATGTACGTGCCGTCGGCGTCGTCGCTGTCGACGTTCCCGTCCCTCCTGCTGTTCACCACGCTGTTCCGGCTCGCGCTCAACATCGCGTCGACCAAGCTGATCCTGCTGCACGCGAACGCCGGGCACATCATCGACACCTTCGGCAAGCTGATCGTCGGCAACAACGTCGTCGTCGGCGGCGTCGTGTTCCTGATCATCGCGATCGTGCAGTTCGTCGTGATCGCCAAGGGCTCGGAGCGCGTGGCGGAGGTTGCGGCGCGCTTCGCGCTCGACGCGATGCCCGGCAAGCAGATGAGCATCGACGCCGATGTCCGCGCCGGGGCGATGTCGTCGGCCGAGGCGCAACGCCGGCGGCAGGCGCTGGAGCAGGAGAGCGCGCTGCACGGGGCGATGGACGGCGCGATGAAGTTCGTCAAGGGCGACGCCGTGGCCAGCATCATCGTCGCGCTCGTCAACATCCTCGCGGGCCTGGCGATCGGCGTGCTGATGAAGGACATGAGTGTGGGCGACGCGGTGCACCGCTACGCGATCCTGACGGTGGGCGACGGCATGGTCTCGCAGATCCCGTCGCTGCTGGTGTCGATCGCCGCGGGCGTCGTCATCACGCGCGTCGACGCCTCCGGCGGCGATCCGCAGCTGGCCAACCAGATCGCGCGCCAGGTGATGGCGCATCCGCGCGCGCTGATCGTCGCCGGCCTGGCGTTCGCGAGCTTCCTGCTGGTGCCGGGCTTCCCGGCCTGGGCGTTCGGGCTGTTGTCGGCCGGCATCGTGGCCGCGGGCCTGTTCGCGCGGCGCGCCCACGAATGGCGGCGCACTCCGGCGTGGATCTCCCATCGCGACGCCGAGGCGCCGCACGCGGTGGCGGCGCCGCTGGTGGTGCGCCTCGCGCCGGAGCTGCGCGCGGGCCTGGACCGCCACGCGCTCGACCAGCGCCTGGACGCCATGAAGCAGTCCGTGGAAGGCGACCTGGGGCCGGTGTTCCCGCGCCTGCGCGTGGAGCATGCGAGCGAGGCGCCGCCCAGCGGCTACGAGATCCTGGTCGAGGACGTGCCCGTCTCGCGCGGCGTGCTGCGTCCGGGCTGGCGCCTGCTCGACCCCGCCGCGGCGACGGTGCCGCCGCCGGGCGCCGAGGTGGCCGAGCCCTTCGGACCGTTCGCGCGCGTCGCCTGGGTGCGCACCGCGCCCGCGGACATGCCCGCCTGGACGTGCGAGGAGGTCGTCAGCCGCCATGTCGACCAGGTGGTGCGCGGGCACGTGCCGCGCCTGATCGGGCTGCAGGAGGTGCAGCGCCTGCTGCGCACGGTGCAGGCCGATGCGCCCGAGCTTGCCGCGGAGGTCACGCGCGCCGTGCCCTCGCAACGCATCGCCGAGGTGCTGCGGCGCCTTCTGCAGGAGGGCATCCCGGTGCGCAACCTGCATGCGATCTTCGAGAGCCTGGCCCTGCGCGGGCCGGCCGAGGCCGACGTCATCGCGCTGACCGAGCTGGTGCGCATCGACCTGGGCCGCTACATCACCAGCCGGCATGCGGGCGCCGCGCGCCGCATCGAGGCCATCCTGTTCGAGTCGGGCCTGCTCGATCGCGTGCTGGCCGCCATCGAGCACTCGGCGCGCGGCAACCTGCTGCTGCTGAGCCCCGCCGTCGCGCAGGACGTGCGCGACCAGGTGCGCGCCATCCTCGCCGGCACGGCGGGCTCGGTGGTGGCGATCGTGTCGTCGGACGCGCGCCGCTACGTCAAGACGCTGATCGAGCCCATCGCGCCGGACCTGCCCGTGCTGTCGTACCAGGAGCTCGACGCCGACGTCGCGCTGCACCCGGTCGGCTGGATCACGAACCCGCAGGCCGCCTGAGATTTCCCCTTCGACCCATCGCTTCGACATGACTCCCCAGAACGTCCTCGACCTCACCCGGGAAGGCCTGCAGCTGGTCTTCTGGGTCTCGCTGCCCGTGGTGCTGGTGGCCGCGCTCACCGCGCTGGTGGTGGCGCTCGGCCAGGCCGTGACGCAGATCCAGGACCAGAGCATCGGCCAGTCCATCCGGCTCATCGCGGTGATGCTCGCGCTGGTGGTGCTCGCGGGGCTGCTGGGCCGCAACGTGCTGCTGTTCGGTGAGCGCGCGTTCGATTCGCTGGTGCGCCTGGCATGAGCGCGCACGACCGCTCAAGGGCGCGACTCCCACGGCGCGACGTGCGGAGGGCCTTCCCATGAAGCGCTGGCTGACGCTCCTCGTGGCCGGCGCGCTGCTGTGCGCCGCCGCCGCCACGCCCGCCGCCGACTTGCCCTGGGCGGGCAAGCCCTACCAGATCGTGGCCAACGAGAAGCCGCTGCCCGACCTGCTGCGCGAGCTGTCGGCCTCGCAGGGCACGACGGCCGTGATCGACCCCAAGGTGGCGGGCTCGATCAGCGGCCGCTTCAGCGGCTCGCCGCTCAAGACGCTCAACAGCCTGTGCGCCACCTACGGCCTGAGCTGGTACTACGACGGTGCGTTCCTCTACATCGACCCGTCTGCCGAGGCGCGCAGCGAGGTGCTGTCCATCGGCAGCCAGGCAGGCAACGCCGGTTGGCTGGTGCAGTCGCTCACGCAACTGCGCATCTACGACCCGCGCTACCCGTTGCTGGTGAGCGGGCGCGACGGGACGGCACGCGTGACGGGCCCGAAGCGCTACGTCGAGATGGTGCGCCAGGTGGCGCGCCTGCTCGACTCGAAGAGCGCGCTCAACGACGGCGCCGAGATCCGCCTGTTCCCGCTGAAGTACGCGTGGGCGGGCGACTTCAAGATCACGCGCTCCGGCAAGGAAGTGGCGGTGCCCGGCATCGCCGCGACGCTGCGCGGCCTGTACGGGCACGCCGGCGGCGGGTCGTCCACGGGCAGCACCACCGCGGCGATGGGACGCCAGTACGCCGCCTACCAGGCCGGGGCCGATCGCCAGCTGCGGCTGTCTACGGGCGACGTCGTCAATGCGCCGATGGTGCGCCTGCCGGGGCTGGGCGCGGCGGAGCAGGGCGACGACGCCGACGCGGCGACCTCCGCGGGCGCGTCGGGGATGTCTGCGGACAACCGCCAGTTGCCGCAATTCCAGGCCGACACGCGCCTCAATGCCGTGCTGGTGCGCGACATCCCGGGACACATGGCGCAATACGAGAAGCTGATCGCCGCGATGGACGTGCGCCCGCGCCTGGTCGAGATCGAGGTCACGATCATGGACATCAGCACCGACACCCTCGACAGCCTCGGCGTCGACTGGCGCGCACACTCCTCGCATGTCGACTTCCAGACCGGCAACGGCGGCAACTCGCCGCTGACCCTCGGCGGTGCCACCTCCGAGTCGGGCCAGACCGGGGGACTGTGCTGCACCAATTCGCAGGGCCTGCCGACGACGCCGCTCGGCTCGATCTTCACGGCCGCGATCGGCAACACCCTGCGCGACTACCTGCTCGCCCGCGTGAGCGCGCTGGCGCAGACGGGCAACGCCGACGTCGTCGCGCGGCCCAAGGTGCTCACGCTGGACAACAACGAGGCCAACCTGGAGAACCTGAGCGACTTCTACGTCAGCGTCGCCGGCTTCCAGGACGCGAGCCTGTTCAAGGTGACCACCGGCACCTCGGTGCGCGTGACGCCGATGATCGTCGACGAGCGCAACGGCCGCGGCGTGATGATGACCATCGACATCCAGGACGGCAACATCGACACGACGCAGTCGGTAGGCCAGATCCCGGTCGTGCGCCACCGCACGGTGAACACGCAGGCGCTGATCGACGAGGGCTCCAGCCTGCTGCTGGCGGGCTACACCTCGGAGTCGCGCAGCAGCGCGGCCTCGGGCGTGCCGGTGCTGTCCAGCATCCCCGTCATCGGCCACCTGTTCAAGTACGACCAGAAGCAACGCAACAAGGAGGAGCGCCTCTACCTGCTCACGCCGCGGCTGGTGACCGCCGGGCCGGCCGGCAATCCGACCGGGCTGGTGCCGCTGCCCGTGCAGGACGGCCCCACCGCCGCGCCGGCGGCCACAGGCGCCGCTCCCGCCGCATCCACCGGGGGACGCTCGTGAAGGCTGCGCCCGACTTCGTCACGCATGGCTGGTGCCTGCGCTTCCTCAGTGGGGCGATGAAGGGCCGCACGATCGAGCTGCGGCCCGGCGCCAACGCCGTCGGCTCCGCGGGGGATTGCGACGTGATGCTTCCGGGCGGCGACGTGCTGGCGCGCCACCTTGTCTTCAACGTCGGCGAGCTGGTGGTGTCGGTGCACAAGTCGGCGGAAGCCGAGGTGCTGCTCAATCGCGAGCCGATGCAGCAGCCGCGGCGCAGCCTGGTGCCGGGCGACGTGGTGACGGTCGGGCGCATCGACCTGCAGCTCGAACGCAGCTACCCGGCGCCCGAGCGCGCCGATCCGATGTTCGCGGGCCCCGAGAGCGTGCTCGCCGACGACGCGACGGCGGCGCGCCCGGCGGCTGGCCGCGGCACGGCGTTCCGCGCGGGCGCGGCGCTGCTGCTGCTGGCCTGCGCCGGGCTGCTGGGGGTGGGACTGTGGGCCGGCGGCGAGGACCGCCCGCCTGCTGCCACGAGCCCGGCCGACGTGGCACGCGTGCTCGCGCCGTTCCCCGAGCTCGAGGCCGTTGCCGCGCCCGGCGGGCAGGTGCGGGTCAAGGGCTTCGTGGAGTCCCGCCAGCGCCGCCAGCAGCTGGACCAGGCGCTGGCCCCCTTGGGCCGGCGCGTCTCCGTCGAGGCCGTGGCGGTCGACGACCTCGTCGAGCAGGCGCGGCGCTATCTCGGCAACCCCGCCCTCGGCGTGAGCTACGCCGGCAAGGGCCAGCTCGTGGTCAGCGGCGCGAGCGACGACGACGCGCTGCGCCAGCGCGTGGCACGGCTGGCCGAGGACCTGCACCCCGAGGTGCTGGTGTCCGACCGCGTTTCGTGGCGGCCCGCGCCGCCGCCCGACCGGGAGGCGGCGTTGCGCGCCCACTGGGAGGCCTGGCAGGGGGCACTGCCGGCACGCCTGGTGGGCATCACGGAGGACGAGGCCGGCCTGCGCTCGATCCAGCTGGCCGACGGCACGCGCTACTACGAAGGCGCGCCGCTGAAGTCGGGCGCGCAGCTCGCGCACATCGGCGCGGACGGGCTCGTGCTCGAGGGAGGGCCGCATGCCGACACGAAATGAACCGCATCGCAGCGGGGCGCCCTGGCGGCCCGCGCCACAGGATTCGCGACGGCACTTCGCCGCGAATACCCCGGGCCGCATCCGCATCCCGGGACATCTTCAAACCGCATAGGAGAGAGCTCATGTCCACCGTCGATACCTCCATCGCCGCCATGCAACAGGCCGCCGCCGACAGCGCGCGCCTTCAGGCCGCCAGCATCAGCGTGCAGACGCAGATCCAGGGCGCCACCACCTCGGCGCAGACCATCAACAGCTCGAGCGCCGCTGCCAGCGAGACCGCCAAGGGCGTCGCCAGCGACACGAAGGCGGCTGCGCGCGCGTCCTGACGCCGCGCGGCGTCCCTCGCGCGCCCGCGGGCCGCGAGGGCGCCGCACGGGCGAGCCGGCGCTGACCGCGCAGTCTCGCCCGTGCCGGTGCTTTCCTTCGCAACCTCGAGGAGCCAGCCATGACCGATCCCGTCGCCGTCCTCGCCGCGAGCGCGCCCCAGGCCGCCGCCGCCACCTCCTCCCCGCCGGCCCGCTTCGAAGCGGCCGACACGCGCATGTTCGCGACGCTGATGCAGGGCGCGCCTGCGCTCGATCCCGCCGCGACGCCCACGCCGGGCGACGTCGCGCATTCCTTCGCCGCCCAGTTCGGCAACACCCGCTCGTTCGACGAGATCCGCGCCAGCATGCTCCAGGCCTACGACCCGCGCGACCCGATCAAGAGCATGTTCGCCGTCGCCAGCAACGGCATGGAGGCGCAGATGCTGTTCTCCAAGCTGCACATCGCGACCAGCCTGGCGAGCTCGGCCACCAGCCTGTTCGGCAGCCTGCTGAAGAACCAGGGCTGACGCCATGTCCCACCGCATTTCACCGCCGCGCCTGACCGCCTGCATCGCGCTCGTGCTCGCGCTGGCCGGCTGCAAGGTCGAGTTGTACTCCGGCCTCAACGAGACCGAGGCCAACGAGATCGTCGCGGCGCTCGCCGACGGGCGCATCGCCGCGCGCAAGGAACACGTCGACGGCGCCGACTGGCAGGTGCAGGTCGACGAGGACCGGGTCGGCGCGGCGCTGGAGCTGCTGCGCGCGCAAGGCCTGCCGACGCAGCACTACGCGAGCATGGGCGACATGTTCCAGAAGCAGGGCCTGGTCTCCACGCCGGCGGAGGAGCGCATGCGCTACATCTTCGCGGTCTCGCAGGAGCTGTCGCGCACGCTGCGCTCGATCGATGGCGTGGTCGAGGCGCGGGTGCATGTCGTGATCCCGCAGGACGATCCGCTCAGCGACAAGGTGCGGCCATCGTCGGCGGCGGTGTTCATCAAGCACCGGCCCGACGTCGACCTGCGGCTGCTGGCCCCCGCGGTCAAGGATCTCGTCGCGCACAGCATCGAGGGCCTCGCGCCGGACCGGGTGGCGCTGACGCTGTTCCCGGCGCCGCGAAGCGTGGCGCCGTCGGCCAGCCCGGGCCCTGTCGATGGGTCGCGCGAGGTGCTGGGCATGTCGCAGCGCGCGGCGGTGACGCTGCTGGTGCTGCTGGTGATGGCCGCGATCGCGCTGATGGCGCTGCCGACGCTGCTGGCGCGGCGCGGCCTGGACCTGCGCACCTGGCTGCAGCGCGAGGTGCTGCGGCGATGAGCACCATTCTTGCGCCGTCCGCCGGCGGTCCGCTGGACCGGATGCGGCTCGTGCTGCGCTTCAACCTCCATCCCGAGGCGAGCCTGCATCCGAGCTGGCTGCCCGCGGACTGGCCGGTCTCGGCGCGCGCGCGCCTCGGCCGTCTCGGTCCGGAGGCGCAAGCGGTGCTGCGCGACGTGCTGGTGCGCCTGGGCGTGCTGCCGGCGACGCAGGACTATGCGTTCGACTCGCCCGTCAAGCGCCTGCTGCTGCTGGATGCGGGTGCGCTGCGCCGGCTCGCGTTCTACGCCAGCCTTTGCGTGCATGGGCCGCTGATGCGCCCGCGACGCAACGCGCTCGCCTCGGCGCTGCGGCGCCAGGCCCGGCGGCTCGACGAGGACGCGGTGGAGTTCGTGCTCGAGCGCGCGCCGCAGGCCAGCGAGCTGCAGATGTCCGCGCACGCGCTGAAGGATCGCCCCGGGGCCTGCGGGCGCGTGGTGGTCGAGCGCGGCTATCGGCTGCTGGCCGCGCTGCTCGCCGACGAGGGCGAGTCGGCCGCCGAACGCCTCGCGCGCATGCTGCCGCGGCGTGTCGCGGCCCTGCCGGTGCCCGCGCTCGCGGCGCGCCAGAAGCAACAGCTGCGCGAGCTCGTGCTCGCGTGCATCGTTCCCGAAAGGCTGCCGCGATGGGACTGGCTTTTCTGATCTCCACGGACAACCTGCAGCTCCTGAGCGAGCGCAAGGTGTTCAAGGAGGCCGAGTACGCGGCGCTGCTGGATGCCGCGGCGGTGCTGGACGCCGCGCGCGAGGAGGCCGCGCGGGTGGCCGCGCAGGCGGCGCGCGACGCCGCGCACGCGCTGGAGCAGGGCCGCGCCGAGGGCCTGCGCCGCGCGCAGGCCGAGTACGCGCAGCGCCTGGCGGCCGACGCGCTGGCCACGCAGCGGCAACTGCAGGCGCTGCGTGCTTCGATGGCGCAGATCGTGGTGCGCGCGGTCGGGCACTTCATGGCGGAGGTCGATCCGGCGCGCCTGCTGGAGTCGGCGCTGCGGCGGGTCGACGCGCTGCTGCGCGCCGAGCCGTTCGTCGCCGTGCGCGTCGCGCCGGCGCAGGCGGACGCGCTGCGGCGCGCCCTGGCCGCGCTGGGGCAGGACGCCGGCTGGGCGCTGGCGGCCGCGATCAGCGCCGACCCTGCGCTGGCCGACGGCATGTGCGTCGTCTCCACCGCGTCGGGCACGCTCGAGATCGGTGTCGACGCGCAGCTCGAGGCGTTCCGCAAGGCCGTCGAGGCGGCGGGGAGCGTGCGATGAGGTCGCCCTCCGGCGCACTGGCGTCCGCGTCGCTCGCCGCCGCGGCGCGGGGCATCGCGGTGGACCTCGAGCAGGCGTTCGGCCGCGTCGTTCCGGTGGCCATGCGCGGACGAGTCAGCAAGGCCGTGGGCCTGGTGATCGAGGCCACCGGCATCCAGGCGCACGTGGGCGAGCTGTGCGAGCTGGTCACGCCTGGCGAACCGCCCCTGCTGGCCGAGGTGGTGGGCTTCCAGCACAACACGGCCATCCTCACCCCGCTGGGTGCCACCAGCGGACTGTCCGCGCTGACGGAGGTGGTGCCCACCGGCCGCGGCCACGCGTGCCCGGTGGGGCCGGCGTTGCTGGGGCGGGTGCTGGACGCGTTCGGCCGCCCGTTGGACGACCGCGGGCCGCTGGGGCCGCACGCGCTGGCGCCGGTGCATCGGGAGCCGGTCGCTCCGCTCGCGCGCCGGCCCATCGAGCGGCCGCTGCCCACCGGCATCCGCGCCATCGACGGGCTGCTCACGCTGGGCGTGGGCCAGCGCCTGGGCGTGTTCGCACCGCCGGGCGTGGGCAAGAGCACGTTGCTGGGCATGCTGGCGCGCGGGTCGTCGGCGGACGTCAACGTGGTCGTGCTCGTGGGCGAGCGCGGGCGCGAGGTGCAGGAGTTCATCGCCGCCAGCCTGGGCGAGGAGGGCCTGCGCCGGACGGTGGTGGTGGTGTCGACGTCCGACCGTCCGCCGATGGAGCGCATCAAGTCAGCCTACGTGGGAACCACCATCGCCGAGCACTTCCGCGACGAGGGCGCCAGCGTGCTGCTGCTGGTGGACTCGCTGACGCGCTTCGCGCGCGCCCAGCGCGAGATCGGCCTGGCCAGCGGCGAGCCGCCGACGCGGCGCAGCTATCCGCCCTCGATCTTCTCGATGCTGCCGCAACTGCTGGAGCGCGCCGGGCAGGGCGAGCGCGGGTCGCTGAGCGCGGTCTACGCGGTGCTCACGGAAGGCGACGAGGACAACGACCCGATCGCCGAGGAGGTGCGCTCCATCCTGGACGGCCACATTGTGCTTTCGCGCAAGCTCGCCGCCGCCAACCAGTTCCCGGCCATCGACGTGCCGGCCAGCATCAGCCGCACGATGGCGCAGGTCGTGTCGGCGGATCATCGCGCCGCGGCCGGCCGCTGGCGTGCGCTGATGGCGCGCTACCAGGAACTGGAACTGCTGATCCAGATCGGCGAATACCGCGAGGGGGCCGATGCACTGGCCGACGAAGCGGTGCGGCTGCGCGCGCAGATGCAGCGCTTCCTCGCGCAGTCGCCCGGCGAGCTGGCCCCGTTCGCGCAGACGGTGGCCGCGCTGGAGCGCCTGGCGCCCGCCGCGGAGGACGCGCCATGATCGACTGGGCTCGCCTGGAAGAAGTGCGCGAGCGCCGGCGCCGCTGCGCGCTGGAGACGATGCTGGCCGACCGCCGTGCCGCGGACGCGCAGGCCGCCGCGCTGCGCGCCGCAGAGGATGCCCGCGCCGTGGCGCAGCGCGCGAAGGCCAGCCACTGGCAGGCCGCGGGCGCGGATCCGGCGCTGAGCGTGGGCGCGCTGGCGGGCGCCGCGGCGTGGAGCCGCGTGCTGGACGAGCGCATCGCGCGCGAAGGCGCCGCGGTCGCGCAGGCACAGGCGCACGCCCAGGCCTGCGCGCACGCGGCCGAGGCCAGCCGCGAGGCGCTGCGGCGCGCGGCCAGCGGCGTCGAGAAGGCGGCACGGTTCGCGCAGGAGGCGCGCGCGCAGGGCCGGCGGCGCGAGGACGTGCGCCTGGAATCGACGGCCGAGGATCTTGCCGCGGCGCGCTGGGCCGCGCGGCGCGCCCGGGGTTGACACGATGGACACGCCGCTCGAGCTCGCCGCACTGCAAGCCTGGTTCACGCCGGTCGCGCTGACGCTGCCGCGCATCCTCGCGGTGTTCGCGATCGCGCCTTTCTTCTCGGGCAACCTGATGAGCGGCCTGGTGCGCAACGGCATCGTGCTGCTGCTGGCGATCTTCATGTCGCCCGCGGCCAGCGACCTGCCCGTGCTGACGCTGGGGGGCTGGGTGCTGGTGTCGGTCAAGGAGGCCTTCATCGGCGTGCTGCTGGGCCTGGGCTTCGGCATCTTCGTCTGGGCCGTGCAGAGCGTGGGCGACCTGGTCGACTTCCAGACGGGCTCGGGCAGCGCGCCGTTCTTCGATCCGGTCGGCGGCCACGACGGCGGCCCGACAGGCCAGTTCCTCGGCTGGGTGGTCATCACGCTGTTCATGTCGGCCGGCGGGATGCTCGCGATGGTGCGCGTGATCGTCGATTCGTTCCGCCTGTGGCCGGTGGCGTCGTTCTATCCGCACGTCGGCGTGGTCGTCGAGCAGTTCGCGGTGCGCCAGGGCGACACGCTGTTCCTGTGGACGGTCAAGCTGGCGGCGCCCGTGATCTTCGTGCTGCTGCTGGTGGAGCTGGGCATCGGCCTCGTCGGCCGCGTCGCGCCGCAGCTCAACATCTTCGTCTTCGCGCAGCCGGTCAAGAGCGTGCTCGCGAACCTGATGCTGCTGCTGTTCATGTACTTCCTGTACGACTCGCTGCGGGAGTTCCTCAAGCCGGAGAACGGCGTGCTGGACTTCCTGAGGAACGCCTTGTGAGCGCGAACAAGGACCAGAAGCCCACGCCGCGCCGGCTGCGCGAGGCGCGCAAGCGCGGCGACGTGGTGTTCAGCGCGGACGTGGCCTCGACCGCGGTGTTCGCGGTCGTCGTCGCCGCGCTGTGGCTGCTGGGGGCAACGAGCTTCGGCCTGCTGCGCGAGCTGTGGCTGCACGCCACGAGCGCGGAGTTGCTCACGCAGCCGGACGATCGCCTGCCCGAGCTGCTGCGCCATACCGGCCGCGTGCTGCTGTGGATCGCGCTGCCCGTCACCGGGCTCGCGGCGCTGGCGGGCATCGCGGGCTCGTTCTTCCAGGTCGGCGGCCTCCTCGCCTTCGAGCGCCTGAAGCCCGACGTCGGGCGGTTGTCGCCTTCGCGCGGCCTGCAGCGGATCTTCTCGACGCGCAACCTCGTCAACCTGGTGAAGATGCTGGTCAAGACGCTGCTGCTGGCCCTGCTGGTGGGTGCGACGCTGCGCGGGCTGCTGGACACGGCGCTCAAGCTCGGCTGGCTGGCGCCCGAGGCGATCATGGCCGTGGGTGCGCACGCGCTGCTGGGCCTGTTCGCCGCGGCCACCGTGATCTACGCGGCGCTCGCGGCGGTGGACTACGTGCACCAGCACCACGAGCACGTGAAGAGCCTGCGCATGTCGATCGACGAGGTCCGGCGCGACCACAAGGACGCCGAAGGCGACCCGCTCACGCGCGCGCGGCGCCGCGGGGCGCACCTGGAGGCGATCTACGCCGGCCTCGGCGACCGCGTCGCGGCGTCGTCCGCGGTGATCCATTCGGCGCGCGTGGCCGTGGCGCTGCAGTACCTGGGCGAGAGTGACCTGCCGCGCGTGATCGCGCGCGGCGAGAACGAGGTGGCGATGCGCCTGCGAGAGCTGGCCGCCGACGCGCGCGTTCCGCTGGCCGACGATGCCGGCCTCGCCGAACGCCTGTACGCCGAGGTGCCACTCGACTACCCGATCCCGCGCGCGCTGTACGCGCCCGTGGCCAAGCTGCTGCGCTGGGCGCACGGCGATGCCTGAACCCCTGCTTCGAGAGGAGTCGCGATGTCCACCCCCGGCCTTACCGCTTCCGGCAGCAACACGCCCTTCACGCCGCTGCTGTTCAACCCGAACAACGACCAGGCCGCACAGGCCGCCGCGCGGGCGCGCGCGCTGGCCGCGGCCCAGGCGGCGGCCGCGGCGGCCGAAGCCGCGGCGCGGGCGGCGCGCGAGGCGGCGGCCGCCGCCGCGAGGAAGGCCGCGGCCTCGCGCCAGGCCGCGCAGGAGGCGGCCTCCGCGGCCGCGAAGAAGGGTGCGACGCAGGCGGACAAGGACGCCGCCGCCAAGGCGAAGCAGCAGGCCGCCACCGATGACGCCGACGCCCAGAAGAAGGCCTCCGCGTCCGATCTCGCGCAGAAGAAGGCGACGCTCGAGGACTCCAAGCGCGACGACCTGAAGGCCGGCCGCGATCCGGCGACCAACCCGTCGGCGGCCACCGTCAAGGCGCAGGCCGATTTCGACGCGGCCGGCCAGGAGGACGCGATCGTCAATCCGCCTGCCGGCGCGGACGATCCTCTCGCCGCGGCCCAGGCCGATGCCGCGGCCAAGTTCAAGGCCTTCTCGGCCGCCACGAACTCGGGCGACCGTGCCAAGGCGGACGCGGCCCGCGCCGCCTGGCTGGACGCGGTACAGCACCAGATGCAGGTGGCCGCGCTGGAGGCCGGCGCCAAGGGCCAGGACCAGAAGGCCGCGGTGCAGTCGCAGCTCGATGGCGTGCTCAAGGCGATCGACAAGGACGGCACCTTCGACCGCGCGTCGGTGGGCAAGGCACTGCAGCCGCTGACCGACCAGCTCGGCACCGCGCCGCCCGAGCAGATCCGCGCCGGGATGGAGTACCAGTCCGAGAGCGCTGCCGGCCAGGCTCAGATCGCCGACCTGCAGGGCCGGATCAAGGATCTCCAGGCCAAGGCCGATGCCGCGGACGCCGCGGCCGCGGCGCCGAAGGTCTACGGGCCGTACGTGCCCGGGCGCGAGCCGACGCCGTCGCTGCTGACCACGAGCGCGGGCAGCGGCAGGCCGCTGCTGCTGACGCCGGCGCAACAGAAGGCCGCGGCCGCGCACGACGCCCTCGATGCCGCCAAGGACAAACTCGCCAATCTCGAAGCCGTCTACGGCCACACCGATCCGAAGAACGAGAAGAACGACACCATCGGCACGCTGCAGGCCGACTACAACGCCCGCTGTGCCACCACGGCCGTCGCGCAGGCCAAGGCGGCGTACCTCAAGCTCGCGGGGGACCCGTCCACCAATGCCAAGGACCTGTCCGCGGGCTACGATGCCTGGCAGGGCGCCGTGGACCAGCAGACGCTGGCGCTGAAGCTGCAGGACGCCACCAATGCCGGCGCCGCGCTGCTGCGTGCCACCCAGGACAGGACGGCCGCGCAGGCCGCGCTCGCGTCGCAGCCCGCGAGCCCCTTCCTCACCACGACGACCTCCAGCTTCGGGCAGACCGATCTGCTGGTCTCCGACAACGCGCCCGCCGGCGCGCAGACGCCGCAGCAGCGTCTCGCCAGCGCGAACGCCGCGTTCACCGAGGCCACCAAGAAGTCGCAGGACGCGCAGGCCGCACTCGACCAGGTGTGGACCGACCAGAAGGGCGGCAGCGACGGCCGCGGACTGGACGTCAGCGGGACCGTCGACGCGGCCGCCGACGTGCGCGGGGCGCTCACGACCGCGCAGACCGACCTGTCCGCCGCGCAGTCCGAATTCGACGCGGCGCAGTTCGGCCGTCCCGGCGCGCCCACGCTGGCCGATGCGCGCACGCGGCTCGGGCTGGCGCAGCAGGCGGTGGATCTCGCGCAGGCCAAGGTCAAGCGGCTGGACGCGATGCAGGCGCTGCGCCAGGCCCAGCTGTCGACGGACGGCGGCGCCCAGCCCGCGGACCTCGACACCTTGACGGCCAACGTGCGCGCTGCGCAGAAGACGGTCGACGACCTGCAGGGCACCCGCCTCGTCTCGGTCGACGACCGCAAGGCCCTCGTGACGACCACGCTGCCCGGCGAGTCGAAGACGCTCGCCGGCCTCGACCAGCAGATCGAGACCGCGCGCGACAAGGGCGACACCGGCAGCCCGGCACTGAAGTCGCTGCTGGACCAGCGCGACTGGCTCAACGACAAGATCACGCTGCAGAAGAACGCCGTCGCGCTGCAGGACGCGCAGGACGCCGCGTCCGCCGCACCGTACGAGTACGGCCGGTCGACCCGGCTGACGGGCGTCGACCTCACCCGAACTGGGCACAGCGACGAAGCCGATGCGGCGCTGACCTGGGGCATCACGCCGGGCGGCCCCGACGGGCATCCCAGGATCAGCGGCCTGCCGTCCAACATCCAGGCCTCGGACGTCAAGGTCGAGAAGGAGGGCGACACCTGGTACGCCGTGTTCGGCAAGGACTCGGGCGCGTACGCGGCGCGCTGGACCGGCGGCCGGTTCCCGGTGCGCAGCTACGTCGACGGTTCGAAGCAGGGGGACATCGCGATCGAGAAGGGCCACAAGTACAAGCTCGATCCCGCCACCGCGCGGCTGTGGGAGGCGACGAACACCGATCCGGGCGTCGGCCGCAGCGCGCTGGTGGTCGCCAAGGACAACTACGACAAGGCACTGGCGAAGTTCAAGCTCGACCCGCAGACCGACGCCGCGGGCAAGCCCGTGCTCGGCCCCGACCACCAGCTGTCGACCGCCACGACGACGAACGTGGCCGGCGAGACGGTGGCTGCGATCGACTTCAACACGGACCAGTCCGCCGCCAAGACGTCGGCCGACACCGACGTCGCCAGGCTGTCCACGACGCTGGCCGATGCCAAGTCCGCCGCGGCGGCCGCGCCCGGGGACGCCACGCTGAAGGCGGCGCAGGCGAAGGCCCAGTCCGACTACGAACTCGCCGTCTCGCACCAGGGCGCGATCGGCGCGGTGCTGGACTGGCAGCAGGCCCGGCTGACGCGGCAGATCGACGACGCGGATACGCGCGACGGCCGGCCGGCGATGATGTGCTACGCGACGCCGCCGCAGCAGGCCGAGGACAAGCTCTACAAGGTCGCGGTGTCCAAGGTCGCGGATTGGCGCTCGACGCAGCAGAAGGTGGCGGTGGGCGGAGCGCAGCAGGACCTCGACGCCGCGCAGGCCGCGTTCGACCAGTGGCACGGCGCGCATTCGTACCTCTCCACGGAGTCGGTCGACGCATCGTCGCAGTACCAGGCGCTGCAGGCGGCGCACGGCAAGCTGGACCTCGCCCGGCGCGAGCTGACGCTGGCAGCGACCACCGATTCCGACGCGCGCCAGAAGGCCTACATCGCGCAGAACCTCGCACCCGGCAAGGAGAGCGACCCGCACGAGCTGTACAAGCTGTTCAACAAGGATCCGCAGGTGATGGCGCAGTCCATCATCGACCAGGACTACATCCGCAATGGCGGCGTGCCGCAGACCTACGCCGGGCGCGATGCGATCGGCAGGATGGTCAGCGGCGAGCTGTACACGAATGCGGACGCGACGAAGACGATCGTCGACCAGATCGTGAAGGTCGGCGGCGACAACGCGAAGGTGACCATCATCCCGGTGGTCTACGCGATGGATGCCGACGCGGACAAGGGCGGCGGCATCGTCAAGACCGCGCTGTTCAAGGTGCAGGACGGCAGCGACCCCAAGTCGTTCAAGTTCGTGGACGCTTACGGCGAGCGCTACGACAGCGTCGACGACTACCGCGGCAACAACAACCTTCCGGTCGACGGCGTCAACCTGGCGATGCCCAAGGACGGCGACTTCACGCTGGACGCCAACGGCAACGTCGAGCTGTTCACGGGCAAGGCGCGCACCGAGACGGGATGGGAGCACTTCACGCGCGTCACGCACTTCGACACCGTCGTCGGCGTGGTGGGCCTGGCGGCGGGCATCGTGCTGGAGGTCGGCTCCGCGGGCATCCTCACCGAGATCGCCGCGCCGCTGGCGATCGCGTCGACCGCCTACCTGGCGGGCACCTCGGCACAGGACCTCGCCAACCGGTCCCAGCACGGCTTGAGCATCGACCCGTTCACGAACCGCGAGGCGGGCATGGACTGGCTCAACCTGGGCGCCTCGGCGCTCGCGCTGCCGGGCCTGGGCTCGGCGGCGCGCGTCAGCAGCGAGACGGCCACCCTCACGCGTGCCGGCGTCGATGCCGACAGCATCGCGGTGGTCACGAGCAAGGGCCGGGCGCTGCTGCGCAACGGCACCGACGTGACCGACCAGGCGCAGGACTACCACCTTCTCGCCGGCTCGTCCGGCTTGACGAACGCCACGCGCGTCACGGCAGGCGTGCTGGGCGGCGCCGGCATGGCCGACCAGACCCTGTACGTGGCGCAGAACTGGAGCACGATGACCAGTGCGGAGCGCGAGCAGCAGGGCAGCGGCCTGCTGCTGAACCTCGGCATGATGGTGGGCGGGCATGCCGCGGGCCGCATTGCCGGCGCGCGCGGCGCGCGAGGCGCCGATCCGGTGCCGGCCGACACCGCGGAGACGACGCGGGCCACGGACGCGACCGCGACGCCCGGCCACGACGGCGCGCCCGGGCTGGGCACCGACACCACCGGCACCCGCAGCGTGCGCACGGGCACGGGCCATGACCGCGGCGAGGCGGACGACGCGCCCCACGTCACGCTTGTCGACGACCGCACGGGCGGCACGCAGGCGACGGCGTCGACCGGCGGCGCGGCGCCTCTGGAGCCGGTGGACTTCAGCCGCGGTGCGCCGGCGACGTCGAACGCCGCCACGCCCGCCGTCGTGCGCGCCGACGACGGCGTCGCCACGACGAGCGCCGCCGCACCGCCTGTCGACGCGGCGCCGGCGCCGGTCGACCTGGCCGCCACCGACACGCTGCTGTCCGACCCCGCTGGCGCGACGGCCGCGGGCGGCGTCGACAACGGGCCGACGGGGCGCTCGCCCGCTGCCGTCGCACGGCAGCGGGCGCGGCGCGAACGGCTGGAGGCGCGCAGCCGGCGCCTGCTGGATCGGGTGGTGGCGGCACGCGATGAACGCGCGGCCAAGGCGGCGGGCGGCGCGAACGGCGTGCGCGGCGCGCAGGCTGGCCCGGGCGCGACCGCGCGCGGCGCTTCGGCGGATGCGGCCATCGACGCGGCTCGCGTGGGCCACGAGGTGCCGCAGCCCGAGACGGACCTGGTGGACCCGGGCTGGTACCTCCAGACGATGAAGCGTGCCGCGATGCACCCGGCAGTGCGCGCGAAGATCACCGAGCGACTTGCCGAGTACAACCACGTGACGCCCGAGGAGATGGCGCCGCGGGTCGAGGCGATGTTCGGCGACGGCGCGCAGGTGGACGCCGCGCTCGGCTTGCCCCAGACGCAGCGCAGCTTCCTCGGGATGGTGCGCGACGCGCTCGGCGAGCTCGAGCATGAAGGTCAGCGCGTGGAGCTGGACGGCTACGCGCCGGCCAACGCGCCGTGGGCCGACACCTACGCGATCCGCCCCTCGCGCCCGCCGCAACTGAGGACCGCGACCGACCTGGCCACCGCCCTGGAGAACACGACGCGCCATGCCGGACGCATCGCCACGGCGATCAGGAACGGCGACATGAAGGTGGAGCTGCTGGATCACGACACCTACGTGAGCACGCATGCGAAGCTCGGCGGGCAGGGCGACAGCCCGCTCGCGTTCACGCAGGGGCACACCATCTACCTCGACCTCGGCCGGGGCGAGGGCGGAAACCAGGGGTGGGCGCTGTTGCTCGACGCCGTGCACGAAGGCACGCACGCGCTGGACAACCTCAGCGGCTACGACGTCGGCCGCGACTACCGCATCCAGTTCAAGGGGCAGACGCTGGACGCCGGCCAGCACGCGCCGGGGCCGTTCCCCGCCGGCGACCAGGAGGCGCGCGCGTACTTCCACCAGCTCGAGTTCGCGCGGGCGATGGGCCTGGGCACCGAGACGTTCGGCGAGGCGGAGTTCCCGGCGCTGCTGCCCGAGGGCACCTTCGGCGCCGGCGACGGCATGGAGGCCATCCACGCGCATATCCAGCTGCGCTATCCGAACGCGCAGGCCGATCGCTGGCGGCGCTCGGCCGACAGCCTGTCCACGCCGCCGATCGACTACCAGCGCGCCGGCTCGACCGGCGCGAAGCCCACGGACGACACCGCCTCCGGCGTCGACGACGCCGGCTGGACGCTGGACTCGGCGCGCTACGGATCGCGCGTGGCCGACGGCACGCTGATGGACGTCCTCCAGGCCGGCGGCCGCCTCGACGACGCGGACTTCGTCGTTTACCCGGTGCGCTACTCCGACGAGACGGGCCTGGCGACCAACGCGCTCACGGACGGGCTGCAGGGCATTGCGCGCGAGGGCGATGCGGCGGTCGACACGAGCACGACGCCCGTCGCGTACGACACGCTGGACGCGGCCCTGGCAGCGCGCCGGCCCGGCGACGGCAGCTTCGAGCGCCACGACGTCGCGATCGTGGCGCGCAACGGGCACGGGCCCGGCGGCGACGCGGCACCCGCGCAGGTGCTCGCGCGCCTGCGCTTTCGCCACGACGATCCGTCCGCGCTGGCGGGTGTCGACCGCAACGCGGCATCGGCGGGCGAGCTGCGCATCGCCTGGCCGGCGGGCTGGAAGCCCGGCGACCCGCTGATCTCGGGGCAGGGCGACGGCGCCGTCGACCTGCTGAACGCGCCCGCGGCCGACGCGCCGCTCGCGGTCAACGTGTTCCGTCGCCGCGCGGCCGACCTGCGCCTGTTCAGCGACGAGCATCGCGGCGTGAACGAGCGCACGGGGCAGAAGGTGGACGAGGAATTCCCGGTGCCCGAGGGTTATTACGCCGTCGAGACGCATGGGGCCGACACCGGCCGCTGGGTGATGGGCCCGGACGGCCGCGCGATGGACGCGGCGGAAGTGGCCGCGCTCGTGCGCCAGGATCCGCGGTGGCAGGGCAGGCCGGTGTTCCTCAACGTCTGCCAGGCCGGCGAGGGCCGCGTGCAGTTCGCGCAGGAGCTGGCCAGCGAGCTGGGGGTGGACGTCTACGGCGCCGACGGCCAGGTCAAGCTCGGCGGCCGGGCCCTGGCCGACGCGCCGGACACCGCGATCTCCTCGCTGTCGTTGGCGCGCACCCCGACCAACCTGCACCAGCCGGCGCCGACGTTCCGGCGCTACCAGCCCGGGCTGAAGATCGTCGGCATCACCGAAGGCGGCCGCGAGGTCTTCGGCCCCGGCAAGGGCCTGGGGGTGCGGCCCGAGTTCGATGCCGCCGGCATCGAGCCGGGCTCGACCACGCGCAGCGTCGCCACGACGCCCCCGCCGGAATTCAGGGCTGCGAAGATGCGCCTGCCCGAGCACGCGGCGGTGGACATCGACACGATGGACTGGACGACGCGCGCCACGCAGGCCGACGCCGAAGCCGCGGGTTCGCCGCCCCCGCTGGCGCAGGCCGACCCCGCCGCGGCGGCGATCGCCGACGCGCTGCGGGCCGATCCGGCGGCGGGCTCGCGGGACTTCTTCGTCGTCTCGCGGCGCGGCCCCGGCCGCGCGATCGCGGACGGCAGGGGCGTGGACACGAGCAAGGCCTACGCCACCTTCGACGACGCGGTGGCGGCGCTGGCGCAGAACCGCAAGCTTCGCGGCGGCGCCTGGGTGCACCGGGTCAGCGGCGCCAACTTCGACCCGGCCGCGCTCGGCAAGGGCGCGCACCTGGCCGCGGACGACGTCGCGGGCTCGATCTTCGTCGACGGCCAGCAGCAGCCGACCGCGCTCGTCGTCGCGAACCCCGCCGCCGATGCCTGGGCCGATCTCGCGCCCCCGGCCAGCGCGGCGCGGATGCGGGGCGGCGCGCTGGTGCAGCCGGGCGTGCGCACGCTGGCCGATGCCGACGCGGTCGTCGCCCACGCCGACCAGCTCGTCGCGCAGTACCGCCCTGGCGCCGGCCGCACGGCGCCGCCCGCTGCGGATGCGCTGGTGACCGCGCTCCGGCAGTCGCGCCTGACGGGCGCGCGCACCCGCTTCGTGGTCTCCGACAAACCGCCAGCCGAGGTGTTCGGGGATGCCACGGCGAGGCTCGACGGGGCGCCCAGCTTCAAGTCGTTCAAGGGCGCCGCCGAGGACGCTCAGTCCAAGGGTGGTCGCTGGGTCTATCGCGCAGAGCTGCCGCAGGTGCGGTCGAAGGGGCAGCCGATCCGGTGGGACGTGGTGGGTGGCCTGCACGTCTACGACGACGGTGCCGTGATGCCGGTGGGCGTCGCGCGCACGGACGCGCCGGCGTGGACGCGCCCGGGCGCGCTGCGCGTGGCGACCACCGCGACGGCCGGCGTCCTCGCGTTCGCGGGCGTCTCGTATCTCGCGCGCGGGCTGCCGTTCAACCTGCCGCACGACACGCTGACGCTGGCTGCCATCGGCACGATGGTGCGCTCCGCGGCCAAGATCTCGCGCTTCGGCCACGCCGGGCGCTGGCAGTCCCGTTTTGTCGAGATGCAGGAGACGGCTGCGAACCGCGCCGATTTCGAGTCGGCCCTGCGCCAGCTCGACGCGCTGGACGGCAGCCCCGGCACGACCCGGCTGTCGCAGGCGGTCGCCGACTTCCGGCGCACCGATCGCGCGTTGTCGGGGACCAAGGCCGATGCGCGTGCCGGGGCGATCCGCGGCGCGCTGGAGCCGTTGCGCCAGGCGGCCGGCACGCCGGGCGACGCGCTCGTGGACACGCTGGTGCGCCACGTCGACGCGAAGGCGAGGTTCGACGTGGCGCTCGATCGCCACGCCGCCTTTCTCGACCACCTCACGGCCCCGGGCGGGAAGGCGGGTGTCCGGCGCTTCGTGGCCGGCATGCACGACAAGGTGGATGACCAGGGAGTCGCGAAGGGACCGATCAGCAGCTTCCGGCAGCAGTTCGGCGACGTCCAGAACGTGCTGGTCGGCTGGGAGCGCGGCGGTCCCTCGGCACTGTCCGACGACGCGCTGAAGGCGAACTTGGAGGAGGCGGTCGGCAAGCTGCACGTGGCGCCGGAGCTGCGCAAGGGCGCGAGCCCGATCCGGTGGGCGCTGGACGGTGTGCAGTTCACGACCTACGCGGTCGCCTGGGGCTCCAGCCTGCACGGCGTGGACGGCGAGGCGCTGAGCCAGACCGCCACCTGGGCGTTCAACGCCGCGTTCGCGGCCGACGCGGTGCGAATCACGGGCGTGCGATTCGCGGGGCTGCTGGACCGCAAGCTGTCGGACGGCGCGACGAAGACGGCGTCGAGCCAGCTCTACTCGAAGTGGCTGCCCGCCGCGGACGACTCCTTCACGACGGCCGCGGGGATCGTCACGCTGGGCAACGGGGTGCAGGACCTGCTGGGGCTCCACAAGGGCGCGCATGGCCTGGTCGCCAGGCCCGACTTCGGCTGGGTGCACGACCTGCGCGTCGCCGTGACCGGCGGCTACGCCGGGATCAACGGCCTGAACTGGCGCGCCTCGATGCGGCGCAATTTCGGCGATCCCGCGGTCGATGACCAGGCCGGGCGGCGCGCCAACTTCTGGCTCAAGATCGGCACGGGCGTGGCCGCGGCGGTGCTGGCGGGCGACTCGATCATGCAGAAGGCGCTCGCGTCGAACTCGCCGCAGAACGCCAACAACCAGAACGGCAGCAACCAGAACCAGAACGGCCAGCCGACGCCGGGGGTGTCGCCTTCGACGACGCCGGGCCTGCCCACGCCGGGCATCACGGCCACGGCCGGACCGTCGACGCCGGGCACGCCGTCCGTCGGGCCATCGACGGGCCCGGGGCAGGGCACGCCCTCCACGCCGGGCACGCCGGGCACGCCGGGCACGGGTCGGCCGCCCGGCACGCCACGGCCGACCCGCGCGCAGGTGATCGTCATGGCGGGCGATCCGCGGAGAGACACCCTGTGGGGTATTGCCGCCAGCAACGAGCGCAGCCTGCTCACGACAGCCCAGCGGGAGGACGTGCGCGCGCACGGCGGCGGCGACGATGCGCAGGCGCTGGCGGCGCTCAAGCAGCTGTTCCAGCTCAACCCGCAGCGCGGCTTCCGTCCCGAGCTGATGGACGGCGTGGCCAGTGCGGTGCAGGGCGACCCGGACACGTTGCAGCCCGGCTGGCGCATCGACGTCGACAATCCGGCGGTGTCATGACGTCGCGACGCGGGCCCGCCGCGGCCGCCGCCGGCGCCGCTTTCCCCGGCCGGCCGGCAGGCCCCTCAACGTGCATCCGCGACGTTGGCCCGTCCCAGCTCGCGCAGCAACCAGGCGCGCGCCGTCACCCACTCGCGCTTGACGGTGGCGGGCGACACGTCGAGCGCGACCGCCGTCTCGGCCACGCTCAGGCCGCAGAAGTAGCGCAGCTCGACGACGCGGCCTTGCTGCGGATCGAGGCGTTCCAGCTTGCGCAGCGCCTGGTCGACCGCGATCAGGTCGGGGCCGTCGTCGTGCTGCGCCTGGGCCGCGAGCCCGGGCAGGGTGCCGCGCTCGTCGTGCAGCGCGTCCAGGCTCAGCACCTCGACGCCGCCGCCGCGCTTGGCGGCCTGGCGCGAACGCGCATGGTCGATGAGGATGTGGCGCATCATCGTGGACGCCCAGGAAAAGAAGTGCGCACGCGACGCCCACGGCGTCGGGCCCTTGTCGGCCAGGCGCAGGTAGACCTCGTGCACGAGGGCGGTGCCCTGCAGGGTGTGTCCCTCGCGCTCGCGCTGCAGGTGGCGTCGGGCAATGCGCCGCAGGTCCTCGTAGACCAGCGTCACCACGCGAGTCAGCGCCTCGTCGTCGCCGCCCGACCAGCTCGCCAGCAGGCGCGTCACCTCGCCCGGCGGCGTGGCGGCGCGGGCCGCGTCGCCGCCGCGCAGACTTCGATCGTCCGTCCCGTGGTCCATCCCCGTCCGCCCGTGCTCGAGTTGAATCGGCACCGGCGCGGGAGGGTCCCGGACGCGCGGTGCGCGGCCCGGATTATGGTGGCGGCGTCACGCGCTCGCACGACCCCGCGGGGTATCCACATGTGTCGCTCCCGCGGAGTCGTCCGCCTATCGATTCGTGGGATTGCGCATTCATGCACCCAGCATCTGGCGCGAGGCCTGCGCCAGCTGCACGCGGTTGTGCACGGCGAAGCGGTTGCGCAGCTGGCGCATGTGGTAGTCCACCGCGTGCGACGAGATGCGCAGATGGTGCGCGATGCGCTTGTCGCTCTCGCCGCGCGCGACGTGGCCCAGGATCTCGCGCTGCACCGGCGTCAGGGTGGCGCCGGCCTCGGCGCGATCGGGCAGGCCGCTGTAGCGGGTGTAGTACTCGTGCAGGCAGAACCCGATGGTGAGCACCTGGCCGATCAGCTCCCCCGACAGGAGCCGGCGGTCGGGATCGCGCGCCAGCAGGCTGAGGAAGTGGCGCCGGCCGTCTGGTTCGCCGGGCAGCACGAGCAGCGCCCCGCCGCGCATGCCGGTGCCGGCGAGGTCGGCGACGAAGCGGCTCAACGGCGCCTGCGCGGGCGCGCCAGCCGCCGCGGCCTCGAGCTGCGCGAGCGTCCACACGGCGGGCAGGCTGGAGCGCGCGGCGCGTGCCAGGCGCGGGTCGACCTCGTAGTGGCGCTCGGCGCAGTACCGGCGGATCCAGCGCGGGTCGACGTGCGCAGTGCACATCGAGACCGGTCGCGCCGCGTCGACTGACGGCATGAGCGCTCCGAAGGCGAGCCCGTCGCAGCCGGTCGCGGCCAGCATGTCGTCGATCGCGCGGCGGCGTTCCTGGGCGTCGCGCGCGGCGAGCAGCGCGGCCAGCGGGCCGGGCACGACGGCGTCGCGTTCCGCCGGACGCCGGATCGGGGGCGGTTCATCGTGGATCAGGATCGGCGTGCAGCGGCCGTCCTCGTGTGGGCTGTCGTTCATGGCTTGCCTCGGTGGGTTTGTCGTTCTCTCCTTGCTTAGCGAGAAGCGGCACGCCGGTGGCTCACGGCGTTACGCAGCGATACACATTCGGGTCTCGCGCGACGAGCGTTGTTGTCGAGCTGCGCAGGCGTTGCTCGACCGTGGCGTTGCGGCGCGCGCGTTCGCCTCGATACACACCGCGCGCCGCGGAAGAGGTAACCTGCGCGCCCGAAGGACATACCCCGGTAGGCATCCCCGCCCGCCGGCGCTTCGTAGGAGCTCGATGTGACCGACACGACCACCGACCCCGCCCGTTGGCAACGCGTGAAGGACCTGCTCGCCCGTGCGCTGGAGATGCCGCCCGACGAACGCACCGGCTTCCTGGAGCAGGCCTGTGGCGCCGACCGGAGCCTGCGTGCCGAGGTCGAGTCGCTGCTGGCGTTCTCGCAGGACGCCGAAGAACGCCTGCATTCGCTGCCGCAGGACTGGATCGCCGACGCGGTCCGCGCGCCCGGCCGCAACTGGGTCGGACGCCGCCTCGGCGCCTGGTGCATCGTCGCGCGCATCGGCGGCGGCGGCATGGGCGAGGTCTACCGCGCCGAGCGCGTGGATGGGCAGTTCGCGCAGGAGGTGGCCATCAAGGTGATGCGCGACGGCTTCAACCCGGAGGGCCTGGCCGCGCGCTTCAAGGCGGAGCGCCAGATCCTCGCGAGCCTGGACCATCCCAATCTCGCCAAGGTGCTCGACGGCGGCATCACGGAGGACGGCGAGCCCTATTTCGTGATGGAACTTGTCGACGGCGAGCCGATCGATGCCTACGTGGCGCGCCGCGAGCTGTCCGTCGACGAGCGCGTGCGCCTGTTCCGCAGCGTGTGCCAGGTGGTGCACTACGCGCACCAGAAGCGCGTCGTGCACCGCGACCTGAAGGCCGACAACATCCTCGTGCGCCACGACGGCGTGGTCAAGCTGGTGGACTTCGGCATCGCCAAGCGCATCGACCCCGGCGCGGTCGACGCGGCCACGCGCACGGCCACGGCGCAGCGCGCGATGACGCTGGTCTACTCGAGTCCCGAACAGGTGCGCGGCGGCGAGATCACGCCTGCCAGCGACATCTATTCGCTGGGCGTCGTGCTGTACCGGCTGCTCACCAGCGCCAGCCCGTACCCGCCCACGGCCACCGACAGTCCCTACGAGCTCACGCGCGCCATCTGCGACACCGAGCCCGTGCCGCCGAGCCAGGCGGCGTCGACGCAGCCGGAGACCGTGCGGCGGCGCCTGCGCGGCGACCTCGACGCCGTCGTCATGATGGCGCTGCGCAAGGATCCCGCGCGGCGCTACGCATCGGCCGAGGCGATGTCCGAAGACCTGTTCCGCCACCTGGAAGGCCTGCCGGTGCAGGCGCGCCGCGGCGCGTGGAGCTACCGCGCGGGGCGGTTCATGTTGCGTCATCGCGGCGCGATCGCGATGGCGCTGGCCGCCAACGTGGCGCTCGTGGCGGGCCTGGGACTGGCTGCCTACGAGGGCGTGCAGGCCCGTCGCGAACGCGTCCTTGCCCAGCGCCACTTCGAGAGCGTGCGCGGCCTGGCCCACGCCTTCATCTTCGACGTGCACGACGCCATCGCCCGGTTGCCGGGTTCGCTCGACGCGCGCCGCAAGCTCGTCGACACCGCGCTCGTGTACCTGAAGCAACTCGGAGACGAATCGCAGAACGATCCCGAGCTGCAGCTGGAGATCGCCTCGGGATACGACCACATCGGCGAGATCCAGGGCGGCGGCACCGTCGCCAGCCTGGGTGACGCCAAGGCAGGCCTTGCCAGCTTCGATCGCGCGCTCGCGATCGTGCGCCCGCTCATGAGCGCGCGGGGCCCGGCCCAGCGCGATGCCGCGACGGAATTCGTGACGCTCAGTGCCCACGAGGGCTCCGCGCTCATGACCCAGGGCCGCTGGCGCGAGGCGGAAAACCTGTTGCGCGAAGGCATGGGCGTGGCGCGGGCGCGCGTGGAGGCGACGCCCGACGACTACGATGCGCTCAAGCGACTGGCGTCCAATTCGGGGCTGCTGGCCATGCTGTACCTGCGCTCCGGCAACCGGGTCGCGTTCGACCCGATGTCCAGGCAACACCTCGCACAGGAAGAGCGTCTTCACGCGCTCCGGCCGGACGATGTCGACGTCGTCGCCGATATGGGCACCGCGCACACCGCGCGCGCAGTCAACCTGATGCAGAACGTCGGCACCCCCGAGGCCCGGCGCGAGGCGGTCGGCGAATACCAGCGTGCACTGGACATCATGGAGCCCGCCTACGCGCGCGATCCGCTGCACTGGGTGCTCGCCAGCAACTACGGGCGTACCCAGGGCTACTTCGGGCACCTGCTCACGCAGATGGGTCAATCGAAGGACGCCCTGGTGCACCTGCGCCGGGCGGTGGAAGTGGCCGATGCGATGGCCGGCAAGGACCCCCGGGAGGTGCGCGCGCGCACCGAGCAGGCGGAAGCCCACGGCCGGCTCGGCGAGGCGCTCCTGCAGTTGCACGACGCGGCCGGTGGCACCGAACAGGCCGAGCAGGCCTGGGCGGCCTTCAGTGCGTTGCCTCAACAGGCCCAGGACGAGGTGATCATCCAGTTCAACCGGGCGGCAACGCAGTCGCTGCTGGGGCGCTCGCTCGAGGCGCGCGCCGGGCAGGAGGCGGGCGCGGCTGCGCACCGGGACGAGGCGGCCGCTTGCCAGCACATGCGCGCAGCCCAGGCCCTGCTGGCCGTGAACCTGCCGCGCCGCGCCTCCAGTCCCATGACGGAATCGATGAGGCAGTCGATCGACGCCGATGCCGCGCACTGCCCGGCGACGGCCGCGAGTTCCTGAGCGAGAGGGGCTCTCGGAGGCAGGCCCGCCGATCGCGGGCGCTTGCATAATCGGGCTGGCCTTCCGCTTCCAGCCCCTTCGTGCCATGACCGTCCGCGAAATCCTCAAGATGGGCGACCCGCGCCTGCTGCGCGTCGCCAAGCCCGTCGAACAGTTCGACACGCCCGAGATGCGCGAGCTCATCGCCGACATGTTCGAGACGATGAAGGACGCCAACGGCGCCGGCCTGGCCGCGCCGCAGATCGGCGTCGACCTGCAGCTGGTGATCTACGGCTACGACAACAACCCGCGCTACCCCGACGCGCCGCCGGTGCCCCGGACCGTGCTGATCAATCCGGTGATCACGCCGCTGGGCGACACCGAGGTCGACGGCTGGGAAGGCTGCCTGTCGGTGCCGGGCCTGCGCGGCGTGGTGCCGCGCTGGGAACGCATCCGCTACACCGGCTTCGACGAACACGGCCAGCCGATCGACCGCGAGGCGGACGGCTTCCACGCGCGCGTCGTGCAGCACGAGTGCGACCACCTGATCGGCCGGCTGTACCCGACGCGCATGCGCGACTTCACGCAGTTCGGCTTCACCAGCGTGCTGTTCCCGGACATGGATCCGAACGCGGACGACTGAGTTCGCCGCCTGGCCGCGCGCACGCCGATTGCTCGGCCATGGCGCGACGTCCGCCGGTCGGCCGGCGCGCCTGGTCCCGCGTTGAAGAATCATGGACACTCCGCCCCCGCTCGTTCATCCCGCCGTCGCGCCCGCTCCCGGGCCATGGCGCCGACGCGCCCTGGCGACGGCGCTCGCGTTCGGCTGCCTGGCCGGTGCGCCCGTGCACGCGCAGGAGGATCCCCCTGGCCGCGTCGGCCGCGTCGCAGAGATCTCCGGCGACGTCCGCACGCTCGATGCCGAGGGCGGCTGGAGGGACGTCGTGCGCAACCAGGTGCTGTCCACCGGCGACCGCATCACCACCGACAAGACGGGCCGCGCGACGCTGCAGGTCGGATCGACGGTCGCGCGGCTGGGCGCCGACTCCGACCTCGTCGTGACCCGGATGGACGACCAGCACGTGCGACTGCGCTTCGACCACGGGCACCTGGCGGTGCGCGTGCGCTCCGAGGACATCCCGGGCGAGCTGTTCATCGACACCGACGAGGGCGCCTGGGTGCCGCACCACGCCGGCCAATACCGCTTCGACCGCCTGCCGGGCCAGCCGCTCGGCGCACAGGCGTGGAGCGGCGACATGCTGCTCGAGGCGCCCGACAGCTCGCTGCCGCTGAAGGCGCCGCAGCGCGTGCAGGTGTGGCGCGACGCGCGCAACGCCACCCACTATCACGTCGATCCGGCCATCAAGGACGCCTTCGGCGACGGGGTGCTGGCGCAGGACAGGCAGGACGACGCGCTCGCGGCCGCCAATGCCGCGGCGCAGGTCGCGCCCGAGATGACCGGCGAGTCCGACCTCGCGCGCTTCGGCGCATGGCGCAAGGGCCCGGGCGGCGAGCACGTGTGGACGCCCGCGCGGCTGCCCGCGGGCTGGCAGCCCTACCAGCAGGGCGCGTGGACGTGGAAGCTGCCCTGGGGCTGGACGTGGGTCGACGACCAGCCCTGGGGTTTCGCGCCGTTCCACTACGGCCGCTGGCTGCAGGTCGAGGGCCACTGGGCATGGACGCCGGGCCAGTGGGGCAGCGCGCGGCCCGTGTTCGCGCCGGCGTTGGTGGGTTGGCTCGGCGGCCCGGCGCTGAGCGTGGACGGCGGCCCGGCCATCGGCTGGGTGGCGCTCGCGCCCGACGAGCCCGTGTTCCCGGCCTATGCGGTGTCGGCCAGGTACTGGAACGCGATCACCGAACCCAGCGTGGCGCCGGCCGCGCGCCGCCCGGTGGCGATCAGCGGCCGCGCGCGCCTGGTGCCCGCGGGCGCCGTCACGTACGCGAATGGCAGGCTGCCGGGCGCGGTGACGGTGGTGGCTGCGAATGCGCTCGGGCCGTGGGTGCCCGTGTCGCAGATGCCGGGGCCGCGCGGCGCGGAACGGCGCAAGCCGGCGTTCGAGAAGTCGCTGGCTGCGGCCACGCCCACGGCGCCGCCGGGGCCTCCGTCGGGACGGGGCGAGTTGTCGGCGTCGTCGCCGACGCTGCAGGTGCCGCTGGCGCCCCGGCAGGCGCCGACGGCGTCGCGCTGACAAGCGTCACCCCGGCGCGCGCACCCGGTGTCATCCTGCGCGCAGTCGCAGGATCCACGCTGGCCGAGGGGCGTCCTCGCCGGGGTGGATCCTGCGACTCCGCTTCGCTGCGCGCAGGATGACGGCTTGGCGCTTCGCGTGAGGTACTGTCGCCTCCTTGCACGAGGCACTGTCGCCGCTGCGCGCAGGATGACGGCTTGGCGCTTCGCGTGCGGCACTGGCACCGCTGCGCGCGCACCAGGTGTCATCCTGCGCGAAGTCGCAGGATCCACGGCGCGACCCTACAGCATCGGCTTCAACTTGGCCCAGACGTTGTCCAGGATGATCGGATGCGCCTTCGCCAGGGGGTGGATCTGGTCGGCCTGGAACCAGCTGTCGGCGTCGGGGCGGTCGGCGATGCCGGCAAAGAGGAAGGGAACCAGCGCGGCATGGTGGGCGGCGGCGACGTCCGCGTACACCTTCGCGAACTCGGCCTGGTACTTGCGGCCGAAGTTGGGCGGCACCATCATGCCCGCGACCAGCACGCGCGCGCCGGCGGATTCCGCCAGCGCCGCCATCGCGTCGAGGTTCTGGCGCGTGCCGCTCATCGGCAGGCCGCGCAGCGCATCGTTGCCGCCGAGCTCGATGATGACGATCTTCGGGTGGCGCTGCTGCAGGATCGCGGGCAGGCGCGCGAGTCCGCCGGCGGTGGTGTCGCCGCTGATGCTCGCGTTGGACACGGTCCATGGCGACTTCGCGGCGGCCAGCCGCTGCCCGAGCAGCGAGACCCAGCCGCTGCCGCGCGCCAGGCCGAATTCGGCGGAGATGCTGTCGCCCACGACGACGATCACGGGGCCGTTGCCCGCCGCGGCCGCGCCGGCCGGCGCGGCCATGACGAGCGACAGCGCCGCCGCGAGGCTCGCGCTAAAGTGCAGGAATCTGCGGCGCGAAGGCCGCGCCCCGAAAAGTGAATGCATGTCGGAACCCATCATCGTCGTCGATCGCCTCACCCGGCAGGTGAGCGACGCCACCGGAACCCTGACGATTCTCCATGACATCTCGTTCACCCTGAACGCGCGCGAGTCGGCCGCCATCGTCGGCGCCTCCGGCTCGGGCAAGAGCACGCTGCTTGGACTGCTCGCGGGCCTGGACGTTCCCACCACGGGTTCCGTGACGCTGGCCGGCAGCGACCTGTTCGCGCTCGACGAGGATGCCCGCGCGGCCGTTCGTGCCGAGCGCGTCGGCTTCGTGTTCCAGAGCTTCCAGCTGCTGGCGCATCGCACCGCGCTCGAGAACGTGATGCTGCCTCTCGAGCTCGCGGGCGCGCGTGACGCGCGCTCGCGCGCGACGGAGATGCTGGCCCGCGTGGGCCTGGCCGAGCGGCTGGGCCACTATCCGCGCGTGCTGTCGGGCGGCGAGCAGCAGCGCGTCGCGCTGGCGCGGGCCTTCGTGGTGCGTCCGCAGGTGTTGCTCGCCGACGAGCCCACCGGCAGCCTCGACTTCGCCACCGGCGAGACGGTGATGCAGCTGATGTTCGACCTCAACCGCGAGATCGGCACGACGCTGGTGCTGGTCACGCACGACAAGGCGATCGCTGCGCGTTGCCAGCGGCAGCTGCACATCGAGGCGGGGCGCCTGGTGGATACGCCCGTCGCGTAAGGCGGATCGCCAATCCGCCGCTCGTCCCGACAGGCCGGCTGCTTCAGCGCGCGGCGCCGCGGAAGTAGGCGTCGACCGAGGTGAGCATCAACGCCGTGTGCGTGCTCCAGAAATGGAAGGTATGGGCACCGGGTTCCTCGGCGTAGTCGAACGCCGCGTGGCGCTTGCGCAGCACCGCGACCAGGTCATGGTTGCTGGCGAGCAGGTCGTCCTTCGTGCCGCAGCGAAGCACCAGCTTGTGCGGCAGCTGCTTCGCCTGCTCGACCTCCTTCAACAGCTCCGGCGGATACCAGCCGGCCAGGGCCACGCCGTAGCCGTATTGCCGCGGATGACGCACCGCGAGCGCCACGGTGCCGTAGCCACCCAGCGACATGCCGGCCACCGCGGTCTTGGCGCGCGCAGGGTGCAGGCCGTAGGTGGACGCGAGCCACAGCGGCAGCTCGGTGGCGACGAAGCGTTCGCCGGCGCCGTCGTAGGCATCGTGCCCGCGACCCGCGCTGGGCATCACGACGACGAACGGACGGATCGTGCCGCTGGCGATCAGGTGGTCCATGTAGCGCTCGATGTGGCCGGTCCGGTACCACTGGTCGGCGTCCATGTCGCTGCCATGGAGCAGCCACAGCACGGGCAGCGCCTGGCCGCGCCGGAAGCCCGGGGGCAGGTAGACGTTGACCGTCATCGACGCGCCGAGCTCGCGCGAGGGCACCTGCATCACCTGCACCTCGCCGCGCGGCGTGCCGGGCGCAACCGTCCATGGCCCGTCGCCGACGAACACGAACGAATGCTGGCCGCCCTGGCCGTCGGCGTCGTGGTCGTCCGTGCCCGGGTCCTGCACCCACCGGCCGTCGACGACGAACTTGTACAGCCACTGGCCCGGCTCCAGGTCCAGCGCGGTGTGCCAGGTGCCGTTCTCGTCTCGCTGCATGGCCAGCTTGCCGGCTTCCCAGTCGGTCATCTCGCCGGCGAGGAAAACTTCCTTCGCGTCCGGCGCGGCGATGCTGAAGCGGGCCGGCGCGGCGTGGGCGGACAGGGCGGACGCCAGCATCAGGCTGGCGGCGAGGGTCACGGAAAAGCGCATGGCGGCCAGGCGTCGCAGTTGAAGGCCGCCCATGCTATGCGAGCTGCCGCACGGTTGAACGCGGTCGCCATGAAAAAAAAGCGCCCGGCCTTCGCAGGCGGGCGCTTTCGCGGGCGGGGTGGCGGCGCGGATGCCGCGGTCCCGGCGTCTTACTTCTTGACGGCGGAGGCCGGCGCGGCGGCCGGGGCGGCCGGCGCCTGCTGTTGCTGCTGCTGTTGCTGTTGCTGTTCCGCGGCGAACTTGTAGTCGGTCTTCGCGGACTTGCGCAGCTTCTCCTGGTACTCCTGGAGCTTGACCTGTTCCTTCTGCTGCTTGATCTTGTCCTTGACTTCGTCGAAGGACGGGAACTGCGCGGCGCGCGTGTCTTCCAGGCGGATGATGTGGTAGCCGAACTGGGACTTGACCGGGGTGTCGGTCATCTGGCCCTTCTTCAGGCCCTGCATCGCCGTGGCGAACTCGGGCACGTAGTTGCTGGGCTTGGCCCAGTCGAGGTCGCCACCCTTCTCGGCGGACTCGGTGTCCTTGGAGCTCTTCTTGGCCACGTCCTCGAACTTCGAGCCGGCCTTGATCTGGGCGATCAGCTTCTTGGCCTCGTCCTCGCTGTCGACCAGAATGTGGCGCGCGTGGTATTCGAGGGCCGACTGCTCGGCCTTGATCTGGTCGTACTCGGCCTTCGCCTCGGCGTCGCTGACCGGGTGCGTCTTGATGAAGTTCTGGAACAGCGTGTTGATCAGCACCGTCTGGCGCACCAGCTCGAGCTGCGCCTTGTAGTCGGCCGAGGAGGGGATGCCCTGCTTCTCGGCTTCCTGCGCGAAGATCTCGCGCAGCACGACCTGGTCCTTGGCCTGGGCCTTGACCTCGGGCGGCACGTCCTGTTGCTGGCCGTGCGTGGCGGTCTTGATCAGCGCGTCGACGCGCGACATGGGCACCGGCTTGCCATTGACGGTGGCGACGTTCTGCGCCATCACGGACAGCGGCAGCACGAGCGCGGCGATCAGCGCGGTCGAAGATTTGAAATTCATGCTGGGAGACTTTCGAGCAAACGGTTTTGGAGGTGAACGGAAACGCATAAGTTCCCGGGGTTTCCCCGTGTCGCGGGAGAAATTCAGGTTAAGGAAACCCGGATACTCCTTGACACATCAAAAGCACCCATCGAGAAACTCTATCGAGAATCTGCGACGCGGAAACAAGGCGGAAGCGATTGGCTCAGGCTTCTTCCGGCGACCGGGCGTCGATGGCGAGCGCATGAACGCCCTCGGCCATCCAGGGGCGGAGGGCATCATACACGAGGCGATGGCGCGAAATACGGGGCAATCCCGCGAACTTCGCGCTCACGATGCGCAGGTTGAAGTGCGCGCCTTCGCGCGCGCCGGCGTGTCCCGCGTGGGCGGCGCTGTCGTCGACCAGTTCCAGCGCCAGGGGCTCGAGACGCTCGATCAGGGCCTGCGTCATCGCATCGCGCAAAGGGGTGGAGGCCATCGTCAGGGCGCGGGCTTGTCGGCCGCGAGTTCGGGTTCGACGTGCTTGCCGAGGTAATAGAACACGCCCACCGAGAACAGCCCCATCAGCGCGGTACTGCCGAAGGTATGGAAGCCGACCCAGTAGTCGCGGAAGAAATAGACGACGACGAGATTGAGCAGGCCCATCAGCGCGAAGAACGCGACCCAGCTGAAATTGAAGCGCTGCCACACGGTGTCGGGCGCGACGAGGTCGGCGCCGAGTGTCGAGCGCCACAGGTTCTTGTGGAAGAACGCCTGGCTGCCCCAGAAGATCAGCCCGGAGACCCAGAAGTAGATGCTGGGCTTCCACATGATGAACATCTGGTTGTGGAACCACACGGCCAGCCCGCCGAAGACGACCATCATCGAGGTGCTGACCCACAGCATCAGGTCGATCTTGCGGCCGGTGGCCTTGTTCCACGCGAACTGCAGCACCGTCGCGACGATCACCACCGCGGTGGCCAGCAGCGCCGGCGCCTCGGTCGAGCCCACCACGCCGCCCTGCACCACGGCGCCCAGCCAGTGGGTGGCGAAGGCCGCGCCCTGGTCGGGCAGCCTTCCCGCGATCTTGTACGTCGCGAAGAAGAAGATCAGCGGGAGGATGTCGAAGAGGAGTTTCATGCTCGGCGGGGCGACCGGCGGGCGCGGCCGGGCGTGGAGGCCGGCCTGCGGACGACGCGGCGGAGGTGGGACGCGGCGCGCGCCGGGAAGCGGCGCGTGCCGGGGGCGAAGTCTAGCGCAGGCGCGCCGCGCGCCGGATGCGTGCTCAGGACGAGCACGACACCTCGATGTGGCGCGCCCAGTCGGGCGGCAGCGCGGCGTAGCGCTCGCGGCCCGGCTGCTCGTCGTAAGGCCGGCGCAGCAGGTCCTGGAGTTCGCGCAGCGCGCCGAATTCCCCGGCCTCGGCCTGCGCGATCGCTTCCTGGGCCAGGTGGTTGCGCAGCACGAACTTCGGGTTGGCGCGATCCATCGCGGCGCGGCGCCCGGCGTCGGAGCGCGTCTCGGCCTCGAGGCGGCGCAGGTAGCGCTCGCCCCAGGCGTCGGCGGCGGCGCGGTCGACGAAGTGGTCGCGGAAGGCGGCCGGCGTCGCGCCGGCGCCGCGGTCGAAGGCGGACAGGGCGCGGAACGCGATCGTCATGTCCGCGCGCTCGCCGGCCATCAGCGCCAGCAGGTCGTCCAGCAGCTCCTTGTCGCCGTCCTGCGCGAGCTCGAGCCCCAGCTTGGCGCGCATGTGGTCGGAGTACGCGTCGATGAAGCGGTCGCCGAAGGCGTCGAGCAGCGGGGGCAGCGTGGCGTCGGGGTCGGCGCACAGCGGACGCAGCGCGTGGGCCAGCGCGTGCAGGTTCCACCAGGCGATGTTGGGCTGGCGCGCGAAGGCGTAGCGGCCGCCGGTGTCGGAGTGGTTGCAGATGTGGCCGGGGTCGAAGCCGTCGAGGAAGCCGAACGGACCGTAGTCGATCGTCAGGCCCAGGATGGACATGTTGTCCGTGTTCATCACGCCGTGCGCGAAGCCGACCGCCTGCCAGTGCGCGATGGTCGCGGCGGTGCGCCGGACGACCTCGGCGAGCCAGGCGTGCAGCGGATCGAGCCCGTCGGCGCCATCGCGCAGCTCCGGGAAGTACGCGCCGATGGTGAAGTCGACGAGACGCCGCAGCGACTCGTGCTGGCCGCTGTGCGCGAAGTGCTCGTAGTGGCCGAAGCGCAGGAAGCTTGGCGCGACGCGGGTGACGACGGCGCCGGTCTCGGGCGTCTCGCGCATCACGGGCAGCGCCGAGCCTGCGACGCACAGCGCGCGCGTGGTCGGCACGCCCAGCGCGTGCATCGCCTCGGAGCACAGGAATTCGCGGATCGACGAGCGCAGCACGGCGCGGCCGTCGCCCATGCGCGAATACGGCGTGCGTCCGGCCCCCTTGAGCTGGATCTCCCACGACGGGCCGCCGGCCTGCGGCTGCCATTCGCCCAGCAGCAGCGCGCGGCCGTCACCGAGCTGCCCCGCCCAGACGCCGAACTGGTGGCCGCTGTAGACCGTGGCCATCGTGTGCAGGCCGGGCCAGGTGGCGCGGCCGGTGAGCACGTCGAGGGCGCGCCAGTCGGGGCGCGTGGCCCAGTCCGACGGCCAGCCGAGCAGGGCGGCGCAGTCGTCGCTGGTGGCCACCCAGTGCGGTTCGGGAAAGGGCTGGGCCGGCAGGTCGGTGCCGAACGGGTGGCGCACGCGCGTCTCGGCGGGCAACGTGTCGCCGTCGCGGCGCACGTCGGGCACCTCGTGCGCGAAGCGCGCGAGGCGGTTGATCCAGCGCGCGGCGTCGGGGCCGGTGGGGGCGGTGTCTGTCATTGGCAACCAGTCTAGCGAGCCCCCTGGCGCAGCGGCGCCGAAGGGCCTTACAGTAGGGCAGCCCCTCCGTTTGGCGGGTGTCGCGAGCGCGACAGCGCGGCGGGGCCGACACGACAACGAGGAGACAAGCCATGACTGTCCTGATGGGCCAGATGATGAACATGCCGCTGACCGTGTCGTCGCTGATCCGGCACGCGGCGCGCCACGCCGGCGACGTGGAGATCGTGTCCCGGCGCTGCGAGGGCGACATCCACCGCAGCAACTGGGCCGAGGTCGAGAAGCGCGCGCGCCAGCTCGCGCAGGCGCTGCGGGCGCTGGGCGTCGAGCCGGGCGAGCGCGTCGCGACCCTGGCCTGGAACGGCCACCGCCATGTCGAGATCTACTACGGCGTCTCCGGCTCCGGCCGCGTCTGCCACACGATCAACCCGCGGCTGTTTCCCGAGCAGATCGAATGGATCGCCAACGACGCCGAGGACGCCGTGCTGTGCTTCGACTCCGGCTTCCTGCCGCTGGTCGAGAAGCTCGCGCCGAAGCTGAAGACGGTGCGCCACTTCGTCCTGATGGGCCACCGCGGCCAGATGCCCGCGTCGACCAGCGTGCCGAACCTGCTGTGCTTCGACGACCTGATCGCCGGGTACCCGGGCGACGACGACTGGCCCGCGCTCGAGGAGCAGACGGCCGCGACGCTGTGCTACACCTCGGGCACCACCGGCAACCCCAAGGGCGCGCTCTACAGCCATCGCTCCATCGTCCTGCACTCGTACGCCGCGGCGCTGCCGGATGCGATGAACTGCTCCACGCGCGACGTCATCCTGCCCATCGTGCCGATGTTCCACGTCAACGCCTGGGGCATCCCGTACACGGCGGCGATGACCGGCGCCAAGCTGGTCATGCCGGGCCCGTTCCTGGACGGCGCGTCGCTGTACGACCTGTTCGAGTCCGAGAAGGTCACCTTCAGCGCGGGGGTGCCCACCGTGTGGCTGGGCCTGCTGAACCACATGAAGGCGGGCGGCCTGAAGTTCAGCACGTTCAAGCGCACGGTCATCGGCGGCTCGGCCTGCCCGCCGGCGATGATGAAGTCGCTGCAGCAGGACTACGGCGTCGAGGTGATCCACGCCTGGGGCATGACGGAGCTGTCGCCGCTGGGCACGCTGTCCAAGCTGCAGTCCAAGCACGAAGCGCTGCCGCCGGAGCACAAGCAGCGCCTGCTGCAGAGCCAGGGCCGCGTGATCTTCGGCGTCGACATGGCCATCATCGACGACGAGGGCCGCTCGCTGCCGTGGGACGGCCGGTCGGCGGGCAACCTCGTCGTGCGTGGGCCGTGGGTGATCTCCAGCTACTTCAAGTCCGAGCGCTCGCCGCTGGTGAGCGTGGACGGCGAGCCGGGCTGGTTCCCCACCGGCGACGTCGCGGCCATCGACGCCGACGGCTTCATGTTCATCACCGACCGCAGCAAGGACGTGATCAAGTCCGGCGGCGAGTGGATCAGCTCGATCGAGCTCGAGAACATCGCCATCGCCCACCCGGCCGTGCACGAGGCGGCGGTCATCGCCTGCAAGCACCCGAAGTGGGACGAACGCCCTCTGCTGGTGGTGGTGCCCAAGCCGGGCGCGACCGTCACGCGCGAGGAACTGCTGCGCTTCTTCGAGGGCAAGGTCGCCAAGTGGCAGATCCCCGATGACGTGGCCGTCGTCGCCGAGCTGCCGCACACGGCCACCGGCAAGCTGCAGAAGCTGCGGCTGCGCGAGCAGTTCCGCGACCACGTGCTGCCCACCGCCGGCTGAGCGACTCGCCCGCGGCGGCTTGTCGCGGTGGCGACAGGCTTCTTCGGGGTAGTCCCTCAGCGCGCCCGCCCGGTGTTGGGCTAACGTGACCCCGACCGCGAGCCACGCGGCGACCACGGAGACAAAGCCATGACGTTCCTGAAGAAGCCCCTGGCGTTCGCTTCCACCCTCGCGCTGGCCTGCCTCGCGCTGCAACCCGGCGCCGCCTTCGCGCAGAAGGGCGAGACGGTCAAGATCGGCTGGATCGATCCGCTGTCCGGCCTGATGGCGCCCATCGGCCAGAACGAGCTCAAGACGTTCCAGTACCTGGCCGAGCTGTTCAACAAGAACAACGCCGCCGGCGTGAAGTTCGAGATCGTGCCGTTCGACAACAAGGTGAGCCCGGCCGAATCGCTGACGGCGCTGAAGTCGGCCATCGACCAGAACATCCGCTACATCACGCAAGGCGACGGCTCCGGCGCGGCCGGCGCGCTGGTGGACGCGGTCAACAAGCACAACGAGCGCAACCCGGGCCACGAGGTGCTGTACATGAACTACGCGGCGGTCGACCCCGACCTCACCAACAGCAAGTGCAGCTACTGGCACTTCCGGCTCGACGCCGACACCTCGATGAAGATGGAGGCGCTGACCACCTTCATCAAGAACCAGAAGGACATCAAGAAGGTCTACATCATCGGCCAGAACTACGCGCACGGCCTGCAGGTGGCCAAGTACGCGAAGGCCGACCTCGCGCGTAAGCGCCCCGACATCGAGATCGTCGGCGAGGACCTGCACCCGCTGGCCAAGGTCACCGACTTCGCGCCCTACGTCGCCAAGATCAAGGCCTCGGGCGCCGACACCGTCATCACCGGCAACTGGGGCACCGATCTCTCGCTGCTGGTCAAGGCGGCCAACGAGGCCGGGCTCAACGTCAAGTTCTTCACCTACTACGCCAACAACTCCGGCACCCCCACGGCGCTGGGCGCCGCTGGCGCCGGCCGGGTGTACTTCGTGGGGTATGGGCAACCGAACATGAGCGGGCCCATCCGCAAGCTGCAGGACGACTTCAAGGCCAGGTTCAACGACGACTTCTACGTCGCCGACCTCTACACCGAGCTGCAGCTGCTGTCCGAGGCCATGGCCAAGGCGAAGTCGACGGACCCGGTGAAGGTGGCCGCGGCGCTCGAGGGCATGAAGTTGAAGAGCTACAACGGCGACATCGAGATGCGCCGGACCGACCACCAGCTGCAGCAGGATCTCTGGATCTCGGTGTGGCAGAAGACGGACGCGAAGAACCCGTACTCGGTCGAGAACACCGGCTACACGTTCGCGCCGGTGGCGCACTACGATGCCTACGTGGCGAGCACGCCCACGTCCTGCCAGATGAAGCGCCCGTCCTGAGGGAGCGGCGGGTGACGAATCGGGGCGTCGCCGGCATGAGTGGATCCTGCGACTGCGCGCAGGATGCCGGCTTGGCGCTTCGCGGGGTGTTCCTCGGGGGCGGGCGAGCCGTTGTGCTGCTCGCCGGTGAGCGCTCCGTGGTGCGCCCGATGCTGTCGTGCGCCTGGGCGTTTCACGGCTTGCCGCCAAGCCGTCATCCTGCGCGAAGCGAAGCGGAGTCGCAGGATCCACGCGGGCCAGGGTGCGCCGTGCGGCGAAGCCGGGGCCTGCCTGGCGACGCGGCATCCTTGACAGCCCGAGCGGCCTGATCCGCGCCGTGGACCAGACCGTCATCAACGTCCTCAACGGCCTCAGCTCGGGGCTGCTGCTGTTCATGCTGAGCTCGGGCCTGACGCTGATCTTCAGCATGATGGGCGTGCTGAACTTCGCGCATGCCGGCTTCTACATGCTGGGCGCCTACGTGGGCTACGCCAGTTCCCGCATCGTGGGTTTCTGGCCGGCGCTGGCCGTCGCGCCGGTGGTCGTGGGCGTGCTGGGCGCGGTGTTCGAGCGAACGTGCCTGCGCCGGGTGCATCGCTACGGCCACGTGCCCGAGCTGCTGGTCACCTTCGGCCTGAGCTATCTCATCCTGGAGGTGGTGCAGGTCGTCTGGGGCCGCGCGCCGGTGGCCTTCGATCCGCCCGCCGTGCTGGCGCGGCCCGCGTTCACGCTGGTGCAGTCGGCCGCGGCGGGGCTCTCGGTGGTGCTCGGCCAGGCGGACGCGGCCACCTGCGCGCACGCCGCGTGCACGACGTTCCCCGCCACGCGCGCCTTCATGATGGGCGTCGCGCTGCTGATGCTGCTGGCGCTGTGGCTGCTGCTGCGGCACACGCGCGTCGGCCTCGTCATCCAGGCGGCGCTGACGCACCCCGAGATGGCGGAGGCGCTCGGGCACAACGTGCCGCGCATGTTCATGCTGGTGTTCGGTGCCGGCTGCGCGCTGGCCGGGCTGGCGGGCGTGATCGGCGGCACCACCTTCGTCACCGAGCCCGCGATGGCCGCGGCCGTCGGGCCCATCCTGTTCGTCGTCGTGGTGGTGGGCGGCACGGGTTCGCTGGTGGGCGCCTTCGTCGGGGCGCTGCTGATCGGCCTGCTGCAGACGGTGCCGCTGACGGTGGACAGGTCGCTCGCCGACGCCGCCTCGGCGTTCGGGTGGCGCGTGTCGTCCGACAGCGCGGCTTATCCGCTGATGAAGCTGACGCTCGCCCAGGTCGCGCCGATCCTGCCCTACCTGCTGCTGGTGCTGATCCTGATCTTCCGCCCGCGCGGACTGTTCGGGACGCGTGAATGAGCGCCAAGGCCTTTCATTTCCGGCCGTACAACGTCGGCCGCTGGGCCGTGTGGGGCGGCTACGGCCTGCTGCTGCTGGTCGCGCCGCTCGTCTTCAGCAGCAGCCTGTCGCAGACGCTGCTGTCGCAGATGGGCATCGCCATCATCGCGTGCCTGGCCTACAACATGCTGCTGGGACAGGGCGGCATGCTCAGCTTCGGGCACGCGGTCTACAGCGGCCTCGGGTCGTTCCTCGCCATCCACGCGCTCAACCACATCGGCGACGGTTCGCTGCACCTGCCGGTGAGCCTGCTGCCGCTGGTGGGCGGCGCCACGGGGCTGGTGTTCGCGGCGCTGTTCGGGTTCGTGACGACGCGCAAGTCAGGCACCACGTTCGCGATGATCACGCTGGGCATCGGCGAGCTGGTGGCGTCGATGTCGCTGATGCTGCCCGAGTTCTTCGGCGGCGAGGCCGGCGTCAGCAGCAACCGCGTCGTGCCGCCTGCCGTGCTGGGCATCACGTTCGGGCCGCAGATCCAGGTCTACTACCTGATCGCGGCCTGGTGCTTCCTCTGCACCGCGCTGATGTTCGCGTTCACGCGCACGCCGCTGGGCCGCATGCTCAACGCAGTGCGCGACAACCCGGAGCGCGTTGCGTTCATCGGCTACGACACGCAGCGCGTGCGCTGGCTCGCCTTCATGATCTCCGGGCTGTTCATGGGCATCGCGGGCGGCCTGGGCGCCATCCACTTCGAGCTCGCCACCGCGGAGGTCGTCGGCGCGCAGCGCTCCGGCGCCTACCTGCTGTTCACCTACCTCGGCGGCTCGGCGGTGTTCTTCGGGCCCATCATCGGCGGCGTGCTGATGGTGCTGGCCACGGTCGTGCTGTCGGAGCTGACCAAGGCGTGGTTGCTGTACCTGGGGCTCGCGTTCATGCTGATGGTGATATACGCGCCCGGCGGCGTCGCCGGCGTCGTGCTGGCCAACCTGCGGCTGGGGGCGTTCGGCAGGCTGCGGGCGCTGGTGCCGGGCTATCTCGCGCTGCTGGCGGCCGGCGCCGTCGCCTTCCTCGGGGCCGGCGCGATGGTCGAGATGCTGTACCACCTGCAGCTGAACCAGGCGCTCGGTCCGGTGATGAAGTTCTGCGGCGTGACGCTGGATGCCAAGGGCGCCGCGGCCTGGATCGGCGCGGCCGTCCTGTTCGCGGCGGGCGCCGCCGCCTTCGAGATGGTGCGCCGGCGCGTCCTGGCGCGCTGGAACGCGGCGCAGGACGACATCGAGCGCGAGCTGCGGCGGCGGGAGGCGGCGTGACGGCCGGCGCCGACATCCACCCCGGCGCCGCCGCGCCGCGCGTCGCGCTGGAACTGCGCGACGTGCGCAAGAGCTTCGGCCGCACCGAGATCATCCGCGGCGCCTCGCTGAAGGTGAACGCCGGCGAGCGCGTGGCGTTGATCGGACCCAACGGCGCGGGCAAGTCCACGCTGTTCAACCTCGTCAGCGGGCGCTTCGCGCCCAGCTCGGGCGAGATCCTGCTGGATGGACGGCGCATCGACGGCGCCGCGCCTCACTGCATCAACCGCCAGGGTCTGGCGCGCAGTTTCCAGGTGAGCAACCTGTTCACCCGGCTGTCGGTGTTCGAGAACCTGCGCTGCGCGGTGCTGTGGTCGCTTGGCTACCGCTATGCGTTCTGGCGCTTTCTTTCCAGCCTGCATGACGCCAACGAGCGCGCCGAGGAGCTGCTGGCGATGCTGCACCTCGAGCGCCGTCGCGACGTGCTCGCGATGAACCTCACCTATGCCGAGCAGCGGGCGCTCGAGATCGGGCTGACGATCGCCGGCGGCGCCGATGTCGTCCTGCTCGACGAGCCCACGGCGGGCATGAGCAAGAGCGAGACGCGCCGCTTCGTGCAGCTGATCCGGGACGCCACCGCGGGCAAGACGCTGCTGACGGTGGAGCACGACATGGGTGTCGTCTTCGGCCTGGCCGACCGCATCGCCGTGCTGGTGTACGGCGAGGTGATCGCCTTCGACACGCCCGAGGCCGTGCGCGCCGACCCGCGCGTGCAGGAGGCCTACCTCGGGTCGGTGCTCGCCACGACACAGGCCCGGGAGGCGTGATGCTGCAGATCGACAAGCTCCACGCGTTCTACGGCAAGAGCCACGTGCTGCACGGCGTCGACCTGCGCGTGGCGCCCGGCGAGATCGTCGCGCTGCTGGGTCGCAACGGCTCCGGCCGCTCCACCACCGCCAAGGCGATCATGGGCCTGGTCGATACCCAGGGCCGCATCGCCTGGAAGGGCCAGCCGCTGGCCGGCCTGCAGCCGTACGAGATCGCGCACCGCGGCATCGGCTACGTGCCGGAGAACCGCGACATCTTCCCGCGCCTGACGGTGCACCAGAACCTGCAGCTGGGCCGCAAGGCCGGCGCCCGGGGCGCGAGATGGTCCTTCGAGGACATGTACGCGCTGTTCCCGCGCCTGCGCGAGCGCCAGCACATCGAGGCCGGCGTGCTGTCCGGCGGCGAGCAGCAGATGCTGACGCTGTGCCGCTCGCTGATGGGCGACCCCGACCTGATCCTGATCGACGAGCCGACGGAGGGCCTGGCGCCCAAGATCGTCGAACTGGTGGCCGACTACCTGCTGGCGCTGAAGGCGCGCGGGCTGTCGGTGCTGCTGATCGAGCAGAAGCTCACCATCGCGCTGGAGATCTCGCAGCGCTGCGTGGTCATGGGGCACGGGCGCGTGGTGTTCGAGGGGACGCCCGCCGAACTGAAGGCCGACGCGGGCGTGCGCAAGGAGTGGCTGGAAGTCTGACGTCGCGGCAGCGCGACTCGGGCGATCCGTCCGTCCGCCTGCGCGACACCGGCGATCCAGTGGGCGACCCGCAAGCCGGGCGGCACGAGAGTTGCGAGGATCCGCGACGCCGGGCGCAAGATGTCCGCTGGAAGTCGACGTTCAGCGATTCTCCCCGAGGCACGCGCCGGCGACGACCTGCGCCTGACGTCGAGCTTGCGCCATCGAGAGTGTGACTTCCTGCAAGCTCTTCCAGGAGAAATGACCGATGCCCCGCCTGACCGCCGCCGATTTCGATCCCGCCGTCCTCCGGCTGTTCGACCAGTACGTCCACGGCGCCATCTCGCGGCGCGGGTTCCTGGACGGCGCCGGCCGTTACGCGGTGGGCGGCACGACGGCGGCCGGCCTGCTGGCCGCGCTGGCGCCGGACTTCGCGAGCGCGCGCCAGGTCGATCCGGCCGATCCGCGGCTGGTGGCGTCGACGCTGGCGTTCGATTCGCCGCAGGGCTACGGCAAGGCCAGCGGCTACCTCGTGCGCCCGGCCAAGGCCGTGGGCGACATCCCCGCCGTGCTCGTCGTCCACGAGAACCGCGGCCTGAATCCGCACATCGAGGACATCGCGCGCCGCCTCGCGCTGGAGGGCTACCTGGTGCTGGCGCCCGATGCGCTGTTCACGCTCGGCGGCTATCCCGGCGACGAGGACAAGGCGCGCGAACTGTTCGGCAAGCTCGACACGGCCAAGGTGCAGGCCGACTTCCTCGCCGCCGCGCGCCTGCTCAAGACGCAGGCCGGCACCAACGGCCGCGTCGGCGCAGTCGGCTTCTGCTTCGGCGGCGGCGTGGTGAACTGGCTCGCGACGCAATGGCCCGACCTCAACGCCGGCGTGCCGTTCTACGGCGTGGCCCCCAGGCTCGACGACGTGCCGCGCATCCGCGCGCCCTTGCTGCTGCACTTCGCCGGCAACGACCAGCGCGTCGACGCCACCTGGCCGATGTACGAGGCCGCGTTGAAGGCCGCCGGCGCGAAGTACGAGGCGTTCTTCTATCCGGGCGTCGAGCACGGATTCAACAACGACACCACGCCGCGCTACGACGCCAAGGCCGCAGCGCTCGCGTGGCAGCGCACGCTGGCGTTCTTCGCGCAGAACCTGCGCGCCGCCTGACACCGCGCTGCGGCGAAAGCAGCACCGCGCGCTGGATTCCCATCACGCCGGTCGCAGGCGCGCAGGCGCGACGCGCGCGTTCGCGCCTCCGACCGCGCACGCCCGTCCCGCGAACGCCTCCGCGCAAAGCGAGGATCGTCATGCGGCGCGCGTGGCATGGAAGCTGCGACCTCGGGGCGGGTCATCCCTCACACCTGCCACCCCATGCGCCACGTCCTCCACGCCAGGCCTCCGCGCCACGCCGCCATTGCGTCCCCGGACGCGATCCCGACCGGAGCGCGGCCGTGAGCGCGCTGCTCGATGATCGCGGCGTGCCGCTGCACGCGTCCTCGCTGCCCCGCTCGCCGGCGGCGCCCGCGACGCTGCTGGACTTCCCGGCGCCGCGGCCCATCGCTCGGGCACCGCGCGCACGTGGCGGCCGAGGCAGGGGCCTGGCGATCGTCGCCGGCCTGCACGTGCTGCTGGCCTGGGCGCTCGTCTCCGGCATGGCGACGCGCGTGGTCGACGTGGTGACCCGGCCGCTGGACGTGGTCATCGTCGACACGCCGCCGCCGCCACCGCCGCCGAAGGTCGAGCGCGTGCTCGACAAGCCCAAGGCCGCGTCGCTGCCGCCGCCGGTCTACGTGCCGCCGCCCGAGGTCGTCGTGCCGCCACCGCCGCCGCAGACGAGCGTCGCCGCCACCGCGACCGAGCCCGCGCCGGCCGTGCCGGTGGCCGCCGCCGCGCCGCCGGCTCCCGCGCCCGCGCCGCCGCCGGCGGTCGTCCGACAGGAGGCCAGTCTCGCCTGCCCCGGTTACCAGGCGGCGCTGGCGCAGGTGCTGGAGGATGCGATCGACCGCGTCGGCGTCGTGGGCACGGTGCGCACGCGCTTGACGGTGCGTGGCGGCCAGGTGGTGGATGTCGCGTTCCTGTCCGGGCCGAAGGAGTACACGAAGTACGTGCAGGCGGCGGTCCGGCGCATGCACTGTTCCGCAGGCGGCGCCGACGAGGTGCAGGTGCCGCTCGACGTCAATTTCGCCCGGTGAAGACGGCCCCGGCGCGTTCCGCTCCCTGTCCGGCAGGGGATCGGCGCCGCTCGCGGAAAAAGCGCTGTCAATGCCAAGACACCCTGCCTGTGACTCCGGGCGCGGCCTGCCGTAGGATGGCCGTCCCGCCTGCACTGCCTCACGACATGAAACGCACCATCGCCTCGTTCGCCGCGTTCATCGCGCTCCTCACCGCGTCGCCGGCGTTCGCGCAGGCCACGCCGGATTTCGGCAAGGTCGAGATCAAGGCGACCCAGCTCGCCCCCGACTTCTGGACGCTGGAAGGCCAGGGCGGCACGATCAGCGTGCTGACCGGCAACGACGGCATCCTGCTGGTCGATTCGCAGTTCGCGCCGCTGACCGACAAGCTCGTCGCTGCCATCCGCAAGTTCTCCGACAAGCCGATCCGCTTCCTGGTCGACACCCACGTGCATCCCGACCACGTCGGCGGCAACGGCAACTTCGCCAAGCTCGGCGCGACCATCTTCGCGCGCGACCAGCTGCGCTGGCGCATGGAACACCCGAACCCCGCGGCCGACGGCACGCCCGGCAAGCCGGCGCCCGAGCAGGCGCTGCCGGTGGTGACGTACAACGCGTCGCTGTCGATCCACGTCGACGGCGAGGACGTGCGGCTGCTGCCGGTCGTCGCCGCGCACACCGACGGCGACACGGTGGTCTCGTTTCCCGGCCACGACATCATCGCGGCGGGCGACATCTTCCGCAGCGTCGGCTACCCGTACGTCGACCTGGCCAGCGGCGGCACGCTGGCGGGCATCCTCGAGGGACTCAGCGAGATCGTCGACCGCTCGGGCCCCGCCACGAAGATCATCCCCGGCCATGGGCCCATCGTCGACCGCAATGCGGTGCTCGCGCAGCGCGACCTGATCCTGGCGGTGCGCGCCAAGGTGCAGAAGCTGATCGAGCAGGGCAGGTCTGTCGACGAGGCCATCGCCGCGCATCCGACCGCGGAGTTCGACGCGCGCGTGCCGCAGTCGGCGCAGACGGCGGACCGCTTCGTGCGGTGGGTGTATGCGGAGGTTCAGGCCAACCGCTAGGGATGCAGCGGTGCGGCGCGCCGGCCCGCGCGAACGAGCCAGCCGATGGCGAGGCCGTCAGCTCGCCGCGGAGCAGTACAGCAACCCCGCGCCGCCCGTGCTGACCAGGTTGTCCTGGCTGCATCCGCGGCTCTTGTGCGCCGAGTTCCACGACGTGTTGCCGCCGCCGGCGCGGTCGAAGTGGCCCAGCTGGGTCGAGGCGTCGCTCGCGCTGCTGGTGTAGTTGCGGCAGGTGTGGTCGGCGGTGTCGGCATAGGCGCGGCCATCGGGCTGCGAGCCGGTGATGACGTCGTGCACGTTGGGCTTGTCGCCGAAGCCCGGCCGGCTCTCGCCGGTCTCCGTGAAGACGGTGGCCTTGCTGAGGTTGTTGCCCAGTCGCGCCAGCTCGATCGTGTCGCCGTGCAACTGGGCGATGTCCCTGGCGATGACAGCGCCGCGCGCGTTGGTCCACGGACCCGCGCCGATGCGGTCGCGCGCATTGACGGCCGGCGCGCCGTCGGCCGCCTGCGTGCTGAGGTAGGCGCGCCAGGTGCGATGGCCGAAGCCGACCGCGCTGGCCAGCTTCTGGCAGTGCGCGTCGGCGCCGGCCAGGCCGCCGAGGTTGCCGCCCTGGCCGATCGGCTGGCTGGTCAGGAAGAAGCTGAAATCCTTGGGCAGGGCGGGCGGCGCGGAGGCCGCCGGTGCGGGCGACGACGCCGACTGGGCTTGCGCCGCGAGCGCGGTGGACAGCGTGGCGGCGACGGCCAGCACGGTGCAGACGGCGAGCGCGGTCGATTCGGAGCGGATCTTCATGGTCGTTGCCTCAGTTGGCGTTGCGGAAGTCGTCGTGGCAGGACTTGCAGGTCTTCTGCAGCTTGCCGAACTGGTCCTTGACCGCCGCCGCGTCGCCGCCGGCCGAGACGAGTCGCGCGAGCTCGCTCGACTCCCTGGCGAAATCGCCGCCGCGCTCGGCGAACCTGGCCGTGTTGGCGAAGGCGTCGGCCTTGACCGTGGTGTCGTGCCAGCCCTTGCCCGTCTCGGTGCCGGGCGCGAACAGGCTGCCGAGGCCCGAATTGGCGATGGCGGCGATCGCGTTGGCGGATCGCAGCACCTGGTCCTTGTCGTAGCCGCCGTCGAGGCCGGCCTTGATGCGGCCGGCGTTCCAGGCGACCACCTGGAACGTCGACTGGCGCCACTTGATGAGGTTCTCGGGCTTGGGCGCCTGCTGCGCGAGTGCGGTGCCCGCGGCCGCGAGCGCGGCGGCCAGAAAGAGGATCGTGCGAGTCGTGTTCATGTCGGAAGCGTCGTGTCGTTGGAAATCACTGGAATGGCTTGTGGACGTCGTGGCAGTCGTTGCACGCGTGCGCGAGGTCGACGGCGGCCTTCGAGGCCTTGTCGAAGTCCTGCGCGGCGAGCGCGGACGGGATCGCCGTGGCGAGCGCCTTGCCGCTGCGCGACAGCTCGACCGCGTCCGCCTTCTGGCCGTCGGCGACGAAGTACGCCTCCATCAGCCCGTACAGGCGTGCCAGTTCCTGCGCGTCGGCGACGGCGGCGTCCGTCCTGCGCGCGTCGATGTTCCTCTGCACCTCGACGCTGTGCTTGTCGATGGCGCGCATCCAGACGTCGAAGTCCAGCACGCTCGCGGCGCGCGCCACCGTGGTGCCGGCGGCGGCGAGCGTGAGGGCGGCGAGGGCGGCGAGCGTCGCGCGAGGGCGCGGCGTGTGTTCCATGTCAGTCCTTCTTGTATTTCTCGTGGCAGTTCTTGCACGAGCGCGTGAGCTGGTTGACGGCCTCGGCGGCGGCGTCGAAGTCCTTTGCCTCGATGGCCTTGAGCGCCTGCGCGGCGAGTTCCTGCGTGCGATGCGCGAAGCCGACCGCGTCGGCGGTGTCGGGCTTCTCGCCGTAGTGCGACTCGACGCGGGCGAAGGTCTCGACGAGCGAGCGGGCGTCGGCCGCGGCGGCCGCGCCGTCCTTCATCGCGACGTTGGAGTCGAGGCTCTTGGCGGTGTCGTCGATGCCGCGCATCAGGTCGCCGTCGACGTCGATGCCCTCGCTGGAGGCGGCGCCGGCCAGCAGCAGGCCGGCCAGGGCGAGCGGGAGTGTCTTGCGGATCAGGTTCATGTCGGATCGGTCGCACCCGCGCGCGTCACGCGCGGGCGCGGCGGCGCGTCAGGCCACGATCTCCTTGATGACGTCGCCGAACACCGTGGTCGGCCGCTCCTGGCGGCCCTGGTACTGGAACGTCACCTTGCGGTTGTCCAGGCCCAGCTGGTGCAGGATCGTGGCCTGCAGGTCGTAGGTGTCGACGATGCCGGTCTGCGCGCGCAGGCCGATCTCGTCGGTCGAGCCGTAGCTGCCCGGCTTGATGCCGCCGCCGGCCAGCCAGCTCGTGTACCCCCAGGGGTTGTGGTCGCGGCCGTTGCCGCTCTGGCCGTAGGGCGTGCGGCCGAACTCCGACGTCCAGACGACCAGCGTCGAGTCGAGCAGCCCGCGCGCCTTCAGGTCGGCCAGCAGGCCGGCGATCGGCTTGTCCACGGACTTGCTCATCACGCCGTGGTTCTTCTCCAGGTTGTTGTGCGCATCCCAGCTGTCCACGGACGCATCCGGAGCGCCCGAGATGACGTGGATGAAGCGAACGTTGCGCTCGACCAGCCGGCGCGCGCGCAGCAGCGCGGTGCCGTATTCGTCGGTCTCCTTGGCGCCGATGCCGTACAGCTCGCGCGTGGCCGCCGTCTCCTTGGTGAGGTCGACGGCCTCGGGCGCCGACTTCTCCATGCGGTAGGCGAGCTCGTAGGACTTCGCGCGCGCCGCCAGTTCGGTGTCGCCCGTGCGTGTGAGGGCGCCGTGCTCGTTGAGCGAGGCGATCAGGTCCAGCGTGTTGCGCTGCTCGGTGTCGATCACGCCCTCGGGTCGCGCCAGGTGCAGGATCGGCGAGTCGCCCTTGCGGAAGGCCGTGCCCTGGTAGGCCGCGGGCAGGAAGCCCGAGCTCCAGATCACCGCGCCGCGGCCGCCGCCGGCCGCGCCCACGCCGGTGGGCAGCACGACGAAGGCAGGCAGGTCGGGGTTGGCCGACCCGAGCGCGTACTGCACCCACGAGCCGAGCGCCGGACGCCCGGGCACCAGGCCCGCCGTATGCAGCTTCAGCGACGAGATGACATGCGTCGCGCCCTCGGTCTTGCAGCCCTTCAGGAACGCGATGTCGTCCACCTGTTTCGCGAGGTTGGGCAGGAAGTCGGACACCCAGGCGCCCGTCTCGCCGTACTGCTTCCACGTGCGCTTGGTCGCCAGCAGGTTGCCGACGCCGCCGTCGGTGGCCGTCTTGAGGTTCTTGGCGAACGAGTCGGGCAGCGGCTTGCCGGCCAGCCTGATCAGCTCGGGCTTGTAGTCGAACAGGTCCAGCGTGCTGGGCGCGCCGGCCATGTGCAGCCAGATGACCGACTTGGCTTTGGCGGGGAAGTGCGGCTCACGCGGGGCCTGGGGGTCTTCGAGCTCGGCCGCCGAGGCGACGTTGAGCTGCAGGCCCAGGCCGCCGAGGGCGGCGGCGCCCAGGCCGAGGCCGGCGTGGCCGAGGAAGTCGCGACGCGAGGAATGGGTCATGGGGGTCTCCGTTGGAAGGGATTCAGAAGCGGTAGAGGAAGTCGTTCGCGTTGGACAGCGCGTGCACCAGGTCGACGAAGGCGGCGGCGTGGGCGGCCCCGGGGTCGTTCTTCAGCGCACCGCCGTCGCTCGCGTTGCCCTCGTCGGGCGGCGATGCGTTGGCCGCGGCGTTGGCGGCGGCGGCCGCCGCGGCGAGCGCGACGGGGTCGTAGTTCGGGTTCGGCGCCGTGGCCCAGTGCGTCTCCTTCTGCTTCTGCTTCTCGATGAAGTCCACGAGCGCGGCCTGCTCGAAGCGATCCGGCGCACGGCCGTACGCGGCCCGGTACAGCTTGTCGACCTGCGCCTCGACCGACGGCGCGACGCCGAAGCCGTCCGGCAGGTTCACCTTCTTGCCGCTCGCGAGCTGCTGGGCCTCCAGCGCCTCCTGGCTCTTGAGGAACGCCATGAGGCGCGTCTTCTCGAACGCGTCGGGCTTGCGCGAATAAAGGATCTCGTAGACGCGGTCGATTCGCGCGGCATCGCTGCCCTTCGGCGACTCCTTGATCACGCGGCCTGCCAGCGCCTTCGACCAGCCGTAGACGAGGTCGCTGTTGATCAGCGCCAGCGCCTGCGGGGCCGTCGTCGTCACGTCGCGCTTGTTGTGCACGATCTGCGGGTTGGCCCAGTCGAAGGTGTCCAGCAGCGGGTAGGGCAGGTTGCGGCGGATGAAGACGTAGACGCTGCGGCGGTTCGCGTCGTGCGGGTTGTCCGACGTGATCCAGAAGTTGCGGTTCGGCGCCTGGGTGCCGGCGGGCAGCGGCGGGAAGACGGCGGGGCCGCCCAGCTTGTCCTCCAGCAGGCCGGAGGCCGCCAGCAGCGAGTCGCGGATCTCCTCGGCCTCCAGGCGCTGGCGCGGGAATGCCCACAGCAGCTTGTTGCCCGGGTCGATCTTCTCGGCGTCGCTGCGCGGGGACGACGACTGCCGGTACGTATGCGACAGCAGGATCTCGCGCTGCAGCTTCTTGACGCTCCAGCCGTCCTGCACGAACTCGGCGGAGAGGTAGTCCAGCAGCTCGGGATTCGTCGGCTTCGTGCCCATCTTTCCGAAGTCGCTCACCGACTCGACGATGCCGTTGCCGAACACCTGCGCCCATTGGCGATTGACGAACACGCGCGCCGTCAGCGGGTTGTCCGGCGAGACGAGCCAGTTGGCCACGGCGCTGCGGCGGCCCGAGGACGTCGCGGTCGGCACGATGGCCGGTTGCGCGCTGGTCAGCAGCGCCGGGAAGGCCGGCTGCACCTCGTCGAGCTTGCGGTCGTAGATGCCCTTGAACAGCACGTACGTCTTGGGCGAGTCGGCGTGGCCCAGCTCGCTCATCGTCGAGATGTTGCCGGGATCCCTCGGCTTGATCGCGTCGAAGGCCTTGAGCTGCTCGTCGAGCGCCTGGTACTTCGCGTAGCCGTCCTTGTCCTTCCTCTTCAGGTCGGCCAGCGCGTTGCGCGTGCGGCCGGACAGCGTCCACAGGTTGCGGTGGTAGATCCAGCGGTCGTAGGCGTCGCGCTCGGCCCCGGGCTTGGTGATGGACGCGCGGGTGTCGGGCACGAAGCCGGACAGCCGGTCGGACTCCAGCTTCTCGATGACGGGCTTGAGCAGCGCGTCCTGCTGGTCGCGGATGTCCTTGGTCGCGGCCTCCCACCTGGCCTGCCTGGCGAGCCATTCGGCCTTGGCGGGACCTTCCAGCGCCTTGACGTCGTCGTTCCAGCTGGCGTTCACGAAGAAGGCCTGGAACTGGTAGTACTCCTTCTGCGAGATCTTGTCGAACTTGTGGTCGTGGCACTGCGCGCAGCCCAGCGTCGTGCCGAGGAACACCGAGCTGACCGTGTCGGTGAGGTCGTTGGCGACCTCCTGCTTCTTCAGGTTGAGGTCGCGCGCGTTGATCTCGTCGGGGAAGTTGCGCAGGAAGCCGGTGGCGATCAGGGCCTCGTTGCGGTCGGGCCAGAGCTCGTCGCCGGCGATCTGCTCGCGTACGAAGCGGTCGAACGGCTTGTCCTGGTTGAACGACGCGATGACGTAGTCGCGGTAGCGCCAGATGTTGGGCCGCGTGCCGTCGGCGTTGTAGCCGTCGGAATCGGCGTAGCGCGTCAGGTCGAGCCAGCGGCGGCCCTGGCGTTCGCCGTAGTGCGGCGACGCGAGCAGGCGGTCGACGAGCTTCTCGTAGGCCCTGGGCGACTTGTCGCTGACGAAGGCCTTGACGTCTTCAGGCGTCGGGATCAGGCCCCACGCGTCCAGCGTCGCGCGGCGGATGAAGGTGGCGCGGTCGGCGTCGGGCGAGGGCGCGAGGCCCTTGGCCTCGAGCTTGGCAAGCACGAAGGCGTCGAGCGGCGTCTTGACCCACGCCTTCTGCTTGACGGGGGGCACGTCGGGCCGCTGCACGGGCGTGTAGGCCCAGGCGCGGGCGATGGCGGCGCTCGCGGGCGAGGCCGCGGCGAGGATGGCGCCGGCGTTGGCCGGCAGCGTCGGATGGGCGGCCGGCAGCGCGGGCGCGATGGGCGTTCCGGCGGCCGTCACGGCCGCGGCGAGGGTGGCCAGCGAGAGGACGCCGGCGGACAGGAGGGCTGTGGTGAGGGCTTTGTTCATTGGGCGACTCGGGTGTCGGTGAGAGAACGAACCTGGCGTGGATGGGGCGTCGCCATGGCGGGGCGGTTCTCGTGGAACCGCCGCGCCCGGCGCCTTCACCTGGCGTGACGCAAGCGGCGCGCCAGCTTTTGGCGTGCGCGGGGCGCCGGATCGCTGCATTCGATGCAGGTCCGCGACCGCGCTGCTGCTTGCGCCACACCCGGGCCTCGTGGGCTGGTGCGTCGCCAGCAGCGCGCCGCCGCGCTCAGAGCTTTCCGGTGAACTGGATGCCGTAGGTGCGCGGCGTCGCCGGCGTGAAGCTGTTCCAGGTGCGCGACTGCGGCGTCTCGTTGCCGAACAGGTTCTTGATGATCAGGCTGACGTCGAAGCTCTTGTCGCGCCTGCCCGCGCCGACGGCCAGGTCGACCAGCGCCTGCGCACCGACCGTGGCGTACTTCGACAGCGCGACGTCCGTGTTGTAGCCCGTGCTGTACGCGAGGTTGGCGCTGACGTGGGCCACCTTGTCGACGGCGATCGGCTGGTTGTAGTCGGCGCCGACGTTGAACGTGAAGCGCGGCGCGCCGGCCAGCGTCTTGCCGTTGACACTGCGATAGGGCTGGGCCGGATGCACGCCCGCCACGGCCGTCGTGAGGTCGCCGTTCTCCACCGGCTGCGCCGAGTTGGGGAAGTCCTTGTAGACCGCGCGGTTGTACGCTGCCGAGAAGCGCAGCGTCGTGCGCGCGATGCCGCCGTACACGCCGTCGATCTCCAGCCCGCTCACGCCAACGCGCGGCGCGTTGCCGGTGGCCGACGTGTAGTAGGTGGTGCCGTCGTTCTTCGATGCGGTGGTGTACTGGTCCACCACCTGTACGGCCTGCTGGTAGTTGTGGATCGCGGTGTCGAAGATGTCGGCGTTGAGGATCAGCGTCTTGTCCAGCAGCGCCGACTTCAGCCCGAGCTCGAACGAGTTCGTCTTCTCCGCGGCGGCCGGCGTGGACACGCCGTTGACCAGCTGCGCGATGCCGGCCTTCTCGCCGTGCTGGTACGAGGCGTAGCTCGTCACGTCCGGCGAGATCTTGTAGCTGGGGCTCAGCACGAGCGCCGGCTGGTTGGCGCGGAAGGGCCTGGCGGCGGTGGGTGCGAACAGCACGCCGATGTTGGCCGCCCGGATCGCCTGGGCGGCCTTGACCTGCGCCAGTTCGGCGGCGGTCAGGCTGGCGTAGGTGCGGCCCGCGCCGAAGTACTTCGCGGCCGCGGCGTCGCGGGTGGCCGGGTCGTTGAAGTTGGCGAGGTCCACGCCGTCGCCCGGATTGACGACGTACGAGCTGCCGACGTTGGTGCGGTTCTCGTGCGTCAGGCGCACGCCGGTGGTCAGCGTCAGGCGGTCGGTGAAGTGCCAGTTGGCCTGCGCGAAGGCCGCGCCGCTCTTGTTCGTGATGGTCTGCTGTCCGGCGGGCGAGTTGTAGGCCATCGAGACGTTGGCCAGCGAGTCGCGCATCAGCAACTGGCCGGCGGCGGTGCTGTCGAGCGTGTCGTACTGTGCCGTGCTCGCGAACCATGCGCCCGCGTCGGTGCCCCAGGCGCGCTGGTAGGTTGCCGAGTTGTTGACCTTGATGAAGTACAGGCCGGCCTGGTAGTCGACGAAGCCGCCCACCGGCGAGCTGATGCGCAGTTCCTGGCTGAACTGGTGGTAGTCGTTCCAGAAGCCACCGGAGTTGCGGTAGATGTCGAACGGCGTGCCGTCGTCGTTGACCGCGTTGAAGTGGTAGGACTTGTACGCGGTGATGGAGGTCAGCGTCTGGCCGCTGGGGACGCGCCAGTTCACTTCGGTGGTCAGGCCGTTGCTGCCGGTGACCAGGGCGTGCTGCGCGTCGTTGTCGATGCCGGCGTAGTAGTCGCCGATGCCGTAGCCGGGGTTGTTGGTGAACCAGCTGCGCGCGAGGCGGGTCGAGGCGTCGGTGGACAGCGGGTTGGTCACGCCGTCGGCGTACGTGGCGGGCGTGGGCGAATACTTCGTGTTGGCGTTGGTGGTCTCGCCGGCGCGCGGCTGGATGTCGCCCTCCAGGCGCGCGCTGAACGTGTCGTCCGGCTTGAGCAGCAACTGCACGCGGCCCGACACGCGGTCGGTGTTGGTGTAGGTCTGGTCGCGGTTGTAGGCGTTGGCGCGCGCACCATGCTGGCGGTCGACGGAGAACGTGCCGCGCCAGGCGAGCAGGTCGTCGATCACGGGTCCGCCGATCGCGGCCACGCCCAGCACGCCGTTGTTCTTGTTGAAGGCCAGCGTGTAGTCGGCGGTCGGGGTGAACGACGGGCGCCTGGTGTTGATCGTGATGCTGCCCACGCTCGCGTTCTTGCCCTGCAACGTGCCTTGCGGGCCGCGCGCGACCTCGATGGTGTCGATGTCGACGAAGTCGAAGCTGGAGGTCAGCGCGTTGTAGCCGTAGCTCACGCCGTCGAAGATCACGCCGACGCTGGGATCCTGCGCCTCGGTCTGCCCGATCTTGCCGATGCCGCGGATCGACAGGCTGCTGGTGCGCTGGTTGCCGATGTTCCAGGAGACGTTGGCGGCGCGCTTGGCGATGGCGCCGACGCCGTACGCGTCGAGGCGTTCGAGCTCGGCGCCGGTGACCACGGACACCGACACCGGCACGTCCTGCAGGCGCTCGATGCGGTTGCGGCTGTGGACGGTGACGGCGTCGAGGGCGGGCGCCTGGCCGGCGGCCTCGGGGACGCTCGCCGCGCTGGCCGCGGAGGCGGCCGACGCCGCGGATTGCGCGTGCGCCTGGCCCAGCATCGTGAAGGCGAGCGCGGCGGCGGCGACGGGGGCGATGTCGAACGGGGTCCTGGCGTGTTGTTGTCGTTGTTGGCGGGAAGACGAACGGCTCACTGAGGCTCCTCGATGTCGTTGGAATGGAAAGGGAAAAGGGGCGATCGAGGCGATGCCGGATGCAGTGGCCGTGCCAGGCGGTGCGGATATGCAAATGCGCTCCGCATTCGCGCCGGGGCGCCGTCGCGGCGGGCGCGACGCTGCATGGCGGCGCAGCGCGACGCGGCCATGGCGCGCACGTGTTGGCTTCGCAGCAGCCGACGGCTCGCGCGTGGTCGAAACCCAGCGCGCCTTGCGCGGCTTCGATCGTTCCGAGGCGTGCTGGCCTGGGCCGCGCGGCTGGCACGCTTGCTGCACATGGAGATGCGTGCGCACCGCGCCGAACCCATCCCTCACATCAGGAAGCTTCTGACATGACCAATCCCGGATTCCTCGTCGCCGCGCTGCTCGCCGGCGCCTTCGGCGTCGCCGCCGCGCAGGACGCCGAGGCCCCGCTCGCTCCGCCGATCCACGTGGCGGGCGGCGCGTCCGACCCGGCTGCCGTCAAGCGCGCGCAGCAGTACCTGGCTGCGCCGTGGAAGTACAAGTCCAAGCGGCTGAGCAAGGCCGAGGTCGACGCGCTGCTGGCCAGGCCGGACTCGGTGATCTTCATCGACCTGCGCACGCCCGCCGAGTTCATCCAGTTCGGCAGCTTCCCGGTGTTCCTCAGCGTGCAGAACAATGATCTGGAGAAGCAACTCGCCTGGCTGCCGCGCGATCGCCAGATCGTGACCGTCTCCAACCACGCGCAGCGCGCGGGGGCGGCCGCCGACCTGCTGGCGTCCCGGGGCTTCAACGTGGCGGGTGCCACGGGTGCGGAGGAATACGAGGTCGAGGGCGGCACGGCCGTGGCGCACCTGGTGCCGCGCCCGCCGCGCGTCGCCGGCGCCGCGTCGGCGCCGCGTTCCTGAGCCCGGCGGGAGCACGCGATGACCACGCCCGAGCTGATGTCCGATGTCGGTGCCGTCGATGCCGGCGCCGTTCCCGCGGCGCCCGTGCGCGCAGGCCTGCGCCGCATCGTGTTGTGGGACGCGCCCCTGCGGGTCTTCCACTGGTCGCTGGTGGCCGCGACCGTCGCCGCGATCGTCACCGGCGAGCTCGGCGGCGCCTGGATGGCGTGGCACGGTCGCGCCGGGCTGGCGATCGTCGGGCTGCTGGTGTTCCGCGCCGTGTGGGGCGTGGTGGGTTCGGCCACATCGCGCTTCGCGCAGTTCGCCCCCTCGCCGTCGCGCCTCGTCGCCTACCTGCGCGGCCGCTGGCGCGGCGTCGGCCACAACCCGCTGGGCGCGCTGTCGGTGTTCGCGCTGCTGGGGCTGCTGTCGCTGCAGGCCGGCACGGGCCTGTTCGGCAACGACGACATCGCCTTCGCGGGGCCGCTCAACCATCTGGTCGACGACACGCTGGGCGCGCGCGTGACGGGCTGGCACCGGCTGCTCGCGGACGGCCTGTTCGTGTTGCTGGTGCTGCACGTGGCGGCGATCGCGTTCCACGTGCTGGTCAAGCGCCATAGGCTTGTGCGGCCGATGATCGACGGCCTGGCCGATGTGCCGTCGGATGCGCCGCTGCCGCGCCGGGGCGCGGCGCGCGGGCCGTTCGGGCTCCTGGCGGGCGTGTCGATCGCGGCGGCCGCGGTGCTGGCCGTGGCGGGCGCCGGCGAGCACCCGGCCGCGCCGCTGCCGGCGGCCCGGGCGAGGGTCCCGGCGGCGGTGCAGACCTTGCAGGCGGCGCCGCCGGCGGCCGGCGCCTCGTCCGCGGCCTGGTAGCTCGCGCGTGCATGGATGGCCCCGGCGCGCCGGGGCCGTCGCCGTCGGTCAGTGGGCAGCCGCGAGGCGCTGCACGGCGGCCAAGGCGTGTTCGACGTTCTCGACGGGCGACAGTCCGTCGAACGCCGCGGCGACGCGGCCGTCGGGGGTGATGACGAAGGTGCTGCGTTCGGCCAAGCCATGCTCGATCGGCGCGCCACGCGTGTCCTTGCGGCCTGGCGCCGCATCGCGCACGGCCAGGGCATAGGCGCGCGCGATGTGGCCGTCCGGGTCGGATGCCACCGCGATCTTGCCGCCGCAGTACTGGGGATCGGCCGAGAAGGTGTTGAGCCGGCCGATGTCGTCGAGCGACACGCCCACGATGCTCGCGCCCACGCCCGTGAACTTGTCCTGCTGCACGGCGAAGGTGTGCGCCTCGAGGTTGCAGCCGCCCGTGTAGGCCGACGGGTAGAAGTACACGACGACCGGCCCGCGCCGGAGCGTGTCGGCCAGCGAGTACGTGAAGGCCTTGCCGGCCAGCGAGGCGGGGGCCTCGAAGGTCGGCGCGCGATCGCCGACCGCGAGCCCGGCGTGGGCTGATGCGAAGGGCAGGAGGAGCGCGAGCAGCGCCAGTGGGCGTGTGGGAGCGTGGTTCATCCGCGTCGTGTTGCAAGCGCCGCGCCAGTGCCGTGCGGCCTCCCGCCGCGGCAGATGCTGCGAAACCAGCGCCTTCCCGCGCGCGGGTGCTGTCTTCGATGCAGGCGCTGGCTCGCATCGGGCAGGCCGTCGATGCGCTGTCGATTCCCGCATATCGACAGGCGAAGTCGTTGCTTGGTGCGGCGCAGCGCTGCACGTAACTTTGCATTCCCGCCAACGAGATCCACCAAACCGTCATGGCCAAGATCCTGACCCTGCCGGACTCCCATGCCGCGCCGCTGACCATCCGCGCCAAGGCGCTCGTGTTCCACGATCCGCAGTCGCGGCTGCTGCTCGATCACGTCGAGCGCCTCGCACGCAGCGACGCCACCGTGCTGGTGACCGGCGAGACCGGCACCGGCAAGGAGCTGATCGCACGCCACATCCATGCCACCAGCGGACGCGCGGGGCCGTTCGTCGCGGTCAACTGCGGCGCGTTCAGCGAGACGCTGATCGACGCCGAGCTGTTCGGCCACGAGTCGGGCGCGTTCACCGGTGCCACGCAGGCGCGTGCAGGGTGGTTCGAGGCGGCCAACGGCGGCACGCTGTTCCTCGACGAGATCGGCGACCTGCCGATGGCGCTGCAGGTCAAGCTGCTGCGCGTGCTGCAGGAGCGCCAGGTCGTGCGCCTGGGCTCGCGCCGCCCGATCGCGCTCGACGTGCGCCTGGTGGCCGCGACCAACATCGACCTGGCGCGCGCCGTCGCCGCGCAGCACTTCCGCGCCGACCTGTACTACCGCCTGAGCGTGGCGGGCGTGCGCCTGCCGTCGCTGCACGAACGCCAGGCCGACATCCTGCCGCTGGCCGAGCACTTCGTCGGCGTGTACTGCGCGCGCCTGGGGATCCGCCCGATCCCGCTCAGCGACGACGCCGTCGCCGCGCTACGCGCCTACAGCTGGCCGGGCAACATCCGCGAGCTGGAGAACGTCATCCATTACGCGCTGATCGTGTGCGCGGGCGACGCGATCCAGGCACAGGACCTGAAGCTCGTGCCGCTGCAGCCGCCGCTGGGCCGTCGCGCCGGCGACGCCGGCCAGGTGTCGCGCGAGCACGTTGCCGGGGTGGGCGGCTACCGGCCGCCCGACGAGCGCGACACGGCGGCGCCGCCGCCCGTGGCTGCGAGCCGGCCCCGTCCCGCGAGCACGCGCGAGCGCTTGCCGGCGTTCTTCGGCGACCTGTTGCGCGAGGGCGGCCCCGCCCTGTTCGACAGCGTCGAGCGCGCGCTGGTGCACGCGGCGTACGAGCACGCGAACGGCAACCAGGTGCGCGCCGCGCGCGAGCTCGGCGTGACGCGCAACATGGTGCGCACGCTGCTCAAGCGCCACGGGCTGCTCGGCTGCGAGCCGCCCATCGACGCGGGCTTCGCCGCGGCCGAGGGCGGGCCGGTCGCGCTGTCGGCCGTGTAAGCAACGGCGATTTCGTTCTTTGCCTTCGTCGAGCTGAATTCCCAGAATCCCTTCCATCGATGGCCGACGCTGGAGGGCGTCGCGCTCGAATCACCCTGACACGCAAACCGAAGAGGACCTTGATGCCGACCCCCCGCCTTTCCCGAACGCTCGTGGCACTCGCGCTCGCCGCCACCGCCGCCGTCTCGTTCGCCAAGGAGATCACGTTGCTCAACGTGTCGTACGACCCGACGCGCGAGCTCTACCAGGACATCGACGCGAGCTTCCCGAAATACTGGAAGAGCAGGACGGGCGACGACCTCAAGATCAACGCCTCGCACGGCGGCTCGGGCGCGCAGTCGCGCGCGGTGCAGGACGGGCTGGACGCCGACGTCGTGACGCTGGCGCTCGCCTCCGACATCGACGCCATCGCCAACAAGGGCCTGCTGGCCAAGGACTGGCAGAAGAAGTTCAAGGACAACAGCACGCCCTACACGTCGACCATCGTGTTCCTGGTGCGCAAGGGCAACCCCAAGGGCATCCGCGACTGGGCCGACATCGCCAAGCTCGGCGTGGGCGTGATCGTGGCCAATCCGAAGACCTCGGGCGGTGCGCGCTGGGCCTACCTGGCGGCGTATGGCTGGGCGCTGAAGCAGCCGGGCGCGAGCGACGCGGCGGCGCGCGACTACATCCGGAAGGTCTACGAGAACGTGCCGGTGCTCGACTCCGGCGCCCGCGGATCGACCGTCACGTTCGCGCAGCGCGGCGTCGGCGACGTGCTGCTCGCCTGGGAGAACGAGGCGTGGCTGTCGCTCAAGGAATTCGGCGCGGACAAGTTCGACATCGTCTACCCGCCATCCAGCATCCTGGCCGAACCGCCGGTGGCGATCGTGGACAAGGTGGTCGATCGCAAGGGCACGCGCGCCGTGGCCCAGGCCTACCTCGAATACCTGTACACGCCCGAGGCGCAGGAAATCGAGGCGAAGAACTTCTACCGTCCCATCGATCCGGCCGTGGCCGCGAAGTACGCGAGCAGGTTCCCGAAGCTGAAGCTGTTCTCGGTCGACGACACCTTCGGCGGCTGGACCACCGCGCAGAAGACGCACTTCGCCGACGGCGGCGTGTTCGACCAGATCTACACGAAGAAGTAAGGCTCATCGCCGAAGCGCGGGGATGCGGGCGGCGCGTCCAGGCATCCAGCGCGGAACAATCGTGTCATCCTGCGCGCAGTCGCAGGATCCACCCTGGCCGAGTCGCCGCCCATCGTCTCTGATGTCGCACCCAAGCCAACATCACGGCTGGCGTGGATCCTGCGACTGCGCGCAGGATGACGGGGCCTCTTGTGCAGGCGCACCGGCGCACCGTCCGCCACGAGCGCACCGGCGAAGCCGGCTCGGTCGCTCCCTTGAACGTGGGGGCGGCGTGCGAGCGCCAGAGGCGACCTGGGAAGGTCTTTCCCGGCGGCCGTGCGCGACGCGCGCGGCCTCTGCCGTTCGTGAGACCGCGTTCCGACGCGTGAGAGTTCGCTCACGACAGGCCGATCCTCGTCGATCCTCGACATAGACTCCGTCCCCAAGCCGCCCGACCCACGGGCGCAGGGGGAAGAGCACATGTTGTGGTGGAGTCGGAAGGTCTCGCTGGTCCTGGTCGCATCGTTGTCGCCGTTGCTGGCGCACGCCGACGCGACGTTGAAGACGATGTCGCCGCGTGGCGAGGTCGCGCTGGTGCGCCAGGTGCGCGCCACCTTCAGCGAGTCCATGGTCAAGTTCGGCGATCCGCGCCTGCCCGCGCCGCTGGACGTCGCGTGCACGCCCAACACGGCGCAGGGCGGCACGGGGCGCTGGGTCGACGACAAGACCTGGGTCTACGACTTCGCCAAGGACCTGCCGCCCGGCACGCGCTGCAGCGTCACGCCGCATCCCGGCATCAAGTCGGTGGCGGGCGGCGCCATCGCCGCGAGCGCGCAGTTCGACTTCGGCACCGGCGGCCCTGCCATCGTGCGGGCCTACCCGACGCCCGGCGACTGGTCGAAGATCGAGGAGGAGCAGGTCTTCGCGCTGCTGCTCAACGGCCCGGCCACCGCCGACAGCATCCAGCGCTACGCGTACTGCGAGTTCGCCGGCGTCGGCGAGCGCGTTCCGGTGAAGATCATCACGGGCGCGACGCGCGACGCGATCCTGAAGGCGGTCAGTCTGGTGCCGCAGAAGGAGCGGGCCGTCACGCTGCAGTGTGCGCGGCCGGTGGCGCCCGAGTCGAAGATGTCGCTGGTGTGGGGCAAGGGCATCGCCACCACCACGGGCGTGGCGTCCACCGACGACCGCCGCCTGGCCTACACGGTGCGCCCTGCGTTCACCGCGAGCTTCACCTGCGAGCGCGTGAACTCGCGCTCGGACTGCCTGCCGATGCGGCCGTTGCGCCTGGAGTTCTCGTCGCCGGTGCCGCGCCGGATCGCCGAGAAGGTGGCACTGGCCGGGCCGGACGGCACGCACAAGCCCAACGTCGAACAGCATCGCGGCGAGACCTCCGACGCGCTGCTCGAGATGCGCCAGTCGGGCCTGCAGAAGTTCATCTACTTCTTCGGGCGCAACAAGGGCAGCGTGATGGGCGACGCGTCGGAGGAGGGCGTGACGGCGGTGCAATGGATGGACCAGCTGCCCGAGAAGGCGGAGCTGCGCATCGAGCTGCCGTCCGACTTCGCGGACGATTCGGGGCGCAGGCTGGACAACGCCGGCCAGTTCCCGCTGAAGACGCGCACCGCCGAGGCGCCGCCGCTGGCGAAGTTCCCGGCGGCCACGTTCGGCATCCTCGAGCTCAACGCCGACCCGGTGCTGCCGCTGACGGTGCGCAAGATCGAGGGCCGGCTGGGCGTGAAGGCGATGACGCTCGGCGGCGCGCCCGCGCGCGACCTGACGCTCACCGACGACGCCGCCATCATCCACTGGTTCGCCCGGGTGGCCCGCTACAACGAGACCTCGCTCGCTCGATCGACCGTCGAGGACGAGCTGGGCGTCAAGCTGCCGGTGCCGCCGAAGAAGGCGCCCGCGCGCCAGGCCAGGGACCACGGCCGCACGAAGACCCGGGAGGAACAGGACGAGGACGCCGACGAGAGCGACGTCAACGCGCAGGATCCCGACGCGGTACAGACGCGCAGCGTGAGCCTGCTGGCCGGGGCGCCGGGCGTGCACCTGGTCAGGCTGCCGACGGAGTCGCAGACGGAGCCGCATCCGTTCGAGGTGATCGGCATCCGGCTGCCGCAGCCGGGCTACCACGTCGTCGAGATCGAATCGCCGCGCCTGGGCGAGGCGCTGCTCGATCGCAAGGCGCCGATGTACGTGCGCACCGGCGTGCTCGTCACCAACCTGGCCGTGCATTTCAAGTGGGCGCCCGTGAACTCCGGTGCCTGGGTCACCACGCTGGACAAGGGCCAGCCGGTGCAGGGCGCGACGGTGCAGGTGTCGGACTGCCGCGGCGAGAAGGTGTGGAGCGGCCAGACCGACGCGACCGGCTTCGCGCGCATCGACCAGCAGCTGCCGCGCATGCGCTGGGAATACTGCTCGCATGCCGGCAACGAGCGCTGGGCCGGCCAGACGGGGCGCCCCGAAGGCTACTTCGTCAGCGCGCGCAAGACGGACGCGCAGGGCCGCCACGACATGGCCTTCGTGTGGTCGACCTGGCAGGAAGGCATCGAGCCGTGGCGCTTCAACCTGAATTCGTCGGGACGCGACGACGAGGTGTCGCATCCCCTGTACCACACGGTGATGGACCGCACGCTGCTGCGCGCCGGCCAGACGATCTCGATGAAGAGCCACGCGCGCCGCGAGCTGCTGACCGGCCTCGCGCTGGTGGACGCGGGCGAGCTGCCGACCACGCTGCGCATCGAGCATGAAGGCAGCGACGACCACTACGAGTTCCCGCTCGCGTGGCGCGCCGGCCGCTACGCCGAGACGACGTGGAAGATCCCCGAGGATGCGAAGCTGGGTATGTACGACGTGACGCTGATCCGCGAGGGCCGCATCTCGGTGTCCACCGGCTCGTTCCGCGTCGAGGAGTTCCGCCTGCCCGCGATGATCGGCCGCCTGGTGCCGCCGTCCGGCCCGCAGGTCGATCCGCGCGAGCTCACGATGGACGTGATGGTCAACTACGGCAACGGAGGCGGCGCCGCCGGCCTGCCGCTGAAGGTGTCGGCGCAGGAGCGCGACATCGACCTGTCCAAGGCGATTCCCATGCAGCGCTGGCCGGGCTTCCACTTCGAGCCGCCCAAGGCGCCGAGCACCGACGGCGGCGCGCACGACCCCGACGGCGCGATGTTCAGCGAGGAATATGTCGACGAGGACGACGCCGACCGCATGGTGTCGCAGCGCGACCCGAACTCGAAGCTGGTGGCCGACAAGCTGGCCGTCACGCTCGACAAGGCCGGCGCGGGCAAGGTGACGCTGGCCAAGCTGCCGCCCGTCACGGCGCCCAAGGAACTGCTGGTGCAGGCCACCTACGCCGACCCGAACGGCGAGGTGCAGACGCTGAGCCAGACGCTGCCGCTGTGGCCCTCGGGCGTGGTGCTGGGCGTGCGCACCGACGACTGGGTCTCGGTGCACCAGAAGCTGCCGGCGCAGGTGGTGGCCCTCGACACCCGGGGCAAGCCGCAGGCGGGCGTCGCGGTGAGCGTGCATGCGGTGGTGCACCGCCAGATCTCGGCGCGCAAGCGCCTGGTCGGCGGCTTCTACGCGTACGACAACAAGAACGTGGACGAGGATCTCGGCGAGGTGTGCGCCGGCACCAGCGACGCGCGCGGCCTGGTGCTGTGCGAGGCGGAGCTGTCCGCGTCGGGCCAGGTCGAGCTGGTCGCGCAGGCCCGGGACGCGCAGGGCCATGTCGCGCGCGCAGCCTCCAGCGTGTGGGTGACGCGCGCGGGAGAGGTGTGGTTCGGCAGCGCCAACGACGACCGCATGGACGTGCTGCCCGAGCAGCGCGCCTACGAGCCGGGGCAGGTCGCGAAGTTCCAGGTGCGCAGCCCGTTCCGCCATGCGAGCGCGCTTCTGGCCGTCGAGCGCAACGGCATCGTCGAGACGCGCGAGGTCGAGCTCGACGGCCGGGATCCGACGATCGAGCTGCCCGTCAAGGCCGAGTGGGCGCCCAACGTGTTCGTGTCGGTGCTCGCCGTGCGCGGCCGCGTTCGCGAGGTGCCGTGGTACTCGCTGTTCTCGTGGGGCTGGAAGTCGCCCGTCGAGTGGTGGCACGCATGGCGCAACGAGGGCCAGGACTGGCAGGCGCCCACCGCGATGGTCGATCTCGCGAAGCCGGCGTTCAAGTTCGGCATCACGGAGATCGAGGTCGGCAACGCGGCGCACCGGCTCAAGGTGGACGTGACGCCCGACAAGGCCGTGTACCCGATCCGCGCCACCAGCCAGGTGCGCATCAAGGTGACGCTGCCCGACGGCCGGCCCGCGCCGGCGGGCACCGAGGTGACGCTGGCGGCGGTCGACGAGGCACTGCTCTCGCTCAAGCCCAACGACAGCTGGGACCTGTTCGACGCCATGATCCGGCGCCGCGACTACGGCGTGGAGACGGCCACCGCGCAGATGCAGATCATCGGCAAGCGCCACTTCGGCAAGAAGGCCGCACCTCCGGGCGGCGGCGGCGGCCAATTCCCCACGCGCGAGCTGTTCGACACGCTGCTGCTGTGGAGTCCGGGCGTGGTGCTCGACGCCAGGGGCGAGGCCGTCGTCACGGTGCCGCTCAACGACTCGCTCACCAGCTTCCGCATCTTCGCGGTGGCCGACGTGGTGCAGGGCGCGCAGTCGGCCCTGTTCGGCACCGGCCAGGCGACGATCGCCGCCACGCAGGACCTGCAGATCGTCTCCGGCGTGCCGCCGCTGGTGCGCGAGGGCGACCACTACAAGGCGATGTTCACGCTGCGCAACACGTCGAAGGCGGCCATGAACGCGTCGCTGGCGGCGTCGGCGGGCGCGCGGTCGCTGCCGCTGCAGACGGTGGCCATCGCATCCGGCGCGGCGGCGGACGTGTCGTGGGACGTCGACGTGCCGTACAACGTCGACAGCCTGGCCTGGACGGTCGCGGCCGATGCGGGCAACGCGCACGACCGCATGAAGTTCGCGCAGAAGGTCGCCGAGGCCGTGCCGGTGACGGTGCAGCAGGCCACGCTGATGCAGCTGGACAAGTCGCTGCGCATGCCCATCGCGCCGCCGGTCAACGCCTTGCCGGACGGCAGCGGCAAGCTGCGCGGCGGGATCGAGGTGGCGCTCAAGCCCAGGCTCGGCGACGGGCTGCCCGGCGTGCGCGACTACTTCCTGTGGTATCCGTGGGACTGCTTCGAGCAGCGTGCCTCCGTGGCCATCGGCCTGCGCGACACCGCGCGCTGGCATGCGCTGATCGGCCAGATCGCGCTGTACCAGGACGAGGACGGGCTGCTGAACTACTTCCCGAACGGACGCCCGCATGACGGCAGCGACAGCCTGACGGCATACGTGCTGGCCATCAGCGACGAAGCCACCCGCCTGGGCTACGACTTCGCGCTGCCCGACGACGCGAAGGCCAGCCTGCAGCGTGGCCTGATCGGCTTCGTCGCAGGCAAGGTCAACCGCGACTTCTGGCACCCGGCCTTCCTCACGAACGGCGACCTCGACGTGCGCAAGATCGCGGCGATCGAAGCCCTGAGCCGCGACGGCAAGGCGCAGCCGCGCATGCTGGACTCGGTGCAGGTCCTGCCGAACCAGTGGCCCACCGGCGCGGTGATCGACTGGATGCAGATCCTCGACCGCATGCCCGGCATCAAGGACCACGACAAGCGCGTCGAGGAGGCGCAGCAGGTCCTGCGCGCCCGCCTGAACGTGCAGGGCACGCGCCTGGGCTTCTCCACCGAGCGCGACGACAGCTGGTGGTGGCTCATGAGCAACGGCGACGTCAACAGCGTGCGCATGACGCTGGCCGTGCTCGATCGCAAGGACTGGGCCGAGGACGTGCCGCGCATCGTCACGGGCACGCTGCAGCGCCAGCAGCGCGGCCGCTGGTCGACCACCGTGGCCAACGCCTGGGGCAGCGTCGCGATGGAGGCGTTCTCGAAGAAGTTCGAGACCGTGCCGGTTCGCGGCACGACCCGGGCAGGCTTCGGCCTTCCGGGCGCGACCACCGCCCTCGACTGGACGAAGATGCCCGCCGGCGGCACGCTGCCGCTGGGCTGGCCCGAGGGCTTCGGCGTCGGCGGCAACAAGGCCGACGCGAACCTGCAGGTCGACCACGACGGCACGGGCAAGCCCTGGGTCACCGTGACGTCCCGGGCCGCCGTGCCGGTGACAGTGCCGTTCGGCAGCGGCTACCGCATCACCAAGACGATCACGCCGGTCGAACAGAAGGCCAAGGGCGCGTGGTCGCGCGGCGACGTGGTGCGGGTGCACCTGGACATCGACGTGCAGGCCGATGCGACCTGGGTCGTCGTCAACGACCCGATCCCGGGCGGCGCGTCCATGCTCGGCACGGGCCTGGGCAACGACGACCAGATCAGCACCGGCACCGAGAAGGACGACTCGCGCGGCTGGCTCGCGTACCAGGCGCGCAGCTTCGAGGCGTTCCGCTCGTACTACCGCTACCTGCCCAAGGGCGCGTTCAGCCTCGAGTACACGTTCCGGCTGAACAATCCGGGCCGCTTCGGCATGCCGCAGACGCGCGTGGAGGCGATGTACGCGCCGGAGATGTTCGGCGAGTCGCCCAACGCGGCGTGGACGGTCCAGCCGTGAACCCGCGCGCGTCCCGCCTGCGCCTGCGCGCGACGCTGGCCACGCTCGCGCTGGCGGCGTCGGTGTCCGCGCATGCGGCGATCCCGTCGTTCGACCAGGTGAAGGCGGGCTGTCGCAGCTCCGAGACGGTGCTGCTCGACCGCCACGGCCATCCGGTGCAGGTGGTGCGCACCGACCTGCGTGCGCGGCGCGGCGCGTGGGTGCCGCTGGCGCAGATCTCGCCGGCGTTGCGCGCCGCGGCGATCGCGTCGGAGGACCTGCGCTTCCTGTCGCATGCCGGCGTGGACTGGCAGGCGGTCGCGGGGGCCGCGATCGGCCGCACCGCGCCCGGCGGCACCCGCGGCGCGTCGACGATCACGATGCAGCTCGCGGGCCTGCTGGACCCCGAGCTCGCGCTGCCCCGGGGCGGACGCTCGGTCGGCACGAAGATCGGGCAGGCGGCGGCCGCGCTGCGCATCGAGCGCAGCTGGAGCAAGGACCAGATCCTCGAGGCCTGGCTCAACCTGGTGCCGTTCCGCGGCGAGCAGGTGGGCGTCGCGGCGATGTCGCAGTCCCTGTTCCAGAAGGCGCCGTCCGGACTCGACGCGGAGGAGTCGGCGATCGCGGCCGCGCTCCTGCGGGCGCCGAACGCGGCGCCGGCGGTGGTGGGCCAGCGCGCGTGCGGCGTGCTCAAGGCGCAGGGGCGCGGCGACGCCTGCATGGCGGCGCAGGGCCTCGCGGAGCTGGTGCTGGCGCATCCGCCCACGGTGTCCGCCGATGCCGGCGAGCAGCTGGCGCCGCACTTCGCACGCCAACTGCTGAAGCCGGGGCCGACGGCCGGCCCCGCGACGCTGCGCACGACGCTCGATGCCGGCACGCAGCGCCACGCGCGCGACGCGCTGCGCGGGCAGCTCGCGCAGCTGCGCGACCGCGACGTCGAGGACGGCGCGGTCGTCGTGCTGGACAACGCGACCGGCGACGTGCTCGCGTGGGTCGGCTCCAGCGGCGACCTGTCGCAGGCCGCGGCGGTCGACGCCGTCGTCGCGCCGCGCCAGGCCGGCTCGACGCTGAAGCCCTTCCTGTACGAGCAGGCGATCGAGCAGCGCTGGCTGACGGCCGCCTCGGTGCTCGACGACGCGCCGACGCGGCTGCATACCCCCTCGGGTCTCTACATTCCGCAGAACTACGACCACGACTTCAAGGGCCCCGTCAGCGTGCGCACCGCGCTCGGCTCGTCGCTGAACGTGCCGGCCGTGCGCACGGCGGTGATGGTGTCGCCCGACCGCTTCGCGCGCCGGCTGGTGGCGCTCGGCCTGCCGATCCGCAAGCCCGGCGACTTCTACGGCTACAGCATCGCGCTCGGCTCGCCGGAGGTGACGCTGCTGTCGCTCACCAATGCCTACCGCGCGCTGGCCAACGGCGGCGTCGTGAGCCCGCCGCGCCTGCAGCCGGCCGACGCGGCGCCGGCCGCGACGCGCGTGATGGCGGCGGCGCCGTCGTTCATCGTCGCCGACATCCTCGCCGACAACGACGCCCGCGTGCCCACCTTCGGCCTGGACAACGCGCTGGCCACGCGCTACTGGTCGGCGGTCAAGACGGGCACCAGCAAGGACATGCGCGACAACTGGTGCGTGGGCTTCTCCGCGCGCTACACGGTGGGCGTGTGGGTGGGCAACGCGAGCGGTGCGCCGATGCACGCGGTCTCCGGCGTGACCGGCGCCGCGCCGGTGTGGCGCACGGTGATGGACGCGCTGCAGCGCAGCGACATGCCCGCGGCGCATCCGGCGCGTCCCGGCCCCGCGAGCGCGCGGCGCGGCGCGCCCGCGCGTGACGCGTACGGCCCCGCGGGCGGCCTGTTCCAGGTGGCCTGGCACCCCGGCACGGCGCCGGCCGCGGCGCCCGGCGCCCCGATCCCGCCGGACGGGCTCGTGGCGCAGCCGATCACCTTCGACGGCGCAGTCGAACCGGCGCGCACCGAGTGGTTCGTCGCGGGCACGCAGACGGCGCATGTGACGATGGCGAGCGCCGCCGGCAGTGCGGCGCGCCTGATCGCGTCGCCGGACGACCGGTCCGTCGTCGCGCTCGATCCCGACATGCCACCCGCCGTGCAGCGCCTGCGCTTCGAGGCCGTGGCGCCGCTGCCTGCGGGCGCCTCGTGGCGGCTGGACGGCAGGCGCCTGGGTGCCGCGCGGCCGCTGCCGTGGGCGCCGTGGCCGGGACATCACGAGCTGGCATTGGTCGACGCGCAGGGCGAGACGCTGGACAGCGTCACGTTCGACGTGCGCGGCGCGCAGGCCAGGCCGGCACGCGCGCCCGCGAAGACGGCGCCCCGCGCGGCGAAGCCGGGCGGTTGAGGCTCAGGCCGTGGCGGACGGGCGCCGGCGTCCCATCTGCCAGGCGTCCCAGGCCGCGAGCGCGGCATAGGCGGCCTGCATCCCGAACACCAGCGCGACGTGCCGCGTCGACACGTCGGCGCGCGTGCCCAGCACCGTCCACGCGACCGGGATCGCGCGGGCCAGCAGCAGCACCGCCCAGGGCAGGAAGAACAGCAGGGCCATGCCGCCGCGCCCTTGCCACCATTGGCCGAACCCGGGCAGCACCGCCGACGCCAGTGCCGCGAGCGTGCGGTCCGGCCCGCGGGCGGGTGTCTCCGCGATGGCCGGACGCGGCATCGACGGCCGCGCCGGGCGGGCCGTCGCGAGGAAGGCCGCGACGCGGTCGAGCGTGACCCGCGAGGTCACGGTGCCCTGGATGCTGCGGCCGTCGCGCAGCGTGACCGCCAGCCACCCGCCGCGGCCCGTGCGTTGCGCCAGCCAGGCGGGCGACCAGCCGGTCGCGCGGCGCGGCGGCGGCTGCGTCGACACCTCGGCGATGTCGGCCAGCGCGAACTCCTCGTCCAGCCGCTGCGATCGGCCCGAGACACGGAACAGGCGGACGCTGCGGTCGGTGCAGACCACCCAGCGCGAGGCGGCAGCGGCGAAGCCGAAGCCTCCCAGGCGGCGCGCTCCGGGCCCGGCATCGGGCTGCCGCAGCAGCATGAAGGTCTCGACGATGTGTTCGCGGTCGGCGAGCGGCAACTGCTCGGGGCGGGTCGCGAGCAGGCGCAGCGCCGTGCCGTTCATCACCGGCTCGAACTCGGGCAGGCGCCCCTTGCGGCGGATGCCGTGGATCATCGTCAACGCGAACAGCATCCAAAGGACGGCGATGCCCGCGACGAATGCCAGGCGCGCGCCGGTGCCCTGCGGCAGCGCCGTGGCGAGCCAGCGGCCCGCCGGCGGCCAGCGCGGCAACTGGCTCGCCGCGAGCAGGGCCAGCAAGGGCCACAGGACGCGCAGGCTCAGGCCGATGAGTGCGGCGTTGCCCGGCCGCGGCGTGCCCAGGTGGGCGAGATCCAGGCGCGCGGCGGCGGGCGCCGCGGCGTCCTCGCGCCGTTTCGCCACCAGGGCCAGCAGCAACGCGAGGACGAAGACGGGGATGCCCGTCCGCAGCGCCAGCGCGTGGCGCCGCCAGAGCTGGCTGCGCGTCGCGGTGACCTGCCCCATCCGCCGCGCGAACTCGTCGTCGCCGAAATCGGACAGCGCCTCGCCGTCGGCGGACCAGCGGTGCACGGCCATCGCGGCGCCGTCCGTGGCGAGCACCTCGCGTCCGTTCCAGTCCACGTCCGTGGGCTCGAAGCCGCGCGGGCCCGCCAGCGGCGTCTCGCGGCCGTCGGGATGCACGATGACCACGCGGCCGGCGATCATCCCGTTGCGCAGGCGGATCAACGCCGCGGTCGCATCGGCGGGGCCGAGGGCCTTGGCCGGGCCCAGGTAGCGGGCGTCGTCCTCGGAGGACAGCGCGATGCTCTGCTCCACCGCCAGCGTCCGGCCGTCCAGGCGGCGCAGCGTCATGCGGTTGGTGTCGGTCGTCCACAGCGCGTCGCCGGCCCACCACAGGCCGTTGGTGAACCGGTAGGTGCCGGGCGCGGTGCGAGCCAGGAAATTGCCCTGGGCGTCGAACAGGACGACGGTGTGGCCGCCGCCGGTGGCGATGGCGATGCGGCCGTCGGGCGCGAAGGCCACGTTGATCGCGTCCTTGCCCTTGCTCGCCAGGTCCGCGGGCCAGTGCGGCGTGATCGTCCGCGTCACGTGGGCGGTGCCGGGATCCAGCAAGAACAGCGTCGGGACGTCGCGCACCGTCGCCACCAGGGGGCCGTCCGGGTGGCGCACGAGGTTGGACGGCGGGCCTGGAAGGCCGAGGTCCGCCACGGGCGTTTCCTGCAGCCATCGCCCCTGCGCCGACACGCGCCAGAGCGCCTTGTCGACCCCGATCCAGACCTCGCCGCGCGGCGTCACGCCCAGGGCTTCCGGGCCGGTGATGGCGCTGGCCTGCAGGCCGCTCGCGAGCGAGAGCACCAGCAGGGCGATGGCCAGCACGAGGCCGGCGACGGCCGAGGCCTTCAGAGCGCGGGGAGTCATCGGGGCGGGCACCTCGCGCCGGCGGCGGCGCCTTGTCGCCGTCGTTCGACGGCCGGAGCCGCACGCGGCGCCGGCGAGGCGTCACGGTGTCGGCAGGGGAAAACGAACTCTACAGCACGAGTCGTCGAGGCCGGCCGCGGCGAATGCCCCCGAGGCCGACGCGCGTCCGGGACGCGGGCGTGGACGCCCGGCGGGCTCCGCGTATCCTTGGCGCGGCCGCCCGGCCTGTCGCAGCCGGGACAGTCGCGCGCGCGCGAACGGCCCTAGAATCGAACGATCGTTCTATTTTCGGTTCGAGCCCCCCGGTCGAACCGCGAACCGCAAACCGGAGACCTGCCCCATGAGTGCGAGTTACGAAGTCCGCGGCGCCGTCGCCGTCATCACGTTGAACAACCCGCCGGTCAACGGCCTGGGCCACGAGACGCGCAAGGCGGTCGCCGAAGGCATCGAGAAGGCGGAGGACGATGCGGCGGTCAAGGCGATCGTCATCACCGGCGCCGGCAAGGCGTTCTCAGGCGGCGCCGACATCCGCGAATTCGGCTCGCCCAAGGCCCTGGCCGAACCCAACCTGCTGAGCCTGATCGCGCGCGTCGAGGGCGCGTCCAAGCCCGTCGTGGCCGCGGTCCACAGCGTGTGCATGGGCGGCGGCCTCGAGCTCGCGCTCGGCTGCCACTACCGCGTCGCGAGTTCTGGTGCGAGCATCGCGCTGCCCGAGGTCAAGCTGGGCATCCTGCCGGGCGCCGGCGGCACGCAGCGGCTGCCGCGCGCGATCGGCGTCGAGCCGGCGCTCAACATGATCGTCAGCGGGGAGCCGGTCAAGAGCGAGCACCTGGCGCTGATCCCCGGACAGAAGCTGTTCGACCGCGTGTTCGAGCGCGACTTCATGGACAGCGCGATCGCCTTCGCCAACGAGATCGCCGCCGTGCGCCCGCTGCCGATGGTGCGCGACATCAAGTGCAAGCACCCCGAAGGCGACGCGTACTTCGGCTTCGCGCGCAACACCGCCAAGGCGATGGCCAAGAACTTCCCGGCACCGGCGCGCTGCGTCGACTGCGTCGAGCAGGCCACCAAGGCCAAGTTCGAGGACGGCCTGAAGTACGAGCGCGAGGCCTTCGCCGCGCTGATGCTCACGCCCGAGAGCAAGGCGCTGCGCCACGCGTTCTTCGCCGAGCGTGCGGCGTCCAAGGTGCCCGACATCCCCGAGGACACGCCCGTGCGCCCGGTCGCCAAGGTCGCGATCATCGGCGCCGGCACCATGGGCGGCGGCATCGCGATGAACTTCCTCAACGCCGGCATCCCGGTCGTCCTGCTCGAGATGAAGCAGGAAGCGCTCGACAAGGGCCTGGGCATCATCCGCAAGAACTACGAGGCGCAGGTCAAGAAGGGCAAGTTGAAGGAGGACAAGTACGCCGAGCGCATGGCGCTGCTGTCGACCACGCTGTCCTACGGCGACCTGCGCGACGCCGACCTGGTGATCGAGGCCGTGTTCGAGGAGATCGGCGTCAAGCAGACGGTGTTCGAGCAGCTCGATGCCGTCATGAAGCCGGGGGCGATCCTCGCGTCGAACACGTCCACGCTCGATCTCGACAGGATCGCGTCGTTCACGAAGCGCCCGCAGGACGTGATCGGCATGCACTTCTTCAGCCCGGCCAACGTCATGAAGCTGCTGGAGGTGGTGCGCGGCGCGAAGACGGCGCCCGACGTGCTGATGACGGTGATGAAGCTGGGCAAGGTGATCCGCAAGACCTGCGTGGTCTCGGGCGTGTGCGACGGCTTCATCGGCAACCGCATGATCGAGCAGTACAGCCGCCAGGCCGGCTTCCTGCTGGAGGAGGGCTGCACGCCGCAGCAGGTGGACAAGGCGATCGAGAAGTTCGGCTTCGCGATGGGACCGTTCCGCATGGGCGACCTGGCCGGCAACGACATCGGCTGGGCGATCCGCAAGCGCCGCTATGTCGAGAAGCCCGACCAGCGCTATTCGAAGACGGCCGACCTGCTGTGCGAGCTGGGCCGCTTCGGCCAGAAGACCGGCGCCGGCTGGTACGACTACGTCCCGGGCAAGCGCGACGCGATCCCGTCCAGGCTGGTCGAGGACATGCTGGTCAAGCACCGCGAGGAACTGGGCATCACGCCGCGCAAGATCGGCGACGACGAGATCGTGCACCGCCTGGTGTACGCGCTGGTCAACGAGGGTGCGCACATCGTCGAGGAAGGCATCGCGCTGCGCGCGTCCGACATCGACATGGTCTACCTCACCGGGTATGGCTTCCCGCTGTGGCGCGGCGGCCCGATGAACTACGCCGACACCGTGGGCCTGTGGAACGTGGCGCAGGCGATGAAGAAGTTCGCGAAGAACCCGGCCGACGACCAGGCCTTCTGGCAGCCCGCGCCGCTGCTGGCGAGGCTGGCCGCGGAAGGCAAGTCCTTCAGCTGAGGACGGCCGCCATGCCGGGTTCCGTCAAGCGCGCGGTGGCCATCGTGGCCGGCGTCGTGCTGGGAATGGTGATCGCCGCGGGCGCGAGCCCCTGGCGCGAGCTGTTCAGGAAGACCGAGCCCGTGCAGCCCGCCCCGATCCAGCGCGAGCCGGCCCCCGACACGCGCGTCTGACCTTTTTCGAAACGAACGTTTCCAGGAATCCAGGAGTCCCGACATGACCGAAGCCGTCATCGTTTCCACCGCCCGCACGCCGCTCTGCAAGAGCTGGAAGGGTGCCTTCAACATGACGCACGGCGCCGAGCTGGGCGGCCACGCCGTCAAGGCGGCCCTCGAGCGCGCCGGCATCGACGGCGCCGAAGTCGAGGACGTGCTCATGGGTTGCGCCAACCCGGAAGGCGCGACGGGCGCCAACATCGCACGCCAGATCGCGTTGCGCGCGGGCTTGCCCGTCAGCGTGGCCGGCGCCACCGTCAACCGCTTCTGCTCCAGCGGCCTGCAGACGATCGCGATGGCCGCGCAGCGCGTGATCGCCAACGAGGGGGACGTCTACGTGGCCGGCGGCGTGGAAAGCATCTCGTGCGTGCAGCAGGAGATGAACCACCACATGCTGCGCGACATGTGGCTCGCGCGGAACAAGCCCGCGGTCTACATGTCGATGCTGGAGACGGCCGAGACGGTGGCCAAGCGCTACAAGATCTCGCGCGAGCGCATGGACCAGTACGGTGCGGCCAGCCAGCAGAAGGCCGCCGCGGCGCTCGAGGCCGGCCTGTTCAAGGACGAGATCGCGCCCATCACCGTCACGGCCGGCGTCGCCGACCCGAAGAACGGCATCCGCACGAAGGAAGTGACCGTCGAGAACGACGAGGGCATCCGCCCGGGCACGACCTACGACGGCATCAAGGACATCCGTCCCGCGCTCCCCGGTGGCGTGATCAGCGCCGGCAACGCCAGCCAGTTCAGCGACGGCGGCGGCGCCTGCGTGGTCGTCTCCAGCCAGTATGCCGAGCGCAGGAACCTCAAGCCCATCGGCCGCTTCCTCGGCTTCGCCGTCGCCGGCTGCGAGCCCGACGAGATGGGCATCGGCCCGGTCCACGCCGTGCCCAAGGTGCTCAAGCGACTGGGCCTGGCGGTGGCCGACATCGACCTGTGGGAACTGAACGAGGCGTTCGCCGTGCAGGTGCTGTACTGCGCCGACACCCTCGGCATCCCCATGGACCGCCTGAACGTCAACGGCGGCGCGATCGCCGTCGGCCACCCGTACGGCGTCAGCGGCCAGCGCCTGACCGGCCACGCGCTGATCGAGGGCAAGCGCCGCGGCGCGAAGAAGGTGTGCGTGACGATGTGCATCGGCGGCGGCATGGGCGCGGCCGGCGTGTTCGAAGTCCTGTAATCGACGCCTTCCGGGCGAAGGAGGGCGACGTGATCGATCTGGACGCCGTGCGCGGCTTCTTCGCCCGGGCGCCGTTCATGGTCGACCTTGGCGTGCTACCCACTGCCGTATCGGAAGGTCGCTGCGAGACCGAGCTGGTGCTGCAGCAGCGGCACCTGCAGCACACGGGGCAGGTGCACGCCGGCGTGGTCACCGCGATGGCCGACCACACGGCCGGTGCCGCGGCGCAGAGCGTCGTGCGTGGCGGCGGCGTGGCGATCACCGCGGAACTCAAGACCAGCCTGCTGCGGCCGGCGGTCGGCAGCAAGCTGGTGTGCGTCGGCTCCGTCCTGAAGTCCGGGCGTACGCTGGTCTTCGCGGAGTCCGACGTCTTCGCCGTCCTCGGCGAGCAGCGCACGCTGGTCGCCAAGCTGAGCGCCACGCTGGCCGTGGTGCAGACAAATCCATGAGCGACACCCGGCCGCCCGAAGTCGCTCGCAGCGCAGCCGCAAGGCGGAGCGTCACACGATGAGCACGCGCGACACCCTCGATTTCCTGCTGTACGACTGGTTGAAGGTCGACCAGCTGACCACGCGCGAGCGCTTCGCCGAACACTCGCGCGCCACCTTCGACGCGGTGCTCGACACCGTCGAACGCCTCGCGCGCGAGAAGTTCGCGCCGTTCAACCGCCTCGTCGATATCGAGGAGCCGCGTTTCGACGGCGAGCGCGTGCTCCTGCCGCAGGCCACGCACGACGCGCTGCGCGCCTACGCGGACACCGGCATGATCGCCGCGTCGCAGGACGCCGAAGTCGGGGGCATGCAGCTGCCCTGCACCGTGGAGAAGGCCGCCAACGCGTTCATCTCGCAGGCCTGCATCGCGATGGGCGGCTACGTCATGCTGACGCACGGCAACGCGGCGCTGCTGATGGCGCACGGCACGGCCAGGCAGCAGGAAGTCTTCGCCGCGCGCGAGTTTTCCGGCGAGTGGTTCGGCACGATGTGCCTGAGCGAACCGCAGGCCGGCTCGTCACTCGGCGACATCGCGACGCGCGCGACGCCCGACGGCGCCGACTTCGAGGCCGACCCGCTGGGCCCGCGCTACAGGCTGGTGGGCAACAAGATGTGGATCTCGGCCGGCGATCACGAGATCACGCCCAACATCGTGCACCTGGTGCTGGCCAAGATCCCCGGCCCGGACGGCAGGTTGCCGGCGGGCGTCAAGGGCATCTCGCTGTTCATCGTGCCCAAGCATCGCGTCGATGCGCAGGGCCGTCCCACGGGCGAGCGCAACGACGTGAGCCTGGCCGGCCTGAACCACAAGCTGGGCTACCGCGGCACCACCAACACCCTGCTGAACTTCGGCGAGAAGGGCGGGGCGGTCGGCTACCTCGTGGGGCAGCCGGGCGACGGCCTGCGCTGCATGTTCCACATGATGAACGAGGCGCGCATCGGCGTCGGCCTGGGCGCGACGATGCTGGGCGCCGCGGGCTACGACGCGAGCCTCGCGTATGCGAAGCAGCGCACGCAGGGCCGTCCGGTCGCGGCCGGCGGCAAGGATGCCGCGGCGGCGCCCGTGCGCCTCGTCGAGCATGCCGACATCCGCCGCATGCTGCTCGCCCAGAAGGCCTATGTCGAGGGTGGCATGGCACTGGCGCTGTACTGCGCGCGGCTGGTCGACGAGCAACGCACCGGCACGCCGGAGTCCGCGGCCGAGGCGAGCCTGCTGCTGGAGATGCTCACGCCGATCGCCAAGAGCTGGCCCAGCGAATGGGCGCTGGAGGCCAACAGCCTGGCGATCCAGATCCACGGCGGCTACGGCTACACGCGCGACTTCCCCGTCGAACAGCACTGGCGCGACAACCGCCTCAACATGATCCACGAGGGCACGCACGGCATCCAGGCGCTCGACCTGCTGGGCCGCAAGGCCCAGATGCAGGGCGGCGCGGGACTGAAGCTGCTCGCGCACCGCATCGACGCGACCATCGCGCGCGCGCTGCCGCAGGCGCGTCACGCGACGCACGCGAACGCGCTCGCGCAGGCGCTGCAACGCCTGGGCGCGGCCACGCGCTCCGCCTGGGCCACCGCCTCGCCGGAAGACGCGCTCGCGAACGCGACGCCCTACCTTCAGGCCTTCGGCCACACGATCCTCGCGTGGCTGTGGCTGGACATCGGTGCGGCCATCGTCGAGAGCGCCGACGCCGAAGCGACGGCCAACGTCGGCCGGCTCGCCGCGCTCGACTACTTCATGCGCTACGAGCTGCCGAAGACCGATGCCTGGCTGCGCGTCGTCGAATCGCGCGACCGCACCTGCCGCGACGTCCCCGAGGACGCCTTCTGATCCCCACTCCGCGAGACCCGATGACCGCACCGTCCGCCATCCCCACAACCCCGTTCGCCGAACGCCGCCGCATCCAGTCGCTGTTCGACCTCACGGGCCGCACCGCGCTCGTGACCGGCGGCTCGCGCGGCCTGGGCCTGCAGATCGCCGAGGCGCTCGGCGAGGCCGGCGCGCGCGTCGTCGTCAGCGCGCGCAAGGCGGGCGAGCTCGAGGCCGCCGTCGCCGCATTGAAGGAACGCGGCGTGCAGGCCGACTGGATCGCCGCCGATTCCAGCCAGCCCGCCGAGGTGCAGCGCCTGGCGGACGAGGCCATCGGAAGATTCGGCCACGTCGACATCCTCGTCAACAACGCGGGCGCCACCTGGGGCGCGCCGGCCGAGGATCACCCGCTCGAGGCCTGGGACAAGGTGATGAACCTCAATGTCCGCGCGATCTTCCTGTTGTCGCAGGCGGTGGGCAAGGCCAGCATGATCCCGCGCCGGCGCGGCCGCATCGTCAACGTGGCCTCGATCGCGGGCCTGTCGGGCAACACGGGCGGCATGACCACCGTGGCCTACAACACGAGCAAGGCCGCGGTGCTGAACTTCACGCGCGCGCTGGCCGGCGAGTGGGGCGTGCACGGCATCAACGTCAACGCGTTGGCGCCGGGCTTCTTCCCCAGCCGGATGACCGCGGGCCTGCTCGCGCAGGTCGGCGTCGACACCATGCGCGCCCATGCGCCGCTGCGGCGCCTCGGCGACGACGAGGACCTCAAGGGCGCCGCGCTGCTGCTGGCCAGCGACGCGGGCAAGCACATCACCGGCCAGCTGATCGCCGTCGACGGCGGCGTCAGCGCGGTGCACGGGGGCTGACATGTCCGACGGCCGCACCCCGCTGAAGTTCGCGCTCGACATCCCCTTCGTCGAGACGCTGGGCATGCAGCTGTGGCGCTTCGACTCGGGCGTCGCCGAGATCAGCCTCGAGGTGCGTCCCGGGATGCTCAACTCGTGGGCCGTCGCGCACGGGGGCGTCGTCATGACGCTGCTGGACGTGGTGATGGCGCACGCCGCGCGCAGCGCGCGCGACGACACCGACGTGCCGGGCATCGTCACCCTCGAGATGAAGACCAGTTTCATGCGGCCTGCCACCGGCCGGCTGGTCGCCTGGGGCCACCTCCTGCACGGCACCCGGGGCACCGCGTTCTGCGAGGGCAGCGTGCGCGACGCCGAGGGCGCGCTGTGCGCCCACGCCACGGGCACCTTCAAGTTCCTGCGCAAGTTGAAGCGCGGCGCCGAGCTCGACGCCGCTTCCTGAACGACCACCAGCCGGTACCTGCCCGATGCCGTACCGACACCACCACGGAGACTCCACATGTCCATCATCAACCGCCAGATCCTCCTCGCTTCGCGTCCCACCGGCGAGCCCGTCGCCGAGAACTTCAAGCTCGTCGAGACGCCCGTCGCACCACTGGCCGACGGCCAGGTGCTGGTGCGCCACCACTTCCTGAGCCTCGACCCGTACATGCGCGGCCGCATGAGCGACGCCAAGAGCTACGCCGCGCCGCAGCCGCTGGGCGAGGTGATGATCGGCGGCACGGCCGGCGAGGTCGTGGAGTCGAGGAACGCCAACTTCAAGACCGGCGACAAGGTCGTGGGCATGGGCGGCTGGCAGGAGTACGCGGTGGTCGACGCCGACCAGCGCGGGGTGCTGCAGAAGGTCGACACGACGCACGTGCCGTTGTCGGCCTACCTCGGCGCGGTGGGCATGCCCGGCGTCACCGGCTGGTACGGCCTCGTGAAGATCATCGCGCCGAAGGCCGGCGAGACGGTGGTGGTCAGCTCCGCGGCCGGAGCGGTCGGCGGCGCGGTGGGCCAGCTCGCGAAGGCGCGCGGCTGCCGCGTGGTGGGCATCGCCGGGGGGCCGGACAAGTGCCGCATGGTCAAGGAGGAGCTCGGCTTCGACGCGTGCATCGACTACCGCCCGCACCCGGACGTGAAGTCGATGAGCGGCGCGCTGAAGGCGGCCTGCCCGGACGGCATCGACGGCTATTTCGAGAACGTCGGCGGCCACCTGCTGGACGCCGTGATGCTGCGCGCCAACGCGTTCGCGCGCATCGCCATGTGCGGGATGATCGCCGGCTACAACGGCGAGCCGATTCCGATGACGATGCCGCAGCTGATCCTCGTCAACCGCATGAAGATCGAGGGCTTCATCGTCAGCGAGCACATGGAGGTGTGGCCCGAGGCGCTGAAGGAGCTCGGCACGCTGGTGGCCACCGGCAAGCTGAAGTACAAGGAATCGGTGGCGCAGGGGCTGCAGAACGCTCCGGAAGCATTCTTCGGTCTGCTCAAAGGCAGGAACCAGGGCAAGCAATTGGTTAAGCTCGTCTGAATTCGAACCATCGGACGAGGAAGATGCAGCTGAACTGGCAATGGACGCGCTTCGAGGGCCTGAGCGCGGATGACGTGTACGACATGCTCGCGCTGCGCGCCCGCATCTTCGTGCTGGAGCAGAACTGCGCCTACCTCGATCCGGACGGGCTCGACCGCCAGTCGTGGCACCTGCTGGGGCGCGGCGCGGACGGGGCCCTGCTCGCGTACGTGCGCGTGTGCGACCCGGGCGTGAAGTTCGACCCGCCGTCCATCGGCCGCGTGGTCGTCGACGCGTCGCAGCGCGGCACCGGCCTGGGCCACGTCCTGATCGCCGAGGCGCTGCGCCGTTGCGACGCCGCCTGGCCCGGCCAGCGCAACCGCATCGGCGCGCAGGCCCATCTGCAGGCGTTCTACGGCCGCCACGGCTACGTGCCGGTCGGCGGGACGTACATGGAGGACGACATCCTCCACATCGACATGGAGCGGCCCGCATCATGACCGTCCCGATCCCGCGCGGTGCCACGCACGCCGTGGTGAACCAGGTGCCTCCCTACGAGGACGTCAACCTCTTCGAGGCGAATGCCGCGCTGCGCGACGCGGTGCGATTCAACCAGCCGTCGCTGGACACCGGCGGCCTGTCGGCGCTGGGCAGGGCGGCGGGCAGCGCGGCCATGCAGGGCCACGCGCGCCTGGCGAACCTGCACACGCCGATGCTGCACACGCACGACCGTTTCGGGCGCCGCGTCGACGAGGTCGAGTTCCATCCCAGCTACCACGTCCTGCTGGGCGCGGCGCTGCAACAGCGGCTGCACGGGTCGCCGTGGGCCGCCGACGGCCCGAGCCACGTCGAGCGCGCGGCCGGCTTCATGCTGTTCACCGAGCTCGAGCCCTCGGTGCTGTGCCCGGTGTCGATGACCTACGCGGTGGCGCCCGCGCTGCGCGCCAACGCGGCGCTGCAGCAGGCGTTCTCGGGCCTGCTCGCCAGCCCGCGCTACGACGCCCGCTTCCAGCCCGCCACGACGAAGACGGCGATGACGATGGGCATGGGCATGACGGAGAAGCAGGGCGGCTCCGACGTGCGCGCGAACACGACGCAGGCCCGGCGCGACGGCGACGACGCGTGGGGCGAGCGCTATCGCCTCGTCGGCCACAAGTGGTTCATGTCGGCGCCGATGAGCGACGCCTTCCTGGTGGTCGCGCAGACGCCCGCCGGCCCGACCTGCTTCTTCCTGCCGCGCTGGCTGCCCGACGGCACGCTCAATGCGGTGCGCATCCAGCGCCTGAAGGACAAGCTGGGCAACAAGGCCAACGCGAGCTCGGAGGTGGAGTTCGTCGACGCCTTCGCGTGGCGCGTGGGCGAGGAGGGCCGCGGGCTGCCGCAGATCCTCGCGATGGGCGCGCTGACGCGCCTGGACTGCGCGCTCGGCACCGCCGGCCTGATGCGGGCGGCGGTATCGCTCGCGCTGCACCACGCCACGCACCGCATGGCCTTCGGCAAGCGGCTCGTCGACCACGCGCTGATGCGCAACGTGCTGGCCGACCTGGCGCTCGAGAGCGAGGCCTCGACCGCGCTGGCGCTGCGCCTGGCGCGCGCCGTCGATCGCAGCGAGGACGCGGTGGCGCCGTCCGCCGAGCGCGAGCACGAGGCGTTGATGCGCCGGCTGCTGACCCCGGCGGCGAAGTACTGGGTCTGCAAGCGCGGCAGCCACCTCGCCCAGGAGGCGATGGAGTGCCTGGGCGGCAACGGCTACGTCGAGGAGCACGGCGAGGGCGTGATGGCGCGCATCTACCGCGAGATGCCGCTGAATTCCATCTGGGAGGGCGCGGGCAACATCATGGCGCTGGACCTGCTGCGCGCGCTGCGCTCGGGCCCGATCGCCGAGGCGCTGGCCCACGAGACGCGCAGCGCCAAGGGAGCGCACCCGATGCTCGATCGCGCGACGCAGCGACTGCTGGCGCGCGTGGAGAACGGCGTCGACGAGATCGACGCGCGCCGCTTCGCGCGCGACCTGGCGCTCGTCACCCAGGGCGCGCTGCTGGCGCAGACGGCGCCCGCGGCCGTGTTCTCCGCCTTCTGCGAAAGCCGCCTCGACGGCGCACCCGACGCGTTCGGCCAGCTCGGTGCATCCACCGATTTCGAGGCCGTCCTCCGGCGCGCCGCCGCGCACTGACCCCACATCGACGAGACAACGAGACATCCCATGACCACGAACACCTGGCAAGGCCGCACGGCCGTCATCACCGGCGCGGCGTCCGGCTTCGGCCTCGAGACGGCGCTGCTGGCGGCGCGCAAGGGCATGAACGTCGTGATGGCCGACGTGATGATGGAGGCGCTCGGCGCGGCCGTCTCCCAGGCGCAGGCGCTCGGCGCGCCGGTGCTGTCGCTGCGCTGCGACGTGCGCCACGCCGCCGACATCGAGGCGATGGGCGCCGCCACGCTGGCGCGCTTCGGCGCGCCGCACCTGGTGTTCAACAACGCCGGCGTCGGCGCCGGCGGCCTGATCTGGGAGCACACCGCGCGCGACTGGGACTGGGTGATGGGCGTCAACGTGATGGGCGTCGCGCACGGCGTGCGCGTGTTCACCCCGATGATGCTGGCCGCCGAGAAGGCCGACCCCGGCTACTCGGGCCACATCGTCAACACCGCGTCGATGGCGGGTCTCGTCAACATGCCCAACATGGGCGTCTACAACGTCAGCAAGCACGCGGTCGTCGCGCTCAGCGAGACGCTGTACCAGGACCTCCGGCTCGTGAGCGACCGGGTGCACGCCCACGTGCTGTGCCCGTACTTCGTGCCAACGGGCATCGCGCACAGCGAGCGCGCCCGCCCGCAGGACGCACAGGAGCAGGGCCGCAAGGCGACCGCCAGCCAGCGCGTCGCCCAGGGCCTGATCGAGAAGGCCGTCGCGAGCGGCCGCGTCACGGCCGCCGACGTGGCCCAATTCGTGTTCGATGCGCTCGAGGCCGACCGCTTCTACATCTACAGCCACCCCAAGGCGCTCGGGCCGGTGACGACGCGGGCCGAGGAGATCGTCTCGGCCACGAACCCGTCGGATCCGTACCGCGACCGCCCGGAACTGGGCGAACAACTGCTTGCGGCGCTGCGGCGGTGACGCCACTTTCAGGGTTCGTCCCGAGCGATGCACCGCCGGAACGCGCATCCGCCTCATGTATCATGGCGGGGTAGGCAATACATAAGACCATCGTCCAGAAGGACTCCACCGGCAGCCGTCGTGTGAACGACGTTTCGGCCAGGTCGAACTCTCCAGTTTGATTTTCTTGCGTAGTACCTGCCCTGCGTTGGCATGTGCTGCGCATGATCTTGAAATTAGGATTTAGAGAATGACGACCGAAACCGGTGTTGTGAAGTGGTTCAATGATGGCAAGGGCTTCGGGTTCATCACCCCGGACTCCGGCGGCAAGGACCTGTTCGCCCACTTCAGCGAAATCAAGGGCGAAGGCTTCAAGAGCCTGGCCGAGAACCAACGCGTCGAATTCGAAGTCAAGCAAGGCCAGAAGGGCCTGCAGGCTTCGAACATCCGCGCGCTGTGATGTGCCCGCTGCGCGCTCGAACCGGGCGCGCAGCGTGATGGCCACGCGACGTTCCACCGCGAAGCAGGATCCGGCGTGAAGCCGCCCAAGGCACTGCCGATCACCGCCGCCGACAAGCAGGAAGCGGCGCGCAAGGAACGTCTGCGCCTGGCCTTGCCGGCCGCCGTGGAGCTCCTGCGCACCCGGCAGGCCGGCCTGATCGCCGCCGCCGAGATCGAGGAATTCGTGGCCCTGAACTGGCTGGAATGGCATGGCGGCACGCTCAAGCTGACCGTCACCGGCGCCAACGTCTGCTCCCAGGGCAAGGCCAGCTCGGCCGCATCCCGAGGTTGAAGCGTGGGGCGCCCGCCACAGGGCGCCGCGATCCCGGGTTTCCGGCGATACGACGGAACGGCGGGGAAAGCCGTAAAATCAACGGTTGTGTCCGTGTCGACACGTCCGCGGCTTGCCCCGGCTGGAAAGCCGCGGACCGACATCGGTCACGCCCAGGTTCCCACGGCGCCGGTCGCGGCAACGCGACCCGTGCCCGCGCCATGCGCTCCGCACCGCCCGCCCCGGCATGCGTGAGCGGCAAGGTGCAAAGTCATCTTCGAAGGCCATCCCGCTTCGCGGCCAACCTCCTCGCGTGGCACGGTGGTCTTCCATCGCAGAAATTTCAGGAGCTTTTCAATGGCAAAAGAAGAACTGATTGAAATGCACGGGGTGGTCGAGGACGTGCTGCCGGACTCGCGCTACCGTGTGAAGCTAGACAACGGCCACGAGCTGGTGGCCTACACGTCCGGCAAGATGCGCAAGCACCACATCCGCATCCTGGCGGGCGACAAGGTGTCGCTGGAGCTGTCGCCCTACGACCTGACCAAGGGCCGCATCACCTTCCGCCACATCGAGCGCCGCGGTCCCGGACCGGGCTGAGCGCCAGCGGCCGAGCGCGCCCGGCCCGACTCCTCACGAAAAAGCCCGCAGGCTCGCGCCGCGGGCTTTTTTGCTTCCGGGGGGGCGGCGGCCGGCCTACAGCAGCTTGCGGATGCGCCAGCCCGGCGCGTCGACGGTGGCGGCGTCGCCGGCCTCCTCGGCGATCGGGCGCACGTCCGTCACCAGGTGCACGAGCACCTTGCCGGGCTCCTCCAGCTCCATCATGTGGGCGGAGTTCTCGAACATCACCAGGCCCTTGCGCGGCGCGTGCAGGGCGGTCAGCCAGTCGACCGCCAGCTGCGACGGCGTCTCGTAGTCGTGGCGGCCGGCGAAGATGAAGACGGGACAGTCCAGGTGCGTGAGGCTGCGCACGTCCCAGGCCATCATCGCGGGCAGCAGGCGCGGCAGCGACTCGCCGATGCCGTCCTCGGGCGAGAGCTCCTTGCGCGTGTAGTCGGGCGAGAACTTCGCGGCGTCCTGCGCGTAGTCGAAGTCCGGACGGCCCCACGTGAGGCCGCCGTAGTGGATCACCCACTCGCGCTGCGTGATGATCTGCGGCACCGACACCGTGCCGTCCGCGCGCGGGTACGGCGCGAGCGCCTGCAGCTCGTGCACTGCCTTGTCGTTGTGGTCGGCCCGCGCCGCCTGCAGCGCCCATTCCCAGCCCAGGCGCTCGTTGTCGCGGCCGTGGATCATCTGGCCCATGCCGATGTAGGCGTGCAGCCAGTCGGGATGGCGGCGCGCCAGCTCCAGGCCGATGATGGAGCCCCAGGAGTGCCCCAGCACGAAGACCTTGCGCTTGCCGTAGTGCTCGCGCAGCCAGGCGACCAGCTCCTCGCCGTCGCCGATCATGCGCTCGGCGGTGATCGTGGGCTCGACGACGGCGGGGTCGTTGGCGACGTAGGTCTTGCCGGCGCCGCGCTGGTCCCACTGCACCACGGTGAAGTAGTCCTCCCAGCCGGACTGGTACAGCCAGCTGACCGGCATCTCGGTGGACGCCGGCCCGCCGTGGATGAACAGCAGGATCGGGTTGCGCCGGTCGCGGCCACGCACCGAGATCCACTGCTCGATGCCGCCGATGCGCACGCTGCGCGTCTCCTCGATGCCGGGCGGTGACGCGATGCGGCGGATGTCGCGCAGGATCTTCTGCGCCGGGGTGCGCCAGTCGGCGGACGAGGCGGCGCCCGCGCTCGCCGGGGCCTGCGCGCGTGCGACGGGCGCGAGCGCGAGACCGGCGACGCAGGCGGCGAGGGCAGCGATTCGAAGGGGCAGGCTGGGGCAACGCATGGGCGGGCATCCTCCGGGACGAGGCCTCGACCCTACCCAAGCGGGCGCCGGCCGCGAAGCGCCGCGCGACGGTCCGCAGGTTCGCACGGACGACGCGCGGGAACCCGGGGCCGGGCTGCCGCCTCAGCGCGCCGGCGGCAGCTCGAACACCAGGCAGGTGGTGGTGGCGTGCGCGAACAGCGTGCCGTCAGGTCCGAAGAGGCGCGCCTCGGCGGTCGCGAGCTGCTTGCCGCAGTGGATCACCGTCCCCTCGGCGCGCACGCGGCCGACCTTCGGTGACAGGCCGCGCACGTAGTTCACGCTCAGCTCGGCCGTCGTGTAGCCGCGGCCGGCGGGCATCAGGGTGTGGACGGCGCAACCGAGCGCCGAGTCCAGCAGCGTGGCGAACCAGCCGCCGTGCACGCCCCCCATCGGGTTGAAGTGCTGGGGGCCGGGCCGCCCCTGGAACAGCGCGTTGCCGGGGGCGACGCGGATCAGCGAGAAGTCCAGCGTGCGGGCGATCGGTGCGAACGGCAGCAGGCCGTCCAGCATCGCCTGCATCTGCTCCAGGCCCGTCTTGCCGGCCCATTGCTGCGGCGTGGCGATGCCGGGGCCCGCGCGCATCATGATCTCGTCGCGGGCGTCGCCCTCGGCGATCCACTCCTGCAGGACGGCATGGGCCTCCTCGGCGGACAGGCGCGACGGCGCGGCGGGGGCGAGCACGGCGGACATGGGATTCCTTTCGGTCATCAATGCATATGCAATGATTGTAGCTACAACTATAATGACCGCATGTCGCCTTCTTTACAGGCGGGGCGCGAAGCCCCCGTCACCGCCAGGCCGCAGGGCTGCACCAACCTGAAGCTGCGCCAGCTGATGCGCCGCGTCGCGCAGCGCTACGACGCCGAGGTGGGACAGGTCGGCCTGAAAGGGACGCAGTACTCGCTGCTGAGCTACGTGATCAAGCTCGGACCGATCCGGCCGGTCGATCTCGCGCAGGCGATGAACGTGGACGCGTCGACGCTGTCGCGCAACCTCAGGCCGCTCATCGCGGCGGGCTGGCTGACGCAGGGCGCGGGGACGGACGCGCGCAGCCGCCTGGTGCAGGCGACGGACGCGGGGCGGGAGAAGCGGGTGGAGGCGCAGCGCCGCTGGCGCGTCGCGCAGGAGGCCCTCAATGCGGCGCTCGGGCCGCAGCGGGTGATCGCGCTGCATGCGCTGATCGACGAGGCCATGCAGGCGCTGGACAACGCGCAGGCCTGAACATCGCGCGGGCCGCCGCGCGCGGCCCTGGGAAGATCAGCGGTCGAGCTTCTCGGTGGAATGCAGGCGCGTGGCCGAGAAGTTCCACGACAGCGCGTGGGCGCGGTTGGCGGCGTCGCGGGTGTCGTCGATCGGCAGCGTGACGTCCAGGGAACCGAAGTCGGTGCGGGGCAGGTCGGGCGTGCCGCTCTTGTGCTGCATGTAGTGCCACACCACCATCAGCGCCTTGCCGAGCGCGTGGTACTCGCGGCCGCGGCCGGCCAGGCAATAGGCCTCGCGCGCCTTGATCAGGTCCATCAGCATGGCGCGGTCGGTGGCACTCAGGCCCGGGGCGAGGGGATCGATGTCTTGAACGGCGGTCATGGGAGGTTCGGGGAGGCGGGGAGGGGGGGCGCGGAGCCGGGAGGGACGGTTTGTCCGCGCTGCCTGAATGATCGGCGCTCGGTCGTGACTTCATTCACGGAATCACTCGACCATCCTCGGCCCATTTCCGGTCATCGACGTAACAGGTCGCAACCGGTCGGGCAGGACCACCGCGCTGCAGTCGAGCGGCCAGCCCGCATGGCGTCTGCGCCGCGAGCAAGGGCCAGGGCGGCTGCGCCGGGGCGCCCCGAGGCACCCAGCGACTCGACCTTACGTCTTGAGAGACACCGGTCGCCGGCGCGAGGGATCCGCCTCCCTGGCGCACCACGTCCGGCCGCTACCCGGGAATGCGCCAGCGCCCCGCGGCCGCCCCGCGCACTAGCATCCTGCGCATGCAGGACGCCCAGGTCATCGTGCTCGCCACGCCCGTCTTCCTCGCGCTCATCGCCATCGAGCTGCTGGCGGGCTGGCGGCGCGGGCGCATCACCTACGCGTGGTCGGACACGCTCAACAGCATCGGCCTGGGCATGATGAGCCAGGTGATCGGCGTCTTCACCAAGCTGTTCATGCTGGGCATCTACCAATGGGTGTACGCGCATGCGGCCCTGTTTCCCCTGAGCGCGCATTCGCCCGCGGTCTGGCTGTTCGCGCTGCTCGCCTACGACTTCCTCTACTATTGGCTGCATCGTGCCGGCCACGAGGTGGCGCTGTTCTGGGCAGCGCATGTGGTGCACCACCAGAGCGAGGAATACAACCTGTCCACCGCGCTGCGCCAGACCGGATCCGGCTGGCTGGTGGGCTGGCTGTTCTACCTGCCGATGGCCGTCGTGGGCGTGCCGCCGCTGGTGTTCGCGGGGGTCGCGCTGATCGACCTGCTGTACCAGTTCTGGGTGCACACGCGCCAGATCGATCGCCTCGGCTGGTTCGACCGCTGGTTCTGCGCGCCGTCGAACCACCGCGTGCACCACGCGGTCGACGACGTCTACCTCGATCGCAACTATGGCGGCATCCTGATCGTCTGGGACCGCCTGTTCGGGAGCTACCAGCCCGAGCTCGCCGGGCATCCGTGCCACTACGGCACCCGCAGCCCGCTGCGCAGCTGGAACCCGGTGTGGGCCAACCTCGAGGTGTACGCGTCGCTGTGGCACGACTGCCGCCATGCGGCGCGCTGGGGCGACAAGCTGCGCGTCTGGTTCAAGCCGCCGGGATGGCGCCCGCGCGACGTCGCGCTCCGCTTCCCCAGGCCGCCGTTCGTGCCGGGCGCGGCCGCGCGCTATGCGCCCGCGCTGACTCCCGCGCGACGCAACGCCGCCACCGCGGCCTTCATCGCGGCGATCGGCGTGACCTGCGTCGTGCTGTGGAACGCGCACCGCATGGCGCCGCTGCAGCTGGCCGGTTCGTCGGCGTTCGTGCTGGCGCTGCTGTGGCTCGTGGGCTGGATCTCCGAGCGTGGGGAACGCGCGCCGGCGCCCGTCCCGGCGGCCTGATTTCCCTACCACATCGCCTCGCGAAAAGCCCCACCCGGCGCGTCGGGATCGCCCGGCCCGCTATGGCAAACTCGCGCGCTTCGCGACGCCGGACGGGCACGAGCGTCCCCGGTCGACGGTGGCTCGACGACGCTGCCGGGCCACCCGGGGCCGATCCAGAGAACCTTCAACTCGACACTTGTTTTGGAAAAGATCCTTCTTCAGATCGCGGCGGAACTGAAGGTCCGCCCTGCACAGGTCAACGCGGCGGTCACGCTGCTGGACGGTGGCGCGACGGTGCCGTTCATCGCCCGCTATCGCAAGGAAGTCACCGACAACCTCGACGACGCGCAGCTGCGCGAGCTCGAGGCGCGGCTCGCCTACCTGCGTGAGCTGGAAGATCGCCGCGCCGCGGTGCTCAAGAGCATCGAGGAGCAGGGCAAGCTGACGCCCGCGCTCGCCGCGGCGATCGAGGCCGCGCCGACCAAGCAGGAGCTGGAAGACCTGTACCTGCCGTTCAAGCAGAAGCGCCGCACCAAGGGCATGATCGCCCGCGAGGCGGGCCTCGAGCCGCTGGCCGACAAGCTGTTCGCCGATCCGACGCTCGATCCCCATGCCGAGGCCGGCGCCTTCGTCAACGCCGACGCCGGCTTCGCCGACGCGTTCGCGGTGCTGGACGGCGTGCGCGACCTCCTGTCGGAGCGCTGGGCCGAGGACGCCACGCTGGTCGGGACGCTGCGCGAGTGGCTGTGGGAAGAGGGCATCCTGCAGTCGAAGAAGATGGACGGCAAGGACGAGCACAACGCCGACGTCGCCAAGTTCCGCGACTACTTCGACTACGCCGAGACCATCCGCACCGTGCCTTCGCACCGCGCGCTGGCCGTGTTCCGCGGCCGCACGCAGGAGGTGCTGGACGCCAAGCTGGTGCTGGACGAGGAGCTCGTCCCGGGCCAGCCGAGCCTGGCCGAAGGCCGCATCGCGCGCCACCTGCGCTGGGCCCACGGCAAGCGCGCCGGCGACGACCTGATCAAGCGCACGATCGCCTGGACGTGGAAGGTCAAGCTGTCGCTGAGCCTGGAGCGCGACCTGTTCGGCCGCGTGCGCGAGGAGGCCGAGAAGGTCGCCATCCGCGTGTTCGCCGAGAACCTGCGCGACCTGCTGCTGGCCGCGCCCGCGGGCAAGCGCGTCGTGATGGGACTCGATCCGGGCATCCGCACGGGCGTGAAGGTGGCGGTGGTGAGCGACACCGGCAAGGTGCTGGCCACGCACACGGTCTATCCGCACGAGCCGCGCTGCGACTGGGAAGGCTCGCTGCATGCGCTGGGCCGCCTCGTCGCGCAGCACGGCGTCAACCTGATCGCGATCGGCAACGGCACCGCCAGCCGCGAGACCGACAAGCTCGCCGGCGACCTGATCAAGCGCATCGAGCAGATGGCGCCCGACATCAAGATCGACAAGATCGTCGTCAGCGAGGCCGGCGCCTCGGTGTACTCGGCTTCCGAGTTCGCCAGCAAGGAACTGCCCGAGCTGGACGTGAGCCTGCGCGGCGCCGTCTCCATCGCGCGCCGCCTGCAGGATCCGCTGGCCGAGCTCGTGAAGATCGATCCGAAGAGCATCGGCGTCGGCCAGTACCAGCACGACGTCAATCAGAGCGAGCTGGCGAAGACGCTGGACGCTGTCGTCGAGGATTGCGTCAACAAGGTCGGCGTCGACTTGAACACCGCCTCGGCGCCGCTGCTGGCGCGCGTGTCCGGCCTGAGCCAGGCGGTGGCCAGCTCCATCGTGCGCTGGCGTGACGCCAACGGCGCGTTCGCCGCGCGCTCGCAGCTGCTGGACGTCGCCGGCCTGGGCCCCAAGACCTTCGAGCAGGCGGCGGGCTTCCTGCGCATCCGCGGCGGTTCGAACCCGCTGGACATGACCGGCGTGCACCCCGAGACCTACCCAGTCGTCGAGCGCATGCTGGCCGCCAAGGCGATGCAGATCACGGACGTGATGGGCCGCAGCGACGTCATCAGGTCGCTCAAGCCCGAGGCCTTCGCCGACGAGAAGTTCGGCGCGATCACGATCAAGGACATCCTGGTCGAACTCGAGAAGCCGGGCCGCGACCCGCGCCCCGACTTCAAGGTGGCGCGCTTCAACGACGGCATCGAGGACATCAAGGACCTGCAGCCGGGCATGCTGCTGGAAGGCACCGTCAGCAACGTCGCGCAGTTCGGCGCGTTCGTCGACCTCGGCGTGCACCAGGACGGCCTGGTGCACGTGAGCCAGCTGTCCAACAAGTTCGTGCAGGACGCGCGCGAGGTCGTCAAGACCGGCGACATCGTCAAGGTCAAGGTGGTGGAGGTCGACCTCGCCCGCCAACGCATCGCGCTGACGATGAAGCTGGACACGCAGCCGCAGGCCAAGGGCGCGCGCAACAGCGACAACAGCTTCCGCGCGCCGGCGCGCAACGAGCGCGTGGGCGGCGGCCAGCGCGCGCAGCAGCCGGCGCCCGCGCCCGCGGGCCAGAGCGCGATGGCCGCGGCGTTCGCGAAGCTGCAGGGCAAGGGCTGACGATTTCGCCGCGTGCGTCAGGCCGCGGCCGCGAGGCGGCGGGCGGCACGCGGCGCGGCCTGCGACGTCGATCCGGAGAAGTCGTCGTCCTGCGCGCAGTCGCAGGAGCCATCTTGGCGCCGGCGCGACATCGCCACCGTGGATCCTGCGACCGCGCGCAGGATGACAGCGCGTGGCTCGCGGTCTCGCGGGTTGCAGCTCGTTACGCCGCAGCCTGAACGCCGAGCATGGAATCACGCTATGGTCCGGCTCCGCCCGCCGGGCCGGACGCGCGCCCCGCGTCAGTCGAGCCTCGCGCGGTGCACGAAACTTCCCTTCCGACGCATGAAAGCCCTGCAGATCCTGGCCGGCCCGACGGCGCTGAAACGCCTGCGCGAGCGCGGCCTGCGCCCGGAGGACATCCGCGCCATCCCGGCGGCCGCCGGCGGCCCCAAGGGCCTGATCCTCAACCCGCTCGACCGCTTCGTGTTCGGCCACTGGCTGCCGCGCAGCACGCAGACGGTGCACCTGCTGGGCGCCTCGATCGGCGCGTGGCGCATGGCCAGCGCCTGCCTGTCCGATCCCGACGCGGCGCTGTCCGAGCTCGCGGCCGACTACATCGCGCAGCGCTACGAGCACGCGCCGGGCAAGTCGCCCAAGCCGAGCCACGTGAGCGAGCTGTTCGCGGCCAAGCTGCACGAGCGCTTCGGCGGCTGCGAGCACGAGGTGCTGTCGCACCCGCGCTTCCGGCTGCACGTGTTCACCAGCCGGGGCGTGCGCGCGCTCGCGCGGGACGGGCGCATGCGCACGCCGCTCGGCTACCTGGGCGCCTTCGCGTCGAACGCCGTGTCGCGCCGTGCGATGGGCGGCTTCCTGGAGCGCGTGATCTTCTCCGACCCGCGCGACCGCCTGCCGGTGCCCACGCACGACTACCGCACGCAGCACGTCGAGCTCACCGCCGCCAACCTCGCGCGCAGCGTGCTCGCGAGCTGCACGATCCCGTTCTGGCTCGAGGCCGTCGATGCCATCCCGGGCGCGCCGCCCGGCCCGTACTGGGACGGCGGCATCACCGACTACCACCTGCACCTGGACTACGCGGCGCTCGGCGGCGACGACGGCTCGGGCCTCGTGCTCTACCCGCATTTCCAGAAGACGCTGGTGCCGGGCTGGCTCGACAAGGCGTTGCGCCACCGCCACCGCGCCAGCGCGCGCCTGGCCAACGTGGTGCTGCTGTCGCCCAGCCCCGAGTGGGTGGCCACGCTGCCCGGCGGCAAGATCCCCGACCGCGGCGACTTCAAGGCCTTCGGCGACGACCACGATGCCCGCGAGGACGCCTGGCGCCGCGCCACCGACGAGAGCGCCCGCCTCGCCGAGGAGTTCGACACGCTGACGCGCCAGGCGTCGGTCGAGGCCTTGCCTCTCCCGTAGCCGTCATCCTGCGCGCAGTCGCAGGATCCACCTCCGCCGAGGTACTCTCGACGCGTGGATCCTGCGACTGCGCGCAGGATGACCGCCGCGGCGGTCAAAATCCCATAGAATCGAATCATCCCGATCCAGCATCGATCAACCAATCAAGAATGGGAAAGGCGCGACGGGTTATGACACCGCGAACTACGGTTACGTTGAATTCATCCCGCGGGGCGCGCCCGGCCGTGGCGCACTGACGCGCGGCATCTTTTTCTTCCCAATTCCCAAAAGCGCGGCCACCGGTCGCGCTTTTTGTTTTTCCAAGAGAGATTTCCCATGATTTCCATCCAACTGCCCGACGGTTCCAAACGCGAGTTCCCGCAACCCGTGACGGTGGCCGACGTGGCCGCCTCCATCGGCGCCGGCCTGGCCAAGGCCGCGCTCGGCGGCCGCATCGGCAAGCCGGGCGCCACGAAGCTGGTCGACACGAGCCACCTGATCGAGCACGACGAGTCGCTGGCCATCGTCACGGCCAAGGATCCCGATGGCCTGGACATGATCCGCCACTCGACGGCCCACCTGCTGGCCTACGCCGTCAAGGAACTGTTCCCCGAGGCCCAGGTCACGATCGGCCCGGTGATCGAGAACGGCTTCTACTACGACTTCGCGTACAAGCGCCCGTTCACGCCGGAAGATCTCGCGGCCATCGAGAAGAAGATGGGCGAGCTCGCCGCCAAGGACGAGAAGGTGACGCGCCGCGTGCTCCCGCGCGACGAGGCGGTCGAGTACTTCAAGGGCATGGGCGAGGCGTACAAGGCCGAGATCATCGGCAGCATCCCGGCCGGCCAGGAGGTCTCGCTGTACCGCGAGGGCGCCTTCGAGGACCTGTGCCGCGGCCCGCACGTGCCGTCCACGGGCAAGCTGAAGTTCTTCAAGCTGATGAAGGTGGCCGGCGCGTACTGGCGCGGCGACCACCGCAACGAGATGCTCCAGCGCATCTACGGCACGGCCTGGGCGACGAAGGAAGAGCTGGCGCAGTACCTGACGATGCTGGAGGAGGCCGAGAAGCGCGACCACCGCAAGCTCGGCCGCGAGCTCGACCTGTTCCACATCGACGACCACGCCCCCGGCATGGTGTTCTGGCACCCCAAGGGCTGGGCGGTCTGGCAGGGCGTCGAGCAGTACATGCGCAAGGTCTACCAGGACAACGGCTACCAGGAGGTCAAGGGCCCGCAGGTGATCGACAAGTCGCTGTGGGAGCTGTCCGGCCACTGGGACAAGTACAAGGACGCGATGTTCACGACGGAGAGCGAGAAGCGCGAGTACGCCCTCAAGCCGATGAACTGCCCCGGCCACATCCTGATTTTCAAGCAGGGCATCAAGAGCTACCGCGACCTGCCCCTGCGCTACGGCGAGTTCGGCAACTGCCACCGCAACGAGCCCAGCGGCGGCCTGCACGGCATCATGCGCGTGCGCGGCTTCACGCAGGACGATGGCCACATCTTCTGCACGGAAGACCAGATCCTGCCGGAATGCCTGGCCTACACGGCGCTGCTGCAGAAGGTCTACAAGGACTTCGGCTTCACGGACATCATCTACAAGGTGGCCACGCGCCCGGCCGCGCGCATCGGCTCGGACGAGATCTGGGACAAGGCCGAGGCCGCGCTCATCAAGAGCCTGGAGGCCTCGGGCGTGGACGTGGTCATCGCCCCGGGCGACGGCGCCTTCTACGGCCCCAAGATCGAGTACACGCTCAAGGATGCCCTCGGCCGCCAGTGGCAGTGCGGCACGATGCAGGTCGACTTCTCGATGGCCAGCCGCCTGGGCGCCGAGTACGTGGCCGAATCGGGCGAGCGCCACCCGCCGGTGATGCTCCACCGGGCCATCGTCGGCAGCCTGGAGCGCTTCATCGGCATCCTGATCGAGCAGCATGCCGGCGCGCTGCCGGCCTGGCTGGCCCCCGTGCAGGTGGTGGTCTGCGGCATCACGGACCAGCAGGCGGATTACGTGCAGGCGGTGGTGGAAAACCTCCGTAAACAAGGTATCAAGGTCCAGGCCGATTTGCGCAACGAAAAGATCACCTATAAAATCCGGGAGCATTCATTGCAAAAGGTCCCGTATATCCTCGTCGTCGGCGACAAGGAGAAGGCAAGCGGGGCCGTTGCGGTGCGCGCCCGGGGCAACCGGGATCTCGGCGTGATGCCTCTTGCAGACTTCGAACGGAAGCTCGCTGAGGACATCGCCTCCAAGGTCTGACGGCAGAACGGCCGGCCCACCTTCTCGACAACGCGCCTTCCGGCGCGTTTTCGTGTTTGGCGGGTCGGTGGTTTGCTCCGAATCGCTCACCACCCCTGTTTCATGCGTCCTGACCTTGCCCAGGATTCGCTTCAAGGAATTGCACCATCGCTACCTTTGCTGACCGTCGGATGCCCAATGTCGAGCGCAAGCACCGGCTCAATCGAGAAATCACCGCACCCATGGTGCGTTTGAACGGTCCTGATAACGAGCCGCTCGGCGTTGTGAGCCTGATGGAGGCCTTGCGGCTGTCCAGCGAATACGACGTGGACCTGGTCGAGATCGCCGCCATGGCCGATCCCCCGGTCTGCCGCCTGATGGACTACGGCAAGTTCAAGTACATCGAGCAGAAGAAGGCGGCGGACGCCAAGTCCAAGCAGAAGATCATCGAGGTCAAGGAAGTCAAGTTCCGTCCTGGCACCGATGAGGGCGACTACAACATCAAGATGCGCAACCTGCGGCGCTTCATCGCCGAGGACGGCGACAAGGGCAAGGTGACGCTGCGCTTCCGGGGCCGGGAAATCACCCACCAGGACATCGGCATGCGTCTGCTGGAGCGCATCCGCGACGAACTGGCCGACGTCTCCGTGGTCGAGCACATGCCCAAGCTCGAAGGGCGCCAGATGATCATGGTGCTTGCCCCCAAGAAGAAAAGTTGAGCTATAATCTCGGGTTCCCCGGTTTGGCCCTGGTCGAACCGACGGAATCCGCGGCGAGCCCTGCGGAAAGCGCGTCTTCGGATGCGCTTTTTTGCAGGGTCCAGCCCATAAGCCCTGGCAGGCCGACAAGCAACGCCGATTTCGACGTTCGCCTGGACCGAGGGTGATCTAAAGGAGCATTCCAATGCCCAAGATGAAGACCAAGAAGAGCGCGGCCAAGCGGTTCCGCGTCCGTCCGGGTGGCACCGTCAAGCGCGGTCAGGCGTTCAAGCGCCACATCCTCACGAAGAAGACCACGAAGAACAAGCGCCACCTGCGCGGCGCCGTCAACGTGCACGAGACCAACATGGGCCACATGGCCCAGATGCTCCCGTTCGCGGGTCTCTGATCGCTTTTTCGTAGATCCGCTCGGACTAGAAAGGAACCCAAATGCCTCGCGTCAAACGTGGTGTAACCGCCCGCGCCCGTCACAAGAAGATCCTGGCCCTGGCCAAGGGCTACCGCGGCCGCCGCAAGAACGTCTACCGCGTTGCCAAGCAGGCGGTGATGAAGGCTGGCCAGTACGCCTACCGTGACCGCCGTACCCGCAAGCGCGTCTTCCGCAAGCTGTGGATCGCCCGTATCAACGCCGGTGCCCGTTCGCACGGCGTGACGTACAGCCGTTTCATCGCCGGCCTGAAGAAGCTGTCGATCGACCTGGACCGCAAGGTCCTGTCCGACATGGCCATCAACGACCCGGCCGCCTTTGGCGCCATCGTCGCCAAGGTGAAGGCCCAGCAGGCTTGAACGTGATCACGCCGCCACCGGCTCCGGCTGGCGGCGATCAAAGCCGAAGGTAGACTGCTCGCAGTCCACCAATGACAAGGCCGACACCCTGGGGTGCCGGCCTTTTCTTTTTCCGTCTCCATTTCCGGTCAGGCCCGCAGGCTCGACCGAACGGCCAACATGAACGACCTCGACTCCCTGGTGCAGTCCGCCGAAACAGAATTCACCGCCGCGGCCACGCCGGCCGAGCTGGAGAACGCGAAGGCGCGCTTCCTCGGCAAGACCGGCCGCGTGACCGAGCTGCTCAAGGGCATGGCCGCGCTGTCGGTCGAGGAGAAGAAGACCCGCGGCGCCGAGATCAACGTCGTCAAGCAGCGCATCGAGTCCGCGCTGACGGCGCGCCGCCAGGCGCTGGCCGACGCCGAGCTGCAGGCGCAGCTCAAGGCCGAGGCGCTGGACGTGACGCTGCCCGGGCGCGCGCGCGGGCAGGGCGGCCTGCATCCTGTGTCGCGCTCGCTGGAGCGCATCGAGCAGATCTTCGGCTCGATGGGCTTCGACGTCGCGGACGGCCCCGAGATCGAGGAGGACTGGTACAACTTCACCGCGCTGAACACGCCCGAAGACCACCCGGCGCGCTCGATGCACGACACGTTCTACGTCGAGGGTGGTCAGCTCCTGCGCACGCACACCAGCCCGATGCAGGTGCGCTACGCGATGGCGCACGTGCAGCGCCACAAGGACGGGACATCCGCAAACCCGGTGATGCCCGAGATCCGCGTGATCGCGCCGGGCCGCACCTACCGCGTCGACTCCGACGCCACGCACTCGCCGATGTTCCACCAGTGCGAAGGCCTGTGGATCGGCGAGAACGTCAGCTTCAAGGACCTGCGCTCGGTGTTCGCCGACTTCTTCCGCACGTTCTTCGAGACGGACGACCTGCAGATCCGCTTCCGCCCGTCGTTCTTCCCGTTCACCGAGCCCTCGGCCGAGGTGGACATCGCGTTCTCGAGCGGCCCGCTGAAGGGACGCTGGCTGGAGGTGGCCGGCTCGGGCCAGGTGCACCCGAACGTGGTGCGCAACTTCGGCCTGGATCCGGAACGCTACATCGGCTTCGCGTTCGGCATGGGCCCGGATCGCCTGACCATGCTGCGCTACGGCGTCAACGACCTGCGCCTGTTCTTCGACGGCGACCTGCGCTTCCTGTCGCAGTTCCGCTGAGCGCGCGCGCCACGTCGACCCGTCTCCCCGAATACGAATCCGAGTCCCCATCATGCAATTCCCGGAATCCTGGCTGCGCGAGTTCTGCAACCCGCCCATCTCCACCGAGCAACTGGCCGACCTGCTGACGATGGCCGGCCTCGAGGTCGAGGAGATGCACCCCGTGGCGCCGCCGTTCTCGGGCATCGTCGTCGCCGAGATCCTCGAGGCGGTGCAGCACCCGAATGCCGACAAGCTGCGCGTGTGCAAGGTCGACGCGGGCGTGCTGTCGCCGAACGGCCCGCTGCAGGTCGTCTGCGGCGCGCCCAACGCGCGCGCCGGCATCCGCGTGCCGCTGGCGATGGTGGGCGCGGAGCTGCCCCCCGCGGACAGTGAAAAAGGCGACGGCAAGCCGTTCAAGATCGGCGTGGGCAAGCTGCGCGGCGTGGAGAGCTTCGGCATGCTGTGCTCCGCGCGCGAGCTGAAGCTGTCGGAGGACCACGCCGGCCTGCTGGAGCTCCCGGCCGATACCCCGGTGGGCATCGACGTCCGCGACGCGCTCAAGCTCGACGACACGCTGTTCACGCTCAAGCTCACGCCCAACCTGGCGCACAACCTGTCCGTGCTGGGCATCGCGCGAGAGGTCTCGGCGCTGACGGGCACGCCGCTGAAGTCGCCGACCTTCACGCCGGTGACGCCGTCGCATGACGACCGGGTGCCCGTGCGCATCGAGGCGAGCGACCTGTGCGGCCGCTGGGACGGCCGCGTCATCCACGGCGTGAACCAGAAGGCGGCGACGCCGGCGTGGATGGTCGAGCGCCTGGCGCGCTGCGGGCAGCGCTCGGTGTCCGCGCTGGTCGATATCTCCAACTACGTGATGTTCGAGCTGGGCCGCCCGTCGCACATCTTCGACCGCGACAAGATCCACGACGAGCTGGTGATCCGCTGGGCAAGGCCCGGCGAGACGCTCAAGCTGCTGAACGGCAGCACGGTGACGCTGGACGAGACGGTGGGCGTCGTGGCCGACAAGGCCGGCCCCGAGTCGCTGGCCGGCATCATGGGCGGCGACTCGTCGGCGGTGTCGGACGACACCAGGAGCGTCTACGTCGAGGCCGCCTTCTGGTGGCCTGCCGCCGTGGCGGGCCGCTCGCGCCGCTTCAACTTCGCCACCGACGCCGGCCACCGATTCGAGCGCGGGGTCGATGCCGAGACCATCCCGCAGCACATGGAGCGCATCACGCAGCTGATCCTCGAGATCTGCGGCGGCCAGGCCGGCCCGCTCGACGACGTCGTCGCGAAGCTGCCGGAGCGCAAGCCCGTCACGCTGCGCGTCGCGCGCGCGGCCAAGGTGATCGGCATGCCCGTCACGCAGGAGGAATGCGCCGGCGTGATGAAGCGGCTCGGACTGTCGCACACCGAAGGTGAGGGCACGATCACCGTGACGCCGCCGTCGTGGCGCTTCGACCTCCAGATCGAGGAAGACCTGATCGAGGAGGTGATCCGCGTGCTCGGCTTCGGCCGACTGCCCGACACCCCGCCGATCGCGCCCGTGACCGCGCGCGTGCGCCGCGAGGAGAGCCGGTCGACGCACGCCGTGCGCCGCGCGGTCGCCGCGCTCGACTACCAGGAGACGATCAACTTCTCGTTCGTCGAGGCGCGCTGGGAGCAGGAGCTCGCCGGCAACCCCGACCCGATCAAGGTGCTCAACCCGATCGCCGCGCCGCTGGCCGTGATGCGCTCGAGCCTGGTCGGCAGCCTCGTGCAGATCCTGCGCAACAACCTGGCGCGCAAGGCGCCGCGCGTGCGCATCTTCGAGATCGGCCGCGTGTTCGCGCGCGACGCGTCGGTGCAATCGACGCTGGCCAGCGTGGCCGGTGTCGCGCAGCCGCTGCGCATCGGCGGGCTGGCCTGGGGCCCGGTCGACCAGCTGCAGTGGGGCGAGCCCGAGCGCGCTGTCGACTTCTTCGACGTCAAGGGCGACGTCGAGCAGCTGCTCGCGCCGCGCGCGGTGCGCTTCGTGGCCGCCGAGCATCCGGCGATGCACCCGGGCCGCTGCGCCGCCGTCATCGTCGACGGACGCACCATCGGGCACGTCGGGGAGTTCCATCCGCGCTGGCGCCAGGCCTACGAGCTGCCGAGCGCGCCGATCGTGTTCGAGCTGGATCTCGCGGCCGTGCAGGCGCGCGGCGTCCCGCAGGCGCAGGCCTTGCCGCGCCAGCAGGCCGCCCGGCGCGACCTCGCGCTGGTCGTGCAGGAGCAGGTGAAGCACGACGCGCTGATGGCCGCGCTGCGCGACGACCCCTCCGGCCTCGTGCGCTCGGCCACGCTGTTCGACGTCTATCGTCCGAAGGCCGACGCCGCCGACTTCGCGCCGGGCGAGCGCAGCCTGGCCGTGCGGCTGGAGCTGCTGTCCGACGACGCGACGCTGACCGACGAGATCATCGACGCCGCCGTCGCCGCCGCCATCGCGCGCGCTACCGCCGCCGTCGGCGCCCGGCTGCGCGCCTGACGCATCTGCGATGATGACGGACATGGATGACCCGACCCTCGAGAAGCGACCCCCCGGCGAGATGACCGAACCGACGCGCCCCGATCCCGTGATCCTGCCTTCGCTGGAGACGCCCACCCTCACGAAGGCGGAGCTCGCCGAGCTGCTGTTCGACCGCATCGGCCTGAACAAGCGCGAGTCCAAGGACATCGTCGAGGCCTTCTTCGAGCTGCTGCACGAGGCGCTGGTCAAGGGCACCGAGGTCAAGCTGTCGGGCTTCGGCAACTTCTCCATCCGCGAGAAGGGCTCGCGGCCGGGCCGCAACCCGCGCACGGGCGAGGCGGTGCCCATCAAGGCCCGCAACGTGGTCACCTTCCATTCGAGCCACAAGCTCAAGGCGATCGTCCAGGGCGACATCCCGCCGCCCGAGGAGTTCGAGTAAAGTCTGAGCCCCGCCCTGAAGACCGTTGATCCACAACGCGACGGCGCAGGCGCCGGGCATCAGGAGGGGGAGCGGACATGACGAATTCCAAAGAGGTCAGCCGATGAGCCTGGACAACAGCAAGCCGTTGCCCGCCATCCCCGCCAAGCGCTACTTCACCATCGGCGAAGTCAGCGAGCTGTGCGGCGTCAAGGCCTACGTGCTGCGCTACTGGGAGCAGGAGTTCACGCAGCTCAAGCCCATGAAGCGCCGTGGCAATCGCCGCTACTACCAGCACCACGAGGTGCTGCTGATCCGCCGCATCCGCGACCTGCTGTACGAGCAGGGGTTCACCATCAGCGGCGCGCGCAACCAGTTGGCCGATTCGGCCGGCAGCCACGCCCACGCCGCACCGGCGGACGAGCCGCTCGAGGCCGGCCTCGACGAGGACGACGCGGACACCGCGCCGACGCAGTCGGCACCGCCGGCCGTGCCTTCGCGCGACCCGGCCGCGCGCACGCGCGCGAGCGACGCCCGCGCGGACTTCACCCAGCTCGACGACGCCGCGCTCGAGGCGATGGCGCGCGAGGACCTGGCCATCATCGAGCGCGCGCAACGCGGCGTCGGCGAGTTCGCGTCGGCCGCCTTGAACGCACACGCCGTCGCCAGCATTCCCGCGGGCAACGCCGGCGTGCGCGCGGCCGCACTGCAGACGCGGCGCGCGTCGCCCAGCGCCAGCGCGACGCCCATGGCCGCCCCCGGCAGCGCCGCGACACCGGATCAGCTGCGCGCCGAGCTGCTCGCGATCCGCGCGCTGCTGGTCGGCTGACAACTTTCTTCGCGCTGCCTCCTGATGTCCCGTTTTTTCGGGCTATACTGCGAGGCTCAGTCGGGGCGTAGCGCAGCCTGGTAGCGCACTTGCATGGGGTGCAAGGGGTCGCGAGTTCGAATCCCGCCGCCCCGACCAATTTATTCAATAAAATCAGGTACCTAGCGAAGTCTGACCGGCTCGCACTTCCCCAGAATCGGTCAGTGTTGAATACCTGTTGAATACTTTGGAATCCGAGTCACCTACTCGGATTTGAACGACTAAGAGAAGGCCCTGGACGGCGAAGCTGTCCAGGGCCTTTTTCTTTGCGGTCTTCAACTTCGGTCAGGATCACCTCATTTCGCTCGTTGCCCCCTAGGTGACAAAGCGTTTCGTCCCGGGCGCTGGTGGGGCAGCGACTGACAAATACAGCGCGGGGTATGACGCACTACACAGATGAAGATGTCAACGCCTACGCTGCCTCCCGCGGCATCGTCCCTGGGACGTTGCTTTGGGCCTCGGACAAGCCGCTGGTGGAGGATGCGTTTCGCTCCGGCGCAAGAACGCGCCAGGGATCGACTACCTTCGCTACAGCGACCTATCTAGCAGCCCAGAGCATGAGGGCAGGGTGCCTCCGGAGCAGGCGGCAGGTTTTGTAGTCGAGCCTGGCTTTGGCATTTCGCTGTTCAATCAAGCAGATGCTCGCTGAAGGCTTGATCCACCTCGGTACTCAAGGCGCTCCCAGCACGCCCCCGAAGTCTGATTTGAAGAAGCAATACGATCCCTTCAAGGAGAAGCACTGGTGGAAGATTGAGAAAGGCCAGACGCTCCCTGCCGGTCTCCAGCTTGTCTTTGACGGGGTTCCGCCTGGCCATTGCACACTTACGGTAGAACGCCCAATGCCGATGCCCGCCTTCCTAGCGCTGGTTGCGCTCGTCCACTTTGAGAGTCTGGGGACGGACTACTACGGCAAACTGAAATGAATCGCCCACAGGAGGCTGAAATGTCCCGGACACCACAAACTGTCACCCTCACCCCGCTGCAGATTGCGCACACGATCACCGCGCTGCGAGTTCATATGCGACAACTGGAAAAGAAGGGCGATGAAGACCCTGAAGGCGGAGAGTACGAAGACAGGACTGCATTCTTTGCGGTGCTCGCGGCGTTCGACTCCAACTCGCCTGGGGGAATGGACAGACAGAACGCGTTCACGCTGGCGCTTGGCCCTGAGTTTACGAGGGGGCCACTAAGTGAGTTCGAGCGCTTACAGGGCTGCAGGAACATGGGTTGGTGCGGTTCCGATTGGGGCAGTCGTGACGGATCCTCCGCAAGTTCTGTCGTAGCCACCTTGGCAGACAAGTACCGGGCAGCGTTGCAGGCGCATGCCGATGCTCGAACACTACTGGCTGTCCGCTGAACTGGGTTCCTGAAGCACTCAGGCACGACGCCCCTTCATTGGGGCGTTTCTGCGTCTGGGCGCCGCTAAATAGCGGATGATCGACGTCCACATCATCTGCACTCCCGGCAACGAAGCCCTGTGCGAGCTGCAAGTCTCTCGACTTCAGTACCCGCTCGTGTCCGCCTTGGCTCTCCCGTGTGTGCCCACACTGCCCATTCCTGCTGAAGGCGCGTCACTGCCTTTCGGCATGTCGCTGCGAAGCTCTCGGCGTCTGGTCTGGTTGGCTCAAAGAGTGAGTGCGCAACTCGATTACGGAGATTGGTCAACTCATTGATGAGGTCAGCAGCTTCGCTTGAGAGCACATCCCTTCTCTTCAGTCGCATCACCATTGTTCGCGCGCTATCGCTCTCCACGTAAGGCACCCGGGCGTCAATTGAGATCCTTCGGAGTACGTCCTCATCTTCTTTTCAACCTTGTTCGCATTCTTCTTCTATGCGTTCTGGACAACAGCGTTCTACCTATGCCCGAATTGTGGCGCGAGACCGAAGGCAACGCGAAACGCTGTCGGTAGCGAGGCCTCTATGTCCAAGGGCGTAGATCTGCTTGCGAAGCGCTGCGAACGATGTGGCCTGGCGCTATCGCGGAAGGCCATAGTCGCGGGTAATTGAGATCGTTCGCCGGCCTGGCAATTGATGGGATGCAGGCGTAGGCAGAGTAGGCGCGTAGGAGCTGGGCCAGCCTACCGTTTGAACGGCTGCTTTTCATCTGCGTATTCGGGGTTCGGGAAGTGCTCACGGGTCGGCAGCATGACGTCTGCGCCGACCGGCACCAGGCGGCACACGGCCAGGAGCGATCGCTGGTGGGTTGAAGATCGCATGATCGAAGCCTATGCTTCCACACGCGCATGGCGCCGGTGCGATGCCGTTCGTCGCATTTGCGAAAGGTGTATATGGAACACTCGATTTCCCGCCTTGCGATTGCCGCCGCGTTGGCCTTCGCCACCGTTGCGGCGCTTGCGGACTCCGCCACGCAGGAATTCACGGGCGTGGGTATCCATCTGATCGATCTCGATCCTGGCGATGGCATCGCGCCGTCGGTTGTCTTCGAGGGGTCCAACGGCAGCAGCCTCGCCGTCGGGGAGACCGCGCCCGGCTTTCACATTGTGCGGGGTCAGCACGCGTTCGATCCGGTGTCGGTGAGCGAGAGGATCGACGGCTTCGCCGCGTCGTCGTCGCTGTCCGGTGACATCTTCGCCGGCACCATGTCCCTGCAGGGCGCTTCGAGGTCTCCGAGCGGGGTGGTGGGATACGCCAACAGCTACGTCGCAGTCTACTTCGACGATGTTCTCGAGCGTGAGCTGCTGCCGTTCCGGCTCTCACCGCACACCGAACTGATTGCGTCCGGCCTGGCCACGGTCGATGTAGCACTGGGCGTGCCGATGGCATCGCAGGGATTCTCGCAGGTGGGACTGTTTGTTGGCATTGATGGCACGCTCGTTGGAGAAGACCAGGATAGGCTCCTCGTCGATGCGGGCATCGGGTCGCCGGGGACCCGTGACAGCGCTTCGGCGCAGCGACTGCTGTCGGTGTCGCTGTCGAACGATGGCAGCGATGAGCTGGCAGGCATTTTCGGCGCGAGTGGCTACACTTTCCTGACGACGTTTACTGCGTCATCGGCGGTGCCGGAGCCCGCTACGATCGCGCTGGTTCTTGCGGGACTCGGCGGCTTCGTCGTCGCGTCGAGGCGCGACAGGCGCTGTTGCCGGCCAAGACCCCAAGCCGATTGGGTGAAGCTGGCTGCGCGCCGGGGAGACGGGCATATCAAACGGCCAGGCACCTGCGAGTAGCCGACATCGGCTCATGCATCGCGGTCATGACCTGTGGCTTGCGACGCTGAAGCGGGAGTCTGAAAAGAAGTGACCGGCGCAGCGCCGCCCGGCCGCGGCGGCAGCTCGTCCCGGACGAACGCCGGGCCGCCGACGCGTCGATGCATCGCGGCGGAAGATGCATCAGAGGGGCAGCAGTTCCGATTTGGCGGCAATGACATGTCTTCTTCCGCAAGGTCGCGCAATTCGCTGCGATGCAAGCTGGCATCGACGCTCCACATCCGGGAATGCATCGTCCCGCGCCCGCGGTAGGCACGGACGATGGCTACATGTGCCGGCGTCCTCACGAACGCGCGCAGCGCGGCTTCATCCGTCCAGACCGAAAGCGAACCGCAGCGCTTCTGCAAGGGTGCGGTCCAGAGCCACATGCCGACCGCGCCCGGCATTCTCGGCCAGGCCGCACGCAGCGCGAAGCCGGCGCGCACCGCACCGGGCAGGTCGAGAAATCCGTTGGCCGTGAAGTCCGTGAAACTCACGAGCACGCGCCCGCTCACATCGGCTTGCGGGCCGGCCTTCCACTTGCTCCAAAGCATTCGACGCTCCACGTTATCTGGTTCATTGCGGCCGACTTGGCCATGCAATGCAGTCTAGGAAGCACCGTCGCCGTGGAGGGAGCCACCTTCGCGTGGGAGACAGGTGCCACGCTTCCGGCGCATCGTCGGGGCCGTCGCATTGGGCAGCTCGAAAGTGGCACCCATGAGGCTGGCGGCATTGGCCCCATGTCCGGGGTGGCGCGTGTCTATCCTGCGGGCCTGCACGGTAAGGTGCAGGCTCACAGGAGATCTCGAATGCCAACAAAGGAAACCCTCCATCGCTTCATCGCGCGGGTCGAATCGAACGCCCACGTGGAGGCTGTCCAGGAGTTCTATGCCGCGGACTGCGCGCTTCGCGAGAACCAGTCCGAGCCGAGGCGCGGACGCAGCTCGCCCGGGAGCGCGCGCTTCTGGGTCGCGCGCTGGCCGTCCGGTCGCGTTGCATCCTGCCCATCTTCCATGCGGGCGACGACGTCGCGATCCGCTGGATCTTCGAGTTCGATTGGCCCGACGGCACGATGACGCGCCTGGAGGAGATCGCGCTGCAGCGCTGGGGAGGCGAGCGGATCGTCGACGAGACCTTCTTCTACGATCCGCAGCAGCAAGTTCCGAAAGCCACGGGCGCCAAGGAGGCCTTGCTCGCGTAGCGACGGCTCAGAGCACGTCGTGCAGGCACTCGCCGAGGATCTTCGTCGCCGCCTCGATCTGGCGCGGGAACAGGCTCGCGAACCCCAGCAGCAAGCCGGGATGCTGTGGCGGCGTCTGGTAGTAGGGCAGGATCGAATGCAGGCCCAGACCGCGGCGTCGTGCCGACTCGATCAGGCGAGCCAGGGCGGGCGCGTCCAGGCCCGGCAACCATCCGACGACGTGCATCCCGAGTTGCGAATCGCGTGCCTGCACCTGGCCCTTTGCGTGCTGTGCCAGTCCGGCGAACAGCGCGGCCCGTCGCCGCCGCAGCTCGACAACCGACGTCTTCAGGTGGCGATCCAGCGCGCCGCGTTCGAGCAGCGCGTGCAAGGCGGCCTGCTCGATGGCCGGGCAGCCCAGGTCGTCGAGCGCCTTCGCGCGCACGAGGTCGCCACGCAAGCCCTGCGGGCAGACGACGTAGCCCAGGCGCAGGGAAGGAAACATCGCCTTGGAGAAGCTGCCGACGTAGATCACCCGGTCGCGCTTGTCCAGCGAGCGCAACGCAGGGACGGGCTTTGCGGCGTAGCTCAGTTCACCGTCGTAGTCGTCCTCGAGGATCCAGCTGGAATTGACCGCGGCGAAGTCCAGCAACCGTCGGCGGCGGCTCAACGACATCGTCGTGCCCGAAGGGAACTGATGCGACGGCGTCACGTGCACGAGCCGCGCGTTCGCGGGCACCTCGTCGACGACCAGGCCCTCGACGTCCGTGCGCACGCCCACGACGCGCGCGCCGTGCGCGCGCAGGGCGTGCAGGGCCAGCTGGTAATGCGGGTCCTCGATGGCGGCGGTCGCGCCGTCGTCGAGCACGATTCGGGCCACCAGCGACAGCGCCTGCTGCGCCCCGCTGACGATGACGACGTCCTGCGGGCTGGCGATCACGCCGCGCCACATTGCAAGGAATCGACAGATCGACTCCCGCAACTCGAGCAGTCCCTGCGGGTGGGCGTAGCTCGTGTGGGTGCGCTCGGCCGCCGCCGACAGCGCGGCACGCCATGCGCCGATCACCTTCGCGTCGACGAAGGGGGCGCCATACTGGAGGTCGTAGCGCATGCCCGTCGCGCCGCCGGCGAGCGTCAACGGCGGCAGGTCGCGCAAGCGCGCGGCATAGGCGGATTGCGCCTCGGCGGACGACGCCATGGCAGCGGGTTCATGCCGCGTCCTGACGTCGCCGACGTAGGTTCCCGCCCCGTCGCGCACGACGCCGAGCCCCTCGACCCGCAACTGGTCGTACGCACGGAGTACCGTGTTGCGCGAAAGCCGGAGGTCTTCGGCCAGCGAGCGCGTCGACGGCAGCTTGCTCCCCGGCCGCATCTGCCCGCCCAGGATCGCACGCTTCAGCGCTCGTGCGAGTTGACTGTGCTTGGAGCCGTTGCCATCGAGTTGGAGGCGCATGGGTATGAGCGGAAGCGCAGAGAGTGTAAGACCCTCGCGCCGCCGCGGGCTGCCCCGGCCAATTCGATGATCCGGTTCACCGGGCCACGACCCACCGTTGCCGATTGCCGGAGGCGATCGGTGCTCCTGGTCATGAGCCACGCCTGCCGATGCTCATGGACGCTTCGAGAGGAACTGCGACGCCGCACCCGAGAAGTCCGCCGGGAATTCGACATTGGTCAGATGCACCGCCGGGAACACGAGCAGACGGGCACCGGGCACCGCATCCGCGATGGCCTGGCCGTGCCCGAGCGCCGTCACGGTGTCGTGCTCTCCGGCGATCACGAGGGTCGGTCGCGGGATCAGCGCGACGGTGCGGCGCAGGTCCGCATCGCGCACGGCCGCGAACAGGCCGGCCAGCCCTTGCCGGTCGACGGCCATGAGCATGGCGCGGAACTCGTCGATGACCGGGCTCTTCTGCTCGAACATCGCCGCGGGGAACCAGTTGTGCAGGAACATCTCGGCAGTCTCGGACATGTCGGGCGCCTGCAGCACGTTGGCGATGCGCTCGTCGAATGCCGGTGCCGGGCCCAGGTACGACGAGGTGTTGCTCAGGATCAGGCGATCGATCCGGTCGGGCGCGTGGACGCCCAGCCACTGCCCGACGAATCCACCGAGCGACAGGCCCAGGAAGTGCGCGCGACCGATGTGCAGCGCGTCGAGCAGTTCGATCACGTCGCGGCCGAGCCGGTCCATCGAGTAGGCGCCGGCAGGGATGTCCGATGCCCCGTGACCGCGGAAATCGTAGCGCAGGAGGCGGAAGTGGCGGCTCAGTTCCTGTACTTGGCGATCCCACATGTGCAAGGTGGTGCCGATGGAGTTCGACAGCACCAGCACCGGCTTGTCGGCCGGGCCGTCGAATCGGTAGGCGATGCGAGTGCCGTCGCCCACGCGCACATGGGACAGTTCGTTGGTGGTCATGACTTTCTCCTTCAAGATTGGATCGACGACTCGATGCTAGACATTGGTGAACTTTGTTGAAATTACAAAGTTAGAAAGATGTCTGTAGTAAAAAGAGACATGTCCGAATTCACGCTGCACGACCTCCAGTGTTTCGACGCCGTCGTCCGGGCTGGCGGATTCCAGCCTGCCGCCGCAGTGCTGCACCGTTCGCATCCCGCGGTGTTCGCCGCGGTCGCCAAGCTCGAGCGCCAGCTGGACCTCGTCCTGCTCGATCGCAGTGGCTACCGCGTCCGCCCGACCGAGGCGGGGACGTCGTTCCTGCAACGGGCGCGCAAGCTCCTGCGCGAGATGGAGGACCTGCGGCTGCACGCCGCGCAGTTGTCCGCGGGCGCGGAGAGCGACATCCACGTCGTCATCGGAGACCTGTGTCCGCTGCCTCACGTGCTGGGCCTGCTGGGGCGCTTCTTCGAAGGCTGTCCGGGCACGCGGCTGCACCTGCACTTCGACGCGGTGGGCGGGCCGCTGGAGCGGCTCCTCGACGACGAGGCGGGTCTCATCCTGCACTGGGTCGACAAGTCCGACCCGCGGCTCGACTGGATCGACCTGTGCAAGGTGCCCTTGGTCGCGGTCGTCGCGCCCGGGTTCCTGCCCGATGCGCCCCGCGGCACCGTCCGGCCCGAAGACCTCCGCGGTCACACGCAATGCGTCATGCGCGACACCGCCCGGCATTCGGAGCGACGCGACTACTTCGTCATGGAGGAAGCGCCGCGGTGCATGGTGCCCGACCAGGGGATGAAGAAGGAAATCATCCTGCAAGGGCTCGCCTGGGGACATCTTCCGCGCTTCCTGGTCGAGGAGGAACTGGCCGACGGCCGGCTGCTGTCGATCGCCGGCCGGCACCTGCCGGCCCGCATCGAGGAGCTGGTCGTGGCGCGGCGGCGCGATCGCCCGCATGGGCCGGTGTCCACCCGACTGTGGGAGCACTTGCAAAGCGAGGCACCCAGGCTGCGGCGGGCCCTCGCGGCGCAGCGTTGACGAACACGTGTCGACCATTTGCCGTGCAGGACATGCGTGTCGTCGCATGCAGCCCCATCTCGTCGCATCGCCGTTGACCCGGCCGCGCACCGCTTGAAAGAATCGCTCGTCGATGTCCTCTCCGATCCAGCCGATGATCCCCGCTCGCTCGCCCTCTTCCGTCGCAAGGTGCCTGGCCGCTGCGTTGCTCGGCCTGGCCGCACTCGCGCCCGCGCTCGCGCAAGAGTCCGCCGGCGCGACCGCCTTCGTCCACGTCAACGTCGTCCCCATGGATGGCGACAGCCCGCGCGTGCTGCAGGACGAGACGGTCGTCATAGAGCATGGCCTCGTGGCGGCCATCGGGCATGCACTCGCGCCGCCGCCGGGCGCACGCATCATCGACGGACGCGGGCGCCTGTTCCTGTCGCCGGGCCTGGCAGACATGCACACGCACGCCGAGAGCTCCGGCGACATGAAGCTCTACCTGGCCTACGGCGTCACCAGCGTGCTGCACATGGGCGGCGCCAGCAGCGACTTCATGGACCAGCGCCGGCCGCTGCTGAACACGGGCGCGCGACCCGGGCCGCACGTCTACGCCGCGTTTCGCATCGACGGCACGCCCGAGTACGGCCAGTTCGTGGTGCGCACGCCCGACGAGGCGCGCTGGGTCACCCGGCTCGCCAAGACCAACGGCTACGACTTCATCAAGGTCTACAACAACCTCTCGCCGGAATGCTTCGAGGCGACGCTGGACGAGGCGCGGCGCCAGGGCATGGCGGTCGTCGGCCATGGCCTGACGCGCGTGGGCCTTGAGCGGCAACTGGCCCTCGGGCAGAAGCTCGTCGCGCACGCGGAGGAGTTCCTCTACACGACCTTCGCTTCGGCAACGTCCGATGATCCCGACGCACCGCCCGATTGGGCGCAGGTGCCTCCCGCGATCGCGTTCATCAAGCGGTCGGGCGCCTTCGTCACGGCCGATCTCGCGACCTACGACCATATCGCGCGGCAATGGGGCCGGCCCCACGTGCTCGAGCGCTGGCTGAAGGCTCCAGAGATCGCCTGGCTGTCGCCCGGCCAGCGGTTGGCCTGGCGCAAAGAGGACTACGTCACGCGCAGCGGCAGCCTGGACGCGCGCGACGCGTTCCTGCACCGCTTCGCGCATGCGCTCCAGGACGCCGGCGTGCCGCTCGTCGCGGGCACGGACGCGCCGTCGGTGCCCGGCATGGTGCCCGGAGAGTCCCTGCATGAGGATCTCCGCGCATTGGGCGACGCCGGCTTCACTCCGTACGAGGCCCTCTCGACCGCCACCCGCAACGCCGGTCGCTTCATCCACGACACGGTTCCCGGCGCGATACCTTTCGGCGAGGTCGCAGCCGGCTTTCGGGCGGACCTCGTGTTGACGGACGCCAACCCAATCGACGATCTCGCGACGCTGAGGGCGCCACTGGGCGTGATGTCGCACGGCGTCTGGTACGACAAGGCCAGGCTGGATCAACTCCTGGCGGGCGTCACCAAGGACTATCGGGACGCGGCGGCGCCCGTGGCGGGACGCACGGACTGAACTCGTCGGCGTTTGCCAAGCACGGTCGTTCCTGGCTGGCATGCAGGCGGCGACGTCATCGTTCGCGCCGTCATTCGATCGGTGCCCGTCGCGCAAGGCGATCGGCCAGCGCCGACCCGCGAGAGGCGAGGAATGCACGAAGCAGGTCGCCATAGGCCGGATGCACGGCGTCACGCACGGATGGCCGCGCGGACAGCGATCGCCGCCATTGCGTCACCTTCGGCAGGTCGCGCCAGAATCCGAGTTCGCCGATCGCGTCGAACACGTCGAAGTATCGAAACACCGGCCCGAACACCGCGTCCACCATGGAGAAGGAGGGGCCTTCGAACCAGGGTCCGCTGCCAAGGGCGCCCTCGAGTTTCGTCAAGCGAGTGCGAATATCCGCCGCGCGCGCCTGCAGGGCGACCTCGTCTGCGGCGCTGTAGAACGCGGCGATGAGCTGGAGCAACGACGAGCCGAATTCCATCCACGAGCGATGACGGGCCCGCAGCAGCGCGTTGGCTGGATGCAGCCGCGGCAGCGTCGTCTCGTCGAGGTACTCGCAGATCACCGCGGACTCGAAGATCGCCTCGTCGCCCACCAGGAGCAGCGGCGTCCGGCCCAGTGGCGAGATTCGCAGGAACCAGTCCGGCTTGTGCGCGAGGTCGACGTCGCGACGCTCGAAGGACAGCCCTTTTTCTGACAACACGATCGCCGCGCGCTGCACATAGGGACACAGCGCATGCGACACCAGGATGAGGGGCGCGTTCATGCCGCAACGACGGTGAGCGAGCCCGCGCCGGGTGAGCAGAAGACCTTCATGTTGTTCATGCTTGAGGGCGAAGGGCCGGGGCGGATGCTCGGGCCGCTTCGAGACGCGGCGCCAGCCACGAGCTTCGTTTGAGAGCCGCCGCACCGTCTCCCAGCAGCCAGAGCGCGAGCGAGGCCGCGATGAGGAAGACCGGATACTCCCAGCCCCCGCCCGGGCTCGTGTGAACCCAGCCGTTGGGCAGATGGACCCATGCCACGACGCTCATGAGCGGCACCAGGGCCAGGGCGGCCTGACGCGCATAGAGGCCGAGGATCAGTGCCACGCCGCCCATCAATTCGGCGGCGAAGACCGGATAGGCCAGGATGGCCGGAAAGCCGATGCTGGCGAAATACTTCGCCGTCCCCGGAAGCGTGAAGACGAGCAGCTTGAGCAGCGCGTGGGAAGTCCACATGGCTCCGAGGCTGAGGCGCAGCACGGTGATCCCGAGCTGCGTGGCGGTCGAGGGAAGCGCGGCCATTCGCGAACTCCTGGAGTTGGTCGTTGCGACCACTGTAGGATTGCCGAATCGCACCGTGAATAGACTGATATGCAAGCATCGATTGCAAAAGCGCAATACAAGCTGACCCCTGGCGACCTGGAAGTGACGCTGGCGCTGGTGCGAGGAGGAACGCTGGCATTGGCAGGCGAGCGCCTCGGCGTGGACGCTTCCACGGTGTTCCGCTCGCTGCAGCGTCTTGAGCGCGGCCTCGGACGTGCGCTGTTCGAGCGAACGCGTGCGGGCTACCGCGCCAACGAGACCACCTTGGCCCTGGTCGAGTACGCCGAATTGATGGAGGCGGCCGTCGAGTCGGCGCGCTCATCGATGCAGTCCAATCCTTCGCAGGTTTCTGGAACGGTGCGGATCACCACCACCGACACCGTCCTGCATGGCCTGGTGGCGCCGGCCCTGCAAGGCCTGGTCAAGTTGCACCCGCTTCTCGACTTCGAACTGCACACGGGCAATGAACTCGCCAGCCTGACCCGTCGCGACGCCGACATCGCGGTGCGGGCCACCAAGCGCCCGCCGCAGCACCTGGTGGGCAAGCAGGTCGGTCCGATACGAGTCGCGATCTATGCGGCACGTCGTGGCGGCGCGCGCAAGCTCGCGGAGGTGGAGGCCGGTCGATGCGACTGGATCGCGCCGGACGACGCGCTACCGGAGCATCCGTCCGTGGTCTGGAGGAAGCGCGCCTTCCCGAAGGTGACGCCCCGCTACCGCGTCCCCAGCATCCTCTCGGTGCTGGAGCTTGTGGCAATTGGCCTGGGCGTGGGCATCGTCCCGCTTTTCCTGGCGGAGCGCCGCACCGATGTCGTTCGCCTGACCGAGCCACTCGACGAGTGCGAAACCGAGCTATGGCTGCTCACGCATCCGCAATCGCGGCACTTGCGCGGGGTCGGTGCCGTCTACACGCATCTGGCACAGACGTTGAGATTGCCTTGATTCCTGCACCGCTTCGCGCGCGCTTCGGGACTCTGGCGTGCCGCTCGTCGCGGGCACCGACGCCCCTTGGGTGACCCGAGTGTCCCGCGCGAGCAGCATTGCCGCCCCGATTGGGAGGTAACCCCGGGCGATCTGCGGTTGCGAGGGTCGTCGGAGATTCCCTTCCCAGTGCGTGTGAGACCTGTCAAGTGGTTGCGGGCAATTGCTGTGGCCGGCCTAGATCAGCGCGCTAGCTATCGACGTCAGCGGGTAGGCGATCTGCGATGCGGTTGTGTCGGCGCTTCACTAGGGCGTCGCCGCGGCAACCGCCTCGCGCCCCAGCTTGCCACGTGTCCGCTCACCGTTTGGAAGCAGTCGCGCGATGCCAGCAACGAAAGTGCTGAATCCGCTGCTTTCCGCTCCTCAGGGGCCTTCGCCAGCGATGACCGGTCCGTAGTTTTCTGAAGCGGATCAGGCACGGGACACGGTGCGCCAGCGACGTCTGCTCCAGGCGAGCTACGGGCGATCGCAGCAATCGGGCGCCCTGAACCCTCCGTTGAAGGCGCTTGAACGCGGGGCTCGTCAGGGCCAGCCGGTGGCGTCCATCTACTTGAGAGATGGATCGCATCTCAATATGCCGTCTTCTCGGGAGGCCGGTGCACTCCTACCATTCTTGTTCGGCCAGCAGGCCAATTCGCAAGCTCTCACGCTTCTGGCGCGGAGCTTGGGGCGTCGTTCCATCGCGGGACTTCGGGTCCGCCAATCGCGGTACGCCGCTTTCAATTACGAAATATGGAAATCATGAACAACCTGGAAGGCAAGATTGCAGTCGTCACGGGCGGAAGCAGCGGGATTGGCCTGGCCACCGCCAAGCGCTTCGTGGAAGAGGGTGCGCATGTCGTGATCACCGGACGACGAGAGAAGGAGCTGAAGGAGGCCGCCTCGCTCATCAAGAAAGACGTCACGACGGTCGTGGGCGATGTGTCGCGCCTGGAAGATCTGGACCGGCTCTTTGCTGTCGTCAGGGAGAAACATGGTCACATCGACATTCTCTTCGCGAACGCCGGCGCCGGGACCATCGCGCCGCTCGCCGTCGCGACCGAGGCCCATTTCGACCAGACCTTCGACGTGAACGTGAAGGGAATGTTCTTCACGGTGCAGAAGGCCCTTCCCCTGTTCAAGGACGGCGGTTCGATCATCCTGAACTCCTCGGTCTCGAACGTGCTCGGGCTTCCGGGATTCACCGCTTACGCCGCGAGCAAGGCGGCCGTGCGCAACTTCGCGCGTGGCTGGGCGCTGGAACTGAAAGACCGCAGGATTCGCGTGAATTGCATGAGCCCGGGTGCAATCGACACCCCGGCCCTGGCGACGACGACGGGCCTTACCGCTGAACAGGCCCAGCAAGCTGCCGCCCAGTTCACAACGCAGATCCCGATGGGCCGCAGGGGCATGCCCGAGGAGATCGCAGCGGCAGTCACGTTCCTCGCCTCCGATGAAAGCTCCTACATCACCGGTATCGACCTCCCCGTCGACGGCGGCATGGCGCAGGGCTGATCGCGGGTCGCACAGGGGCATGGGTCCGCGCCAGCGCAATTCCACGCCCCGGCGGCCTTTTCGGTGGTCCACCTTGACACCGCGGCGTGCACGTCATGACGTTCGTCGCAAACCCCACGTGAAGAAGATCGCATGTACGACCAACCCAAATTGGCGGATCTGATCCGCTTCTCCCGCGTCGATGTGGGAACCACCGTCATCGACGTTTACCCGGGCGCCGGCGACTGGACCCGTCTCTTCTCGGGCGTCGTAGGACCCGCAGGACGGGTCTACAGTTTCGTTCCGGCCGAAGTTTCCCACTTCAAGAACGATCCCGTCGGTCTCATGCGGACGCTCGCCAAGGAGCCGGGCCGAGAGAACGTCGAGGTCATTTCGGCAGACCTCGCGGCGATGCCACAGGTCACTCGACCGGCAGATGTCGTCTGGCTGCACTTGTTCTACCACGACCTCCACACGGCGCTCATGCAAGCCAAGGGCGCGACAGCGGCGCTGTTCAATCGAGCCGTCCACGAGCGACTCAAACCCGGTGGGTACTACGTCATCGTGGATCACGCCGCCGGCGTTGGCGTGGGCACGAGCGACGCCCAGTCGTTGCATCGGATCGACCCCGCATCGGTGCGCGCGGAAGTGGAAGCCGCAGGCTTCGAACTGGACGCCGAAAGCACCCTTCTGGCCAACAAGGACGACCCGCATTCGAGCAGGGTGTTCGACCCCACGATCAAGGGTGAGACCGATCGCTTCGCCTATCGGTTCGTGAAGCGCTAGCCAGTCCGCGAAGGCGCACATGCAGGCGCGGGCCCGGGCCGCGGAGGTGGGGCCTGCGCCGGAGCGGCTGCGGCGCAACGCGCGAGCAAGCCTACGTTCCTGTTGGCCACCGGGCGTGGCGCTGGCCCGTTACAGCGTGGCAGGCGGCGTGCTTGAATCGCGCAATCCTCTTGCGCTCGACCAGTCTTGCAGATGCTCGACGAGCCAGCGACCGGCGGGTCCAGGCGGCGCCGCGGCTGGATAGACGGCAGAAATGGTCAGCATGGCGCCGGCGCGCGGAACGCCGTCGACATCCAGTGCAACCAGGTCACCGGACGCGATGTCCTTCTCCACCATGTGAAGAGGCATCCCTCCCCAGCCCACAGAGTCCTTGAGCAACGCGTATTTGGTGGACAGGTCGGCCAAGCGCCAGGTCGTTGACGACAGGACGCCGTAGTCGCGGCCAGCGAGCAGCTGCGACCGATCAGTCAGGACCAACTGCACGTGCCCGGAGAGTTCCTTCTTGGGAATGTGGCCCTCGAACTTCGCAAGCGGGTGGTCACGCGCGGCCACCATGACCAACGGGACGCTGCCGAGGCGCTCGGCAGACAGCGAGGGAAAGTCCATCGGGAGCGACGCGAGGACTCCCAACGTGCAGCGCCCCTCCAAGACAGGCTGATAGCCGGCACCCAAGCCCTCGACGAATATTCGCAGTGGAGTCAAAGGGAAGCGCTTGGCGAACGCCCTGGCGGCCTCGCTGACGGCGGCAGTCGGAAAGAAGACATCGAACACCACTGAGAGCTCGGCCTCGACGCCCGACGTCATGAGCTTTGCCCGAGCCTTGAGCGTGTCGACACCAGACACCACGGCTCGCGCATCCGCGAGAAGGAGCACGCCTTCGGGGGTCAGCTTCGGGAAACGCCCCGACCTGTCGAACAGCGTGACGCCGATCTGCTCCTCCAACGCACTCACCCACCCACTCACCGCGGACTGCACGCGGTTCAAGCGCCTGGCCGCCGCGGAGAAGCTGCCTTCGTCCACCGCGGCGATGAATGTCCTGAGCTGGTCGAGTGATACGCCGTCGAGCATGAACGTCTTTATCTATCCCTGAGGCCGATGGGTCGCATCGCAATATACCGGCTTCTCAGAGAGGGTGTACGCCCTCACCATTGGTACCCAGGCCAGCGCCGCGATCAATGCGACCGACTCGGGCGATGGTGGCTTCGACGAACAGCGAGAACCGGAGGCGAAGCGTGCTCGGCGCTGCCGACGGCCTCGCCGGCGAAATCGCGTTTCCCTTGACCCATGAAAGCCAGCGCCAAGAGCGGTGGAACGGTCCCATTCAATCCCCAACGAAAGGAGTTCTTCCAATGCGCATGACCCTCATTGCAGGCGCCATGTCCCTCGGCCTGGTCAGCGGCGTGGTGCATGCCGAAGCCGCCACTTATGCCATCGATCCGATGCATACGTACGTCACCTTCGAGGCGAACCACCTCGGCACGTCGACCAATCGCGGGCGCTTCGACAAGAAGGAAGGCACCGTGCTGTTGGACAGGGCTGCGAAATCCGGGAAAGTCGAACTGATCCTGGATGCGGGCTCCATCAACACCGGAAGTGCGATCTTCGATAAGGAACTCCAGAGCGATCACTTCCTCAACTCCGCCGTGTACCCGAACGCCGAATTCGTGGCCGACGGCTTCACCTTCGATGGCGAGAAGGTGTCGGTGGTGAATGGGCAGCTGACGTTGCTCGGCAAGACCAGTCCGGTGACGCTCAAGGCCACGAGCTTCAACTGCTACATGCACCCGATGCTCAAGCGCGAGGTCTGCGGCGGCGACTTCGAGACCGTCATCCAACGCAGCAAGTGGGGCATGAGCTGGGGTCTGAACTTCGGTATCCCGGACAACGTCAAGCTTCTGGTTCAAGTCGAAGCCGTCAAGCAGTAAAGCCTTCCGATGAGTCGCCAGCGTATTGGCGACTCAACTCGCCTGTTTACCTATTCCTCCATCCTGAAACTCCTTCAGCTCGACTTCACAGCTCCTCGTCGACCCGGGTCAACGTCCCCAATGCAGCGATATCGGAATTCACCCATCCATCTGAAGGCGTCTTCTCTCGGCCACGAAGGAGTCGTGATCTTCGTGGGCAGACCGAGCCGGTGGCTTCCGCGCGAATGTCGCTCATGGAACTGCTTCAAGGTCGGCCATATCGTTCGGGATGTCATTCCGCTCGGCCCGTTCACGAACTGGGAACTGCACTTCGCGCCAGCCCATACGGCCTGAATGACAGCCGCAGCCGCCGAGGTCACTTCGTCTTCACGACGGCTCGCGCAGCGCCCCGATGACGGTTGCAAGGGCACGGCTCGGGTGGTGCCGACTCGTGTAGTACGCATGCAGTCCCGGAAAGCGCGGGCACCAGTCCGTCATGACCGCGCGCAGGCGCCCCGCGTCCACGTGGGGTTGGGTCATGTCCTCGGGCAGGAAGGCCAGGCCGTGTCCCGAGAGGGCAGCCTTCAGCATCGGATAGGCGCTCGTGAAGACAGCCTGGCCGTTGACGCGGGCCTCGATCGGGCGCCCGTCTTGCACGAGTTCCCAGGCATAGATGCCCCCGCTGGTCAGCAGCCGCAGGGTGATGCAGTTGTGACGCAGGAGGTCACGAGCCGTGGCAGGGATTCCGTTGGTGTCGAGGTATGCCGGCGAGCCGACGATCGTCATTGGCTGGTCAGGCGTCATGCGCACGGCGATCATGTCCTGCGCCACCTGGTCACCCCACCGCACGCCGATGTCGTAGCGCTCGGCGACGATGTCGACCATGCGGTAGTCGGAATTGATCTCGACCCGCAATTCCGGATGTCGCTGCAGCAACGGGCTCAGCCGTGGCCAGATCACCGACTCGACGACGTGGTCGATCGCGGTGATGCGGATCGTGCCGGACACCTTCTCGCCCATCTCGCTGACCGCGGAGATGTCCTGTTCCATCTCGGACAGGCGAGGGCCGACAGCACGCATCAATCGCTCGCCGGCTTCGGTCATCGACACGCTGCGCGTGGTGCGAGTGAGCAAGCGGACGCCGAGGCGGGCTTCCAGACCCCGTATCGAGTGACTCAATGCGGACTGCGACACCCCGAGCTTCGCGGCCGCGCGCGTGAAGCTGCGTTCCTCGGCGACGGCCAGGAAGTCCATGATCTCGTTGATGTGCTTGCGCATGGTGGGTCTGTCCTTTGGATCGGATGCGAGCAGCCTGTCAATGACGCTGAATCCGCTCCCATGGTCGCGCATCCATTCATGAATGGTGTTCATGAGGCCTTGCGTATTCGCGTGCTCTCGCGGGCAAGCCGGTCTCTAGCATGGCCAGATGAATCACCAAGAACACTCTACAGCGGTCTCACCGCGGGCCTGGAGCGCGGTCGGATCCATGACGCTTTGCGTCGCACTGCTGATCGCCTCCGAGTTCATGCCGGTCAGCCTGCTGACGCCGATCGCTCGCGACCTGGGTGCCACCGAGGGGCTGGCTGGCCAGGCCATTTCCATCTCCGGCCTGTTCGCCGTGGCCACCAGCCTGTTGATCACGACGATCGCCGGCCGGATCGACCGTCGGCACTTGCTGTCCGGCTTGACGGCCACGATGCTCGTCTCGCTGGTGCTGATCGCGATCGCGCCGAACTTCCGCTTCCTGATGGTCGCGCGCGCACTGCTGGGCGTGACCATTGGAGGCTTTTGGTCGCTTTCGACCGCGACCATCGTGCGCCTGGTTCCGACCCAGGTCGTCCCCAAGGCGCTGAGCATCATGTACATGGGCAACGCTGCTGCGACCGCGTTCGCGGCTCCGATCGGTAGTTACCTGGGTGGCCTGATCGGCTGGCGCGGCGTCTTCTGGGCCTTGGCGCCCTTGGCCGCGGTGGCCATGGCCTGGCAGTGGATGAGCCTGCCGCAGATGCCGTCCACGGGCACCTTGCCGGTGACCCGCGTGCTGGGTCTCCTGCGTCGGCCGGCCGTCGCGCGAGCCGTGGCGGCGGTGATGCTGACGTTCGGTGGTGCGTTCGCCGCATTCACCTACTTCCGACCCTTCCTGGAGAGCCGGGTGCACGTCACACTGCCCCAGTTGTCGCTGCTGCTGCTCGCGCTCGGATCAGCAGGTTTCGTCGGAACCTTCGCCGCGGGCGCGCTGCTGGACCGGCACCTCTATCGCCTGCTGCGCATGCTGCCCATCGCGCTGGGAGCGGTGACCGTGGCGATGCTGCTCGCGCAGCACGCGCTGTGGCCGCTGGCGGCGCTTCTGTTCGCGTGGGGCGCCTTGAACGCGGCAGTGCCGGTGTCGTGGTTCAACTGGTTGGCGCGCGGCGTGCGCGACGAGCCGGAGGCCGGTGGCGGCCTGATGGTGGCGGCCATCCAGCTCGCGATCATGCTGGGCGCTGGCGGGGGCGGTTGGCTTCTCGACCACTTGTCGGTGTCGGCCACGTTGATCGGCGGCGCGGCGCTGATGACGGCGGGGACGTTGACCGTCGGCAGCGGCCGCGCCCTTCACGCGGAGCCGGCATGACGCGCCGAATCTTGGCCTTTGCCTGCGCATTGCTGACCGCGGCGTCGGCAGGTGCAGCCCAGAGATCGGCGGCCTTTGCCGCGAGTGCTTCCGAGGGAACGTCCGTGCGCCACCCCATCGCCATCCGCATGTCAGACGCCACGACGACCGTCACCGCGACGCTCAACGAGTCCGACGCCGCAGCCGACTTCGTGTCGATGCTGCCGTTGTCACTGTCGGTCGCCGACTACGCGTCTACTGAAAAGATCGCCTATCTCCCCCGCAAGCTCGCGACGGAGGGCGCGCCACCCGGCATCGCACCCAAGGCCGCCATGCTTGCTTACTACGGCCCCTGGGGAAACCTGGCCTTGTTCTATCGCGACGCCGTCTTCGCGCGTGGCCTCGTCGAACTGGGCCACGTCGATGGCGGTGCTTCATTGCTCGAACGGTTCGGCCCTCGCAAGGTGCTGCTCGAACGCATCGAGTGAGCGTCGAGAACACGGCCATCCGACTTTCCGACCATTCTTCAGGAGAACTACGATGAGAGCAGCAGTGATGTACGGCGCCGGCGACGTGCGTGTCGTCGACGTCCCGGACGCGACGCTGGTCGAGCCGACGGACGCGATCGTGCGGGTGACGCGCGCCTGCATCTGCGGCAGCGACCTCTGGCGGTACCGCGACATGGCCCCCGACGCAGCCGGCCAGAGCATGGGCCACGAAGCCATCGGCGTTGTCGAAGCGGTTGGCCGCGAAGTCAGTCGCATTCGAGTCGGCGACACGGTGATCATGCCGTTCGCCTATTCGGACGGCCGTTGCCATTTCTGCCATGAGGGGCTTCAGACCGCTTGCGTCCATGGCGGCTTCTTCGGCTGGGGCGGCTTCAATGGTGCGCAGGCCGAGGCGCTGCGGATTCCATTCGCGGACGGCACGCTGTACCCGTTCAACGGGACGACAGACTCGTCCCAATGGGCCTCCCTGCTGAGTCTGTCGGACGTCATGGGTACCGGCCATCACGCGGCGCGTGCCGCGCGCGTGGGCGCCGGCCGCTCGGTCGCCGTGATCGGCGACGGCGCCGTCGGCCTGTGCGGGGTCATCGCGGCCAAGCGATTGGGGGCCGAGCAGATCATCCTGCTGGGCCGCCATCCCGATCGTGTCGCGCTCGGCCGCGAGTTCGGCGCCAGCGACATCGTCGGCGAACGTGGCGAGGAAGGCATCGAGAAGATCATGTCGTTGACGGAGGGCCAGGGCGTCCACTCGGTGCTCGAATGCGTGGGCTCGGACACGTCCATGGCCAGCGCAGTCGCGATCGCGCGTCCCGGTGGCGCGATTGGCCGCGTCGGAGTACCGCACTACGAGGGCATCCCCGCCGGGCCGACGTTCTACAAGAACCTCGTTGTCGCCGGCGGCCCGGCACCGGTGCGCGCCTACATCGACGAACTGCTGCCAGACGTGCTCGAAGGTCGGATCCAGCCGGGGCGCGTCTTCGACCGCACCATCGGCCTCGAAGAGACGCCCGACGGCTACCGCGCAATGGAGGCACGCGAGGCCATCAAGGTGATGATCCGCGCGGCGGCCTCCTGAGCGCCGCATCGAGCGTCCCCTCCATCGTTGTGCCAGGAGTTCCCATGAACGAAGTTCCGAAGATCTCGCGTCGCGACCTCATGGTCGCCACTGCAGTCACGGCCTCCGCCTCGTCGCTGCTGCCGTCCGAGTCTGATGCCGCCACCACGCCGAACACGCAGGCGCCTGCTGCCGCAACAGGCGCCGTCGTGCCGACCGCCGAAGTCGTGCTCGATGTCAACGGACGCAAGCATGCGCTGCGCCTGGACACGCGCACCACGCTGCTGGACGCGTTGCGCGAGCACCTGCACCTGACCGGCACGAAGAAGGGCTGTGACCATGGCCAGTGCGGTGCCTGCACGGTGCTGGTCGACGGACGCCGCATCAACTCGTGCCTGAGCCTGGCCGTCATGCATTCGGGCGATTCGATCACGACGATCGAAGGCCTGGGCACGCCGGATCACATGCACCCGCTGCAGGCCGCCTTCGTCAAGCATGACGGCTACCAGTGCGGCTACTGCACGCCGGGCCAGATCTGCTCGGCCGTGGGCATGCTCCATGAGTTGCGCCGTGGGGTGCCTAGCCATGTCAGCCCGGACATCGTCGCCAAGCCACTGCTGTCGATCGACGAACTGCGCGAACGCATGAGCGGCAACATCTGCCGCTGCGGCGCCTACTCCAACATCGTGGAAGCGATCTCCGAAGTCGCAGGGAGCGTCGCATGAAGGCCTTCACCTACCAGCGCGCCAGCACCGCCGCCGAAGCTGCCGCCATCGTCGCCGCGCGACCGGATGCCCGGTTCATCGCGGGCGGCACCAACCTCCTCGATCTCATGAAGCCGCAGATCGAGACGCCGGGGCATCTGGTCGACATCAACAAGCTTGGCCTCGACCGCATCGAGGCCACGCCGTCCGGCGGATTGCGGATCGGCGCGCTGGTGTGCAACACGGACCTGGCGGCCGACGTGCGGGTGCGGCGCGACTATGGCGTGCTCTCTCGCGCGCTGCTCGCCGGTGCTTCCGGCCAGCTGCGCAACAAGGCGACCACGGCGGGCAACCTCCTGCAGCGCACGCGCTGCCCGTACTTCTACGATTCCAACCAGCCCTGCAACAGGCGCCAGCCCGGCTCGGGCTGCAGCGCGATCGGCGGCGTCACACGCTCGATGGGCGTGATCGGAACCAGCGACGCCTGCATCGCGACGCACCCGAGCGACATGGCCGTGGCGATGCGGGTACTCGATGCCGAGGTCGAGACCGTGCGAAGCGACGGGCGGACCCGCCGCATTCCGATCGTCGATTTCCATCGGTTGCCGCACAAGACTCCGCACGTCGAGACCGCTCTGGAGCATGGCGAGCTCGTCACGGCCGTGACCTTGCCCGCGCCGATCGGGGGCGTTCACAGCTATCACAAGGTTCGCGACCGTGCGTCCTATGCCTTCGCGCTGGTGTCGGTGGCCGCAGTGGTGCAGGCCGACGGACGCGGTCGCGTCGCGTTCGGGGGCGTCGCGCCCAAGCCCTGGCGCTCCGAGGGTGCGGAGGCGCGCATGCCGGAAGGCGCGAGCGCCGTGATCGCCTCGGCGTTCGCAGGCGCACGACCGACACCCGACAACGCGTTCAAGGTGCGCCTGGCCGAACGCACGCTCGGCGCGATCTTGAGTTCGTCCAAGGAGGCAGCATGAAGTTCGACATGCCCGCGGGCACCAACCCCATCGATCAGCAGAAGGTCGTCGGGCGCGCCACCGACCGGATCGACGGCCCCTTGAAGACCACTGGAACGGCACCGTATGCCTATGAGCACCACGACGGCCTGCCAGGCCTCGTCTACGGCTTCGTGGTGGGCGCCTCGGTCTCGAAGGGTCGCATTGTCGCGACGGACCTGGCCCGGGCCAAGGCGTCCCCCGGCGTCCTGGCCATCGTGACGGCCGCCAATGCCGGCAAGCTGGGCAAGGGCGTCTTCAATACGGCAAAGCTCCTGGGTGGTCCGGACGTGCAGCATTACCACCAGGCCGTGGCTCTGGTGGTGGCCGAGAGCTTCGAGCAGGCGCGTGCCGCCGCGGCGCTCGTCCACATCGACTACGAAGCCACGCCCGGTGAATTCGACCTCGCGTCCTCGGCGCCAGGCGCGGGTCTGGCGTTGCCCAACCCGTACGACGGTGTCCCGCAGAGCACGGTCGGCGATTTCGCGGGCGCCTTCGCGGCAGCGGCAGTCCAGCTCGACGCCACGTACACGACGCCCGACCAGTCGCACGCCATGATGGAGCCGCACGCATCGATTGCGCGCTGGCAGGGCGATGTGCTCCATCTCTGGACGTCGAACCAGATGGTGGCCTGGGGCGTCGGGGATGTCGCACGCACGCTGGACATGCCGCCGGAGAAGGTGCACCTCATGTCGCCGTACATCGGCGGCGGCTTCGGCGGCAAGCTGTTCGTGCGCACGGACGCGGTGCTGGCCGCGCTCGGCGCACGTGCCGTCGGCCGGCCCGTCAAGGTCGCGCTGGCGCGTCCCCTGATCATCAACAACACGACGCACCGGCCGGCGACGATCCAGCGCATTCGACTCGGTGCCGACCGTGATGGACGGCTGACCGCCATCGGGCACGAGGCCTGGTCCGGCAACCTGGCGGGCGGATCGGCGGAATTCGCGATTGGGCAGACGCGTCTTCTCTATTCCGGCGCGAACCGCCTGACCGCGATGCGGGTAGCGCTCCTCGACCTGCCCGAAGGCAACGCCATGCGCGCCCCGGGGGAGGCGCCGGGCTTGATGGCGCTCGAGATCGCGATGGACGAGATGGCCGAGAGACTCGGGCTCGACCCCGTCGAGTTCCGCGTCCGCAACGACACCCAGGTCGACCCCGAGAGGCCCGGCCGGGCGTTCTCGCAACGGCAACTCGTGCGCTGCCTGCGCGTGGGGGCGGAGCGCTTCGGCTGGGCGCGCCGAAATGCCCGCCCGGCAGCGACGCGTGAAGGGCGATGGCTGGTCGGACACGGCATGGCGTCGGCCTTCCGCAACAACCTGCTCGTGAAGTCGGGGGCGCGCGTCCGCCTCGATCGACGCGGCCACGTCACCGTCGAGACGGACATGACCGACATCGGCACCGGCAGCTACACCATCCTCGCGCAGACCGCGGCCGAGATGATGGGCCTGGGCATCCGCGACGTGACGGTGCGCCTGGGCGATTCGAGCTACCCGGTCTCGGCCGGCTCGGGCGGCCAGTTCGGCGCCAACAATTCGACCTCGGGGGTCTATGCGGCCTGCGTCAAGCTCGGGGAAGCCGTTGTTGCGCGGCTGGGCCTCGAATCCACGAGTGCGCAGTTTTCCGACGGCTTCGTCCATGCGGGCGGACGCTCGATGCCGCTGGGTGCCGCGGCTTCCGAAGCCGATCTCGTGGCGGAGGATTGGATCGAATATGGCGATCTCGACAAACGCTACCAGCAATCGACCTTCGGCGCCCACTTCGTCGAAGTCGCGGTCGACGCGGCGACCGGCGAGATTCGCGTGCGCCGCATGCTGGCGGTGTGTGCCGCCGGACGCATCCTGAACCCCAAGACAGCCCGCAGCCAGGTGATCGGCGCGATGACGATGGGCGTGGGCGCAGCGTTGATGGAGGAACTGGCCGTCGACAAGCGGCATGGCTTCTTTGTCAACCACGACCTGGCCGGCTACGAGGTGCCCGTGCACGCGGACATCCCGCACCAGGAGGTCATCTTCCTCGACGAGACGGATCCCATCTCCTCGCCGATGAAGGCCAAGGGTGTGGGAGAACTCGGCTTGTGCGGCGTGGCCGCGGCGATCGCCAACGCCGTCTACAACGCCACGGGCGTGCGGGTGCGCGACTATCCCGTCACGCTCGACAAGCTGTTGGACCAGTTGCCGGCAGCGGCTTGATCCGCCGTCAGGGAAGCCATTCATGGACAGCGTCGACATCCACGTCCTGCGCACGCTCAGGGATTGGCGCTTGGCAGGGCGGCGTGCCGCGCTGTTCACGGTCGTGCGCTCGTGGGGCTCGTCGCCCAGGCCGGTAGGTGCGCTGATGGCACTCGCCGAAGGCGGCGCCGTGGTTGGATCCGTCAGTGGCGGGTGCGTGGAGGACGACTTGCTGTCCCTCTTCGCCGGTGCCGACGCTCGCGACGGCACAGCTTGGGATGGTCCGGCCTGCGAGTTCCTGACCTACGGCGTGACGGCGGCCGAGGCGCGTCGCTTCGGGCTGCCTTGCGGCGGCACGCTCGAGCTGCTTCTGGAGCGTCAACCTCATCCGGCAACGCTGGGCGAACTCGTCGAGCGCCTGGCCGCCGGTGACCTTGTCTGCCGCAGTGTGCAGGTCGCCGATGGGACCGTGACGCTATCAAAGGCTGACACGCCAGGAGCTCTGCAGTTCACTGACGGCATCGTCTCGCAGACCTTCGGCCCCGGCTATCGCATGCTGCTCATCGGCGCGGGTCAACTCGCCGAGTACCTTGCCACGATGGCCCTGTTCAACGGCTTCGCCGTGACGGTTTGCGACCCGCGCAGCGAATACCGGATCGGGTGGCAGGTGCCTGGCGTGCGGCAGGTCACCGAGATGCCTGACGATACGGTCATCGCGTTCCGCCCCGATCGCCGCAGCGCGGTGATCGCGCTGTCGCACGACCCGAAGCTGGACGACCTGGCGCTGATCGACGCGCTCTCGGCCGACGCGATGTACGTCGGCGCCATCGGCAGCCGCCGCAACACCGCAGCGCGCCGCGAGCGGCTGGCAAAGCACTTCGGCCTGAGCGAGCAGGCGCTCGATCGCCTGCACGCACCCATCGGCCTGTACATCGGAAGCAAGACACCTGCCGAGATCGCCGTCAGCATCATGGCCCAAGTGCTGGCAGTCAGGAACGGCGTGCGCCTGCCGGCGGCGATGGACGTGGCGACGGCGAAGGGCGAGGTCGAGTCGGAGGTGAAGCAGCGACAAGGCCGTCAGACTTTCGAGTCTCACACGTTCAGCGTATGAATCGCGACGCTTCGACGACCAGCGTCAGGGCTGGCGACATCTAGCGGCGGCTCGGGGCGTCGCATTCCATCCCCCGTCAAACCTCAGGAGCATGAAGATGAGAGTCACCCGAAACGGCTCCAAGCCCTCAGTCCAAGGCCCGGCCACCTGGTTCACGGGCGCTGTCCGCATCGACAGCAGCTTCCAGGCTGAAGAGGAGGGTCACTCTGGTGGCGCCATCGTCACGTTCGAGCCTGGGGCGCGTACGCATTGGCACACCCATCCCGCCGGACAGACGCTCGTCGTGCTGTCGGGAACGGGCTGGACCCAATGCGAAGGCGGTCCGCGAACCGAGATTCGGGCGGGCGACGTGGTGTGGTGTCCGTGCCGGAAGCGCCACTGGCATGGCGCGTCGATCACCACGGCAATGTCTCACCTGGCCATCACCGAGATGATCGACGGAAGGAACGTGGAATGGTTGGAGCCCGTGACTGACGAGCAATATCAGGACGGTGCCTTGATCACCGAGTAGGCCATTCGAGGCGTCGGCGATGTCGGCATCCGCGCGGAGGCTGGAAACTCCGGATCAGCGACGCCGGGAAAGTATCAGGATGGAAGGGATAAGTATCAGGCGGCTGCGGCCTTCGGACTATCTTCGTCTTGAAGCCGGGTACGACATCGGCAATGCTGAAGGAGACCTTTTTCATGCCTCGTGTGCGCAAGCTCACGCCAGAATTCGAACACGATCTTGTTCGTGATCCACGTCTCGGCTATGAGGAAACCAGCTCGGAAGAGTTCGTGCGATGCATCGAACACGGTAGTCCGACTCCGTTGGAGCGTTGGCATTGCCACGATGAGTACGAGCTGCAGCTGATCGTCGGAGCCCGCGGCCAAGCTTTCGTAGGTGACTACGTTGGACACTTCGAGCCGGGCCACCTTGTACTGACCGGCCCTCGCCTGCCGCACAACTGGGTCTCTTCGGGCCTGCCACCCAGCGGCCTGCAGGTGCGCAGCCTCGTGATTCAGTTCCGCGAAGCCCCGTTGCGTGAGGGCATGCGCTTCATCAAGGAACTGCAAGAGGTGCAGCCGCTCTTGGACCGCGCGAGACACGGCGTGGAGTTCCTCGGGCTCAGTGAGATCGCGCACGAACGCTTTGGCCGCATCCGGCAGAGCCGCGGGCTGGAACGCTTCGTGGAGTTCATCCGCTTGTTGCGTGACCTTCAGCACTGGAGCGATTACCGGCTCCTCTCGTCCTCGGCACTTGACGCTGGCCCGGGCAAGACACGTTCGACCATCAGTGCCATCGTTGAATACGTCAACGGGCAGTACGCCGAGCCATTGTCCGTCGGGGATGCGGCTGCACGTTTCAACATGACCGAGAGCAGCTTCTCGCGGTACTTCAGCCGGGAGACCGGAAGTACGTTCGGCAATTTCGTCAACCGCGTTCGAGTTCGCAAAGCCTGTGAACTGTTGATGCATACCGACCAGCAGATCTCGAGCATCTGCTACGCAGTCGGCTTCAACAACGTTGCGAACTTCAACCGTCGCTTTCGAGAAAGCAAGGGCATGACGCCGACGGAGTTCCGCACCCAGTGTGCTGCGCGCCTGGGAATGCGAACGCTTCCTGGCGCCGGCGGCGAAGCGTCACTCCACTGAGAGCCGGCTCGAAAGGCTAGCGGCGGCATTCCAGATGTCGTCGGATGCGCCAAAGGACATCCAAAGGAAAAGCATGACAAATTCGTTGGTCGGGAAGGTGGCGGTTGTCACCGGCGCGGCATCGGGCATCGGCCTCGCAAGCACGCTGGCGATGCTGCAAGCCGGTGCGCGCGTGGTGATGGTCGATCGTGACGAGGCCGCGCTGAATGCGCATCGCGAGTCGTACGGCGATCAGGTCAACCCGCTTGTGATCGACCTGCTCGACCCGGTGGCCTGCGCGACGCTGCTGCCGCGAGTGCTCGAGACGGCGGGGCGGCTGGACATCCTGCATGCGAATGCCGGCCTGTACGTTGGAGGGGACCTGGTCGACGCGGAGAATGCCGCGATCGACCGCATGCTCAACCTCAACGTCAATGTCGTGATGAAGAACGTGCACGACGTCCTGCGGCACATGATCGAGCAACGGACCGGCGACATCATCGTGACGAGTTCGCTGGCCGCCCATTTCCCGACGCCCTGGGAGCCGGTCTATGCGTCATCCAAATGGGCGATCAACTGCTTCGTCCAGACAGTGCGGCGCCAGGTCTTCAAGCACGGCATACGCGTCGGGTCGATTTCTCCAGGGCCGGTCATCAGCGCACTGCTTGCTGACTGGCCGCCCGAGAAGTTGAACGAGGCGCGGGAGTCTGGCAGCCTGCTCGAGGCTAGCGAGGTAGCCGAGGTCGTCCTTTTCATGTTGACTCGACCACGTGGCATGACCATTCGGGACGTGGTCATGATGCCAACGAATTTCGACCTGTAGCGCTTTTGGATGCTCAAGGGTGCCGAACGTTGGGGGTCGACGTGCCGGTGGCTGCCCAGCATGCCACTGAGGGGCGCCCGTCGTCGTCCAAGACCTTTCCGCCGAGCAGCGGACCGTTGGATCGATCCGCGCAAGGTAGCCGGTGCTCGGCCCATTGCTGGCTGGCTATTGACCAGTCTTGCGAACAAGGCGGACTTGAGGGGGCGCACGGGGCGCCGTCGGCAACCGCTGCAAATCGGTCGATTATCGAAGCAGTCCCCAAGGCATCAATTCGTCATTTATCTCGCCGAGTTCCGCCGACCTGATCCTTGCCGAAGCGTCGCTCTGGGATAGCGCCACACACGACATGGCGCGCTAAATGCGAGATCTCTTGTCCCTGTTCGAGCGCAGAGTATCCTGTTCTCGGCTGCCGAAAGCTTCACTGCGCTTAGGACTCCATTCCGCGCTCAGAGGCCACGCGACGCGCCGATCAGGGACAGAACAGTCGGGGAGCGCCAAGTACGGCGAGCTCGGCGAGCGCGCGAACATCGTCGGCAGGCCTCGTCCGAAAGTGCTGCATGTATCGACTGTGCTTCGGCCACTCGTCGATGTAGCGGCCAGCCCCGTGAACGAGTTCGTTCCTCAGATCGAACAGCCACTCAGCCTTTTGCTCGAAGCTCTTGCCCAAGTCGAGAGCCTTCGCACCGTCGAGGATCGACGCTTCGACTGAGCGACGCTGGCCGAACAAGGCGTCGAGCGCCACGAAATAGTTGATGTACGCCTCGATGTCCCTGGCGTTGAGCCCTCGATTGAGAAAATTCGCTGCGGCATCGATGCGAGCTTGATGTTCGTGGCTGCAACGCGCAGCTGTGGCGTACCAGTTCTTGATTTCAGCGGTTTGCTCCTTTGACATTTCCACGTCGGAGACGAAGTAGGGCAGCACCGGATCGATGTCTCCACGAGTAAGGTTGGACGCGGCGGTGTGCCTCGAGCTGAACCCAAGTCAATCGCTTAGAAAGGGGTTGACGTGTTCGTTCGACGCCGTCGCAGCTACAGTGCGGGGCGACTCACCCCAGCCGCTTTTTTGAAGCGCTTGCAGGTACGGAAGACCCCGTGTGACAGGCGCGCTGCGGTAGAGCTGATCGACGACTGTTTGACATATCCTTGACAGCGCGGTTGGCCACCCCGACTCTGGGTGCTAAGTTGTTGATCTGTCGTCACGGGCCGACGCCTTCGAATCCCGCCGCCCCGACCATGGAAATCAACGGGTTAGTTCCGCAAGGGACCAACCCGTTTCAATTTTTGCCGCGCAAGGCGTGCCGGCGAGATCCTGGCCGGGACGGCGGCGGCCATCGCTGCCGAGACATCGGTGGTCAACTGTTGCGCTGCTTCGAACGTGCTGGACAGGCGCCCAGCCGAACATCGCTCGAGCGATGGCTTCGCCGGCATGCGCATTCGTGCACGTTCGGTCCGGCATCGACCGCCCCGGCGACATCTCCGCTCGCTATCATCGCCGCGCCGGCACGGAGCAGTCGTGCCGGCATGGGCCTGCATTCGCGCACGGCCGCTGCCAAACAACCAGGCCAAAGGCCTCAGGGAATCTCTTGAACGCGCTCCACAGAATCCGACGCAAGCCGACCGTGTCGGCGGCTCTCCTCTCGATCATCCTGTCTGGCTGCGGTGGAGGCGGCGGCGGAAGCGCGGGCAACGACCCGCCCCCCGGTGGCGGCTTCTCCACCTCGCAGTGGCCCGGCTCGGGCAACTATGTGGTCGTGCTCAAGGCCAGCGGTTCGACGACGGCCGGCGCGACGACGACCGCGCTCTCGCTGGTGCATCCCGCGACGCCGCAGGTCGAGTACGTGATGGACTCGTCGCCGGCGATCTCCCAACTGGGAATCGTGCTCTATGAGGGCAGCTTCGACGCGAGCAGCAACCGATTCACCGGCCTTTCGCAGGTCGCCTATGTGGATGCCCCCGGCGGCATGCTGCGCACGACCCCGCTCGCGGCCAACGGGTCGCGGCCGCAGCAATCGACCGGGCCCGTCCAGGCGCTGTGCCAGGACGGCCTCGTGGCGAACGATTTCGGCAATCCGTTCAACAGCGCCGTCCTTGCGACGACGCCCGGTGCCGACGGCACCTGCGGCACGGCTGACGACAGCCAGGTCATGATCCGCTTCTCGAGCACCGGCGCGCCCGGCATCAGCAGCGCGCAAGGCGTCGTCGGCTATCTTCGTTCGAGCAGCACCGGCGCGCCCGCATACTGGCTGATGACGGACGGTTCGGGAGCGGAAACCGCCGCGCCCTTCGGCAGCGGCGGCAATGCGTTGGTCGTCGGCATCGGCACCCCCGGCGTCACCAGCGTGAGATACGGCCTCGTCGCAGACCTGTCGGATACGCTGCTGTACAGCCGCAGCGGTGCCCTCGTGGGCCTGGGATACGCCAGTGGCAGCCTCGTCCGGCGCACGCTTGCCACCTCGACCGGACCGGACGGCTGGAAGTCGGCCGGCAACGATGCGAACTACGCCTATGCGTATCTGAACTCGTCGACCGCGCAATCGGGCGCCGGCACCTGGCAACTTCTGGCCGTGGCGCGATCCAACCTGGCAGTGACGACGATCGCCACCGGCACCGGCAGCATCTTCGCGGCCAGCGCGCTCCCCGGAAACGTCTATGCGACCGTGCTCGACGCCAGCGGTACCCACGTCGCGAAGGTGAGCGCCCCCACCGGCCAGCAGTCCTCGCTGTGGGCCTCCTCGACGACCATCACGGCCGTCGAGGCCAATCCCGGCGGCCTCAATACCGTCCTGGCCGTGTCGAGCGCGTCGGTCACCTCGCTGACGCTCGTCGACGCCCAGGGCAGCACGCTCTATTCGCAAAGCCCCGGCATGGTCTACGGCGCGGACAGCGACGCGATCGACGGTGCCTCGAGCGACCAGGTGTTCGCCGGCGTCTACATCGTCGCGCCTGCCGCTTCGACGTACCTGGGCGGCACGCCCCTGACGCGCTTCGACGCAGCCGCGAAGACGAGCACGCCGATCGGCACGCTGCCGGATGGCGGCGCGCTCGGCGGAAGCACCCTGGACGAGGTATTCGTCACGCCCATCTCGGCGGATCGCGTCTTCGGTGGCTTCCAGGCCAGCCGGCTGTCCGGCTCGCAGTTCGTGTCTTCCGGCAGCGCGGTCTATACATTCAACCCGGGGCAGGCCAACAGCTTGGTCCGGACGACCACGCAAGTGCATTGACGACGCTTGCGCCCACGGCCGCAAGCCGGGGCGTCGAACGGCTGGGCATCCCGTTGGCGGGCGTGATACACCCTCCCGTATCGCAGTAGGGCCTTGGCAATCGCTCGCGTTGGAGCGACATTGCGCGGGCGCGCTCGCCGCGACCTTCCGTCCGCGAAGGTGCGGCGCTCCGGGCGCCACCACGCAACCCAGGAGTCCTCGGATGAGCAATGACAAGCGGCTTGCCCTCGTCACGGGCGGTACCGGCGGCCTTGGCCAGGCCATCTGCACGCGTCTTTCCAGCGATGGCTTCGCGGTCGTCGCGCTGCACACGCCGGGCAACGCCCGTGTCGGGGACTGGCTCGCCGAGCGCGAGCGCGAGGGCCACGCCTTCGCGGCGGAGGCGGTGGACGTCGGCGATTTCGACGCCTGCGCGCGCGTCGTCGAGAAGATCCGGCGGCTCTACGGGCCGGTGGCCGTGCTGGTCAACAACGCGGGCATCACGCAGGATGCGAGCTTTCGCAAGATGACCGCCGCGCAGTGGCAGCAGGTGCTGCGCGTGAATCTCGACTCCATGTTCAACATGACCAAGCCGGTGATCGAGGACATGCTGGCCGCCGGCTGGGGTCGCGTGGTCAACATCTCGTCGGTGAACGGCCAGCGCGGCGCGTTCGGGCAGGCCAACTACGCGGCGTCGAAGGCCGGCATCCATGGCTTCACGAAGTCGCTGGCCATCGAGTTCGCGAGCAAGGGCATCACGGTCAACACCGTGTCGCCGGGCTACCTGCGCACCGCCATGGTGGAGAAGGTGCCCGACGATATCCTGCGCAGCCGCATCCTGCCGCAGATCCCGTCCGGCCGGCTCGGCGAGCCCGACGAGGTGGCGCGCCTGGTCGCCTACCTGGTGTCCGACGGCGGCGGCTACGTCAACGGCGCCAACCTCGCCATCAACGGCGGGCAGCACATGGACTGAGCGCGACCGGGCCTGCGCCGGCCCGCCGGGGGCCGCCCGGCCGCCGCGGATGTCGCCGTGCCGGGCGGCAGCGCTCAACGCCGCGCCTGCTGCGACTTCACGTACGCCATGATGTGGATGAACGTGTCCGTCCAGTAGATGTCGCGATGGGCCGCCAGGTAGGCCAGCAGCTCCTCGTGTGCCGGTTTCGACGTGGCGATGTAGTCGCCGCCGATGCCGTGGAAGGTGAAGTTGATCATCGTGCCCCTGGCGGCGGCGTCCTGCACCAGCTCGATCAGCTGCGCACCGGTGAAGCCTTCGGGCGTGGTGCCGCCCACGGCCATCGGGTCGAGCGTGGCCATGTCGGCGATGACGCCCGCGTCGCCCGACTTGATCGCGACGAACTCGCCCGCGACGAGATCCACGTAGTCGACCCCACCCTGCGCCCGGCGGTCGCCGCAGGGCACCGTGAAGCTGCGCTCGGCGCGGCCGTCGATCGCGTGCAGCATCGTGTTGGCGAGCCGCACCTGCGCCGCCACGCGCGCGGCACTCACGGTGTCGAGGTCGGACTCGGGCGTGACCCACTCGTGGCCGGCGGCCTTGGCGGAGCAGTCGTGGAACAGCGTGTGGTTGCCCAGCTCGTGGCCGCGCGCGGCGGCGGCACGCCATTCGGGCAGGCGCTTCCGGATCGACGGGTTCGCCAGCGTCAGGTAGAAGCTGCCGTGCAGGCCGGCGCGGTCGAGCGCGGGGATGGCATTGTCCAGCTGGCTGTCGAGGGCGTCGTCGTAGGCCAGGCTGACCGCGGCGCGCTCGCCGTGCGGCCAGTGGAACGCGGGACCCGCGGCGCGCGCGAGCGGCACGGCGAGGACGAGGGCGGCGAGGGCGACGGCGAGGGCAGGGCGCTTCATGGTGCCGCGAGGATAGGGCAATCCAAGAATTGGGGGGACGGCGATCCAGGGCGGTGCATGCGACCCAGGGCCTGATCACACTCCATGCGTGGGCGTGCATTTAGTGTGAACAGGCCCTAGCATGGCCGCTGCATCCGGCCATGTCTCGTGGAGGTCTCGCATGCCCGTCGTCCAGAACAACCATGCCGGTGCGCACTACGCGCTCGACATCGACGGCCTGCCCGTCGAATCGCTCCGGAGCATCAGCGGTCTCGACCTGCAGGCCGAGATCGCCACCGGGGCCCTCGGCCCCGGCCTCGCGCCGGGCAAGCGCGTCGCCGGCATCGCGTGGACGCCGGGCCGCGCGAGCATCGGCCTGGGCATGGGCCAGGCGATGTACGCCTGGATGAGGGACGCCTTCGCCAACGGCGTGTCGCGCGCGAGCGGCACGCTGGCCACGGGGGACGTCAACTTCAGGCAGCGCGCGCTGCTGAGCTTCGAGGACGCGCTGCTGACCGCGATCACCGTGCCGCGGCTGGATGCGGCCAGCAAGGAGGCTGGCGCCTTCGACATCGAGTTCGCGCCGGCGCGCGTGCGCCTGGCCCGGGGCGACGGTTCGGACATCCGCCAGTTGCCCGGCAGCAGGCAGCAGCCCTGGGTGTGCTCGAACTTCCGCTTCGCGCTCGGCACTCTGCCATGCGCACGCGTGGCCAGCATCGAGTCGTTCACGTGGCGCTGCGCGGCCACGCCGGACGCGATGGGCGTCGTGTCGCCGCCCACGCAGCACCCCGTCGCGGCCGCGGTGCCGGACCTGCGCGTGTGCATCTCGTTGGCCGACTACGACGCGTGGTCGCAGGCGGCGCGCGCATGGTTCATCGACGGCCGCCATCTCGAGGGCGACGCGATGGACGGCGTCATCACGCTGCTGACGCCCGACCTGCAGACGCCGCTCGGCGAGATCGTGCTGGGCAACGTCGGCTTCAAGCGCTTCTCGCCGCTGCCGGCGGCCGATGGCAGCGACGCGCTGTATCGCTTCACGGTCGACCTGTACGTGGAGCGGATGTCGCTGCGGCTCGTGCAGTTCGAGGGGTGAACGCAGGTTGCGCGGACGTCAAGCGCGCGTTGACGAGGCGTTGTCCGACAAGCCGCGTGCTCGACAGGGCATTCGCGTTGCTGCCTCAGGGTTGCTACCAAGCTTCGACTCCACGAAGTACCGAACCCATACCCCAAGGAGTACACACCATGCGTCACCTCAACAAGAAGCTCGCGCTCGCCGCGACAGCGACCGCGCTGGTCGGCGCGATCGGCGCCTCCGTCGCGCAAAGCACGGACCCCAATGAAACCGACTCGATGAACACGGCCCAGAAGGTCGAGGTCAACGGCTCGGGCCAGCAGATCTACTTCTTCCGCGACCAGGGCAACTCGCCCGAGACGGATCCCGCGGCGCACCTGATGCTGATCAAGCATGAATCCGAGGCGGTGCCGGTGGCCGAGACCACCACGACGACCACTACCGTGGCGCAGAACACGACGACGAACAACGACGCCGTGACGACCACGATGCCGGCCGCCAGCGACACCAGCAACACGGAAACGAGCACCGACACGTCGACGGCCGCGGCCCCGGCCCCGGTCGACAACCAGCCGGCGCTGGCGCCCAAGGCCGACCGCAACTGATGGACTCGGGCTTCTCTTCGCCCAGCACGGCGGCCCGCGCTCGCGCGCGTGGCCGCCGTGTTCCATTTCGGGAGGGGTCGTTGCAGGGGCGCTTGCGAGGCTCTCGACGCCGCCGGTGGCGGATCGAACGAAGCGTCCTGTGGCGGCAGTCAATCGAGCGTCGGATACCAGTCGGTGCCGCGGCCGCCCGGCGTCAGGTCGAGGATGTTCCACAACGGCGTCGGATCGGGCGCGCCGCGCGGATCCTGGCCGGGGTCCTCGGTGCCGGCCAGTTCGGGGGCCCAGAAATGGTGGACGCGACCGTCACGCTTGATCCAGACGTGGAGCGCCGCCCATTCCTCGCCTTTGGGCCCCAGCGCGCGGTAATCGCGTGCGAAGTCGTCGCCCACGGTCTGGAAGAACTGCAGGCGCCGCCAGCCGCGCTCGCGCGCGAACGCCAGCTGCCGGGCGACGGGCGAGCGGCCCAGCACCGCGATGCCGACGCGCTGCGTGAGGGTGCGTACCGGGCCGTCGAACGCGTCCAGGAATGCCGTGCACATCGGGCACGGGCGCGGTCGCTGCGGCCCGAACATCCAGGTGTAGGTCACCAGCGTGTCGTGCGGGCCGAACAGGTCGGCCAACTGCAGCGTCGCGTCGTTGGCGTCGCGGAATGTGTAGCCGCGCGCCTCGCCGCCCAGCGGCAGCGTGCGGCGCTGCGCGGCCACGCGCTCGATGTGGCGGCGCAGCTCGATCTCCTCGGCCAGCGGCGCGGTGCGCGCGCGCCGGTAGTCGGCGCTGTCGTTCGGGTAGGGCTTGCTGGCGGCGGCGGCCAGCTCGGCGGCGGGTTTGAGTTCGATCATGCTCGTCCTTTCGATGCGTGGACGTCGCGCGGCGGCGCGTGCGCGACGGTGCGCCGCGGACTCAGAACGGCTTCAGCAGCGCCAGCCAGACGACGGCAACGATCGCGCCCAGCGCGAGCAGCGGCGCGACGCGCCACCCGCGCGCGGGCGGCGCGGGGGCGTCCGCGCTCGCGCTTCGCAACGCGCCCGACAGCGCGCCGTGCAGCGCGCTCAGCGCCAGCACCAGCGCGAGCTTGGCCTGCAGCCAGCCGCTGTGGAACCAGCCGGCCTGCAGGGCCAGCCAGACGCCCAACCCCCACGCGAGCACGAGCGAGGGCGTGGTGACCCTGCGGTGCCAGCCCCGCAGCGCGCCGACGAGCCGACGTTCGCGCGCCATCTGCGCGGCGTCGTGCGTGCTCAGGGCCGCCAGCACCAGCGCGGCCGCGAGCAGCCCCGCGACGAACACGATGTCCGCCGTGACGTGCAGCAGCACGGCGAGGTCGTAGCGCGTGGCCGGGGTCATGGCGTCGCGAGCGACAGCGACGCCCGCGGGGTCCATGCATCGCCGCCGGCCACGTGCAGCGACGGCGCGGCCAGGAAGAGGCGGTCGCTGGAGATGCCCTTGGCCACCAGCGCATCGCGCACCGCGATCGCGCGCGCCAGCGCCTCCTGCCGCATGCCCTCGTCGTTCACGGCGACGTTCCTGCGCAGCAGCTCCTCCATCTCCGCGTCGGGCAGGTCCTTGGCCAGGCCGACGAGGTTGCGCGGCTTGTCGGGGATGCGTGTCTGCTTGTACAGCGTCTTCAACAGCGCGGAGCGAATGGCCGGCGGCAGCGCCGGGGCGCCGCTCGCGGCCGCGCTGGCCGGCACGCCGGCGCGCAGCGACTCGTCGCGCGCCATCGTGCGCAGCTGCGCCTCGATCTGCTCGCGCTGCCAGGCGTCGTGCTCGGCCTGCGGGTCGGCGCTGCCGGTGATCGTGGTCTGCAACGCGGGCCGCTCGGCCAGCGCCCTGGCGATCTTGTCCAGCGAAGCGGCGCTGGCCTCGGTCATCACCGCCGTGCCCGGCTTGAACTCGATCGCGCTCAGGTCCGGCCCGCCGCCGCCACCGCCGCCGGACAGCAGCGCGAACGGCGAGGTCACCGCCTTCAGCAGCAGGTTGCCGATCAGCTTCAGCACGATGCCGCCGACGCTGAACTGCGGGTCGTTGAGGCTGCCGCTGATGGGCAGGTTGATGTTGATGACGCCGTTGCGGTCCTTCAGCAGCGCCACGGCCAGGCGCACGGGCAGCTTGGTGGCGTCCGGCGAGGCGATCGGGTCGCCGAAGGTCAGCTGGTTCAGGATCACCTGGTTGCGCGCCTCGAGGTGTCCCTCGGCGTCGATCTTGTACGCGACGTCCATGCTCAGCTTGCCGCGCTCGATCGCGTAGCCCGCGTACTTGCCGGCATAGGGCGTCAGTGGCGCGAGCTCCAGGTCGGTCGCCTTGGCCTGGATGTCGAGCGCCAGCGGGCGGGCGAGCGGGTTGACCTGTCCGGAGATGTCCAGGATCGCGGTGCCCTCCGCGCGGCCGTGCAGCTGCAGCGCCGCCATGTCGCGCGACATCGTGCTGAACGCTCCCAGCGAACCGTTGAGCTCGGTCAGCGCGGCGCTGTAGTTGGGCTTGACGAAGTGGTCGGCGTAGTCGACGCGGGCATCGACGAGCTTGATGCCGCCGATGGCGATGTCGATCGGCAGCGGGGCGGACGCGGCCGTCGCCGGCGCGGACGCCGCCGGCGCGGACGCAGCGGCCACCGCCGCGGAGCCGGATGCCGAGGCCGCGCCGGGCGGCGGCGCCGCGCTGGCGTCGTTGCCGCCGATGTCCTGCAGGTTCAGCCGCCCCTGCTCGGTGACCAGCACGCGCGCGAACAGGTCGTCGAGCTCCACCTGCCCGATGTCCAGCCGCGGCCTGGCCGCCGGCTTCAGCGCGAACTTCACGCCCTTGAGCGACAGGGATTCCCAGCCCACCAGTTCGTCCGGCGGACCGGCCGGCGCGGCCGACGCCGCGGCCGCCGCGGGCCTGGCGGCGCCCAGCGTGGTCAGGTGGACGTCGCCCAGGAGCGCGTCGCCGCTGGCCGAGACCGTCAGGCCCGCGGGGGCCGATTGCAGGTCGACCTGGCCCGTGTAGCCGGCCTCGGCGCGCAGGAGGGCCAGCGGCAGCTTGTCGGCCACCCATGGCGTGACGAGCGTGACGGGAAAGCGCGCGATGCGCAGGTCGCCGCGCGCCTGCAGCGGGCTCGCGCCCAGCGAGCCCTTCCAGGCCAGCTCGCCGCCGCGCGTGGACACCTTGCCCGTCCTCGACGGCCGGCCGATGCGCGCATCGAGCGTCACCTTGGCCGGCGGCATCGGGCGGTCGCCGAACCAGCCGAAGTCCTTCACGTCCAGCCGCAGCTGCCGCAATTCGGCGCGCAGCGGCGGCAGCTGCTGCTCGGGGTGCAGCGAGGCGTCGGAGAACTGCACGAGGCCGCCGTCCAGGCTCGCGCTGCGTACCTGCACGTGCCACGGCGGCACCGCGGCGTCCGAGGCGGCGGGCGCGGGCGCCGAGGCGGCCTGGCTCGCCCGCAGCCAGTGCGCGGCGTCGATCCGGCCGGCGGCGTCGCGCGCCAAGGCCATGGTCGGATTGACCAGCTTGATGCTGGTCAGCCTGAGCGTGCGGGCGGGCACGTCGACCTCCAGGTCGCTGACGGCCAGGCGATCCCAGCTCGCGGCCTGCGGCGCGCCGGGTGCCTGCACCCGCAGCGCGTCGAGCGACGCCTCGGCCAGTGCGATCTTCAGCGCGGGCGCATCGGCCTTGCCCGACCAGGTCAGCGATGCCTTCGCGCCGAGCCGGCCGTCGATGCGCGGCACGAGCGTCTGCGCAAGATAGGGCGCGAGCGCCTGCAGCGGCAGGTCGGACAGCGTGATGGCCACCTGCGCGTCGCTGCTGCCGGCCCTGCCTTCGAGCGCCAGCCGCGCGGCGCCGGGCGCGGAGGCGGCGGAGGCCGGGCTCGCGGCCACGGTGGCCGACGCCGTGAACGTGGCAGGCGCGGTCGACGGCCAGGCGATGGCCTTGGCGTGGAGCGCCAGGTCGTCGAGCACCAGCGTGGCGGCGGGCTGGGTCGAGGCGTCGTTCCAGACGATGCGGCTCGCCGCGATGTCGAGGGCCGCGACGCGCACGTCCCACGGCGCGGACGGCGCCGCCTCGGCCGCGCTGGCCGGGGCGCTGGCCGCGGAGGCCGTCTTCGTGGGCGCGGCGGCCGGCTTCGCCGGCGCGCCCTCGCGCAGCGGATCGACCGCGCCGCTCGCATCGCGATCCAGGAACCATTGCACGCCGTCCAGCCTGATGCTGTCGAACGAGAGCTTGTGCGCCAGCGGCTGCACGTCGGCCAGTCCGACGCGCACCTGCCTGCCCGTGAGCAGCGGCTGGCCGCCGACGCTGCTGGCCGCCACGTCGCGCGCGGCGACCCAGCCCTTGAGCGTCAAGCTGGTCGCGCCCTGCGCGGGCTGGCTGAAGGCGAGCGAGAGGTCGGCCGACAGCGCGCCGGCGTTCAGGCGCAGCGGCAGCGACTCGGGCAGGTAGCCCAGATAGGGCCGCACGTCGAGGTCGGCCAGCGTGAGCTTCAGCGTGCCGTGGTCGGTGGCGGCGAACGGCGTGGCCTGCGCGGCGCTGTCGAACGCCGCGCCGTTGAGGCGGAACGCCAGGTGCGGCTGCACGGTGATGTCGACGTTGGCCGGCAGGTTCGACAGGAAGGGCAGCGAGAGCTCGAACCGGTCGACCTGGTGCACCCGCCGCGCGGGCCGGTCGTCGAAGACCAGGCCCAGGTCGTGCACCTGCAGGTTGTACAGCGCGAAGCGCGCGGGCTCCGACGGCTTGGCGTCGGGCTTGGGCGCGAAGCGCCTGATCAGGTCATCGATGTCGTAGTGGCCCGGCGCGGTGCGGGCGAGCCGGATGCGCGCCCCGTCGATGTCGATCGCCTCGATGACGGGTGCGCGACGGAAGATCGACGACAGCGCCACGTTGGCGCGAACGCGCGGCAAGTGCAGCAGATCCTCGCCGCCCGCCGCGCTGGCCGGCCGGACGGGCGCCGGCGCCGCCGGTGCGGCAAGCGGGCGGCCGACGTCCAGGTCGTGCAGCACCACCTCGAGCGCCCACGGATGGAAGTCGACCCCGCCCAGCGTGACCTCGCGCCCGAGCACGGCCGACAGCTGCTTCGGCGCCTGCCACTTCACCAGCGGCGGCACCACCAGCCAGGTCACCACCCACAGCCCCAGCACGGTGGCCACCGCCACGGCCAGCCGCCGCATCCATTTGCCCTTCACATCTCGCTCCCGGCGCCCATCGTCGTCTCGGCGCAAGTGGCGAGTATGGTGGGATTTCGATGACCGGTGTATCCGTGTGTGGTGGCGAGGCCCGGCCGGCGGCAGGCTCAGTGCGCGACGGGCGGCATCTCGAACGGGCCGAGCGCGGCACACTCGTCGGGCGGCACCGGACGGGAGTACAGGAAGCCCTGGAACTGGTCGCAGCCGATCGCGGTCAGCAGCGCGGCCTGCGCCGGCGTCTCGATGCCTTCGGCCACCACCTGCAGCCCCAGCTCGCGCGCCAGCGTCACGATGGTGCGCACGATGGCCACGGCGGCGGGGTCGGTCTCGAGGTCCTTGACGAACGCGCGGTCGACCTTCATCACGTCGATCGGCAGCGTGCGCAGCTGCGCCAGCGACGAATAGCCGGTGCCGAAGTCGTCCATCGCGACGGTGACGCCGAGCTCGCGCAGCTGGTGCAGCTGGCGCCGCACGCTGGCGATGTCGCCGCCCAGCACGCTCTCGGTCACCTCGATCTCGAGCTGGGTGCCGGGCACGCCGTGCTGGCGCAGCAGCGCCTCGATGTGCTTCACCAGCTGGCCGTCGGCGAACTGGTGCTGCGACACGTTCACCGATATCCGCTCGATCGTGCGGCCGTCGTTGTGCCACTGGGCGATGCGCGCGATGGCGCTGGCCATCACGGTGCGGCCCAGCGCGTCGATGTGGCCGGATGTCTCCGCGAGGTCGATGAACACGTCAGGCAGCAGCAGGCCGCGCTCGGGGTGCTGCCAGCGCACCAGCGCCTCGGCGGCCGCCACGCGCCCGGTGGCGGCGTCCAGGCGCGGCTGGTAGTGCAGCACGAACTCCGAGCGCTCGACCGCCCGGACCAGCGCCGACAGCAGCTCGTTGCGTTCGCGCACCTGCGTGTCGAGCACGGGCTCGAAGACGGTGGCGCGGTTGCGGCCCTGGCGCTTGGACTCGTACATCGCGATGTCCGCGCAGCGCAGCAGGTCTTCGCGGTCGAGGGCGTGCGCCGGATACATCGCGATGCCGATGCTGGCGCCGGTGCGGTGCTCGGTGGCCGCGATGATGAAGGGCTGGTTCAGCGACTCGAGGATGCGCTCGGCCGTCTCGCGGGCGTGCGCCGCGTCGGTGGCGGGCAGCACGACGACGAACTCGTCGCCGCCGCTGCGCGAGATCAGCGCGCCTTCCGCAGTGCCCCGGCGCACGCGGCGCGCGGCGGCCTGCAGCAGGCGGTCGCCGGTGGCGTGGCCGAAGCAGTCGTTGACGTCCTTGAAGTGGTCGAGGTCGATGAACAGCACGGCCACCTCGTCGTCGCCCTCCAGCAGCGGCGCGAGCGCGCGCTGCAGGCCGTCGGTGTTGTTCAGGCCCGTCAGCGGGTCGTGCGTGGCGCGGTGCTCGAGCCGGTCCTGGCGGTCGCGCGCGACCACCGCCACGGCCAGCCGGTCCCGCAGCGCGTGCGCCTCGTCGCGTACCGCGTCGAGGTCCGTGCCGTGGATCGTGATCAGCGCGCGGTTGACCTCGCCGTCCCGCACGCCCAGCACCAGGCAGGGGGCGGCGTCGAGATCGGACGGGTCGCAGGCGACCACCGCCTCGAGGCCCTGCAGCGTCGACACCGGCACCACCCCGTCATCGAGATCGGTGAAGCGCGCCATCGCATCGGGGCGCAACTCGCAGATCTCGTCGCGCGCGGAGCCGGCGGCCTCCGGAGCGGGATGGCGTACGGTCGCCAGCCAGCTCTGGGACACCGGCCAGGCGAGCGCGATGCGGGCGTCCGGCCGCAGGCTGGCGAGGCGCTGCAGCACGCCGCAGGCGAGGTCGGTGAACGGCGTGCCGTGCAGGATGCCGGCGTCGATCTGCCCGAGTGCGCGCAGCGAGGCGATGCGCTGCTCCAACTGCGTGGCCATGTCGTTGAACGAGGCGGCCAGCGTGCCGAGCTCGTCCCCGCGGCGGATGTCCACGCGGGCCGGTTCGATCCCGGCGGCGAGGCGGCGCGCGCCGTCGGTCAGCGCGGCCAGCGGCGCCAGCGTGCGGCGGATGGTGCGGCGCGCCACCAGGCCGATCAGCAGCAGCGTGGCCGCGGCAACGCATGCGAGCCATACGGCCACGGGCATGCCGTGCCAGCCGACGGTGCGTGGTGGCGTGCGCTGCTCGAGCGTCCAGTTGCCGGCGCCGAATTCGGAACCGAGGAACAGGTGCGAGCTGAAAGGGGCGGCGCGCGCGGCGTCGTCGGGCCGCGCATCGGCGCCGTGCCAGGCCAGGACGCCGCTGCCGTCGTCGCCGTGCACCAGCCAGGCACTGTCGTCCGACTGGTCGTGCACGGTCTCCCAGACGCGGTCGGGATTCAGGATCGCGATGCAGCGCGGCGCGCCGGAGGGCCCCGTGGCCATCAGCAAGGTGGCGTTGCCGGACGGCGCGGGCGCCAGGCGCAGGCCCGCGCCCAGCCCCGCGTGCGCCGACGCCGGCGCGCCGCTGCGCGCGGCCGCCCACTGGGCTTGCAGGGCACCCCAGTCCGCGTCCAGCGAGTCCGCGCAGGCCAGGCGCGAGAACGCGCCCTGCGATCCCGCGGCGCTGGCCGCCAGGCGCGCGCGCGCCGTCCCGGGCGCCTCGTCGACAGCCAGGAGCAGGGTGCGCGAGAGCAGCAGCCGGTCGAACACCTGGCGCGCGACGGTGTGGGCCGCCAGGTTGTCGCGGTCGTGACCGAGGCGCTGGACGATGCCCTCGAGGACGGACGTCGCGATCCAGTCGGACGCGGCCAGCGGGATCAGCGCGGCCGCGAGGAAGACCGCCAGCAGACGCCACTCGAGCCGGCGATCCAGCAGGGCACGCACGCGGCGCAGCGGCATGGCCTCAGAAGCCCGACGCGAGGCCGACGTAGCCGCCGTTGCTGGCGCGGATCACGTCGTCGACGCTGTCCTTGTCCGCGATCTGCGCCTTGGACTGGCCGTCCGGCCCGGTGCTGTACATGTCGTAGTCTGTGTTGAGCGGATTCAGCGCGTGGTCCTTGCGCGCGCCGCCCTTGCCGTTGGCGTCGATGTTGTAGTAGACGTATGGACGGCCCCACGGGTCGATGGTGCGGGCCTGCGGCATGTCGGCCCACGAGTTCGGCAAGGTCTTGTTCATCGCGACGTAGCCCTCGACGATGGCCTCGTTGCCGATGATGTCGCTGGTGGCCTGCGCCGTCCTGACGCGGTTGCGATAGTCGCCGTAATAGGGCAGGGCGATCGCGACGACGATGCCCATCAGCAAGATCACGATCATCAGCTCGATGATGGTGAAGCCGGGCGCCGGCATGCGCCGGGCGGCCAGGCGCGCCGCGCGGCGTGCCTGCAGGCGTCGGTTCGGTCGGCCGCCCTCCGGCGCCGATCGGCTTCTTGTCCTCATGGGCACGCATTATTCTGGCTTCGGGCCGGCCCGTCACATCCTGGCGGCTTCGCGCCGGCCGCCGGCGCCGAAAGCGGCCGGATTTCACGCTGGGGCCGACTCTGATCGCGTGTTCAGGTGGGCGCCGCAACTCGGCCGTGTGTCCGGCGTGATGCAAAGCCGCCAAACCCGCGACACGCGGCCGCGTTCCACTGCACGGGTACCTGATCGATGGGTATTCCGGCAGTGCAACCTTCCTCTTTCCTCCCTGGCTGCCGGCTTTCGCAGCCCGGACTCATCTCCGGGCTGCCTTTCTCGTTCGAGCCGCCGTCAGCGCTGCGGATACTGGCAGGGCAGGTCGTCGGGCTTCTGCGCCGCGGGCTGGTGCTCGCCGCCGGGCACGCCCACGCCGGGGCCCACCGGGAAACCGTACGCACCGTCACCGCGCCGGTTGGCCTCGTTGACCTGCGCCCGGCCGCTCTCCACGGCGGGCGAGGCGCCGCCCATGTAGCCGCCGGCCTGGCCCACGTAGGTGCCGTCGGCGGCGACGGCGTTGTGGCTCTGCAACGGCGCGTCGCCCTCGGGCGCGAGTGCCCGCTCGGACGGACTGAGCGTCTCGCGGTCGGGACCGGCCGCGTGGTCGCGCACGAGCGCGGGGTCGTGGGCGCTGGGGTTCTCCCGTTCAGGGGTCGAGCCGATTTCCTGGGGCACGAGCGGCATGGCGATGTCCTGTGGCGCGCCGGAGGCGGCGCCTCCTTGCCGGGCAAACCGGGTGCCGCGGCGCGCGGCCGTGCAGCGGGATCCGGCTCCGGGCCTGCGCCGATCGCCGGGAACAGGCGCAGCCGGCTGCGGCGCTTCACACGACGCATGCAGACTGCGGGTCGCGATGAATGTCGATGACGCCCTGACCACCGCCCGCGCCGCCGGCCTGGTGCTGCCGAGTGCCGGGTGGATCCTCGGCTGCGTGCTGTTCAGCCTGGCGGGCCTCGCGGCCTGGCGCTACGGCAAGGCTGTCGGGCGGCCCGCCATCCGCTGGCTCGGCCTGGCGCTGATGCTGTACTCGTACTTCACCGCACCGACCTGGCTGCTCTACGCCGTGGGCCTCGCCCTGTGCGGGGCGATCTGGTGGAACCGCCCGGGCGCGGACTGACGCCGGCTCAGGCCAGCAGGTTGAAGCAGGCGGTGCAGCCAGCGCCACCGCGTTCCAGGTGCAGCGCCAGGCGCTGGCCGCTGCCGTGCACCCGCAGGCGAACGCCGTCGATGCCCGGCAGCGCCGCGGCGAACGGGCCGACGCGCACGAACGCCACGTTGAACCGCTCCGTCGACCGGCAGCGCGCGACGCGCTCGACCGCGGCGATGGCCAGCCGCTGGCATGCTTGCGGGCCTGCCGCGACGGTGGAGTGCCCGCCGACGTACGCCTCGAAGGTGTCGAGCCGGGGCGGACGGCGCGACCTTCGTCGCGAGCCCGAGGCGTCGTCGTCCGCGCGATCGCGGGCCCGGCAGTTCGACCGATCGCGAGCTCGCATGCCCCGCTCATGTGGCGGGCGCTTGACCGGACGCGCGTGCGTGAGGATCGATCGCATCGGGTGTCATACGGGGTACCGTATGCGACGCGGCTGACAATCTCGCGGTGTCTTCACGCGCGCGTGTGCGCGCCGGGACACGCGTCGCGCACGCATGCGGGCGAGTGCGTCGAACGGCTTCAGGCGAGGCGCGCGCGGCGGCGCGGGCGCCGGCTCGCGCCGGACGTGAAGTAGTTCTCGCAGCGAGGTGGACGGGCGCTCAGGCACCGGGCGGGGTTGTCGATAGGCAAGGCATGCCCCGCCGCGGACCGCCCGGGTTCCCGCCGCGGCCGCCCCGCAATCGCTGGAGACGCCGATGAAGTTGAGCTGCATCCCCCCAGGCCTCGTCGTGGCCGTCGCCCTCGCGCTGGCGTCGTCCGGCGTGTTCGCGACCGAGCTGCATGCGTTGAGCGAGACGGAGATGTCGGCGGTGTACGGCCAGGGCCTGAGCGATCCGGCGCTGAACGCGCTCGGCGCGCTGTCGACGAAGGACCAGGGCAACGCCGCCCTGTCCTCGTCCGCCACCGACGCGCTGGCCGGCTTCGCGGCGCTCGCGACCGACGCCCAGAACCTCGATCGCCAGCTGCAGCAGCAACGCCTGCAGTACGCGGCGCAGGGCTTCCAGACCACGCTCAAGATCACGCAGACCATGCTCGCCGTCGACAAGGCGCTGGCGCCGATCGCCAGCAACATCGCGCTGCCGGTGATGGGCCTGCCGTTCATGTTCCCGCTGCCGCTGGCCAGCCTGGACGCGATCCAGAACAAGCATTGAGCCGCGCCGGGCGGCCGATGCCCTCGGGCCGCGCCGCGGACCCGAGGCGCGCGCCGTTCAGGGCAGCACGAGGTTGACGTTGGCGCTGGCCGCTGTCGACAGGTTCACCGGCGCGCTGGTGCGCGACCAGTGCGCGCTCGCGCCCTCGGTGCTGCCGGTCCACGTGCGCACCGCCACCGCATAGATCGCGGCGCCGGGCGCCGTCGTCGACGAGCCGCTGGGCACGGTGATCGTCGTGCTGCCGCCGTGCGACGCGATCTGTGACGAGACGTCGACCACGCTCACCACGCCGCCGTCGTTGGCGACGATCACCTCTGCATGGTCCGCGCCGCTGCTCGCGGTGCCGGACAGCGTCACCGTCAGCGTGCCCGTGGTGAAGCCGGCGGCCGCGACCGGCTGCGGCACCGACACCGTGGTGGCCCCGGACGCCAGCGTCGCCGTCGCGCTGGTCGTCGTGGCGAGCGTGCCCTGCGACCACGTCGACCACGCGCCGGCCCCTTCGACCGGCGTCGCCGTCGTGAATGCCGGCGGGGTGCCGTTGCCGTCGGTCGTGCTGTTGAAGCTCGCGTAGTGCAGCGGACCGCCCGGCAGCGTCACCGGCTGCAGCAGCCGGCCCGTCGCCGGGTCGGCGTTGGCGGCGATCATCGCGTACGGCACGTCGCCCGTGGCGCCGCCGGTGCCGGCGATCGTCTGACCGAAGAACACGCGGCTGGAGCCCGGCACCAGTGCATTGGTCACGGTGACCGCGCGTTCGCCCGCATTCAGCACCGGCACCAGCGGTGTCGCCTTGCTGCTCAACGCCGTCGGTGCGGCGCGCAGGATGCCGGTCGGGTCGACGACCACGCCATGCACCACGATCGTCTCCATGTTGCCGCCGCGGATGACGACGTCGTAGGCGAACTGGCTGGGCAGCGGATACAGCTCGAAGCTGCCGTCGGCCGCCACGCTGACGGTGCGCGCCTCGGCGAAGAAGCGCTTGTCGGCCGACAGGCTGGTGGCCGTCGCGACGACGTCGTGGATGCAGCCCGCGTGGCTCGCGCCGGTGCAGAACTGCGAGGTGTCCAGCTGGCCGGAGATCGAGTCGAAGATGCTGCCGTCGATCTCCAGGTTGCCGTCGCTCAGCGCCGTCAGGAGCGTCTGGTTGTACAGCTGCAGCTCGTCGCGCAGCGTGAAGCGGTCGGCGCCGCCGCCGGTGGCCGCGCGGCGCACCAGCGACTGCCCGGGGCTCCACTCGATCGACAGCGGCGTGGTGGTGTCGGCGCTGAGGTTGAACGGCGTCAGCAGGCGCAGCCCGCCCTGGCCGTCGGGCACCTCCAGCGGCACGATGTGCGCGCCGCCCGCGTCGGTGTACTGCACCTGCTCGTTGAACTGCAACCCCTTGGCGGTGGCCGGGGCCAGCGGAGGAAGCGCCGGATCCGACGGCGCCAGCAGCAGGCGCAGCTGCCCGTACGTGCCGAGCGCGGACGCGCTCTGCTTGATCAGCGAGACGGAGCCGCCGTTGCCCAGCGCCGGGTCGGACAGGTCGAGCGTGACCGGCGTCGGCAGCGTGAGCGTCACCCAGCCGGGGTCGCCGTCGCCGTAGACGCGCGTCGCGTCGGCGTGCATCGCCAGGCCCGTGACCGTGACCCACAGATGGTCGATGCCCGGCGTCGCGCCGCCGGCCAGCGAGACGCTCAGCACCGCCTGCGTCGAGGTGGCCGGCGGCGGCGGGGGCGTGCTGGTTCCGCCGCCACCGCCGCACGCGGCGAGCGCAAACAGGGCGCCGAGCGCGGCGAGCGAACGGGGCGAAACCATGGTCACTGCGCCGTGGTGGCGATCCGCAGCTTCGTGCCGACCGATTCGGTCAGCGCCTGGATGTTCTTGTTGATCGCCGGCGCGACGTCGGCCGTGACCTTGTCGCCGACGGCCGTCTCCAGCTGCGGGATCAGCTTGTCGAACCTGGCCTTGACGGGGGACTCGAACATCGCGGCCAGCTGGCGCAGCTCGTCGGCGGTGAAGTTCTGGGCCAGGATCGGGCCCACCGCCTGGTTGGTGAGCTTCCTGGCGCTGGCGGTGACGACGGGCGTCGAGATCTCGACGTAGTGCTGCACGTCGGCGGCGATCTCCTTCATCGTCTTGTCCATGCGGTCCTTGGGCACGTGCTGGGTCTGCATCGCGATCATCGACTTCTGCATCGCCTCGATGGCCGGACGCTGCAGTGCCTGGATGACGCCGTTCTCGGGGTGCACGTTGGCCAGGATGCGGTCGATGGCCTTCTGCTTCTCGGCGTCGGGAGCGGGCAGGTTGGCGGCGGCGGCGGCGGGCGCGGCGGCCTTGGTCTGGGCGTGGGCGATGCCGGCCACGGCCAGGGCGGCGGCGACGGCGAGATGAAGGCAGGAGCGGAGGGGAGCGGTCATGGTCGGGGTCTGCAGGGGCGTCAGAAAGGTTGCGTGATCTTCATGCCGAAGTAGCGCAGCACGAGCGTGCCGGACACGTCCAGCCCGGCGTACGGGTTGTAGATCACGTTGAAGAAATCGGTGCAGTTGAGGTTGCAGTCGGTGTTGGCCGGCACGTTGTAGCGTCCGCGAGCGTAGCTGAAGCCGGTCTCGAGCCTCATGCCGTCCTTGGTCTCGTAGCTGAAGCCGATGCTCTTGACCGGCAGGTTGGGCATCGGCGCGATCAGGTCGATCTTGTTGGTGGGCACCGAGCTCTTGCGCGGCTCGTAGCCCATGCGCAGCTTCAGGCCGTCCCACACGTCCAGCTGCAGGCCGTAGCCGTAGCTCCAGACGCTGCGGTAGCCGCGCGGGATGACCAGCTTGGTGGAGTCGGCCTGGCCGAACAGGCGCGCCATCTCCAGCAGGTTGACGCTGCGGTCGAACTGGAACGTCATCTGGTTCCACTTCGACCAGTCGGTCCAGCCGGCGTCGACATTGAACTGCACGCGGTCGATCGGCTTGGCCTTGAGGCCGAGCTGCAGGTGCGCGGGGTAGGGCATGACCAGCGTGAAGTTGCCGCCCTGGTCGGTGGGGATCGACGTCGGGAAGCCGAACATCGCCGCCACCACGGGCCCCCACAGCGAGTTGTACATGTGCCGCACGAACTCCGGCAGCATCGGGTTCGCATGGAAGTTGTAGTCGCCGGTGATGACCGTCTTCGAGCCGGACTGGTACACGGCGCCGAAGCCTAGGCGGTCCGACGGCTGCCACAGCGCGCCGACGTTGAACGTGACGTCGGCCGGCGCCGTGCCGGAGAAGCGCATCTCGCCGATGCTCTCGAACGGGCGCAGGCGGCCGCTCTGCTTGCCGGTGGAGTCGGTGCCGCACAGGCCGAAGCCGAGTTCGTCGAGCGGGTTGCCGCTCGGGCCGCACCAGGCGTCCTGCAGCTTGCCGATGATGCCCAGCAGCTTGTTCGGGAAGCGCATCTCGGTGTCGAGCGCGAAGCCCTGGTGGGCGATCGGGATCGCCAGGCCCACCTGGAACTGGTCGTTGACCTTGTAGCCCACCGACGGCGACAGGTAGACCAGGCGCTGGATCACCACCTGCTTGCCGTCGAAGCGCGCGGGGTCGTCCGGGTTCTTGGTGCGGTCGATGCCCACGGCCTGCGGCACGTAGGTTCCCGTGGCGAAGGTCCACGGCGAGCCCTCGTTGTGCCACGACAGCGCCAGGCCCGCGGCTGCCGCGAACGGCAGGCGCGGGCTGGGCACGCCGGCGATCGGGATGAAGATCGCCTGCTTGTTGTGGTCGGAGTGGGTGCCGTTGAGCGGATCCTCGGTGAAGCCCCCGACGTCGAAGCCTGCGGGCTGGTGGAAGTCGGCCGTGGTGCGCAGCATGGCGCCGAAGATCGTGTCGGAGCGCGTGTCCGACGTGATCCGCGCCAGGCCGGCCGGGTTGAAGTGGATCGAGTCCAGCCCCGGCGGATCGGCCGTGACGGCGTTGCCCAGCGACATCGCCACCGGGCTGACGGCCAGGTTCTCCGTGAGGGCCGCATGGGCCTGCGGGGACAGCAGGGCGCCGGCCGCGATGCAGGCCGAGAGGATCGTGCGGGCCGGCGGCGTCTGCCGCGAGACGGGCCGCAGGCGCGCCGGGCGCGTCGTCGGTGGCACGGTCATGGGGTCAGAACATCGAGAAGGTCAGCGGCACGTTCAACCCGAGGGTGAAGTCCGGCGAATCGACGGTCAGGCCCATGCCCGCGGTCAGGTTGATCGTCGTCTTCGGGTTGATGCGCAGGCCCAGGCCGAAGTTCATCACGGCGCCGGTCTGCATCGACGTCGAACGCGGCGCGACCGGGTTGTTGTTGGCGTCGATGATCGTGATGCGCGAGGCCGTGGTGACGTTCTCCTGGAACGACACGCTGGTCGACACGTTGTACGACAGCGCGTAGGTGAAGCCGGCGCCGAAGCCGATGGTCTTGCCCGGGCGCACGCCGGTCAGGATGCTGCCGTCGGCCGGGTTGTACTGGTGCAGGTTGTTGACGGACTTGGCGGCGCCGACGCTCAGCGAGCCGAACAGCACCACGGGGTCGAACACCTGCGAGGCGTTCAGGCCGATGTTGCCGGACGCGTAGCCGTTGCCGGTCGAGGTGTTCTGGCCGATGATCTGGTCGAACGGGCTGCGGCCCGTGGGCAGCGACAGCGTGCCGGTCACCGTGAACGTCGGGCCGGCAGGGTTCTGGACGAAGGGCTGGTAGCGCGCGCCCAGGGTGATGTCGCCGATGCCGTAGGCGGTGCCGCTGAATTGCGTGCCCTGCGTGAACTTGCTGACGAACGGGAAGGTGCCGTTGACCGTCAGGTTGTCCATCAGGCCGTAGTCCACCGACAGCGTGTTCGTGATGGTGTGGGCGCGCATCGTCTCGATGCGCAGCAGGTCGATGTCGCCGGTGGACTGGGCGAAGCCGACGTCGATCGACTGGCTGCCGACGTAGCTGTAGGTGAGGTCGTAGTTGGCCGCGATGCGACCCGCGCGAAGCAGCGAGTACTGGCGATCGGTCTTGGACAGCGTGTCCTTCAGCAGGGTGGCCTGGTCGACGTCGCCGGCCTGCTTCTTCAGCGCGTCAGCCGCGGCTCCCGCGGGTGCAGGCGCGGACGCCGGCGCGCCGGGCGCGGGGGCCGCCGCGGGCACGTCCGGGGCGGCGGGGCTGGTGCTGGCCGGCGTGGTGTCCGGTTGCGCCTGGGCGGCGACGCTCGTGAGGAGCCCGCAAGCGAGCGCCAGGGCCGCGCCGTTCAAGTTTGCCGTCGTCATGTTCATTGGTGCTTGAAATTGAGGGTGCCCAGGCCGGACTGCACGGCGTGCTCCAGCGCGTCGCGATTGTCCACCGGACGCAGCGCCACATCCTCGCGTACCAGGTCGGGCGAGATGACGCCCAGTTCCTGGTCGGTCAGCGTCAGGCTCGACTGGACGATCGGGTGGGTCTTGGACGGGTAGATCACGAACAGCGTGCCCTTGTCCCAGAGGCCGGCGAATTCATGCGTGGAGAAGGCGATGTTGCCCGCCGACGGATCGGCGATGAACACCTTGCCGTCGCGGATGCCCTTGACGACGACGAAGTGCTTGAAGCCGGCGTAGTCGATCGGCACGATGGCCGGCTCGCCCAGCTTGGCCAGGTCGTTCATGTCGGCGCGAAAGCCGCCGGATTCGCTGCCCAGCGTCGCGACGTAGCGCTTCATGTCCAGCAGCGAGAAGCCGCGGCGCGCGATGATCTTGTCCTGCTCGCCGTGTTCCAGCATGCCCTTCATCGCGTCCTGCTCGCTGATGTTCAGGCCCAGGTGGAACTTCAGGATCGTCGTCAGCGCGGCGGAGCCGCAGCTGTAGTCGTAGGCCTGGTGGACGATGTGCTTGTACTTGAAGTACTCGTTCGGGTAGACCTGCACCGACTCCGGCGAGATGCCGCCGTTCATCTTCGAGACGTTGATCTCGTAGTCGAGGGGCGGGCGGTTCAGCGGCTCGTTGCGCGAGCCGACGCCCGCGCCGATGATGGCGGCGGCGACGACGCCCAGGAGGATCAGCAGCATGATGGTCTTGCCTCGGGTGGTCCGGCTAGTTCCTGGGCCAGAGATTGAGCGTGCCCGTCATCGAGGCGGTGCCGTTGAGAGTGAGCGAGCCGAGGCTGCCCGTGATCGGGGCGTTCGGGTCGGTCTGGACTCCGATGCCGTGGATGCCGAAGTCCTGCGCGTTCACGTAGGCCGGCATGCCGATCGCCAGGTAGCCCGTGCCGTCCGGCTTGACCGACGGATCGATCGTGATCGAGAACAGCTGCAGCCCGCCGCCGAAGTTCTGCACGATGGCGTAGGTGGTGACGCCCCCGACGTTGAAGCCGGCCGAGATGTTGCTGGGCGGCGCGGTGCCGGCGATCTGGCGCGTGTTCAGCTGCAGGTTCACCGCGATGGCGATGCCCTTGCCGGAAACGCCGCGCAGCTCCTCGTCGTCGAGCGCCTTCTTCTCGGCGAACGCGCCCGGGGCCGCGGCGGCGAGGACGCCGGCCAGCGCGGCGTGGCGGAACATGGCTGGCATGCGTGCGCTCATTGACCCGTCCTGAACTTGATGTCGAGGTAGTTGATCTGCATCGACGCGATGCCGGCCGACCCGAGGTTGGTCGTGGTGGCCGCCGCGCCGTTGACGCCGGCCGTCGTGAACGTGATGTTGTCGATGCGCAGCGTGGCCGCCGGCACCGGGTCGCTCGTGGTGGGCCAGCCCACCTGCAGGTGCAGGTATGAGCCGGCCGCGTCGGTGGCCGCGTTGATCAGGCCGGGATGCCTGTCGAGGTCGGCCAGCATGTAGACGCCGCCGGTGCCGGCGTCCACCAGATGGATGCCGGTGAGCGCGAGCACGTCGCCGCGGTCGATCGTGCCGTCGGCGGCACGGCCGCGGGAATAGACCGACAGGCTGCCGATGTCGAGCTGCGTGCCCAGGCCGAACGCGATGCCTTCGGTGCCCGCCACCTGCGACGGCGCGACGTACAGGCCGCCGCCCTTCATCGTGAGGTCCAGCACCTGCAGCGTGCCGCCGAAGAAGCTCGCACCGGCCGCGCAGCTGCCTGCCGCGAAGGCGCCGCAGTTGGCGAAATCCGCGGTCAGCGACCAGCGCTGGTTGCCCGCCGCGTTGAGCGGGAAGTCGATCGCGATCATCTCCTGGCCGCCCGCGCTCGGTCGCAGCGAGAGCTGGTACGGGTCGGCGAACTGGTCGGCGTCGTCGGTGCGCGACAGGTCGAGCCCGGACAGCGTCAGCGCGCTCCCGTTCGGCGACACGTAGGTCAGCGTCAGCGGATTCGTGAGGCTGCTCGTGAGCGAGAAGTTGTTCAGGTTGAACGCGATGCCGTCCGCGCCGCGCACGGCCGAGAGCTCGTCGTCCTGCAGCGCCTGCATCGCGCGGGCTGCCGGCTCGGGCGGGGTCGCCGCGGCGGCGGGCACGGCGAGCGCGAACGCGCCGGCCAGCGGAGCGGCCAGGCGCAACGGCGCACGGCATCGCATCGCGATGGCCCGTCCGGTCACGCCGAGTGCCGCGCCGCGCATCATGGCCCGATCTTGGGCACGTTGGGCAACTGGGTGCCGTTGGTGTTGATCGCGTTGAGGCGATCGGTCCAGTTCAGCCAGAAGCCGGCCTGCGACGTGGCCGGCGCGGCGAGGGCGGCGTTGGCGCTCGGATAGGTCAGGGCGGACTTCAGGATCGACAGGAAGAAGTCCCGGCTCGCCCCGTCGGCCGTGCCCGCCGTCACTCCGCCGACCTGGTTCAGTGCCAGCGAGCAGCCGCCCGAGCAGCCCGTCAGCGCCGTCGACTGCGAGCCCAGCGACGTCATCTGGCCGCTGGGCGTGTTGATGACGAGCGAGCCGCTGACGGTGTTCATGAGCAGGCCGACGTCGCCCGTGATGCCGCCGAAGCCCACGCGCATGCCCACCACCTGGCGGTCGCCGGTGGCGGCGCTGCCTGAGTAGACCCATTCGAAGTACGGGTTGGCGATGGCGACGGTGCGGTGCGCGTCGTCGAGGTCGCTGCGGCCGAAGTTCAGCGTGGTGATGTCGATGTCCGTCGTGCCGTCGGCATGGCGCCCCAGCACCAGGCCGGAGAGCGTCGACGACATCGTGATGTCCGCGTTCAGCGTGAGGCGGGAGAAGTCGTAGCCGCCTTGCGTCGTGTTGGTCAGATCGAGCAGCGCCTGGCCGTAGACGCCGGAGAGCTCCGCGTCGTCGAGGGCCTTCAGCCTGGGCTTGGCGCCGTCCTGCGCGTGCGCCGATCCGACGAGGAGCGCGCAGGCGAGCATCGCGGCGTGGGCGGCGGGGAGATGGCGCAAGGTCATGGCGGGATTGTCCTTGGAAGCGCTGGGGAGCAAACCCCTGGACGTGGGACGAAGTTCGCGCTTGTCGGAGAAGAAAGGCCCCGTGACGGTGATCACGGGGCCTTTCGAGAATGGTCCGGCCCCTGGTCAAGCGGGCCGGCGGTCATTCAGGCAGATCAGTGCGCCCACATCCACACGGTCGTGCCGCGCAGGTCGAGCTGGTTGATCGCGATCGAGCCGAACGACTTGGCCGAGCCGTCGGCGTTCGGGGCGGCGTGGCCCAGGGTGATCGAGCCGACCTTGATGTTCGGCAGGACGGCCGTGGAGGCCAGCGTGTCGTTCGGGAACGCGAACTGGACGACGTCGGACGTGCCGTCGTAGTCGGCCAGCGTGGCGCCGACCGAGGTCAGGATGCCGTTGAACGTGGCGGCATTGATGATGTCCACGTCCATGTGCATCAGGCCGGTGATGCTGATGTTGTTGAAGCTGACGGTGCCGCCGTTGGCGTCGGTGTCCGTGTACTGGAACGAACCGATGTTGATGTTCAGCTTCGCGCCGATCGACACGCCGTCCTGGCCCGCGACGGTGCTCAGCTCGTCGTCGGCGATGGTGGTCATGGCGGAAGCCGACAGGGAAGCGGCGACCAGGGCGGCAGCGGTGGCAAGCTTGAAGAACTTCATGTTTGTCTCTCCAGAATAGATTGAAATATGGAAACCTTTAAAACCCCTCGCGAGCTTGTCAGGTCTGCAGCGCTTGGGGTTTTGCCCCGAGGTGCCGTCGACAGTTCTGATGAACCATCTGCCGCCGCTGAAACCATTCCTTTGATCGCGTGCCGCAACTATGTTCGGATTGCGTGAACTACGCACTGACTTGCGGAGCCAAGGCCATGGCTTGCGAAACCAGGGGCGGAGGGTAGCTTCCCTAGTTTTCGGGAGCCGTCACGCAAATGTCTCCACGATCCGGAATGGCCTGCCCGCCAGTGAAAAGTCAAGGGTGACAAGCGTTTAGGTGATAACCCGTTGTCGCGCGGCCGCCCGTTCTGGCTCGCGGAGCCACATCCTCAATATCCTGAAAATTTCTCCGAAAATAAAAAATGGAGCCGCCCGGCTCCATCTTGGAAATCCCTTGAATATATTTTCAGCGGGTCGTTCCGGAAAATGAACGGTGAATATCAGGCGGCGCAGCGCAGGGTATTGGGCGTGCGTCCGAACCAGCGTTTGCAGGCCCGGTAGAAATTGCTCGGATCCGAGAATCCGAGGGCAAAGCTCATCTCGGTCGGGCTGTAGGCGCCGTTGACGAAATAGCGCTGCGCCAGCTCGCGGCGGGTGTCGTCGACCAGCTCGATGAAGCTGGTGCCTTCCTCGGTGAGGCGGCGCTGCAGCGTGCGCTCGCTCATGCACAGCGTGGCGGCCACCAGTTCGCGCCGCGGGTCGCCCTTGGAGATCAGCTGCATCAGCGCCTGGCGCACGCGCGCCGTGATGCAGCCGCCCTGTTCGGCGGCCAGTTGCGCGACCATGCGCTCGCACATCTCGCCGACCGTCGGGTCGGAGGTGGGGAAGGGGATGTCGAGCGCCGACAGCGGCAGCTCGATGACGAAGGCGGCGGCGCCGAAGTGCACCGGGCAGCCGAAGGCTTCCTCCCACGGCGTCGGGTCGGCCGGGGCGGCGTACGGATGGTGCACGCGCAGCGGGTTCACCTTCTCGCCGATCAGCCAGAACATGCCCTTGAGGAAGGTGGCCGCCATGAAGTCGTAGCGCTGCTGCGGCACGGCCATCTTGCCGGCGGAGATGCGCAGCGTGATGCGGCAGGCGTCCTCGTCGACGCGCATGCCGACGCTGGACGATGGCATGTCCACGCCAACGGACGTGGTCGGCGAGATCAGGCTCGTGTAGCGCGCCATGCGCTGCAGGCCGCTGCGCAGGTCGGGGGCGGACAGGATCAGGCTGGACAGCGATCCCAGGCCGATCAGCGGCTGGCGCGGGCAGGTGCTCAGGCCGACGGCCGCGTCGCCCGTCTTCTCGACCGCCACGCGCCACGCGACGCTGAAGATGTCGGCGAGGTGCTCGGCGTCGACGGACTCGTTCGGGTCGGGATTGAGCCCGGCCTCCGCGAGGATGCCGGACAGGTCGAGACCGCGCTGCGCAAAGCCGTCCTTCATCGCCTTGAACGCGCTGAGCTGGGACAGGGGAACGACGACCACGGGGTACTCCGATTCGCTGCGAGAACCGGCGGGCAGGGCACCGTCGAATCTCTTTGCCAAAATAGAACGACCGTTCTATTTATTGATTGAAATGTTAGACAGCGGGTCCGTGCACCGACATGGGATGAACCCGCAGTCCGCCCGCTCCGGGTGCACTCCGTGCCCGTTCCGGGGTGCTTTCCCCCCAAGTTGGGTGAAGGGTAAGTACCCTCTGTCGCGCGGACGCCGAAACAGCTCGTTTCCCGGGCGTCGGATGGTTGCGGGATGGGCGTGGCGCCTCGTCCCGGTGCGCGCCCGGCGTCGGGTGCGGAGGCGGGCAGGCGGGCACCGCGCGAACGTCCGTCGCCGCGGGGCGGTCGCATCGGGCGGCCTGCGAACGATCGTGCGAAAAAGAGACAGGCCGTGCGTCAGGCGTCGGCCTTGCGACTGCTGCCGCGCGCGGTCGCCACCGGATAGCGGGCAGCATTCAGCCCGATCTTGCGGTCGGCGGCGGCGAGCAGGTCGATGCCCAGCTGGTCGGCGAACTGGATCAGGTACAGCAGCACGTCGGCGGCCTCGTGCGCGATCTGTTCGCGCTGCGCCTCTTCGGGCGCGCGGCTCTGTTCCTCGGTCATCCACTGGAAGTGCTCCAGCAGTTCGGCCGCTTCCACCGACAGCGCGCAGGCCAGGTTCTTGGGCGAGTGGAACGGGCCCCACTCGCGCTCGCGCGCGAAGGCGCGCAGGCGGTCGCGCAGGGAGTCGAGGTCGGTGGACATGGCCGCCAGCATAGCCGCCCGGACGCGCGTAGCGGCCGTGCCATAGTCGGCGCTGGACCGGCCGCGCCCGCGCGCCCACGAGGCGTGCGGGGCGCGGCTTCGACAACCTCGCTCCGAAGGAACTTCGCCCATGCCGCACGTCCTCGCCCGCCACCTGGTGCCGGGCCTCGCCACCACCTTGCTCGCCGGCGTCGCGCTGGCGGCCGCCCCGGCGCAGCCGGCCTCGGCACCCCATGGCTACGACCAGCCGCCCAAGGCCATCCTCGACGTGCTGCACGCGCCGGCGCCGCCCACGGTCTTCACGAGCCCGACGCGCCAGGCGCTGCTGCTGGTCTCGTGGCAGGAGTTCCCGCCGATGTCGCGCGTGGCCGCGCCGTTCCTGAAGCTGGCGGGCAGCCGCATCGAGATCGCCAACCACAGCAAGCACGACACCCCCGGCGGCTACGGCATCACGCCGTGCGCGCACTCGTTCGAACTGGTGGCCGTGCCGGGCGGCGCGGCCAGGCCGGTGCGACTGCCCGCGGGGGCCTGCGCCGGGCGGCCGTACTGGTCGCAGGACGGCAAGCGCTTCGCGTTCGCCAACACCGCGAAGGAGGCGGTCGAACTGTGGATCGGCGACAGCGCCACCGGCGCGCTGCGCAAGGTGCCGGGCGTGCGCCTGAACCCGATGATGGACAACGAGCTGCAGTGGATGCCCGATCACCGGTCGCTGCTCGTCAAGCTGGTGGCCGGCAAGGGCGCGCCGCCGCCCGAGCCCGCCGTGCCACCCGGCCCCAGCATCCAGGAGACCGGCGCGGGCAAGGGCGAGAGCAGCACCTACGAGACGCGAGACACGCTCAAGAGCCCGCACGACGAGGACCTGTTCGACTGGTACGCGGCCTCCCAGGTCGCGCTCGTCGACGCGTCGACGCTCGCGGTCACGCCGGTGGGCCAGGCCGGCAACGTCGCGGAGCTCGACCCCGCGCCGGACGGCCGGCACCTGCTGGTGGAGACGATCCACAAGCCGTACTCGTACGTCACCACGTATGAACGCTTCCCGCGCGAAGTCGAGGTATGGACGCTCGGCGGGAAGGGCGCGGTGAGCCGCCACACCATCGCGTCCATCCCGCTGACCGACCGCGTGCCGGTGGCCGGCGTTCCCACGGGCCCGCGCGAGTTCGCCTGGCGCGCCGACGACCCGGCCACGCTGGTCTGGCCCGAGGCGCTGGATGGCGGCGACTGGAAGGTGAAGGTGCCGCAGCGCGACAAGGTGATGCTGCAGGAGGCGCCGTTCACGACGCCGCCCGTGGAGATCGCGCGCACGGAGCAGCGCTTCGTCGGCTTCGAGTGGACCGAGAAGCGCGACGTCGCGCTGCTGCGCGAGTACGACGAGAACCGCCATTGGCGCAAGACGTCGCTGATGGACGTCGATCATCCGCAGGCCGAGCGGCGCGTGCTGTGGGACCTGTCCAGCGACGAGAAGTACGCCGACCCGGGCAACCCGGTCTACCGCGTGCAGGCCGACGGCCAGTACCTGATCCGCATGCAGGGCGACGCGATCTTCCTGTCCGGCAACGGCGCCTCGCCGGACGGAGACCGGCCGTTCCTCGATCGCCTCGACCTGCCCACCCGCAAGAGCGAGCGCCTGTTCCGCAGCGAGCGCGATTCGCTCGAGCGCTTCATCGCGTTCACCGGCCCGGACGACCGCGCGTTCCTGACCTGGCACCAGTCGACCACCAGCCCGCCCAACGCTTACCTGCGCACGCTCGCGCCCGCGCGTGACGCGAGCGCGGCCGCGGGCGAGGCGGCGTTCGCGTCGGCGCGGGTGGCCGTGACGCACATCCCCGACCCGACGCCCGCGGTGCGCGCGATCAGGAAGCGGCTGGTGACCTACAAGCGTGCCGACGGGGTCGACCTGTCGTTCACGCTGTACACGCCGCCGGGCTACGTCGAGGGCACGCGCGTGCCGACGATCCTGTACGCGTACCCGCTGGACTATGCCGACGCGTCCAAGGCGGGGCAGGTCTCCGGCTCGCAGTACACGTTCACGCGCCTGCGCCAGTACCAGCTTCTGCTGATGGCCGGCTACGCGATCATCGACCGCGCCTCGTTCCCGGTGATCGGCGATCCGAAGAAGGCCTACGACGACTACCTGCCGCAGCTGGTGGCCGACGCCAAGGCGGCGGTCGACGAGGCGGTCCGGCTGGGCGTGGCCGACCCCGACCGCATCGGCGTCACCGGCCACAGCCACGGCGCGCTGATGACGGTCAACCTGGTTGCGCACTCCGACCTGTTCCGCGCCGGCGTGGCCACCAGCGGCTCCTACAACAAGACGCTGACGCCGTTCGGCTTCCAGAACGAGCGCCGCTCGGTGTGGGAGGCGCCGGAGGTCTACGAGAAGGTCTCGCCGTTCTTCTCGGCCGACAAGATCAAGCTGCCGCTGCTGATCGTGCACGGCGAGGACGACGCCAACCCGGGCACGACGCCGCTGCAGTCGCAGAAGCTGTTCGAGGCGATCCGCGGCAACGGCGGCACCGCGCGCCTTGTGATGCTGCCGCACGAGCCGCACTGGTACTCCGCGATGGAGTCGCAGGAGCAGCAGATCTACGAGATGGTGCGCTGGTTCGACAAGTACGTGAAGAACGCGCCGCCGCGCGCCGCGGGCGCGTCGCCGGCCCCGGCGTCGCAGGCCTCGCGGTGAACGAAGGGCGTCGCGAGACGCCTTTTTTCATGGGGTCGTCCGACGCCACAGGTGGGAATCACGTAGGGCGGGTCGTTCGGCCCGCCTTTCGGCGAGGCCCCCGGGCCCGCCGCCCGAAGGCAAGACGCACGAACGGGGGGCTTACGACTCGCGCTACGGGGTCAACGCGCGCCAGGCGGCCGTCGCGAAGCGCTGCGCATGCGTCGCCGGCGCGGCCTGGCGGCGCCCGGCCAGCCAGCTGCGCGCGTAGAACTCGGTGGCGCCCAGCACCAGCGCGGGGATCAGGTCGGTGGGCAGGGGCAGGATGCGGCCGGCCTCGGCGTCGCGCGCCAGGATCTCGTCGATCGGGTTGTAGCGCGCGTGCAGGCGTTCCGTCAGGTCGTTGCCGAACGGCCCTTGCGCGACCAGGTCGCGCGCGAGGAACACGAAATGCGCGCACTCGGGCTGCGCCGTGATCCATTGCGTGGTGGCCTCGATCAGCGCCTCGACCACCGCGTGGCCGTCGTCCAGGCCCTCGATGCGGCGGGCGATGGCGCGACTCTGGTCGTCGAGCGCCACGAAGAACAGCGCCGCGACGACGCCTTCCTTGTTCCTGAAGTGGTGGTAGATCGTCCCCACGCTCTGGCCGCTGGCCTTGCGCAGGTCGTCGATGGTGGTCGCCTCCACGCCGTTCGCGTTGAACAGCGTCAGTGCGTGGCGCAGCACGCTGCGCCGGCTGGCCTGGCGCGCGTCGGGCAGGGCGTGCTCGAGCAACTGGTCGGCGGCCGCCGCCTGGGCGGCCGACAGGTTCTTGCGTGCCATGGCGCATTCTATTCGAACACTATTCTAGAAAAAAGTTCTAGAATCAGACGCGTTGGAACCGCATCCATTCCCGCCGCGCCGTCGCCGCCGGCGATCCGAGGACGTCCGTGATCCCCTGCCGACCCGAGCCCCGCTACGCGACCATCAACGCCCTCGGCGTGCTGGACAACCCGAACCTGCCCCTCGGGCCGGCACACGACGCGGGCGAGCCGGCGCTGGTGAGCGGCACGCGCGCCATCGATGCGCGCGCGCTGGCCGATGCCCGCAGCGCGGGCCTGTCGGCCGTCAACATCACGCTGGGCCACGTGGCCGGCAGCGGCGACGCGTTCGCCGAGACGGTGCGCGACATCACCGGCTGGAACGCCTTCATCGCGCAGCACGCGGCCACGCTGCGGCGCGTGCAGAGCGTCTCCGACATCGCCGCGGCCACCGCGGCCGGCCAGGTCGGCGTCGTCTACGGCTTCCAGAACACCGAGATGCTGGGCCGCGAACTCGATCGCGTGCGGCTGTTCGCCAAGATGGGCGTGCGCGTCATCCAGCTCACCTACAACGGCCGCAACGCGGTGGGCGACGGCGCCACGGTGCGCGACGACACCGGACTGTCGCGCTTCGGCGCGGAGGTGGTCGAGAAGCTGCAGGCCGAGAACGTGCTCGTCGACCTCAGCCACAGCAGCGAGAAGACCTGCCTGGACGCGCTCGCCGTCGCCCGGCGTCCGCTGGCGATCACGCACTCGGCCTGCCGCGCGGTGGCCGACCATCCGCGCAACAAGTCCGACGCCGAACTGCGTCTGCTGGCCGACCGGGGCGGCGTGCTGGGCCTGTACTTCATGCCCTACCTGCGGCTCGCCGGCCAGCCCATGGCGGCGGACCTCGTCGCGCACCTGGAGCACGCGCTGGACGTCTGCGGCGAGGATCACGTCGGCCTCGGGACCGACGGCGGCACCACGCTGCACGACGACATGACCGCGTATCGCCGCCGGCTCGAGGACGAGATCGCGCAGCGCCGCGCGCTCCGCATCGCTGCGCCGGGCGAGACGGCCGACGTCGTCACCTTCCTGCCCGACCTCTGCGGCCCGACCCAGTTCCGGCGCCTGGCCGACATGCTGGCTGCCCGCGGCCACGGCGCGGCGCGCATCGAGAAGATCCTGGGCGGCAACTTCCGCCGCCTGATGGCCGACGCCTGGAGCCCCGAGCACTGAAAGGTTTCGCATGACCCGCACCCGCCGTAGCCTCCTGGCCGCATCCGTCCTGCTGGCCCTCATCGCCGGGTGCATGCCGGCGCATGCGCACGACGACGACGTCCGCATCCACGGCGTGGCCGTCGGCTCGCAGGCGCTGAAAGTCCTGCCGGGCGGCGTGACGCAGGCCGACTACGGCTTCAGCGAGCGCGGACGGGGCGACCGCATCCATGCCCGCTGGACGCTGGACGCGCGCGGGCTGCCCGCCACCTACGATGCCGAGGGCAACGACTACTGGAAGGTGCCGATCACCGAGCACTTCGAGGTCGCGGCCGGCCGGGCGAGCTGGAAGAACCGCATCGAGTCGGGGACGGCCGAGTGGCCGCAGCCGGGCGCGTTCTACCTGCCGGCCAACGCACCGCCCGAGTTCACGGGCGTGCTGGCGCGCGCGCTGCTCAAGGCACCCGGCCATCGGCTGAAGCTGCTGCCCGCCGGCGAGGCCTGGCTCGAGCGCGGCGCGCGGGTCGACGCGGGCGGCCACGCACTGACGCTGTACCGCCTGGGCGGCATCGAGTTCACGCCGGTGCCGGTCTGGCTGGACGAGCAGGGCGCCACCGCGGCTGTCATCGACGACTGGTTCGAGGTGCTGTCCGACCGCGCGAAGCCGCGGCTGGTCAGGCTGCAGGCGGCGCAGAACGCGGCCGACCAGGCCTGGAGCGCGGGCATCGCGCGCCGCCTCGCGCATCGGCCCGAGGGTGCGCTGATGGTCCGCCACGCGCGCCTGTTCGACCCGCGCGACCTCGCGGTGCACGACGACATGCGCGTGCTGGTGCGTGGCGGCCACGTCGTTCGCGTCGATCCCGACGACGACGGCGCCGCCCCGCCCGACACCGAGGTGATCGACGCCGCCGGCCGCTTCCTGATGCCGGGCCTGTGGGACGTGCACCAGCACTTCTCCGGCGTGGACGGCGCGTTCGACCTCGTCGCCGGGGTCACGAGCGCGCGCGACATGGCCAATGACAACGTGCCGCTGCTGGCCCGCGTCGCCCGCTTCGACGCCGGCACCGAGCTGGGCCCGCGCGTCGTGCTGGCCGGCATCGTCGAGGGCACCGGCCCGCTCGCGGGGCCGACGCCCGTGCGCATCGAGACCCTGAAGCAGGCCCAGGACGCCGTCGACTGGTACGCCGGCCACGGCTACGAGCAGATCAAGATCTATTCGTCGTTCCCGCCCGCGCTGGTGCGGCCCATCGCGGACATGGCCCACGCGCGCGGGCTGCGCGTGAGCGGGCACGTGCCCGCGTTCATGCGCGCACGCGAGTTCGTCGAGGCGGGCGCCGACGAGATCCAGCACCTGAACTTCGTCGTGCTGAACTTCTTCCCCGACGTGCAGGACACGCGCAGCAAGGACCGCTACACCATCACGGCGGACAAGCTGCAGCAGCTCCGGCTCGACTCGCCCGAGTTCGGCGATTTCCTGCGGCTGCTGCAGGCGCGCCATACCGTGCTGGATCCGACGCTGTCCGTGTTCCAGGACCTGTACTCCGGCGCGCCCGGCCGCTGCGCGCACAGCCTGTGCCCGTTCATCGAGCGCTTCCCGCCGGTCACGCGGCGCCGCCTTCTCTCGGGCGCGGTGGCGGTGCCCGCGGGCAAGGAGCAGGTCTACGCGCAGGCGCTGCCGGCGCTCGAGCGGCTGCTCAAGCGGCTGCACGACGGCGGCGTCACGCTGATGGCCGGCACCGACGCCTTCGCCGGATACACGCTGCACAACGAGCTGGCCCTCTACGTGGAGGCCGGCATTCCCGCGCCCGAGGTGCTGCGCCTGGCCACGCTGACGCCCGCGCAGGTGCTGGGCGTGGCCGGCCCGTCGCAGCGCGGCTTCATCGCGCCGGGCAAGCAGGCGGACATGATCCTGGTCGACGGCGACCCGACGAAGGACATCGGCGACCTGCGCCGCGTCTGGCGCACGATCAAGGACGGCAAGGTCTACGATCCGGCGGAGATCGAGCAAGCGATGGGGATGAGCCGATGAGCGCCGCGCGGCCGCCCGAAGGCGCTCGCACCGCGGCCGTCAGGCGGAGGGAAGCTTTGTGAGCAAGACGAAGATCGAACGCCTGTCCGGCAGCGGCGTGCTGCCGGCCACGCTGCCGTTTCCGGAGGGCACCGCGGTCGGGCCGCTGGTGTTCCTGTCCGGCCAGCTGGGCAATGTGCCGGGCACGCTGTCCCTGGTGCCGGGCGGCATCCGCGCCGAGGCGCGCCAGGCGCTGGAGAACATCGCGAGCGTGCTGCGCACCCAGGGGCTGGGGGTCGCCCACCTCGTGCGCTGCACCGTGATGCTGGCGGACATGGCCGAGTGGCCGGCCTTCAACGAGGTCTACGCCGAGTTCTTCGCCGGCCATCCGCTGCCCGCGCGCAGCGCGTTCGGCTGCAATGGGCTGGCGCTGGGGGCGCGGGTCGAGATCGAGTGCACGGCGGCGCGCTGAGCGCTGCCCGCTCCGCCGACACCTGATCTGCCGCTCCAGAAAGCAAAAAGCCCAACCGTTGCGGGCTGGGCTTGAAGCATTTTCTTCGCTGCGTCCTGGGAAGGATGGCTCCCCGACCTGGGCTCGAACCAGGGACCTACGGATTAACAGTCCGGCGCTCTACCGACTGAGCTATCGGGGAGCAGCGAAGCCTCTCAGTATAGCGACTTTTTTTCGTTCGTCAAAACTTTGCTTCGATCGATGCGTGGAAGGTGCGCGGCTCGATGGGAAAAAGATACGCGTGTTCGTACTGGTACGGCGCTTCGCGCCAGGCGCGGCGGTCGAACAGGTTGTCGACGCCGGCGCGCCAGGTGAGGGTGCTGCCGCCCAGCGACTGGACGTAGCGCGCGCCGAGGTCCCAGCGCGTCCAGCCGGGGATGCGGGTCGAGTCGTCGGGGAAGACCTCGCGCGGGCCCTCGTAGGCCATGTTGGCCAGCACGCTCAGGCCGGGCAGGGCGCCGACGGCGTAGTCGGCCAGCAGCTTCACGGAGCGGCCGGGAACATTGGTCGGCGTGCGGCCGACGGCCGGGTCGCTGCCGCCCTCGTTGCGCGCGCGCTGCGCCATCACGCTGGCGCGCAGCGTCAGCGCCGCGATGCGCGTCTGCGCCTCGCCCTCGATGCCGCGCGTGTGCTTGTTGCCGTCGCGCACGTGCAGGTACTCGTTCGTGTCGCTCGGTGCCTGCGACGGGTCGGCCAGCACGTCGGCGTATTGCGGCTGCGTGACGTCGTAGACGGCGACGCCCCACTGGTCCGCGCCGACCGCATGCTTGAAGCCGCCTTCCCACTGGCGGCTGCGCGTCAGCGGTTGCGGCAGGCCCTTGTCCTCGAAGAACGGCGCGTTGGGCGTGACGCTGCTCTCGGCGCCTTCGCCCCAGCTGAGGTAGACCATGTCGTGCTCGCTCACCTGGCGGCTGATGGCCAGCCACGGCGTCGTGAACGACTGGCGGTAGTCGGTGGCGGTGCTCGCGTCGCCGGTGGACGTCGGCGCGGTCTGCCGATGCAGGCGCGTGTGGCGCAGCCCGCCCCAGGCGGACCAGTCGGCGCCGAGCTCGACCGCGTCGCGCAGGTAGAACTCGGTGCTGCGTTCCGTCCGGTCGGTGTTGGGCGTCGTCGGCGTCGGGTCGTCCTGGCTGACCGGGACGATCGTCTGGCCGTCGCTGGTGCCGATGCCCACGAAGTTGTACGCCTCGTCGTTGAAGCGGCCGGTGAACGTCGACTCGAGCACGCCGGCGGTGGCCGCGTGGCGCAGCGGGCCGGTCGCGAAACTGCCGGCGATCGACACGTCGAGGTCGCGCGTCTGGCGGCGCTCGTCGTCGCTGCGGAAGTCGTAGAGCGCGAAGCTGCCGTCGCTGGCGAAGCTGTTGCACGGGACACAATCCGCGTCGCCGCCGAAGGCGAAGGCGAGATGGTCGTTGCTGACCAGGCGTTGCTGCAGGGCCTGCACCTTCAGCGTCCAGTCCGGCGCGAGCGACTGCGTCAAGCGCAGCGACATCGTGTTGCCCTGGAGCACGACCGGCAGCGACCACGGCTGGTCGTTGAGGTTGATGTGCGGGTCGATCCGGTGCGGGTCGGGCACCACGCCGCCCCAGGTGCTGAACGCCGGCACGCTGGGCTGCGACTGCACGCTGTGCTCGAACTCGAGCTCGAGCAGGCTGCCGTCGGCGATGCGCCAGTCGGTCGCGAGCGAGGCGAGGCTGCGGTGGCCCTTGTCGTCGCGGAAGTTGGGGGCGAGCCGCGTGGCCGACAGGTTGACGCGCGCGCCGAACTGGCGCCGCTCGCCGAAGCGCTGGCTCAAGTCGGCCGCGGCGCCGACGGTGCCGGTCTGCGACCACAGCAGCGTGGCGCTGCGCAGGTCGGCGTCGGGCCGCTTGACCACCAGGTTCACGATGCCGCCCGGCGCGCTGGTGCCCGACTGCATGCCGCTCAGGCCCTTGAGCACCTCGAAGTCGGACTTGTTCTCGAGCGGCAGCGAGGTCTCCGCGTTGATCGGCAACCCGTCGCGGCGGAAGTTGCGCTGGTTGTCGACCTGGAAGCCACGCACGGTGAAGGTCGTCCAGTAGCCGACGGCGTTGTACGAGTCGGTGATGCTGGCGTCGATGCGCGTGAGGTCCGACAGCGAGTTGGCGCCGATGTCGGCCAGCAGCTGGCTGTCGATGACGTCGGCCTGGATCGGCGTGCGCGACAGCGGCTGGCCGAAGCCGGTGAGGCCAGCGGTGTCGGACGCGCTGCGCGCGGTGACCTGCACGCTCTGCACGGGCGTGTCGTCCGCGCGCGCCGGGCCGGCGAGCGCGACGACGGCCGCGGCGAGCGGCGTCAGGAGAACGGAATGGGAACGGGCAACGGAAGCCATCGAGCTCTTTCAAAGCGATGGCAGGGGAACGGAGTCGGGAGATCAGGGCGCGAGTGGCCCCGTCGGTGCGACCGCTTCCCTGCGCGAGGATTACCTCGGATCGACCAGAGTCGACCTGGCCTTCTGCTTGCGCGGACGGCCAATCAGGTTCAAAGGGACTTTCTCAGCCAGCCTCTCGGCCAGCACCCCTAGCGAATTGCACGCCGCCGAAAAACGCGGCGCGCGGTCGGATTGTGCCCCAAACCCCGGAAAACGCGGGGCAGCTGTTGCGCACGAGCCGCGTCGGCCGCGCGTGCCGGCAGGCTCAGGCCTGCGTGTACGCCGTCTTCACGACGGTGAAGAACTCCGCCGCGTAGCGGCCCTGCTCGCGCGGGCCGTAGCTCGATCCCTTGCGGCCGCCGAAGGGCACGTGGTAGTCGACGCCCGCGGTGGGCACGTTGACCATCACCATGCCGGCCTGCGCGTGGCGCTTGAAATGCGTGGCGTGCTTCAGCGAGGTGGTGGCGATGCCGGCCGACAGGCCGAACGGGGTGTCGTTGGCCTGCGCCAGCGCCTCCTCGTAGTCGCGCACGCGGCTGACGCTCACCACCGGTCCGAACACCTCCTCGCGGTTGATGCGCATCTGCGGCGCCGACTCGGTGATCAGCGCGGGGCGCATGTAGAAGCCGGCCTGGCCGTCCGCATTGCGCTCGATGGCCTCGCCGCCGAACGCGAGCCGGGCGCCCTCGGCCTGCGCGATGCCCACGTAGTCGAGATCCTGCTTCAGCTGCGTCGCGTCGACCACCGGGCCGATGTCGGTGCCCTGCTTGCGCGCGTTGTCGACCTTGAGCGTCTTCAGCTTGTCGATCACGCCCGCGACGAAGCGGTCGTGGATGCCTTCGGTGACGATCACGCGCGACGACGCGGTGCAGCGCTGGCCGGTGGAGAAGAAGCCGCTCTGCACCGCGCAGTTGACGGCGACGGCGAGGTCGGCATCGTCGAGCACGACCATCGGGTTCTTGCCGCCCATCTCGAGCTGGAACTTGGCCATGCGCGCGACGCAGGCCTGCGCGACGCGCTGGCCCGTGGCCACCGAGCCGGTGAAGGTGATCGCGTCGATGCCGCGATCCTCCAGCATCGTGGCGCCCACCTGCGCGCCGCGGCCCATGACGAGATTGAGCACGCCGGCCGGCAGGCCGCATCGCGAGAGGATCTCGCACAGCGCCCACACCGAGCCGGGCACCAGGTCGGCCGGCTTGACGACGACGCAATTGCCCCAGGCCAGCGCCGGCGCGATCTTCCACGCCGGGATCGCGATGGGGAAGTTCCAGGGCGTGATGATGCCCACGACGCCGATCGGCTCGCGCGTCAGCTCGACGCCCACGCCGGGCCGCACCGAGGGCAGCGCTTCGCCGCCGGGGCGCAGCGCCTCGCCGGCGAAGAACTTGAAGATGTTGCCGGCGCGCTGGACCTCGCCGATCGCCTCGGGCAGCGTCTTGCCTTCCTCGCGCGCGAGCAGGTCGCCGAGTTCGGCGCGGCGCGCGAGGATCTCGCTGCCGGCGGCGTCGAGGATGTCGAAGCGCTGCTGCGGCGTGCTCAGGCTCCACGCCGGGAACGCGCGGCGCGCGGCGGCGATGGCCTCGCGCGTCTGCGCGGCATCGGCCTGGGCGTACTCGCCGATGACGTCGCTGGTGTCCGACGGGTTGATGTTGCGCGAGGCGCTCGCGCCGTCCATCCATTCGCCGCCGATCAGGTTCTTGAACATGGCTTGCTCTCCAAAGTCTTATCAGTCATCGTACAACAATGCGGCCACCGGGCAGGCGTCCAACCGGGCTACGCCGTCTGCGACCGCCGGCGTCGCTCGCGGCTGTTGGCCAGGTGCGTGCGCATCGCGGCCCGCGCGCCTTCGCCGTCCTGCGCGGCGATCGCATCGTAGATGCTCTCGTGCTCGCCGTTGACGCGCCGCAGGTACTCGCGGCGCTCGTCGGTCATCGCCTGCGCCGGCTCGAGCCGGGCGCGCGGGATGATGCGGCTGCCGAGGGTGGTCATCAGGTCGGCGAAATGGTCGTTCTGGGTGGCGCGCGCGATTTCCTGGTGGAACTGGAAGTCGGCCGCGACCGCGTCGCTGCCTTGCTCCAGCGCGACGCCGAGTGCGTCGAGCGCCTTGCGCATCGCGGCGAGGTTGGCGTCGGTGCGGCGCTGCGCGGCCAGCGCGGCGGCCTCGGTCTCGATGCCGATGCGCAGCTCCAGCACGGCCACCACGTCCTGCAGCGTCTCGTATTGCTCCCGGCTGATGCGAAAGCCCGCGTCCTCGCCCAGCCCGAGCACGAAGGTGCCGATGCCGTGGCGCGTCTCCACCAGGCCCGACGCCTGCAACTTCGACAGTGCCTCGCGCACCACGGTGCGGCTGACGTCGAATTCGGCCATGATGGCGGCCTCGGTGGGCATCTTGTCGCCGACGTTCAGGCGGCCGTCGCGGATGCGCTCGCTGAGCGCGGACACGAGTTCCAGCGCGAGGGAACGGGGGCGGCGGCGGGCGAGGTCGGGCAGGCTCATGGCGAGGGCGGGCAGTCGGTGGCGCCCGGCAGGGGGAGGCCGGGCGGAAGGATTATGTTGTACGATAACTGATGACGGACTACACTCACTCCATGGACTGTACCAAGAACCGCCGGCGTCCGAGTCCCTCGCTTTCATGGGTCTGAAAGCGCCGTCGCCCGGTTCACGAAGGACGAGATGACCGATCCCCAAGCCCGCCGGGCGCCGCTCGCGATCCGCATGCATGCGCAGGACAACGTGGCCATCGTCGCCAATGACGGCGGCCTGCCGGCCGGCACACTCCTGCCCGAGGACGGCCCCGGCGCGGGGCTGATGCTACGCGACAAGGTGCCGCAGGGCCACAAGGTGGCGCTCGTCGACATCGCCGAAGGCGAGGCGGTGCGGCGCTATGGCGTGCCCATCGGCCACGCGCTGAAGGCCATCCCCGCCGGCAGCTGGGTGCAGGAGCGCCTGCTCGCGCTGCCCGCGGCGCGCGCGCTCGAAGGCCTGCCGATGGCGACGGTCGCGCCGCCAGCCGCCGGACCGCTCGAGGGCCATACCTTCCAGGGGTATCGCAACGCGGACGGCTCGGTGGGCACGCGCAACATCCTGGCGATCACGACGACGGTGCAGTGCGTGGCCGGCGTCGTCGACGTCGCCGTGCGGCGCATCAAGTCCGAGCTGCTGCCGCTGTATCCGAACGTCGACGACGTCGTCGGCCTGGAACACACGTACGGCTGCGGCGTTGCCATCGACGCGCCCGACGCGCACATCCCGATCCGCACGCTGCGCCACATCTCGCTGAACCCGAACTTCGGCGGCGAGGTGATGGTGGTGAGCCTCGGCTGCGAGAAGCTGCAGCCCGATCGCCTGCTGCCGCCCGGCAGCTTCCCGATCGCCGACGGCCGCGACGCCGCGTCGGGCCCCGAGACCGTGTGCCTGCAGGCCGACGAGCACGTCGGCTTCATGTCGATGATCGAGGACATCGTCGCCCGCGCGCGACCGCATCTCGAACGGCTGGACGCGCGCCGTCGCGAGACGGTGCCGGCCAGCGAGCTCGTCGTCGGCGTGCAGTGCGGCGGCAGCGACGCGTTCTCCGGCGTCACGGCCAACCCCGCGGTCGGCTTCTGCGCCGACCTGCTGGTGCGCGCCGGGGCCACGGTGATGTTCAGCGAGAACACCGAAGTGCGCGATGCGGTCGACCAACTGACGCGGCGCGCGGCCACGCCGGAAGTCGCGCAGGCCATCGTGCGCGAGCTCGCCTGGTACGACCGCTACCTCGACCGCGGCCGGGTCGATCGCGCCGCCAACACCACGCCCGGCAACAAGGCAGGCGGCCTGTCCAACATCGCGGAGAAGGCGATGGGCTCCATCGTCAAGAGCGGCACGTCGGCGATCGCGCACGTGCTGTCGCCCGGCGACAAGCTTCGCGGCGACCAGCGCGGCCTGGTCTACGCCGCCACGCCCGCCAGCGACTTCATCTGCGGCACGCTGCAGCTGGCCGCGGGCATGAACCTGCACGTGTTCACCACCGGCCGCGGCACCCCGTACGGCCTGGCCGAATGCCCGGTGGTCAAGGTGGCCACGCGCACCGAGCTCGCGCGCCGCTGGAACGACCTGATGGACCTGAACGCCGGCCGCATCGCCGACGGCGAGGCCACGATCGAGTCCCTCGGCTGGGAGCTGTTCCACCTGCTGCTGGACGTGGCCAGCGGACGCCGGACGTGGGCTGAGCACTGGCAGCTTCACAACGCGCTGGTGCTGTTCAATCCGGCGCCGGTGACCTGACCGGCGGGGTGGTCGGAGCGCCTCCTTCCCCGTTCGTCCGCCGCCTCAGCGCATGAACGAGCCGTCCTCGCCGATGATCGACAGCTCGACATGGTCGAGTCCGGCGTGGTTCGTCGGCGAATACGACAGCACCAGGCCGCCGACGTCGTAATGGGCCATGCCATCGAGCGCCGCGACGACCTTGGCGCGCGTCGGTTGCGGGCTGGCGCGGCGCAGCGCCTCCAGCAGCACCTTCGCGCCGACGTAGCCCTCCACCATCGACGGCGTGAGCGCGATGCCGCGTGCCGAGGCGAGGTCGTGCGCCTCCTTGATGGCCGGCACGCCCAGCGTCCGTTCCGAGGGGAACACCTGCGAGACGATCACGCCGCGCGCTTCGCTGCCCATCGCCCGGACGAAGGCGCCCGACGCGTTGTTCGACAGCGTCAGCACCTGCGCGTGCGAGCCCGCGGAGCGCAGGGCGCGCGTGCCCGCCACGACGGAGTCGGCGGAACCGATGACCAGCACGGCCTGCGCCTGGCCCTCCGCGATCCGGGGCGCCAGCCGGGAGAAGTCCGGATGGTCGCGATCGAAGGGCTCGATCAGCACCGGCTCCTTTCGAACGCGGGCGAAGCCCTTGCGCGCGCCTTCGACCGCGTCGGCGCCGAAGCTGTCGTTGGCATGCAGGACCGCGATGCGCGCCACGCCGACCGTGTCGAGGTGGACGATCGCGTTCTCGGCTTCGCGCTGGTAGGGCGCCCGGACGTTGAAGACCCAGGGGTCGACGGGCTGGTACATCAGCTTCGCGCCGGTCGACGGCGCCACCATGGCGACGTGGGCGCGCGCCAGCACAGGGAGGATCGCCTGGTTGTGCGGCGTGCCGCGCGCGGCGAACAGGGCCAGCACGCCCTGGTCGACGAGCGCCTGCGCGTTGCGCGCCGCGAGGGCCGGCTCGAAATGGTCGTCGAGCTGCACCAGCCGCACCTTCTGGCCTTCGACGCCGCCACGGCGGTTGATCTCGTCGATCCACAGGTGCGCGCCGACGGACAGCTCGTTGACGCTGCCGGCGGCGGGGCCGGTGAATCCGGCCGTCTGGCCCACCAGGAGATCGGCGCGGGCTGGGCCGGCGACTGCGGCCGCCCATGCCGCCGCCAGGAGGAGGAGAGCGCGCTTCATGGACATGGCGGGCCTTTCAGGCATTGAACGCGGACACGGCCTCGAGCAGGCGACGCGACTGTTCCTGCAGCGAGATCGCCGCCGCCGCCGATTCCTCGACGAGCGCCGCGTTGCGCTGCGTGGTGGCGTCGATGGCGGCGACCGCCTGGTTGACGTCCTGCAGCCCCGCGGCCTGCTGCCGGCCGGCGACGCTGATGTCGCCGATGATCCCTTCGACCTTGCGCACCGACTGCAGGATCTGGCGCATCGACGCGCCGGCACGGGTCACGAGCTGCGCGCCCTCGTCGACCGTTCCGGAGGACGACTCGATCAGGGTACGCACCTCGCGCGCTGCCGCCGCGCTGCGCTGCGCCAGCGTGCGCACCTCCGAGGCGACGACCGCGAAGCCGCGTCCCTGTTCGCCGGCGCGCGCCGCCTCCACCGCGGCATTGAGCGCGAGGATGTTGGTCTGGAACGCGATGCCGTCGATGACGCCGACGATGTCGTTGATGCGCGCCGACGAATCGGTGATGCGGTGCATCGTGCGGACCACCTCGCCGACGACCTGGTCGCCGTCGTCCGCGGAGCGCGTCGCGGCGTTGACGAGCTCGAGTGCCTGCGCGCTCGAGTCGGCGTTGTTGCGCACGGCGGCGCTCAGCTCCTCGACGCTGCCCGCCGTGCGCTGCAGGGAGGCCGCCTGTTCCTCCGTGCGCTGGGACAGGTCGGAGTTGCCCTTGGCGATCTCGCCCGACGCGCCCGCGATGATGTCCGCGCTCTCGTGGATGGCCGAGATCATGCGCCGCAGCTGGCCGGACATCCCCGCCATCGAGGCCTGCAACTGCCCGAGCTCGTCGCGGCGGTCGACGGCGATGTCGTGCACGACGTCGCCGGATGCGACGCGGTGCGCCGCGGCGATCACGTCGCGGATCGGCTGCGTGATGCCGCGCGCGATGAAGATGCACAGGCCGGCGCCGAGCGCGACCACGAGCACGCCCAGCGAGCCGAGGATCCAGAGGCTGCGCCCGACCTCGGCGCGGATCGCGCCGGCGCGCCGGTCGATGGCCGAACGTTCGGTGTCGAGCATCGCCTGCAGCGAACCGAGGTAGCCGGCGGTGGCGGGCTTCAGCCGTTCGGCGGCCGCATTCGCCTCGTCGCCCTTGCCGTCGCGGCGCAGCGCGACGATCTCGTTGCGCAGGTTCAGGTACACCTTGCGCGCGGCCAGGATGTCGGCCATGCGTTGGCGCTCCTCGGCCGAGGTCGCGAGGCGCGTGAGCTCGTCCTGGTACTTGCTGGACAGCGCCGTGGACGACTTCATGTCGTCGGCGAAGGTCGCCGGCAGCACCGGATCGGCGCTGACCGCCATGGCCAGCGTGCGCTTGCTGCCGGAGTCGATCACCCGGTACCAGTCGCTGGTGATGCGCTCCTTGGTCAGGGGTTCGTCGAGCAGCTGACGGTTCTGTTCGGCGACCGTGGCCACCTCGAAGAGTCCGGCCGCGATGGCCAGCACCGTGAGCATGAGGACGCTGCCGATGCCGATGGCCAGGCGCGTGCCGATGCGTAGATCCTTGAACATGGATTTGTCTCCTGTCGATTGTCGAGTCGCGATGCGCGGGACACCTCCCTGCGTATCGGCCGCCCGTCCCGCCGCGTTGATCGAGGCGTGCCCGGGCGAGCGTGAAATGGGTCACTCGGACGCGATCTGCAGTCGCTTGAGCTTGTCGTAGAGCGTCGTCTTGGCGATGCCCAGCTGTTCCGCCGCCAGCGCGACGTTGCCGCCAGCGCGCGCGAGCGCCGCGCGCAGCACGTTGCGCTCGAAGGCCTCGAGCTGGCGCGGCAGCGTCTGCGCCGCGTCGACGGCGGCCGCGGCATCGCCGTCGACGACGCCCAGCACCAGGCGTTCGGCGAAGCCCTTGAGCTCGCGCACGTTGCCTGTCCAGCGGCGCGCGCACCACTCGGACATCTGGGCGGGAGACCACTCCGGCAACGGGCGCTTGAAGCGCTCGCAGGCCTGCGCCACGAAGTGCGCGAGCAGCAGCGGCACGTCCGAGGGATGCTCGCGCAGGGGCGGCAGCGTGACGGCCACCGTGGCGATGCGCCAGTACAGGTCCGCGCGGAAGCGGCCTTCCTCCGACAGCTTCAGCAGGTCGGCCTTGCTCGCCGCCACGACGCGGCAGTCGACGCGCACCTGCTCGTTGCCGCCCAGGCGCTCGACCGTGCGCTCCTGCAGCACCCGCAGCAGCTTGGCCTGCAATGCGAGCGGCATGGACTCGATCTCGTCGAGGAAGACGGTGCCGCCGCGCGCGAACTCGAACTTGCCGATGCGCCGTTTCTGCGCGCCGGTGAACGCGCCGGCCTCGTGGCCGAAGACCTCGCTCTCGAACATCGTCTCGGGCATGGCGGCGCAGTTGATCGCGACGAAGGGCGCAGCCGGCGACCCGGCCGCGTGCAACAGGCGGGCGACGACCTCCTTGCCGGTGCCCGTCTCGCCGTTGATCAGCACATCCGCGCCGGTCGGGCCGATCGTCGCGATGAAGCCGCGCAGGCGCTGCATGGCGGTCGAATCGCCGACCAGGCGCGGCAGCGCATCGCGCTCGCTCGCGGCCCGGCGCAGCGCGCGGTTCTCGAGCACCAGGGCGCGGCGGTCGAGCGCGCGGCGGACCACGTCGACCAGGCGCTCCGCGCCGAACGGCTTCTCGACGAAGTCGTAGGCGCCGCGTCGCATGGCCTGCACGGCGAGTTCGACGTCGCCGTGCCCGGTGACGAGGATGACCGGCAGCTCGCTGTCGCGCCGCGCGGCCTCGTCCAGCAGCGCCATGCCCGACATGCCGGGCAGCCGCACGTCGCTGAGCACCACGCCGGAAAGCTCGGCGCCGATTGCCGGCAGTGCGTCCTCGGCATTGGCGAACGACGTCACCGCGATGCCCGCAAGCACCAGCGCCTGCTCGGTCGCGAGCCGCACGCTCGCCTCGTCCTCGATCAACAGTACGGCGGTCATGGCGAGGGGGTCTCCTGCAGCGGGAGCGTGAGGACGAACAAGGCGCCGCCCCCGGGGTTGTCCTCGGCGGCGAGCATGCCGCCCATCGCCTGCACGATGGACGACGAGATCGCGAGCCCCAGGCCCAGCCCGGCGCCCGAGGGCTTGGTGGTAAAGAAGGGCTCGAACAGGTGCGCCCGCGCCTGCGGCGACAGGCCCGGGCCGGTGTCGGCGATGCGCAGCGTCGCGCGATCGCCGGCGTCCAGTGTCACGCTCACGCGTCGCTCGGTGCAGGCCAGCACGGCGTCCAGCGCGTTGCGCAGCAGGTTGATCAGCACCTGCTCGATGCGGATCGCGTCGCCGGTGACGATCGCGGGCCGCGTGACGCAGATCTCCAGCACGGCACCGGCGCGCTCGAAGTCGTTGCGCACGAGGCGCGCAGCATTGTCGATGGCCCGCGCGAGCTCCACCGGGCCTGGCGCGCCGTCGGACTTGCGCGCGAAGGTCTTCAACTGCGACACCAGGACGCCCATGCGGCCGGCGGCGTCGGCGATGTGGCGCAGATTCTGGCGTGCGGCTTCGGCGTTGCCGCGATCGAGGAAGGCGCCGGCGTTGTCCGCGAAGACCTGCAGGGCCGTGAGCGGCTGGTTGAGCTCGTGCGTGACGCCGGCGGCCATCTGGCCCAGCATGCCCAGCTTGCCGGCCTGGATCAGTTCGGCCTGGGTCTGCCGCAACAGGCGCTCGGCGTCGTGGACGTCGGCCAGGCGTTGCGCGAGGTCGGCGTTGGCGCGCGTGAGTTCGCCGGTGCGTTCGGCGATGCGCGCCTCGAGTTGCGCGGAGGCGGTCACCAGCGCCTGTCGGGCCGCGGCGGCAGCTCGCGCGTGGCGCCGACGTTGCGCCAGCGCGAAGGCCGCCAGGCCGGCCACGGCGGTCGCCAGGCCTGCGATGGCGGCCGCGGCCACAGCGATCCGGCGCGCCGGTGCGGCCGAGGGGAAGCGCACGAGCTGCCATCCGAGGACGCCCACCGGCTGCGCCACCCGGTCGTCGAGCCGCCAGCGCCGGTCGGTCGCGACCAGTTGCGCGACGTCTCGCCCGGCGTACTGCTGCGTCGCCTCGATGCGCCGGCGCGCGGCATCGTCCAGCGGTGCCAGGCTGCGGTAGCGCCAGGCCGGCACGTTGGCGAGGAACAGCACGCCATGCACATCGGACAGGGCCACCGCTTCCTCGTCGGGCAGCGGCCACGACCGCTCGACCTCGAGCAGGTCGACCTTGATCACGACCGCTCCCAGCACGCGCCCCGCCGGCTCGCCGGCCGCGCGCACCGGTTGCGCGAGGAAATAGCCGGGCTCGCCGGTGGTCGCGCCGATGCCGTAGAAGCGCCCGGTGCCACCGGCGAGCGCGTCGCTCATGTAAGGCCGGAAGCGGTAGTTGTTGCCGACGAAGCTTTGCGGCGTGCCCCAGTTGCTCGCCGCGATCGTCAGGCCCGAGGGCTCGACGACGTAGACCGCAGCGACGCGGGCGCGGCGCTGCACCTCCTCGAGATAGCGATCGAGCGCCTCGGCACGCGCGCGGTCGTCAGGCATGCGCAGGCTCTGCTCGACGAGCGGATGCAGCGCGACCACGAAGGGCAGCGTCTCGACCTTCTCCAGCGTCGACGCCAGCGCCTGCGCGTCGGCACGGGCCTGGACGGCGGCGTCCTCGCGCAGGCCGGCGCGCGCGCGCCCGAGCGCGAACGCGCCGGCGAGCGTCGACGCCGCGAGCGCGGCGACCAGCCACGCAAGCATGGGCAGCAGCGAGCGGCGGGAGAGCGCGAGGGTGTTCATGCGGCGGAGGCGTCTGGCCGTCACTTTAGCCGCCGGCGCGTCCGCCGCCAGCGCGGCCCCGATCATCACGCCGCGCCGCAGGCGTCGTCGTGGCGGTCGGCGAGCCACCCGTGGCGGCGCGGGTCGGGCATCGACCAGGACGCGAGCAGCGCCACCGCGGCGACCGCGGTCACGTACCAGAAGAACGTCGATTCCAAGCCCGCCGACTTGAACCACAGCGCCACGTACTCGGCCGATCCGCCGAAGGCCGCGTTGCCGATCGCGTACGACAGGCCCACGGCCAGCGCTCGCACGTGGGGCGGGAACATCTCGGCCTTCACGAGGCCGCTGATCGACGTGTAGAAGCTCGTGCCCACCAGGGCGAGGGTCACGAGCGCGAACGCCGCGCCCGGGCTCGCGACCTGGCCGAGCGCCGTCATCAGCGGCACCGTGGCCAGCGTGCCGAACAGGCCGAAGCAGATCATGGATTCGCGCCGGCCGATGCGGTCCGCGAGCCAGCCGAACACGGGCTGCAGCACCATGAAGCAGAACAGGGCCGCAGTCATCACGTTGGTGGCGGTGCGCGCGTTCATGTGGGCCGTGTTGATCAGGTACTTCTGCATGTACGTGGTGTACGTGTAGAACAGCAGCGAGCCTCCCGCGGTGTAGCCGATGACGGTGGCCAGCGCCCGCGGGTGATGCATCATCGCCTTCAGGGTGCCGGCGCCGTCGCGTGAGCGGGTCGCGGCGTCCGAGGTCTCGACCAGCGAGCGCCGCAGCCACAGCGCGACGGCCGCTGCCAGCGCGCCTGCGACGAACGGGATGCGCCAGCCCCACGCGCGCATCTCGTCCGGCGACAGCACTGCCAGCAGCAGCGTGATCACGAGCGACGAGAGCAGCTGGCCGCCGATCAGGGTCACGTACTGGAACGAGCCGTAGAAGCCGCGCCGGCCGGCCACCGCGACCTCGCTCATGTACGTGGCCGCGGTGCCGTATTCGCCGCCGACCGACAGGCCCTGGATCAGTCGCGCGACGAGCAACAGCGCGGGCGCCCAGACGCCGATGGCGGCATAGGTCGGCAGGCAGGCGACCATCAGCGAGCCGAAGCACATCATCAGCACCGACACCACCATCGAGGCCCGGCGCCCGCGCCGGTCGGCGATGCGGCCGAACAGCCAGCTCCCGAGCGGCCGCATGAAGAAGCCGAGCGCGAACACGGCGGCGGTGCTGAGCAACTGCGTCGTCGGATCGCCCTTGGGAAAGAACGCGCCGGCGAAGTAGACGGCAGTGAAGGCGTAGGCATAGAAGTCGAACCACTCGACCAGGTTGCCGGAACAGGCGCTCACGATGGCGCGAATCACCTGGGCGCTGCCGGCCGGTGATGCGGCGTTCGCCGGCGGCGCCTCGGAGCCGGCGCCGAAGCCGCCCGTTGCGTCGCCCGGAATGGCCGACTGGGGCCTGGGAAAGGGTGTCGTCATCGCTTGTCTCCTTGCTTGTTCGTGTCATGGCGCGTTGCGGCCGCATGCCGATTCGCAATGACCATGCCAGGCAGACGGCGCTCGCAAGTCCTTGATCCACAAGGGCGCAGCAGCGCCCCGAGCACGAAGGTCCGGAATGGCGGGGCCGGCGGATTCCGGGCGCCCGGAAAGCCGGGATTCAGCGCAGCCGCGCGCGCGCGCCGTCCACCAGGAAGTGCAGGGCGTCGTCGAAGACGAGGTCGGGATCGCCGCCGACGTTCGCCGCCCAGCCGGCCGCCAGCAGCGGGTAGTGCGTGGCCTCGGGTCCGGCGGCCTTGGCGGACGGCGGGGCGTCCGGCCGTTGCATCGATTGTTCCTCGAGCACCCAGCCGACCACGAAGCGCCCGACCGACATCAGCAGCCGGGTGGCCGCGCCCGGCTCGAAGCCGGCGGCGCACAGCAGGCGCAGGCGGGCCTCGATTGATTCGTGCTGCGCCTCGCCCGGGCGCGTGCCCGCGTGCAGGCGCGCCCCATCGCGGAAGGCGAGCAGCGCGCGGCGAAAGCTGCGGCCGTCGGCCAGCAGCCATTCGCGCCAGTCCTCGTCCGGGCCGGGCACGGACGGGGCGCGGCTGTGCTGCATGATGGCCGCGGACATCGCATCCAGCAACGCGCCCTTGCTGCTGAAGTGCCAGTACAGCGTCGGCGACTGCACGCCCAGTCGCTCGGCCAGCCTGCGCGTGCTGAGCGCGTCGATGCCGACCTCGTTGAGCAGGTCGAGCGCCGCACGCAGGATGTCGTCGCGGTTCAGGCGGGATCGATCGTCGGAATTCTTCACCCTATCAATGATAGAGAAGTTGAGGCACAATGCACTCTATCAATGATAGAGAGAGTGTCGTGAATCGAGCCTTGACCATCATCCTGGCGACGCTGCTGCTGGACGCCGTGGGCATGAGCCTGGTGTTCCCCATCCTGCCCGGGCTCCTGCGCGAGCTGGCCGGCGCCGACGCCACCACCACCCACTACGGCGCCCTGCTGGCCGTGTACGCGGGCATGCAGTTCCTGTTCTCCCCGGTGCTGGGCGCGCTGAGCGATCGCTTCGGACGGCGGCCGGTGCTGCTGGCCTCGCTGGCGGGCGCCGCGGCCGACTACGTGCTGATGGCGCTGGCGCCGAACCTGGCGTGGCTGTACGTCGGGCGCGTGTTGTCGGGCGTCACCGGCGCGAGCATGTCGGTCGGCACGGCCTACGTCACCGACGTCAGTCCGGAGCCGGAGCGCGCGAAGCGCTACGGACAGATGGGCGCGGCGATGGGCCTGGGCTTCGTCGTCGGCCCGTTGATCGGCGGTGCGCTGGGCGAGTGGTCGCTGCGGGCGCCGTTCGTCGCCGCGGCGCTGATGAATGCGCTGAACCTCGTGATGGCGTGGCGCGCATTGCCCGAGTCCAACCAGAACCGCACGGCGCGGCTCGATCCGCGCAAGTTCAACGCGTTCTCGGCGCTGCACCGCCTGAGCGGCCGCCCGCCGCTGCTGCCGCTGGTCGGCGTGTTCGCAGTCGTGGCGCTGGTGTCGCAGGTGCCCGGATCGCTGTGGATCCTGTACGGGCAGCAGCGCTATGGCTGGAGCGCGTTCGTGGCCGGCATGTCGCTGGCCTGCTACGGCGCGCTGCATGCGATCTCGCAGGCGTTCGTCACCGGCCCGCTGGTCGCGCGGCTCGGCGACAAGCGCGGCCTGCTGGCCGGCATGGCAGCCGACGGCCTGGGCTTCGCGCTGATGGGCGTCGCCACGGCCGGCTGGATGCCGTTCGCGATCCTGCCGCTGTTCGCCGTCGGCGGCCTCGCGTTGCCGGCGCTGCAGGCGCTGCTGGCGCGCCAGGTGGACGAACGGCACCAGGGCGAACTGCAGGGCACGATCGCGAGCCTGACCAGCCTCATCGGCATCGCCGGCCCGCTGGTCGTGACGGCGGCCTTCGCGGCCACCCAGAAGACGTGGCCGGGCTGCGTCTGGTTCGTCGCGGCCGTGTTCTACCTGCTGGCACTGCCGCTGCTGTTCAGCCGGCGCGCCCGTGGAGCGTGAGCGCCGTCCGGGACGGCGTTCCGGCTAGGGCGCGGATCCGCCGCGGAAGATCCACTGCACGCCGAAGCGGTCGTAGAACTGGCCGTAGATGCCGAACGGCATCTCGCGCAGGTCCTGGAAGCGCGCCTTCTGCGCGTCGCGGGCGAGCCGGTCGAACACGGGTCGAAGCTCGTCGATGCCGTCGCCGGTCACGAACAGAGCCGACATGTTGCCGAGCAGCGGGTCGAACTCCGGCGACGCCATCCAGTCGGTCGCCGAGAACTCGATCGCGCCGCTGCGCAAGTGCGCATTGATGATGCGGTCGTGCTTGCTCTGCGGGAACTGCGCCTTCATCGGCGTGTCGCCAAGCCGGGTCAGGCGCAGATCGCCGCCGAGGCAGTCGCTGTAGAAGCGCATCGCCTCCGCGCAGTTGCCGTCGAAGAGCAGAAAGGGCGTGCAGCGCAGCATCGTGATCCTCCTCGGGTCGTGGGCGCACGGCAGTCCGCGCGAGCCAGCGACCCGGGCAGGCAGTGTGCCCTGCGGGGCTCGCAGCGCGAAACGCCGTCGCAACTAGTTGTGATGCTTCAATAGGTTGTATCCGGTGTTCATCCGGGTTGGGTTTGAGAGACTGGAAGTCGCCAAACACCCAATCTGCCAAGAACCGGAGCCCGGATGAACAGCCATAAGCATGCCCGATTGACG